>Ga0334890_1000146_pt1 | contig 132730 bp, 116 predicted proteins | sample GraSluR1_MG_3_FD_207220 | JGI IMG/M metagenome (GOLD analysis project Ga0334890, IMG submission 207220) | Sludge microbial communities from methane-producing bioreactor in Wageningen University, Netherlands - Granular Sludge_31_08-R1 | ecosystem: Engineered > Bioreactor > Anaerobic >... | reverse complement strand
AAGATAGCTGGTTAGTTCCTTTCGTTCCCCTTCCTCAAGTCTTACACAATACAATTTTTTCCGTGACACAATACTAAAGGTATGGCATGTTATATGATTTAAAACTTATGTTACAGAGCACTAGCATGTCGCATACATAACAATAGGTTCTATCCATTTTAGTCCACCCTACTGAGTTACAATCAATTGATTATTTAAGGTTTTTTTCGTTGTTGATGATCATCCCAGGTTGTCACACATGTAAAAGCGCCTTAAATACCAATGAATAGAGTGTCTAAATCTCTGTTGAGATACTTTTAAAAATATAATTCCGTAAATAAATTAACTAAATGGGCTACTGCTATCTTTCTGCTCTCCAGCATCCCCCTCTACCTGCGTCGCCCTACCCCTTTTATCGCACAGCGCCCGAATCCCGATCATGATAATCCCACCCTCCATCGAGACCGAACAGCTCATCATCAGGCGCAACGTCCCAGAAGACTTCGAGCCTATGCGCTCCAACTTCCGTGACGATGAGGTGACGAGGCTTCCGGACATTACGCCCGAGGAGAGGGCTGAGGCGTCCCTGGCAGCGGACAGCCCCCATCCTTCCCGCCGACCCCATCAGACGCCCCCCCAACTCCCACCGTCCAGAGGACGAGCGGATAAGCCCACCCGCCTCTCCACCCCCCCGACCCCGAGGACGATAAAGGAGCCCTCTCCCCCCAGAGCGGAGCGGTGGGGGAGGGCGGCGAGGGGAACCGCGCCGAAAGCAGCCGAAAAAAAGCAGGGGCGGGGCGACGTGGACCCCGGGCGGCGCTATCTCACTATCTCACTCTCTTAGCTTCGTAGGGTCCTGACAGCTCCATCGAATCGCTGTCTCTATAATAGAACTCGCCCCTGATGGTATTATCATCGATCATCCGGCCGTCCGTGAAGGATACGGTCACCAGAGGGTCGCCTCCCCCGGCGCCCCTGGTCGCCAGGTAGTAAGCCTTAACCTTGCCGCTTTCGATCGTTCCGAAGATTATCCCGCCGTAAATATTCCCGGAAGGGGTCACCTCCACCGAAAAAGACCCGATTATGCTATCTCCAACCTGCTGTATGTTGGCCGTCATCATCTCCTTTACGGGGCCGAAACTGTAGGAAGACTCCCAAGTCCCAGTAACGTCGCTCAGGCCGACACAAGGATAGATCAAGAGCGCCGACGCGAGCATCATAACCGACCATCTGACCGTTCTCATTCTGATCACATCCGATCCCTTGGCTTTAAGCTACCTTCTGGTGACATCAATATTTAAGTGATCGTCCAAGGACTCCTGAAAGACGCTAAATATATTAAAATTATTATATACTATTTGATACATGAATAATGTATGAGTTCTTCTGCCGCCTTCACCCCCAGGACGCCCAGGCCGAAGGCGCCGACCAGGCCGACGAGGCCCCCAAAAACCCCACCGGCCAGAGGACGAGCGGATAAACCTACCCGCCTCTCCAGCCCCCTCCCGATCCCGAGGACGATAAAGGAGCCCTCCCGCCCCAGAGCGGAGCGGAGGGGGAGGGCGACCGCGCCGAAAAGCGCCGGGGAGGCGAGGCGACGTGGCCGCCCAAAGATGACGACCGCCACTGGGCAAAGGAGGCGAAATGCCGAACGACAGGGTGAAATACTCCCCCGGAGAGAGGGGCGAGCAGATGAAGAAACTATTACTGTTACTGGCGATGATCGCCGTCGCCTTCTCCGGTTGCGTCGAGGAGAAGCCGAGCGCAGAGGAACTGAAGGCGATGATGATCGATTCGGTAGAGAAGGTCCAGACGGCGGCCTTCGCCGTCGACCTAGAACAGACGATAAAGATAGTCAACCTCTCGGAGACGGACAGGTCCCTGCGGACCGAGACCTTAACGACGAGGTCGTCGGGGGAGGGGGTCCTGAACGTCACCGCCCGGGCGATGAGGATGACGATGACCACCACCTCCATCTCCGACGAGATGGGAGAGGTCACCTCCGAGATGGAGATGTACATGGAGGGGGATACCATGTACACCAACGTCGACGGCGAATGGATGAAGATGCCTGGGATGCCCGAGGAGATGTGGGAGCAGCAGAACCAGGTTAAGACCCAGGCGGAGATCCTCAACGCCTCGAAGATAGAGCTCGTCGGCTCCGAGAAGGTCGACGGGAAGGACGCCTTCAAGGTGAAGGTCGTCCCCGACCCTGAGACCTTCTCGATGATCCTCGGCCAGCAGATGGGGTCGATGCCGTTTTACGCCATGAATATGACGCAGCTCTTCAAGGATAGCAGGATGGAGTCGACGACCTGGATCGCGAAGGATTCGGGGCTGCCTCTGAAGAACCGGGTCAAAATGAAGCTGACCCTCACCTCCGATATGATGGGCATCCCCGTCGAAGAGATGGGCGACCTGGAGATGATCGTCGACTCCGACTCGACGGTGATCTACTCCGGCTACAACGAGGCGGTCTCCATCGAGATCCCGGATGAGGCCATCGCCGCCCCCTCCTGGCTCGATATGCTGATGGCGATGATGATGGAGCCTCCGGAGACGGTCCCCGCCGAATGAAGATGAGATCGGGAGGTCGGACCCTCCGGTATTGAGGCGTGGCCAGGAGGGGGAGGGGGTCTAGCCCCCTCCGATCCTCAGCCGCTTCGACCCGGCCATGGCGTCCTCAGACCAGGCCCTCATAATCTCCCCGACGGACCAGGCCTGGGATATGCAGCCTCCGGGGCGGTGGGGCTCGTCCCCGTCGAAGACCTCGCATATCGTCCCGACGCCGATCTGGCCCTCCAGGTCCATGAGGGGTCCAAGAAGCCTCCTCGCCTCCTCCCTCGCCTTTTTAGTCCTGCCCCCCGCCTTCACCAGGGCGGTGACGTAGGGGCCCATCAACCACGGCCAGACCGTCCCCTGGTGGTAGGCCCCATCCCTCTCGGCAGGCCCCCCCTCGTACCTTCCCTTATAGGCGGGGTCCTCCGGGGAGAGGGTCCGCAGGCCCCAGGGGGTGAGGAGATGCTCCGTTGCCACGCCGATGATCCCGGGGATCTGGTGGGAGTCGAGGGGGGTGAAGGGGAGGCAAGCGGCTATCACCTGGTTTGGCCTTATCGCCGGGTCCATCCCGTCGATCAGGTCGAAGAGGCAGCCCCTCTCGGGGTTCCAGAACCTCTGGTAGCCCTCGGCCACCTTCTCCGCCAGGGAGGGATCCCACTCCTCTTCCAGCTCTTCGGAGAAGACCTCCATCGCCTTAAGGGCGTTGTACCAGAGGGCGTTGATCTCGCAGGCCTTCCCGGCCCGGGGGGTGACGAAGGCCTCTCCCACCTTCGCGTCCATCCAGGTGAGCCCCGGCTTCGATGAGATGAGGCCGTCGCTGTCGCATCGCGACCCCGGCGTCTCCCCGGCGTAGCGGCTGGCTATCGCCGATAGGGTGGGGTAGATCTCCCTCAGGAAGTCCTCATCCCCGGCGTAAGCCCAGTACCTCTGGACCGCCCAGAAGAACCAGAGGGAGGCGTCGATGGTATTGTAGCCCTGGGCACCGAAGTCGTTGGGGAGGAGGCCGTCTTTCATCGCCCCGGCGAAGGTGGCGAGGACCGCCCTCGCCTCAGAAAACCTCCTGGTCGTCAGGAGGAGCCCGGGAAGGGAGATCATGGCGTCCCTTCCCCAGTCGTTGAACCAGTGGTATCCGGCGATGATGCTCATCCCGGCGCCCCTTTTGACCAGGAACGCGTCGGCGGCGGCGGAGAGGAGCCTGAACCGAGGATCCCGCCTCCTGTTGCCCTTCAGCCCCCCGATCCTCTCCACCTCCCGCCTCAGAAGTTCTCCGACCCCCGCCGCTGAAGCTCTATCCAGAGAGGCGACTATGGAGAAGGAGGCGGGGCCGTCGATATCGACCTCGAACCAGCCGGGGGAGAAGGAGTCCTCCTTCCAGGCGAGCCCCCTCCTCCTCTCAAGATCGTACTCGATGTTCTTGTACCAGACCTCCTCGGGTACGTAGCGTGCTCCGTCCGAGACGAGGGAGAAGTCGCAGGCCGACCGGAGGCGGACGCCGGATCCGCCCTCGACCTCGATCCTCGTCTGATCCATCCGGGGGGCGGGGGAGGCGACGTGGAAGCTTCGACAGTTGAGGTGGGGGACGACCCTGAAGAGGCCCTGGCCGTCGAGATCGTATCTTACGACGGTGGTGTTCTCTCCATAGATCATATAGACCCTCTTCTCGACGACGGCTTCTTCGCCGGTCTTGTAGACGAAGGTGGGGACGGGGTCGCGCCGAAACTCGGCGAGGTGGCGGAACCCCTGGGGGTATATCGTCCCCGGGTACTGGTGGCAGGCTAGGTCGTAGTGGACCGACTCCGTCGTCAGCTCCTCGTCTAGGGACGATAGGAGGAGGGTCCTCTCCGCGGGGGGATCGGTGGCCGCCACCAGCAGGCCGTGGTAGGACCTGGTATTCGCCCCGATGATCGTCGAAGATGCGTACCCTCCAAGGCCGTTGGTGACGAGCCATTCTCGGGCCGTCCCCTCCTCGTAGCTCTTCGGACGAAAGAGGAGGTCCGGCGGATCTATCTCGTTGCTCACCATCCCGGCCCTCATCTCCCCGGCTCTCATCTTCCCGGTCTCCATCTCCTCCGTCCTCATCTCTTGTCCCTCCCGCCGGAAGCTTTCGCCTTCTTTCCGCTTCGTTTGCCTCCCAGATCCCCATCCCCCCCGGCCCCGGCCAGGGCCTCCAGGAGGGCTGCCCTCAGATCCTCTCCGCGGAGCCCTTCGGCCCGCTGGAGATCGTCGGCCAAATTCTCATCGGCGAGGCTCCCCCGGGCCCAGGCGGCCAGGTCCCCCCGCCGGGAGTGGTACTCCAGGGACTCAACCTCCACCCTCTCCACCGCCTCCTTCAGGGTCCTCCTTCCCCAGGCGGAGTCGCCGGTGAACTCGTCTATCCCCGTCGAGAAGAGGAAGGGGTCGTCGGCTGCGGAGGTCCACGACTTCACCCGATGGTGGAGGTCGGCGAGGACGGAAAAGAAGGTGACCGCCGCATCGTAGGGGCTTCCGTAGGGGCTGAAGTAGTTGTGGACCTCCCCGGGGCCGCCGCCGTGGGTGAAGGCGTAGTAGAGGTGGTCGGAGAGCCCCAGGACCCTCCAGGTCTCCAGGAGGCGGGGGTCGCCCCCCTCCTTTACCGGCCCCTCAAGCCTCCGGTGGTAGGTATAGCAGGCCCACTGGAGGGCGTTTCCCAGCCAGCAGCTCGTATCCCTCTCCAGGTCTGCCCAAGAGGTGGTCTTCGGGACGCTGACGATCTGGAGGGGCGGATGGTCCCGGACGAGGTCGCTGGGGGTTTTGAAGCTGAGGTGATCCCACTTCAGGATCTTCTCCGGAAGGTACCTCAAGAACTCGAAGATCCCGGTGTCGGCCCACTGGTGCTCCCCGAAGGTCTCGTAGTCGCAGAAGATGTTTACAACCTCGCCGGGCTTGGATGCTATCCAGCTGGCGTACTTCTCGGCGGTGAGGGGGTACTCGCTCCACCACCGGGCGGAGAAGCGAAACCCCATGTCGTCGGTGATCTGCCAGTCCCGCAAGAGAAGGGAGATCCTATCGCACCCCTCCGGCCGGTAGAGGTGGTTTGGAGGAGCTACGATCCCCTCGGCGAAGATCCCGTCGTACCCCATCCCCTCGACGATCCCCGCTATCCGGTCGTCGTATAGTAGCTCTGTATTCTCGAAGATCCGGGGCCTGACGGCGAAGGCGTCCCAGACCCGCTCCCGGTGCATCTTCACCTGCTCGGCAAACTCTTTGCCGTCCTCGTAGAGGCTCGCCAGGGAGTGGTGGTAGGTCTGCTCCAGGATCTCCACCATCCCCGTATCGACGAGGCGGGCGAAGGAGTCGAGGACTTTCGGGTTGTACCTGTCGCACTGGTCGAGGAAGACCCCCGAGAAGCTGTAGGCGGCCTTGAAGGGCCTCTCGGAGTCCTCCCGCCTCCTTATCTCCTCGAGGATCACCTCGTTTGCCGGAAGGTAGCACTTCTCGGCGACCCGGTCGAATATCCTCCGGTTCTCCGGGTCGTCGAAGTAGAAGTCGGATAGGCGGTCGGGCTCGATCCTCCTCATGGGAGAGCCGCCCCAGAAGAACTCCTTTCGAAGCCTCAGGGGCTGGTGGACCTCGAAGCAGAGGCAGACGTCGGTCATGAAGGCTCACCGGGACCGGCAGCGTCTTCGTCGGCATCGAGGAAACCTGAGCGGGACCTGAGGGGTGGGATCGATGACATGGTTATATATTGGCCATCAAGTTCAATAAATATTTGTTCGACGAAGCCGAGCACACCCCGGCTCCGAAGGCGGCTTGCGATAGGCAGAATGTTCAAGGTGGATGATGAACATAAAAATAGCGAGGTAATCGATTCCATGGACTCAAAGTATAGAATAAGACGGGCGGAGTCTCCCGACGACGCCGGACTTCTCCGCCGCCATTACGACGGAATCTTCCTTCCCGAGGAGGTGGGAGCCTTCTGCGAGACGATATTCTCCCACCTTCCCGGCATGAAGAACGAACGCTGGTTCATCGCCGTCGAGGAGGAGACCGGAGAGATCGCCTCCGCCTTCGCCCTCCTCCCCTGGACCTGGGAGATGGCGGGAATCCGGCTCAAAGTCGCCGAGATGGGGATCGTCGGAACGGGAGAGGGACACCGGAACAAAGGGCTGATGAGGCGTCTTCATCGGGAGTTCGACGCAACCCTCGCTGAGGAGGGGTTCGACCTCGCCGTCGTCCAGGGGATACCGGGATTTTATCGCCGCTTCGGATATTATTACTCGATCCCCCTAGAGCCCCACATCGACATCCCCCTCCATCTCGTCCCCGATTCGACCGGCGAAGGCAAAGGCTACGACTTCCGGCTCGCCGAGGAGGGCGACATACCCTTCCTCCTGGCGGAAGACGAGGGGTATCGAAGATCGAACTTCATCTCCGTCTTCAGGGACGAAGCCCACTGGAAGTACCTTCTGACCTACGGCCGAAGGCCAGGATGCAGCTCGCAGTTCTGGATCATGGAAGGGCGAGAGACGCAGGAGAGATTCTACTTTCGGATCTCCCGGCAGGGCTTCGGAGCGGGGCTCATAGTGAGCGAGATCAGCGAGGGGATATCCGACGACGCCCTGACGAGCCTCTTCGCCTTCTGCAAGAAGGCATGCGCAGAGCGAAATAAGCCGTACATCAGGATGAACCTCGCCGGAGAGTCGACCGCGGCGAAGACCGCCATCTCGTTCGGGGCGTCGGTGGGAAGGCCCTACGCCTGGCAGATAAAGATCCCGGATCGAGCGAGGTTCCTCGGCAAAATCGCCCCCGTCCTGGAGGCGCGGCTGAAGGAGAGCAGCCTTAAGGGTTTCACCGGGACCTTGCGGCTCGATATCTATTGCGAACAGATCGATCTCAACTGGTCCGAGGGTAGGCTCGAATCCGTCACCCAGGGGAGGGGAGGAGAATGCGAGAAGACCTTCTTCATTCCAGAAGACCTCTTCATTCCCCTCGTCCTCGGCCATCGGAGCTGGCGAGAGCTGCAGTACACGCGCCCAGACATATTCCCGGCGATGATCTACGTCGGACCGGGGGTGGATTCGGCCCCGGATAAAACCGTCCGCCTCATCGACGCCCTCTTCCCGGCCGAGAGGTCGTGGGTCTATGAGCAGTACTGAGGGATCGGCTTGAGAAGATGACAATCGGATGATCGACCTGAGAATATCCCCATGGCGATCTTCGGCTCTGTTGGGACGAAAATCTTTTCCCCTTCACCGATAAAAATAATTACTCCGGGGCAGATATAGACGGTCTGGAGGGAAGAAAGTGGAAGAATCGTCAAAATCTTACGAGAAGGTCCCTTCCGGGATACCGGGCTTCGACGACCTGGTCAACGGTGGGTTTCATCGAGGGACGGTCAACACGATCACGGGGGCGTCGGGGAGCGGCAAGACCGTCTTCGCCTCCCAGTTCATATACGAGGGGATCAAGGCCGGGGAGAAGGGGATGATCATCATGCCCTCCGAGAGCTCCGAGTTCCTGAAGAGGGAGATGTACTCCTCCTTCAAATGGGACTTCTGGAAGCTGGAGGATGAGGGGAAGCTCGCCATGGTGGACGTCACCGACCCCGTCCTGAGGCTCCAGAAGAGCATCGAGACCGACCCGACGGAGTTTCTCATTAACTTTAGAAAGCTGGTGGAGAAGAAGGTCCGGGACGAAAAGCCGCAGCGAATTCTAATCGACGACCTGATGGCCTTCTTCACCGCCGTAGAGTCCCCCTTCGTCATGAGGTCTCTCGCCGACGACCTCTTCGGGATATTGAGGTCCCTGGAGGTCACGGCCCTGATCACCATCAGCGAGGCCTTCGGCATGACCCAGATCATGGAGTACGGGGCCGACTCATGTACCATACTGAAGAGGGAGAGGATAGGAAACAACATGGTCCGATCGATCTACATCATGAAGATGAGGGGATCCAGGATCGCGAGCAGCATCCGGGTGCTGGACATCTCCGACGACGGCCTCGCCGTCTCGACCCTATCCCCCTACCCTTAGGATATCTGGAGGTCTGATCAATCATGATGAAGCGCTGGATAGTTCTGGCGGGGGAAGAGGGCGGCCCCGTCTGCAATAAGATGGGAGGTATATGGGACGTCATCGACGCCGAAGCCAGAACCCTGGCGAAGCTCGCCGCAGAGAAAGAGATCGAGTCCGACCTGAATATTCTGGTGGCCGGCCCTTACTACCCCACCCAGGGGTCGGACTGGAACAAGGGGAAATCCAGGGTCACCGACATCAGCGGCCTTGAACCTCTCAGAATGAACGAAGAGCTGACGGCTGCCGTCGACCGGCTCAAGTCCGAGGGTATCGAGACGGTGGCCGCCGAGACGCAGGTCGAAGGCCATTCGATCGGCTACCTCCTCTTCAACACCGCCTACTTCGACTCCATCATAACGAGCAGGGAAGGGCAGAAGATGACCCTGGCCAACGCCATCAAGACGGAGGCGTGGCGGATATCGGGGCTCGACTCCATGGCCTTTGAGAGGTCCCCTTACGGCCCGGAGTACACCCACTACCTCGGCCTCTCCTACGCCGTCTCCCAGTTCGTAAACAATCTCGTATCCCTCGGAGAGGATAAGGCGAAGAAGTACGGGGATGAGGCGATATCGGAGTTCGCCATGTCGGTGATGCCGAAGATGCGGGTCTCCCTCCACTGCCACGAATTTCCCACCTTCTACGCCCTGGCTAGGCTGAAGGCCCTCGGAACCCCCGTCAGGACGATGGCCACCCTCCACGCCACCGTACCGGGGAGGTCTTCTGGCTATCGGTCTCTTGAGAAGATCGCCAAGAACGACCCCACCTGGGACCCCCACGTCCCCATCGGGATGGCGACCCTCGAATCCCTGGCCAGATACGCCGACGTCGTCTCCTTCGTCGGGGACTCGACGAAGCGGGAGGCGATGCTATTTCACAAGCTGGACGGGATCGTCATAAGAAACGGGATAGACCTGGGCGCAAGCTACATCGACTGGAATAAGAAGAACAGATCCAGAAAGAAGATCCAGAAGTACCTCTCGGAGAACATCCACAAGGTCTACGGCGGGGAGGTGATCGACCCCGAGGATATCCTTCCGGTATTCACCATATCCCGGCCTGAGCTGGAGAATAAGGGCTACCCCCAGCTCCTCGACGCCCTCCTCCTCCAGGACCACCTGATAAAACACCGGCGGCTCGAGCAGAGGTTCGCAGAGAAGATGAGGGTGGTATGTCTTCTCATCACCTCCCACGGGCCGAAGCTGAAGGAGAAGCTCCCTGAGGGCTTTCCCATCAATCTGCCCTCGGAGATACCCGTCGGCGAGGAGATAAGGCTCAACAATATGATCCACGAACGGGGGATCGACGCCGCCAAGCTCGCATCGAGGAAGAGGCACGCCTCCGCCGTCCTCTACCCCCAGTGGGTGGGGCTCGACGACGGCGGCCTCAACATGAGGGTCGACGAGATCATGGCCGGCTGCGTAGCCGGGATATTCCCCTCCCAGTACGAGCCCTTCCTCCTCACCGGCCTCGAGACGGGGCGGGAGGGGACCCCGTCGATCGTCTCTCGGGCCTGCGGCTTCAGCGACGCCCTGAAGAAGGTGGAGCGGCTCGTCACCGGCCTGGGCGGGTTCGTCGTCGTAGACAACATCGATGCGACATTCCAGGAGATGATCCTCGACTACGCCCTCGTCCTCGACTACTTCACCTGGACCTACCTCGAAGATCAGGTGAAGTACCGCCTCCTCTGCGAGGAGTCCTTCGCCCTGGCAAAGCTGATGAACTGGACCGAGCCGGTCCTGGAGTACTACAAGAACCTGATGGTCAGCTCGGAGCTGGACAGGTGCGCTCCCTCCGGGAAGGTGGGGTTCGAAGATGGTGGCGATTGATATGAAGATAGCTTACTTCTGTCTGGAGTTTCCCCCCCGGATCTTCGGGGGGCTCGGCGTCTACGCCGACAGCATATCGAAGGAGATGGCATCCCTCGGCCAAAAGATCTCCGTCTTCACCATGGGGGACGGAGAGCTGAAGCGGAGGCAGACTAGGTCCGGGATATCCGTATTTCGGGAGACGCCCCTGCCGATGAGAGACGGCTGGGAGCCGTTCCTCTCCGACCGGACCCTGGCCTGGGGGGAAGGGGTGGCCTTCCTCTCCGACCTGATGAGCTACAACCAGCTCGCTGCCGCATCCCTGAGGGAGAACGGCCCCTTCGACCTCTGCGTAGCCCACGACTGGCTCGGCCTCCCCGGGGGGATGGCGGCGAAGAGGAGCGAAGGGCTCCCCCTCATCTACCACGTCCACAGCCTGGAGGTGGGGAGGGAGACGGCCCCAAACCCCCAGATCGTCGATCTGGAGCTGAGGGGCGGGAGGTTGGCCGACGGGGTGATCACCGTCTCTAATGCCATGAGAGAGCAGCTGGCGGGCCTGGGGGTCCCGAAAGAGAAGATATCCGTCTCCCACCACGGCGTCGATACCGGGGTCTTCAGCCCCTCGGCGGCGAAGGAGAAGAGGCTCGGGGAGCTGCGAGAGAGGTACGGCATAGGGGAGGAGGACGAGGTGATCCTCTTCGTCGGGAGGCTCGAGGAGGTGAAGGGGGTGATCCAGCTCCTGGAGGCGATGCCGAAGGTCCTGGCCGAGCACCCGGGGGCTAAGCTCCTCGTCGTCGGGAAGGGGACCCTGGAAGGGCGGGCGAGGTCCATGGCCGAGTCCCTGGAAGGTTCTGTCAAGGTGGTGACCGACTTTCTCGACCTCGACTCCAAGATCCAGCATTACGCCCTGGCAGACCTCTGTGTCTTTCCGAGCCTCTACGAGCCCTTCGGGATCGTGGGGGTGGAGGCCGCCGCCATGGAACGGCCGGCGGTGGTGGGCGCCAGCGGCGTCTCGGGGCTGCGGGAGATCGTCGACGACCCCACTTCGGAGCATCCGACGGGGGTCCACGTAAACCCCTCCGACCCCGGGGACATAGCCTGGGGGATAAACCTGGTCCTGGAAGACCCCGGGAGGATGCGGGAGTGGGGGAAGAACGGCAGGAGAAAGTGCCTGGAGACCTTCAACTGGGAGAGGGCGGCAAAGGAGACCCTGGAGATCTACGAGAGGGTGATCTCATCCCGGAGCTGAGGCGCCACTACTTCCTCGACGAGTACACCATCATCGCCTCTGAGAGGGGTAAGAGGCCCTCCGACTTCAAGCCCGCGGGGACGGAGGAGAGGTCAGACCCAAAGACCTGCCCCTTCTGCCCCGGAAACGAGGAGATGACCCCTCCGGCGGTCGCCGCCTACACCGACAGAGGGGTCTTTGCCGACGGGGAGGAGAGGGTGAAGGGCTGGTGGGCCCGGTCCTTTCTCAACCTCTACCCGGCGGTGACGGCAGAGCCGGGGCCGCCCTCGAGGGAGTGGGTCGCAGACTTTGCCCGGGGCTTCCACGAGGTCATCGTCGAGCACCCCGGCCACGAAGCCGACCCGTCCGGGTTCACCAAGATGGAGCTGGAGAGGCTGGTCCGGGTCTACAGAGACCGTTACATATGCCGGATCTGCGAACCTTTCGTAGAGTACGTATCGATCTTCAAGAACTGGGGGCGGAGGGCAGGGGCCTCCCTGAGCCACACCCACTCCCAGCTCGTCGCCCTGCCGGTCGTCCCCCCGGCCCTTTTAAGGGAGATGGAGGCGATCGGAGCGGCGGCAAGATGCCCTTACTGCAGCCTCACAGAACGGGAGGCCTCCTCGAACCGGCTGATCTTTGAGAACGAGGGGTTCATCCTCATCGCCCCCTTCTCCTCCGAGGCGCCCTACGAGACCTGGATCCTCCCGAAAGAACATATATCAGACCTGGAAGCCTTCGAAGCCACGGATATCGAGGGCCTGGCCGAGGTCCTGGGAGAGGTGCATCGAAGGCTCGATCGGCTCCTCGCCTCTACGCCATACCACCTCACGGTCCAGCAGCTCCCCGACGATAGATACCACCTCAACATCAGGATCCAGCCGGCGATATCGACGATCGCGGGCTTTGAGAAGAACACCGGGATCTTCATCAACCCCGTCTCACCGGAGGAGGCCGCCCTCCAGCTGCGCAGGGCGTGATGAGGAAGGAGACCTTTGAAGGATCTCTGGATCCTCGAGAGGTATTTTCGATAACCGATACCTTCATCCATTTTGAAGGTGGCTCGAAACCCCCAGGACCGCATATCCGTCGGAAGAGGTGGGGGGCTTCGAAAGCCGAAAGGTTAAAGAGACTACAATATAAGAAATCAGCGCATAATTAGGCAGTTCGAAATCTTCGGGGCAGGAGATCGAGGGCGGACCGGTCAATCGGCTTTGGGCCCCGATCTCCGTTTCCTTCATATTCGCGGCCCGCATATCTGATATGCGGCGGTTAAAGGCTCGAAAAAATTATATCGTATCGTGAATTGGTGGATTAAATGAGAATAGGGATGCTATCCTGGGAGAGCCTCTACTCCAAGAAAGTCGGGGGCGTCGCACCCCACGTCTCGGAACTATCTGAAGCTCTCGCGAGGAGGGGGCACGAGGTCCACGTCTTCACCCGGCGGGGCGAGTTCGGCTCCTACGATGAGATCAACGCGGTCCACTATCAGAGGGTCGACTTCTCCCAGTCGGGTGATATCATCGCCCAGATGGACCAGATGTCCAAGGCCATCTTTGACCGGTTCGGCCACGTCCAGAGGATCTTCGGGAAATTCGACCTCGTCCACGGCCACGACTGGCACCCGGTGACGGCCCTGAACAGGATAAAGGCTGCCTACTCCATCCCCTACATCATCACCCTCCACAGCACCGAATGGGGGAGATGCGGCAATAACTATAGCCAAGATTACATACCGAGAGAGATCGCCCACCGGGAATGGATGAGCGGCTACGAGGCGGCGGCGGTGATCACCACCACCCAGAGGATGAAAGACGAGTTGATGATGCTCTACCAGATACCCCCCGAGAAGATCGAGATCATACCCAACGGCCTCATCATAGGCTCCTTCAGGCGGGCCGTCGACCCGGGGAGGGTGAAAGAGAGGCACGGGATCCACCCCCTCGCCCCGGTGATCCTCTACTGCGGGAGGATGAACTACCAGAAGGGTCCATGCATCCTCGTCGAGGCCGCCCCTCACGTCCTCGCCCGCCACTGGGACGCTCGGTTCGTCTTCATCGGGGACGGCGACATGAGAATGGAATGCGAGCGGAAGGCCCGGGAGCTGGGGGTGGCAGGATCATGCATATTTCTAGGATACACCCCCAGCCACGTCAAGGAGGAGTGGATGAACGCCTGCGATATGGTATGCCTTCCCAGCAGGAACGAGCCCTTCGGGATCGTCGTCCTGGAGGGTTGGGACGCGGGAAAGCCCGTCGTCGCCACCGACGCCATCAGCATCATCAAGAACTTCCAGGACGGCCTCCTCGCCTACATACAGCCGGAGTCGATAGCCTGGTGCATCAACCGCCTCCTCGACGACCCCGAGGAGATGGCGAAGCTCGGCCGGGCGGGGAGAGAGCGGCTCGAAAGGGAGTTCACCTGGGACGAGATCGCCCGGGAGACGGAAGCGGTTTACGAGAGGGTTCTCGACTTATAGCTCTGCAGAAACCCGGACCTCTGCCGACCACCGCCTTTCACCTCAGGTTCACCTCTGGGCGTGCATCAGGGATATTATAAGGTCGTGGACCTCTTCGGGACGGCCGACCCCCTCCAGTAGGTGGTGGGACCTCCCCCGGGGGGTAGATACCGTCTTGCCGCCCCCGGCTCCGACCATCACTTTGGTGCCGACGGCACCCCCCGCCAGGCTGAAGTCGTCCCCGAGGCCGAGGCCCGAGGCGGTGATGGGGATGATCGTCCCGAAGTTGAGGATCTTTCCTGCCATGGTCTGCTCCACCACCAGGTCGTTGATGTTCTTGTAGAGGAGGGTTCTTCTGTGGACCCCCAGGTGGCCCGACTCCATGATCAGCCTCCAGTTGGTGATGTAGTATCGGTGCGACCTCCTGTGCCCTTCCGTCCCGAAGATCCCGATGATGCCGAAGGCCATGAGGATCACATTCTGATCCGCAAACCCGGCGAGCCCCAGGCCGTCGAGGAAGGCGATGAACTCGGGGCTTCCGGGGAGGTAGAAGGCGAGGAGGGCGGGGATCGCCAGGGCGAAGAGCCACCTCCAGTTGATACGAAAGAGGGCGATTAGGACCGCCGGCACCAGGATCGAGAGCCACCAGAGGATCCTGACTGAGTTCTCAGAGCTCATCTCCAGGATCTCTATCCTGGGGCCGGACGCGAAATAGACCCCCACCAGGGCTATGTAGATCCAGATGGCGTAAAGCCGGTAGAAGGCGAGAGGGTGGGGGCGCATGGCCCTGATCAGCTCTTCGCCCTTCTGCAGCTTCGGTGACACAAGGTCACTCTTTTTCTCCGATCTCTTAAATAACCCTTCTCTCTTGGGGAGAAGGGGCCGCTGATCGGCCTTCCGGCCCGGGATGTCGGCCGGTGGGCGAGAGGGGTGGGGCATTTGAGACCGCCGGGTTGAACCCCAGCCGGATCGCAGACTTCCACCGTAGAAACGCCGGTACGATCGAGGCTTCTGAGCCCCCGATGGATGGACCGAAAGGTTCAAAAACAGGTAGCGCGTGGGGGGGAATCGCACATTTTCGCGCCTCGGTGGCTTAGCTGGCATAGCGCGTCCTTGGTAAGGACGAGGCCGTGGGTTCAAATCCCACCCGAGGCTTGATATTCCTCTAAGCAGCGGTCCTTCAGAGGGTTACGAATCCGCATAATCCGCATTTATCCAACGATCCATCCTTCCCCCGGGCCCCTCATGATCGGCCTGGGGGCGAGACCTTCCGAGTAGAAAAAGATTTATATAAGAGATAACCTTTTAGTACTAACCATAGGTTAGTAACTGCAGATGTCCTGATCTCTTGATGGTGGAGAGATGATCCGCAGGGATGGGGAAAGATGGAGATGACCGTCATGGCGTATCGAGATCGATCTTGAAACCTCCCAATTCGAGATCCGGATCTGAGAAAGCGGATAGGTTGAAATATAAAGATATTGATATTGTACGAGGATTGATATGGCAGAGGAGTACACTCTCAAAGTTGGTGAAGCTCGCCCTTCAGATGTCGGAAGAGGTATCGCCAGGGTCGATCAGGCCGTCCTTTACAACGCCGGATGGCAGGCGGGAGACGTCCTTTCGATTACGGGCAAGAAGAATACGGCCGCCCTTCTCCTCCCCGGCTATCCGGAGGATACCGGGACGGGGGTCGTCCGCATCGACGGAAATATCAGGCGGAACGCCGGCGTCAGCATAGACGACCGGGTGCCTGTTTCGATCATCAAGTCGGCTGCCGCCGCCAAAGTCGTCTTCGCCCCCACGGTCCCCCTCAGGATCACCGGAGGGGAGGAGTACCTGCGAAGGTACCTGGACGGGAGGGTCCTCACCAGGGGAGACGTCATCGAGATCTCCGTCATGGGAAGGAAGATCGAACTTGTGGCGACGAAGATCTCCCCTTCCGCAGAGGCGGTCATCATGGGGGACAGGACCGGGATCGAGATCAGCGAGAAGCCCGCAAAAGAGGAGATAGCGACCCCCAGGATCACCTACGAGGATATCGGCGGCCTCGGCCCCGAGATCAAGAAGATCAGGGAGATGATCGAGCTTCCCATGAAGCATCCCGAGCTCTTCGAGAGGCTGGGGGTCGAGGCCCCCAAAGGCGTCCTCCTCCACGGCCCGCCGGGGACGGGAAAGACGCTCCTGGCGAAGGCCCTCGCCTCGGAGACCAACTCCCACTTCCAGACCCTCAGCGGCCCGGAGATCATGTCCAAGTACTACGGCGAGTCAGAAGAGAGGCTGCGGGGGATCTTCAAAGAGGCGGAAGAGGAGGCGCCCTCCATCATATTCATCGACGAGATCGACTCCATCGCCCCCAAGAGGGAGGAGGTGACCGGGGAGGTGGAGCGGAGGATCGTCGCCCAGCTCCTGGCGGTGATGGACGGCCTCGAGTCCCGGGGAAAAGTGGTGGTGATAGGAGCGACCAACAGGCCCGACGCCCTCGACCCGGCCCTGAGGCGCCCCGGGAGGTTCGACCGGGAGATCGAAATAGGAGTCCCCAACCGGGAGTCTAGGCTCGAGGTCCTCCAGATCCACGCCCGGGGGATGCCCCTGGCCGAGGACGTCGACCTGGAGAAGCTCGCCGATATAACCCACGGCTTCGTCGGAGCCGACATCGCCGCCCTGGCGAGAGAGGCGGGGATGAGGGCTCTGAGGAGGATCGTCCCCGAGCTCGACCTGGAGGTGGAGAGCATACCCGTCGAGATCCTCAACAAGATCCAGGTCGTCAACGAGGACTTCGTCGACGCCCTCCGGGAGCTGGAGCCATCCGCCATGAGGGAGGTTCTCGTCGAGTCCCCGAACGTCCGCTGGGACGACATCGGCGGCCTCGCCAGCGTCAAGCAGGAGCTGATGGAGGCGGTGGAGTGGCCCCTCGCCTACCCCCAGCTCTTCAGCCACATGGCGGCGACGCCCCCCAAGGGGATAATGCTCTTCGGCCCCCCCGGGACGGGAAAGACCCTGATGGCCAAGGCCGTCGCCACCGAGAGCCAGGCGAACTTCATCTCGGTGAAGGGACCGGAGTTTCTCTCCAAGTGGGTCGGCGAGTCGGAGAAGGCGGTGAGGGAGACCTTCCGGAAGGCGAGGCAGGCGGCCCCCACAGTCCTCTTCTTCGACGAGATGGACTCGATAGCCCCGGCCAGGGGCGGGGGCACCAGCGACTCCCACGTCACCGAGAGGGTGATAAGCCAGATCCTCTCGGAGATGGACGGTCTGGAGGCGCTCCACAACGTCGTCGTCGTAGCCGCCACCAACCGCCCCGACATCATCGACCCGGCGCTCCTGCGGCCCGGCCGATTCGACCGGATGATCGAGATCGGGATGCCGGACCAGGAGGCGAGGCTTGAGATCCTCAAGATCCACACCAAAAAGAGGCCGCTGGCCGGGGACGTGGACCTTGCCGCGATATCGAAGAAGACCGACGGGTACTCCGGCGCCGACCTCGCCAACGTCTGCAACGAGGCGGTGATGCTGGCGATAAGGGAGTACGTCCTCGCCGGAAAGCCCCAGGACGAGGAGGAGATCGCCAAGTACAGGATCGAGAGCAGGCATTTCGAGGAGGCGCTAAAAAAGGCCCTGCCCAGCAGGAAGGAGAGGGAGAGCTACAGCAGGTTCGCGGAGATAACCTGAGGGGGAGAGGGGCCTCTCCCTCTTCATGCCCCTACCTTCCATCTACTTTTCATCGGATCTACGGTCGGTCGTTCAAACGTATATCGCCTACTAATCCATCGATCCAAATCCAATTGATCTGCCCGCCTCCTCCTACTTCTCTTGGGCGTTCTTATGTAACCTGAGGAAAAGATTTAACCGGCCTGGTTACATAAGAAGGAGACGTGATCCCCAAGTACATCCTGGACGAGCTCGCCGAGGAGGACCTGCCCCACCTCATCGAGGTTAGGGATTACCTCGATCGACTGATATCGGATCGAAAGGAGTCTTCTTACGGGTCGGCCCCAAAGTCCCCAGGATGCGCCGATCGGGGGGCCTCCGTCACCTACCGGCAGGAGTGGGTCCGCTGCGGCAAGGAGTGCAAAAGCTGTCCCCACGGACCCTACTGGTACTGCTACTGGAAGGAGGACGGCAAGACCCGGACCAGGTACATCGGGAAGGTCCTCAAGGAGGTAGTCCTTTGAAGTCGAGGAGCATTTTGATTCTGGCGCTCATCCTATCCCTCGCCCCCTTCTCCGGCTGCATATCCCCTGAGGAGGGAGGTCTGCCGGAGGGCGAGGGCGATGGAAAGGTCAAGGTCGTCGCCACCACCGTCCCCCTCGCCGCCTTCACCAAGGCCGTCGGCGGGGACCTCGTCGAAGTCTCCGTCCTCGTCCCGCCGGGGGCCAACCTCCACACCTTCGAGCCGACCCCGTCGAAGCTAGCAAAGGTGGCAGAGGCCGACCTCTACGTCAAGAACGGGGCTGGGCTGGAGATCTGGATGGAGAGGATCATCGGGGCGAACAGGAGGATGCTGGTCGTCGATTCTTCTTCGGGGATAGACCTCTTGGAGGGACGATGCGACCACGATCACGGAGGCGGCGAGATGGAGGGAGAGGACCACCACCACGGACCCACCCACCAAGATCTCCACCCTTCGATCCTGACCGCCGACCCCCACATATGGCTCTCGGCTAGGAACGCCGCCATCATGGCAGAGAAGATCTGCTGGGGGCTTATTGAGGTCGACCCCGAGAACGGCGACGTCTACAGGGAGAACCTGGCGGCTTTCAAGAGGGAGCTTGAAGACCTCGACCTCGAACTCGCCTCCGCCTTCTCCGGCGCTGAAGGGGGGAAGTTCATCGTCCTCCATCCCGCCTGGGGGTACTTCGCCAGGGATTACGGCCTCGTCCAGGTGGCGATCCACGAAGAGGATAAGGAGCCAGGACCAAAGCAGCTAAGATCCATCGTCGACCTCGCCCGCAAGGAGGAGATCGGGACGATCTACGTCGATCCGAGCTTCAACCCCAAATCCGGCAAGATCATAGCCACCGAGATAAACGGGCGGGTCGTCGCCTTGGACCCCCTGGCGGAGGATTACGTCGATAATATGCGCCAGGTCGGAAGGGAGATATCGTCGGGGATCAGAGGCCAGGGCGGCTCTTATGAATAGCTATCAGGCCGGCGATCCGGCGGTCTACATCGAGGACCTCTCCGTCAAGATCGATGGGCGCAGGGTCCTCGAGAAGGTCAACCTCAGGATAAGAGAGGGGGAGTTTCTGGGGGTGATAGGCCCCAACGGCGGCGGAAAGACCACCCTGCTGCGAGCGATCCTCGGCCTCGTCAAGCCCGAGAGGGGGAGGATCGAGGTCTTCGCAGAGAGCCCGGAGGCGGCGAGGAAGCAGATCGGCTACCTCCCCCAGAAGAGCCTCTTCGACCAGAGGTTTCCCATCACCGCCCTGGAGGTGGTGATGATGGGGATGTACGGGGCGAGGGGACTTTTTAGCAGGTACACCAGCCGGGACGTCGACGCCTCCTGGGAGGCCTTATCCCTGGTGGGGATGGCAGATTACGCCGATAGAGAGATCGGGAGCCTCTCGGGGGGAGAGCAGCAGAGGGTCTTCGTCGCGAGGGCGATAGTATCAAGCCCCCGCCTCCTCCTCCTCGACGAGCCGGCCGCCGGGATCGACTCGGCGAAGCAGATCGAGTTCTACGACCTCCTCCGGGAGCTGAACGAGAAGGTGACGATAATCATGGTCTCTCATGACATCAGCGCCGTATCCGCCTACGTCAAGAAGGTCGCCTGCGTGAATAGGAGGCTCTACTACCACGACTCCAAGGAGCTGATGGCCGAGGATATCGAGGAGGCCTACCACTGCCCCGTGGAGATGATAGCCCACGGGGTACCCCACAGGGTCCTGAGATCCCACGATTGAGGGTGGGGGAAAGGAGGCGGAGGACCGAAGATGATAGAGATATTCCATTACGGATTCATGCAGAACGCCCTCCTGGCGGGGGCGATCGCGTCCGTCCTCTGCGGTGTGGTGGGCATATACGTCATCCTCAACCGGCTCGTCTTCATAGGCGGGGGGATCGCCCATTCGGCCTTCGGCGGCATCGGCCTCGGCTACCTCCTGGGAGCCAACCCCCTCGTCTATGCCATATTATTCTCCCTGGCCACCGCCCTCGGCATAGGGGCGCTGAGCGAGAGGTCGAAGGTCTCCGAGGACACCGCCATCGGGGTCTTCTGGGCGGTGGGGATGTCCCTTGGTATCGTATTCATAAGCCTCAGCCCGGGAAGGGCCCCCGATCTCTTCGACTACCTCTTCGGAAACATCCTCGCCGTATCATCTTTCGACATAATGATTATATCCTCCCTCACCTTCGGGATGATCCTCCTCGTCGCCCTCCTTTACAAGGAGCTGTTGATCCTCTCCTTCGATCCCCTCTACGGCGAGGCGGTCGGCCTTCCGGTATTCCGGCTCCGCCTCCTCCTCCTCTCCATGGTCGCCCTCAGCGTAGTGGTCCTGATAAAGATAGTAGGGATAATCCTCGTCATAGCCCTCCTCACCATACCCGGAGCCATCGGAAGACAGCGAGCAAAGAGCCTGAAGGGGATCATGCTCCTCTCCATCCTCCTTGGGATATCCTTCGTCTCCGTCGGCCTCCTCGCCTCCTACCATCTCAATACCCCTTCGGGGGCGACGATCATCCTCGCCGCTGCGGCGACCTTCTTTCTCAGCACCATCCTATCCCGTTGAGTCGTCATGGGGGCCTGGATGGTGATTTCGGCCCTTGAACCTTCTTGCCAAGCAGCATCCTATCCTCCTTGGTGGAGTCGACAGCTTCAGGTGAGCGACGGTACTTGTACAACAAACTTATACGCGGCGGGTTACAAAGGGGCAGATCGAGATGGACCCGGATAATATCAGCCCCAAAGTCCTCGTATTACTCCTCCTTCTGGCCGTATCGGCAGGCGAGGCCGCCTCCGGCCCGGGAAGCGTCCGGTTCGCAGAAGACTACTACAAGGTGGAGGGAGGACCTCGGATCGACGTATCTGTCGTCAACCCCGTCTTCTCCCCGGGAACCAGCGGTACACTCAGGTTGATCCTCGCGAACGACGGGGTTGTCGACCGGCTCGTTCCGGGGGCCGTCCCTCCGGGAAAAGAGGCCGAAGCTGCCCAGGAGATGCTGGCGGAGTTCGGATGCCTCGATGCGTCAAACCTCATGGCGACCCTCCGTTCCGGTGGACCCGTCGAGGTAATCTCGGGTCCCGCGACCATAGAGATCCTCGGGCCCGGAGATACGAGAGCGCTACATTTCGATATCAAGATCGATGAACGAGCGGAGGGTCCCGTCCCCATAAGCCTCGACCTGGATTACGAGCATCAGGTCGACGTCAGCTTCAGCGGCGGCACCGCCACCCCCCTCTACCTACCCTCGAGCCGGACCATCGACCTGATCCTGTCGGTGGAGGGGCGACCTCCCGCCCTAGGGGTGATGGGGGCGAGATCGATCCTCCATCCCGGCGAGAGGGGCACCATCAGCCTCATCATCAGAAACGGCGGGGAGAGCCGGGCTCAGAACTCCACCGCCCGGCTGGTGGCGGCGCCGCCCTTCTCCACCCTGGTGGATCGGAGCCGTCTAGGAGATATACCCCCGGAAGGCGTCGCCGTAGCCCGATTCGACGTCTTTGTGGAGGGGTCGGCCCGGGCCCAGGAGTACAGGATCGGCTGCGAGATAAGCCACGACGGTGGGGCCACCACCCTCTCCATCCCCGTCTCTGTCGTCCTGGAGGAGGGATCAGGCCCCTTCAGGACCTTAATCCTGGGAGCCCTCCTGGTCGGCGGAGGGGCGGCGGCCTTATGGCTCATCAGGCTGAAGAAGAGCCGATCTCCCCGGAGGCGCAGCCCCATCCTACCCAAGAGATAGCCTCCGGCAGCAAGCCTCCTTCAAAAGCCATCCCCGCCCACCGTCATAGATATCTCCAACCTCCGCCCTGCCAAAGGCTATGCCGGCTTTGAGGGCGGAGAAGATCTGCAAAAGTTTTAAGAGGCTCTTCCAGGAGAAGAAGGTCCTCTTCGATATATCCCTCTCCATCGAGAGAGGTGAAATCTTCGGGATCCTCGGCCCCAACGGCGCCGGGAAGACTACCCTCATGTCGATCTTCTCCACCCTCATCCGCCCCGATGGGGGCAGCCTCGAGGTCCTGGGAAGAGACGCCCTCCGGGATACCCACGCCATCAGGGAGAGGATCAACATCAGCAGCGGAAACCCCAACTTTCCCTGGTCTCTCACCGTGAGGGAGAACCTGCGCCACTCGGCTATGCTCTACGGCCTCTCCGGCCGGAGCCTCCACAGATCCGTCGAGGAGGCGATATCGGCCTTCGAGCTCGGACCTCAATCTGACGCGAAGTTCGAGACCCTCTCTACAGGCCAGAAGCAGAGGGTATCCCTCGCAAAGTCGATCCTCAACCGCCCCCAGATCCTCTTCCTCGACGAGCCGACCTCGGGCCTCGATCCGGAGATGGCGATGAAGACCAGGGATCTCATAAAGAAGATCTACCAGGAGGAGGAGATAACCGTCGTCCTCACCACCCACTACATGCCCGAGGCCGAGGAGCTCTGTGACAGGATCGCCTTCCTCCGAGAGGGAAGGCTCGTCGCTCTTGGGACCCCCGGAGAGCTGAAGAGGGCTCTGCAGATAGGTCATCGGATCTTCGTCGAGTACGATGGAGAGGTCGATCCTCTGAAGCTTAGGATCATTCCGGGGGTGATGGAGGTGAAGGAGCTTTCCGGAAGGGTGGAGATGGTCTTCGATCACTCCGGAAGGGCGGTCAGCAGCATCATCAAGGCCTTCGAGGGAGCTGATATACTGGATATAGGGATCGAAGAGCCCGATCTGGAGGACGTCTTCCTTGAGCTGGCAAGGTGAGCTACACAAGGTCCTATCCGCGACCTACAAGAACTGGATCATATCGAAGCGGAACGCCTTCACCCTCTTCGAGCTGGTCTTCTGGCCCTTCATTGGCCTGCTCTCCATAGGGCTTCTCACCCGCTTCCTGGAGCTCGGCGACGATATGGTGGCCTTCGTCCTGGTGGGGGCGATAGCCCTCAGCATCCTCCAGATCAGCCAGATCGACGTCGCCTACATACTCCTCTTCGACCTCTGGTCCAAGAGCATAAAGCAGACCTTCGTCGCCCCCGTCCGGGGATACCACCTAGTATTGGGGGCGATGCTCTTCGGGGTCATCAGAGGGGTGGCGGTCTTCATCGTCCTGGCTGCCGCAAGCAGCCACCTCTTCGGCTTCGACTTTCTCGCGGGGGGCGTCGCCACCGTCATCGTATTCCTCGCCGGGACCTTCCTCACCGCCGCCTCCATCGGCATGGTCGTCTGCATATCGATCCTCCTCTTCGGCCAGAGGGCGGACGTCGCCGCCTGGACCCTCAGCGGGATCATGATGCTGGTGAGCGGGGTTTACTATCCCGTATCCATCCTCCCCGGCCCCCTCCAGATCCTATCAAAGTCGATACCTCTGACCTACCTATTGGAGTACTACCGATCGGCTTACGGCTACGGGGACCACCAGATCCTCCTGGGGATCGCCCTCGCCCTCCTCTACTTCATGGCGAGCCTTCTGATCCTCAACCTCGCCATCGAGAGGGCGAGGAGGACGGGGATGATGCTCAGGCTCTCGGAGTGAGGAAGATCCCTGGAATAAGGTTTTAAAGTCGACGATTCTTATGGTACGGGGCGATAAAATTGACTATCGAGGGCTTCATCGGCGACATAAGATTGGGGGACCTTCATCCCGCCCGGATTATGGGGGTGATCAACCTCAGCCGCGAGTCGTTCTACCAGGAGTCTTACGCCGGGGAGGGCGCAGTCCTCGAACGAGCCCTAACCTTCGCGGAGGAGGGGGCGCAGGTCCTGGACCTGGGAGCCGTATCCACAGCTCCGGGATCGCCCCCGATCTCAGAGGAGGAGGAGAGGAGGAGGCTCTTTCCAGCCCTCGAGGCGGTCCTGGACGGCCTCGGAGACGAAGTAGTCATATCCGTCGACACCCAGAGGGCGAAGGTCGCATCCGACGCGCTATCCATGGGAGCCTCCTGCATAAACGACGTCTCCGGGCTCCATGATCCGGAGATGGCCGGGACCGTCGCCGACTACGACGGCTCGCTGATCATCATGGCGTCGAAGGAGAGGCCCGGCGACATCCTCGATATGGGGGATATCGTGGCCAACCTCGGCGAGAGGAAGAGAGCAGCCTCACAGGCCGGCGTGGCCGTGGAGAAGGTGACCGTCGATCCGGGGATAGGCCGCTGGACCCCCGACAAGGGGCCAGGCCACGATCTGGCGATCCTCGACGGCCTCTCCCGTCTAAGAGTCCTCAACAGGCCGGTGATGGCCGCCGTATCCAGGAAGTCCTTCATCGGCACCGTCCTCGATCGTCCCATCCCTGCCGAGAGGCTCCTCGGAAGCCTGGCCGCCACCGCTGTCGCCGTATACAATGGGGCCCACTTGGTCAGGACCCATGACGTGGCGGCATCCCTGGAGACGGTGAGGATGGCGGAAGCCGTCCGGGGGAGGCCCTCCGTGGCCAGAAACGGGGGGGTGGAGGTGGAGGTCTTCGCCTCCTGGGGCCGGCCCCGGGACCTCCATCAGGCCTTCGGGAGGTTGGGGGTGGAGGATAGGGGTGCCCTCGCCCTCGGGAGGAAGGGGTCCTTCCGGGCCCTCTCCATCAGGGGTGTCACCTCTATGGAGGCGATCGTCATCAAGCAGGAGATGCTCGCCCGGGGCGGAGACGCCGCCATACCCATGGGCGCCCTCCGGGGCGACCCCGGGGAGATGGAGGTCCTCGTCCTGGGGACGGCGGCCCAGGTCGGAGGGCTGGGAAAGAACCTCAAGAGCCAGCCCTTCAACCTCCCGGAGGTGGCAGGAGCCATCGAGGGGGCTCTGGAGAGGGTGGACGACCCCAAAAGGTACTGGTGAATCAATTGGAGCTCTTCGGGGTTGAGACGGATCTGGTTAGGCCGGGGGACGACCTGGCGGAGGTGATCCTCCGGGGTATGGAGAAGGCTGGGCTCCGCCTCGCCGACGGAGACGTCCTGGTGGTCGCCGAGAGCGCCGTCGCCACCGCCGAGGGGGGGATCGTAGACCTATCCCTAGTCACCCCGGGGGACCAGGCCCGGGAGCTGGCGGAGATGTACGATAAAGACGCGAGGGAGATGGAGCTTATCATCAGATCCTCCGACCGGATAATCGGCGGTATCCCGGGGGTCGTCCTGACCATCAAGGACGGGTTCCTCTACCCCAACGGTGGGATCGACCACTCCAACGCCCCTCCGGGGCACGTCGTCTTATTCCCGAGGGACCCGGGGAGGTCGGCGGCGGAGTTGAGAAAGAGGCTCGAGGAGGCGTCGGATAAGAGGATCGGGGTGATCGTCGGCGACAGCAGGACCCACCCCCTCCGCCTCGGCTGCGTCGGCGTCGCCCTCGCCTGTGACGGGATCGTCCCCGTCGAGGACGCGAGGGGACAGAAGGACCTCTTCGGAAGGCCCCTCATGATAACGAGGAAGGCCGTCGCCGACAACCTAGTCTCGGCGGCGGAGGTCGTCATGGGGGAGGGGGACGAAGGGATACCGGCGGTGATAATAAGGGGAGCCCCCGTGCGGCTCGCCGATGACGGTGAAGATATGCGGATCCCGAATATACCTCCTGAGGAGTGCATGTACATCGGCTCCCTCCGGTGCGGACCCCATCCGTACCAGGGGGGGTACGACCGGCTGATCGAGGAGGCGGCGGAGGCTATGGAGAGGTCTTACGCCCCCTATTCCGGCTTTCGGGTCGGCGCGGCCATCCTCGCCAGGGACGGGAAGGTGTACTCGGCCGCCAACGTCGAGAACGCTTCCAGCGGCGCCTCCATCTGCGCCGAGAGGGCGGCTCTGGCGAAGGCGGTATCGGAGGGGTCGAGGGAGTTTGAGGCCCTGGCGGTGGTGGCAGAGACGGAGGAGCCGGTCGCCCCCTGCGGGATCTGCCGGCAGAACCTGATCGAGTTCGGAGACGAGATCAAGGTGATCATGGCTAACGTCCGAGGGGATGCGGAGATCGCGACGGTGGGGGAGCTGCTGCCGCGGGGGTTTACGCGGAGGAGCTTGATGACGGGGCCTTCGGATGGGATATGATATACATTATCCTAAGCTGGAGTAGAGAAATATTTTATCTATAAATAGATATTAAAGGTGTTCCCATTGAAGATTCTCGTTATACCCACCACCGATTGGATCAGGCACCCCATCCCTAATAGGCTAAACTTCATATTCGACATACTGGCAGAAGAACACGAAGTGCACGTCCTCCACTTCGATCTCAAGAGGTTCAGAGATGAGACTCCAAGAGATACGAACTGCATCCTCGTCGATACGGGGTTTGTAGATGTCGAGGACCCGTCACTATATTATATCTTAAACTCCCCCCAGCACCTTTTGAAGATGAGAGAGACCGTCAAAAGAGAGGAGATCGACCTGGTGGTTTCAGCGAATATCCTCCCCTCCCTCATGGCAAACCTTTTGAAGGTCCCCATCGTCTTCGATTATCTCGACCATCTCGAAGAGTCGGCGGCTATATATTATCCCGATTCAGCATTCGGGAAGCTGGTCAAATCCGGGGTAGGGATGATGACCAGGTACAACCTCAGGAAGGCGGACTCCGTGATAACGGTTACCGAAGAGCTGAAAGGCTTCTTGAAGGGGATCGGAGTCGAAGAGGTCGCAGTGATCCCAAATGGCGTCGACACCGGCCTGCTGAGGTCCATCCCTGGTGAGGAGGCGAAAAGGGGTCTTGGTCTCGAAGGCGATCTTCTCGGATACGTGGGTTCCCTGGAGCACTGGGTGGATCTGGAGACCGTCGTCGAGGCGCTCCCAAGCTTGGACGTAAAACTGCTCGTCGTCGGGCCGGGATTGTTCACCGATTACGGGGATATGATCAGAAGGATGGCGGAGGATCTCGATGTCGCTGACAAGATCGTCTTTACCGGAGCCGTCAAATACTCGGAGCTTGGAAGATACATCTCCGCGATGGATATCGGATTGAATCCGCTGAAGAAAATGAAGAAGAACGATATAACCATCGGCGGCAAGGTGTTCAATTACCTCTCCTGTGGAAGGCCGGTCTTATCCAGCAGGATGACGTCTCTCGTAAGGGTTCTTGGAGACGAGCTCGTCTACTACGACGATAAGGAGAGCTTCATAGAAGGGGTTGAGGAGATCCTCAGGAGACCAAGAGAGGAGAGGAGGCATCGGGAGGTTGCCGAGAGGTTCGATTGGAGGGCCATCGCCACTGAATATGAAAACGTTTTGAGGCGTATCGCATGAAGATAATGCTATTGGCCAACCAGCCTGAAAAAACCACCAGATTACAGATGTTTCGAGGGACCCTGGAGGAGCTGGGATATGAGGTGGTAGTTCCCACCTTCAACACCATAAACTGGGAGAAGATCGCCAGGAAGGCGGAAAAAGCCATCGAGAGCGAGAGGCCGGAGGTGGTTCACGTCTTCAACGTTCCCGACGTCATTTACCGAAACATTCCAAAATTGAGGGGTTCGCACTTCGATAAACTCATCTACGACTACAGGTCTCCATGGGGGGTTGAGATGCAGATGACCTTCGCAGCTGCAGGAAGGGCTTTTGGGGAGCGATATGAAAAGAAGCTGGCGGCAAGCGCTGATGCCATCACGACGGTCAACACGCCCATGGGGAAGAAGGTGAGATCCTACATAGGTGCCGAAGAGGAGGATATCCATGTAATTCCCAATTACCCCAAAAGAAGCTTCATCAAAAAAGGTGAGAATATCAATTCAAGCGATGAAGCGATGATATTTGTGGGGAGGATCAGCCAGCAGGAAGGAGTAAAAAATCTTATGAATATTGTGCAGAATTTTCCCGATGAGGAGATATGGATCGTCGGAGATGGACCGTTCGCAAGATGGCATCTGCGAAGAAAGCATAAGCAAGCAAAGCTTCTTGGGTGGCAGCCTCACGATGAAGTAGCTAGATTGATAAGAAGGGCTAAGTTGTGCCTTATTCCCATGAACGAAACCATATTAACGCCTTACGCTACCGATAAGAGCGTCTGGAAGCTCAACGAGTACCTGAACCTCGGAAAGCTGGTGGTAGCCTCAGGGGTAACGAAAGAGGAAGAGAGGAAGAACCTGGTCGTGGTAAAAAGCAACCAGCTCGAAGAGGCGATAAGGGTAAATCTCCAGAGGAGGCCAGAGGCGCTTAATAAAGAGGACTTCAGGATCTGGGAGATGAACCAGGAAACGATAAGAGAGGTGTACGATAAGGTAACCTGACGAAGGAATGTCAAATTGTATTAAAATTTAGTCATAATAGTTAACGTAGCCGTTTTTTCAAGTGGATCAAAGGTGCGATGGCATTGAGCGAGTACAGGCTCTTCGCGCAGAGGATAGGGCTCATAGGCGTGACAAACCTCCTCGTCAGCCTCAGCGGAGTCATACTCCTGCCGATCCTGACCAAGAACCTTCCCGTCGAAGAATACGGAGTTTATGCACAGATTATCGTTACCATCGGGTTGATACCATCCATCGTCCTTCTGGGTCTCCCATACACCATGGTCAGATTTTTAGCAGGGGAGAAAGATCGAGAGACGGTCCGGGAGGGTTTTTATTCTATATATATTATCGTATTGTTCATGGGCGCCATCGCCTTCGTGGCGCTGTTCTCATTCTCTGACCTCATCGCTTCGATCCTCTTCGACGACGATCAAACCGTTGTAAAGATCTTATCCATCATAATCTTCATAGAATGCCTCAACAGCTTACAATATAATTATTTTAGAACATTTCAACATATGAAGCGTTATTCATCATTCATATTTTTGCAAACAATTTTAAATATAATTCTCATCGCCTATTTCGTCCTTTCAGGATACGGGATCACAGGAGTTGCCATCGGCATTTTAATAACCCGGATCTCAATGTTCATCATCATGGCCGTTCCCATCGTCGCAGAGATAGGGGTCAAAATGCCCAGGTTCGCGAATGCCAGAGAATACTTGGCCTTTGGCCTCCCCACAGTCCCGGGGAGCCTTTCGAGCTGGCTGATAAATTCGAGCGACAGATACATCATCGGAATATTGATGGGGACGGCATTTGTCGGATATTATTCGCCAGGGTATACATTGGGGTATATGATAAGCATGTTTATGGCCCCCCTCGGATTGATACTGCCCGCGACGCTATCCAGGTATTACGACTCAAATGACAAAGCTACAGCCGGGGCCTTTCTTAAGTATTCATTAAAATATTTTTTGTTATTGGCGATACCCTCTGCCTTCGGCCTCTCTCTCCTATCAAAACCGCTCCTAACCATCCTTTCTACGCCGGAGATCGCCAAGGAGGGGTACCTCATCACGCCCCTCGTCGCCTTCGGAACGGTCTTCTTTGGAGCCTCCGTAATAATAACCCATATAATAATACTGGAGAAGAAGACCGCCATAATGGGATCTCTATATACCGTAGCTGCCGTGTTGAACCTCTCGATGAATCTGGGTTTAATCCCATTAATCGGAATAGTTGGCGCTGCAACCGCGACCCTTTTGGCTTTTATCTTCATCTTCGCAGTTGGAACCATCTATTCCTTCAGATATCTCAAGTTCGACCTCGATCTCGGATTCTTATTTAAAAGCGTATTCGCATCGGCGGTGATGTCTCTTGCAATTGTCATTTGGAAACCGGAAGGATTATCGAGCGTGATCATCGTGGTGGGGGTCAGTGCCATTATCTATCTGGGAGCTCTATTGATCTTGAGAGGAATGACTAGAGAAGAGCTCCAATTCTTCAAAGGACTCTTCTCGCCCTAGAGAATTACTCCATTACTTTAGAGCCCTTTTTCCCATCAGATCTTTTCCGATTTTTAGGGCCAAAAAGGTTATATTTGAGTGAACTATTGAAGTAGAAACGTTGATTTATAGAACTCAAAGGCGTCATTTAAATGGTAGATAAGATGGTAAAAAGTGCTAATGGAACACGCCCAAAAATCAGAGTGGCTTTTATATGCTATTCACCCGACGCCTCGTTTATAAGAAGAGATTATAAAATATTATCAAAATATTTTAGCGTTGAAAAGTTCAATTATAGGAGACCGCGAGATGCCTTCGGAATGATGAGGGCCGTTTGGCGATCAGACGTCTCATTTTCTTGGTTTGCTGCGGGACATGCATTTCTAGCAGTACTATTCTCTAAGTCACTCAGGAAGAAATCTGTGGTTGTCATAGGAGGCTACGAGGTTGCATATGCTCCTGAAATCAACTACGGCCAGCTCACACAGATGTGGCATAAACGAAAGTTCACAGAATTTGTGCTAAGACATGCAGACCTGGTCTTACCAGTGTCTGATTTTACTAAAGGAGAGTCGTTACATGTCATAAAGCCAAAAAATATAGCAGTTATATACAATAGTGTAGATACTGATAAATTTAGACCAAGCGGTAAAAAACGTAATTTAATTATAACTGTTGCATCAGGATGGGGTAGCGTGATAAAATTGAAGGGGTTAGATACGTTTGTTACAGCCGCCATAAAAAATCCCGAACTTGAGTTTGCAGTTTTGGGACTATCTGAGATCGATATGGCTACTTTAGAAGCCCTTGATCCGTCAAAGAATGTGAAGTTACTCGGACACTTATCTCGAGATGAGCTAATTAAATGGTATCAAGAAGCTAAGGTATATTGCCAGCTCTCTTATCGTGAGTCCTTTGGTATGGCGTTAGCAGAGGCGATGTCTTGTGAGTGCATTCCTGTAGTGACAGACAGAGGAGCCCTTCCCGAAGTTGTTGGAGATACAGGGTTCTACGTTCCATATGGCGATCCAGAGGCGACAGCAGAGGCTACTAGAAAAGCGATCACTTCATCAGAAAATTTAAGAAAAAGATCTAGGGAGAGAGTCATGGATAAATTTTGTATCGAGAGACGAGAAACTGAGTTATTAAAACTACTGAGAGTGGATTAAATGAAGAAAATTTTTGCTGTAATTAATGGACATATTTTAGAAAATTTTGGCACAAACACCTCGCCCACATATACCAGAATTAATCAACTGCTAACAGAAATGAATAAATTAGACGATATAGAAATTATATCGATACAATTTAAACAGTTTTCGCAATGTTTGGCTCACGGAGAACCTCGCAATGAGTTGCTTAGAACATATATAAACTTTTTTAGCGTAATTTATAATAATATTGTGAAAACGATAGTTCTCGCAAAGTCTATATTTATATTGATAAAAATTAAACCTTTGGTTTATTTTGCTTATCCTCATTCCATCACGACCATTCAGAATAGACTTGTATTTAAGTTTTGTAAACTATTTAAATTTTCAATAATATTGGATATTCATGATACCATTGAACAAGCAACTGCAATTTCTAACGGAATATCTGCAATTAATAGTAGAATAGAAGATTATTCCCTCAGAAATTCTACATTATTATTGCCTTTGAATGGACAGATGAGGAATTATATTCGAAATATATATAATTTATCAGATAAACTTATAGTTCCTGTTCCTAACGCCTTTGAAGATGAGTTAATCGAGAAATTTCCAGATTTATATGAATATGTGTCCGGCAGATTCAATGTCTGTTATATTGGTGGTTTAGGTAAAAATAGAGGAGTCGATCTATTAGTCAAAGCCTGCGCAAACTTGCATAAGAAATATGAATATTTAAATTTATATTTATTTGGACCTTACGAATTTGGACTTCAAAATCGAACTAGAGAATTGATCGAAGAAAGCGATTTTATTATTAGGAAGTTGGTTCCAAGGATCGATCTACCAGATGCACTTCATTCCATCGACCTTTTTGTGATGCCTTATAATCCAGATGAAGAATACATGAAATTTGTATCGCCTACAAAACTCTTTGAATATATCGGAACTGGAAAACCAATTTTATGCACTAAATGTGAATCATTACTTGAAATTGGAAAAGATGGCAGCATAATGTATGTAGATTATGACGTCGATGATATTGAAAGGAAAATCGAGCTTCTGATAAATTGCCCACAGATAAGAGTAAATATGTCAAAAGGGTTATTTAAAATGAGATCTCAACATACATGGAAAACCCGAGCCATTACAGTCCATGATGCCATTATGTCGTTATGATTTCTCAGAAGGATATGACAGCGCAAAGGTCCTTGGATCCAACATGCAGCCTTTGCAGTCGGAGGCAAAGTCATTTCGATTATCGACCAAACCTTAAGCCGATCAACAGCCGACCTCCCACCGCCCTCAGGGAAAAGAGTATAATCTTCCCGGCGATCTTTGCCGTGAATGTAGATTCAGAACAGCCAGATAAACTCCCACTCCCCACATGTAACGCAGAGGGATGCGATGGCAGGGATTTGGCCGTTGAGGTAGATTTGATGATTCCCGTAGCAAAGCCGATACTTTCCGGCGAGGAGATAGAAGAGATCAGAGCGGTTTTCGATAGTGGCATCCTCGCCCAGGGAGACGTGGTGGCCAGGTTTGAAGAGAAGTTCGCCGGGTACGTGAACACATCCCACGGGATCGCGACGAACAACGGGACCTCCGCCCTCCACGCCGCCCTCGCTTCCTTAGGCGTAAGCGAAGGCGACGAGGTTATAACGACCCCCTTCACCTTCGTCGCGACGGCGACGAGCATCATGATGCAGAGGGCGCGGCCGGTCTTCTGCGACATAGATCCGCAGACTTACAACATCGACCCAGACCTCATCGCGGAGAAGGTGACGGAGAAGACTACGGCGATCGTCGTGGTCCACCTCTACGGCCTTCCCTGCGATATGGGGCCGATCATGGAGATCGCCCGGGATAAGGGACTGAAGGTGGTAGAGGACGCATGCCAGGCCCACGGGGCCGAATACCACGACCAGAAGGCTGGGTCGATCGGAGACGCCGGCGTCTTCAGCTTCTACCCCACCAAGAACATGACGACCGGCGAGGGGGGGATGATCACCACATCAGACCCCGAGGTGGCAGAGAGGGCCCGGATATTCAGAAACCACGGCCAGAGCAGAAGGTACGTCCACGAGACCCTCGGCTACAACTACCGGATGACGAACATCGCCGCCGCCATCGGCCTATCCCAGCTAAAACACCTCGACGAGTTCAACGCCAGACGGAGGGAGAACGCCGCGCATTACGACAAGAACCTGGATGTAAAGACGCCCTTCGTCCCTGAAGGGAGAAAGCACGTATACCACCAGTACACCATCGAGGTCGAAGGGCGAGAGGAGTTCCTCAAGCACCTCGAAGAGAACGGCGTCGGCTACGGGATCCACTACCCCGTCCCAGCCCATAAACAGCCCTTTTTGAAGGATTATGGCGAGCTGGTCCTACCTAACACCGAGGAGGCGAGCCGCAGGGTGGTATCGATCCCGGTCCACCCAGGCCTCACCGAAGAGGAGCGAAATGTGGTGGTCCAGATGGTGAACGGCTATGAATGAGCCCCTCTATCTAGGAGAAGTCCACCTCGGACGGGGATCCGTCGTCCAGGGTGGTGTAGTCATCGGCGGTGAAGGTGGGCTGACGGTCATCGGAGACGAAGCGACGATAAGAAGCGGAACCGTGATATACCCCTCCGTCAGGATCGGGAAGGGGTTTCGGACCGGCCACCACGTCCTGATCCGAGAGAATACCGCCATCGGAGACCACGTCCTCATCGGCACCAACTCCGTCGTCGACGGAAACTGCGAAATTGGAGACAGAGTCAGCGTCCAGACGAACGTCTACATCACCACCAACACCATCATCGAAGACGACGTCTTCATGGGCCCCTGCTCTGTCACCTCCAATGACAGGTACATGGTCCGGGGGGCGGAGCTGATAGGCCCCAGGATCAAGAGGGGTGCCAGGATCGGGGCTAACGCGACGATACTGCCGGGGGTCGTCGTCGGCGAGGGCGCCATCGTCGGTGCCGGGTCGGTGGTCACAAAAGATGTAGGAGATGGGGCGACCGTCGCAGGAAATCCTGCGCGAAGCCTCCATTCAAATTCTCGATGAGAAGAAGCGATCTCTTGCTTCGACGGCTCCGTCTGTGGTGATAGCACCGGGCCTTTAGGAGGTCACGGACCGTTCATCGACTCAGTGAAGGCTATATGGAGAGGACGGCATGGATATTGGAGTAATTGGCACAGGAAACATGGGACGTAACCACGTCCGCATATATTCCGAGATGAGGGACGCCGAAGAGGTCTACGTATACGACCCCGACGAGAAGGCGGCAGGAAAGATGGAAGAGGCCTTCGGCGCCGTCCCCTCCAAATCGATCGGGTCGCTGCTCAATGATGTCGATGCTGTGAGCATATGCGTTCCCACAAAATACCATTTCGACGTCACCAGGGAGGCTATAGAGAATCATGTCAGCTGTCTGATTGAAAAGCCCATCGCCTCCAGTTCGAAAGAGGCAGAGAGGCTTCTGGAGATCATACCCGATGACCTGGTGGTGGGAGTGGGACATATCGAGAGGTTCAATCCGATGATCGGAGAGGTTAAGCGGCTGATAAAAAATCCCAGATATATAGATATAAGAAGGCACAACCCCGCCTCGTCGAGGATAATCGATGCGGGCGTGGTGGTGGATCTGATGATCCACGACATAGACATCGTCTGGAACTACCTCTTCAGCGGCAAAGAAAGCTCTGACCTCTACTCCCTCGGAGATGACGACCTGCGGAAGATCGTGACCAAGTTTGGAGGCTGTGTCGTCTCTTTGTCTGCGAGCAGGATCGCCTGCAGGAAGATAAGAACCATCCACGTTGAAGAAGACGACTTCACCATCGACGGCGACTTCATGAACCAGGAAGTTTACATATATAGAAAGCCGGCAAAATATGAGGTGGAGAACGCGAGATACTCCCAGGAGAATATAATTGAGAAGGTCCAGGTGAACAAGGTCGAACCCCTTAAAGAAGAGCTGAAAACCTTCATCAACTCCGTGAAGACCGGAACGCCTTTTCCAATAACCCCAAAAGAGGCTCTTATCAACCTGGTGATCGCAGAGCAGGTGGTATAGAGAATGGTCGGATCATTTTTGATTCTTTTTATAAATTAAAATGGAGTTATATAAAGTGAAGATCGCGGTCATTGGGTTGGGGAAAGCAGGTCTGCCGTTGGCATCGGTGATGGCCGACAGCGGCCTTGAGGTCGTCGGGGTCGACATCGACGAGGAGAGGTGCGAGAAGATAAACGCAGGCATCAATCCGGTCCCGGAAGAGACGGGGCTCGATGAACTGATTGGAAGATACGGCGGAAAGAGCTTGGTGGCGACGCCGAGATATGAAGATGCCAAAAAGTGCACCAGTTTCATAATCATCGTTCCCCTATTCATCGATGAAGGCCACCGTCCGGATTTCAGGATTCTGGATGAGGCCTTTCGGTCCGTAGGCAAGATCCTTAAGAGAGGGGATCTGGTGGTCTTGGAGACGACGGTTCCGCCCACCACGACAGAAACCATGGTCCGAAGCTGGCTGGAAGAGGAGAGCGGCCTTCAGCTCGGCGAATTTTATCTCGCTCATTCTCCAGAGAGGATCATGACCGGCTACAGCATATCCCGTCTGAGAGAGTTTCCCAAGATAGTGGGAGGCGCAGATGACGAGAGCGGACGGCGCGGCTTCGATCTCTATAGAAAGTTCATCCCAAAACTCAAGATGGTCTCCAGCTCCAGGGTAGCCGAGTTCGTCAAGATCATCGAGGGGAGCTATAGAGACGTCAACATCGCCCTGGCCAATGAGTTATTCAAGATCGCAGAAGAGATGGAGATCGACTTTCGTGAGGCAAGGGAGTATGCAAACCACGATTACTGTCACATTCATCTCCCGTCGACGGGGGTTGGCGGCCACTGCATACCAGTATATCCCTGGTTCTTGATCAATGAGATGGAGAAGAGGGAGATGCTCGGCTTTGCAGAGATTCAGAGGACCTCAAGGAAGATCAACGACGAGATGGTCGGCTACTGGGTGGAGAGGATAGTCCTCAAAGCTCTCGAGATAGATAAACCTTTGAGCAAGATCAAGATCTGCCTACAGGGGATAACTTATAGAGAGGGAGTCAAAGGGCTGTATCACAGCAGGAACCTGGCCCTGGCGAGGCTCCTGGCTCGAAAGGGGCTGCAAGTTGGGGTCTACGATGAGCTCTTCACTCAAGGAGAGATAGATGGCCTAAGTTTGAGGTTCATGAATCCCGATGATGCGGATCTGGTCTTCGACTGCTTTGAGCTGAGATTCTCAGCGTGAAACGAGACCTTTCACTCCACCGTCACGCTCTTCGCCAGGTTGCGGGGCTTATCTATGGGAAGCCCCCTGGCGTCGGCGGTGTGGTATGCCAGGAGCTGGAGCGCCACGGTGCAGAGGACCGAGGAGAATACCGGCCTCGCCTCCGGGAGCTCTACTACGGTGTTTGCGATCTTGGAGATGTCGGGATCCCCCTCAGAGGCGAAGGCGATAACGTCTGCACCCCTCGCCCTCACCTCCTTGATGTTCGCCTGGATCTTCTTGCCAAAGGTCGCGAGGGCGACGACGGGGGTTCCTTCGGTGATGAGGGCCAGGGGGCCGTGCTTCAGCTCCCCGGCGGGGTACCCCTCCGCGGAGATGTAAGATATCTCCTTCATCTTCAGCGCCCCTTCCAGGGCGATCGGATAGAGAAAATCTCGGCCGATGAAGAAGTACCGATCGCTTTTCGCGTACATCTCTGCGATCTCCCGTATCTCGTCACGCCTCTCCAAGACCTCCTGGATCTGCCCTGGAAGCCTCGTCAGCTCCACCAGCATCTTTCTAGAACTCTCACGGCTGAGGTGGTTTTTCGCCCTGCCGAGCTTTATTGCGAGGAGGATCAGGGCCACCAGCTGGCCTGTGAAGGTCTTTGTAGCAGCAACACCGATCTCAGGACCGCATCGCGTGTATATCGTCTCGTCGACCATCCTGGTTACGGTGCTGCCCACGACGTTGCTTATCGCGATCCGCTTTACGCCGAAGGTGCTGGCCCTCTTCATGGCGCTCAGGGTGTCGGCGGTCTCGCCGGACTGGGTGATGCTCAATAGAAGCGTTCCAGGCCGGAGGAGATGATGCTGAAACTCCGACGCCACCTCCACGTCGACGGGAAGCCCCGCGGCCTTGGGATAGAGGTATTTCGCCAGGACTGCGGCATGGTAAGAGGTCCCGCAAGCGACGATCGAGACCCGGTCCAGGGCCCTGATCTCATCGACCGTCAGGCCGATCTCGATCCTGACGTCGCCATCGATCTCCGAAATCCTTGAGGCGATCGTCTCCTGGACCGATCGTGGCTGCTCGTGGATCTCTTTGAGCATGAAGTGGGGATATCCCGCCCTCTCGGCGGCTTCCACGTCCCAGTCGACCCTCTCCAGATCCAGGGGGAGCAAGATTCCACCGAGATCTCTCAGAACCACCCTCTCGTGATCTATGACGGCGATCTCTCCGTCGTTCATCCTGACGATATCCCGAGTATAGGGGAGAAGGGCGGAGACGTCGGATGCTACATAGTTGGCGCCTTTCCCGATGCCTATGACAAGGGGGCTCTCGTTCCTGGCGCAGACGAGGCGGCTCGAGCCCCTGGCCAGCGCCGCTATGGCGTAAGACCCCTCCACCCGACAGACCGCAGACCTCACCGCCTCTTCAAGATCCCCCATATAAAAAGAACCGATCATGTGGGCCAGCACCTCAGTGTCTGTATCAGACCTGAAGACGAAGCCCCGACTCAAGAGCTCCTCTTTCAGCTCCAGGTAGTTCTCGATGATCCCGTTGTGGACGACGGCGACGTCTCCGGAGACGTGGGGATGGGCGTTCTCCGTCGTCGGAGGGCCGTGGGTCGCCCATCGTGTGTGACCTATCCCGGTGGAGGATCCGGGTGCACCATCCTTCAGATAGGCGTTCTCGAGGTCTGCGATCCTTCCCGCTGACTTGAAGACCAATAGATCGCCATCCGAGATGATGGCAACGCCAGCGGAGTCGTATCCGCGATACTCCAACCTCTTCAGGGTGTCAAAGAGGACAGGTCCCGCCTTATCGCAGCCTGCGTATCCCACTATGCCGCACATCTCAGATCACCCTGCTCCCCCGTTCAATCCACCCGCGGACCTCGGCCCCGGAACCGATCCTGGATCCGGTACCCACCATCGTCCCAGGGTGCATCATCACCCTCGCACCTGCCACCACGTTGTCTGCCACCACCGCGCCGAACTCGGCCCGATGGAGCTCGTCCTCTATAACGACCGCAGACTCCCCCGCCTCCACGATCAGATGATCCCCGAACCTGGAGCTGGCCCCGAGGATCGAACTGGATACCACCGCTCCGGTTCCGACCCTTCCGCCGTTCATAATTATGCTGTTTCTGATCTCGGTATGAGATCCGATATGGACAGAGTCGCCGATGGAGGTCGTCGGAAGAACTGTGGTGTTCGGCCCAATATCGCAGTTCTTGCCTATTGATACGGGGCCGACGATGTAAGATCCCGACCTGACCACACTACCCCTTCCTATCTCCACAGGGCCCCGGACCACCGCCCCGGCCTCGATCTCGCCCTCGACCCTCGGCTCAATTATCCCCGGAACGCTGCTGTTCGCCTCCAAGAGGTCCCAGGCGAATATGGCGTCCGCCCAGACCCCTGAGGTTATCTTAGCCCTCACATCGCGCCCTTCCTCGATCATGTGAGCGATGGTCTGGGTCAGCTCGTAAGAACCCCTCTCAGATATCGGGGTCTTCTTCAGCTCCTCGAAGACCTCCGGACCGAACCTGTATACCCCGGTGTTGATTATGCCGGAGCAAGGGCGACCGGGCTTCTCCACGATCCTGGTCACCCTTCCCTCCTCCACCGTCAGGACTCCGTAATCCCCGGCTTCCTCCCGGAGGACGGCCAGGATCACGTTTTCGCCCTCCGCCCGAAGGACGTCATCGATCGCCTGCTCGTCCACCAGGTTATCGCCGTTGACTACCAGCATGGAACCGTCGACTTGAGATCTAACCTTGCTGAGGGCATTGGCGGTCCCTAGCTGCTCCTCCTGGACGACATACTCGATATTGACGCCATAGTGGATCCCGTCCCCGAAATGGTCCATGATCCGCTCCTTCTGGTAGCCGACGATTACCACCAGGTCCTGCACACCCTTCGCCGCCAGGGCCCTGATGACGTGCTCCATAAAAGGCCTGTTTCTCACCGAGAGCATCACCTTAGATCGGGTCTGGGTCAGGGGTCTGCACCTCCTCCCCTCTCCTGCCGCCAGTATAACCGCTTTCAAAGAAGATCACAGCCAGAATTGTCTATTGGATGATAAATTCCCGATAGTTGGCTTTATACCTTTCCTGAATACGGCCCATCCCAGATATCGAAACGGGGGCTATCTCAAAATTCAGCCCCCCTCTCAACTTCGATCCATCCTCGGAGGATTTCGCCGGGCCTCCCCCGATAGCCGGACTCGATCACTGTTCCAGGGTATATGGTGGTGTTGATGCCGGTCTTTACATCATCTCCCATGATAACTCCCAGCTTACGTCTATCGCTAGAAACCTTCTCTCCCCTGATGTAGGATATGATATCTCCTCCATCGTGGCGGAGATTTGCAACTACCGTCCCGGCTCCAAAGTTACAGTCAGAGCCGACGACGCTATCTCCAACGTAGCTCAGGTGGGCGACCTTCGTATCTTCCATGATGGTGCTGTTCTTGATCTCTACAGCGTTGCCGATGCGTACTCCATCTCCTATGGAGGTATAAGGTCTGATGAAAGAGTTGGGACCGATGTCGCAGTCCTCCCCTATCGTCACCGGGCCCTCGATGTAAGATCCAGACCTTATTCTCGTCCCTGTGCCCGCGGATACCCTGCCTGAAAGGGTGGCGTTGGGCTCCACATCGGCCAATACCGAATACTCCTCGATGGCCAGGAGTTCTTCATTGGCGGCCAAGAGGTCCCAGGGCCTGCCGATCTCGATCCATTCCTCGATCTCTTCCACCCGGATATCGGCTCCCATCGATACGAGGGCGTTCAAGCCGTCGGTCAACTCGTGCTCCCCCCTCTCTGATAAGGGCAAATCCCTGAGAACGTCAAAGATCCTCCTGTCGAGGCGATAGATCCCGGCGTTGGCCAGATCCGATGGGGGCGACTTGCTCTTCTCCTTCACAGAACTGAGCCATCCCCCTTCCACCTCGAAGACGCCGTACCTTGAGGGGTCGCCGACCCTCTTATAAGCGACCGCGAGCTCCCCAACGTTCATCAATCTCCTTAAGGAGGGGATATCGATAAGAACGTCGCCGTTTAGGACGAAGAACTCGTCCTCTGCCGACCCCTCCGCAGCCATGAGGGCGTCACCGGTACCGCGACGCTCTTCTTGGAGGGCGTAGCTTATCCTGACCCCCAGCTCCCTGCCGTCCTTGAGCTTCTGAATCACCGATTCTGACCGATAGCCTACAACGAAGACGAAATCTGAGATCCCGGCCCTCGACCCCCTCCGGACCAGATGCTCGATAAAGGGCTTGCCGCCTACAGGAAGCATCACCTTCGGCCGCGAAGTGGTGAGGGGCCGCATTCTGGACCCCTCGCCCGCCGCTAGAACGATGGCCTGCATGAATAGATCGGCTCCAGTTTCATAATATCATCCTCCCTTCACCCCCCCTCATCCCGCCCCCCCCACCGCCGCCTCCTCGATGAGCATGTGGGGCGATCCGTCGCTCACCGGGACGAGCTGGCCGGATTTGCCGCACCTTCCGCTATTGAATAAAAGGTCGCCGCCGACGGCCTTCACCCTCTCCAGGATCTCCAGGATGTGGCCTGAGAGGGATACGTCCCTCAAGAGGGGGCCGACCTCACCCCCCTCCACCAGGTAGCCGCGCTTGGCGTTGAACTGGAAGACCCCCTCGGCGGTGGAGACCTGGCCGCCTCTGCTTCCCAGAAGGTAGACCCCGTCTTTCATCTCTTCCAGGATCTCGACCAGGGTCCAGCCGTCCTTCGGCTGAGATATGTAGGTGTTGGACATCCTGACGACCGGCCTGGAGTTTCCTTGGGCGCGAGCGTTTCGCGGGGTTCCGCCCAGGCGGCCCGCCGTCTCCCGGGAATGGAGGTAGGACCGCAGAACCCCCTCCTCGACGAGGACCGTCTCGGCGGGACCGGACCCCTCGTCGTCGAAGAGGTAGCCTCCGTATAGGGGGAGGCTCGGGTCGTCCTTGACGGTGACGAGCTCTGAGCCTATCCTCTCGCCGATCCTCCCCTCCAGGATCGATCCGCCTTCCAGGACTATGTCAGCCTCGACGGCGTGGCCCACCGCCTCGTGGACGAAGACGCCGCCGAGCTCCTGGTCGACGACGACCGGATAGCTCCCCCCCTTAGGAGCTTTCGCGTCGAGGAGGGCGACGGCCGTCTCCCTCGCCCGCCGGGCCAGGCCCACCGCATCGACGTCGGCGAAGAGCTCCAGGCCGCAAGCACCGGCCCGGCTCTCCATCCCCGCCTGATAGACGCCCCCCCGGCTGGCGACGGCGTTGACGTAGAAGCCGACCCTCGTCGCCTCGCCCTCCAGGTCCCGACCGTCGGAGCTGGTATAGCGGGTCTTGACGATCACCTCGTTGTATACCGCCTGGGTCGACCCGACCCCCGGGCCCATCGCCGCCCCTTCGATCTCCCGGAGGAGGTCGACCTTCTCCTCCAGGGATAGGTCGGCGGGATCTTCCTTCACCGGGACCTTCCCACTCCTCCCGGGGGGAGAGGGGGCGAGGTCGAGCCGTTCGTCTCCGCCGATCCTCCGGGCCGCCCTCTTCGCCGTCTCCAGATCTCCGGGGAGGTCGTCGAGGCTCTCGGTCTCGACGAAGCCCCAGGACCCTCCCGATAGAGCCCTGACGGCGGCGCCGACAAAGAAGCTCTCCGATATCTCGTCGGGCTCCCCGTTGTCCAGGACTATCCTCGTCGCTCTTCCCCGTATCACCCTCTGATCGAAAAACTCTTCCATCTGATGTACCTCTCAACTTCGCCCCTCTAGGACTATTCGACCGGAGGAGGGAGCTTCTATGACTTAACCCTGACCATCGGCTGATGAAAGACCAGATGATAAGGGACGTCAACAAAAAGAGATACCCAATGAAGGGGAGTCATTACAGAAATAGATCGGCCGGGGGAGAGGGCCGGGACCCCCCTGCCCCGTCACATCCCCTTGGTGGGGGTCGGGATCGGCTCGGGGAGGATGATCCCGAGCTTCTTCTCCGCGGCGAACTTCTTCAGCTTCTCCAGAAGCTTCGGCTTCTGGCCGGAGAAGCTGTACTCGAATACCTCGCTGATGGAAGTGACGGGGATGATCTTTATCCTGTCCTTGAAGGAGTCGTCCAGGAGGACGTCACCCTCGTTCGATTTGGGGATGAGGACGGTGGTGATCCCCGCCAGGGCCGCCGCCTCGATCTTCTGGGTGACGCCGCCGACGGGGAGGACGTCTCCCCTCACCGATAAGGAGCCGGTCATCGCCACGTTCTGCTTTATCGGGACGCTCTCCAAAGCCGATATCACCGCCGTAGCTATCGATATGGATGCGCTGTCCCCCTCGACCCCCTCGTAGGTCCCTATGAACTGGATGTGGACATCCTTGTTGGTGATATCCTCCCCGAGGAACTTCTTTATCAGGGCCGATACGTTCTGGACCGCCTCCTTTGCTATCTCCTGGAGCCTCCCGGTGGCGATCACCTTCCCCTCCTCCTTCGACTGGGCGGGGGTCACCTCGGCCATGATGGGCAGCACGATGCCGGAGTCGCCGACGACCGCCAGACCGTTGACCCTCCCGATCTCGGCCCCGGCGTTCTTGAACATGGAGTAGTCCTTCCTCCTCTCCAGGTACATATCGGCGAGCTGCTGCTCGACGGACCGGGCCATCTTCTTCGCCTCCAGGACGTGGCTCGTATCTGTGAGGGGAGCCCCCTCGGACCGGGCGACGTCCCCGGCGACCCTGATCAGGCCGCCCAAATCCCGGAGGAGGAGGGTGAGGTGGCCCTTCCTCCCGGCCCTCCTCTTCGCCTCTCTCACGATGTCGGCGACGGCGTCCCTGGTGAAGTGGGGGATCTTCCCGTCCCGGGTCACCTCCTGGGCGACGAACCGGACGAGCTTCTCCCGGTTCTCGACGGTATCCTCCATGGTGTCCTTCATGTAGACCTCGTAGCCGTACCCCTTGATCCTGGACCGCAGGGCGGGGTGCATCCCCCCCATGGCGTCCAGGTTCCCTGCTGCGATCATGACGAAGTCGCATGGTACGGGCTCGGTCCTGACGAGGGCTCCAGAGGACCGCTCCGACTGGCCGGTGATGGGGTACTCCCCCTCCTGGAGAGAGGTGAGAAGGCTCTGCTGGGACTCGGGGCGGAGGGTGTTGACCTCATCGATGAAGAGGACCCCCTTGTGAGCCCTGTGGATGGCGCCGCACTCCACCCGATCGTGGCTCGGGGTCTCAAGCCCACCGGACTGGAAGGGGTCGTGGCGGACGTCCCCCAGGAGGGACCCGGCGTGGGCGCCCGTGGCGTCGACGTAAGGGGCCTTCTCCTGTTTGCTGTTGTCCACCAAAAGCTTCGGGACGATGGAGTCGTCCTTGGGGATGAGGTACCTCATGGAGAGGAATATCAGGGCGGCGGCTATGATCCCGAAGAGTAGCTGGCCCATGTAGTAGGCGTAGACGAGCAGGCCCATCACAATGAGCATGAAGAACATGTTCCTCGTCTGGGCCTTCTTCCTCGCCTCCATCTTGTGGGCGTCGACTATCTGTCTGCCCCTCCCAGCCGGAACAACCCTGATCTTGGGGTTGTTGTTCTCTTCGGGGTTGTTGTAGACGAGAACGTCCTGGAGGTCCTCGACGGGGAGTAGCTCGCTCATCGCCTTTCCCAGCATCGATTTACCCGTTCCGGGGGAGCCGATGAGCATCACATGGCGGCGCTGATGGGCCGCCTTCTTTATCACCTCCACCGCCTCGTCCTGGCCTATGACCTGGTCTATCAGGCCCTCAGGCACCTTCACACCGCTGGTGTCCTCGAACTCGGTGGTGCCGAGGAGATCCTTCTTCTCTTCGTCCAGCAAAATATCGGCCCTCTCCCTCATGGTGGGACCTTCTAACCTATATAACTGATGCTGAGATGACCGGTCCTCAGATGACCGATCCTGATATGACAGATCCAGGGATAACCGTTCTTCTTTAGTCAATTTCAGATCACACCTCGAAGTTAGGATCACACCTCAAACTCCCTCATAACCCTCTGGTAATCGGCGACCATTTCGGGGGTGAGGTGGGGTTTCGCCCGCCCGAAAGCCTCCCGGAAGTGGCGCCCCTCCACCTCTACCCCCTCCAGAACGAGCTCCTCCCGCTTCATCCCCGGAGAGATCCTCTCCCGGAGGGCGAGCATCCCCGCCTCCCGGCAGAGGGTCTCGATATCCGCCCCGGTCCACCCCTCCGTCATCTCCGATAGCTCGGGGACGGAGACGTCCCCGGCGAGGGGCATCTGCGAGAGGTGAATGCCGAATATCCTCTCCCTGGCCCTTCCATCGGGCATCGGGATCTTGATCATTCTATCGAACCTCCCCGGCCGGAGGAGAGAGGGGTCCAGGAGGTCCGGCCTGTTGGTGGCGGCGAGGACGACCACATCCTTCAGCTCCACCACCCCGTCGAGCTCCGTAAGAAACTGGCTCACCACCCTCTCGGTGGCGTGGGAGTCGAGACCGGATCCCCTGGCGGGGATGATGGAGTCGACCTCGTCGAAGAATATGAGGGAGGGGGCGGCCTGCTTCGCCTTCCTGAATACCTCCCTCACCGCCCTCTCAGATTCGCCGACCCACTTGGAGAGGAGCTCGGGGCCCTTCACCGAGATGAAGTTGACGCCGCTCTCGGTGGCCACCGCCTTGGCGAGGAGGGTCTTTCCCGTCCCCGGAGGACCTAAGAGGAGGACTCCCCGGGGAGGCCTGATCCCTACGGAGTCGAAGGCCTCGGGATACTTCAGAGGCCATTCCACCGCCTCCACCAGCTCCTGCTTCGCCAGCTCCAGCCCCCCCACCTCGTCCCAGTGGACCTCCGCCACCTCCACGAAGACCTCCCTCATGGCGGAGGGTTCGATCATCTTCAGGGCGAACCTGAAGTCCTCCGCCGTCACCTTCAGCCCTTCCAGGACCCTCATCGGTATCTCCTCCTCAGAGTCGAGGTCGGGGATCAGCCTCTTCAGGGTGTGCATCGCCGCCTCCTTGCATAGCGACGCGATATCAGCCCCCACAAAGCCGTGGGTCATCTCGGCGATATCCTCCAGGCCGACGTCCCCGGCAATGGGCATCCCTCGTGTATGGACGTAGAGGATCTCCAGCCTCCCGTTCTTGTCAGGGATCCCCACCTCTATCTCCCGATCGAACCTGCCACCCCTCCGGATCGCCGGGTCCAGGGAGTTGGGCCTGTTGGTGGCGGCGATGACAACCACCTCTCCTCTGGAGGCGAGGCCGTCCATGAGGGAGAGGAGCTGGGCCACCACCCTCAGTTCCAGGTCGCCGGCCACCTCCTCCCTCTTGGGGGCTATCGAATCGATCTCGTCGATGAAGATGATGGAGGGGGCGTTCCTCTCCGCCTCCTCGAAGATCTCCCGGAGCCTCTTCTCGGATTCGCCGTAAAACTTCGACGTCACCTCGGGGCCGCTGAGGCTGACGAAGTTCGCCTCCGTCTCGCTGGCGACGGCCCGGGCGATGAGGGTCTTTCCCGTCCCCGGCGGACCGTGAAGGAGGAGCCCCTGGGGCGGCCGGATCCCAAGCTTCGAGAAGATCTCGGGATGGCGCAGCGGCAGCTCGATCATCTCCCTCACCATCCTGATCTCTTTCGCAAGCCCCCCGATATCCTCGTAGGAGACGTCCCTTCCTGCCATCTCCTCCAGGGTATCCTTCAGGATCTTGATATCGGTCTCCGAGGTGACGACTACAGGCCCCTTCGGGGCGGTGCCGACCACCACGAAGCCGAGGGACGAAGAGATCATCTCCACCTTCAGCTGCTCGCCTTTGACGATGGGCCTTCCCAGGAGGATCCGGTGGAGGTACTGGGCACCTCCGGCGAGCCTCGTCCTGGTGGTGGGAGCGACGACGACCCTTTTGGCAGGCCTGGCCTCGCTCCTCCTGACGGAGACCCTCTCGTCTATCCCGACGCCGAGGTTGGACCTGAGGTTTCCGTCTATCCTGACCTGGTCGGGAGGGTCCTTGGGCGAAGCCTGCCATGCTACGGCGTAGACGCTCCGCCTCCCCTGGATCTCCACAATCCCCCCGCCCTCGACCCCCATATCCCGGATATGGTCCTGACCGAGCCTGGCGATCCCCCGGCCGACGTCCCTGTGGTAGGCCTCGGCCACCTTGAGCGTTATGGTCTTATTCATGCTGATCGAGATCCAAAATGCCTCATGTCGTCCAGATACCGTTCCGCTCTTGAACCTTCCCCTCCTCCGCGAGCCGCCGGAGCCGCTCCTCCGCCACCGCCGGAGGTATCCCCAGTCTGCGGGCGAGATCCTCCGTCGTCGACTCCCCGGAGATTAGGGAGGACAGTATCTCCGCCTCCAGCTGGTCGGAGGCGGCACTCTCTATCAGCCCCATGGCGAGCCTTCTGAAGAGCGTCTCCTGGGAGTCGATCTCCTGGAGGAGCCGCCTCAACCGGAGCCTCTCCACCTCCAGATCCCGAAGACTGGAGTAGATCGCCTCCAGCTCCAGGGAGTGATCATCGTCGCGGACCGATGAGCTCCGGGAAGAGGTGGTAGAGGTGGTGGCGGCCCTCCTCGGAGAAGAGTCGGGGCTGTAGGTCCTGACGCCGTAGGAGTGGGGGGAGAAGGCGACCTCCAGGACGACGTTCTCTCTTATCCTGAAGTACTTGCGCCTCCGGTCGTCCCGGTAGCACTCGACTAGCCCGGCCCGCTCCAGCATCTCCAGGTGGTCTATCACCGCCTTGGGCCCCAGGTCCAGCCTCTTGGCCATCTCGCTGAAGTAGAAGGGGCGGCAGGAGAGGAGCTGAAGTATCCTCCTCCGGTTCTCATTCCCCAGTATGTCCAGAATCTCCACAGGATCCAAAACCATCACTCAAAAGGTAATTAGGGGTTAGTAACCTCTGGTTATTATATAAACCTTTCGTCGACCTTCAACCCAGGTCGGATCCGTATTGGAGGCATTATCTATGAAATCATAGGTATGAAATCTGAGGGTTCGTATAAGCGATCGGAGGGTCAGTCCCAGAGGTCGGGGGGTTCATCTCCACCGCTTCTTATCGGACTTCGATAGAGGGACGACGAGGAGCTTGTCCAACCGGCTGCCATCCATGTCCATCACCTCGAACCGGAAGCCTCCCCAGTCGAAGTGGTCCCCGGACTGGGGTATCCGCTCAAACTGCATGATGGCAAAGCCGCCCAGGGTCTGGTAGAGGCCGCCGTCCTCCTCGGGCATCTTCTCCGATACGCCGAAGCTCTCCTTAAAATCGGCTATGGATAGGACCCCATCCACGAGCCAGGAGCCGTCGCCCCTCTGGATTATCGGCGGCTCCGCCAGCTCGTCGATGTGGGGGATGTCCCCGACGATCGCCTCCAGGAGGTCGGTCTGGGTGACGACCCCCTCCACCTCTCCGTATTCGTCGACGACGATGGCCAGGTGGATCCCCGTCTCCTTGAACCGCTCCAGAAGCTTCAGGCCCCTGGTGCTCTCGGGGACGAATAGCGGCGGGAGTATCGCCCCCTCGAACTCGACCCCATCCCCCCCCTCCATCCGGAAGAGGAGATCTTTTGCGTGGACGATCCCGATGACGTTGTCAAGGCCGCCGTTGCATACGGGAAATAGGGTGTAAGCCCTCCCGGAAACCTTCTCTTTGATGATCTGGGGGGTGTCGGACGCGTCGAGCCATACGATCTCAGACCGGGGGGTCATCAACGTCGCCGCCTTCCTATCTCCCAGACGGAAGACCCTCTCGACCATATCCTTCTCCGCCTTCTCGAAGACCCCGGCATCGGCGCCCAGGTCGATGAGGATCCTTATCTCCTCCTCGGTGACGGGAGGTCCGTTATTCGGCTTGAGGCCGATGATCCGGGTGACCAGGTTCGTCGAAGAGCTGAGGACGAATACGAAGGGGGAAGTGACCCTGGATAAAAAGAGCAGGGGCGAGGCGACGACGGAAGCGATCCTCTCCGGATCGTTCAGGGCGATCTTCTTTGGCACCAGCTCCCCGAAGATGAGCATGGAATAGGTGATGAGGAGGACGACGATGGCAAAGCCGAGGAAGAGGCTGTGGGGGGCGAGGAATGGAACCGTCTCGAGCCTCGAGGCGAGGGCGTGGGCGACCGTCGCCCCGCCGAAGGCCCCGGCGAGGATACCGACGAGGGTTATGCCGATCTGGATCGTCGAGAGGAAGTTCGTTGGCTCGTTGGCGAGGTCTAGGGCGACCCTCGCCCCGGAGTGGTCCCCCTCTGCCAGCTCCTGCAGCCTCGACTTCCTGGAGGATACGACGGCTATCTCCGATCCGGCGAAGAGGCCGTTTATGATTATCAGAAGGATGATGACGACGATCTCAAAGGTCATGGCAGGGCTCTCAGAGGAGTGGATCACCAACCCATCGATCCTTCGACGACTTATATCTTCCGTTCACCGTCATCCTTTGACGTCGTCGGCCTTCAGATATCGATCTTTCCTCTCACCGTCCATGATAGGGGAGTTGGAGAGGACTTAAAGGCCCCCCCGGCCCGGAGATTACGGGGAGGAGGGGCTCTTGGGGTCAGCCCATCGCCTGGAGGCGCGCGATCCTCTCCTCCGTCGCCGGATGGGTCGAGAAGAGGGAGGCGAACTTCTTCCCCTTGAGGGGGTTGACGATAAACATGTGGGCCGTCGAGGGGTTGACGTCGGCCTGGGCCCTGGCGGCACCCCCTTCGAGCTTGGCCAGGGCGCTCGCCAGGGCCATGGGCCTTCCGCAGAGCTCCGCCCCGCTGGCGTCGGCCCCAAACTCCCGGCTCCTCGATATCGCCATCTGGATGATCATCGCGGCTATCGGCGCCAGGATCGTCATCGCTATGATACCGACGATGGATCCCGCATCGTCGTCCCGGCCGCCGAAGATGAGGGACCACTGGGCCATGCTGGCGACGAAGGTTATGACGCCGGCGATGGTGGCGGCTACAGAGCTTATGAGGGTGTCCCGGTTCTTTACGTGGGCGAGCTCGTGGGCCATCACCGCCTCCAGCTCGTCCTTATTGAGGATCTTCATGATCCCGGTGGTCGCCGCCACGGCGGCGTGCTCCGGGTCTCTTCCCGTCGCAAAGGCGTTGGGCATGGGGGTATCGACGATGTAGACCTTCGGCATCGGCATATTCGCCCGGTCGACGAGACCCCGGACGATCCCGTAGAGATCCGGCGCCTCGGAGGGGGTCACCTCTTTCGCCTTGTACATCTTCAATACAATTTTGTCGCTGTACCAGTACGTCCCCATGTTCATCACTAGGGAGAAGAGGAGGGCTATCATCATGCCGCCCCTCCCACCCAGGGCTCCCCCGATCAGAAGCATCAGCCCCGTGAGGCTGGCCAAAAGTAGGGTAGTCCTCATTCGGTTCATCATAGTAACGGGACAGTTCCGGCTTATAGCCCAAATACTTTGCGTCGATCGATGGCGGACCCGACCCCTCTTCAGGACGCCTGGAGCATCCGCAAGGCCGCCGCCCTGTTCGCCCTGGCGTCGGCGAAGGACGGGTTTATCGCTAGCGCCCTCTCGTAGCAGTCGGCGGCCTCCCGGTAGCGGCCGAGATGGTATAAGACCGCCCCCTTGTTGTTCCAGGCCCCGGCGTGGCCGGGATCGAGGTCGAGGGTTCTGTTGAAAGAGTCCAGCGCCTCCCCGCTCCTCCCCAGGGCCGTCAGGACGACCCCCCGGTTGTTCCAGCCGCTGACGAGCTCGGTGTTCGCCTCCAGGCCCCGGTCGATCGCCTCCAGCGCCTCGTTGTTCCTTCCCAGGGTGTAGAGGACCCAACCCCGGTTGTTCCAGGCCTCGGCATGGGATGGGTCGAGCTCGGCGGCCCGGTTGAAGAGCCGGAGCGCCTCCTCCATCCCGCCGGTCCCGTAGACGATGATCCCCTTCCTGTACCAGGCGGGCTCGTACTCCGGATCGATATCTATGGCCCGGTCGAAGGCCTCCGCCGCCTCCCTCTCCCTCTTCATATCGACGAGGGCGACCCCCCGGTGGTGCCAGGTCTCGGCCCTTGCGGACTCGATCTCCAGGGCCTTGTCGTAGCAGAATATCGCCTCGCTGGGCCGGTTCAGCCGGTAGAGGGCGTGGCCCTTGCTGTGCCAGGCGTCGGCGGAGGCGGGATCGAACCTGATCACCTCGTCGAAGGCCTTGATGGCGTCGAAGTACCGCCCTTCCAGGTAGAGAACCGAACCCCGGTTGTACCAGGCGATCCCGTAGGCTGGGTCGATGGCTATCGCCCTGTCGTAGGAGGAGAGAGCCTCCCCGTTCCGCCCCAGGTCTGCCAGGGCAGCGCCCCGGTTGTTCCAGGCGAGGGCGAAGGCCGGCTCGATCTCCAGGGCGGAGTCGTAGGAGAAGACCGCCTCCTCGGCCCTCCCCATCTCCCGGAGCGCTCTTCCCCGGTTGTACCAGGCGAGGGCGAAGGCCGGCTCGATCTCCAGGGCGGAGTCGTAGGAGGAGACCGCCTCGTCCAGGCGGCCGAGGTTCTGGAGGGCGAGACCCCGGTTGTTCCAGGCGAGGAGGTATCCGGGGTCGACCTCCAGGGCGGAGTCGAAGCTCTCCACCGCCTCCTCGTACCTCCCCAGGAACCCCAAAAGAAGCCCCCTCTCGTTCCAGGCGACCTCATCCTGCGGATCTGCCCGCAGAGCCCCCTCCAGCCGCTCCAGAGCCTCCTCATTTCTATCCAGAGTCTTCAACAGCTCCGCCGACCCCTTCCAGGATCCCGCGAGGTCTGGATCGATTCTGAGGGCAGAGCTGTAGCATTCGAGCGCCTCCTCGTTCCTCCCAAGGGCCCGCAGAGCGTTGCCCCGGTTCTGCCAAGCCGCTGCCAGGTTGGGGTCGATCTCCAGGGCCCGGCCGAAGGAGGCTTCTGCCTCTTCATACCTCCCGAGAGCCCCCAGGATCAGCCCCCGGTTGTTCCAGGCCCTCTCACTTCCCGGGTCTATCTCCAGGGAGCGGTCGTAGGCCTCCAGAGCCTCCTGTGCCCTCCCGAGAAATCCGAGGGAGTTGCCCATCATGTACCAGACCCTGGCGTCTCCGGGGTCGATCTCCAGGGCCCGGCGGAAAGATTCGGCAGCCATGGCCCGATCGGTGAGGTTGTAGAGGGCGATCTCTCCGCGCAAGGCCCAGGAGATAGATAGGTCCGGGTCGACCTCGATAGATCTCTCCAGCTGCTGGAGGGCTAGGTCGATATCCCCCTCATGATACGACATCTCCGCCTCTCTATAGAGCTCCAGCGCCGACCCATCCTCCCCCAAAACGGGATATCCGAGGGAGAGGATCAGGGCCAGCAGAATAAGACCCCCACGTCTCATGAGGTCAGAGATCCGCCTCGCCTTCGATATACCTTTTGGTGGAAAGATCCCCGAGGGGCCGTATCCACGGGATGATGCCCTATCGATCAGGAATCTCGGTGGCTACACCATTCTTGCGACTACCTGGAGCTGAGCTTAATGAACATGTCGTAGCATTCGACCGCCTTCCTGGGCTGACCGAGCTTGTAGAAGGCGTCCCCCTTCCTGTTCCAGCTCTTCAGGTCCCTGGGATCTATGGCCAGAGCCCTATCGTAGCTCTTCACCGCCTCAGAGTAGTCCCCAAGCCCCTCCAGGGCCGTTCCCCTGGTATACCAGATCTCGACGGATCCGGGATCTGCCTCCGCCGCCCGATCGTAGCTATCGACCGCCTCCTGAAGCCTCCCCAGCCTCTGGAGGGCGAGCCCTCTATCGAACCAGATCTTCCCGGAGGACGGATCTATCTCAGCCGCCCGATCGTAGGAGTCGACGGCCTCGGCGTACCTCTTCATACCGAATAGGAGGGAGCCCTTCCTCTCCCAGGCCTCGTATAGATGCGGGTCCCTTGCTATCGCCTCGTTGTAAGAAGAGATCGCCTCCGCCCCCCGCCCCATCTCCTCCAGGATCGAGCCCCTCTCAGACCAGGATCTGGCGTCGTCGGGATCTGCCTCTATCGCCCTGTCGTAAGATGCGATCGCCTCCTCCGGCCGCCCCTGGACCTGGTAGATGGCGCCTTTAGCCCGCCACGCCTCGGTGAGGGCCGGATCGATGGATATCGCCCTGTCGAGGGATGCGACCGCCTCCTGAAGCCTCCCCGCCTTCTGGAGGGCCAGACCCCTATCCGACCAAGCCCCGGCGTCCTGGGGATCTATCGCTATCGCCCGGTCGTAAGAGAGGGCGGCGTCATCGAACCTGCCCATATCCGCCAGAACAGCGCCCCTCTCCCTCCAGAGATCCTTCTCCGAGGGGTCGATCTCCAGGGCCTTGTCATAGCTGTCCACCGCCTCGCCGTATCTATCTAGCCTCTGGAGGGCGAGACCCAGGCCCCGCCAGGCGTCCGTCCTCCGGGGATCGATCTTGAGGATCTCCTGGTAAGCGGCGACGGCTTCATCCTCCCGGCCAATTTTAAGAAGGGCCTCGCCCTTTCCGGTCAAGGCCTCGAGGTCCCCCGGATCATCTCTCAGAACCTGATCGTAGCTATCCACCGCCTCGTCGTACCTCTCGAGCCTCAGGAGGGAGAACCCCCTGTTCCTCCAGACCCCCTCATAAGAAGGATCTATGACCGCTACCTGATCGTAACATTCTACAGCCGTCTCATAATCTCCGAGGCTCTGGAGGGCGAGACCCTTCTGATGCCAGGCCTTGGCCTCCAGGGGGCTCACCTCAACCACCTTGGAGTAACAGTCCACAGCCTCTTGGTACATCCCCAGGCTGAAGAGGGAGTCACCTTTCTCGTACCTATCGAGCTCGATGACCTTGTCGTAGCATGCGGCGGCGTCATCGAACCTCCCCAGGCTGAAGAGGGCGACTCCCTTGTTGTACCATAAGGAGATCTCCACGGGGCTGATCTTCAGAGCCTCGTCATAAGATGCCGACGCCTCCTCGAACCTCCCCAGATCGTAGAGGGCTAGACCCTTCATCCCCCAAGCCCCATCGTAAGAGGGATCTATCGCTAGGACCTGATCGTAGCTATCGACCGCCTCCTTCAGGATGCTCGCGTTGTAGAGGAGCAGCCCCCTGTTGTACCAGGTGTCAGGATCGGCAGGATCTATCGCTATCGCCCCGTCGTAGGATCTCACCGCCTCGTCGTATTCTCCGATCATGGCGAGGGCGTCGCCCCTTCCGCGGAACGCATCGGCCCGAGAGGCGTTGATGGCGATCGCCTCGCTGTAAGCTTCCGACGCCTCCCGGTACCGTCCCAGCATGTACAGGGCGACGCCCTTGTTGTACCAACCGTTCTCATATCCTCTCTCCCCCTCGATCAGATCGTCGTAACAGACGACCGACTCCTCGTACCTACCGAGGCTGTAGAGGGTGTTGCACCTGTTGTTGAGGACGTCCTTCTGGTCGGGATCGGCCTTCAGCGCCTCGTCGTAACAACCGAGGGCCTCCTCGTACCTTCCCAACCGTCCGAGGGCGAGCCCCTTGTTGTACCAGGCGTCCCCATTCCCCGGGTCGGCTTCCAGGACCCGGTCGTAAGCCTCCACCGCTCGGTCGTACCTCTCGAGGAAGTAGAGGAGCAGCCCCTTCTGGTACCATACGTCCTGATAGGCCGGATCGAGATCGATGACCCGGTCGTAAGCCTCCAGCGCCTCGGCGGCCAGCTCGAGCCTCTGAAGTACTACCCCCTGGTTGTACCAGGCGTTTGAGTAACCGGGATCGATCTCCACCGCCCTCCTGTAGCTATCCAGCGCCTCTTCAAACCTCCCGAGGCTGTAGAGGGCGTTTCCCTTGTTGTTCCAGACGGCGACAAGAGACCGGTCGACCTTCAGCGCCTCGTCATAACAGCCGAGAGCCTCTTCAAACCTCCCGAGGCTGTAGAGGCCAAGCCCCTTATTGTACCAGGCCGAATGGTAAAGGGGATCGATATCGATGGCGAAGTCGTAGCATCTGAAGGCCTCTTCATACCTCCCCAGTCCCGCCAGGACAACCCCCTTGTTGTACCAGAGGTCGGAAGAGGAGGGGTCGATCTCTATCCCCCGGTCGTAACATTCGAGGGCCTCAACGCTCCGTCCCATGCTATAGAGGGCGTGCCCCTTCCCATGCCAGTAGGAGACGTCAGAACCGTCGATATCGATGGCGAAGTCAAAGGAATTGATCGCCTTTTCGTAACTGCCTAGGCCGGTCTGGGCGAGACCCTTCTGGTACCAGACGTCCCCCCGGGTCGGGTCGATCACCAGAGCCTCGTCGTAAGATCCAACCGCCTCGCTGAACATCCCGAGGCTGTAGAGGGCAAGCCCCTTAGCCCGCCAGATATCCGGATTGGAGGAGTTGAGGGCGAGGGACCGATCGTAGCAATATACGGCCTCCTCGTAGATCTGGAGGTTGTAGAGGGCGACGCCCCGGGCGTACCAGACCCTCGGATCCTCTGGATTTATGGATAGGGACCGGTTGAAAGATTCCGCGGCCCGGTCAAACTTCCCGAGGTCGCTCTCGATATGTCCCTTCAGATTCCAGGCGTCGGGATGGGCGGGGTCGATCTCCAGAGACTTGTCGACATAAAGAAGCGCAAGCTCGTAAGATCCGCTGGAGTAGAAGCTCACCGCCCTGCCGAGCCACCCTCCGGACTGTTCCCCTCCATAAGCGGTAGAGACGGTGACCAGGGCGAGGATCAGGACCAACAGGGCAGAGCGGTTCATGGCCGATATCATAGCTCTATTTATCGATATATTTTTTGGTGTGAGGGGAGGAAGAATTGAGCCTTTCCGGACCATCCTCCTGCTGCCTGGATCATCTCGGGAGAGGAGGCGATCCACCGTCTCGGCGATGGCGAAGCCGCCATCATTCAAGTCTTTTCACCATCAACATGCCGTCAATTCCTCGGCCGTAGTAGCTCGGAAGGAGGGCGGCCTTCCGGTACCCTAGGCTGGAGTAGAGGGCTACAGCTTCCCGGTTCTCGACCGAGACCTCCAGGGAGACGGCGCCGGCGCCCTGGGATGCCAGCTCCTCCTCCAGGGCCGCGACGAGCCTCCCCGCCACCCCCTGGCGGCGCCTTTCGGGGATGACGTCCAGGGTCAAAATCTTCCCCCACCACCCTTCGACGAAGCCCATGACGAAGCCGACGAGATCGCCGTCCTCGGCGACGATAGTCGTTCCTTCCGCCAGAAGGAAGGAGAGGGCCTCCGCCGGGAAGGCGAGATCTCCGGGGAAGCAGGCCTTCTCGGCGGCGAGGATCGAGGGGAGATCCCCAACCACCCCCCTTCGGATCCTCATCTCTTCCCTGATACCTCTTTGACCACCTCGGTGTAGGCGCCGAAGACCGAAGGGATGTCGATGGTCCCTACCACGTCGACGACGCCCATCGCGGCGATCACCCCCCCTTCCCTGTCAAAGATGGGGGCGACCGATACGGGGATGCCCTTGTAAACCCCGCTTTTGGGGACGGTCTTCTCCACCACCCCCGACGCCATAACCTCTTCGAGGACGGGGCCGGTGTATCCGTCGTCTACGACCTCTCCACCTTCCACCCTCACCCCCGGCAGCTCCCGGCTCCTCAGGGTTACAGGAAGACCCAGGATCTGGTTGACGGCGATGGCTATGGGGGCGAGGTCGGAAGGTCCCGACTTCTCCGATATCATCAGCTCTGCCATGGATGGATCTCAGGCTCTGATTGTTGATATAGTCTACCCTCACCGCTTCTTATTCAGGAACCGGGCCTGGAAGCCGTGGTACTTGCAGAACCCCTCCGAGTCCCTCTGGCTGAGGGTCTGGCTGTCGAAGGAGACCATATCCTGGTCGTATATGGCGTCGGGAGAGGTCCTCCCTACAGGATAGGCCCGCCCGCAGGAGAGCTTCATCTTGACGGAGCCGTTCACCCTCTCCTGGCTCTTGTCTACGAAGGCGGAGAGGTCGGAGTATAGGGGATCGTTCACGAGGCCCATGTAGGCGAGCTCAGACCAGGCGTCGTCGACGGTCGCCTTGAAACGCAGCTGCGCCCTCGACAGGACGAGCCTCTCCAGATCCTGGTGGGCGGCGAGGAGGACCGTCGCCGCCGGATGCTCGTAGTTCTCCCTCGCCTTGAGGCCCAGGACCCGATCTTCAATCATATCGGTCCTGCCTATCCCGTGCTCTCCTGCCAGTCTATTCAGCCTTCTGATCAGCTCGACGCCGTCGATCCTCTCGCCGTCGAGGGCGACGGGAACGCCCTTCGAGAACTCTATCTCCACCTTCTCCGGGGGGATCCGCCTCTCCGGGGACTTGGTCCAGGCGTATATCTCCTCCGGCGGCTCGCTGTAGGGGTCCTCGAGATCTCCACCTTCGATGGACCGGGACCAGAGGTTCTCGTCTATCGACCAGGGCCTCTCTCGGGTTACGGGAACGTCTATCCCGTGGTCTCTCGCGTAATCGATCTCCCACTCCCGGCTGAGATCCAGGTCACGCATCGGCGCCACCACTCGCAGGTCTGTGGCCCTGAATATCGTCTCAAACCTCAACTGGTCGTTTCCCCTCCCCGTGCATCCGTGGCCCAAGGCGTCAGCCCCGAGCTCCTCGGCGATCTCCACCGTCTTTCTAGCTATCAGGGGTCTGGCGATGGCGGTGCCCAGGACGTAACCCTCGTAGGATCCGTTGGCCTTGATGGCGGGGAAGATGTACTCCCTGACGAACTCTTCTTTGGCGTCGATGACGTAATGGCCATCGCTGAGCTTTTCCGCCCTCTCATTACCCCTCTCAATATCCTCCTTCGGCTGACCGACGTCCGTCAGGACGGTTATCACCTTCTCAAAGCCGTAACGCTCCCGGAGGAGGGGGATGCAGACCGATGTATCGAGCCCTCCGGAGTAAGCGAGGACGATGACTTCCGACAATTCAATATCACCGGGCCCTACTCGCTATCTAGTTATTTAACTCTACGTCTTGGGCGGGCCGATCGATAACTCTATAACTTCCCCGGCCGAGATGAAACCCGATGACCCCTCTACTGAAGACCACCGCCCTCACGGTGGACTACGACCCGGATAGCAGGATGCTCCAGGCCCGAGGAGCTATATCAATGCTGGTCCAGCCTGCCCTGAACAAGATCAACCAGAGGCTGGCCGAGGAGAAGCCCGCCCTGGTGAGGGAGGGCGATATCGTCGCCTCTACGTGGCTACCCCCCATCCCCAGCGGCCCCTTCAAGAGGCTCATCCTAAGCGAAGCGAAGATCGCCATCGGGCGATATGTCCCCCAGACCGTCAGCATAGAGGTGACGAGGAAGTGCGGATGCAGCTGCCACCACTGCCTCATCAAAGAAGGGGAGGGGGAGCTGACCGCCGATGAGATCAAGCGGGTCGTCGACGAAGCCCTGGACCTGGGGGCCTCCATCATCACCTTCACCGAAGGAGACCCGCTCCTGAAAGAAGAGATCTTCGATCTCGTCCGCTCCGTCGATCCCAGGAGGGCGGTCGTCAACCTCTTCACCCCGGGCCTGGAGATGACCCCAGAAAAAGCGAGAGCGCTGAAGGAAGCGGGCCTGTACAACATCCTTATCGGGATCTACAGCACCGATCCCGCGGTCCACGATGAGATCCGAGGCGTCCCCGGTTCCTTCGAGAAGGCGGTGGCAGCGATGAAGATGGCCCTCGAAGCCGGCCTCCTAGTCACCGTATCGACCCACGTCAAAGGCGACAGGGTATCAGAGATCTTCGAGATCTACGACCTCGCCACAGATCTCGGGGTCCACGAGTTCTCGATATGGGAGGGGATACCCCGATCCCCGGTGGAGGAGCTGACCCAGATAGACCGGGAGACGATCCTCAGGTTTTATAAGAAGGTCAACCAGACCCCCGGCGGCCCCAGGGTATTTGCCAGCACATACTTCGAGGGAGAGATGCTGGGATGCATGGCTGGACGCCGGTGGATTCACGTGGGGGTCGACGGCGGCGTCAGGCCCTGTCCCTACATCGACGAGGTCGTCGGGGACGTCCGGGAGCGGCCACTTAAAGATATATGGAGAGACCTCAGGAGGTCCGGGGAGTTTGACGCCTTCAGATCCGACTGTCCAGCCCAGAGCCGAGGGTACGCCCCCTGAGGCGGAGGGGCGACGCCCCTCCATGGTGAGAGATGAGGTCTCCTTTCGATAGATATCGCCGCAAGAGCTCATCAGGTCGATGGGGTGGCCCATCGATCCGGGGTTGTCATCTGAAAAGTCTGCAGCATCTCCTCCGGGCCGATCCCGGCTCTCGAAACCCGACCGATATACTGAGTCGGTAGAAATATCCCGGAGATGCCGAAATTTTCTTATCATTGCAGACTATAAAAAAGTAGTGGAAAATTATTAGTATATACATGATCATCTCTTCCCGAGAGGATTGGGCATGAGCGTCATCAGAAGTCTAAAGATGAACTTTGCCGTCTGGATAAAATGGATCTTCGGTAAAAAAAGGGCCAGAATAGGGATATACGGCCCCCCAAACGCCGGAAAGACCACTCTAGCCAACAGGATAGTCAGGGACTGGAGCGGGATGGAGACCGGCGGCATATCTCACATACCCCACGAGACGAGACGGGCCTTGAGGACCGATGGCGTCGTCATCAACGCCAACGGATCGAGCGTCGAGCTGGACATCGTGGACACGCCGGGGATGGCTACAAAGATCGATTTCAGAGAGTTCATGGCTTACGGCCTGGAGGAGGAAGAGGCGAAGAGAAGGGCGAAAGAGGCGACGGAGGGGGTGATAGAGGCGATAAAATGGCTGGAGGATCTCGACGGCATCCTTCTGGTGATGGACTCCACCGAAGACCCCTACACCCAGGTCAACGTAACAGTGGTGGGAAACATGGAGGCTAGGAAGCTACCCCTCCTGATCGTCGCCAACAAGATGGATCTGCCGAAGGCCGCACCTTCCCGGATTAAGGCGGCCTTTCCTCAACATCCCTTAGTCACAATATCCGCCCTGGAAGGCTCGAACATAGATGACCTGTACGCGGCCATAGCCAGGCACTTCGGGTGAGATAGATGCGGGAAGTACAGATGGATCTGATCTCTGCCGAGAGGCTTGAGTCCATGTCCTCCATGGAGAAGATCCGGCTCATATTGAGCAAGGTCAAAAGGGGGAATATAGTGGTGCTGGAGCTGGGCCTGACGCCGGAAGAGGAGGTCAAGCTGATCGAGATGACGATGACCGAGATACGCCTCGATGAGTTCTCCGGGATAGAGATCGAGAGCTACCCGGTAAAGAACGAGTCGACGTTCATCAACAAGATCCTGGGAAAATCGGGGATAAAGACCAGGATGACCGTCATCGGACCTGCAAACCAGCTGCGAACCGTTGAGAAGGACAAATACCAGATCAGCACCAAGGTCTCAGTAGGTGACTGATCAACATGCCTCACCTCTGCACCAGATGCAAACGCGTATTTGAGGAAGGGATGGACGTCCTGGAAGGATGCCCCGCCTGCGGATGGAACAAGTTTCTATTCGTCAAGTCGAAAGGGAAGATTAAGGAGGTCCGGAGTGCTCTGAAGGCTTCAGAGATAGGAGGTCCCTACGAGCCCTGGCCGGAGGGGAGCGGCTCCCTCCAGGAGATATTGAAGAGGACCCCCGGACCAGACCAGAGGCATGAAAGCTCCGCAGATCTGCGAAGAGACGTTCCGAGGCGGAGAGATAAGAAGAAGGCGCCGGGAAAGCACGGTTTCTTCAAGCTGGACCATCTGGAGGAACGATCACCGGGACCTGCGGACCGGGGATCTGATAAGCCCCGGAAGATAGAAGACGAGGCGTTGGAGAGCATAAGAATCTCTGAGCCCGGAACCTACGAGCTGAACCTCCCCTCCCTCTTCGAGCGCGACGAGCTGGTGATGGCCATAAAAGAGGGGACTTACCTGATAGACCTATCCTCAGCCTTTAAAAAGTCCAAAAAGGATTGATATTCCATCAGCCTTCCTCCCGCTCCACCTCTACGACCATCCTCTTCCATCGAGGGCCGACGCCCCGGAGAGACTCCGCCACCCCCGAGACCACCTTCTCCATGACCTCCTGGGTGAACGAGTTCATGGGGATAGGCTCGCCATCTACAACCAGCTTTACCTTCAAGCTTCTCTGCCCCCTTCAGAAGACAGGAGATACCCCAAGGGAGATCCCGGGAAGAAGGCCTCGACTGCCGAAGAGGCCTTCACGCTCCTCCGAAGATCATCTGCTGCGGCGTGACAGTCCTCGGCTGCCCTATGGAGAAGGGCGGCGTATATAGTGATACCCGAGAGAAGGTCGTGTTGCTGACGGAGATGGAGAAGCTGGGGGTGACAGTTATGGGGGCGGATGCGCCGATATACACCGGCTCCATGCCCGGCTTGCTGGCAAAGGTCCCGAAGCTTCTCCCCAGGGTCCTCACGTCTACCGCGTCTATGGTGGCCCTGGGCGCTTCTCGAGTGTACTTGATGACCACGGGGGTCATGCTGGACTTGATCTCTGCCTTTTTGCCCAGAGTGCTCAGATCAATCGGAGTTGCTGCAGCTGCAACCATGCCCATCAGGAGCATGGTGGCCAAAATAGCCATCAAAATTATTTTCATGGATAACGTAACCTCCCTGTTCCTATGAGCCGGTGCTTTGTATTATTACCATTTATTCCTTTTGATGAAGGGGCGGTGGGACGATCTCTCTTCTTCCCCAAAGTCCCACCATCCGGGGATTACGTCCTGCGAAGGTTAAGCGGCATCAGGGGTCATGGCTCCCGGAGCCTCTGGCATGGAGGCGGATGGCGTCGTCGAGGATGGACCTGATCAACCCGTCCCCCTGATGGCCGACGGCGCTCCGCCAGGCGACCTGCGACCCATCAGGCCCGGGAACCAGGGTCAGATATACGGTCAGAGGAACCAACCTGGGATTTCCGGTGGGATCGTATGAGACGAGCCCGTCCCAGGCCTTCTGGTGATCGCTATCAGCCAGAACGTCGACGTAGACCACCCCATCTCCGATATCTCTGAGGACCTTTTTAACCCCCGCCTCCTGTCTCTTGCAGGCGGGACAGTTGGCGGTGTGGACCAGGATCAACACCGGCTTGCCCTCCAGGGGTCCCATAGCCCAGATGGGATGATCGACGGGATATCCCGCCTTCGAATGATGATCCGGGTAATCGATCCACCAGCCTTCCGGACCTGCCCCTGCCCCCCCGTCTCCGCCGGCGGCAGCGGTCGCGAGGAAGAGGAAGGCGACGGCAACGACGACCGCATATCTGAGATGCGCGAGCCTCTTGCAGCCCTTCGGTGACAAAGTTCTATCAGCTCCCATCCATCCAATCGCCATCCTGAGATTTATCTTCTTCCCAGGGATCTTCTAGCTCCGGGGGGAACCTATCGATCCCAGATCCCATAGATCTACGTCCCCGTAACGTCTAATAAAGGGTAGATCCACCACTTCTCCCGCCCAGATCTGCTGGCAGGATCCAGCGGCTACATCCACCGGCGGTATGGATGACGACGAGGGCGTAAGAGGCGAATGGTATGGACCGACGGCCAGCGTCATTTGACACCTAGTGGGATGGGGTAGAAAGGCTGATCTAGAATGCCATCTCCCCGAAAGGATGCGGACCAATCTATCGAGATATAGGTTATGGAGGAAGTCCGGAGAGCCAAAATACAAAGGAGGATGAATCTCATGCAAAACTACAGAGGTTTGTTATTGATTCTCGGGGCGGTCCTGGCGATCGCTGCGACCCTTACGGCCGCAGCTGCCCCCGGCTGCTCCAGCTGCGTAGGTGGTGGGAGCGGTGGAGCCTGGTCTTCGGGCCTCGCCTTCATAGGCGCCAGCGCTGAAGCGACCACCAGGATGGAGACCACACCATCGACCTCCGCGACAGGATACCCGGAGGAGATAACCCCTTCATCTCTGATCACCGCCAGGGCTCTTTATGAAGACCAGATCGGCGAAAAGGAACGGATTATGGCTTACGTCGGCGTTCCCGGTGACGGATCTTACATCGAGGGGTCGATCCACCTCCCCCTCGACCCCGAAGTCTTCAATCCTGACGGGAGCCTGAAGTCCCCAGAGGAGATCGCCGCCATCTTCGGGGCGGCCGGGATCTCCGAGGACGACCCCCTGGTGATATACGGCGACTCCTTCGTCAACGGGTACGATACCTTCGCCTTCTGGGTGATGAAGTACCTCGGCCACCAGGACGTCCTCCTCCTGGAGGGGACTAAGGGTGGCCGCCAGGCGGCGGGGCTGAAGTTCGCGGCAAAACCTTCCTCCAGGGACCCTGTCATCTACAACCCCGACCCGAACTTCGACATCTTGGCATTATCCGGAGAGCTTGAAGGCCTACAGCTGGTTGACGCCAGGACCCAGGCCGATTATAACGCCGGCCACCTGGAAGGAGCGATAAACATCGACTACACCAGGGTGAGGGGCTCCAACGGGCTAGCCACATCCCAGGCGCTGGCCCAGGTCTTCAGCGCCCTGGACAAAACCCAGAAGGTCGTCGTCTCCTCCAGCAACGGAGGGTTGGCCTCGATAGTCTGGTACGCCTTATACTCCCAGGGGTACCAGGGGAGCCTCCTGATGTCGGGCTGAAGGAGACGATCTCAAAGAATTTGGTGGATGCGAGGAGCCTTCTTTCGATCCCGACCGGATCGCGACGGCTCCTCAGTTTAAAGAGGCCAGAAAATAAGTATCAGGGGGACGGCGGCGAGGCCGGCGACTATGCTCAGGGGGAGGCCGAGCCGCCAGTAGTCTCCGAACTGGTAGCCTCCCGGACCCATCACCAGGGTGTTGGACTGGTGGCCTATAGGGGTCAGAAAGGCGCAGGATGCGCCGACGGCGACGGCCATGAGGAAGGGATCTGCAGATAGTTCCAGGACGAGGGCGGCGTTGAAGGCGATGGGGGCCATGATCACCGCCGCCGCGGCGTTGTTGATGATATTTGTCAGGATCATCGTCCAGGCGAGGAGGGCGGCCAGGAGTACCGCGGCAGGAAAGGGGCTCATGGCCAGGAGGATGGCTCCGGAGATCATCTCCGCCCCCCCCGTGCTCTCCAGGGCCGCCCCGACGGGGATCAGCGCCCCCAGGAGGAATATGATCGGCCAGTCGATGCTCTCATAGGCCTCATGGATCGTCAGGACCCCCGCCAGGACCATCCCCACCGCCGCCGCCGCGAAGGCGATCTCCACCGGTAGGAGGCCCCCGGCCGTCGCCGCTAGGGCCCCACCGAAGATCAGGAGAGGGATGAGGGGGCTCTTCTGCCTTCTTCCGAGCTTCATACCCCGCTCGGCTAGGGGTAGGCAGCCCAGGGATTCAAGAACCTCGGGTATCGTCCCCGAGGGCCCCTGCATCAGGAGGACGTCACCAGGCTGGAAGGCTATCTCCCTGAGCCGCTCCACCAGAACCTCACCCCGCCTGGCGACGGCTATGAGGTTCATATCATACCGCCGGCCGAGGGAGAGGCTCCTCGCCGTCTCCCCCACCATGGGGGAGTCTGCGGCGACGACCGCCTCGATCAGCCCGACGTCCTTCGAGAGGAGGGCCTTCTTTCCGACCTTCATGCCTCCCAGGAGCTCAAGCCCCCTCCACTTCAAAATATATTTTATATTCTCCGCCGAGGTCTCCACCGCCAGGATATCCCCCGGCTCCAGGATCTCGTCTCCCGTGGGCATGGGGATCCGCAGATCTCCCCGGACGAGGCCCAAGATCTGCATATCCGATACGGGGGGCTGCTTCAGAACCCGGAGCCTCTTTCCGACGAGCTTCGATCTGCTGGATACCCATATCTCGGTGATGTAGTTCTCTATCTTGAAGAGGTCCTCCTTAGAGGAGCCCCCCTTCCTCCTGGGAGTCAGCTTCCATCCGAAGAACCATATAAAAAGGAGGCCCACGAGGAGGACCCCCCCTCCGACGGGGGTGAAGTCGAACATCCTGAACGGTTCGCCCACCACCTCGGCCCTGTATGAGGCGACTATGATATTTGGAGGCGTCCCGATGAGGGTCAAAAGGCCGCCGAGGAGGGAGGCGAAGGCGAGGGGCATCAGGAGGAGGGATGGAGGATTCCCGGTCCTCCGGGATACCCGCAGGCTCACCGGCAGGAGGATGGCGAGCGCCCCCACGTTGTTCATGAACCCCGATAATATGGATACGATGCCGGTGAGGGACCTCACCTGACGCTTTGTAGAATCTTTCGGGCTTGTGATCGACTTCTGGATCAGATCGACTATCCCGGAGTTGAGGAGAGATCGGCTGACTATGAGGATGGCTCCCACCGTCACCACCGCCGGATGGGCGAAGCCGGTGAACGCCTCGCTCCAGGGTACGACCCCGGATATCGTAGCTACCAGGAGGGCGATGATGGCTACGAGGTCGTAACGCCACCGTCCCCAAATGAATAAGAGAAGGGCGAGCCCCAGGATGGCGAATATCAGGAGCTGGTCCGTAGTCATCCCCATCAGCTTGCCTCCAGCATCCTCTGATAATATCTCTTCGATAGGATTAATAGTTTTCTTCTATCGCCTCTGAAATGGGGGGTCCAGGACCGCCCCGCCCGGTTCCGCTAGCCCCTCGGCCCTGGGGATCAGCCGCTGAAAGGCCAGAAGATTACGATGAGGGGGATGGAGACGACGGCGATGACGACCTCCATGGGCAGGCCCATCCTCCAGTAGTCTGCGAAATGGTACCCTCCGGGGCCCATCACCAGGGTGTTGGACTGGTGGCCTATGGGGGTCAGAAAGGCACAGGACGCCCCTATGGCGACGGCCATCAGGAAGGGGTCGGGGGAGAGGCCCATGAACGAGGCGATCCCAAGGCCGATCGGCGCCATCAGGACCGCTGCAGCGGCGTTGTTGACTATGTCAGATAGGAACATGGTGATGACGAGGAGCATCGCCAGGGATACGACGGGGGTATAGCCACCGGAGACGGCGAGGATGCTCTCGGCGATGAGGTCTGCGCCCCCCGTAGTCTCGAGGGCGCGGCCTACGGGGATCATAGCTCCCAGGAGGATTATCACCGGCCAGTCTATGGAGGTGTAAACCTCCCGGAGGTTGAGCAGACCCCCCATCACCATGGCTACGGCCGCCGAGACCAGGGCGATCTGGACGGGTAGAAGGCCTGCGGCCACCGCCAGTATCGCCGATCCAAAGATCGCGACGGAGAGGACGATCCTCCGGGGATGGGCGAGGCGAAGCCCCCGCTCCGCCAGGGGGAGACACCCCATGGTGTTCAAGATCTCTGGGAGGTGCTCTCTGGGCCCCTGGAGGAGGAGGACGTCGCCGGCCTGAAACCGAACCCTTCCCAACCGCTTCTGGAGCTGGACGCCGTGGCGGGAGACGCCGACGAGATTTACACCGTACCGCCATCGCATATTCGCCGACCTCGCCGTCCTGCCCAGGAGCCTAGAATCGGTCTTGACGACCGCCTCCACTATCCCCGTATCCTTCGAGCTGAGCGCCTCCTCCCCGAGCGTCTTCTCCTCCCCGAGCTGAAAGCCGGTATCGTCGAGGAAGGTCTTCAGCTCGTCGGCGTCCGACTCCACCAGGAGGATATCCCCCGGCATCAGGGGGTGGAAGATGGAGGGGGAAGCGATCCTCGTCTCCCCGGAGAGAAGCCCCAGGACCTGAAACTCGGCCTTTGACCCCTCCCTCACCTCCTGGAGGGTCTTTCCCGCCATCCTCGCCCCCTCGGGGACCTGGACCTCGGCGAGGTAGTTCTCTATCTCAAAGAGCCTCTCCTTGGAAGAAGGAGACTTGCGGACGGGAACGAGCCTCCAGCCCAAGAGAGATATGAATATCAACCCCGCCACCGCCACCCCCAGGCCGACGGGGGTGAAGTCGAACATCCCGAAGGGCTCACCGACGCTCTCGGCCCTGAAGGTGGCGATTATGATATTCGGAGGAGTGCCGATCATCGTAATCAGGCCTCCAAGAAGGGATCCGAAGGCGAGGGGCATCAGAAGGATAGAAGGGGAGTTGCCGCTCTTGATCGCCATCCTGATGCTGACGGGGAGGAGGAGGGCCATGGCGCCGACGTTGTTCATGAAACCGGATAGGAGGGTGACGAGGCCGGTGAGGGAGGCGACCTGGCGGGTCGGAGAGTCCCCCGCCCGGGAGAGCCAGCCGGCCATGATGTCCACCGCCCCCGAGTTCAAGAGACCCCGGCTGGCGACGAGGACGGCGGCGACGGTGATGACGGCGGGATGGCCGAAGCCGAGGAAGGCCTGATCCCAGGGGACGAGGCCGACGACGGTGGCGGTGATGAGAGCCAGAAGAGATACTATGTCATACCTCCACCTGCCCCATATGAATAGGAGAAGGGTTAGCCCTAGAACGCCGAATATCAGGAGCTGATCTGTCGTCATCCCGAGCGGCGCATCTGCGAGCATTCCGTTACGGAGGGGCTCTCATTGAATTTATATTTGACGAAAGCAGGAAGGGAGAGCCATCCAGAGATCTCCTGATAAGAGGGGCTGGTATATCCGTTAGAAAGGCCAGAAGATGGTTATGAGGGGCACCGAGACGACTACGACTACGATTTCGAGGGGCAGGCCCATCCTCCAGTAGTCGCCAAATCGGTATCCACCCGGCCCCATCACCATGGCGTTGGACTGGTGGCCGATGGGGGTCAGGAAGGCGCTGGATGCCCCTACGACCACCGCCATCAAGAAAGGATCGATCGAGAGGTTCATAAACGAGGCGATGCCGATGGCTATCGGAGCCATAAGGACCGCCGCTGCCGCATTGTTAACCAGGTCCGAGAGGAACATCGTCACCATGAGGAGCAAGGCGACGGATACGATGGGGGCATACCCCGCCGATAGGCTCAACATCGAGGATGCGATGAGAGCCGCCCCTCCTGTCGTTTCGAGGGCCTGGCTCACGGGGATCAAGGCTCCCAGGAGGATGATGACGGGCCAGTCGATGCTATCGTATGCCTCCCGGAGGTTGAGAAGCCCGCCCAACACCATGGCAACGGCGGCCCCGACGAAGGCTATCTGGACGGGGATAAAGCCCAATGCTACCAGCAATATCGCCGAGCCGAAGATCCCGATGGATAAGGCGATCCGCCTGGGGTGGCCCAGACGCAGGCCCCTCTCGGCGAGAGGTAAGCACCCTATGGTATTCAAGATCTCGGGAAGGAACTCTTTTGGCCCCTGGAGGAGGAGGACGTCCCCCGGCTGGAACCGGGTCCTGCCCAGCCGCTCCTCCAGCCGTGCGCCGTGACGGGCGACCCCAATGAGATTTACCCCGTAACGCCAGCGCATATTGACAGACCTCGCCGTCCTGCCCAGAAGTCTAGAATCGGTGTTTACCACCGCCTCAACAACCCCCATCTCCTCTGAGCTGAGAGCCTCCTCTGCGAGGGGCTTTCCCTTGGAAAGCTCAAAGCCTGTGGCGTCAAGGAACAACTTCAGCTCGTCGGCGTCAGACTCCACCAGCATTATATCTCCAGGCATGAGAGGGTGGAATATCGAGGGAGACGCGATCCTGATCTCCCCGCTCAAAAGGCCCAGCACCTCAAAATCTGCCTCAGTGGACTCCCTGACCTCCTGGAGGGTCTTTCCCGCAAGCTTTGCGCCCTCGGGAACCCTGACCTCCGTCAGGTAGTTTGCGATTTGAAAGAGGTCCTCCTTTGAAGAGGGGGCCTTCCGCCTGGGGGTCAACCGCCAGCCGATGAGAGATATGAATATCAATCCGGCTATGGAGACGCCGAGGCCGACGGGGGTGAAGTCGAACATCCCAAAGGGCTCGCCACCGTTCTGGACCCTGAAGGTGGATATGATGATGTTTGGTGGTGTCCCTATCAGAGTAAGCAGGCCTCCGAGGTGAGCCGCGAAGGCGAGGGGGAGGAGGAGGATCGACGGAGGATTACCGCTTTTGATCGCCATCCTGATGCTGACGGGGAGGAGGAGGGCCATGGCTCCGACGTTGTTCATGAAACCGGAGAGGAGGGTGACGAGGCCGGAGAGGGAGGCGACCTGGCGAGTCGGAGAGTCCCCCGCCCGGGAGAGCCAGCTGGCCATGACGTCGACGACCCCGGAGTTCAAGAGGCCCCGGCTGGCGACGAGGACGGCGGCGACGGTGATGACGGCGGGATGGCCGAAGCCGAGGAAGGCCTGATCCGCAGGGACGAGGCCGATGACGGTGGCTGCGAGGAGGGCGAAGAGGGAGACGAGATCGTACCGCCACCGCCCCCAGACGAAGAATATGAGGGCGAGGAGGAGGATGGCGAAGATCATCGCCTGATCTCCTGTCATCCCGAATATCAGTATCTGATCTCCGTTCATCCCCAATATCATCGACGTCATCCTCTCATCACTCCGCAAATTATCGAGGGATGGAATTTATAGATTTGGCCGGAGATGACCTCTCCAACTCGGATCGTGTGGATTATCGCAAAGGCCGACCTGATATATCCCCTGACCTCAAAGCCCGTTGGTCGCGGGACCCCCTGGTGGAGGGGGGGGGCATCGGGTAGGCTCACTTTTTATCTAGGATCTTTATCAAGTGGAAGCCGAAATCGGTCTTGACAGGTCCGAGGACCTTCCCCTTCTCCCCCTCGAAGGCAGCCCGTTCGAAAGCCGGGACCATCTTCCCCTTCCCGAACCATCCGAGGTCGCCCTTGTTCTTCCCTGAAGGGCAGTCGGAGTACTTCCGGGCCATCTCGGCGAAGCTCTCGCCCTTATTGATCCTCTCGAGGATCTCCTTGGCCTTCTTCTCGGTCTTCACCAGTATATGAGCCGCATGGACCTCTTTAGTCATGGTAAGGCCGTTGGCGGGGTCGGATAAAAAGGTTCTCTGGCCCACCGATTCGGGCGGCATCTATCCTCGGTCGCCTCTGCGGGAGAGGAGCTCCCCAGGCGCCTCTTGGTCCACCCCTCCTTCCCCCATCTCCTGGATGACCCCGGTCATCCTCGCCGGACGGCCTCTCTCGTCCCAGGATACCACCTTACCCCGACCCAAAACCCAGACCCAGCGACCGTCTTTAGACCTCATTCTGTGCTCGGTCTCACAGTATGGGGTAAGCCCGTCGAGGTGGTCCCTCAGGGACTGCTTCACTCTCCCATGGTCGTCGGGATGGACGAGCCGGTCCCAGATCCCGAGGCTCGTCTTCAGCTCTTCGACGGAATAACCGAGGATCTCGCCCCATTTATCGCTGAAGGCCTCCTCCCCCGTCGCCAGGTTCCAGTCCCAGACCCCCAGGTTTCCACCCTCCACCGCCAGCTTCAGCCGCTCCTCGCTCTCTTTCAGAGCCTCTTCGGCGAGCTTCTGGTCGGTGATATCCATGCTGACGCCCAGGGCTGCCCGCATCCGCCCCGACTCGTCGAAGAGGGGATACGTCGAGAAGAGAGCGGGGAACCTCTCCCCGTTCTTTCGCACCAGGGTTGTAAACCCAGAGAAGCCCCTGGACCCCTCCCTCATCTGGCGGTGTACATCGGGGAAGAGGGCCACATCCTCTGGAAGATGAAGCCTTGAGACCGTCTCTCCCACCATCTCCTGGCGACGGCGGCCGAAGATCTTCTCGGCCCCGGGGCTGAACTCCAGTACCTTCGGGTCTGGGTCGGTGGCGTCGGTTATGACGAAAGCGACCTCCGCCGCCTCGAAGATCGCTCGAAGCTCCTCCTCGCTCCTCCGGAGATCTTCTTCGGCCCGAAGTCGGACGATGGCGTTTCCCGTCATGGCGGCGATCTTCTCCAGGCCGCTCCGTCTGGGGCGGGGTACCTCGTCGGAGGAATGAGTCCCTACGCTATAGTAGCCTACGACATCGCCCTCATGATGGATCGGGACGACGGCCATGCCCCGGAGACCCTCCCGCTCCCGGGCGTCCTGGAGGGGCAGGTCCTTCTCTTGATATCGGATGTAAATAGGCCTCTTCGCCCTCGCAATCAAAGACGTCCCCGGACTTCGCCTCCTTTCGGAGATCTCCTCCAGAAACTCGGGAGAAAAACCCGTGGAGTAGCGGAGAACGAAGCTTCCGGTGCCTTTGTCCAGAAGGTAGATCGTCCCGCAGTCCGTCTCCGAGACATCCATAGCCGCATCGATGCAGAGCTTCAGAGCCGCTGATAGAGAGGTCGCCCCGGAGAGCTGGAGCGCCAGCTCCCTCTCTATCAGATCCTCCCTCCTCCCCATCTCGCGATCTGCCGCCTGCCGGACCTGGTGGGTGAGCTCGGCGAAGAGGACCTTCGGGTCGCCGCCCTTCTGCAGGTAGTAGTCGGCGCCGGAGTTGAGCGCCTCGATCACCACCTCCTCCCGGCTCTTTCCGGTGAAGAGGATGAAGGGGAGCTCAAGGCCGAGGCTGCGTACCTCTTTTAGAAACGATATCCCGTCCATCTCAGGCATGGCATAATCGGAGATTATCACCTCGAAGAGATCTCCATCGTCCTTCAGCCTCGATAGAGCATCGGCGGCCGATAACGTCGTCTCCGCCAGGATATCCCCGGACCTCTCCAGGAAGATCTCTGTCACCTCCAGAACCGCCGGGTCGTCGTCTACCAAGAGGACCCGGATCATGGACCTCCTCCGATCGACCTGCCGTTGAGAGGCGATAGAGAGATACCGAAGTCCTCCAGAAGATGGGATATCATATCGATGATGATAAAAGGGAGATTTCTATATCTCGATTCCTCTTCTGGCATATCGGCTGACATTCCAGGCGATCTCCTCCAGCCCCCCGTTTCTACCTCTTCCTCGGTCCAGGACCCAGGGCCGGAGAGACCAGATTCGGGCATCATCGAGATCTTCGCCCCGATGCAATAAGCCGCCTCAGGAGAGAGGGAGGCGCCGGATAGAGGCGGCTGTAGTGCCCCGGGGCCTCACTCACCCGGGCCTCAATCGCCCTTCTCCTGGACGGCGGTGACCATCTCCGGCCTCAGGGGTGAGTTGAAGGGAACTTCGCAGACCTCCCCCTTTATGAACATCTCCACCATCTCTCTTGCCACGTGGTCGGGGTACTGTATCGGGGGATGCTTCATGGTGTAGGCCGATATCTCCGCAAGGGGTCCACCGATCTTCCTGTCGATGGCGAGCTTACAGACCCTTATCGCGTCGATGGTGGAGCCTCCGCTGTTGGGGGAGTCCTCCACGGAGAGGCGAAGCTCGAGATCGATGGGGACGTCCCCGAAGATCCGACCCTCCATCCTGAGGAAGCAGATCTTGTTGTCCTTCTGCCATGGGATGTAGTCGGAGGGACCGATGTGGATGTCGTCGGCCATGAGGGGGACGTCCAGGACCGACTGGACCGCCTCGGTCTTGGAGATCCTCTTGGACTTGAGACGCTCCTGGTTGAGCATATTAAGAAAGTCGGTATTTCCGCCGGTGTTCAGCTGATAGGTCCGGTCGAGCTTGCATCCCCGATCGGTGAAGAGCTTCGCCAGAGTCCTGTGGACTATGGTGGCTCCTATCTGGCTCTTGACATCATCGCCGACTATGGGGACGCCTGCGTCCCGGAACTTCTTGCCCCAGACGGGATCGGAGGCGATGAAGACCGGCATGCAGTTTACGTAGCCGATTCGAGCATCCAGGGCGGCCTGGGCGTAGAACCTGCTCGCCACCTCGGAGCCGACGGGCATATAATTTATCAGAACTTCGGCGCCGCTCTCTTCCAGCTCAGCCACCACGTCGCAGGGCTCAAGGGAGGAGACGACGAAGGTCTTGTTGTCGTCGTAGGAGGACATGTGAGGGGCGACCCCGTCCAGAACAGGCCCCTTCTTCACCACGACGCCCATGAAGGGTACGTCGGGATAGAAGGACTTGGTGCAGTTGGGCGGGGCGAAGATGGCGTCGCTCACGTCCTTTCCCACCTTCCTCTCGTCTATGTCGAAGGCCGCCACCACCTCTATGTCTCCGGGCCTGTAGCCTGCGACGGACCGGTGCATCAGCCCTATACAGTTTTCATCATCAGAATTTTTATAATATTCAATCCCTTGGATGAGAGAGCTGGCGCAGTTGCCGAGGCCGGCAATTGCTAATTTTATTTTTTTCAACCTCATCGCCTCCCGAATTCACCTGAAGTAGTAAAACTTGACGCGCTATCGAGTATGCTACATTTCTATTAGATAAACCTATAGGCCATCTCGACCCCATAATTTAGACTTCGGGCGGTCATACGAACTCAATTTTCCCCCCCTTGGATGCAGCGGATTTGGGCTGGAGATGGAGAGATTACAAAGCCCCTCCGGGACGGACCCCTCCCCGTTCCGGCTTCCCCTTCCATCCCTTTAAGCAGCCGGTCATCCCTCATGGGATGCCGTCCTGGGGTAGGAGCCGAGGACTTTGGTGATCGCCGCCCTCTTTCTTATCCTGGCGAGAGCCTCCTCGACGGGGGGGTCTGTGACGTGCCCCTCGAGGTCGATGAAGAAGTAGTAGTCGCCGAGGCCCATCTTGCTGGGACGGGACTCGATCTTGGTGAGGTTTATCTTCCTGACGGCAAACTCCCCCAGGACCTCCCAGAGGGCGCCGGCCTCGGCCCTCTCCAGGTATATGGCTAGGGAGGTTTTATCAAAACCCGTCGGCTCCGGCGTCGACCTGCCCACCACCGCGAACCTGGTCACGTTCTCATCAGAATCCTGGACGTTCCTGTCGATGATCGCGAGACCGTAACGTTCTGCAGCCTCGGCGTCGGCTATCGCCGCCATCTCGGGGAACTCCTGGGCGAGCCTCGCGGCGTGGCTGGTCGATCCCGTCGTCCTCTGCTCGGCGCCGGAGAACCTTCGTTTGAGGTACCCCCTGCACTGGGCCAGGGCCTGGGGGTGAGAGAGGATCACCTTCACATCTTCGGGACTTCCCCGCCCCAAGAGGCAGTGCCTCACCTTGAGGTTCATCTCGCCGACGATCTGGACGTCGCGACTCAATAGGGCGTCGAGGGTCTGGCCGACCGACCCCTCCAGGCTGTTCTCCAGGGGCACGACTCCTATATCGAGATCTGACCTCTCGACAGCGGCTATCACCTCATCGAAGTCCGTGAAGTAGCAGATATCGGATTCGAGCATGAGCCTCCTCGCCGCCTTCTCCGAGAAGGTCCCCTCCGGACCCAGAACCCCGACCTTCCTCTTCATCCGATCTTTCATCTTCCATCTCTCAGCAGCTCTTTTGCCCTATCGACGTTGATCCTTCTTTCGGCGGCCATCTTCGATGCGACCGACTCGATCTCGTCGCCGATCGCCCCTGCCTGGACGGCGACGTTCCGGGCGTGAAGCGACATATGCCCCCTCTGGATCCCCTCCGTGGCGAGAGCCCGGAGGGCTGCAAAGTTCTGGGCGAGCCCCACCGAGGCGAGGACCCTTCCGAGATCGTCGGCGCAGGTTATTCCCATGACCTTCAGGCTCGCCCTGGCACCGGGATGGACCCTCGTCGCGCCGCCGACGGTCCCGACGGCAGCGGGAAGCTCGATGGATCCGACCAGGTCGCCGTCCCTGTTCTTCTCATATACCGATAAAGACCGATAGGCTCCGCCCCGCGAGGCGTAGGAGTGGGCTCCCGCCTCTATGGCCCTCGTATCATTTCCGGTGGCCATCGTCACCGCGGTGACGCCGTTCATGATCCCCTTGTTATGGGTCGCGGCCCGGTAGGGGTCGACCTCGGCGAGGGCGGACGCCATCACTATGGCGTCCACGACCTCCGGCCCGCCGATCTCATCGGCCAAGAAGACGGCCCGGGCCCGGGCGATCCGCAGGTCGGCGAGGTTCGATATGATCCTTAGGTAGACCCTCCCCCCGGTGATCTCCTCGATGAAGGGGGCTAGGGCCTCGGCCATGGTGTTGACGGCGTTGGCGCCCATGGCGTCCCTGCAGTCGACGAGGAGGTGGACGACCACCATGGGACCTCTCCTGGAGGCGATGACCTCCGCCTCGAGGCCGACGACCCCTCCGCCGTGGCTGACGAGCATCGGGTCCCTCTCGTTTGCCCTCGCCGCGATCTCCTCCGCCCGGGCGAGGATCGTCTGCCTCGCCCCGTAAGGGTCGTCGATCCCCGTCACCTGGATGAGGGCCCTCATGACGGGCCTGGTGCTGCTGGTGACAAATCCGCCGCCGGCTATGGCCATCCTAGCCCCGTTGCTGGCGGCGGCGATGACGGAGGGCTCCTCCGTCGCCATGGGTATCAGGACCTCCCGGCCATCGATGACGAAGTTGGTGGCTATCCCCAGGGGGACGGCGAATAGGCCGACGACGTTCTCCACCATCTTATCGGCCTGGTCGAGGGTGATCCCCCCCGTCTTCATCGCCTCCACCTCATCCCCGGAGAGCCCCGAGTTCTCCGCCACCATCTTGAGGCGATCCGACACGGAAAGCCTGTACAACCCCGAAATTCTCGACGTCTTCAAATAGATAACCTCCGAAATGCCCAGCGATGGAAAGGGTCGTCCCCGGAAACACTTTGCGCCTAAAGGGTTTGTTTAACCCACTTTACATGCGGGTCTTAGACTTTAGGTGCAAGAATCCAGAATCGAATCCACTATCGTACTATATAAACCTGTCTTGTAGATTTATATAAACCATTTTGTATCTACTTTCAAACACAAAGTACTTATATTATTACACCACAACTAATATATCATATGACTGAGCCGATGAGTATCACCTTAGATGCATACCAAGTAATAGAAAAAATTGTAAAAGCTGGCGGTAATTCAGGAAGAGTATACGTTCCCAAAGAATGGGTTGATAAGAGGGTAAAGATCATATTGATGGAACCAGTAGAAGTTCAAGACTAGAAGAGATATCTTATAGAAGAAATAGAGGTAAGTAAAATATGATTAATCCAAGTTCTATTGATGATTTTTGGCCAGATGAAATACCTCTTCGTCAGAAAATTTATGAGATATTATCCAAGGAATACGTAAATCCTGAAGGTCGAGTTCGGGCCCAGTGGATATTAAGACTGATAAAGGAATATGGGTTTGATTCCGAACAGATAGACATCGAGGTTCCAGCTGGAGCAGGAAGGGCAGCCGAGAAGTCTAGTGTTTTTGCGGATATTGTAGCTTATAGAGATAAATCACGCAAAGAGCCATTTATTGTTGTTGAGACGAAGGGCCCAAAAGAAGTAATCGGCATTAAGCAAGCAGAATCATATTCCAGAAATTTAGGGTCAGATTATCATGTCTGGACGAATGGAATTACAACAAAATATTTTAGAACTGCAAAATATATAGATCAATCTACTGAAATTGGAAATATACCTCATTGGGTTGGTGATAACCCCATAATAGCGAGATTGCCTAAGACAGTAACTCTGCCGCCATTCAGAGACGAAGAACATTTAAGATCTGTAGTAAGGGCATGTCATGACAGGATATTCTTTAGGCTTGGACACGATCCGGCTAAAGCATTTGACGAACTGATGAAGCTTCTATTTCTAAAATTATTTGACGAAAGGGAGACCCCCAGATATTACGAATTTATGGTTCTTGCAGGCGAAAAAGAGAATGAAACCGCCGGTCGTATTAGATCATTATTCCAAAAGAGCATACAAAGTCGACGATACAGCGATGTATTCACTACTAGATTTTCCCAAACACATCCCCCAACACTTGATCTCGATGATTCAACCGTATCTTACATTGTAAAGCAATTTCAAGGATATAGTCTTGTGAATACAAGTGCAACACTTGAGGGAGCTGATGTAAAAGGCACGGTCTTTGAGCAAATGGTTGGTGGGACTTTTAGGGGGGAGCTTGGTGCGTATTTTACCCCTCGCGAAATAGTCGAGTTCATGGTTGAGATGGTAGACCCTAACATGGATGATGTAGTTCTCGATCCAGCATGTGGAAGTGGTGGATTCTTAATAATGGTCATTAAATATGTACTTGAAAAAATTAAGAAAAATCTACCCAACTTAACTGATGCTGATATATATTCACAAATAAAGCAATTTGCAGAGAATGATATATTTGGTGTAGATATAAATGAACGGATGGCACGAGTCTCTAAAATGAATATGATCATGCACGGAGACGGACATAGTGGGATCTTTCATGAGCACGGTCTAAACATAGGTTATGTTAAACAGATCCCACTGCAATTTGGTGATGTAACAAAAATATTATCAAATCCACCTTTCGCCGGACGAGAAACCGATCCATCACACCTTACAAAATTTAATGTTTCAAAGACTAAATCAGGCAATTTTGTTCAAGTTAATAAATCACTCCCTTTTGTCGAGCTTATTATAAATTTATTAGCAGAAGGGGGGGTGGCTGGTCTTGTATTGCCTAATGGAATATTTAATAGTCAGTCGCATCACTTCAAAAAATTAAGAGATATCATATATCAAAAATGTGAGGTTATTGCAATTATTGGATTGCCACATTGGGTTTTTTTCCACACCGGGTGTGATGTGCAAGGGGCGCTACTATTTATCCGCCGTACAGATGCTCCTCGGGACGACTATAATGTATTCATAGATTGGGCTGAGAATGTAGGATATGATGCGGCAGGGAGAAAAACTGGTAAAAACGATTTGCATGAGATATTAGATAGATATAAAAATAAATATCAAAATAATTTATTTAGAGCGTCCGTTTTAAAGTCAAATGGTCGAATGGACCCTCAATATTATCAACCAGGTGAAGCAGCAGAACGTATACGAGAAGCGAAAGAATCTGGGAGAGCTGTACCATTTACAGAATTGGTTACACTTGTCGATGAAGTGGTAAAGCGTAATGCTGAAAATGAAAATAGCGTGAAATATATTCAGGTAGGAGACACTGATAAGGCATCAGGAAAGATACTATCGTTCAAGGAATACAAAGTAAAGGATTTGCCAAGCCGCGCTAAATACATAATTCACGAGAATAATTTATTAATCCCAAATCATCGAAACTCAATAAAAGCAAAACGAAGTGTGGTTCTCGTCCCTGCTGAATATGATGGCGCGGTCTGCACCAGCAGATTTATTGTTGTTCGACCAAAAGTTCCATCAATATATTTATATTATATATTGAATTTGGATTTTGTAAAAGAAGCTATGTTAAAATTGGTATCTGGATCATCATCTACTGAGGTTAAATTCGAACAACTTCGAGATTTGTACATCCCAATTCCACCAGGTGAAGATTTTGACCTATTCATAGATGACATCACGGTTCTAAGTGAAGAAATCCATAATATGGAAATGCAATTAAATTTAAAGCGTAGTGATCTTCAAAATAGGTTTGAAACACTTTATACTCCTAGGTGATTATCTGAAAGGGAATGCAACTTTTTAACACGACTTAAGCGCAAGCGCGAGATTTGAGCCAAGTTCTAAAGAAGGGAAAGACTTTATGCCGGCCTGCAGTTCATTTTATGTGTCAAGATCATCGCCCCTCAGAATCGGAGAGGAGATCGGAAGGCTGGAAGAGGCGGTGGGGACCCTCAGCCCCGTCCAGAAGATGCTCCTGGGGACCGACGGCTCCGTCACCTGCCTTCTGGAGGTGGTCACCGGAAGCCCCGTCGAGATCGAGACCCTCGTCCAGAAGGTGGTGGCCGCCGACGAGGCGACGGCCCGGGAGCTGGAGATCGACCCTGGGGACGAGGTCAACTACAGAGTGGTGAAGCTGAAGAGTTCCTCCACAGGGGAGACGCTCATCCACGCCACCTCCTTCGCGCCGATAAAAAGGCTCGATGACCGGTTCAAGAGCGACCTGATGCGGGCGGATATACCTATCGGGACGATCCTCAAGAAGCACAGGATCGAGTCGAGGCGCGACCTCCTGGGGTTTCGGGCCTCGAAAGATGCGGGAGGTATGGGGGGGATCTTCAGGGCCTTCTCCAAAGAGCCGATGCTATCGAGGGACTACAAGATCATAAGGCACGGCAGGCCCCTCATGGCCATCACCGAGACCTTCCCCTACAACAGCTTCCAGGATAAGTCCAGGGTGATCGTGGAGACCCCCTCCCGGATCCACATCACCCTCACGGATATGGCCGGAGACCTGGGGCGGGTCGATGGCGGGGTGGGGGTGGCCCTGGAAGAGCCCTCCATAGTGGTGGAGGCGGCGAGGGGAGAGGGGCTCGTCGTCAGGGGCGAGAGCTCCGACCGGGCTAAGGCGGCTGCCGAGACGGTGATGAAACGGTTCGACCTTGCCGGCGCCGATATCACCGTCAGGTCCTGCTACCAGCAGCACGTCGGCCTGGGCGCCGGAACCCAGCTCGCCATGGCGGTGGGAAAAGCTCTATGCGAGCTTTACGGAATAACGGCATCGGCCCGCGATATCGCCGCAGCCGTCGGTAGGGGCGGCACCAGCGGTATTGGGGTCGCCGCCTTCGATAGGGGTGGGTTCATCGTCGACGCAGGCCACTCCTTCGGCCCCGGCAAAGATAAGATCGACTACCGCCCCTCCTCCGCATCATTGGGGGTCGGACCTCCGCCGGTGATCTTCCAGGCCGACCTTCCAAGATCCTGGACGTTCCTCCTGGCGATCCCGAATATTACCAAAGGCGCTCACGCCAGGGAAGAGGTGGACGTCTTTGAGGCGTTCTGTCCCGTGCCGAAGGGAGATGTGGCAGAGCTCTGCCGCGAGATCTTGGTCAGGATGATTCCAGCCGTCCTGGAGGAGGACCTGGACGGCTTCGGGGCTGCTATAAACAGGATCCAGAAGCTGGGGTTCAAGAGGGTGGAGGTGGAAATCTCCCACCCCATCGTCCGAACCCTCATGGAGGAGATGAGGGAGGCGGGGGCCGCAGGGGCGGGGCTCAGCTCCTTCGGCCCGACGGTCTACGCCGTCGCCGACTCCAACGCCAGGGATATCGAGGCGGCGGCGGTGGAGGCGATGAGGGATGTGGGGGGCGAGGTCTTAGTCACCAGGACCCGTAACTCCGGGGCGAGGGTGAGGGTCGCCTGATTATTCTGTGAAATGATCATACATTAGCACATGAGATGATATGAGATGAGCGAGATAGAGAGGCTTCTTGAAAGGCTGAGCAACGCCCACGGAGTATCCGGGCGGGAGGGGTCGATCCAGGATCTGATCCGTGAAGAGATCGCCCCTTACGTCGACGATATGAGGACGGACTCCTTGGGAAACCTCGTAGCCACCAGAAAGGGGGAACGGCCGTCGGTGATGATCGCAGCCCACGTCGACGAGATCGGGCTGATGGCCAAGTACGTCGACGAGAAGGGGTTTCTCAGGTTCGTCACCATCGGGGGCTGGTTCGACCAGACCCTTCTGAACCAGAGGGTGGTCGTCCATGCCGATTCGGGACCTATCTACGGCGTCATCGGGTCCAAGCCCCCCCACGTCATGAAGCCCGACGACAGGAAGAAGCCGATCGAGATCAATGACATGTTCGTCGATGTCGGCTGCGCCGATCAGGACGAGGCGAAAGCCCTGGGGATAAAGGCCGGAACCCCCATCTCCATAGACCGGACCTTCGCAAAGCTCGCCGGGGATAGGGTGACGGGAAAGGCCTTCGACAACCGGGCCGGTGTCGTCGTGATGATCGAGGCGCTGAAGCGGACGAGGTCGAAGTCGACGATATACGCCGTGGGGACGGTCCAGGAGGAGGTGGGGTTGAAGGGGGCGAGGACCTCCGCCTTCGGCCTCTCTCCCGACGTCGCCCTCGCCACCGACGTCACCATCCCCGGAGACCATCCCGGGATCGATAAGAAGGATTCGTCCCTGGAGATAGGAAAGGGCCCGGTCATCATCATCGCCGACGCCTCGGGGCGGGGTATCATCACCACGGAGAAGGTCGTATCCTGGCTCGCCGAGACGGCGGAGGAGTTCGAGATCCCCGTCCAGATGGAGGTCTCGGGAGGTGGGACCACCGACGCCACCGCCATCCAGCTGACCAGGGAGGGGATTCATACGGGGGTGATCAGCGTCGCCACGCGGTACATCCACTCTCCTGTGGAGGTCCTGAGCATAAAGGACGTCGATGCCTCTGCCGAGCTGATAGCCCGAGCCCTGGAGACCGTACCCAGGCACTTCAAAACCGATGAATAGAGGCGGCCTTAATTTTTTTCCCTCTAAATTTTGATCTCGATCTAAAATTTTGATATCGATCTATGGCCATCGCGAAGATGACCTGAATGATGCAAAAAAGGGTTCGGAGACGTCCACCCCCCGGGGAGGACGTCTAACCACCGATTCTAGCTTCCGCCTATCAGACTGATGACCGTATAGGCGAGGATGGTGCCGACGATGAAGAAGATCAAGAAAGCAGGCCAGACTATGCTGGCTGCGGCCATAGCTTCTACTCCTGCCATCTTATATCATCTCACTACGAGGACAGGGCAGGTTGCCCAGTAAAGGACCTTCTGGACGACGCTTCCGATGAGGAGCTTTGTTACGCCGCTCTCACCGTGGCTTCCCATGACGATCAGATCGACGCCCTCGGTCCTGGCCAGGTCGACGATCATGTTGGCGGGCGCCCCTGACTTTACCATCGTCTCGACGGCGACGCCGGCGTCATCGGCCATCTTCTTGATATCGGCCACCGCCTTCTCTCCGCTGGCCTGGAGCTTGGCTTCGATATCCTTCTTGTCGGCTCCCAGCTGCCTGACGGCGCTGGCCACGACAACCTCGTTCACTATATAAACCCCGAGCAGCTTCGCGCCCGTCGCCTTCGCCAGATCTACGCCGTGCTGGACTGCGACCTTGGACTTTGCGGAGCCGTCGGTAGCGACTAAAATCCGATCGTACATTCTATTACACCTCTCAAATCTCCCTGCAACCTTCTGGACCTTTTGAGTCTATCCATCACGCCTTTGATATAAATAGGTATCTTTCCGATACCGGCATCTGGAAGCCATATAAAGGGCGGAAGGAATAACCCGTCATCTCACCACCATCACAGGCGTCTCTGACCAGTTCACGACCTTCCAAGCGACGGACCCGATCAGCCTTGAAGAGATCCCACCTTCGCCGTGGCTCCCCAGGATGATCAGGCCGACGCCTTCTATCGCGGCCGTCTCCAGGATCCTGAGGGCCGGGTCCCCCTCCCTGATGAGGGGCTCGACCCGGAGCCCTATGTCCTCGCCCATCTTCGCTGCATCCGTAACGATCTCTTCTGCAGAGTCCTTGAGGGTCCTCCTCAGATCCTCTTCGGAGAATCCCCTCCCTACGAGGGCGGCGATCGCCTTCGAGATGGCCATCTCATTTATCACGTTGAGGACCACAACCTCGGAGCCTAGGGACTTCGCGAGCTTCATCCCCCCCCTCTCGGCGGCCTTCGACGCCTCGGATCCGTCGGTGGCTATGAGGATCTTCCTGTACATACGGGACCCTCCCTTTTACGTCTACCTGTTGGACCTGAGAATCCTGAGCGCCAGGTGGGCGGCGTTTTCGCCGTTGTCGATCCCCACACAGGCGACGGGAACCCCCGGCGGCATCTGGGATATGGAGAGGAGGGCGTCGAGGCCCCCAAGCTTTGCGCTCACCGGAACCCCTATCACAGGCCTATCGGTCTGGGAGGCGATGACTCCGGGGAGGGCGGCGGATAGGCCGGCGACCGCTATGAAGATCTTAGCGTCCGTCTCCTTTATGTACGCCTCCAGCTCTCTGGGGTTTCTGTGGGCTGATAGGACCTTTTCATCGAAGTCGATCCCCTTCTCCTGGAGGACCCGGAGGACCTTCTCCACCACGGCCCTGTCGGATTTCGATCCGGATACGACGGCAACATCTGTCATGGCTATCAAACTCTAAAAGGTTTCAGATATCGAGCCTAAGGGAGGTTATTCTCCCCCAGAAACTCGTGCTGCTTCTCCAGGCTCATCCTGATGAGGGTCGCAAATATCTCCTTGACGGCGCCGGGGTCAAGCCCCAGCTCCGTAGCCATATCCAGGGCCCTCTTCATCACCAGCTTCTCCTGATTCTTGTCCTCGATCCCGACCCCAAGAGCCCTCTTGGCCTCGAAGATCTCTTCTGCGAGCCTCATCCGCTCTCCGATCAGCCTTATTATATCCTGGTCCACTCTCTCTACGTCAGCGCGAAGATCTTCCAGGCTCATGATCGCCACCTCACGGCCAATGATGACCCGCTGTTGTTGACCTCTGTCCTTATCACCTTTCCGCCCAGATCTACCCATGCAGACTCCACCGCGTCGATATCACCGCCTTCTGCCAGGGCGGCGTAAGCGGGGCCGGTTCCCGACAGGCTCGCCCCCCCGGCGCCGGCGGCGAGGGCTGCGTAGATCGGTTCTGCCGAGAGGTTCAGGGCGGTGCAGTAGACGAGGCCGTTGAGGGTCATGGCCCTGCCGTAATCACCGGCGAGGGCGAGGTCGAAGATCAGGTCGGCGATGGGGGAGAGGAGCCTCGACCTGGCCACGTCCGTATCCTTCGAGAAGATCTTCTCCTCGGGGACCAAAAGGAGGACCTCCGACTCCAGAGCCTCCCTCTTGAGAAGGTCCATCTTCCGATTGTCGGTGACGACGACCCCCCCCAGCATCGACGCTGCGGCGTCGTCGAAGGCGCCGGTGATGGTGACGCCAGCGGCCCTCGCCGCCTCGACCCCGATCCTCGTCGCCTCCAGGGGGTCGATCACCTCTCCCAGGGCGTCGAGGGTCGCCATCACCGCGGCGTTGGCGGCGGCGCTGCTGCTCTTCAGCCCCCGGGCGAGGGGGATATCGCTCACTGTCCTGACGACCCCTCCTGCCTCGACGCCGAACCGCTCCAGGACCAGTTCCACGGACCTGACGATGAGGCGATCGTCGATGCCGGGGACGTCCCCCCTGACGGCAAGAGAGTCGTCGAGGACGACCTCGGCGGAGGTGTGGAGGTCGACACCGAAAGCGGAGCCCTTCCAGTTGGCGACAGCGTTGAGGACCGTCGCCGCCCCCAGGGCCGTCGCCCTTCCCCTCCGGCTCAAGATAACCCCGTCTCGATGAGGGTCTTCAGCTTGGAGAGGTCGCCAGCGACCCCGTCGTTGCCGCTCTTGGCGTACTTCTCGATGAGCTTATCGATCATCTCGAGCTCGGAGACGGCGGAGCTGAAGACCGGCTCGTAGCTTCCGAGCATGTATAGGGGGATTACGACGGCGCCGCCCCTGGTCGTGGGAGCGGAAAGGTCGTTTACGACCACGACGAAGGTGTAGGATCTGTAGCCTAGGCCGGCGGCGATGTTCTTCGCGAAGGCGCCTATCTGCTGGATCCTCCGGGTGGAGAGGTTCTTGTAGGCCGCGACGGAGTCCTTGTACTCGACGAACATCAGAGCTTCATCGGTCCAGAGGATGGCGTCGTACTCGACGATGGCCACGGAGTTCTTCTGAGCCACCACGTTGAAGAGGACGCCGCGGCACCAGGAGAGGTTCAGGTTTATCCTGAAGTCCAGCTCCGTATCCTGGACGGTCCGGGACTTCAGGACGTAAGGGTCACTCCTCAGCTCTATCATGGCTGAGTAGACCGCTCCAGCGGTTAAAGGATTTTCGTATACCCCCGGGGAAAAGGGATAAGACCGACCTAAATTCAAGGGACGGATGGTGTTGCCCCTTGACCGACAAGAAGAGGACTCAGCAGCTGGGGGTCAGGATCCCCGATAGCCTGGAGCCGGTATACGCGAACCTGATAAAGATAAGCCACGCCGACGACGAGGTCACCCTCACCTTCCTCCACAAGATCCCCGAGACGAATCTGGCCCAGGGAAGGGCGATCGTGACGATCACCCCCCAGCACGCCAAGAGGCTTCTTCGGGCCCTATCGACGAACCTGAAGAGGTACGAGGCTACCTACGGCGAGATCAAGCTCCCCGAGGAGGGCGGCGGCAGAGAGGAGAAGAGCAACGTCGAGGTGGCCTGACCCGGGGCGGGACGCCCCCTGCCCCTCCGAACCCGCCGGGACGATCCCCGTCCCACACCCCACCTTCGGCCCCTCATCAGCCCTGGAGGAGGCCTCGGATCAGCGGGAGAATCGTCCGGGGGCGCGCCCTGGCCAGGGCGATCCCCGCCGATAGCCCTTTCCTCGCGAAGGAGCCCGAGAGGTGGAGGTCCCTCTTCGCCAGCCCCAAAGCCAGCCGGTCTATCTCCTCGTCGGCCATCTCACCGAGGGCCAATAGAGAAGCCCGGCCCATCCGGTACTCCAGGCCAAACTCCCGGCGCCAGAGCCGGACGTATCCCGACAGGCCCTTCTTCGAGACGTCCCCCGACGCGGCGGCCCGGGCCGCCACATCCCCGGCGATCGTCCCCGCCCGGATGGCGTAGGCGATCCCGCTCATGCCGGCCGCAGCTCCCGTCGCCATCAGGGAGTCGGCGACGATCTCACCCGGAAGGGCCGCTATGGCGTCTCCGCCCCGGTTGATGGAGACGATCTTCATCTCGCGGGCGTCGTAATCGGCGGACTTGTATTTCTTAAAGGTCTCAACGAACCGGTCGAGGAAGGGGCTGACGTCCCGGCCGTGCCCCCGGACGAAGACTCCCAGAGTCGCCGAATCGCCGCCGGCGGGGGAGAAGGTCGCCTTCCACCCCGGCGAGACCGAGCCGAGGAAGTACTCGAAGCGCCTCTCCTCCCCGAGGCCAGCAAGCTCCACCACCGCCTCGGCGGCCCAGGCGACGTCCTCCGGATGCTTCAGGGGAGAAAGCCCCTCTTTTCTCGCCATCAATCCATCGACCCCGGAGGCGTCGATGACTACCCGGGCCCCGATCTCCCCGGCGTCGGTCTCGACCCGCCGACCAGAACCCGCGAGGGGGGCGGACCGGGACACGCCCCGGAGGAGCTCGACCCCGGCCCCCTCGGCCCTTTCCAGGTAGAGGGCATCGAACCTCCCCCGGTCGATGAACCTCCCAGCCGCCGGGATCTCGACGGCGCAGCCGCCTGGAGAGACGATCCGCATCCCTTCGAGGTCGTGGAGGACGTAATCCCGCTCGACGGCTAAACCCGCCCTCCGGAACATCCCGTCGAAGAAGGTGTTGGCCGGGTGGTCGAAGCTGCCGCCCATATTCCTATCGAGGAGGATCACCTCGGCGCCGCTCCTGGCGGCCGCTGTGGCGGCGGCGATCCCCGAGGGGGAGGCCCCCACCACCAGAACGTCGCAGTTCACGGCTGTTTGGTGAGGGCAGGGGGGTGATGAAGGTTTCTGATGCCAAGCTCACAAAGTCCGACCAGGGTGGCCCAATATGATGGAAAAAACCCGCAGGATAATCCAGCTACATCTCCGGCTCCGCCCCGGATAGCTCCGCCTCCAGCTCCTCGATCGTGGGAAGGTTTCTTTTCATCTCGCCAGCCAGGGCCTTTTTGAGCCTGTAGCTTGAGATGCCCACGGGCTTGTTAAGATCCCGCAGAGCGTACTCGGCTATCACCCTGTTCTTCGTCTTGCAGAGGAGGATCCCGATCGTCGGCCCGTCGTGGTCGGCATCCCGGATCAGGTCGTCGACCGCCGACAGGTAGAAGTTCAGCTTGCCGACCTGCTCCGGGGCGAACTCGCCGATCTTCAGCTCGACGACCACGTAGCAGCGGAGCCGGAGGTGGTAGAAGAGGAGATCGATCCGGAAGTCCTGACCGCCCACCTACAGGGGATGCTCACTCCCGACGAAGGCGAACCCGACCCCAAGCTCGATGAGAAAGTCGCGGAGGTGCGCCAGCAACGATCGGTGAAGGTCGCGCTCCGATGCCCTCTCTCCCAGGCTCAGGAAGTCGAAGTTGTAGGGGTCCTTGAGGATCTCCCGGGCCAGATCGGACTGGGGCGGGGGAAGGGTCCGGTGGAGGTTTGTGACCGCCTTTCCCTGACGGCGGAAGAGGTCGCTCTCGATCTGGTGGATGAGAACGTTCCGGCCCCACCCGTTCTTCACCGTCTCGCGAACGTACCACTCCCGTTCGGCCCGATCTTTCAGCTTGTCCAGGATCACACAGTTATGAAACCACGGAATTTGTGCAGCAACCTGCTGCAGAAATCCGTCATCTTCCCACGCCTCCGCAAAGGCCCGCATGTACTTGAGGTTCCTCGGAGAGAAGCCCTTCATCTCCGGAAACTCCCGGCAGAGATCGACGGAGAGCCGATCTATCACCTTTGCGCCCCAGCCCTCTTCTCCCTGGCGCTGGAGGATCGACCTCCCCACCTGCCAGTAGAGGAGAACAAGCTCTCGATTGACGGAAAGCGCTGCACGAACCTGAGCAGAGCGGATTCGGCCCTTCAGATCGGCAAGCAGTTCTGGATATCCAGGAGGCGGACCTGATGGGGTTGTATTCAGCTGGGACATACGCTTCTTACCTCACATCAATCAGCTCGTTTCGTCGAAGAGTTTGTTGGCGGGTTTCTCAAACCCCAGCTCATACCAGAGGTTATATACATCTAAAAAGTTTTTCCTCCAATCTATTTTTAGCCCCTGCGAGCACATCCCCTCTATTCGGTGGAGAGGGCGAAAGAGCTTCATCGAGAACACGAACCACAAGCCCTTTATCGCCCTGGGCCGAAGATCTCTTCTGATGGCCAGGGATCAAAAAGACTACTTCTACCGGAGGGCCAAGGCCGAGGGGTACCGGGCCCGGTCGGCCTTCAAGCTCCAGCAGATCAATAAGAGGTTCCGGCTGATCCGGAGGGGCGACGCCGTCCTCGACCTGGGGGCCGCCCCAGGAGGGTGGCTCCAGGTGGCAAAGGAGATCTCCGGCGGCCAGGTCGTCGGGGTAGACCTCCTCGGGATCGATCCCATCGATGGAGTGACGACGATCAAGGCCGACATCACCGCCCAAAAGACCCTGGAGCTGATCCGGGACGCCCTCGGCGGGAAGGCCGACGTCGTCATCTGCGACGCCGCCCCGAACCTCTCGGGGAACTGGACCCTCGACCACGCAAGGTCCATCGACCTCTCCCGGTCCGCCCTCCGGGTGGCGGAGGAGACCCTCAGGCCCGGGGGAAACTTCCTCGTCAAGGTCTTCCAGGGGGACACCTTTTTGGATTACCTCTCGGAGGTGAGGGGCAACTTCAGAAGGGCCCAGTCCCACTCTCCCGCAGCCTCCCGGAAGGAGAGCGCCGAGATGTACGTCGTCGGTCAGGGTTTCTATCGGCCGCCGGTGAAGGTGGGGGATGTTTTGGAGATTGAGATCGTCGGCGTCGGCAACTCCGGGGACGGATTTGGCGAGGTGGAGGGTTTCCGGATCTTCGTTCCGGGGTCTGCCCCCGGCGAGAGGATGAGGGTTAAGATAGGATCGATAAGATCCGGCTCGGCCATCGGGTCTCCCGAGAGCTGAAAGCCCCTCGGAGAAGGGATGGAGCCGTTTTCGAAAACTATTTTACATATTCCCGCCGCCTATTTGATGTGACAGTCTTCAGAGCTTATGACGTGCGAGGCGTCTACGGGACGGAGCTTACCGATGATATCGCCCGGAAGGTGGGCAGAGCTCTGGGGTCGTACCTCCCCGGCGGCCGGATCGCCCTCGGAAGGGATACGAGGGTGAGCGGCCCCGAGGTGGAGAGGGCATTTTTAGAGGGGGTCTTGTCCACGGGCTGCTCCGTCGAGAGATACGGAGTCCTACCGATTTCGATGATCGGCTTTGAGACCTGGAAGGGAGGGTTAAACGCGGCAGCCTACATCTCCGCCTCCCACAACCCCCCCGAGTACAACGGCATCAGGTTCAGGACCGCCGAGGGGTACGGGATGCTCTACCACGAGACGGAGATGATGGACCTCTACGAGAAAGGGGCCTTCCGGAAGGGGGACGGCAAAATGACGGACCGATCCCCCGACGACGCCATCCGCAGGTACGCTGACTACGTCGAAGGAAAGCTCAACTTCGACCGGCCCCTCCGGATCGTCCTGGACATGGGAAACGGCGCCGCCTGCGGCACCTTCCCCCTCTACCAGAGGCTGGGATTAGACTGTTGGGTGACGAACGACAGCCCCGACGGCCTCTTCCCCGGTCGCGGCCCCGCCCCCACCGAGGAGTCCCTCCGAGAGGCGGCGAAGATGGTGGTGGAGGCGGGGGCAGACTACGGCGTCGGCTTCGACCCCGACGCCGACCGGGGGCTCGTCATCGACGACCGGGGCGGGATCGTCCCCCCCGAGAAGGTGGCGGTGATCCTGGCAAAGGAGAGGTACTCCCCCGGCGACAGGGTGGTGGCAGGCTTCGACTGCTCCATGATCCTGGAACGGGAGCTCTTCCCCCTCGGATTCGAGGTGATCCGGGAGAGGGTCGGAGACGTATTCATCGCCAACCGGGTCAAGAGAGAGGGGGCGGTCATCGGCGTCGAGAGGTCCGCCCACCTCTTTCTCCCGGAGTTTCAGCTATCCGACGACCCCTTCGCCATGTCCCTCGCCCTCGGCGAGGTGATATCGAGAGGGGAGAGGCTCTCGGACCTCTCCGAAGCCATCCCCGACTACCCCTACGTCCAGAAGAGCATCCGGATAGAGGGGTCGGCGGCCGATCTCATGAGACGGCTCGAGGGCGACCTGGCATCCCTGGAGCCCGACACGACCGACGGCCTCAAGATCACCGCCGAGGATTATACAGTCCTCATCAGGCCCTCCAACACCCAGCCCCTCATCAGGCTCTACGTGGAGACGGCGGGTGGCGCTGCCGACGAGCTCGTCGATAGATTCGAGAAGCTCATAAAAGGGGCGGCAAAATGAAGAAGTGAGAAAACCCAGAAGATGAAAGAGCCTTTGACGACCGACCAGCGAAGACCGACCGCCATATACTGGACAGAACGGAGCTGATAGACATTGACCACCAGAGACGTCTGCATCCTGATCCCCACCCTCAACGAGGAGGACGCCATCGCCGGGGTGATAAGCGAGTTCCGGGAGATGGGATTCTCAGACGTCCTCGTCATCGACGGCAATAGCCGCGACAGAACCCGCGAGCTCGCCGAGGGAGCCGGGGCGAGGGTCGTCGTCCAGAGCGGCCACGGGAAGGGTCAGGCGCTGAAAGAGGCCTTCGACCTCATCGAGGCCGACTTCATAGTGATGATCGACGGGGACGGGACTTACCTTCCCGCCGAGGTGGGCCTCCTCCTCGATCCCGTCTTCGCTGGGAAGGCCGACCACGTCATGGGAAATCGGTTCGCAAACCTCCAGGTGGGGGCCCTGACCCGGCTCAATTCCGCAGGGAACAGATTGATCAATTTCTTCTTCCGGCTGATCTACACCGTCCCCTTGAACGACATCCTCACCGGGTACCGGGCCTTCAGCCGTCTGGGTGTCGAACGGCTCGACCTCACCATGGCGGGCTTTGAGATCGAGACGGAGATGACCGTCGACAGCGTCAAGAAGGGGCTCGCCATAGCCGAGGTCCCCATAACCTACCGGGCGAGGGCGACCGGAACGAAGACGAAGCTCAACCCCTTCATGGACGGCGCGAGGATCATCGCCACCATCTATCGGATGGCCAAGACCCACAACCCTCTCTTCTACTTCGGTCTGATGGGTTTTCTCTTCGGGATGGCGGGATTCATCCTCGGCCTCTACGTCGCTAGCGAGTGGTTTACCACCCGGACGGAGCATATACCCCTGACGATCCTGACGGCGATACTGATCATCGTCGGATTTCAGCTATTCTTCCTGGGGATCCTCGGCGACGCAGTAGCCTCTATGCACAGGGAGGTCTTGCGGGAGATCTACAGGAACCGAAAGTAGAGATGAGGGCTCGTCAGATCAGATCCCCCACCACATCGTAGCTGAAGATCGGCCCGTCGGTGCAGACGTGGTAGCGTCCCATGGTGCAGTGCTCGCACTTACCGACCCCACACTTCATGTGCCGCTCCAGGGAGATGTGTATGTCCTCCTCGAGAAATCCCCGGCCCAGGAGGTCCTTAGCCACAACCCGTATCATCATCGGCGGGCCGCAGAGGGCGGAGGCGCCGGGGGCAGGGTCGAGGTCGGCGAGTAGGGATGTGACGAGGCCTACGTTCCCCTTCCAGGTCGCGTCGATCATGTCGACGGTGATCCCCACCTCAATCTCAGCAGCCTGCCAGCTCCCGTATTCGGTGGTGAAGTAAAGGTCCTGGGGGGTCCTCGCCCCGTAGACGACGGTGACCTCTTTGAACTTTTCACGGTCGTCGGCTATGTAGTTTATGAGGGACCGCAGCGTCGCAAAACCCGACCCGCCCCCGGCGATTAAGACGTTTTCACCTCTCATGGAACCGACGGGAAAGCCGTTACCGAAAGGCCCCCTTATCCCCAGGACGTCTCCGATCCTGGCAGCCATGATCCCCTGAGTTATCTTTCCAGCCTCCCGGACGCAGATCTGGAGGGGGTCTCGGGTGGGGGATGAGGCGATGGATATGGGGCACTCCCCCAGGCCGAAGACGGAGACCATCAGAAACTGGCCGGGAAAGTAATTTATGGCGACGTGCTCGTCCTCTTCGTTCATGGGGCGCAGGGACAATAGGTAGGTGTTGGAGGACTCGACGTCTATATCGACGACCTCGGCCTGGAAGGGGATGTAGCTTTCCGGTTTCGCCGGGGCGGCTCTTACGATCCTGTCACCACCAAAGCCATCAAGAGTATCCGTTCCCATCTTCGATCTATCTATCTTCATTCCGTCGCCTCCCTGAAAAAAGACCACCGATCGGCTTCGCCCAGGCAGACCCGAGAGCATCTGCCGCAGCCGACGCAGCCGAAGAGCCCCGTCTTTTCGGGGATGTAGACGAACTTGTCGAGGTACCAGTGGCGGAGCCTCTCTCCGGGGTCGGGCCGCGGGTTGGCCCCGCTCGTCATCCTCGAGAAGCCGGATAGTATGCAGGAGTCCCTGCACCTCAACCTCTCCCCATCGGGGACGCCCTGGTCGAGAACGCTGAAGCAGTGGCAGACGGGACAGACGAAGGAGCATCCCCCGCAGGCAAGACACCTCCGTCCCGCCTCCTCCCAGTCGGCGCCGTCGATGGCTTCCCTGATCTTCTCGGGGTTTGGGAAAGGACCTCTCTTTATCATCTTCTCCCCGGCGAGGGCGAGGAGCCGCTCCTTCTCTTTTATGTCTTCGATGTCCGCCTCCTCGAAATGTCGATGATGCGCCCTGAGTATATAGACTCCCGCAGGAGAGCCTGCCTCCACCAGGTAGCCGCGGCCCAGATCCGTCAGGAGGAGGTCGTACCCCCCCTCGGCTACCGGGCCCGACCCCATCGATCTGCAGAAGCATCCTTCGCCGGGGGAGGTGCAGTTCAGGGCGACTATTATCGTAGACCTCCTCCTGCCGGCGTAAGGAAGGTCGGAGAGGTCGGCTCCGAAGATCCCGTCGATCACCTTCAGAGCCAGCAGGTCGCAGGGCCTCATCCCGAAGATCAATCTCGCCTTGGGAGGGTCCTCCGAGAAGGTGTAACGGCCGCTGTACTGGACGTACCTGAATAGGACCTCCTTCTTCGGCAGGAAGAACTCCACGGGGGATGCGAGGGGGTTTTTATCGTCTAGGGCGAGAGCCTCACCCCTCCAGGTGGCGAAGGCCGCCTCATCCCCGACGAGGACGGGAGCTACGACTTCGAGGGTTCCTGAAAGCTCCTCCAGAAGGTGGATGAGGTCCTCGCGGCTTATGAAGAGGGCGGTGGTGGAGGTCATCCGTCGGCCCTCCTGATCCTGACGGGGGTCCGTTTGAGGCCGGGGATCTTGGAAGTGGGATCGAGGGTCCGGGTCGTCAGCTGGTTCGCCGGAGCTTCAGCGAAGTGGAAGGGTATGTAGACCGTCCCCATCGGGACCTCTGCCGTCAGGCGGGCCTCTATCTCGAGGCTGCCGGTTGCGGACTCCACCACCACCATCGTGCCGGATCTCACCCCCAGAGCCGCTGCGTCCGCGGGGTTGATATCGACGGTGGCCTTCGGCCTCTCCCGGTCGAGAAGGTGGGTTCTCCTGGTCATCGTCCCGGTGTGGAAGTGAAAGAGGCTTCGTCCGGTCGTCAGGAAGAGGGGATAATCTAGATCCTCCGGCAGATGCTGCTGCTCCACAACGTAGAACCGAGCCCGTCCGATGGGAAACGACCCCTGATGGAGGATCTCGGTTCCTGGATGGTCTGGGGATGGGCAGGGCCAGGAGAGACCGGATATCCCGAGCCGACGGCTGCTGACCCCGCCGTAGGATGGCGTCACCGATGATATCTCGCCCATCACCTCCTCCGGGGAGGCATAGTCGGCAGTGACCGAAAACCGCCTCAGAAGCTCCGCTGCCACCTCCACCTCCGGCCTCGCCTCCCCTGGTGGTGTCACCGCTCGCCTCACCCTCTGGATCCGCCGCTCCGTCGATGTGAAGGTCCCGTCCTTCTCGGCGAAGGAGGCGACCGGAAGGACGACGTCGGCGAGGGCCGTCGTCTCGGTGGGGAATATATCGGCGACGGCGAGAAAATCAAGGGACCGAAGGGCACGGATCACCTGACCCCGGTCTGGATAGCTGATCATGGGGTTCTCCCCGGAGATGATCATCCCCCTGATCCTCCCCTCCTCGGCCGCCTCCATCATCTCGACGGCGGTGAGCCCTGGGGTCGCCGGCAGGTCCGTTCCCCAGGCCGCCTCCATCTTCCTTCTCGCCGCCGGATCCTCCACCTTCTGATATCCCGAATAGAAGATCGGAAGCGCCCCCATATCGCAGGCCCCCTGGACGTTCTGGTGGCCTCGAAGGGGGTATATGCCCGTCCCATCCCTTCCGACGTTTCCCGTGGCCAGGACGAGATTTGCGAGGGCCAGGACGTTATCGGTCCCGCTGGAGTGCTGGGTCGTCCCCATGGCGTAGACGACCCCCGCCCTGGGCGCCTCCCCGAAGGCGGCGGCCGCCTTCTCCAGGTCTCCAGGGGGGATCCCCGTGATCCTCTCCACCGCCGCAGGGGTATACCGGAGGGCCAGCTCCTTCAGGGCGGAGAAGCCCTCGGTCCTCTCATTTATAAAATCCTCATCGATGAGCCCCCGCCCGATGATCAGGTTCAACATCCCGTTAGTCCAGGCGACGTCGGTCCCCAGGCGGGGGGCGAGGTGTATATCGGCGAGCTCTGCCATCTGGGTCCTTCTGGGATCTGCGACGATCAGGGTCGCCCCCCGGGCCTGGGCCTCCAGGATGGTGGCGGCGACGAGGGGGTGCTGCTCCGTGGTGTTGGATCCGGTGACGAGGATGGCGTCGGATGAGAGGAGGCTTCTGATAGGGTTTGTCATCGCGCCGCTTCCGAGGGCGATGCCGAGGCCGGCCACCGAGGGGGCGTGGCAGAGCCTGGCGACGTGATCGACGTTGTTCGTTCCGAGGGCGGCTCTCGCGAGCTTCGCCAGGAGGTAGTTCTCCTCGTTGGTCCCCTTCGCCGAAGTGAGGATCGCCAGGGAGTCGGGCCCGGACTCCTCTCTTATCTCCCGAAGCCTTCTGGCCGAGAGAGAGAGGGCCTCATCCCAGGAGACCCGGGCCATCCTCTCCCCCCGCCTCACCAGGGGAGTCTTCAGCCGGTCGGGATGGTGGACGAAGTCGGCGGCGAGCCACCCCTTGACGCAGAGCCTCCCCCTGGAGACGGGGTGGGCAGGGGAGGGGGAGGCACCCACGACCCGGCCGTCCTCGACGTGGAGGACGAGGCCGCAGCCGCAGCCGCAGTAGACGCAGATGGTGGCGATCTTCTCCAAAAGAGATCTCTCCTGGGGGTCCTGGGTATTGGTGGAACTCGACCTTGGAGGTATTATCCCTTTGGGTGGCGGATCGAGGAGGTCGAGGACGGCACCGCCAAAAAAAGAGAAATATAGAGAGGATCGAAAGTTCATCCGCATGAACGACGAGTTCGCCCCCAAATACCCTGGACCGACGACGATGAGTAACGATCCCGGTACCGTCTCCCGAGGGGTTCTATGACTGAGAGTTGGCTCAGGCCGCTTCTCGCCCTCATAGTCCTCCTCCTCGCTCCGGAGGGCGCCCTCGCCGACGGCATGGTGACCCTGCGCTTCGACGACGGTACCGCAGAGAACGGATTCCGGATGGGGGGAGGCCTCGGCCATGCCGTCCTCTTCGAAGCCCCTTCCGATGAGTGGACGCTCTCCGCCGTTGCAGTCTTCGGGAAGTTGGAGCCGAATAGAACCTCAGAGATATTCGTCCTTGAGATATGGGACGAGACTCTGAACGCCGTGACAAAGGTGACGGATAGGGCCGACACCTACTTCGGCGACGAGTTCGGCTGGGCCCTGGTGGACATCCCCGACGTCCGGGTCTCCGGCTTCTTCCTCGTCTCCATCTACGAATTCGGCGGGGTTTACGTGGGAACTGACATAGGACCCTCCACCGGAAGGTCGTTCATCACGGCGAGAAACCCCAACCGGATCCTGGCCTGGGACCTGGAACCGTATCATCAGAACGAGACAGAGTGGATGATCAGGGCCGTCGGATCCTCTCCGGCGCCGGAGGTGGTGAGCTTGAAGGTCCTCTCGGAGGCGGCGGGCAAAGAAAGACCCGCAACTATAGAGGTGGATCTGAAAGACGGGGACGGGAACCTCAAGAGGGCGACCCTCTTCATCGCCGAGAAGAGGTCGAGGGAGGTGGTCTGGTCGGCGGAGGAGGAGATCGAAGGGGCGGAGGCGATGGCCCGGTTCTCCTGGCCGGGAACTTACTACAGGGTTTCGGGCCCCGACGGCCGCATCTACCCCGTACTGACGGGAGAGGTGGCCGGAGTCCCCGAGGAGTTGCGGCCCCTCCTCTCCAGGTCCGCCCCCTGCCTCCTCCTCCTCAACTTCGGTGAGTCCCGGGCGGCCTCCTACGCCTACTTCGGAGAGGACGGGAGGCTTCATGCCCTCATCGACCGGGCTGGAAACGTCCACTTCGCGTCCAGGGAGGTTCTGAACGTCACAGCCCCGCAGGCCGATTACATGGCGTTTCTAACAAAGAACGTCACCGCCTCCAGGGGGGAGACGGCCGTAGCTTTTTACAGGATGGAAGCGCCGATAGATTCCTCGATCCTGTCGACCGGCTATCATGAGCCGATCGTCCTGACTAGGTCGCCCCTCTTCAACTACAGGGTCGTCCTCGAAGAGGTGGAGGCGAAGGCCGGGGATTATTTCCCGATAGTCATGGTGGAGGACGGAGCCTACAACGCCGTCTGGTTCCCAGGCGCGGCGACGGTGGAGAGGCTCTGAGACCTTCCGGAGGATGCTGGTCGGGAAGAGTTTAATATCAATTTTATTATTCGATGGTTTCAGACCCATCAAATAGAAATGTTTAATTATGCTCGTGATAAAGCCCTTCTTGAAGATCGATCTATTTATTGGAGGGAGACTATACTGTCCAGATCATGCCTGTTGATGGCGGCGGTGATCTGCATCCTGATCCTTCAGGGAGCAACCGCCATAAACATCCATTTTTCGGCGAGCAGCGGCGGTCAGACCGTCGGGGTCGTCGACTCTTATGACATCGATGATAGCGTTGGGGTCAGAGGGAAGGCCTCGGCGAGCTTCGGGGGAGGCGTCAGCATAGATGAGAGCAACAGCCTCTGGGGCTCGGGGAGCGCGATTATAAACCAGGCTTTCTACGGGAGCGGCGGCGGCGCGGACTACGTCATATACCGCGCCCTTAGCACCCTGGATGCATCGAAGATCGCAGCCTCGGGAAGCTCCTCGCTTACCCCGACGGCGGGGAAGGTGTCAAGCACCCTCTCCACGACCGGGAGCTTGGAGACGGCCTCCGAACTATGGGGGGTCCAGGGCGGTGACATAGCCGGCGTCGGATCTGGTGCCTTCCTCGCCGATATCTCGACGTCCCAGTCCGTCGCTACGGGCGGAAGCGTCGCAGCCTCCCAGAAGATGAGCGCTGATGGCTTAATGGCGTGGGCTTACGCCGAGGCCGTTGACGCCAACTGGAACTATGCCGGAACTTACGCCGGCATGGTGGATGGAAACCTGGCTACGGTACAGGGGGCCCAGGCTGGAAACAGCGCCACAGCCGGCCAGACCACAGAGATGGAGGCGGAATGGGGATACGCCGGATCCGGGGCTTCGGACGCCGACGGGAACTATGCCGGAACTTACGCCTGGATGGAGGATGGAAACCTGGCTACGGTCCAGAGGGCGCAGGCTGGAAACAGCGCCACAGCCGGCCAGACCACAGAGATGGAGGCGGAATGGGGATACGCCGGATCCGGGGCTTCGGACGCCGACGGGAACTATGCTGGTACTTACGCCGGGATGGTGGATGGAAACCTGGCTACGGTACAGGGGGCAGAGGCTGGAAACAGCGCCACAGCCGGCCAGATCACAGAGATCGAAGCCGAATACGGATGGGCTTCTTCATACGCATGGGACGCCGACGGGAACTATGCTGGTACTTACGCCGGGATGGAGGATGGAAACCTGGCTACGGTACAGGGGGCCCAGGCTGGAAACAGCGCCACAGCCGGCCAGACCACAGAGATCGAGGCGGAATGGGGATACGCCGGATCCGGGGCTTTTGACGCCGACGGGAACTATGCTGTAACTTACGCCGGGATGGTGGATGGAAACCTGGCTACGGTACAGGGGGCCCAGGCTGGAAACAGCGCCACCGCCGGCCAGATCACAGAGATCGAGGCGGAATGGGGATACGCCGGATCCTGGGCTTTTGACGCCGACGGGAACTATGCTGAAACTTACGCCGGGATGGTGGATGGAAACCTGGCTACGGTACAGGGGGCCCAGGCTGGAAACAGCGCCACAGCTGGCCAGATCACAGAGATCGAAGCCGAATACGGATGGGCTGGATCGGAAGCATGGGACAACGACAGGAACTATGCTGGAACTTACGCCGAGATTGTAGATGGAACTTTATTCACTCTCCAGGGAGCCGAGGCCGAAGACGGCGCCAGGGCAGCTCAATTGACCTTTGCGGACGCCTGGTGGGCTGAGGCAGGCTCTTATGCCGAAGACGACGAGGGTAGCTACGTCAATATCTACGCCGAGGTCTTGAACGGGACTCTTATTACGCTCCAGGTGGTCGAGGCGGTGAACAGCGCCGAGGGGTTCCAGGAAACCGAGATCAAGGGTGATTTCGCCTACGCCTTCTGCGAGGCGAACAACACCGTCGAGGGCTATTACGCCTATGTCGACAACTATGTTGTAGTTGACGCATACCTGGCGTTCAGAGGAGAGGCCGCCGTCGACGGCGATGAGGCATGGGCTCACCAGATCTCGTACGCCGAGGGCCTCCTCATCTGGCCATGGGCGAACTCGACGACCCAAGGCGACGAGAGGATCGAGGCCGGAACGTTCAGATCGGAGTCCTTCGCCTGGACGAACTCGACCGGTGAAGGCGCGATCATCACGGAGCTCTGAATATGGAAGTATATCGAATCGCTGTAACGGGGCTGCTCCTGCTGGGGCTGATCTCCTCAGCCTGCGCCGCCTCGTACACCTTCGGGGTGGACAACGTCACCGACGGCTCCTCCTTCTGGATCAGCCGGCAGAGCGGGACGATGAAGCTCGACCTCTCCGGCTCGGTGGAGGGGGACGTAGTACCGATAGCCGTCACCCCCGCCGGAAGGGTCCTATCCCCCTTCATCTCTGGCTTTGCCGACCTCGCCGCCAACGACGTCCGCCTCCGGGAGAGGACGGCGGCCCTCCAGGGGACCTACAGCTCCGAGGGGGTGATATCTCTCCGCTCCGAGGCCGAGGCCGACGTCAACAGGACGTACTTCAAGCCCGCGGGAAGCGAGATCTGGACGATCACCCTGGAGGAGAACTGGCCCGTCACCCTCAACGCCAGCAGGACCGTAGATTACATCGGCAAGATGATAAACGACCGGGACTGCGCCGGAAATAGCGGAGACGCCGTTGGCGCGAGCTTCCTGTACAACACCGAGCTCTCCCGGGAGAGGAACGTCGCCCTCAGGCTGGACAGGCTCAACGCCACCGTCATCGCCACAAACGAGACGATCCTCAGAGCCGACGTATTCCCCACCAGGTCCTCCGTCTACGAGACCAGGTCCCGCTCGACGGGGATCGCTGACCTCAGGTACCGCCAGACCGACTTCCGGGGAGATCTGATCAACCTCGGCGAGGAGAGGTACTCCGGGATCTACGAGATAACGAGGAAGGTCGAGATGGTCCTCGTCGAGACCAGAGAGAAGAAGGAGACCGACTGGCTCGCCTGCTGCGTAGGAGGCTACGACGATATCGACCTCTGCCAGCTGGCGTCGTGGGGAGAGGAAGGGGTATTCGACCGCTGACCGCTCCTGCCGCTAGAGGGGATGGGCGATCCCCTCTATAAACGCTCCTTTTTTCTTCATGGACCTCTGAGGCCCTTCTTCGACCCCCTCCTTCTTCGAAGACCTTTGGGCGGTCGTATTTTCTGAAGCCTCTGAAGCCCTCTCCTCTGAGATTCATCAGATCGATGATCGGTCTACGATTGAGTTATCTTGCTAGGCAGGATCGGCTCATGATCAGGGAACGGCGGAGATGCTAAAAGATTATATAAACGGGAGGTGGGGGGCAAAAGTCGGTATCAGGGATCCAGGAGGGAGGGAATTATTCGACGTCAGACTTTTGCCTGAGATCAGTACGTCATATGACGAATATAAACCTTTCTATTGATCGTCGAAATCACCTTCGACCAAGGACCCTACTGGTCAAGTCCCACGGATCGGCCATCAACTCCAGAGATTCTCCTTCTCGAGGGACCACAGATATCCATGAGAAGCTGGAATATCCAGACGATCAACTCATATGGGTTGAGAGGAGGGCAAAAGTCGTCTGCAGGGATTTGAGGGAGGGAGGAAAGGTTTCTCTCGACTTTTGCCTGGGGCCGTAACGTCGTTTGTCGAATTTAAGCCTTCCGGTCGGCCCGAGGTCGCGGATGAGAGAAAGATCTTTCAGGAAGGGGCTCCAAGGAGATGGGAGATGAAAGGTCCATGGCTCCAGAGATCGTGCTGATAGGAAGGTCTAACGTCGGAAAATCGACCCTTTTTCGCCACCTAACGGGAAAGAAGGTGAGGGTTGGGAGGAGGCCCGGGGTGACCGTCGGCCCCGCCAGAGTCCGGTTGGGAGACGCCGTCTACGTCGACATGCCTGGATACGGCTTCATGAAGGGAGCTGATAGGATCTCCCAGGAGAGGACGAAGGACTTCATAGTCCGTTATTTTGAAGAGAAGGTCGAAGAGATCCTCCTTGCAATACAGGTGATAGATGCCGGAAGCTTCATCGAGATCGCCGACCGCTGGGAGGGGAGAGGAGAGGTGCCCCTGGAGGTCGAGCTATTCGAGTTCCTCTCAGATCTGGATCTGGCTGTCGTCGTCGCCGCCAACAAGATGGATAGGGTCGATGATCCGGATAGGACCCTGGACGGGATATGCGAACGGCTAGGGATGCTCCCCCCCTGGAGACAGTGGAGAGATAAGATCGCCCCGATCACCGCCAAGAAGGGAGAGATCGAACCCCTCAGAGAGGTCATAAAGTCGACGCGACAACGGCGGGGAGGCTGACCCGTCGATGACTTCCAGCATCTATCCAGATCCGGCGGATATCTCGATCAAAAATAAGCCCCCTCTTTAGAGACGATCCTCCTCTTTGGATACGATATCCATTCCCAGAATCGAAGAGATAGGCGGGGATCGACTCATCTGCAAATCGGGCCTGAAGATGAGATAAGGTTTGATCGACCGGGATGATGAACCGTTTCGACGGCGGAGTTATGCGGCGGCCCAAAAAGGCTTTTAAGACGCAGGCCAAGTAATATCGGTACAGGTGCGAGGCTCTTCCCATGCTCCGAAAAGTCGTCTATAATAAGGTCTATGTGATCTTGTCGCTATTCATCATCATCATCATCTCGCCGGGTCTCGCCTCTGCAGCGACATATATCGTCTCCCCCGAATCCGACGACCGATTCATCCAGGCCACCATAAATCGGGCGAGCGATGGGGACAGGATCATCGTCAAGAGCGGCCAGTACCGGGAAAACCTCAACGTCACCAAGAAGGTGGCCCTCATCGGTCTGGACACCGGAAAGGGGAGCCCCATAGTAGACGCCGGGGGCATGGGAAGCGCCGTCATCATCTCCGCCGATGGTGTAACTTTTGAAGGTTTTCAGGTGGTCAACTCGGGCAAGCAGTGGAAGGATGCGGGTATAAAAGTGATATCAAAGAATAACGTCATTCGAAATAACAACGTCATAAACAACGCTTATGGCATAGTCCTGGACGGCTCCGCAAACAACAACGTCCTTAAAAATCAAGTCAGCAAGAATGACGTGGGCATCTCCCTTTACTCCTCAGAGAGGTGCAACATCGTCGAAAACGAAGCCTGGAACAACACCTTCGGCGGGATACTGCTGAGCAAGGCCAACAACAACACGATACGAAACAACAACGCCAGCCTCAACCATTGGGCAGGGATTATCCTCGGCGAATCCAGCAACAACACCGTCAGCAACAACATCGCCCGCTACAACGAGAACGAAGGGATATGGCTCCTGCGTTCCTCCGCCAACACCATCCGGGGAAACAGGATCAGGTACAACTACATCTTCGGGATCCGGCTCCTCTATTCCAACAGAAACTCGGTGAACAGCAACACCGTAAGAAACAACCTCGACGGGATAAGCCTCGATGGCTCCAACGGGAACGTCCTCGCCGGCAACAACCTCAGCATCAACGACTACGGGATCTACGTCGACAACTCATTCAACAACAGGATTTACATGAACAACCTGATAAACAACGCCAAGAACGTCCATTCCTGGAACTCGACGAACTTCTGGAACTCTACGGAGATCATCAGCTATTCTTACAACAGAATCCCTTACAATAGGCGCCTAGGCAACTACTGGAGCGATTACTTCGGACCCGACCCCTTCGGAGACGGCATCGGCGATCTGACCCACATCGTTATGGGGACCGAGAGGGACTACTCCCCCCTGATGAAACCCTCCGAGATGTACACCCTCCGGGGCTGAATTCCGATTGGGGAAATGACGGACGGATTGAAAAAAGAGAAGTTTGGAGAGGATGATCCGGGGCGGGTTGATCCCAGCCACCGGAGCCCCGAAAGGAGGGGCCTTATGAGAACATCCTCATGGATTCGTCTACTCTGGGGAGCATCTCCTCCCCGAGGACCTTGTCCACGGCTTTTTCGAAGTCTTCGGCCGTCACAGAGGTTCCAAGACGCCTTATGGCCATCATCCCCGCCTCCACGGCGATGGATTTCAGATCGGCGCCGCTCGCCCCTTCCGTCTCATGAGCTATCGCCTTGAGGTCTACTCCGGGGCCCATCTTCATCTTATCTGTATGGATCTGGAGGATGGCGAGACGAGCCTCGAAGCTGGGCATGGGTATCTCGATGATCCTGTCGAACCGCCCTGGCCGGAGGAGGGCCGGGTCGAGGATATCTATCCTGTTGGTGGCGGCGATCACCTTGACGTCCCCCCTAGCCCTGAAGCCGTCCAGCTCGGCCAATAGCTGCATCATGGTCCTGTTCACCTCGGCGGACCCGGTCGTCCCGTCGTGGGTCCTGATGGACCCGACGGAGTCGATCTCGTCGATGAAGACTATGGCAGGAGCCTTATCCCTCGCCATCTGGAATATGTCCCTGACGAGCTGGGCACCTTCGCCGATGAACTTGTGGACGAGCTCAGACCCCGACATGTGGATGAAGGTCGCCCTGGAGTGATGGGCCACCGCCTTGGCGATGAGGGTCTTTCCAGTCCCGGGGGGGCCGAAGAGGAGGACTCCCTTGGGAGGCTCCACCCCGATCTCGGCGAAGAGCTCCGGGCGGGTGAGGGGGAGCTCGACGGTCTCGCTCACCTCCCTTATCTGATCCTCCAGGCCGCCGACCTGGTCGTAAGATACGGTGGGGGCCTCTATTAGCTCCATCGTCTTGGCCCTGACGTCTAAGGACTTGTCCATCACCCTCACTATGGTGAGGGAGTTGTTTATAGCGACTCTGGTGTTCGGCTCCAGCTTCTCCATCATCTCGGGAGATGTGGTAGTGATGAACTCCTGGTTGTTTCCATGCTGTCTCAGGAGTACGTAGTCCTCACCCATCTCCACCACCGTCGCGAGAAAGAGGGGCATCCTCCGGAGGAGGGCGTTCTCCTTCTTCAGCCGCTCCTCTTCCCGCATGTACTTCTTGTTGGATATGAGGGTCTCAACTAGCTTGGCTCTGGTATCCTCTTTCTCCATCCTGAGGGTCTCTATCTCCTCGCTGAGGCGTTTGTTCTCGTTCTCCAGAGCTGTGATCCTCTTAATGTGTAATTCCTGAATCGACTCCTGATCTGGCGTTATCGTTGACTCAGACATGTAATCAGTCGAATGCTCTTTCATGAATATAAATTACACCCTCCGGGATAGGGTGAGCATTATAAATCTCCAATGGCCATCGACCGCCGAGTTTTCCGACAAATTTACATTTATCGATCCCTCAATCATCAGGGATAAGACTTGATTATCATCGACGTTCGTCCCCATATTCCTCCGTCGATCGGCGAAGTGTGTCGGATCGGCTGCGTCTAGACCGATCAAAATATTAATTAGGAGATTCTTTGATGGTGAGGTGATCTGATGATACTCTTCGCGAAGTACAGGCCCCTGCCCTTCGAGGTGGTGGAGCGGAAGGGGCTGGGCCATCCCGATACCCTCGCCGATGGCATATCCGAGGCGATATCGGTGGAGCTCTCGAGGCGGTACCTGGAGGAGTACGGCGAGATCCTCCACCACAACGTCGACAAGGTCCTGATATCAGCGGGAAAGACGGAGGTGAGGTTCGGCGGCGGCAGGGTCATCGAGCCGCCGACGGTTATCGTAGGAGGCAGGGCGACCGCAGCCCCTCGAATGGATCTGGATCCCATAATAGTAAGAGCAGCCTGCGATCACCTCGATCGATCTGTCGCGAACCTCAGGGAGTTCAACGTGGACCCCAGGGTCAAGGAGGGGGCGCCGGAGCTCAGGAGCCTCATGAAGAGGGGGGCGAACGACACCTCCATAGGGGTCGGGTTTGCGCCGCTCAGCCCCACCGAGGAGCTCGTCCTGGAGCTGGAGAGGAGGATGACGAAGATCAGGGGGGTCGGAGAGGATACCAAGGTGATGGCCGTCAGGATCGGCGATTCCCTGAACCTGGTGGCGGCGGCGGCGATAGTCTCCAAGTTCGTATCCTCCATGGAGGATTATTTCGAGGTTAAGGAGAAGGTCCGGGACACCATCGCCGGGGCCGCCGACGCCGCCATAGCCGTCAACGCCGCCGACGGCGGCCAGAACATCTTCCTCACCCTGACGGGAAGCTCGATAGAGATGGGAGACGACGGAGCCACCGGCCGGGGCAACCGCGGCAGCGGCCTCATAACCCCCATGCGGCCGATGTCCATCGAGGCGATAGCGGGCAAAAACCCGGTGAACCACGTCGGGAAGATCTACAACGTCGTCGCCGGGAGGGCCGCCGCGGAGATCTCCGAGATGGAGGGGGTGATGGAAGCTTACGTCACCCTGGTGAGCAGGATCGGATCGCCCCTCACCGAACCCCTCCTCAAGGCCGTCGAGATAAGAGGGGAGCAAAATCCAAGAGAGGACGAGAAGAGGAAGATAGAGGCGATCGTAGACCGGCATCTGGAAGGGGCTGGCGATCTGGTGGAGGAGTTCATCGCCGGGAAGCTCCGGGTCTGCTAGGGGGCGGGCGGGACTGAAGGCGGGAAGATGGAAAGGGGTATGATGGAAGGCGCGTAGTTGGAGGATCTCGGTGAAGGGCGTCCATCTGCGATGGCGGCGGCGAGAGACGGGCCACACCCTATGGATGATGGGATATGGGCAGGTAGAGGGCGTGGCTTATGCTTTGCTCACCTCTTTCTTCGCCTGCTGCAGCCTCTGCTTTGCGTTATAACCCGTCGCCCGCTCCAGGAAGTCGCGAAACCTCTTGTTGGTATCGAGGACCACCTCATCGGCGACATCCTCAGAGGATTCGGTTTTGACGACGAGCTTCTTGCCTTCGACGGAGACCTCGATGACCTTGAGGGCGCCGTAGCTGAGGAGGAGCCTGCCCCCCTCCTCCCTGACCTCGGTCGGAAACTCCTCCTCCAGGGCCGCCCTGATCCTCCCAAGCTCGGGCTTAAAGCCCCTCTTGAACGAATATTCCATGCTCAGGCCCTTCGTCTCATCCGATTATAGACCTTTCGAGCCGCACCTTCGAGCTGCTACGCTGCCGTCTCAGATCCGGGCGAAGGAGGAGGCGGCCCCGAGCTCCTCCTCTATCCGCAGGAGCTGGTTGTACTTGGCGGTCCTCTCGGACCGGGCGGGAGCGCCGGTCTTGAGGATCTCGGCCCCCAGGGCCACCGTCACGTCGGCGAGGGCGGTGTCCTCCGTCTCGGCGGACCTGTGGCTCGCCATCACCTTGAAGCCGTTTCTGAAGGCCATCCGGGCGGCGTCGAAGGCCTCGGAGACGGTCCCGATCTGGTTGAGCTTCAGGAGAAGGGCGTTGGTCGCCTTCATCTTTATGCCCTTGGCCAGCCTCTCGACGTTGGTGACGTATATGTCGTCGCCGACGATGATCGTTCCCGGGAGGCGGGCCGTCAGGGCGGCGAAGTCCCCGAAGGCCTCCTCATCGAAGGGGTCCTCGAGGAGGATTATGGGGTACGTCGAAACGAGGTCGGCGTAGAAGTCGACCATCTCGCCGCCGGAGAGGTTCTTGCCGTCGATGGCGTAAGTCCCGTTCTTGAAGAAGCTGGATGCGGCGGCGTCCATACCGATGCCGATCTCTCCCTCGTAGCCGGTGACGTCCAGGGCACTCATCAGGGAGTCGAGGGCGTCGCGGGTCTTGCTGAGGGGCGGGGCGTAGCCTCCCTCGTAGCCGACGTTGACGGCCCCGGCGCCGTACCTCCCCGAGAGGATCTTGCCCAGGGCGTGGTAGGTCTCGGCGGCCATCCGCAGGCCCTCAGAGAAGCAGCTGGCGCCCCTGGGGAGGATCATGAACTCCTGGATGGCGAGGTCGTTACCGGCATGCTGGCCGCCGTTGAGGACGTTCAGGGATGGGACGGGCAGGGTCGAGGTGTTGACCCCGCCCAGGTACCGATAGAGCGGTATCGCCAGTTCGTCGGCGGCGGCCTTGGCCACCCCCAAGGAAACCCCCAGGATCGCGTTGGCGCCGAGCTTCGACTTCGTCGCCGTACCGTCGAGGGCGAGCATGAAGTCGTCGACGGCCCGCTGCTCGAGGGCGTTGATCCCGGAATCGATCAGCTTCGGACCGATGATCTCGTTGACGTTCCTGACGGCGTGGAGGACGCCCTTGCCGCCGTACCTGTCGTCGCCGTCCCGAAGCTCCAGAGCCTCGTGGGTCCCCGTCGACGCCCCCGAGGGGACGGCGGCCCGGCCGAAGCCGCAGCAGGTCCAGACGTCCACTTCCACGGTGGGGTTACCCCGGGAGTCGAGGATCTCGCGAGCATGAATGTTCTCTATTTCGAATGACATCATATATCGCCGGTCGAGCCTTCGCGGCGGATTTATTTAACCTCTTTGGGAGGTCGGAGAAGATAGCCGTCCAGCCGCATCTGCATCGGCCCGCCTCCACCCTCCTCGGCCACCTCCGGCACCAAAACCCCCAGCTCCTCCTCGAACCACTCCGCCACCAACCGCCGGTGGCAGAACGCCCCCGCCCTCTCCCAGCAGAGGAGGACGGCATCTTCTCCGAGGTCGGCATAAACCCGAGCGGGGTCGAGGCTGGCGAGGACCTCCTCACGATAGCGCCGAATGTACTCGTCCTCATCGATTTCGCCGCTCAACGCCTCCGCGAGGAGGGACCAGGATGGGGCGAGCGGCTCGTATACGCGGCCGGTCCAGCCCTTCGGCCGGGTCCGGGAGATGGCGACGGCCCGGGGGTGGGAGCCGGAGCGGGAGAAGCTGGAGGTCTTCATACGTTCCTCGGAGGATCGAAGCTCACGTCTTAACTTTTTTAGTAGGATCTTTGCGTTTACGTCATCGACTCTCTATGGGGATGATCCCGCCGCCTTCCATCAGATGACGGCATTGATCGGAGGGTCACAGAAACTCTATCGGCATCGCCGCCCAGGTGAACCCCGCCCCGCTGCTGGCCAGGACCACCAGCTTTCCGGGCCCCGCCAGGCCGTCATCCATCGCCCTCGATAGGTTGAAGAGGCCGTCGACGGTCCCCATGTGGCCGTAGTCCTTTATCGATGTGATGGTATGGTTCCAGCCGAGATCCAGCCCCCGGAGGATATCCTCCAGGAGGCTTCTTTTCACCTGGTTTGTGAGGAGGAGGTCCAGATCCTCCAGGCCGCGGCCGCTCTTCTCCAGGGCCCTTCTGATGACCCCGATGTAATTTTCAAGGTAGGTCTGGGAGAGGATCCGGTCGAGGCCGACAGGGTCGTCTATCCGGATGTAACCCCCCATGCCGCCGGAGCTCTCGGGGCTCTGCCTCCCCTTTGTACCTCCAGAGGGGACCTTGACAGAGTCGACGGTGGATCCCTCTGTTATGGAGACGTAGGATAGGAGGCGGTTGGTCGCCTCTCCCTTCCTGAGGAGGGCGGCGGCGGCCCCGTCCCCGACCATGAAGAGGGAGAGGGCGCTTTGATCACTGTAATCGACGGATATAGAGAGCTTCTCGCTGCAGACGACCAGGGCGTGGCTCTTATCCGGATCGTCCAGGAGGAGGGTTTTTGCGATGTTGATACCGAGGTTTCCGCCGTTGCAGCCGTTCTTCACCTCGAAGGCGTAGCAGCCGTCGGCCCCCAGCGCCGCCTGGATCCTGGCGGCAGGAGACCAGATCCGGTAGTCGTAGAACCCTGCGCCGCAATAGACGATCATGTCGATCTCCCCGGAGTCGATCCCGGCCCTCTCCACCGCCTCCTTCGCCGCCCGGATCCCCATCTCGGACGGATGCTCGTCCTCGGCGGCGACGTGCTTTCGCTCCATCCCGATCTTCTCGATGAAGACCTCCGCGGGGATCCCCGAGAGCCTCGCGATCTCTTCGCTGGTGATCGTCCCCGGCGGTATGTAGCTTCCTATGGACGCTATCCCCACCGTCTCCCTCTCCCCTGGTTTCGTCCTGTTCATCATCCTACCCCGCCCCTTAATATCTGTCTTTACGCCGTAGCTTCTTCGATGTCAAGTCTACGGGTAGGCAGTCGGCCGATCGAATACCTTTCGCCCCTTCTATCATCTTTTGGATGGAGAGGGCCGGGTTAGTTTGGGGGATGGATCCGGATTTTGGAGATGAATCCGTCGGCGGTCCGTCCACCATGAACCGGTATGAGCAGCTCAATGGGACTCCAGGGGCTTGACCTGCCCCCCCTTCCACCTGAGGATGTGGGCTCCAGCCGCGTCTATATAAATGAAGGTGTTGGAGTAGCGCGTCTTTCCGTCGATCTCCTCATCTTCTCCCACCCAGGATCCGGAATTTATGAAGAGCTTCTTTTTGCCGGCCTCCCCCTGATAAGAGCTGGCAAAATGAGTGTGGCCGAAGACGACGACGTCTGCGGTAATGGTGTCCTTCTGCTCTTGGTAAAATTTCTCCTCAAGAATCTGGCGAGCGGTCTTGTCCTTCGGCTTCTTGATATCGTAGATCCTCCTCTGGCCCTTGGTGACGACGGCCGGAAGAGAGCTATAGATTAAAAATCCAAATAAGAGAGCCGCAAGAGCTGTATACCCGAAATTTGAGGCGAGGAGATCCCGGTTCAAATACCATCCGATGAGGAGGGCGGCTGATAGGACGCCGCTCAGGATCCAGTAATTCTTGGTGAAGCTGGTGTTGTACTGGGAGTTAAACCAGTCGAGGGGGTCCCAGGTCTCTCCCAGGAATTTTGATACCTTCGTCAGTATCGACTGGGCTTTGTCGAACTGGTGACCGTGGAGGAAGTAGTAGGACCGGTCCCCGATCCTCATCCCGCCCATCTCTTCGGGATAATGCCTATTCCAGATATCCAGTTTCGTCCCGTTTCTCAGGGTCTCGTAATCGATCTTCTCATCATAGCTGCTGACGGCGTTGTCGTGATTCCCCATCACATAGACCTTATCGCAGCCTAGATCCGATAATAAGGAGAGGGGGCGTAAGCACTGTTTTACGACGTTGTCCCTGTCCCCATCTTCCGGGTCCCACAACTCCAGGATGTCTCCCAGGAGGATGATCCTCTCGGGGCTTCTTATCTCGACGGCACCATCTTTTAGGTGGAACTTCTTTGGAGATCCTTTGAGGTCGAGGACCCACTCCAAGAAGCTGCAGAACTCATCGAAGTTGCATAACTTGCTCCCCAGATGGACGTCGGATACAACGATATAAGACATGATGTATTATTTCCACCCTTCAAATATTTAACTTTGATCCTTTATTTAAGCAGATGCCCCTCCAAATGTCGATGATCCTGCGGGCGTGGCGGGATCAAAACTCCTTATCATCCAGCCTCTCTCTTATCCGGGGCCAGTGGGACCCCCGCCAGTAGATCTTCCCGCAACTCTCACACCTCCAGGCCGTCGTCTCCACTGGTCTGGTGGAGCCGCAGAGATCCGATCCTTCCACCACTTCAAGGATTCCGTTACAGAGGGTGCACCTCGCAGGAGAAAGCTCCAGGGACAAGCCTGCCTCCTTGAGCTGAAGGAGCTGCTCATCGAGCTGCGACGACCTTAAGAGAATGAAGCCTGCCCCCGCCTTCTCGCACCTCCTCGCCAGGAGCCGGTCCCTGGTGAGAAGGACCCTCCCCTCCTTCAGGGCGACCTCGATGAGGCCGGAGTCGGAGGAGCCCTCGGGGGGGTTGGAGACGTCCTGGCCCGCCATCCTCAGCCACCGGGCGAGGCGGATCAGCATCTCATCTGCAATATAGCGGTCTATCACCATCCTCCCGGTCGGCGGTCCGCAACTATTTATCTGTCGATCGTCCTCATTTTGCCACTATGAAGAAGGCGATGAGCAACGTGGACGTGGCGGCGGTCGTCGAGGAGCTGCAGGAGAAGCTGGTGGGCGCCTTCGTCGGCAAATCATACCAGCTCGCCCCCGACAGGGTCGTCGTCTCCTTCCAGTCTTCAGGGCGGGGGAAGCTCGACCTCCTCCTGGAGGCCGGAAGAAGGATCCACATCACCGAGAAGCCGAGAGAGGCGCCGAAGATGCCGCCCCAGTTTCCGACGATGCTCCGAAGCCGCCTCTCCGGAGGGCGGGTGGCGGCCGTCCGCCAGCATGGTTTCGACCGGGTGGCGGAGATCGAGATCGAGCGGGGCGACGACCGATACCTCCTCATCGCCGAGATCTTCCCCAAGGGGAACGTCCTCCTCCTCGACGATTATGGGAGGATCGTCCTGCCGCTGCGGCCCCTCGCCTTCAGGGACAGAAAGCTCCTGGCTGGGGAGAAATACCAGTACCGGGAGGACCAGCTCGACCCCCGGACCGTCACGAAGAACGACCTCGCCTTCATCCTCGCCTCGTCGGAGTCGGAGCTGGTGAAGACCCTCGTCCGGGGTCTGAATATGGGGGGGACCTACGCCGAGGAGGTCTGCCTCCGGGCAGGCCTGCACAAGACGGAGCCGGCTCACAGCCTGACGGGCGAGGAGATCGACCGGGTCCACCAGGCCCTCGGGGAGGTCTTCGGCCTCGTCCAGACCGACCCCCACCTCGTCCTCGATGGCGGAGAGGTCGTCGACGTCGTCCCCGCCCCCCTCGCCGTCTACAACGGCCTCGAACGGCGGGAGTTTGAGTCCTTCAGCCAGGCCCTCGACGAGTTCTTCGCCATCGAGGAGGCGGAAGGTGAGGAGGCGAAGCCGAAGACCGCCCTGGAACGAAGAAGGGAGATGCAGGAGCGTTCGATCCAGGAGTTCCGGGATAAGGAGCGGGAGTACTCAAGCCTCGGCGAGAAGATCTACGAGAGGTACGGCGAGGTGGAGGCGGTCCTCGCCGCGATATCGAAGGGCTTTGAGAAGGGGTTCACCTACTCCGAGATCCTGGCGAAGATAAGGACCTGCGGCCTTCCCATCGCCGAGAAGATCCTCGCCCTCGACTACCAGGGGGAGCTTCGCCTCCGCCTCGATGATCCCGGCGACGGGGACGATGTCGGAGGCGGAACCGTCGGCGATACCGGTGGGAAGGGCGAGGCGAGAGGAGCCGTTCTGGAGCTGAACTCAAAGCTCACCGTACCCCAGAACGCCCAGAGGTACTACGACCGGGCGAAGGAGCAAGCCAAAAAGCGGGAGGGGGCGGAGAAGGCCCTGGAGGAGACGATCCGGCTCATCGAGAGGAAGGCGGGGCCCGAGAAGGTGAAGACGAGGGCGGTCTTCCGGCGGAGGAAGCCGAAGTGGTACGAGAGGTTCCGCTGGTTCACCTCCTCGGACGGCTTTCTCGTCATCGGCGGTAGGGACGCCACCTCCAACGAAGAGATCTACGCAAAGTACCTCGAAAAAAGGGACCTGGCCCTCCACACCGACGCGCCCGGGGCGCCCCTGGTCGTCATCAAGACCCTGGGGGAGGCCGTCCCCGAATCGACCCTGGAGGAGGCGGCCTCCTTCGCCGTCAGCTACTCCAGCCTCTGGAAGGCGGGTCTTTTCGAGGGAGACTGCTACCTGGTGGCGGCCGATCAGGTGACGAAGACCCCGGAGCCCGGCGAGTTCCTGAAGAAGGGGGCCTTCGTCGTCCGGGGCGAGCGGCGGTACTATCGAGACGTTCCCCTCGGCCTTGCCCTAGGGATCGCGAACGATCAGCTGATCGGCGGCCCAGTCGCGGCGGTGAAGCCGAAGGCCGATCCGATCGTCGAGGTGGAGCCGGGGGAGCTCAGCGCTGAGGACCTGGCGAAGAGGATCTACCGGTCCTTCGCCGAGAAAGAGGAGGACAGGAGGTGGCTCAAGGCCGTCGCCTCCGTCGACGCCATCGTCGCCTTCCTCCCGCCGGGGGGGTCGAGGGTGAAAGGCTGATCGATCGACGAAGGGGAGAAGGAGATTATCCCCCTAATATAACCGGTCAGGAAGTCTATTTCCCAGATATATCCGCCTTTTTTCTGTTTTTACCTGATGATTATGGTCTGATGAGAAATAATATCGGGCTATGAGCCTATAGAATTTATCAAACCATGAATATCCGGTCCGAATACACAAATAGGCATTGAATAGATAATTGGAAAATATAATCTAATATCTCCGATACCATCGCCGATCAAAAGATTTATCTCGGCAGAAATACAGCATACCATCCTGATGAACTCTCAATCCCAATTCAAAGTGTTATGGGGTTGGCAAGAGGCGATATATCTTTCATTTCAGGAAATGGCAATATTCGTCTCAGAATAGCAGCGGAAAAAGAGATATAACTTCATATGGGTGGTGGGATGAAGACAAATACGATATTATCTGATAATACGATCACCCCTACCCATATGAAGGCATACTAGCTGAAAAGAAAGCAGCTTTGGAGTCGAAAGGAAGATTACGGCGTTGAAGCGGCATGACCTGATATTGACCCTGGGATCGGTGATGGGGGTCTTCGCCCTCCTCCCCCAGGTTTGGAGCGGCTTTGTGAACAGGACCGGGGCGATCGAGCCCGCCACCGCCATGATGAACGTCGGCATCATGGTGGTGGTGGGGATCACCTACTATGATCTCGGCCTGCGGCGGTCGGCAGCGGCGATCGGAGCCCTCGGCGCCCTCTGGGGCGTCCTCCTATACCAGAACGCGATCTATTGAAGCGGGTAGGTCGGGAGGCGCCCCCAACCCCCAATATAAAAAATTTTAATATATTTGATACAATTCTTTTTTGATATATCTTGGTAGGCTTCCTGTGGACTTTTGCCATCATTTTGACGGGATCTGCCGAATCCAGGGATTCAGTTTATATAGAAGTTCAAACAATCACCAGTTCCTAAATTGGTATCGTATTTGAGGCAAATTATGGCTGGACAATTCGGTGGAACACCCATATACATTCTCAGAGAAGGCAGTCAACGGACCGCCGGTAGAGACGCACAGAGGTCGAATATCATGGCTGCCAAGGCGGTTGCTGGCGCGGTGAGGACTACTCTAGGCCCCAAGGGGATGGACAAAATGCTCGTGGACACCCTGGGAGATGTGGTGATCACCAACGACGGCGTCACCATCCTCAAAGAGATGGATATCGAGCATCCCGCGGCCAAGATGATGGTGGAGATCGCCAAAACCCAGGACCAGGAAGTGGGGGACGGCACCACCACCGCCGTTGTTCTGGCAGGAGAGCTGCTCAAGCAAGCGGAAGGGTTGCTGGAGCAGGAGATCCATCCAACGGTGATCGCGGCAGGCTACAGAGCGGCGGCCGAAAGGTCCATGGAAATTCTCCAGGATCTTGCCGTAACAGTCTCAGAAGAAGATGAGGATCTTATGAGAAAGATCGCCATAACGGCGATGACCGGCAAAGGCTCTCAATCGGCCCGGCATGAGCTGGCGGTGATGGCTGTCGAGGCGGTCAGATCGGTCGTGGACGAAGACGGGACCGTCGATATCGACAATATTACCGTGGAGAAGAAGGTCGGAGGCAGCATTACAGACTCACTGCTTGTGAGGGGGGTGGTCATCGATAAAGAGAGGCTCCACCCCAGCATGCCCAAGTCGGTCACCGATGCCAGGGTCGCCCTCCTCAACGCAGCCGTGGAGATCGAGAAGACGGAGGTCGATGCCAAGATTCAGATCACCTCACCAAACCAGCTCCAGGCGTTCCTGGACCAGGAAGAGACGGCGCTCAGGGGGATGGTCGATAAGATCGTCGCCTCTGGGGCCAACGTCCTCTTCGTCCAGAAGGGGATAGACGATCTCGCCCAGCACTTCCTGGCCAAGGCCGGGATCTACACCGTCCGCCGCGTCAAGAAGAGCGATATGGAGAAGCTGGCGCGAGCTACAGGCGGAAGGGTCATCACCAGCATCCACGACATCGACAAAGCCGACCTTGGGAGGGCCGGGGTCGTCGAGGAGAGGAAGGTCAGCGACGAGAAGATGACCTTCGTCGAAGATTGCGAGAACCCCAAGTCCGTATCCATCATCTTGCGAGGTGGAACCGAGCACGTCGTCGATGAGCTCCGCCGGGCGATGGAGGACGGGCTTAGGGTTGTGGGCGTCGTTTTGGAGGATAAATTGCTGGTTCCTGGGGGCGGCTCACCCGAGGTGGATCTGGCCATCCGGCTGCGGGCGTACGCATCCACCGTAGGAGGGCGCGAGCAGCTGGCGATCGAGTCCTTCGCCGATGCGATGGAGATCATCCCCAAGACCCTGGCCGAGAACGCAGGTTTAGACCAGATCGATTCTCTCATGGCGCTGCGCAGCGCCCACGAGACGGGGATGAAGAACGCAGGCCTGAATATGGAGACGGGCGAGGCCGTCGATATGCTCAAGGAGGGGGTCGTCGAGCCGATCAGAGTCAAGACCCAGGCGATCAACTCAGCGACAGAGTCCGCGGTCATGATCCTCAGGATCGATGACGTCATAGCCTCCAGGTCTGGGCCAGGAGGTATGGGGGATATGCCCGGCGGCATGGGTGGCATGGGCGGTATGGGCGGAGAGGACTTCGAGTAAGTCCCCGCCCCCATCTTCAAGCCCGACCCGCCGGTTCAAAGGGACGATCCGACCGACCTCGCCTGATCGAGGAGGTCTCTCCTATCCAGAACCGCGTCCGGCGGGCCGCCGCCTCCCATCCGGATGATATCGACGACCTCAAAGCCGAGAAACCGGAGAACCTCGGCGAAGTCGTCGGCGGCCTTCTCGAAGGCGGAGATGTCCGGATGCCCCTGGCTGGTGACGATCACCACCTTCTTTCCGGGAGCCAGGCGGGAGCGGAACCCCGAATCTATGAAGGAGTAAAACCGGTCCTGCATCAGCTTGAACTGGCCGGAGAAGAGGTTGAAGTATATCGGCGAGCCGAAGACGACGGCGTCGGCCTTCCTTATATCCTCCAGAAGCCCCGAGAGGTCGTCATCGACCCTGCACTCTTCGGCGCTCTTGCAGTGGTTGCACCCCTGGCAGCCTGAGTAGTTCATCTCGTTGAGGATGTACTTCTCGGTCTGATACCCCGCCTCCTCGGCCCCGTCGAGTACCTCCTGGACGAGGCGATCGACGTTGCCGCCCTTCCGGGGACTTCCTATGATTCCTATAGCTTTCGTGGCTTATTCCCTCCCATGATCTAATCGCGCTCAGAGTCGGTTATTAAGTTTTTGACGGTATGATATTTAATAATAACTATTGCTCAAAAATAGCGAATATTGCTCCGGCCGGCAAAAATGGGCGCCTCCGCGATCGCGGGGGGCAGGGGGCGGCGGGGGATGGCTGGCGGAGGAGGCGCGGGGATGGCGGGCGGGTGCGATACCGGCGGCCCGGTATTGCGGCGAAAGGCTTAGGGCTGGCACTGTCGTCAAGATGAGCGCCCACAGAACTACAGTCTCAAGCCATCGTTCTCATAAGTGGTATTTTCTAACTTCAGCATGAATAACTAAGGAAGTCAGAATCTCGTTGGTTCTGCTGGGTCGTTTAATCCAACATACCACTCACGACAATTTTCTTTTCCGCCTACTATGGGAAACCAAAAAGGCTGCATATTAGGATTGAGATGAGGACATGTATCCCAAACGATGTTGTTTATAAAGTATGCATGTGCCAAGTCGCGTAAGTCATATCCATGCCATACGGAGCCTTGGGCATTGCTGTTGACCTCATCTCCTTCAGGCCAGTAACGAACGAAAATGTCTGGCCCTGCGGCAATGTAGTTTATCACTCGATTTTCGTCTCCATTGGTGACATTTTGAACTATACTAAGAATTCGCTCCAATCCTCCATCGTAGCTCTCATAAATGAAAAGTCCAGCAATACATTGCTGATTTCCGCTGGTCCGGATCATATTAGCATCATGAGCTAGCTTTTCCAGAAAATCCTTCAATTCGCCTCGTCCTTGTATCCTTGTTTTAACTTCAATAATAGCCACTGCCATGTCAGGAGTAATGATCCTAAGTTCTCCGTCTTCAAACAGAATCGGCTTGTCGCGTGAACTTATGAGTATATCGATTTGATGGGATGTCTCATTCTGACCGCATACAAAGCCGGTTCCAACGTGAAATGTCTCAGCAATATGACCTCCAAGCACTTTTCTAAGAACCGCTTCTTTGTGTTGTCCATCCGTGGGCCAATGATTTGAACCGATCAGGTATTGAACCCGGTTCTTCGTGGCCTGCAGTTCCATAGCAATTGATTTGTGATATTCTAAAAAATCTCTTTGTATTGGCATGGTCAATCCTCCATCAATATCAGAACGTAGCAGGCCATTATCGTGAAAATCGCCAAATTTGAGGGACTTTGCGCTGAAGATGGCCCACCCATGCCCCTCTCCCCCCCTCATTTCGTCGACACGATCTTTATCACGTCCCCGGCCTTAAGCTCGTGCTTCTCCCCCAGCCTCCTCTTCGACCGCCCGTCCAGGGCGAAGAGGAAGCTCTCCCCGATCTCGGTATGGATCCGGTAGGCGAGGTCCTTCGTCGTCGAGCCCTTCTTCATCAGGTAGGCGTCCGGGAGGAGGACGCCGTTTCGATCCGTCCACTTCCCCTCGTCCTCCACCGGGAAGACGGGTATGTATTCGAGAAGCTCGAAGACCGCCCGGTCGAGGCACTCCTGGACCCCCGTCCCGCCGGCCGCCTTCAGGATCCCCCGGATCTTCTCCAGGCCCGCCTTCTGGGGTCCGGAGAGGTCCTTTACCATCTCGAAGTCCGGGTCCCCCGGTCGGTATCGGATCGCGCCGCTTTTGTCCGCCATCCGCAGGGCCACCTCTGCGGCGGCGCTCGTCGGGACGACGATCTCTTTCAGCGCCTTCAGGCGGGCGACGAACTCGGGGGGGGCGACATCCACCTTGTTGGCGGCGATGATCATCGGCTTGCTGGCGTCCCGGAGGAGACCCGCAAACCTCTTCATCTCCTCCTCGTCCCACCTGGAGGGCTCGCTCTTCATCGCCGAGAGGGCCCAGCGGACGTGGTGGTCTGCGACCCCGGCGCCGGCGAGCTGCTCGGTGATGAGGGGCTCGATCTTGATGTTCTCGGCCCGGACCCGCCTCATCAGCCTCTCCCAGTTGCGGTTTAAGATGCCGAAGAGCCACATCCCGATCTCGCGCTTCAGAAACTCCACATCCGCCAGGGGGTCGTGGTTTCCGACGCCGACGGGGTTACCCTCCGCGTCGGCGGAGCCGGAGGCGTCCAGGACGTGGATGACCGCCTCGGCGACCCGGAGGCTGTCGAGGAACTCGTTACCGAGCCCCTTGCCGAGATGGGCGTCGGGGACGAGCCCCGCCACGTCGATCAGCTCCACGGGGACGTACCTCGTCCCGTCCCGGCACCTGCCGCACTCCGTCGCGAGCTCGCGGCAGGGGCAGGGGACCCGGACGTACGAGACCCCGTGGTTCGCATCTATGGTGGTGAAGGGGTAGTTTGCTATCTCCACCTCGGCGAGGGTAGCCGCCTTGAAGAAGGTGGACTTCCCGGCGTTGGGCTTTCCCGCGAGCCCCACTGATAACATCGGATCGGATCCTCCCTATCGGCTCTGGTTGCTATCAACTGCCATCTACTGCTGTCTACTGCTGTCTACTGCTGTCTACTGCTGTCTACTGCTGTCTACTGCTGTCTAATGCTGTCTAATGCTGTCTAATGCTGTCTAATGCCATCCCTTCTATCTGCTGCTCTCTGAGCCCTCTCTATCGGCTCGTTTCACCTGCGGATGTTGACGGGGACGCCGCGGCCGAAGAGCTCTGCGGTCTTGGCAGAGAACCGCTCCTCCTTCCCTTTCGCGAGCCTTCCGGCGAGGGCGAGCCCCTTATCGGAGGCGGCCGTCTCCTCTATGCTTCCTGCCGCCAGGGCGGCGTCGTAGACCTTCGCGCCGAGGTCGGTCCTGGTCAGGACCGTCGACCAGCCGCTCTTCGACCCGACGGACCCGATGGAGACGTCGGCGAGCTCCGCGGCGAAGTCGAAGCAGGGGCCGCACCCCTTCCAGGCGTACTCGTCCGTCTCCTCCAGGGGGACCTCTTTGACCATATCGCCGGAGAGGACCCGGAACATCCCCTTCTGGACCTCGAACTTATCGACCTCTTCTGCCTTCAACCCGAACTTCCCCTCGACGAGGTGGGGGAAGAGGAGCTCGTGCTCGAAGTTCTCCATGCAGAAGAGGCCGACGAGTAGGCCGATCTTCTCCTGGCCGAACTGGTAGGGCTCCTCCAGGAGCTGGACCTTCCTCAGGGCCTGGATCTGGCACGGCGTTCCCACAAAGCCGATCTTCTTGAACCCCTGGTCCATCGCCATCTGGACCCCGGTGACGCTGGGGGTGATGGTGTACTTCGTCCCGGCGGCGGCGGCGATCTCCTCGGCCGTCGTCGCCACCTTCGGGACCCCCCTCCATTTCTCGTCCCTATCGGTGACGACGGCAGAGTCGATGACCCCGGAGTTCAGGGCCTGGATCAGGAGGGCCGTCGCGACGCCGCCGTCCTGGGCCCTGGCCGCCGCCCCAGCAGCCCGGGCGGAGGCCGCCTTCCTGTATATCCCCAGAACCTCGTCCTCCTTCCTCTCCCTCCCGAAGACCTTCTTCGCCATCCCCGGCATATCGAACATAGTCCGGGGACAGTAGGCGTAGCAGAGGCCGCAGTTGGGGTCGTAGTCTATCAGCTCCGGGCGGTTTGCCTCTCTATCGATCTTGGGGCAGAAGGCGATGCAGTTTCCGCAGTAGCAGCAGAGCTCCTTCTTGATGACGTCATAGTCGAGCTCTCCAAATCCGTACTCCAGATAAGTGGGCTCGGGATACTTCTCCTTGGCAGCCATTGATCATCTCTCCAAAAGCTAGGTGGGTAGTTGACGGCCGATTAGACTAAAGCTTTTATGGTATATCGGGGACCCATCGGTCATGATCCTCGGCCTCGACGTCGGCGGAGCGAACACCAAAGCCGCCAGCTCCGACGGCCTCTTCACCAAGATCGAGTACCTCCCCCTCTGGAAGGAGGCTCCCCTGGTCCCCTTCCTCCGCCGGTTGTCGTCGGAGACGGCCCCCGGGGCGCTGGCTGTCGTCATGACCGGAGAGCTCGCCGACTCCTTCCCGGATAAGCGGGCCGGGGTTCTCGGCATAATGAGAGCTGTAAATAGCGCCTTCTCCTGCCCCGTCAGATTCTGGGGGGTTGACGGCTTTGGCTGGCGCGACATCTCCGACCTCGCCGCCGCCAACTGGTCCGCCTCGGCGGCCCTCGTCTGCGCGCAGATAGGCGACTCTCTCTTCGTCGATATGGGATCGACCACTACAGACCTCATACCGATAAAGGGGAGGCCGATGGCCGCCAGGACCGACTTTGAGCGGCTCGGGAGGGGGGAGCTGATCTACTCGGGCCTCCTGAGGACGAACCTCGCCGCCCTCCTCGGATATGTGGAGATCGAAAGCAAGAAGGTCCCCCTCTCCTCCGAGCTATTCGCCGTCACCGCCGACGCCCACCTGGTAGGAGGCCGGATCTCAGAGGGGGACTACACCGTCGAGCCCCCCGACGGGAGCGGAAGAGATAGGCTGTCGGCTCTTCGCAGGCTCGCCCGGACCGTCTGCGCCGACCTTGGAGAGATCGGCCCCGAGGCGGCGGAGGAGATCGGACGCCAGGCTGCCGCCCGCCAGTTGAGCAGATTAACGGATGGCATCAGAAGGCAGTCGCAGGCACACGACCTATCCCTCGTCGTCGCCGCCGGCGTCGGCGAGGGGATGATAGAGGAGGCGGCCCGGGACCTGGGCCTCGAATGCGTGATGCTGTCGAAGAGGTACGGCTCCCGGGTCTCGGAAGTCTTCCCCGCTTACGCCGCCGCCCGCCTCCTGGAGATGGATCCGCAAGTCTGAGCAAGACGCATCGGCGAATAGACTGAAATCTGCGGGATGGGGGCTATCCCCCAAACCCGTGGGCGAGGTAAGGGGCGAAGATGATGAAGAGGATCGATGAGAAGATCAGCCAGGCCATCAGCGCCACCAGAGCTCCGGTCATCTTCTCCGCCTTCGCCTCGCTCTTGAAGACCTTAAGAAGCCCCATGGAGAGCATGTCCCTGAAGATGTGGCCTCCGTCGAGGGGGACCGCAGGGAGGCAGTTGAAGAGGCCGGCGTAGAGGTTGATCAGCCCCACCCAGAAGAGGAAGTTGGCGATCCAGAATATCTTATCCCCCATGGGCTCCGCCCATCCCGCTGGCTCGAAGAGGTGGGTTATCCAGCCCACAAACCCCGGAAAGCCCATCTCTGTGAACCCGGGGATCCCCGAGAAGGGAAGGCCCATCAGGGAGAAGAGGCCGAAGATCCCAGACCCTGGCATCGCCTGGAGCGCCGATAGGAAGGAGGCTGCAGGAAACTCCTGGAAAGAGGCGCCATCGAGGTAGACGGCGTCGGCTGAGACCCCGGAGAAACCGACCCCCAGGAAGCCCGTTCCAGAACCGTCGGGGTTCGGTCCCAGGGTTACGGCGTAATCGCCCCGATTCGTGCCGATGACGACGGTCTCTCCCTCCGCAGTCGAGTTCATGATCGACCTGAAAGAGGCCCAGTCCGGCGTCGAGGTTCCATCGATCTCGGAGATGGCGGTTCCTGGAACCATCCCCGCCTCATCGGCCGCCGAGCCGCCGAAGACGTAGGAGACGACTACCCCCCGGACGAACGGTCCCTCGAGGCCGAGGTCCACCACCCCATCGCCCCGGAGGAACCTGAGGGTCTTATCTCCCCCACCAATCCTCATCAGGTCCTCGATCCGATCGATCTGGACGCCGCCAGCGGAGAGGAGGATCATCTGCCTCTCGAAGCCGGCTATATCGGCAGCGGAGCCGGGTACGACGTCCACCACCACGATCCGGTCGACCGGCGCGATCGCCCCTATCACCGGCCCAAAGAAGAGGGCGAGGGCCAGGGCAGCCACCACGAAGTTCGCTATGACTCCGGCGGATAGGATTCTGACCCGGGCGGCCCTGGAGGCCTTCCCCTTCTTATCCTGCGAGCCGAAGAGATCTCCCTCGTCCGGCTCGACGAAGGCGGCCACCGGAGCCCCCAGGAGGGCGATCCCCATCGACTTGACCCTGATCCCCTCGGCCCTGCAGAGGATCCCGTGGGCGAACTCGTGGACCGCCATCGTCACGAAGAGGGCGATCCAACCCCACCAGAGGGGTATGAACTGGTTGAGCCCCGGTATCAGAAGGACGTTCCTCGGGGCTGTGTATACGCTCGGCTCCGGGGGGGTCCGCAAGACCGCGAAGGTCATGATGAGGAACAGCGCCAGGAAAGAGAACATCCCCAGGACGACGAGGGGGATCCCTGCGGTGATCGTACCCCTCCAGAACCTCTTGGGCCTGCTGAGCCTGTCGATGAGGGGCAGCCACCTAGCCGTCCTGATCATTATCACAGGCCCCCAGTTCCCCAGGTTCAGACCCTTCAGGCTCTTTAGACGGCCCAGCTTGATGGCCAGGAGCCAGTGGAGGTTCAGGGCGAGGATCGCGATCAGCAGCCAGTCAAAGAGGGTGAGTTCCCAGGAGAAGTTCAACGGTTCGTCCTCCGATATTCGTCATCTTCGAGCTGGTTGTGATTCTTGCGGGGCATATATAACATCATGGTCGTGGAGTGCGGAGCTCGGATGGAACCTCTCGCGCCCTGAAAGCACCTCTCTGCCGTCGGGTCGGAGGCAAAAAAGGAGAAGCAGAAAAACGATCCGCCCTCTTCTGTAAAATGGAGATCCCAGCGGGCGGAGAGGATACCGGCCGCCCGGCGAGGTGACCCGTCGGTATCCGTCTCCAAGGAGCCTTCAGATTTCGCCGATGGAAGACGAGATCAGCTCCTGGTTCTTCTTCTCCAGGAAGCCGTAGACAGAGCCGTGGGGAGCTCCGTCCATCAGCATCTCGATGGCGGTCCTGGCGATCCGGATCTGTTCCGGACCGCCTATGATCGCCACCGTCTTTCCGTAGACCGAGATGCCGACTCCGGCGAGCTTCTCGGTGATCTCCCTCGTCCTTCCATCTTTGCCGATTATCCTTCCCTTGATCCTGGCCATGTCGGTCTTGGTGTTGCAGATCCGGGAGAGGTCTATCACATCCAGCATAAGCATCTCATCCTCCAGAAGCGGAAGGGCCCTCTCCGGGGAGAAGCCCCGGCCTATCGCCCTCACCACTTCGGCGAGGCGCATCGCCATTATAGGATCCTCTCCTGCTATCACCTCTACAGCGCCGGTATCGCTGTCGATGACCATCTCTGCCTTGGTCTTCTCCTCGAGGGCGCTCTTGACCGATCCCGTGGGACCTACCAGAACCCCAATCCGATCTGCTGGAATCTTGATATGCAAAAATCTCAGCCTCCGCGAAAATGTCTTAAGATCATTTCGATTAGATGAGAGAAAATTCAGCTCTTCATTGCGGCCCTGAGCTTCTCTCTTATGGCCTCTTCAGATCCGATGCCATACTTCTTTTTAAAGTGGCGGGCGACGTTTAACATATCCCTCTCAAGAAAGCTCCTGGCCATGGGATGTTCCAGGGTCACCGACTGGCCCATGTCGATGATTACAGGCTCTCCATCCTCGTATAGGATATTGAACTCGCTCAGGTCGGCGTGGACGAGGTTCGCCTTGTTGTAGAGGAGTGATACGTACTCGGCGATCTTCTCGAAGGCCTCCTGCGCCTCTTCCGGCTCCAGGGTGACGTCCTTGATCTGGGGCGCAGGGTTCTCTCCATCCCCGACCATCTCCATGACGAGGATGTTCTCCCTCATGGCGATGGGATGGGGCACCTTCACCCCCACCTCTTCTGCCCGGGTGAGGTTACGAAACTCCTTCCTCGTCCAGGCGACGATGATCGCCCTCTTGGTACCCTTGATGGATCCGAACCTGGGATCCCCCTGTAGGTAGTTCTGCATCGCCTTGAAGTTGCTGGTATTTATCCTGTAAATCTTGACGGCGATGTCGGCGCCCCCCTCTCCCTTGGCCCGGAAGATGTTAGCCTCCTTTCCGGTGCTGACGGGACCGCCTAGGGACTCAATGACCCCCTTGCTCGCCAGGGCGTAAAGGTCCATCAGGACGCGCCGGTCGAAGACCTCGTCCTGTACCTTCAAGTCCTCTGAATCTTTTATCCGTTCGCGCATCAGGTCGATGCGCGCCTCAAACTCTCTCTGTCTCTTGGATTCCTCGATCATGGCTACCTGTTGAGGTACCCTTTACGCACCAGGTAATCTACCTGAGGCCCGGTATACCTCCATACGACGTCGGCCTTCTCGTCCTGAAAATCCCATGGAACTACGATGACGACGTCGCCTTCCCGGATCCATATCCTCTTCTTCATCTTCCCGGGTATCCTCGCCATCCTCTCTTTGCCGTCGACGCATCTCACCTTCAGCCGGTTGGAGCCGAGGAGGGTCTCCACGAAACCAAATACCTCTCTATCATATGCTCGAGGGAGGCGGACTCGCGTTACGACCTCCGGACCTTGTGCATTTCTCTTCCTCTTTGTGCTTGCATAATTAGCCAGTATATCACCTCTAAAGACAGATCGAGCTTCAAATCCGAGATCTCTGAGCGGATAACCTGAAGTTCATTCAGCGGTGATAGAGGCATGATATTATAGTTAAAGGTTGTGACCAAAAGAGAATATGGGCCCGACGCGATTCGAACGCGTGATCCCCGCCGTGTGAAGGCGATGTCATAACCACCTAGACCACGGGCCCTCAGTCCTCCCACGAGCTAATGCATATTAGTATTTTTCCTCTCAACGCCGGGCAGAGGTGGGCCAAGAAAGGCTTTTGAATAGGACCTTTTAAATAGCTCCTCGATGAGGTGTTGGAGATGGATCTCTGCCGATGGCTCTTCGCCGGTGGGCTCCCGGGCCTCTTGCGCCCCCTTTATGAGAGAGTCCTTAATAGGGAAGTCCTGAGGGCAACGGTTCCAGAGCACGTCGCCATCATCCAGGACGGAAACCGCCGCTACGCCAGAGCGGCGGGGGTATCCAGCTTCGACGGCCACAGCCGGGGAGCCGAGACGACGGAGATGGTAGCAGACTGGTGCCTCGAGCTCGGGATAAAACACCTCTCTGTATACACCTTCTCCACCGAAAACTTCGACCGGGACGAGGCGGAGAAGGAGTACCTCTTCGAGCTGATCGAAAGGAAGCTTCTGGAGCTATCCACCTCCGAGAGGGTCCACAGACGCCGGGTCCGGGTCAGGGCCATAGGGAGGACCGATCTACTGCCAAAGCCCCTCCAGGAGGCGATCAGGAAGGCTGATGCGGCAACCCGGGGCTACGAAGGGATGTACTTCAACCTCGCCCTCGCCTACGGCGGGAAGAGCGAGCTCGCCGACGCCGCGAGGTCTCTCGCCCTGGAGGTGAAGGAAGGGCGGCTCAAACCCCGGGACCTGAACGAGGACGTCGTCGCATCCCACCTATACCCCACGGGGGGAGTCCCCCTCCCCCGGGTGGACCTGATAATAAGGACCGGCGGCGAGGTGAGGACCTCCAACTTCCTCCCGTGGCAGGCGAACGGATCGAGCGCTCCCGTCCATTTCTGCTCCCCGTTCTGGCCGCAGTTCAGTCGGATCGAGTTCCTGGGGGCGATAAGGACCTTCCAGAGATCCAAAGCCCGGCTGGCGGGATCAAATCAACAGGCTTAATTACCATAACCATCCTATCCGGCATCGTGTCCCGATAGGGTAGTGGATATCCTAGAGGCCTGCGGAGCCACTTTGCGCAGAGAGCCTCAGACCCGGGTTCGAATCCCGGTCGGGACATAATTTCTAATAGACCGATGGATGTTTGATTTTTATGGTTCTGGAAAGCCTTGGCGGGTCGCTGAGGGGGGCTCTGAAGAAGATCGCCTCCGCCAGCAGGATAGATAAGCAGGTCGTCGACGAGGCGGTGAGGGAGATCCAGCGGGCCCTCCTCCAGGCCGACGTCAACGTCAAGCTGGTGATGAACCTCTCCAACAGGATCAGAGACCGGGCCCTCTCCGAGAAGCCGGCCCCGGGGATGAATCCCCGGGAGCACGTCATCAACATCGTCTACCAGGAGCTGATAAACCTCGTCGGGAAGAGCTCTCCAGTATCCCTCGAGAAGCAGACTATCATGCTCGTGGGCCTTCAGGGCAGCGGTAAAACCACCACAGCGGCGAAGCTCGCCACCTTCTTCCAGAGGAAGGGGCTCCGGTCGGCGGTCGTCTGCGCCGACACCTTCAGGGCTGGGGCTTTCGACCAGCTCAAGGCTCTATGCGAGAAGCAGGGGGTCTTCTTCTACGGCGAGAAGGGTAACCCCGACGCCCCCGCCGTCGCCAGGCGTGGCCTGGAGGCGTCGAAGAAGTACGACGTTGCCATAGTCGACACCGCCGGAAGACACGCCCTGGAGGAGGATCTGATCCAGGAGATGATGGATATCGACGCCGTCGTCACCGCCGACCACAAGCTCCTGGTCATGGACGCCGCCCTCGGCCAGCAGGCGAGCGAGCAGGCTAAGGCCTTCAACCGGGCCGTTGGGATCACCGGCGTCATCATCACCAAGCTCGACGGGACCGCCAAAGGGGGCGGCGCCATGTCCGCCGTCGCCGAGACGAACTCGTCGGTCGCCTTCATCGGGGTCGGCGAGACCCCCAGCGACCTCGAACGGTTCGAGGCCGACAGGTTCATATCCCGTCTCCTGGGGATGGGGGACATAAAGACCCTAATCGAGCGGGCCCAGGAGACGAAGGTCGAGGAGGAGGTGGACGTGGAGGCCCTGATGCGGGGCAAGTTCACCCTGAAGGACATGTGCAAGCAGATGGAGGCGATCAACAAGATGGGCCCCCTGAAGCAGATCATGCAGATGCTCCCCCTGGGGGGGCTGGGGATGGACCTCTCCGACCAGGAGTACCAGGTCACAAAGGACCGGCTCGAGAAGTACCGGGTGATCATGTCCTCCATGACCGAGGCGGAATTGGAGGACCCCAAGATCATCACCGCCTCCCGGATCAAGCGGATCTCCCGGGGTAGCGGGACCCAGCCGGAGATTGTGAGGGAGCTTCTAAAGTCCCACAAGGCGATGCAGAAGGCCCTCAAGGGGATGCGAGGGATGAACAAGATGGGGATGAAGCGGATGATGAAGAAGTTCGGCCCCATGATGGGCGGCGGATCTTAGCCCTTCAAGCATCCTATTTTATCCCGACCGTCTATCCTCCTGCGGATCTATCCCCTATCCTGGAGGATACCCCCTTTTTCATCCAGGATTTTTCGACCGACATGAGCTCGCCCGGACCGCCTGACAAACCTATTTAACGGAGGAGAAATCTCCTCCGGGAAAGATGACCGATCGGGAGTGGGCCTGCGAGCCCTCAGGCTCTTTCAGCAGCTACCTATCGCCGGGGTGCCGGATCTGCCGCCAGGGAGCTTCGCTTGTATTATTCGTCACCGGCGTCTGCGAGAGGGGCTGCTTCTACTGCCCCCTCTCAGAGGAGCGGCGCGGGAGAGACGCCGTCTACGCCAACGAGCGCCTGGTGAAAGCCGACTTCGAGATAATCGAGGAGGCGAACGCCATCGGCGCCCTGGGGACGGGGATCACCGGGGGCGAGCCCCTGCTCAAGATGGAGTTCGTCATCGAGTCGATCCGGGCCCTGAAGCGGGAGTTCGGGCAAGATCATCACATCCACCTCTATACGGGATCGAAGCCCGGACCCGCCGCCCTCGCCGGCCTCGCGGAGGCGGGGCTCGACGAGATCAGATTCCACCCGCCGACGTCGGAGTGGTCGAAGCCTGAACGGCTCTACGAGACCCTCGTCGACGCAGGAGCCCTGGGGCTCCTCGCCGGGGTAGAGATCCCCGCCATCGGCCCCGCCCCCGGTATCGTCGATGCGGTCATGAGGGCGGAGGCCTTCCTCAACCTCAACGAGCTGGAGTTCACCGAGACGAACGAGAGGGATCTGCAGCTCCTGGGGTTCAGGGCCGACGACTTCGGCTCCGGAGCCGTCGGAAGCGAACTCGCGGCGGAGAAGTTCAAGGTAGAGGGGCTGCGGGTCCACTACTGCTCCTCCGCCTTCAAGGACGCGGTCCAGCTCCGAGAAAGGCTGAAGCGGAGGGCAGAGCGGACCGCCCGCCCCTTCGACCTTCCCACCGATGATGGCACCATCATATACGGCATCATCCTCCCCGGGGAGGGGACCGCCGGCCTCGGTCCAGCGGCAGAGACGCTGGCAGCCCTGGGGGTCCCGGAGGAGATGTACGCCCCGTCCCAGGGGCGGATCGAGATCGCCGGTTGGATCCTGGAAGATATAGTCCGGGATCTCAAACCGATGGGATGGGAGCTCGCCCTTGAGGAGAGGTACCCCCTCAAAGGCGGCCCTGTGGTGGAGAGAATACCTTTATAAGTCCAAAGCTGTAAATGTAGAGGCGGTGAGCTTAGAGGATGGAGGCTAGCGTTCGAAAACATGAGGATCAGATCCGTGAGCGCCTGAAAAACTACCTTAAGCGCGACGGTATGGGCATCCGGAAGGCTGTCCTGAAGCTGTTCTTGCATGACAGGTCTTTCACCACCGAGGAAGTTTACACCTACCTCGACCGGGAGGGGTTTGAGGTCAGCTATCGGGGTGTATCGGCGATGGTCGGTCTCATGAACACCAGGCTCGGGATCCTCAGCATCGACGTCTCGGGGGACCACAACGTCTACTCCCTCAAGCCGGATCACAAGGTGATCGTCAGCTCGGTCCTCGAAACGTATTGATCCATATCGATTCTTCAGTTGGGGGGCTCTCCGCGCTTCATTCTTCCTAGATACTTCTTGAGGGCGAAGTCCGCGAGGATGTTCATCCCCCGGAGGGCGAGATGCCGTCCCGGCCCCGCCGTCATCCTCTCGCTGTAGTAGCTGTGGAGCGGCTTGAGGTGGCGGAGGTTGTACTCAAGACACGTCCCAACGAGCTCCCAGTGCTCGGGGCTCGCCTCCTCCCGGCCGAAGCCCCTCGCCTTCCCCAGGCAGGTCTCACCGATGGGGGTGAAGAAGAGGGGGAGCATCAGGCCGACGCTATCCTTCAGCGACTCCACCAGCTCCGTCGTCGCCACCACATCCGACTCCGTCTCGCCGGGGAGGCCCAGGACGAGGCTCGCCACCGGGAGCCAGGACCCCTCCCGGAAGAGGCCGTAGCAGTCCCTAACCATCTCCGGCCAGGCCTCCAGGGGCGCTGGCTTAGTCTTGTTCTTCATGTGCTTCGCCAGGAGGCCGGGGCTGCCCGTCTCGATACCGATCCAAGCCGACATGTACCTCTGGTCAGATCCGACCCCCACGATCTCGGAGATCTCCGCCAAAAGGTCCTGGTTGTGGTATATGGAGGCGAGGCTGAGGTGAGATAGGTCGACGGTCCTGGGACCCAGATCCTTCACCCTCCTTATGAGGTCGACGACCCTCTCCCTCTCCGGCACCATGCCGGCAGAGCCGTACATAAAGGCGTCCTCGGAGTGGAGGATCAGATCCCTCTGCCCTGCGTCCAGGTTCACCGACGCATCTTTGATAATCTTTGACACCGGCCTGTGGCGGGGCCTGCGCATCGTCGGCGAACAGAAGGAGCAGCCCCGCCAGCAGCCTCTCCCGATCTCGACGATACCCCCGACGGTCGCGCCCCTGTTGACGGGGATCTCGTCGCCGGGGACGGTCTCCCCATCCACCTCTCCTGGGACGTCCTCTCCGGCGATGATCCTCTTGCAGATCGACGGGAATGTCCTCTCCCCTTCACCGAGGTATATGTGATCGACCCCCACATCCTCGCCCCGGAGCTCCCAGGAGCCGTTGCCGCCTATGACGACCTTCGGCCTGTGCTCTCTTATGAGGGGGTGGTGGACGAGCTCCAGAAATTTCGTCCTGTTGTAGGGTGCGCCCCGGTTGATCAGATTCTCGATCTCCCGGACGGCGATCTTTCCCATGGGATCGTCGTGGCCGATCCCCACTATCTCGGTATCGGGCCCGATCGCCTTTCCGAGATGGTCGGGGTGGGCCACCATCACCTCGTCTGGAGAGAACCCGGCCTCCAGGAGGGCCGCCTCCACCTTCCTCATCCCACAGGGGGCGAGGATGGCAGACCCGTCGGTCTCGGCCTCCACGGGGGGGCAGAATAACCATTTGAAGATCCTCTCATGGATCATCGATGCCGGGAGGATCGCCGCAAAGCCGAGCATCACTCCGCCGTTGTAGTTGCTCATCATGGTGGCGTCGCTGGTGAGGACTATCCTTTTTCCTGACATCTACATATCCCATTTAACTTAATCCCAGATAACGGTGTTGACCCGATGGACCCCACAAGCCTTTAATACCTCCCGTCTTTAGAAGAACGGTTCGTGAAGGAGAAGTCGCTGTCGGAGATCAACGAACGCATCCGGGACGGCAGCGTTCGGGTGGTAACTGCGGAGGAGATGCCGGATCTGGTGGAAGAGCTCGGCACCGGCGGTGCGGTCCAGGAGGTGGACGTAGTCACCACCGGCACCTTCGGGGCGATGTGCTCGTCCGGTCTCTTTCTCAACACCGGCCATAGCGATCCGCCGATAAAGATCTCCAAAGCCTGGCTGAACAACGTGGAGGCCTACGGGGGTATAGCCGCCGTCGATCTCTTTCTTGGAGCCACCCAGCCGTCCGAGGACCGTGGCAACGAGTACGGCGGAGCCCACGTCATGGAGGACCTCGTCTCCGGACGGGAGGTGGAGCTGCGGGCCCAGGGGGTCGTCACCGACTGCTACCCCCGCTCCGAGCTGGAGACCACCCTCAGGCTCGAGGACTTCAACCAGGCGATCATGGTCAACCCGAGGAACGCTTACCAGAGGTACGCGGCGGCGACCAACTCCACCGAGAGGACGCTCCACACCTACATGGGAACCCTACTCCCCAGATACGGTAACGTCAGCTACAGCGGTGCTGGTTGCCTTTCCCCTATACCAAACGACCCCTACTTCGAGTACATGGGGGTGGGGACGAGGATATTCCTCTGCGGCGGTCGGGGGCAGATCATCGGCTCGGGGACCCAGCACCTCCCTCAGAACGGGTTTGCAACGCTGATGGTGAAGGGCGACCTCAAGGAGATGAACCCCGAGTATCTCAGGGGCGCCACCTTCCAGGACTACGGCCCGAGCCTCTACGTCGGCCTGGGAGTTCCGATACCGGTTTTAAATGAACGGATCGCAAAGAACACCGCCGTCAGGGATGGAGATATAGAGACCGAGATCGTCGACTACGGCGTCCCGAGGCGGGCCCGCCCCACCGTCAGGCGGGTGAACTACGAAGAGCTGTACTCCGGGGTCGTCGATATCGAAGGGTCTGAGGTGAAGACATCGGCCCTCTCCAGCCGCCACATGGCGAGGAAGGTGGCTTGGGCGTTGAAAGGCTCCATCCGGAGGGGAGAGTTTATCCTGTCGACGGCTGCGGAGCCTCTCTCCTCCCTGGGCCGGAACAAGCCGGTGAGACAGACCAAGGAGTTCCTCCTGGTGGGGGACGTCATGAGCTGCGAGGTGGTGACGGTCCGGGAGGAGGTCAGCATCAAGGAGGCGGCGAAGATGATCGTCAGCGGACCCTTCGACCACCTCCCCGTTGTATCGGCGGAGGGCAAGCTCATCGGGATGGTCACGGCCTGGGACGTATCCAAAGCCGTCGCCAGCGACAAGACCTCTCATATCTCCGAGATGATGACGAGGAAGGTCTTCATCGCCAGCCCCGACGAGCCCCTGGAGCTGGCGGCGAGGAAGCTCCACCACCACAAGATCTCGGCCCTTCCGGTGGTGGACAAGGACCATCGGGTGATGGGGATGCTGACGAGCGACCACTTAAGCAGGCTCTACGGCAGGAGGAGGTCGCCGTGAAGCTGATGCTCCACGTAGCCCCCGGGATCGTGAGAAAGCCGATAGTATCATCGGTGATCCTGGAGACGAAGGCGCTGATCAACATAGAACGGGCGAAGGTCGACGCCGTATCCGGGGAGATCGTCATCGACGTCGACCTGGAGAAGTGCAGCGAGGTGAAGAGGGCCTTCGAGGAAAGGGGCGTCAGGGTCGTCCTCCTGGAGAACCCCATCATCAAAGACGATGACGAGTGCATACACTGCGGAGCCTGCATATCGATCTGCCCCACCGAGACCTTCAGGTTCGAGGGGTCCGAGGTGGTCGCCGACGCCGGTAAGTGCGTCCAGTGCGCCAGCTGCATCACCGCATGTCCCCAGAGGGCGCTGCGGCTCGTTCTGAAGTAGATCTCGATCCGTCGAGGTCGAAGGCGGAGCCAGGCGGTATCCGAAAGGCGTTCGGAGAGGTCCAGCCCTTCGGAGACGCCCCGGATCTCTCCGTTTATTCTGATATCATCTCCAAAGTTGGATGAATTCGGGAACCTACACCTACCCTCCAGCGGCACCGGGACGCGGGGCGGCCGCTGCGAGGGGGCGTGGGAACGTGCACAAGGCGGGGGATGGCGGGCGGGGAAAATAGGCAGAAGTGGGTTATAACCTTGGATCTGTCATACGATCCAAGTAAATGATCATAGGTACGATGAAGGCGAAAGATAGATAACTTCAAAGTCAGTAACTAAATTGGGTGGCCATTCGAATGGGATCTGCAGAAATCAAAGCAACAAATGCCAAAACAAGCCCTATTGATCAAGATGATGAATTTGTAGCAAGCATAGTCAGGGGCATAGAGGATTACAAGGAAGGGCGTGTTACAATCTGCCACAATAAAGACGAAGCTTTAAAGCATTTAGATAGCCTTTGACCCTTTTAAGGTTGTCAGATGATAACCAAAATAATCTTCACCAAGGAATTCGATAATAATTATAAAAAATTAACTCAGAGGAACCGGTCTTTAGAAGAAAAGGTTAAAAAGAAGATCGAAAAAATAGCAGAAAGTCCTGAAACCGGCGTGCCTAAGAGATATGATTTAAAAGGCGTGCGCGGCGTACATGTTAATCCTTTCGTCATAACTTATGTGATCATCAGAGATGCCGTCCTATTCATAACCATCAACCATCACGACTTGGTCTACGGCGAAACCGGTGCTATTTATGCGAGGTTGATGGAGCGATACCCCGAGCTTTGGAGCGACACTCCTGGTGAGAAATAGATAAATAAGACTGACCTCTGGCCTGGCTGAGATCGCCTCCCCCCGGCGGCGCGGGGATGCGGGGCGGCCGCAGCCGAGGGGGGCGGGACCGTGAGCCGGGCGGGGTGGTGGGCGGGGAACCACCGCGAGGCGCGAAGGGCCGGCCAGGTCCCGGCATATCGGCTGTATAGTCGCTGATCAACGGAGATCTTCGAAGAGGTCAAAAGGTAAATAACTCCCGAGCTTCAGAGTTGAGCCAAAGTTTGCGTTTTGGAGGCGATCGAGGGATGGATGCTCTGAATATCCTGAAAGAGCACGAGAATGAGATAAAAAGAAGGTTCGGCGTAAAGCGGATCGGGATCTTCGGCTCTCATGCTCGGGGCGAGGAGAAGGCGACGAGCGACGTCGACGTCCTCGTGGAGTTCGAGGTTCCCTCCTTCGACAACTTTATGGAACTCGCCTTCTTCCTCGAAGACGTCTTCGGCCGGGAGGTGGACCTCGTCACCACCGGGGGTCTGAGCCCCCACATCGCCCCCTTTGTGGAGAGGGAGGTGGTCTGGGCTGGATAGAGGTGCTGGCGCCGATCGCCCCCGGCGGCGCCAGCGCGGGGCAGCCGCGGGCGAGGGTGGCGGGACCGTCCGCCGGGCGGCGAGAACGCGTCCTGTCGAGATGGGCAGCGGCATCGCGCAGAGGGCTGAGGGGAGGTCGGAACAGGATAATGGTGCTGCTGAGAGAGCGGCGTGAAATCGAAGGCAAGCGGCAGGTCGATTGTGATTTTTAGGTGGTCACGTCAGTACTGAGGAAGAATTTGGTTTCTATTTGAAGCACTTATACCGAAACATATTTCAGACTAAGTCGCTATCAATGCTAAAAGAGGCGTGGATAAATATGAACACAATTTCATTAAGAACATATACACTGCGATTAGCTCACAAAGATACTGAAAAAAATCTTAGATTAGATCAAATATATGATTATGTTAATGAAAAAGAAAGGAGAATAGCTAACGCTAAACATAAGGAGATGGACTCATTCATCATTATAAAATCATTTTTAAATAATTTAATTACTGGTTATTCTAAGGATGATGATGCTAAGAAAATATTTCGAGTAGGGAACATTGTAATTGATGAGGATGAGCGACTGATCAGTGGTATAATACAGACAGGTGATTACGGTTATGAAACTGAGTTAGTTGATACCGATAGCGGAGCGCTGGCATATAAACGAAAAACAAGCGACGCTGAAGTAATGCCATTTTATTTTTTGATATATAACCCAATCGAGAAGGATGAGGGCTGTGTGATACTGCAAGAATTTAAAGGATTAGGTATAAAAACCCCTTTTCTAAAATATATCAGAGAATGTTTTTGTTCCGAGAATGAAAACTTTGTTGTCAATATGCGTCCATTAGTTCCGGAGCAATTAATTCAAGAATTATTTTCAAAAGGCGAACCTAAGAAACTGAGGTATATAAAATTTGGCATAAATAGGGATATTGCTGATGTTCAAAACGACCACAAGGAGGATGAATATAATATAGAACTCTGTATCAGTGCTAGAAGAAACAAATACTTTCAGATACAGGATGGGATCTGTGATTCAATTTCAAAGTGCAAACCGTTAAACGAAATTATGAGTTACTTTTATGATAAAAAGAAATTCGATCGTGTTATAGAACTTCATGATTTTGAGTATGATACAGTTAAACTTCAGTTATCAATAAATGGTAGTGACCTCTCAATAGGTTGATTTTTATACTTGTAACTTACTATTGATATCGAGGGATCGCAAGATGGCAAGGAGGGGTCCGAAGCCAAGGTTCATAGATGTGCCATGCCCTAACGAAGATTGT
>Ga0334890_1000141_pt1 | contig 136516 bp, 128 predicted proteins | sample GraSluR1_MG_3_FD_207220 | JGI IMG/M metagenome (GOLD analysis project Ga0334890, IMG submission 207220) | Sludge microbial communities from methane-producing bioreactor in Wageningen University, Netherlands - Granular Sludge_31_08-R1 | ecosystem: Engineered > Bioreactor > Anaerobic >... | reverse complement strand
GTTTTTTGTCTACATAGCTGTTGTTGTCAAGCTCCATAGATGGCAAATCAAGCTCTGTCAGTACATGCTCCGGAAAGGTTGACTCTATCAGATCAATGGCATTTTCTTTAACGCTTTCTATTTCTTTGAAAAGTTTGTCGTGTTCGTTCATAAGAGCAGAATTGTCAGTATTTGAGTTTTTTGCAAGCTATTATTTATTTTGCCACGTAGGGGGCACAGAGAGAACCTGTGTTCATTTGAATGAAAAACAGGGGATTTTTTTGCGATAGATACAGGAGAGTAAAGGTTCTTAATCATGAAATCCTTTAATCATGCGAATCATGGTTTGGACAATGGGTAATATATCAGGGTCAGAGCCCCTCAACTTCGATAAAAAGTATTGACATCAAAGCATATAATGATGAATTGTCCGCATATCAGCTGTGCCGGAATTTCTTCGTTTCAAAAAAATCAATTCAGAAAGAATAAAATTTTCAGCCGGTGTTAATTCTTTAATTTTTATTTTGAATAAGATGCGATAATATCCCCGCCGCCTTCGGCGGCGGGGATATTGAAAACAGCATAATTATACGAAGATAAATTATCAGGAATGATTACTGAAATTCAGCAGCAAATAATAATATAAAATAAAAGAGAAGGTTTAATGCTCCAGACAAATAATTTAACATTATCCTATGGGAAGAGAGTGCTTTTCAAGGATGTAAATATCAAGTTCAGGCCGGGAAACTGCTATGGGCTTATTGGCGCTAATGGCGCGGGTAAAACGACTTTATTGAAGATATTTTCAGGCGAAGTAGAGCCTACTGCCGGGGATGTGAGTGTCGATTCTAATGAGCGGATAGCTGTTCTTAGCCAGGATCAGTTTGCTTTTGATGAACATGAAGCGATTGATGCAGTAATTATGGGTCATATGAAACTCTTTGAAGTCTTAAATGAGAGAAATCAGGTATATGCTAAAGAAAATTTTACAGATGAGGATGGTATCCGTGCATCGGAGCTGGAGGAGCTTGTAGAAAAATTTAACGGCTATGATGCGGAAAGTGAGGCAGCAGTACTTTTAAAGGGCCTGGGTGTTGATAACAGTCTCCATAAAAAAAAGATGAAAGAGCTTGAAGGTGGAGATAAGGTAAAGGTGCTTTTAGCTCAGGCGCTTTTCGGGAATCCCGATATTCTCCTTCTTGACGAGCCTACAAACCATCTTGACATAGAGTCAATAAACTGGCTTGAAGACTACCTTATGAATTTCAAAAATACTGTGATTGTGGTAAGTCACGACCGGCATTTTCTGAATAAAGTCTGTACCCATGTTGCAGATATTGATTACGGGAAAATATCAATATATGTGGGGAACTACTCATTCTGGGTTCAGGCGAGCGAACTTGCAATGCAGATGAAGAGGGATGAAAATAAGAAAATTGAGGATAAGAGGAAGGATCTTAAGTCCTTTATTGAAAGATTCAGCTCTAATGCTTCAAAGGCAAAGCAGGCCACATCGCGGAAAAAACTCCTGGAAAAACTGACCCTTGACGATATCAAGCCGACCAACAGGAAGTATCCCTTTATCGAGTTTAAGCCTGAACGTGAATGCGGTAAAATAATTCTTGAAGTGGAAAACCTTAACAAGACAATTGAGGGGGAGGAGATTCTAAAGGATCTGACCTTCAGGATTGAGAAGGATGACAAGGTGGTTTTTCTTGCCTGGAGCCATATAGTAAAAACCACTCTTTTTCAGATCCTCACAGGGGAAGTTAAGCACGATTCGGGCACTTTCAGATGGGGGGAAACTATCACCACCTCATATTTCCCTAAAGAGAACAGCTCCTATTTCCAGGATGATCACTCTGTACTTCAGTGGATTAAACAGTTTACTGAGAATAAGGATGATGCATATGCCAGGGGTTTCCTTGGAAGGATGCTTTTTACAGGGGAGGAATCTCTTAAAAGTATAAAAGTGCTTTCAGGGGGGGAGAGGGTCCGTTGTATGATTGCCCGGATGATGCTTTCAGGTGCAAATGCGATAATACTGGATGAGCCGACAAATCACCTTGATCTTGAGGCAATAACATCATTGAATAATGCACTGATAAAATTCCCGGAAGTAGTGCTTTTTACATCACACGATTATGAGTTTGTAGAAACAGTGGCTAACCGTATAATCGAAATAACACCATCCGGAATAATGGACAGAAGAATGACCTTTGACGATTATCTTGCAAGTCCTGAAATAAAGGATATGAGAGATCAAATGTATAAGGGGCATCACAGGCTTACTCTTTAATCAGGGGGCCTCAATTCCCCCTTCGATTCATATCCTGAATGTTTTTATTTCACAAATACGGGTTGAAGCGGGATTTTTTAAGCAGCATCAGAATTCATAAAGAAGCATTGTTATATCATCCTCATATTCCACATTCCCCGAAAAAGCATGAAGATCAGAAAGGAGCGTCTCAAGAATGTTTTTATCATTCCTGAGAATTGCTTTTTTAAAAGAGCTGCTTAATCTTCCGGTTTCATACATTTTATCATCATCGTTTCTCTGCTCAACTATCCCGTCAGTAAAAAAGAGGAGTTTGTCGCCCGGACAGTAGGTCATCTCAACAGCAGTGTATTCCGGATCGGAAATAATACCGAGTCCAGGTCCTGAGCTGTCTATGACAGTGAAGCTTCCTGCTGAGGAATTCCAGAAAAAGGGGTATTGGTGCCCCCCTTTGGCAAAGATAATTTTTCTGGTTTCAGTGTCGATTATAGAATAATAACATGTTGCAAAAATTGTTTTAATAACTTCATAGAGGTGGTTATTCAGCTTTGTAAGAAACATTACAGGATCATCCCCGCATTCCCGCACTAAGTGTACAAAGGCGCTTTTAAGAACCCCGGTAACAAGAGCAGCAGTTATGCCGTGACCCTGAACATCTGCAATTATAGTATATATTCTGCTTCCTTCAGTGTGAACATTAATAAAATCACCGCCAATAGCTATTGAAGGTTTGTAGAGATGGGTATATTTAACACCCATGTGACTTGTCTTCTGTGAATCAGCATTAATAAAATAGTTCTGTATCTCCTGAGCCTGTGTCAGGTCCCGGTTTATTTCCTTAAGTTCTTCATTTTTTTGTCTCAGGTAGGATTGTGAAAAGGTGAAACTTAAAACATTTTTTCTGAATCTTGAAAATACTTCCAGCAGAGTATTGTGATAAATTTTATTGGCAATAACAAGATTATTGCTGAAGAGCTCCTCAAGATCATTTCTTGTAATCATAAAAATTGAGGTTTCTTTTATCGCTGTAACAGTAGCGGATCTGGGGAGATTGTCAAAGAGGGAAAGCTCTCCGAAAAAGGCTCCGTCTTTCAGTGTGCCCAGGGCAACTACCTCCCCCTTTCTGTCAGATGTTGTAACAAGAACCGTTCCTTTGCTGATAATATACATTGAGTTCCCCTGGGTACTTTCAACAATTATGAAATCCCCGGCATGGAAAGTTTTTTCAGAAAACAGCGGGGCAATCAGTTCCAGCTCTGCGGTGGTGAGTCCTTTGAGGCTCGGTATATGTTGTATAACCGGTATAATTTTTTCATTAAGGATATTGCTCATGTCTGTCACATCCGGAATTAAGGTATAGAGAAAATATAATTACTGCTGTAAATGAGTAGCGAATATCTGATATGAAGTTACAATTATAGGGAGTCAATCAGTTTTTAAAAGCGGCGAGTAATAAGGCTTTTTGTTTTCATCTATTGAAGTAAGCCTCCTGTCTACCCCAGGAGTACTTCTTCGCTGTGCTTACTTCGACGAACTCAGTACAAGCAGAGGGCGCCCTGAAGGGGGCACGTATAATAACAATTTTAAGCAAGCTGATAAACAATAGTGTTAAAACATCCTTTTGTATTGTTGATTCTCTAAAATTTACAAAATTATATGTTAGAATTAGAAAAGAAAGAGTATTCTGATTCACGGATTGAAAATTAAAGATGAAGATATTTAAAATAATATTTGAATATTTTGAGGAATGATAAAAATAAAATTATCTGAGTGATAATATATGAACTCGTGCCCCCTTCGGGGGACAGGGGGAATGACATTTATTTTGTTTCCCGGAATTTCGGGAAGATCCAAAATATTGTAATAGAACTTTATCCGGTGTATATCCCCGCTGCAGAAAACAGCGGGGATTATTTGTTAAACTATACAGAAAAATCCGGCGCTCAGGGCTATTAGAACCTGGGCTGAATAATAAAAGGCGAGATTAATTCTGCCGTAACGCCAGGTGTGCCGGAATCTGGCCAGTGCTAAAATAACATCTGAAATATAAAAGAGTATAGCCCCCCCTGTAATAAGCCAGGCCTGGGCATAGGTAAAGTAATCTCCGTAAAAAACAGAAACAGCCCTGTTAACCATGAGACTTATTATGACCACATAAAAAAATACCGGAATTTTCAGGTCACCCAGTGCAGGGAACAGATAAATGTAAATGGCTACTCCCAATACGATTAAAATGGCGCCGCTTATCCAGTCTCTGCTGTGAAATCCGCTGAACCAGGTAAAAGCTATGATGTATGCAACATGACCGAGAAGAAAGAGCACCAGTCCTATTTTGAATGCCTTTTTTGATCTGTTCATAAACATGAGGGCCATGTCACCGCCGAAGCAGAGAATTATACCTGCAAGAATAGCGAAGGTATACTCATTTCTGCTGCAGTCCCCTCTTAAAAAAGCTGAGAGGAGAAGAAAAGTCATCAATGTTGATGACAGGGGTTTCCAGAAATGTATCCCTTTCTCCTCACCTGCAAATTCATGTTTGTGAAGCATCGAAACAGTGATAATCATTAAGCCGATAATAATTGCATAAATTAACATCTCTTTTCACCTCTGCCAGGTATAATCGTATTCCGGATTAGAGGAGTATTGACCGGAAAAGCTCTATCCTCGAAAGAGCTGATAATACTATTTACACAGGTTAAATCTTTTGTAAAGCCTTTAATTGCCCCTCATATTCGATGGGAAACAGGGGGTAATTAAAAATTGTTCTCTTATGTTGTCATATGTCCAGGTTCTGAGCTAACAATTTCTCAGCGAATAATTGAGCAGTTTAAGGCTGAGAAATTGTAATTCGACCTGAATTTTATCTGTATCCGTAATTATCCACTACAAAATCTATATCCTTGTCTCCACGTCCGGAAAGATTAATCAGTATCGATTTTCTGGGATTCTCTTTTGCGTATTTCATAGCAAAAGCAACAGCATGCGCACTTTCAAGGGCAGGTATTATCCCCTCGACTCTGGAAAGGGTATAAAATGCATCCAGGCACTCCTCATCATTTACCATAGTATATTCAACCCGGTTTTTGTCTTTAAGCATGCAGTGTTCAGGGCCGGAGCCGGGGTAGTCAAGTCCGCTTGCTATTGAATAAACAGGCTGGGGTTCGCCCGCGTCATCCTGGAGCAGATAGCTGCGGAAACCGTGGAGTACACCCGGCTTGCCATATGAGAGGCTTGCAGCATGATCACCGATTTTTAAAGACCGGCCTGAAGGCTCCACACCGATGATTTTTACACTTTCATCATTTATAAATGCTGAAAATAAACCCATGGCATTTGAGCCTCCGCCAACACATGCAGCAATGGTATCGGGGAGTTCACCTGTCATCTCAAGAAACTGCTCTCTGGCTTCCAGTCCAACCACATGCTGGAAGTCGCGCACCATCATTGGAAAGGGGTGGGGACCAACTACTGAACCGATGCAGTACATAGAAGTCACAGGATCTTTCAGGTACGATTCAAATGCCGAATCAACAGCTTCTTTCAATGTTTTTAACCCGTGTGAAACCGGAATAAGATTTGCACCCAGCAGTTTCATCCTTACTACATTGGGGTGCTCCTTGACAATATCAACCTCACCCATATGTATTTCACATTCCAGGCCGAAATATGCAGCTGCTGTAGCAAGTGCTACCCCATGCTGCCCTGCGCCTGTTTCCGCAATTACTCTTTTCTTACCCATATATTTTGCCAGCAGCGCTTCACCCATGCAATGGTTCAGCTTGTGTGCCCCTGTATGGTTAAGGTCTTCACGTTTAAGATAAATTCTCCCTCCGATTTTATCTGAAAGATTGTTGCAGAAATATGTGGGTGTGGGGCGTCCCTGAAAATGTTTCCTGATACTCCTTAGTTCAGAAATAAAAATATGTGATTTGCTTATTGAATAGTAGGCATCAGTAATTCTGTCCATCTCCTGCTGAAGTTCAGGCGGGATAAAAGAACCGCCGTACTCACCAAAGTAGCCCTTTGAGTCAGGATAGTTTTTCAAATAATCAGTCATTATGGAATCTCCTTATTGTAAATATTAGTTCAGTGCGGATGCCCGTTAAAAAAGCCTGGTTTAATTGCTCAGCAGTTGCAGAGGCATTTAGCGGGGCCGATTTTGTCTCTTTGTTGTGAACAGCATCAGTAATATAATGAACAGATTGATTATGAATTAAAATTTAACAAGAAAAAAACTGTAATGTTAAATTTTTCATCCAGGGCAGATGAATAGAGTAAAAGGGGGTCAGAGCATATTGTTTTGAAATGCATTCTTTCTATTCTATTCTATTGCTCTGACCCTTTTTGCCAGTCGAGATGGGGCAGAAGAGCCTGAATTATAGAAAAAACTAAAAAAATGCTCTGACCCCGATTTTTTTTCAAAAAAAATCCCTCAGAAAACGTATTAATATTAAGCGCTTAACAAATTCTGATATTATTCGGGAGGAGAAAAATGCCGAGACCATTAAGAACTATCGCACAGGGTGTAACATACCACTGCTTTACACGATGCCGCGGCAAACGGGATCTGCTCAGAAGCAAATACGGGAAAAAATATTTCATTGAATCAATAAAGTTGTGCCAGGAAAAATACAATTTTGAACTTATTGCAGCAGAAACTGTTGCTAATCATATTCATATTCTTATAAAAACCTTAGAGAACAGAGAGACCATATCTCTTATAATGCAGTTTATTAAAGCACGAATGGCTGAAAAATACAACCGGGGCACAGGTGAAACAGGGCCATTCTGGAATGAAAGGTTTGGTTCTACAATCATTGAGGAATCTGACAATCCTGAAGAATACCTTCTGTGGCTGTTATGGTATATCGGCTATAATCCCGTGCGAAAAGGTCTTTCCAGGGATCCCCGTGAAAATGAAATCGGTTTTATAAACTGCTACCTCAACGAAAATTTCATTTCTCCTTTAAGGTTTACTTTGCACGAATATTTTTTGCGGCTGGGGAAAAATTTTATGGAATGCGTGGAAAAATTTCTATATTACGAGGATGCCTACAGGAAAAGGCTGGTTTTGTGGATTTAGGTGAAATAAGGGTCAGAGCCTTTTCTATAAAATACCATAAATCAGCCCTTATGGAATGTTCTGTATCCCTAAAATGCACAATAATCATTTCAATGCTCCTGCTTATGCCAGTATCAACTGTCGATTTTCAGCATATGTATGTTTCAGCAGTGTGATTCTCTTTAAGGGAAATCCCCCGGGGAGGTTTCTGTAGCTGTTAATCAGAGAGACAGAGAAAAAACAACTCATTGACGGGGAAAATATTGATTATGTCAGGCGTAAAGGAGTGTGGTCACGGAAATACCATCAGCAGGGGGTGAAATTTTATTCTCTACATATTTCTACTCGTCAGGGTCGAATATTAGTGTACATTTCATTGCATAATTTTAATATATAACCGATGAAGAAGCAGTTGTTTTCACATTGTTTGCGGAAATAATATAGAAAAAATCGGGAACAAAACTTAATATGGGGAACAGTAACATGAACAAAAGATATATTATTACTATTGTATTTTCGCACATAATGTCCTTTTTGGCAGCCGGTATTACAGCTGTTATTCTTTTGGGAGTTATGTCAGATGATAATTGTAAAATAATTGCTGCTCCTGCTTCAGCTGCTGCTGTATATCTATTGCTCTATCTGTATTTTACAAAAAAATACCGACGCCGCAGAAAAATCGCAGCCCGCGATATCCCCGGGACCTGGCACGGCATACTCGAAAAAAAGGTTTATTACTATTCACGTCTTTCAGAAGCTGAAAAGACGCGGTTTCTGAAAGACGTGCAGATTTTTCTGGGAGAAAAAAGAATTACCGGTGTAAAAACAGATGTTGATGAAGAAATACGGCTGCTCCTTGCTGCCAGCGCTATTATTCCGGTTTTTAATATACCTGACTGGGAATATGACCGCCTTGGTGAAATTCTGGTTTATCCTGAAAATTTTACCAAGGATTTTTCAACAGGTAAAAATGAGAATGTTCTGGGGATGGTGTTTTCCAACTCCTATTCTATGATTATATCAAAACCCGCACTTATTAAAAGTTTTGCCAATCATAAAGATTCCTTTAACGTGGGAATACACGAATTCATTCATAAGCTTGATGGTGAAGATGGGGAAATTGACGGAATTCCGGCCCTTCTTCTGGATCAGAAAACAATCCGCAGTTTTATTGAAGTAACTGACAATGAAATTCAAAAGATAATAGCGGGCAGGTCAGATATCAATCCCTATGGCGCGACAAGCCGGGTGGAATTTTTCGCTGTTGCTGCTGAATACTATTTTGAAAATCCTCGTAAGATGAAAGAGCGGCACCCTGAACTCCACAGCCTGATGCGTAAAATATTCAGACAAAATCTTATATCACTTTTTTCCGATTCTATAAAGTCTATGATGCCCCGCAGGAAAAGAAGGAGTAGGAAATAATATTTTTTTATCGCCTCCATATTTTAAAAGGGGAATAGCATTTGTCCTGATAATGCTATTTTAAAGGCAGGGCTGGTAAAGAGAATCATGAATTCCAAGGAAACAGGAAAATGGTCTGATAAAAAGGCGCCTGTAAGCAGCAGAATTGTGTATGAAGTACAGTTCAGCAAGGCATAGGCAATAACATATTTACGCAATCTGCCCTTTGCGCTTTAATGGGCAACCCTATTGATGTTGATTTGGTTCTGACATGATAGGGGTCAGAGCCCATGATAGGGGTCAGAGCCCAACTTCAACTTCATTTGAGACAGGGCCCCACCTGTAATTGCATGCAAATTATTTGCAAATTTCCTCTTTGCTGTGTTAATTCTATAGATACGAAAAATAAATAGAAAACTTTTTAAATCTGCAGCTTATTCTTTTATATAAAAGGAGCGAGTTTTTCAAAGCTCAATAAACCGATTATTTATTGACTTAATAATGATAAAACAATTTTATTCGTATTCCATTAACAATCAGAAAATTTCAGAGGGAAGATGTAATTATGAGAAAAGCTGCAAGCATCTTATTTATTACTGCAGTTATGCTTTATTCAGCGGCAGAGGTGCCGGCTCAGCAGCCCGATGGCCCCGGTTTCGGAATAATCGTGGGTGAACCAACAGGAATTTCAATTAAATACAAAAATTTCCCTGTTCTGGGATTTGCATGGTCCGTTGATAATCATTTCCATATGCATTGTGACTACTGGATTCATCATTCCGCTATTGATAAATCTTTAAACTGGTATGCCGGAGCAGGGGGGAAGTTTAGAGTGTTTAAAAATGACAGCAGACACCGGGGGAAAAATGATGATTCCAGGGTTGGAATCGGCATCCGGGTCCCTTTTGGTCTGCAGTATTTTATTAACAATAATATTGAAGTATTTGGAGAAGTGGTGCCTGGAATATCTCTTATCCCTTCAACTGAGTTTGATGTTGACGCAGGGATTGGCGCGAGATACTATTTCTAGGCATACTTCAGGCGCTTATTGCGGATTGATGCATCAGGAGTTTGTAAGGGTTTCATGCAGTGAGCATAGACTCAGTAGAGATGTTATCCTTTCTGAGGCTTCCACAATTGAAAATTTCAGGTCTCGCTGCTTCTGTGCCTTGTGAAGTTTGAGCAGAATGCTTATACCTGTAGAATCTATATATTCAGCGCTGCCAAGATCAATTTCCAGATCTTTGTCAGATGATTCACATAAACTATCAACAAGTTCCGACAATTCTTTAATTTGTGCAGTTTCAATAGCACCTGAAATGTTTATCAACGTGGTATTGTCTATTTCAGTAACCTGTATTTTCATTTTTAATCCGTAAAAAAATGTATTTATAATCTCACTGGATATGAGATAAATATTGCATAGTATAATTAAGACCATAAAGTCTGTAAAGTCAATTTTTTTTATTTAAAATAGAGTGATAATTTTTTAACACATCAAAAATTGCAGGTAATTTCACTTTCGCCGCTTCTCTGGCACGGAAGATAGAAGTTTTACCCCCTCAATTTATGGCGAGTTAGATATTTTTCTTGACCAATTTAATAATGAATTATCTAATATAAATAGAGGGTGGTGAATATGGCAAGTAAAGAGAAAATGCTTCAGAAAAAAAAGGATATCCTCAATGCCCTGAAAAGGCTTCTGGATAAATACTCCTATTCCTATATATCTATGCAGAGTGTGGCAGATGAAGCTGGAATCTCTAAAGGGGGTTTAAGGTACCATTTCCCCACAAAGGAATCTCTTTTTATAGGATTGCTTGAAGATTTTTTCATGTCCATAGAGGATGAGCATCTTAAGATGGTAAGTCTTCTTGATGAAAAGGGTGACAGGGCTGTAATTTCCACGCTTTTCAATATCGAAAGTTTTGTGCTGAGTCAGAAAAATATAAAGGTTTTTATCAATCTTATTCTTTATAGTCTTGAAGTGCCTAAAATGATGGTTTTTGTAAAAAGCTTTTTCCGGAAACACCTGGAAATGTATAAGCAGATAATCGAACAGGGGAAAAGCGATTTCCCTAAAATTGACAAAAAAGAATTTGATCTTGAATTTCTTGCACGAATCACCCAGATAATTTTTATCAGCGCAGGGCTTCTTGAAACAATAGATCCCATAAAAATGGAACCGCAGAAGCTTACAAGATATGTGCTCTCCCTCTTTTCGGAGTAAGAGCTTTTTCTGTTCTGTAAAACAATCTTGACGGCTCAGTAAGGAGCTGTTATTTTATCTTCTATCATGTTAACAATTCAGCAGATTATAAAAAGCAAACTCGTTAATGAAAACAGTATACAGCTTTGTCTCCTTTACGGCTCTGCAGCAAAAGAGAGGCTGACAGGGATGAGTGATATTGATATAGCTGTAGCTGGATATAATCCCTTTGATCTGCATTACCTGGTTCATTTGCAAAGCAGTCTTTCTTCTCTGCTTGAGCGTGAAGTTGACCTTGTGGATATGAATCGTGTTGAGGGACTGATTTTGCAGCAGATATTAAAAGGGAATGTACTGATAAAAAAAGATACTGCCTTATATGCCGGTTTTATCCGGAAGGTTGTATACTTTAACGCTGATATCCTGCCCAACATACGCATGATACTGGAAAAACGTGCCCGGATTTACTAACGGATATTGATCTGCTATTAATCAAGATAGAGTCCTTAAGGAAATGTATTGCAGGAATCGAAGAAAAGAGGCCTGCTGATTGATTTCAGAAAATTTGCTGCTGCTGTGATGCGACTTGCAGATAATCCCCCTTCGAAGTGAAATCCGGGAAAATTATTTTTATTTTCATGAATTATTGAAAAATTAAAATCCCCTTAATTTTTTTTGCAGTTCCCCCTCTTTTTGTATATCATATATATCTAAAGCGTAAAGGGATCTTTTGTCTCACATCTGCAGCAAAACTGCTCCTTTTGCGGGTTTTTTATAAACATAAAGATTATTATGGAGGCAAATTTGGCAAAGAAGAGAGTGCTTGTTCTTACCGGCGGCGGAGACTGCCCCGGCCTTAACGCGGTTATAAGGGCTGTTACAGTTCGGGCTATGCAGAGCGACTGGGAGGTAATCGGGTCGATCCAGTCATATAACAGCCTTCTATGGGACCCCATGGAATATGTTCTTCTTGATGCACAAATGGTGAGGGGTATTCATGTAAAAGGGGGGACCATACTTGAAACAGTAAACAGGGGCGGCCCTTTTTCATGGCCCACGCAGAGGGATGATGGTACCTGGTATGGTGTAGACAGGTCGGATGAACTTATAGAAAGGATTAATTCCCTGGGAATTGAGGCAGTTATTTCTATTGGCGGTGATGGCTCAATGAAAATCGCAAGTCAGCTTGCGGAAAAGGGCCTAAATGTAGTAGGAGTACCAAAGACCATTGATAATGATCTTTCCAGTACGGACTTTACATTCGGATTCCAGACAGCTGTGGAAATTGCCACAGAATCAGTTGATAAGCTTGTTACTACTGCGGCCAGTCACAGCCGTATACTCATTATGGAGGTAATGGGTCGTTATGCAGGGTGGATAGCACTCCATGCAGCTATTGCCGGGGGTGCAGATATTTGCCTTATTCCGGAAATTCCCTATAAGCTTTCAAAGGTAATTGAGAAAATTGAGTCCCGTTTTGTTAATAAAAGAGGCTTTGCCATAGTAGTAGTAGCGGAAGGTGCAGTTGAAGAGAAGGGGTCTATGGTGGCAGGGAAGTCAAGTGAGATAGGTTATGAAAATCCAAAACTTGGCGGAGTAAGTATAAAGCTGGAACAGGATTTAAAAAATGCGGGTGTGGAACATGATATACGGGTCACAATACCGGGCCATCTACAGCGGGGGGGGAGACCTTATGCCTATGACCGTATTCTGGCTACTCAGTTTGGAGTAAAGGCTTTTGAAATGGTTTTAGAAAAGGAGTATGGCAGGATGGTTGCTTACCGTCATCCGGATATGATTTCGGTTCCTATAGAGGAAGCAATTTCTAAATATAATTTAATTGATGTGGACACATCCTTCCTTGTGCGCACAGCCCGGGGTCTTAATATCAGTCTGGGTGACTAGGGAAACAGGGGGTAACCCCTGTTTTTTTTTAATATAGGGCTCTGACCCTTTACAGGGGTCAGAGCCTCATTTGAGTGATTCACTATCTGTGATTCAGCGGAAGGTAATAAATTATTTATGTTCTATCTGGATTCGGGGTCAGAGCATCTTTTAAATTCCGGCGGTATCCGGTTAAATAGGGGTCAGAGCCCTTTTTTCTTTCTTTAAAAATTCTCAGATATACTGCTTTTTAAGTGTAAAAAAATTTAAAAAAACTTGACCTGATAGCTCTATCAAATAAATATCAATATATCAGGATATATTGATATAGTTATGAAAATTATTAATACCTTTAAAGCTCTCTCTGACGAAACACGGCTCAGGATATTTAATCTCCTCTTTAATCATGAGCTTAGTGTTAATGAAATAGTGGCTATTCTTGAAATGGGGCAGTCAAGAATTTCCAGACATTTAAAGATTCTTGCAGATTCCGGACTTGTTAAAATCCGCAGGGATGGTTTATGGGCTTTTTACAGTGCTCCCGGGACTGAGGATGTTAAGCCTTTAGCGGATATATGCCTTGAGGCTCTAAAGAATGAGTCTCTTTTCCATGATGATTTGAGACATCTGGAAGAATTCATTCTTGAGAGAGGGGAAAAGAGAAGGGAGTTTTTTAATAGTATTGCAGGGGAGATCTCTGAAATAAAAAGAGGTATTCTGGGGGATATACCTCTTAATGAGATTTTAGCCGGATTAATAAATGGTGCGGGCAAAACAGCAGATCTTGGATGCGGTAATGGCGAACTTTTAAAAATTCTGTCATTAAATGGAACAAATGTAATAGGTGTTGACCGGTCCCCTGTGATGCTGAAAGAGGCGGGGAAAAAGCTTAAAGGACTTCAGAGTGAACTTTACGATTTGCGTCTGGGCGAAATTGAACATCTGCCCATGCGGGAGGATGAAACAGACTGCGCGGTTTTAAGTATGGTGCTTCACTATGTTGACAGGCCTGAAATGGCTATTGCAGAGTGCGGCAGGGTAATCAGAAGCGGAGGTTTGCTTCTGATTGCTGATATTGACGCTCACAGCAATGAGTCATTGCGGCACGATTACGGCCACAGGTGGCTCGGTTTTGCTGAAAATTTAATTGCTTACTGGATTGAAAGCGCGGGATTTGAAGTTAAAGATGTTAAAAAAATGAAAGGTGCCATGGGGCTTGATATAAATATTTTTAAGGGAGTAAAAATTCTTTAATACACCGGCAGGCGTTGGCTGTGACATAAAGAATTATTTTTGAAATGAAATCCATGTTCAGGTATTTTACTGGATATAGTTATAAAAATCAAAGAATGGAGAATGATTATGAATATCAGTTCTAAAGACGGGGTATATGAGCTGGACCTCAATTTGAAGAATAAAGTAGCAGATATGAGTCTTGCTGACTGGGGAAGAAAGGAGATATCTCTGGCAGAGGCCGAAATGCCGGGGCTCATGTCTGTGCGTGAAAAGTACGGGAAGGAGAAGCCTCTCAAGGGGATGAAAGTGGCAGGGAGCCTGCATATGACAATTCAGACAGCAGTTCTAATAGAAAGTCTGAAAGATCTGGGAGCAGATGTTCGCTGGGCTTCATGTAATATTTTTTCAACCCAGGACCACGCTGCAGCAGCAATAGCAGCAGCAGGAATACCTGTATTCGCATGGAAAGGTGAAACCCTTGAAGAGTACTGGTGGTGTACGGAAATGGCACTTACATGGCCCGATGGTACAGGCCCTGATCTCCTTGTGGATGACGGCGGTGATGCCACTCTTTTTATCCACCTCTGCTATAAGGCGGAAAATGACCCCAAGGTACTGGAAGAGAAAGCGGATCATAAAGAGATGCAGATTATTATGGATAGGGTCAGAGCAAGTGTTAAGCGCACGCCGCGAAGGTGGAATGAGGATGTTAAACATCTTAGAGGTGTATCGGAGGAGACAACAACTGGTGTGCACAGGCTTTACCAGATGGAAAAGAGCGGTGAGCTTCTTTTTACTGCAATCAATGTGAATGATTCTGTTACAAAGTCGAAGTTTGATAATCTTTACGGCTGCCGTGAATCACTTGCAGACGGAATAAAGCGCGCTACAGATATAATGGTAGCAGGGAAAATTGTGGTAATTGCCGGATATGGTGATGTTGGCAAGGGTTGCGCCCAGGCAATGAAATGGTTTGGAGCCAGGGTTCTTGTTACTGAAATTGACCCAATATGCGCTCTTCAGGCTGCAATGGAGGGTTATGAGGTTACTCTTATGGAGGAGGCTGCTCCTCAGGGTGATATTTTTGTTACTACAACCGGTAATAAAGATGTAATAACCGGCACGCACATGGAGCAGATGAAGGATGGGGCTATTGTCTGCAATATCGGCCATTTTGACAGTGAAATAGCAATGCACTATCTTGAAACTAATCCCAAATGTGTAAAAGATACAATAAAGCCCCAGGTTGATAAATGGACCCTGGAGTCCGGGAGATCGATTATAGTTCTTGCAGAGGGGCGTCTGGTAAATCTGGGATGCGCAACCGGTCACCCCAGTTTTGTAATGAGCAACAGTTTTACAAACCAGGTTCTTGCACAGATCGATCTGGCAAAGAATAACAGAGGGAAGAAGGTTTTTACACTCCCCAAAATTCTTGATGAAGAGGTTGCTCGTCTTCATCTTGAAAAGCTCGGTGTTAAGCTTACCAGGCTTACAGATGAGCAGGCAAAATACATTGATGTGCCTGTTGGCGGGCCTTATAAGCCGGACCATTACAGATATTAAAATATTCTCTGCTGCTTATCATTAATTGAAAGCAGCAGAGTAACAAATATGATAGAAAATGCAATATTCTCTCCGCAGCCGATGGAGGCGGAGAGATATAATGTTTCATTTTAAACTAAAATCAATGTTTCAGGCTGATTGAGATTCCAAATTTTAAAAATTCCCTTGATTTTGGCATGGTATTGGTATTATTTAGTGTAAAGTTTAAAATAAGAAGGTGATACATGGAAATACGGGTAGTTATTGAGTATGATGAGCATGTAAAAAGTTTCGCAGCTTACTGTCCTGAACTCCCCGGATGTACAAGCTGCGGTGATACAGAAGAGGAAGCTCTTGGAAATATGAAAGAAGCGATTGAGCTTTTTTTTGAACCTGCAGAGATCCCTGTTGAAGGCAAGCATATACACAGGATCGCTGTCTGATGCCAAAACGTTATACCGCCAGGGAGATTGAAAATTATTTAAAAAAGGGCGGTTTTACGATAATTTCTCAAAAAGGCTCTCACCGCAAGTGGCGTAATAGTGAAACCGGCAAGCAGGTAATAGTGCCTTATCATCAGGGGAAAACTCTGCCTGTTGGTACGATGATGAGTATCGTAAATGGCAGTGGTCTGACAAAAGAATTTTTTGAAATTTGATATAGATAATGAAACATGGCTCAATTCAAATTAAAAAAAGGTTGATTTTTCCCATTTCTATGACATTTTATTATTATCAGTATAATCCAATCAGCGGGTAAAAAATGAGATATTACGCCCCTTACATTGCTGCATTAATAGTAATAATTTTTATTGCTTCTGCCCTTTTCCATCACGGTTCTCAATTTACCAGCCGCTCTGCAAAGTATGGTAATCCGGCAAAGGAGAAGCTTTTACAGGAATACGTAAAGTTAAAAAGTAGTGAAGATGCGCTGAAATTCCGTCTTTATATGGGGAGTGATGGATCAGGCGGAGCCTGCTGGTATTCTGTTACAGTTAAGCAGGGGAAGGGGAAGGAAATGCAGGTTTTTGCATCTTTTTCCACTCCGGTAGTTGATAAAATTACAGCTTGCGACACTTACCTGAGGGTAATATGCGGCAAAAATATAATTAAGATACCCCTGGATGAGCTTGATCAGAGAAGTATGGTGCCCCTTGTTTACTATATGGGTGATGAGGTGGAAGGGGAGACTCTGTCAGCCGATAAGATATGACCCTGTGCCTATTGCAATAAGTTCACCCTCACTGTTAAGCATCTCCATTCTTGTAACAGCAACTTTATTCCCGGCCCTTTCAACTTTGGCGATGCAGGTAAAATCTTCACCCGCTCCCGGTTTAAGGTAGTCTACTCTCATATTCAGTGTGCTCATTTTACTGAATCTTAGAAGCAGCTCTCCAATCGATTTACCATTCAGTTTTTTGATTGCATGAACCTGTGCAATTATCCCACCGGAAAGGTCAATAACTGAGGAAATAACTCCGCCATGAAGTATCTCCTGCACATAGTTGCCGTGCAGCTCATCTTTTGAAGAAATCTGTATCACAGCTCTCTCAATGGTCAGCTCAATGACTTTTACCCCAAGAAGCCTGTTGAAAGGCATAAGATTATTGTAGGCTTCAATTAATCTGTCCAGCATCATTTTGAATGGTTCGGGTGAATCAAGATCAGGTATATAGGCGAGTCTCTCTTCGGTAAGATCCAGGCTTTCCATAATTGAGAATTTTTCTTTATTTAGTACACTCATATATTATCTCTTCTAAGTATTACCAGATTGGACTACTTAAGCAGAGGGAAAATAAATAACCCGCATCCTGCAGGCATGGTGCGGGTTATACAACATAGATTAATTTTATACTAGTCCTTGTAAACGTCAAAGAGATAGTTTCTGTTTTCTCTTTTAAGTTTTACTTTCCACCCTTCGCTCTCAAAAAAAATCTGAAAGTTTTTAGCAACCGGGTATGGTATTGCTACTTTCGGATTTATTTTACAGAAATTTGTATCATCCCAGTTTGTTTTTTTCATTGTTGCCCAGGCATCAGCAATTACCCTTTTCAGGACATCTTCCTCTTCACCATGTACTCTTGATATATCATTAAAAGTGAAACCTGCCATATCAATCTCCTTAAATTTTTAAAAATATTATAGCTTAATAGTAAAATAACTATATAATGATTATATGTCAATACAATTAATTAAGTGCTATTCAATTTTGTTGAACAGATTCAGTATTTATTCCTGAACTTATTATTGTGAAGAAATGCTCTATTATCCCCGCCGCCGAAGGCGGCGGGGATATAAAATAGTCTATTTTTACACTAAAATATCTTTTTAAGAATTAACATTGGAACAGATTCAAAGTTTTTTAAATAGAAATAATTCAGAAATTTTTTCTATTTAATTGACATTAATTAAAGGTTATCACATTATGCAATAAGTTGCATAATATGATATAGTATTGAGTGAGGTGTATTATGAAAATAGCCGTTCTCAACGGAAGCCCCAAGGGGGATTTGAGCGTAACTCTTCAGTATATCCGGTATATTGAAAAGCATTATAGCGATTATCTCTTCAGTTATATCAATATTTCCTCCAGAATAGGCAAAATTGAAGAGGATACGGGACTTTTTAACGAAATTATGGATACCATAAATGAATCTGATCTGGTAATCTGGAGCGTGCCGCTCTATGTCTGTCTTGTACCTTCCCAGTACAAAAGATTTATTGAGCTTGTTTTTGAAAGGGGTGCATCAGCAGGTTTCAGCGGGAAATTCGCTGCAGTAGTCACATCTTCCATACATTTTTATGATAATACAGCACATAATTATATGCGCGGCATCTGCGATGACCTTGGAATGATTTTTGCCGGAGCATATTCACCCGACATGTATGATCTTATGAAGGAGGATGAACGGGAGAGACTGATGAAATTTGCATCAGTAATGTTTGATTCCATTAAAAAGGGGAGTGGATCAGCTGCAATGTATAATACCATTGACTGGAATATCCCCCTCTATTCCCCCGGGGAAAACCCTGCTGCAGTAAATGTAAATGGGCGGAAAGTGCTTATACTTGCTGATAGAGATTATAGTGATTCAAATCAGGGGCGAATGATAAAGAGGCTTGCTGAAAATTTTAACGGCGCGGCAGATATGCGGTTATTATCTGACGTGGATATAAAAGGGGGGTGCCTGGGGTGCTGCGAGTGCGGTTTCGATTACAAATGTATTTACACAGGGAAAGATGGATATATAGACTTTTATAATAATGAAATTAAAACCAGCGATATAATTATCTTTGCAGGTGAGATTAAGGACCGATATCTTTCTGCTGACTGGAAACGGATGTTTGACCGGGCATTTTTCAATACCCATACACCAACATTGAAGGGGAAGCAGATAGGTTTTCTCATTTCAGGTCCTCTCCGTCAGATCCCGAATTTACGGGAAGTGCTGCAGTCATATGTGGAGTGGCAGGGTGCGGGCCTGGTCGATTTTGTTACTGATGAAGATAACTCATCTTTAGTAGATTCTAATATTGACAACATGGCAGCCATGCTTGCGGATTTTTCTGAAAGATCTTATTTCCCTCCAGCAACATACAGGGCAGTGGGGGGGATGAAGGTTTTCAGGGACGATGTGTGGGGGCGGCTCAGGTTCGTTTTTCAGGCTGATCACAGGTATTATGAGGAGAACGGTATTTACGATTTCCCGCAATACGATGAAAAGGTAATTGAAGTGAATAATAAAATGATGGAGCTTACTTCAAATCCTGAAATACGAGAGAATGTGAGAAAGATGATTAAGACGGAAATGTTAAAACCGATTAAACATATTGTAGAAACTAAATAAGCAGCAGGGTGCTCTATTGAAAAAAAGCGGGAAAATCAGAAAGCTGAAGAATAAGTATTTCCTCCCTTCATTTTTTTCTGATATTAAACAGCAGGGTATAGGGGGGCTGTCGGGCGGTAACCGGGTAACTCTTATTGTCAGAGGGGATGATTTTTTTGATAATATAATAAAAGCAATAGATGGTGCTAAAAAAAGCATTAACCTGGAGACTTATATTTTTGCAAGTGATGAAGTGGGCTGGATTATTGCTTCTAGGCTGGCGAAAAAGGCTGCTCAAGGGGTTGAGGTTAATTTAATATATGATTCAATCGGCTGCATAGGGACTTCGCCGGAAATATTTTCCGTAATGGAAAAATCGGGTGTGGAGATTATTGAATTTAACCCTTTTGTTCCATGGAGAAAGTACTGGAATATCAGCTTCAGGGATCACCGTAAGATTCTGATTGTTGACGGGAAAAAGGCTTTTGTGGGTGGGATCAACATAGGTGGTGAGTATGCGGGAGAAAAATATAATGGAGGGGGGTGGCGCGATACTCATGTTATTCTTGAAGGTCCTGTAGTAAGGGATGTGCAGTTTTTCTTTATGGAAAACTGGTTTAGAAATGGTGGTGCGATTTTAAGAACTGACCTTCATTTCCCCAATTTAAAGAAAACCGGCTCCATGCTTGTTATGGCACTCTGTTCGGAAAATAGAAAAAAAGGGAAACCTGTACAGGAGTCCTATATATCCGCGATTAGAAATGCCCGAAATTCAATCTTTATTACAAATGCATATTTTATTCCTGATGCAAGGATATACAGGGCCCTTGTTAAAGCAGCTGCAAGGGGTGTTAATGTGAGCCTGCTTTTACCGGGGGAATCGGATATCCCCATTGTTAAATACGCCAGCAGGTATCTGTATAAACGGTATTTAAAAAACAGTATAAAAATTTTTGAATATGGCAGGTCTGTCCTTCATGCGAAAACAGCTGTTATTGACGGTATCTGGTCCACTGTTGGTTCATCTAATCTTGACCGCAGGAGTTTCCGGAAAAACCTTGAAGTGAATGTAGTTGTGCTGGATCAGGAATTCGGTGAAAAAATGGAAAAGATATTTGCTGAGGATCTGAAAAAAAGCAGTGAGGTAACTCTGGAGAATTTCAGTAAAAGGGGTGCCATGGAATATTTTATGGAATGGCTCTGCTATCGGTTCAGGAATGTTTTTTGAGGGGATTAAATTTCGGGTAAAAAATCACTAGTGCTCTCACCCGGTCATCGCTGTCGCTTGACCACCCTCTCCCGCTGAAGCTCACTACTACCCACTTCTTTCAACGAACAATTAATTCGGCTAAGCCCCCGGCGGAATGAATTCTTTTCCCCCAGGAAATCATTTCCCGCCACCCCCGAAGGGGGTTAATTAACTTTTTTTTGTGCTATTTTTGACTTGTTTGTTTTACTATAGCATTAATTAAATAAAAATATGAGCAGAATTTTTTCATCACCCTCCGGGGGAAGCCGGAATAAGTTCATTCAGCACGTCAGGTTAATCGGCTGGGGGCCGGGAGCATAAATGTGGGTAGTAGTGAGCCCGCTGAAGCGGGAGAGGGTGAGCGGCCTTCAGGCTCGCTCGGGTGAGGGCAGTTGCCGCATGGTGAACTTTAACCGAAATTTAATTTGCATCCATGTTTTTTGAAAGAAAATCGCTGAAAATACCTTGACACAGCATATGTAGAGTTTTTATTGTAATATTAATGGATTTTTCACGGTCAAATACAGGCTATTTTATAGCATTTATGATTCTTGGCGGTATTCTCGGTTCAGCCCTGGGTACTCTTCTGGTTAAGTTTTTCCCCGGAGCAGCCTTTATCACATCGAATCTGACCGGCCCCATCGGATTTAATCTGGAAATAATCAGTTTCAGTCTTAAATTAAATCCTGCATCTATTGTCGGACTTGTTTCCGGCATATTGCTTTTTCGCAGGATTTAAGGCCGCGCCTGCGGCTATCAAAAGTACCGGCGTTTTTAATAAGTACCGGTATGGAATTAAATCGGTTTTAGAACCGGTTGCCTCATTTCTTAATTGAAAAGGCAATAAAACAATATCACCATAAGGCTGCTCCTTTTAAAGGTGTTTGTCCCGGTGTATCTGCAGAGCGCAGTCTGCATCCCTGATTTGATGTCTAAGGCATCTGTAAAGTCCGGGGTCTATCTGTATGCTTTGCTTAATAAGTAAAAAAAATAATTCAGAAAAAGGGGGTACCCAATTGGCTGTTGTATCAATGAAGGCATTACTTGAGTCAGGTGTTCATTTCGGTCACCAGACAAGAAGATGGAATCCGAAAATGGCGCAGTTTATTTTTACTGCAAGAAACGGGATCCACATAATTGACTTGCAGAAAACAATGCAGAGGATTAAGGTAGCTTACTCATCCATGAAAGATGTTTCTGCAAATGGCGGCAAGGTTCTTTTTGTGGGAACAAAAAAACAGGCTCAGGGAGCTATAGTCGAATACGCTGAAAAATGCGGAATGTACTATATTTCCGAGAGATGGCTTGGCGGACTTCTTACTAACTTTAAAACAGTAAGCAACTCAATCCAGAGACTTAAAGAGCTTGAAAAAATGCAGGAGAATGACTCCTGGGATGCGGAAACAAAGAAAGAGAGACTGGAGCTGCAGAGAGAGCTTGATAAAAAGAATAAGGTTCTTTCCGGTATCAAAAATATGACCGAACTTCCGGATGCCCTTTTTATTATAGATCCCAAGCGGGAAGCTATTGCGGTAAAAGAGGCTAAAATACTGGGAATTCCGATTTTTTCAGTTGTTGACACAAACTGTAATCCTGACGAAATTGATTATCCTATACCTGGAAATGATGATGCTATAAGAGCTATTGCGCTTTTTCTTGAAGTAATGTCAAGGGCTATAGTTGAAGGTCAGTCGGGCGGACAGGATGTTGAGGTTCCCTTTGATGAGGAAGCCGGTGCTGCTGAAGAAGCAGTTGCTGAAATATCGGAAGTAAAAGCTGAAGTTAAAGCTGATGCAGTTGAGCCTGTTGCGGAGAAAGCTGAAGCAGGTGATGAGTGGTAATTATATTTTGCTCCGGCAGAGGGAGTCAGAATCCTCTGCCTGTTGTGGGATAATATTTGTAAATAGAAATTTTACGTAAACTAAGAGGTGTTGAAAGTGGCGGAAGTAACAAGTGCAATGATAAAAGAGCTGAGAGATAAGACCCAGGCGGGCATGCTGGACTGTAAAAAAGCTCTCACTGAAACAAATGGCGATATAGAAAAAGCTGTAGAATTCCTCAGAAAAAAAGGTCTGGCATCAGCTGATAAAAAAATGGACAGAGAAGTAACTGAAGGTATTATTGCTTCATATATCCATAGTAATAATAAAATAGGTGTGCTAATTGAGCTTAAAACTATGACCGACTTTGTGGCAAGGAACAGCGACTTCCAGGAGCTTGCAAAGGAACTGGCTATGCAGGTTGCTGCAGCAAGTCCGCTTTATGTTTCCCTTGAAGATGTTCCTGCAGATGTAGTAGCTAAGGAGAAGGAGATATATAAGGAGCAGATGCTCAATTCAGGTAAACCTGAAAATGTAGTTGAAAAAATAGTTGAAGGGAAACTACAGAAGTATTATTCTGAAGTATGTCTTCTTGAGCAGGAATATATTAAGGACAGCAGTATTAAGATTAAAGATCTGATCAGAGAGAAAATAGCAACCTTTGGTGAAAATATTGCAGTAGGAAAATTTTCGAGATTTCAGATAGGACTTTAAACAATGTCGAACGAGCCGCATTATAAGCGTATTTTACTGAAATTAAGCGGTGAAGCCCTGGCCGGACCGGATAAGACCGGGATAAATCCGGAAGTAATCCAGCAGATAGCTTCTGAAATAAAAGAGATTTCTGAAATGGGTGTTGAAATTGCAATGGTCATAGGCGCCGGTAATATTTTCAGGGGCGCCATGGCTGAGGCTCTTGGCATCAGCCGTTCAACAGGGGATTTTATGGGTATGCTTGCCACAGTGATGAACTCCATGGCTGTGGAAAATACCCTTGAGAAAATGAATCTTCCAACCAGGGTTCTTACAGCCATTGAAATGAAACACGTGGCAGAGCCTTACACTATTCAGAAATCACTGGATCATCTGAAAAAAGGGAGAATCGTAATTGCTGCCGGAGGGACAGGGCATCCCTATTTTACCACTGATACAGCAGCAAGTTTGAGGGCTGTTGAGCTGGGTGCAGATGTTCTTCTTAAGGCTACCCGTGTTGACGGAGTTTATACCGGTGATCCTGAAAAGGATGAGAATGCCGAAAAGATTTCTGAAATTTCCTACATTGATATGATAAAACAGCAGCTCAGGGTTATGGATCTTACAGCTATTTCGCTTTGTATGGATAACAATCTTCCTATTGTTGTTTTCAATCTTTTTGAAAGGGGATCGCTGAAAAGGGTGGTTCTTGGAGAAAAAATCGGGACTAAAATTTCCTAGAAAAGGGTTATTTCTATGATAGATGACATTTTGAGTGATGTTGAAGAGAGAATGCAGAAGAGCATAAAAAGCCTGCTTAAGGAGTTCTCCACAATCAGGACAGGGAGGGCTAATCCTGCAATGTTTGAAGGGCTAAAGGTTTCTGTTTACGGCACAGATATGCCCATGAATCAGGTGGCTACAATTTCTGTTCCTGAACCGAGACTTGTTGTTATACAGCCCTGGGATAAAAACAATCTGAGTGATGTTGAAAAGGCAATTCTCAAATCAGATCTTTCTGTAAATCCTTCAAATGACGGGAACCTGATAAGAATCCAGATTCCTGAATTAACTGAGGAGAGAAGGAAAGAGTATGTTAAGCTCGCTAAAACAAAGGCTGAGGAGTGCAAAGTTGCTATAAGGAACGTCAGAAGAGACGGAAACGATATGATTAAATCTCTGGAAAAGGATAAGGAAGTATCTGAGGATGATGCCAAGGCCACACAGGATAAAATTCAGAAACTTACCGATCGATATGTAGAAGAAACACAAAAGCTTACAGATAATAAAGAGAAAGAGATACTGAATATATAAAAAAATTCCCCCCCTGCGTCAGCTGAAAAGTTTTACTCAGGGGCGGGGAAATTTTTTAAATTCCAACTGTAATTGATGAAAAATTATAAAGAATTAATAGAAGCTGAACCTGTTCCGGACCATGTAGGGATTATTATGGATGGAAACGGCAGGTGGGCAAAAGAGCGGGGCCTCCCCCGGAAAGAGGGGCATAAAAAGGGCGCCGAGGTTATTGAACCTTTGATTGATTGTGCGATTTCAATTGGAATTAAAAAAATTTCACTATATGCTTTTTCAGTTGAAAACTGGACAAGGCCTGTTACTGAAGTAATGGGCTTGTGGGAACTCCTTGAAAATTTTTTCAGGAAGAAGATTGATATTATAAATGAAAAAAATATAAAGATTCAGCATTCAGGTTCATTAAAAAAACTCCCCCCATCCACAGGAAAAGCGATTCGTGAATCAGTAGAGAAAACATCTGCAAATAAAGGGCTTATACTTAATTTTTGTATTAATTACGGCGGAAGACAGGAAATTGTTGATTCAGTAAACAGCTGGCTTGAATCGAGAAAAGCAAATGAGAAAATCACAGAGAAAAAGCTCAGCAGTCTGCTCTATTCACCTGCACTTCCCGATCTTGATCTTTTGATAAGAACCAGCGGAGAATACAGAATAAGCAATTTTATGCTCTGGCAGATAGCATACGCGGAACTTGTCTTTACAGACGTATTATGGCCCGATTTTAAAGAAGAGGATCTCTGCAGGGCTGTGCGGGAGTTTCAGAACCGGGAAAGAAGGTATGGAGGATTATGAGCGTATTGAATATGGAAACCTTTAAGAGAATTGTAAGTGCTCTTGCGGCGCTGCCGCTGCTTGCCTATGTATTAATAACCGCCGATTTCCAGTATTTTCCTATCCTTGCCGGCTCAATTGTTATATCACTCAGTACACTTTATGAGTTTTATATGATCTCGGACAGAGGAGAAATGGGGAGGCCCTTTGTCAAAACAGGACTCTTTTTCGGGCTCCTTATAAACCTGGTTATGTATATTTATGCATTCGGGAAGATGTTCGGTTATACCAGATATTTCGGTGATGTTGATGCAAGGATTATTCTCGGGGTTATTTCAATTTTCATGGTGGTAATTCTTGCCATGCAGCTTTTAACCCGTCCTCTCAAAGGGGGGACCTATTCCATTGCTGTTACCGCTTTTGGTGTATTATATATTGTATTCAGTATTTCCCATTTAATTCTTCTCAGGTCTCTTCAGGATGGCGCTTTTTATATAATAATACTTATTGTTGTGGTTATGATTAATGATACTGGCGCATATTTCGGCGGTGTTTTATTCGGCAGGCATAAGGCAAATATTGCTGCTTCCCCTAATAAATCATGGGAGGGGTATTTTACAGGCCTTCTTTTCAGTATTGTGGGATTTATTCTGGTAAGTGAAATTTTTGCATCTTTCTTTTCCAGGGGACTTTTTACAATGCTTGAATCTGTGATCCTTGGTATCTGCTTAAGTGTTCTTGCAAATATGGGGGATCTGGTGGAATCAGCTGTAAAGAGGGACGGAGGCTTTAAGGATTCCGGATCGATTATTCCAGGTCATGGCGGGATGTGGGATGTATTTGATGCTGTTATGTTTGCGCTGCCGGTTTTTTATTACTATCTTGTATTTAAGGGGATACCCTGATAAAATATGACTGACCTTACTATCCTCGGTTCAACCGGGTCTATCGGCAGATCAGCCCTCCGTGTTGTAAAGGCTATGCCGGAAAGATTTAAAGTTTATGGACTCGGCTGCAATAAAAATATCGACATTCTCTCCAGTCAGATAGAGGAGTTTAATCCCCAGGCTGTTTCTGTAACAGATGGGGCTGCTCTGGAGTCAGAACTTTATAAAAGCATTAAAAATAGATATGCTCATGTGGAATTTCTCGAAGGGGAGCAGGGGCTGGTTGAGCTTGCCCGGAGAAAATGCGGTATAACTGTTTCCGCTATTACAGGTTCAGCAGGGCTGGTTCCATCTATTGCTGCTCTGGACGGATGCAGACGTCTTGCCCTTGCCAATAAGGAGACCCTGGTAATGGCAGGGGATATCTTCATGAATCTGGCAGATGAAAAAGGTGTTGAGCTTATACCTGTAGACAGTGAACATAGTGCTGTATTTGCCCTGTTAAAAGGGATTGATCCGGCGGATGTTATGAGGATAATTCTCACAGCATCAGGAGGGAGTCTCAGGGATTATACCGGTGCAAATTTGGATAATATTACACCTGAAATTGCGCTTAACCATCCTACCTGGAGTATGGGGAGCAAAATAACAATTGATTCTGCCACATTGATGAATAAGGGGCTTGAGGTTATTGAGGCTCATCATCTTTTTAAAATAGATTATGATAAAATCTCTGTTATTATTCATCCTGAGAGCATAATCCATTCCATGGTGGAAACAGCAGACGGTTCTGTGTATGCGCATATGGGGGTAGCAGATATGGCCCTACCCATACTTAATGCAATGACATGGCCGGAAAAGGTTGAAAACAGTTTCGGCAGGCTTAACTTTTCATCCATAGGGAGCCTGACATTCAGGGAATATGATAAGGAAAGATTCCCTGCCCTTGATCTCTGCTATAAAGCGGGGAGAACCGGGGGGAATAGGCCTGCAGTATTAAATGCGGCAAATGAGGCTGCAGTTTATGCCTTTCTTGACAGAAAGATACGTTTCACAGATATTGTCCCTGTAGTTGAAGAAAGTTTGAGCCGTATACAGCTGATTTCAAAACCTTCTATTGAAGATATTATCAGCATTGATATGGAAGCGCGTATGACAGCAGAGAGCATTATTGAGGAGATAAAATTATGATGACACTCACATATATTTTCGGAGCCCTGGTTTTACTGGGGATGTGTATTTTTATTCATGAGCTGGGGCACCTCCTTGGCGGACGTATGGTTGGAATTAAGGCTAAGGTTTTTTCCCTTGGATACGGGAAAGGTTTTATTAAAAAGAAGATAGGGGATACAATCTATCAGGTTACGCTTATCCCTTTTGGCGGGTACTGCCAGTTTTATGGTGAAGATCCCACAGAGGATAAATCGGGAGAAGGTTATGAATTTTTATCTGCCCATCCTCTTAAAAGGATAGTTACTGTTGCAATGGGTCCTATTTTCAACCTGATTTTCGGTGTAATTCTTTTTTTTATGATGAATCTGATCGGCTACTCAAAAGAGAGTAACCGGATTATTATTCCGGCAGAATATACTGCAGGGACATATATATCACCTGCTCATCAGGCAGGTCTTAAAACGGGTGATACTGTAATAGGGATATCGGGGAAAGAGGTGAGGGCATTTTCAGATATTCAGGCTGAGGTTTTCTTTTCAGAAGGGGAGACACTCCGTTTTGAAGTAGATAGGGGCGGGGATAAGCTTGCCTATGATGTTACGCCAGGGCAGGCTTCCGCACAGGAGGGGAGATTTACAATAGGGGTAATGCCCTATACAAAGGGGATAGCTGTTACAAGGATTGTTTCCGGCGGAATCGCAGCAAGGGCCGGGCTTCTGGAAAACGATATAATATATATGGTTGATAGTACAAGGGTTTATACGCCTGCTGATTTTTCCGGTTATCTTCAGGAGAATAGCGGGAAAAAAGTAAAGGTGAAATATCTGCGAAGCGGATCTGAAGGGGCTTTGGAGATTGTGCCTGAAAAAACTGATATCTTTGTTATAAAAGGGAGCGGTGACAGGCAGGAGGTTTTTACCGGTAATGAGGAGTTTAAGGCTCTTCTTGAAAGCGGCAATGTAAGAATCGACGGGAAAACAATTACCGATTACAGCACTTTTGTTCAGGACTCTGAAAGGGCAAAAGGACGAGACGCAATATTCGACATTGAGGAGAGGCGGATTGAGGGCTCTATGGAAATTATGCGAAGGGCCATGATCGGTATAGAAATCGGCCTGGTCTTTGATACGGTTCTGGTAAAAATGGGGCCGGGTGAAGGCCTGGTGCAGGCTTTTGTTGAACCATGGAATTTTATTGTAATGAATCTTAAAGGTTTTGGACTTCTTTTTTCAGGGAAGATGGATGTGCGGGAGAGTATTTCCGGGCCCATAAGAATTGCCAAAATTGCCGGTGATGTGCTCTATCACAGGGGACCTTCAGACTTTATACTGCTCATGGCGAAGATATCTATCATTCTCATGCTAATGAATCTTCTCCCTATTCCTGCGGTAGACGGGAGTCATCTTGTTTTCTATACAATCGAGGCAATAAGGGGTAAACCTATCAATGAAAAGATTATGGGCCGGATACAGGGTTTCGGGATAGTCTTCCTTATAACTCTGGGGATATTTGTTATAATAAATGATATTTCCATGCTCCCCTTTGTACAGAATCTGTTCAGGTAGGGGTATAGATTATAGTAATGCAGATTATAGAGGTATGTAAATGATTGATTTAAAAAAATATGAACCTGCCTACAGCAGCGCAGAAGCTTTAGAGCTGGTAAAATCTGTAAGGGAAGAAGAGATGATTCCCAGGGATGGAGCAACTGAGCTTTTCTATAAAATGGCGAGTTATCCGGGGGAATCCTTTTTTATAAATGCAGATAAGAAGGTTGAATTGTTTTATGCGGATACTGATGATTTTATTAATGAAATAAAGGATCAGACGCCTGGATGGGTATTGGAGGCGGATGAAAACCTGGTACGGATAATTCTTCTCTACAGGGAGATGGAAAATGTAATACCTTTGAATTTTATCTTTGATATTTCAAAGGAGTTATACAGGGATTCTTTAAGGTTACTTATGGCCGGAGAAGAATTCAGTCTTACCATGTTATCAATGCTTTACGGCGGGCTTATAGTTGATTCCCGCCATCTCTATAAAATACCTGATCATATAAAGAGTGAGCTCCAGGGGATATAAAAAGGCGAAGTCCCCCGACTCCGCCTTCTCCTGTATCCGCGATTAAGTTTTCTTTTGATTGCCGGGTGAATTAATTCGCCTGGTTTATGCTTATCTTTTTAGGCTTTACCTCCTCGCTTTTGTAAAGTTTCAGGGTTAGAACCCCCTTGTCCAGGTTCGCGTCTACCCTGTTTCTATCTACATCGTAACCGATTTTAAATACTCTGTAATAATCTCTGTCGCTATATTCGGAGTATTTTACATTCTCTTTCTCCTCATGAGACCCTCTTTTTGCGGTAATTCTGAGTTCATTCTCATGTATTACAATATCCAGATTCTCTTTTTTAATGCCGGGCATCTCCATTTTTAAGGAGTAAAGGTCCCCTGTTTCATAAATATCTGTTAACGGAATGTAGACTCTCTGCTCTGCGCCGTTCATTGGAACTTTTCTTTCAATCATCATGACACACCCCCTTTATGATATCTGAATTTTTTTTGGCTTAGCTTCTTCGGACTTTGTGAGCCTGATTTTTAAAATCCCCTCACTTAAATCCGCCTTGATTTCACCGGAATTAACCCTGAATGGGAGTTTGATCGACTTTTTAAATCCGCCGAAGAATCGTTCCCGCCGTATATAGGGATGATTTTCATAATCCTCTTTCTTCTCCCCTCTTATAAACAGAGAGTTGTCAACAAGCTGAATATCAATATCCTCTGCGCTTATCCCGGGCATTACTGCTGAAATTGTAATGCTCTCATCCTCTTCGGTAATCCGTATAGGCGGGAATTCGGTATTCCCTTCATGATCTCTTCTTTCTGTAAAGAAATCATCAAAAACGTTCCTTAGTTTAACCATATCATCAAAAAGATTGTAGGTATACATGGCTGCCTCCTATTTTATATCAATTTTAATCTGTTTTGATTCAATCTGTTCCCCTTTTTTAACAGTAATCAGGAGAACACCATTTTTTAGATCAGCCGAGATATCCTCTGCTCTGACCCCTGCAGGTAAACTTACTGATCTTGTGAATGAACCCGATTTTCGTTCAGAAACCACAAAGTTTTTCCCTGACTCTTTCTTCTCCTCCATCCGTTTCCCGGAAATTGTAAGTAGATTGTTTTCCAGGTTTACATCAAGATCCTTCTCTTCAATCCCGGCAACATCAGCTTTAATGAGGATTTGCCCCCCTTCATCAATCACATCAATTTCAGGGAGCCACTGTGACTCAAAAAGATCGGAGCTGTCGAGCTTGAAAAAATCATCAAAAAGTGTATCAATATTCCTTCTAAAAGAAGAGAGACTTTTTGATGGTGTGCTGTTTGTACGAGTGATTCCGTATTTCATAATATCCCTCCTTTAGGTTATTTTTATTGTTAGCACTCATCTTTATTGAGTGCTAACAATAAAAATATAATAATGACATAAAAAATCGTCAAGCGAATCATGAAATTTTTTTTAAAAAATTAATTTTTTTTTTAAGATTCAAGCTGATCGTTTCTGTGTTTCCATTCAATGGCATATTTGATTAATTCGGGGCTGTTTTTAAGGTCAAGCTTGTGCCGTATGCGGAGTTTATGTGCTTCAACGGTTTTTACGCTGATATTAATTTCTTTCCCAATGTCACCGGTTTTAAATCCCTTTGCAATGAGCTGGAAAATCTGAAATTCCCTGTCGCTGAGCTTTTTTATATCCAGATTATCATTATCCTGCTCATTATTAACAAGTACCTTCAGAAGCCTTGAGGTAATATTCTCACTGAGATAGAGGTTTCCCTCCATGATTTTCCTTATGGCTTTGATTATATTATCTGTGAGGTCATTTTTCATGATATACCCTTTTGCGCCTGCTTTAATGGCGCGCTCAGCATAAAGGTTTTCATCATGCATCGAAAGAACAAGTGATTTAATTGTCGGGTACCTTTTCTTTACACCCTTAATCAGATCTATTCCATTTGCTGCTCCTTTCAGGGAAATGTCTACTACTATGAGATCAGGGGAGTGCTTTTCTATTCCTTTTAAGGCGCTTTCCGCATCCTGCACAGCAAGGCACACTTTCATGTCATCCTCCCGTTCTATAAGCTGGCGGATGCCGTCTGAAACAATGGGGTGGTCGTCAACTATTATAATTTTAATATTATCAGGAATTATGCTGCTCATTTCCCCCTCCTCAAGGCTGAATTTTTACAGGACTGAATATACATGTTACTATTGTACCGCTTCCCGGTTCATCGATTATTTCAAGTCCTCCGCCAAGAGCCCTTGCGCGATATTTCATTATTTCAAGTCCAACGCCCGGTTCTTTCCCGGTTTTACCTTTTATCCCTTTCCCGTTATCAGAGATCTTCAGTATTATCATACTATTTTCAGGGTACATGGATATGGTTATTCTGCTGCATTTTGAATGTTTAATTGAATTGATTACTGCTTCGTCTATTATGTAAAATATTTCTTTAATTATTGACTCATCATCTATTGCTATTTTTTTATCAATCAGAAAATCACATTTTAAGCCGTAATCTCTCTCAATAGTCAGTGCTATGGCATCTATCATCTCCCTGAAGTCGAGACCGCTGTTTTTATATGGAATCAGCCCTCTTGAGAGCCGTCTTACCTCTTCAATTGCTGATTTGATAGCTGTTTCAATTTCATGGACACCCTCTGATAATTCAGGGGATATCAATTTCAGTTGATCGTATATGAGTCTCGATTTTATTGCAACTGCAAGAAGATCGTGCCCCAGATCATCATGAAGCGTTATGCCGATTTTTTTTCTTTCAGTATGTATTACCTCAAGTATTCTCGCTTCAAGCTGTACTCTTTCTGTTATATCGTTTGAATTAAATATTATTCCTGTAACTTTTTTATTTTCGGAAATTACCGGGTGAAAAAAAACTTCAAAAAGTCTCAGGTTATTATTTTTTTTGATCCAGATTTCTGTATTTGCTTCACTCCCTGATTTGCATTTTTCAAATGAGGCTGAAAAGTTCTCCTTACCCGAACTGATATAGTCTAAATACAGCTGAGGGAGGAGGGGATCTTTCAGGCTATTTAAATCTCCTCTATGGTATTTCTGGAAAGCTTCATTTGATATGAGAAGATTTCCCAGGTGATCGGTGTATGCCATCATACCGGATGATTTTGATACGATTTTTTTGTTAAGTTCTATTTGAGATATTGAAGTTTTTCTGTCAAAAAGTGCTATAATCATTTCTGCTGTGATTCTGAAGGCTGCGGAAAGATCCTTGGGGAAAGTGGGGATTTTTTTTGTTGAGCTGAAGCCCAGGTAGCCCAGAAGTTTGTCGGAAAGGTAGAGCGGGACAAGCATTGCAGAAATAATCCCTTTGCTGAAAACTGTTTCGTGATTAGAGCCTGAGGGGTATTTTATTTTTCTTACATCAGGGAGCATAATTATTTCTGTCCGTTTTTTCCGGCTCCAGCTGTATGGGATATGCTTCATTTTTACTCCACCACTGGTAGGTGTGAAACCGGGGGAGCACCAGTCGTATTGAACAACTATTTCATTATCAGGAGGTGTGATAAGAGCGAGGTAGCATCTGTCTATCTCTGCAAATTCACCTATGAGCATAAGGATTTTTTTAAGCTGGGTATCTATCTCTTCCGTGGGGATGTTACCTGATTCGAGTGCTATTTTTGTAAGGAGGTTTTCAAACTCCACCATGGATTTCAGCAGAGATTCAGCCCCTGTCTTACCTGTTGTATATTCAGAAATTATTATATATCCTGGATCTTTTTTCGGGCTCCCTGTTTTTATAAGTCTATGAGTAAAAGTCCGCTTCTCCTTTTTAATATTTTCTGCAGATGACTCAATGATTTCCGGATTTTTCCCGGGAGTAGGCTCATTAATATTAAAAAGACTTATAAAAGATAATCCTGATGTATCCCTGTGGAAAAATTTACCTGCCGCCGTATTATGCCATTTTATTGTAAAGCTGTCATCAGTTATGAAAACAAGGCCATTTATGGAGTCAATAATTTTGCCAATCTCATCTCCCTTGAGCATGAACTATTCCTACATCTCCCTGTCAATTGCTGAACCGGACATTGCATCTACAGGGCAGGCAGCCTTGCATAATCCGCATGCTACACATTTTTCCGCATTAAAGTGTACTTCCATTGTTTCTCTGTTTATGTAGAGCGCGTCAACATGGCAAACCCCGGTACAGGCTCCGCAATGAACACACTTTTTTTCATCCCTCTGAATCATTTCAGCAAGGATCTGTACTTCCACACCCTCTTTGCCGAAATATTCCAGGGTTGTTCTTATCTGCTCATCAGTACCCCGGAGTTCCAGTATTATCCGTCCCTCCTGTTTGGGGAATATTCTGGCTTCCAGTACATTAAATATTATTTCAAAATCCCGGGCGATTCTGTATATTATAGGCTTATACATTATTTCTTTTCTGAAGATTAACAATACATTTGTTGATTTCATATTTACTCCTGTTTCTATTGAATAGTTGAAATATTAAAATATCAGTACTGATGCTTTACCTGATACTCCCCTGTGAATTTTAAGACGGGGGGACCAGCTCCATATCCCCCATGACAGCCAGAATGTCCCTGTAGATAATTAAACACCCTCTTACAGAAGGGACTGATAAGGCAAAATTAAGGGCATCTGTGATGCTGCTGTCAGATGTAACCCGGTTGCATGTTTCAGTTGCAGCAGCATCTGCAAAGGCGCCGTCACCGGCAATTATTGTAACAGAATCGGCCTTACCGAAACTGAGGGAGTGGCCGGTTTTAGATGATGAGGTGCAGACTGCGCATGGTGTCTGATCATTATTTATCTTCAATGCCAGCCTGTCTCTGAAATGAATATTATCACAATAGATCCCCATTGTAACAGGGGTGTTCAGCTTCATCCACACATCCCCGCCATTTTCAACTATTATTTCCGGAGAGTCTCCCAGAAGCTTTTTCCCTGTGCATTCCGCAATAGCCCCTGCAACAGCAGCCATTGGCCCGGTTCCTGCAGCTTTTGAGGCTTCATACATCATGGAGAGAATTGGTGTGGAATTTTCCGGATTATTAAGCGGTTCCAGGGAGGTTAGAAAAAGATCTCTGACTTTTATGTGATCTTCAATCTCCTTTCTCAGTTCTGCCAGGTAAATTTGAGCTTTTGCAGAAATATCTGCAAGGGCCCTGATGTAAAGATCGGTTGTGTGAAGCCTTACATTAAAGGTCTTCCATCTGTCATCGCTGCTGTATAATCTGTAGAAACGCTTTTCGTGCAGCATCTGCTATCTTTTATTATTATATGGTACAGTGGGAAGGGGTAACTGGGGCGTACCCAGGGTAAAACCCTTCTCAATCCAGTCTTTAAGTTCAATGGCAATATTTTTTGCAGCAGGATAGCTCGATAAAGGGGCTGCAGGTACAGAGCGCCCCTTTATCGTTACAAATCCTGATTTGAGCTCCTGGTATGTTGCATGGTGGATTATTCTGTTCTCACCTTCAGGATAATCGCTGCTGTAATCAATAACAGGAGCCTTGATATCCCTGTCTGATAAACCGGTGAAATATGCAAGGTCTTCATTAAGAATCGGTATGGGTATTCCTATCCCCACCATCAGGGATGTTCCATAACCTGTTATTGAGGCGCCCCTGATATATCTGGTATCCATCTGTTTCATATCTCCGCATACTGCGATTGTTCCCGAACCCCCTGTTACCATGCCATTCTCATCCCTGTCTGAATCGGGCGCGTGCTGTGTCCCCTGCCATGTTACAGCCCCTACAGCACCCCCGAGAAAAATTTTTGTGCCTGTGCCTATTGTCCAGTAGTAGGGATCATTCAGCAGAGGGCTCAGCTGTCCTGCGCTTGAGTATGTTAAATTCCCCATATCCGGTTTAAGAATACCCATGTATGTGTATATGATTTTCTTTGACAGATTGATGCCGCAGTTGTAATTCTGATATGCGTTTCTCGGGTTATATAAAAAAGCGTTTCTAAGATCTTTAATTGTGATTGTCTTTTCAAATTCTTTAAGCGGGTAGCAGTCTGTACCATAGCCTGATGCTCTGAGTTTAACTTTTTTCCCGGCTATCAAATCCTCAATTACGTGCCCCCCTCCATACGAAAAAGTTCCCGGATGAACCATATTAAGGGGATCGTTTTCACGTACCTGTGTGGCGCCGATGTAACAGTCCACAGCAGCAATTCCGCCGTAAGCCTCCACATCATTAAACCATACTTTAGCAGTCCTTATTTTAGGTTTTGTATGGCCTATATTTAAAAAAGCACCGGATGAGCACATGATTCCGAAAGTTCCGGTTGTTACTACATCAACTTTTTCGAAAGCTTTTTTTACGCCATGCTCTTTAACTATGTCAGGCATCTCTTCAGCTGTTACAACAACAGCTTCACCTTTTTTTATCTTACTGTTAATCTCTTCATAACTTCTCTTTATTTTTATAGATTCCATTTTAAGCTCCTGCTGCTTTATAACCGGTATTTATATGCTTAACTCACTCTGAATTTTTGTGATACAAAGGGAGTACTTCTTTGCTTTTCCCCCTGTCCCCCAAAGGGGGCACGAGTTATCTATTACCATTCTGAAAATATAATTGTTACCACTTCGATAACTATCCTATTATATTGTTACGCAAATCTTTTGCAAGCTCAATAGTAAAAAAGGATGTTATAATACTTTGATTCATCTACTTGCTCAAGTTTTAATATTACGTGCCCCCTTTGGGGGACAGGGGGCTGACTCCGGAATATGTGGAAACAAACAATATTATTGCTTTCCCAGGAAATTCGGGATGAGCCATCTGCTTAATTCACTCTGCTATATTAGTTTGCTCTATATTATTATGTTCAACTATTTTTTTTAGTAGAATCAATAATTGGGAAAAACAGAGAAAATTTATATATTATTAATGACACAATGAATAATTATTAAGATATTATCCTGCATATTCTATTTATTGTTACTGTTAATTTTTTAATTTTTATCTGAAATAAAATGCTTTAATATCCCCGTTGCCGTAGGCGGCGGGGATATTAAAAACATCATTATTGAACTAAAAAATATTTTAAGGAATAATTACTGATTTATTGTTTAAATTCAGACTGGCAATTATTGATAAAAAAGCGGGCACATTCCGGAATGCCTGGAAAAGTAATTTTACGGGGAAACAGCTATGAAACGTTTAAGCATTATAATGATTATATCTCTTATACTTCAGAGTGCTCTATTTGCAGATTATGCAGGGGACACGGAATCTTTACTCCCTGAAGACGCGGGAATTTTTATTAAAACAAAAAAAATCACTTATCTGCTGAAAACAGTAAACTATGTTTCATCTACCCTCCTGGACGGGGAAGGTAAAAAAGCATTTAATGAAAAGAGAGAGGAATTCCGCAAAAAAACCGGGGTCGATTATCTCAATGGTGAATCGCTTAAAAGAAACGGAATTGATATTGATAGACCAATCAGCTTTGTGAGTTACGAGAAAGACAATAATCTGGATGTAATGGCTTTTCTTGTTCCGGTTATAAATGAGAAGGAATTCCCCCTTAAGTTTGTCCAGATAGTCAGAAAAATCAGGGGAGATGACGATGTTGATATTTATCCGGTGATAACAGATTACAATGGATCAGCATTATACCAGATACATAAAGATATTTTTATTACCACAATCGCGGGGTATGCGGTAATTGCATCTACAGGTGATATTGTTAAAAAGATAATTGACCGGAAAGGGGAGAGTAGAGGGTCTCTCATATTAAACAGTGATTATTCTGATTATATTTCAAAAAGGAAAAAAACATATGACATCAATATTTTTCTTTCAGGAAAATTTATAAAAAAACTTATGGAATCGGTTCCTGGAATGAGAGAATTCGCTTCACTTGATACTATTGACCAGGAAAAGGAATTTTTGTATGCTCAAAAAGTTATGATGAACACCTCGGGTGAATCTTCAAAAGAGGAAACTAAAAGTGTTTTTGATGAGCCTATGGAGTCTCTTGAATATGCTTCGGGTGGAATTGGTTTTGACGGCAATAAGCTGCAGGTTCACGGATCAGTAAAACTGGACAGTAAAAGTGAATATTCCGGAGCAGTTTCTGCACTTCTGAAAACAGGTGCTGTTGGGAGAATGCTTAATATGACAGATGCTGATTTTTCCTTTTTCTTTTCTTATAATCTTCAGAATCTGAAAGAACTTTGTTCCCGGGGTGAATCATGGTGTAGGGAATATGATGAAATAAAGAATGAATTTAAAACCGAAACGGGTGTGGATTTTGAAGAAGAATTTTTACCAGCTTACAGCGGTGCAGCCACAGTTATGTATGGGGACCCTGCGAATAATGATAAAAAAGGGGATCTGGTAATATTTCTTTCCATGAACAGCGGATTTTCCGCTTCAAAAATATGGCTTAAGGCCAAAAAACATCTTTCAGGAAAATATGGCAATAAAGGCAGCTTTGGTGAAGATAAGTACGGAAAAGGATCGGGCGGATTCTGGTTTAAGGATAAAAAGGGGGAGACTGTACATGTCGTTTATGATTCAAAGGGATTGTATTTAGGTACTTCAAGGGAATTTACTATAAAAGCCCTGGAAAGTAATACTTTTAACAATACTAAGAATCCGGGCCGGCTGGGACGTTTTATTAACCCTGACACTTATCTTATTTTTTATTTGAGAAACAGCGGTCTTTTGAAATCTCTTGCAGCAGGAACAGGCGGGGCGAAGGGTATATATTCAGGTCCTCTGGCCAGGCTTGGAGAGATTTTTATTTATGGTGAAAAACAGGATCATTATTATTCAATCGATTTTGACATTGAATTTAAATAAGGTTTAATCACATATGAAGTATATATCCGGTCCTGTTAATTCAAGGAGGCTGGGGCGTTCAGCCGGTATTAATCTGGTCCCTTTTAAACTTTGCTCCTTTGATTGTGTTTATTGCGAGTGCGGATGTACAACCGCCTCAACCGCTGAAGTAAGGGAATACATCCCTTACGGAGATGTGGTAAGAGAGATAGATGAATTTATTTCAGGTAAACCTGAATTTGACTGTTTTACATTTTCAGGTTCAGGAGAACCAACGTTAAACAGCAGGATAGGGGATGTTACAGCATATATAAAGTCGAAAAATATCACTCAGAATGTGGTTGTTCTTACTAATAGTTCAACCATGCCCCGAAAAGAAGTATGGGAAAGACTTCTGGAGGCTGATATTGTTATACCCACATTAAATGCAGCCAGCAGTGATATATTTAAAAAAATTATGAGACCCTCATTTAATATTGAACCGTCTCAGATTATTGAAGGCCTTATTGAATTCAGGAAAGAGTATTCAGGGCTTATTTATCTGGAGGTTTTTATTGTACCGGGCCTTAATGACAGTGAAGAGGAGCTTCTAAAAATTCGTGATGCTTCAAAGCTTATAGGGCCTGATGAGGTGCATATAAATCATCTGGACAGGCCTGGAACTGAAGAGTGGGTTTCCTCTGCAGCAACAGAAAAACTTATTGCTGCAGGTAAACTCTTTCTTCCCATTCCGGTTAAAATACTATCAAGGCCGGTTATCTCTCTCCCCTGAAATTTTTCCTTTTATCTGATTTTTATATATTCCACTTCGCAGGATGCTCCTGAACCTGGAGATGTTTTCAGCAGGTATGTACCGGGCTGGTTAAACCGTTCATCATGCACCGGCGGTATCCGGCCTGATACCATTTCACCATTAATACTGAATTCTGCAAAATTCATGTCCCCTGACCTGATTTCGTAAACATGCCATTGGGATGTATCCAGGGGTATTATTCTTCCGTTAACATCAACACTCTTTTCATGTAAATTAAGGTAGAAGGTTTTATTTTTATCTGCTGAAATTGCCGCGATGAAAACAGGGTCACCGGAGACAAACCGTGCCTTAATCCGCAAAGTGAATCCCTGTCTGCTGCTGTATCTGTTGAAGAGTCCGGAAGCTGATCCTTCTCCTGCATTGAGGATAAGTATCTTTTTCTCCCCCTCTTTGCGGAAGTTTATGCCGCTTTTCCCGCTGCTGTTTAAATGAATCCAGTTTTCAGGCGTATTGGAATCGCTCCATGAATTAAAATATTCCTCAATACTCCAGGTTTCCGCAGCAGTCTCTATTCTGATAGATGCAGGATCGGGAGTTTTTAAAAATTTTCCGAAAATCCATCCATTTATACCTCTGAGAGTTGCCACTCTGTACCAGTAGTCTCTTGAATCGCCAATCTGCATTGTGTCCATTGACTTTTCCAGCTGAATGAGTATTTCCTCTTTTACAGTTTTGCCGATCTGGTCCCCTGTAAGACCGGGGGAATTTCTCAAATTCACTCCATCACCTTCTGAAAGAAAAATGCGTGATGCCTCCTGACTGGTGGGATATTGCACCATATAGTTGAGAAGCATCTTCTGCAGAAAGTCATTTCCTGATGATTGGATAGTCATGCCGTCCCGGAGGGAGTCAAATATCATTGCAACGATCTGCGGTGTATATGCGGAATTGGGAAATTTCGAGTTAAAACGTCCAATAGCCTGAAAGAGGTTCTCAGGAGCAGTATTATTTATTCTTGTAATTTCAAGGAAATCAAGGTCTTCAAGAAAGGGGCTCCCCCTGTAGCGTGACAGGAATTCATTGTAAAACCCGCCCCTTGAAGCTATTCTGCTCATCTTAACTGATTCTATAAAGTGAAGGTCTCCGGAAATTCTGCTGTTAGTTGAAGCAATTATTTCCTCTATCCTTTTATATGCTTTTTCAAAATCACCGGTTCCCCGGTTTTCCGCTGAGGCTGCTTTCAGATATTTTTTATTTTTTGCTTCAAGTTCAAGTGCAAGATCATTTATTGCCCTGCACCTGTAGTAATACATTTTTTCAGCTTCCCCCGCTTCTGCTGAAGGGAGGAGGGTGTTCAATATGGTAATTGAACGGACATAGTTCTTTTTCTCATATTGCCTAATAGCTGTTTCAATAGTGTCGCTTTTCTGAAAAACATAAACCAGAAGCAGGACAATCGCTGTAAGGAATGATGCTAAAGCAATAATCGCGGATTTTTTAAAAATCATTTTTTAATCTCCATTTCAGTCAAGTGAATCTTTAATCATGATTTCAATAAGCCTGTGTGCTGCAGGGATATAGAGGCCGGTATCTTCTGCAGTTTTTTCACAATATGCAGCGGCTTTCCCTCTTTTCTCATTCTCCAGCTCCCCCCCTCTGCTGTATATGCTGAATGGAACTGGATCATCTGTATGAGTCTTTAAACTTATAGGGGTGTGGTGGTCAGGCATGAGAAGGATGGAAAAACTGCTGTACTCCTCCTCCATGGCTCTGGTTACAGGCCCCACGATTTTTTTGTCAAAGTCTTCAATAGATTCAATCTTTTTTTCCAGACTCCCTTCGTGACCCGATTCGTCCGGGGATTCAACGTGAAGAAAGACATAGTTGCATTCTTTTATAAGGGAGATCAGGGCTGATGCTTTACCTTCGTAATTTGTATCAATATACCCGGTAGCACCTTCTACATAATAAGGCTCCAGACCTGCAGCTACCCCAATACCGTGGATAAGGTCTACTGCTGAAATCGTGTAGCCATGGAGCCCGAATCTGCTTTCCAGGGTTTCGATTGCCGGTTTTTTACCACCTCCCCAGAGCCATATAGATTCAGGATTACCCTGTAGCTTTTCAGCACCCTTTTTTATTTCCTCTGAGTCAGCTATAATTATTAGGGCCTTCTGCATCAGTTCTTTGAGCCTGGAGGATCCATCACCTGAGGGGAGATATTTCTCTGTATTTTCACCCTGGATATCGTGAGGGGGGGTTGTTTCAGCAATGCTGCTGTAGGGGTAGTTTCTCCAGACCATGAGATTTCTGTAGGAAACACCGGGGTAAAATTCTATATCAGCATCAGTAATTCCTCTGGAAATTGCCCTGATTACTATTTCAGAAAGGGCGCTGTCAATATGTGAAGCAGTGAAGTCTTCCATAATGCTTCCTGCGGCATTTACTATATTGCACCTGAAAGCCACATCGTCCGCTCCAAGATTAATCCCCATACTTATAGCTTCAAGAGGCGCCCTTCCTGTATAGTTCAGAGCCGGATCGTAACCGAAAATTGAAAGATTCGCAGTATCGCTTCCGGGGGACATCCCCTTCGGTACTGTGCTGGTAATCCCGGTTATACCCTTTGATGCAAGGTAATCCATGTTTGGTATATGGGCATGTTCCAGTATTGTTTTGCCGCCCAGGGCTTCAATAGGATGATCTGCCATACCGTCACCCAAAAGAACAATATATTTCCTGTCATTATTATTCATAAATACCGCCGGTTAATTCGTTTATTTCTGCCATGAAGAGGTTTTGGTAAAATTCAAGGCAATATGTATAAGAATTTATAATATACCAGAGGAACAAATATTCAGAATTTTACTCTCCTGTCAATATATATTAAAATCTGCAGGCAAGGGGGTATTCCCGCTATGAATAATGGAGTAAAAAGAGAATTTTGCTAAAAAAAATGAAAAAAATGAAAAAAAACATCATATAGATAAAACAGGATGATATTTAGTTATATATTTGCTTAAATCTTTTTAATCGGCTGAGAGTGAGTTTAATCAGGCTAATTTACTGCACCAAAGGGAACGAAAATTCGAACAGGGACAGGTGTCCCGATTTATTCTCTGTTCTTTGAAAACTGTATAAAGGTTTAGAAGGCTGTCTGCCCGGCTTTTGATTGAACTCGCAATGTATTTGCCCAGGATTAGAATTTCCATTGATCCCGGTTGTTGCATTACAGCCGTTTACTGGTATTAAGCAACTGATTCTTACTGCCTTAGAATCGGTGCGGCAAGGAAGCCAGCTATAAACAGAAACAAAGGAGTGTAAAATGATTATCAATCACAACATGAGCGCGATTAACGCAAACAGAACATTAAAGTTTACCCATTGGGGAGTTGCCAGTCAGATGGAAAAACTCTCTTCAGGTGAAAGGATCAACAAGGCGGGTGATGATGCTTCCGGTCTTGCGGTTTCTGAAAAGATGAGGACCCAGATTCAGGGTCTAAGACAGGCTGAAAGGAATACAGAAGACGGTATGTCTTTTGTCCAGACAGCTGAAGGTTACCTTAACCAGACATCTGAAATTATTCAGAGAGTCAGGGTTCTGGCAATACAGGCAGCTAATGGAATCTATTCAGCCAGTGACCGCCAGCTTATTCAGGTTGAAGTATCAGCCCTTGTTGATGAGGTGGACAGAGTTGCATCCCAGGCGGAGTTTAACAGGTTTAAAGTCCTCATGGGAGAATTCTCCAAGACTAATCCCAGGGCAAGTATGTGGTTTCATATGGGGCCTAATCAGAATCAGAGGGAAAGAGTATATATAGGTACCATGACAGCTGCCTCTTTTAATTTTAAAGATGCAACTGGAAGTGTAGTACTCTCTCTTGAAAGTCCTGAAGGCGCCAATGCCTCATTAGGCGTACTTGACGATGCATTGCAGAGATTGTCAAAGCAGCGTGCTGATTTAGGGGCCTATTACAACAGACTCGATTATGCTGCAAGAGGTCTTATGACTGCTTATGAGAACACTCAGGCAGCCGAGTCCAGGATAAGGGACGCGGATATGGCTGAGGAGATGGTTGAATTCACCAAAAACCAGGTTCTTGTTCAGTCAGGCACATCAATGCTTGCGCAGGCCAATGTGCAGAGTCAGTCAATATTAAGACTAATTGGTTCATAACTAAACCTTTTATACAGGGGGAAGATCAGTTGAATATTTTTAGTATTTAACATGGTTCTTTGAAATTAACCGGTTCTCAGACTCTCTCTAAAGAGCTGGAATTGCTGTAATCCTGTAAAAGTCCGGTATTTCCGGCAGCTTGTAATGTCGGGAGGGCATTACCGGCTGTCGGAGATATTTCGGACAGCACTTGTTGCCAGGATTATGGGCAGTCCGGCAATTAGTAGGAGAAAACCTCCGGATCATATGATCCCGGCTTGCGGCATGATGTTGCAGCTGAAAAACCTGAACTGTAAAAATAAAGGTGGCAGTTCAGTACATCAAACAAGGGAGGGTCACAATGAGAATCAATCATAACATGAGTGCCATATTCGCTAACAGGCAGATGCAGAATGTAGCTGCAAGACTTGATAAGTCTATTGAAAAACTCGCATCAGGCGAGATGATCAACAGGGCCGGCGATGATGCTTCAGGGCTGGCGGTTTCGGAAAAAATGAGAACCCAGATTAATGGGCTCGTTCAGGCTGAAAGAAACGCGCAGAACGGGCTTTCATTTATTCAGGTTGCCGAAGGATCATTTCAACAGCTTAACGATATTATGCAGCGCATCAGGTCACTTGCAGTCCAGTCAGCTAATGGAATTTATTCAAATAGCGACAGGGTGCAGATCCAGGTTGAGGTTTCTCAGCTTGTAGATGAAGTAGACCGGATTTCTACATCTGCCGAATTTAACAGGCTGAAAATGCTTACCGGTTCATATGCTAGAGATAGCAAAACCGCAAGCATGTTCTTCCATGTTGGAGCAAACAGTGGTCAGAGAATAAGAGTCTATATCTCTACGATGAATGCGCAGGCTTTAAGTCTAATGGAAGATGGCAAAAAGCGTTCACTTTCAACGGTAGGGCAGGCAAACTCCATGATAGGTTATGTTGACAGCGCTCTTGAAAGGCTGAATCGACAAAGGGCAGACCTGGGAGCTTATTATAACAGACTGGAAAATACGATTGGAGCCTTAAGTTTGTCGTATGAAAATATGATGGCTGCGGATTCTCGACTGCGGGATGTGGATATGGCAGCAGAAATGGTTAATTTCACAAGAGACCAGATTCTTGTTCAGAGTGGTACTGCGATGCTTGTTCAGGCAAATTTTAAGCCTAAATTAGTTATGAAACTGCTGGAATAGGAATCAAATCTCAGAAAAATCAGCCCTGCAGTGCGGCTGATTCCCTCTCCGGTTGGGAGACCGGAGAGGGACACTTTTTTTTTAATGGGGGGGCATGGATGGTTTTTTAGTTTTAAGCATGGAGGCACGTGATGGATATAGTAAATATTGTTGATAGTTTCAGCAGAACAATGGGGATTCATGGCAGGAGCATACATGAGAGGAATTACCGTGACACCGGTGAATCCGTTATTGAAAGAAAAGAGCCCCTGGACATGGATCTTGAGAGTACAATAAAAAATCTTAATACTTTGAGTAAGAACTTTAATGAAAAGGTTCAGTTTACTCTACACGAAAAAACAAACCGGATTATTATAAAGGTTGTTAATTCGGATACAAATGAAGTGGTGAGGGAGATCCCTTCCAGATATTCAATTAAGCTTCTTGAGCATGTTCAGGAATATCTGGGACTATTTATTGATGAATCAAGATAGAAGAGTTTTTTAGATATTTTTTATATTATAATTTTTACCCGGTTATACCTGGCTGTTATGTCTATGCCTTTTTATGAATTCCATTAATCTATCCCCAGCAGGTCTGCATATTTGTAATCATCCTCTTTTTATGTCACATTTTGCTTAACTTTTTTTAAGAATTTGCCGATAATCAGTATTATAGAGGTAATCATGCCCGGAATAGCTGCTCTTTGATCTATCATATGATAAACTTTATTCAGGCATGATCGATACTGATGGTAACATTTTTATAGGCTTTTAAGTCTAATCATTAAAGCCCTATAAATGGAGGATAAATATGCCTGTAACAATGGGGGGAATGGCTTCCGGAGTTGATACGGATTCCATTATTGAAAAACTTGTTGAGGTGGAATCTCAGCCTATAAGGCAGCTTGAGAAGAGCAAAGTCAAGAGCAATGGACGTAAAGAGGTTCTCGGTATTGTAAGTTCTCAGCTGAAAGACCTTGACTCAAAGGCCAAAGATCTTTACGGCTTCAGAGCATCCTATGATGAAAAAAAATCGGTTTCTTCTGACCCTGCAGTGCTTGATGCAACTGCTACAAAATATGCTGATATTGGTAATACCTTAATTGAAGTAGTTGAGGTGGCATCTAACCATAAAATTACAACAGATACTATTGATGGTGATAAAAAACTACCTGCAGGGAGGCTGGTTGTTGAAATTAATGGGGAAACCAAATCTATACGATTCAGGGGCGGTAAACTGAGCAGCCTTGCTGACGCAATAGGTGAGGAGGCATCTGAACTTCTTTCTGTAAGTTTTATTAAGACTTCAGGAAATGATCATATAATTGCAATAACTTCAAAGGTTCCAGGGAAAAAGGGGGAGATTAAATTTTCCGGTTCCGAGGAGCTTCTTAAAGAATCAGGCCTTATTACCGGTAAAAAAAATGATAAAAGTGAAGATACTCCTGTAGTCTTTGACCGGAAATATTTTTCCTCTTATCAGGGTGAATATAAACCGGAAAGAGCTGATGGTTCTCTTCAGGTGGCAGGGGATGGTAAATCTGTCTCAATAAAAGGGCAGATATGGCAGGAGTATGAACTCCCCCTTGGCGTGGATATTGCCAAAGATACAATATTGAGTTTCAATTTTAAGTATATAGAAGAGGAAAAAGATGTTGTCCCCTACAAGGTTGAGACAGGACCGGAAGAGGAAGTTAATATAAAGGGGATAAGAATAAAGAGCTATAATATATCACGTATAAGGCCTGTTGATGAAAAGGATACAGAAAAATTTGACAGCATTATTGGTGTCGGTGTCGTAAGCAGTGATGATAAAGGACGGTCTGAAAAGATTTATCCCGTATCACCCGACGCTTCCGCAAAGCAGGAAATACCAGTAGGGAAGGATTTTGAAGGGAGGAAAATTTCAAGGATTGTATTTTATGCAAATACCGGGGAGGCGGTATTCAGTGAACCGGTTTTTGCCACACCGATAGCAGATACCGGTGAATTTGAATTAAAAAATATTATTGAAGAACCTAAAAACGCCATTCTGAAAATTGACGGGATAGAAGTTGAGCGGGAAAGCAACAGAGAACTTAATGATGTTGTAAAGGGGCTTGTCCTTGATGTTAAGAGAAAGTCTGTTCACCCTGTTGAATTAAGGGTGAGTCATGATATAGATCAGCCGGTTGAGCGGATAAAAAAGTTTGTTGAATCCTATAATGCTTATATTGAATTACACAGTAAAATAACAAAAGCAGTTAAGGTTGATAAACCGGGAGAATCACAAAAGCTTGACGAAAGCGGTATGTTTGTTGGGGATATGACATTAATACGGCTGGAAAACGCTCTTAAAAGTGTTGTTTCTGGCGCCTACCCGAGCAGGGCGGAAAAGCCTATAAAAATATTTACTCAAATGGGTGTTTCCACAGGGAGTGTGAATTCAAGCTGGGAAACTATTCAGCAGGGGAAGCTGGTAGTTGATGAAGCTGAATTGAGAAAAGCTATAATTGAAAACCCGGAAGGTGTGCGTATGTTTTTCGGGTCAGATTATGAAGGGGACAACAGGGTGGACAGCGGAATGGCTTTTTCCCTTGTTCGTACACTGACTCCATATGTATCTTTCGGTAAAAACATAATCGAAACAAAAATTGAACTTGAAGACAATTCAATTAAACTTGCCAATGAAAGAATCCAGAGACATGAAGCTCATTTGAAGCAGTTTGAAGAGAAGTTGAAGAAAAAATTTGCATCCATGGAAAAAGCGATTGCAGGTTCAAAAAGTCAGCAGAACTGGCTTAATCAGCAGACTGGTAATAAAAATAACGAGAACTAAAAATTGATGGGTACCTTTCTTTTCGGGGGATGAATTTTTCTGTTTCACAATATTTTCCCGGTTTTTTTCTTTATTTTTGCAGCCGGGATTTTAAAATATCCGGGTATTAATAATATTTTCTGGAGGACTGAATGGATATTCAGATTAATAATTTTCCCGTTGAGATTGAACTTGAAGAGGAAAAAACTGTTAAAGATGTTGTAGATTCAATATCTGACTGGGTAAATGAGAGGGAGCTGATCTTTATCGGTATAGATATAGATGGTAATCATTTTGGTATTGATGAGGTGCCTGAACTTTCTATAGACGGGGTAAACGTTTTGAATTGTATTGTCCAGTCACGGGCTGATATTGTTTATGAAACACTTAATGAGGGGATAATCTACTGCGACAGGGTTATCGACTATATGGTTGAAATCAGGCAGGATGGAGCTGAAGCTGATGAGCTTGAAGACCTGGTTTCCGGAATGGAATGGCTTCAGGATGTATTCTCCACGGCTACCACTCTCCTGAGTATGAGTCTGGAGGATGTTCAGTTCAGGGATCATAACGCGGCCTATTATGTTAATCAGCTTCTTGATATGAAGCACACAATTATAAAATATTTATCTGAAATGAAAGAGAAGGAGATGCCTGCCCTTGATGAAAATCTGTTTCATAATCTCAAGGAGATTTTTGCCATATTTATGGTGAGCCAGGAGATGAAGCGGCTGATTGTTGAAAGTATTGATTCACCCGATACTCTTCTCGTATCGCTTCAGGAGATTCGTAAAGTGCTGCCTGAACAGGTAAAAAATCTTGAGGAGACTGCGGTTGCTTATCAGTCAGGAAAGGACGAGGAGGCTGTTGAAAAGCTTTTTCAATTTATCGATTTTATGTTCGATTATACACGGACATGCTACCAGATAGCGCCGGTGTTTAATGTAGATCTCAGGGAGATAGTTATTGATGAAGTTTCTCTTGATGATAAAAATCGTGAACTTCAGAATCTGCTTCATGACACTCTTGATGTTATGGAGAATAATGATATGATAAGTCTTGCTGATATTCTCGAATATGAGATAATGGAATCGATTAAAAATATTGATAAATATATCGATATTCTTCTTGAAAACATTATTGACTAATAAAACTCTATCATTCCCCTTAAACTTAAATATTTCTGAATATACCCTGTTTTGGCAGATTTTATCCCTCCCTTTAAGGGAGGGTTATAATGAAAATCACCTGAAATATCAATATAATAATTGGAGTCATTACCGTGTCTGAAGATAAACATAAAAAACTATGGGGCGGCAGATTTTCCGGCAAAGCCTCAGATGTTACTGAAAGGATGTCCAAGTCTGTACATTTTGATTCCCGTCTGTACAGGCAGGATATCAGGGGGTCTATTGCTCATGCGAAGATGCTCAGGAGGATAAATATTCTCACCGATTCTGAGCTGAGTGATATAATCAGCGGGCTGAAGGGTATTGAAGCGGAAATTGATCAGGGTATTTTCCCTTTCCTATCTTCAAGAGAGGATATACATATGAACATCGAAGCTGCTCTAACCGAAAGGATAGGGGAGGCTGGTAAAAAACTTCATACAGGGCGTTCAAGGAATGACCAGGTTGCAGTTGATGTGAGGATGTATATAATTGATGAGTCGGTATATATAAGGGAACTCATCAGCAGGCTTATGAATACCCTTATTGAACTGGCGGAAAATAATAGTGATGTTCTGATACCTGGTTATACACATCTTCAGGTGGCTCAGCCGGTGCGTTTCAGTCATCATCTTTTAGCCTATGCATGGATGTTTTTACGTGATAGAGGGAGGCTCGACAGTGCTGTTAAAAATGCCTCACGCCTCCCCCTGGGGTGCGGCGCCATGGCCGGGGTTAACTATCCCAATGATAGAGACTTCCTAATGAATGAACTTGGATTTGATGAACTTATATATAATTCCATGGATGCTGTGAGCGACAGGGATTTTGTCCTCGATTTCCTTTATTTTTCATCTGTGCTGGGGATGCATCTTTCCAGAATCAGTGAGGAGATTATTCTCTGGTCAACTTCGGAATTCAGCTTTATCAAACTCCACGATTCTGTTACAACTGGTTCATCAATTATGCCGCAGAAACGGAATCCTGATGTTGCTGAACTGATCCGCGGAAAAACCGGGCGTGTTTACGGAAATCTTTTTTCACTTCTCACTATACTTAAGGGGCTCCCAATGACATATAACAGGGATATGCAGGAGGATAAGGAGCCTCTCTTTGATTCCATTGATACTTCAATTCTTGCGCTTGAGGGTATGATCGAGATGCTTTCTTCAGTAACCATAAACAGTGAAAAAATGAAGAGAGCAGTCTACAGTAATTATTCCACAGCAACTGATCTGGCAGATTATCTTGTGAAAAAAGGTGTTCCTTTCAGGGAGTCCCATGAAATATCGGGTAATATTGTAAGGTACTGCGAAAAAGAGAATCTTGATTTTTTCACTTTGACTATAGATAAACTTAAGAATTTTTCTGATGTTTTTGAAGATGATATTACTGAAGTTCTGGATCCTCTGGAGTCGACTGAAAGAAAGCTTTCAAAGGGGAGTACATCCAGGGTTGAAATTGAAAGGCAGATATCAATACTGAAAGAAAAAATATAGCCGGTTCCTGCATTGAAAATTATATTTAAAATAATTAAGGGATTATTTCTGAGTGCTGCAGTTGTTTTTCTGCTCATAATTTTCCCTGATATTTATATTACAGTTTATTCCTCTGTTTATATTTTTAATGATATTGAAGATGTCCCTTCTAATAAATGCGGTCTTCTTCTTGGTACCAGCAAGTACAGGCCGGAGGGGGGTGTTAACCCTTATTTTAAGGAGAGGCTCGATGCTGCAGCGGAACTTTATAAATCGGGGAAGATTGAATTTATTATTGCCAGCGGTGATAACAGCGAAAAATATTATAATGAGCCGAAGGTAATGATTAATAGTCTTATTGAGCGGGGTGTCCCATCGGGAAAAATTATTCCCGATTATGCCGGATTCAGGACCCTTGATTCGGTAATCAGAGCAAGGGACGTTTTCGGCCAGAATTCAATTACCCTTATCTCTCAGAAGTTCCATAATGAGCGGGGGATTTATATCGGCAGAAAACATGGAATGAATGTTGTGGGATATAATGCTTCAGATTCATATGAGCCTGGAAGCCTTAAGATAAGGATTCGTGAGGTGTTTGCCAGGATGAAAGCATTTATTGATATTCATATAATTGCTGAGACACCAAAGTATCTGGGGGATAAGATAGAGATTAAGTAATTCTATATTATTCTAGAATGGGGATTCAATTCTAATATATGTACTATAAGTTGGGATTAACTTGAAAATAATTTTCAAGTTCTCCTTGACTATTTTTTTGTATAATTATCCTCTAACCTACTGGCATAGATTAAGGGTGGATAAATGAATAAAATGGAGAAATGCAGCCGGCGAATGAAAGCTTTTATATACAAATTATTTTTTTCCTTGAAAGAGAATTTATTTAATTTATTGAGATCCTTTGTGGCGGGATTTGGCATTCTCTTTCTTGTGATATTCTTTGCACTTTATATTTCAATACGCGAGTCGGTTACAGCATATATTGGCGGATCTCTTCTTGATAACCTTGCCAGTGATGAAATTAAAATAGTGCATCGTAATTCTAAGTCACTTGACTTTATTAAAACTGCAGATTCTCCTGCAATTACTCCGGCTTTAGCCGCGCAGATCAGAAGAATGCCTCACTTTAGTGAAATTAACGCTCTCAGCAGGGTGGGGTTTAATGTGCGAATAAGAGGGGAGCTTTTAGGTAAGAGAAGTGAGGTTTATCTACCTGTATGCGGTATGGATAGATCGGCTCTTCGCGGGAAGGTGGAGAACTGGAGGGGCTTTGTCGGGAAAGACCCTGTGCCGGTTATTGTTCCATCTTTTGCTGTTGATATACTTAATAATTATCTGGCTATGAATAGCATTCCTGCTATAGCTTCAAAAGAGTTTGTAGGTTTTCCTGTTGAGCTCAGGTTTGTTACCGGCAAAAGGAATATGGAGTCTTTCAGGTCGTATAAGTTTGACGGTGAAATACATGGATTTACTAATCTTGTCAACTTTACAGGGATTATTCTTCCATCTTCATATCTGGAATCCCTGGCAGCCAGATATAGAAAGGAGACCGGCAGATCTGCAGGATTCGAATATGTTGTAATATACGCTAAAGTAAAGGATACTGACATGCTTCCTGAGATTGAAAAAAATCTCAGGGCTATGGGGCTCAAAGTTGAGTCTCAGAAGGATATTGTTGAAAAGACTAAGCAAACCATGGCTGTAATTGATGCTGTTTTTATGGCCATTCTTGCTGTCTTTTTTATTGTTTCTGTTATTTCTATCTTCAATTCATATCTGACTCTTGTTTATATCCGGAGCCAGAAGTTTTCTCTCAAAAGGGTTCTGGGTTTTTCAAAGATTCAGATTCTTTTCTTCTTTCTTGTTGAGGCTGCTTTTATTGGAGCTTTTTATGGAGGGGCTGGCTTTTATCTGGGTAATGTAATTATTAAATATGCTAATGATTTTATCGCAAAATGGATACCCTTTCTAACATCTGTTTCACTAAGTCCTAATGGGGGTGATGTGCTGATCCTTTCTATTATGCTTTCATCTTCAATATGTGCTGCTTCGGCTTTTGTCCCGGCTATTTTTGCCTCAAATATAAATCTGTTTAAAGCTATCAGGAGATAATGATGCTGCTTGATCTAAAAAATATTTCTCTCTCCTTCGGTAAAAGAAAAATACTGGACAATGTCTCCTTCACTGTATCAAAGGGGGAGATTATTGCCATCACGGGTAAAAGTGGTACAGGTAAAACATCTCTTCTAGGGATTATTTCCGGTCTCCTTGATCCTGACTCAGGTGAAGTTTTATATAAAGATGAAAATCTTGTAAAATGGTGGGATTTTAAAAAATCTGCTTTTAGAAACAGAAAGATAGGTTTTGTTTTCCAATTTTTTAACCTGCTTCCTGATCTAACCGCATATGAAAATATACGCTATCCCTCTCTTAAGCTTTTTTTCCCGAAAGATGTTCATAGGGAAATTCTTGATATCTCGGCTGTTCTGGGTATTGATGGGATATTGCAGCAGAAGCCCGTTACTCTTTCAGGCGGGGAGAGACAGCGTGTTGCTATAGCAAGAGCTGTTATAAATAAGCCCTCCCTTCTTCTTGCTGATGAGCCCACAGGGAATCTGGATGTTGTTACTGCTCTTGAGATTAAACATCTTTTTGCCAGGCTTAGAGAGGAGAAGGGGATATCAATTGTTATCATTACCCATGATCAGAAATTGATTGAAATCGCAGACCGTCATTATCACCTTGAAGAGTGCAGGCTGACTCTTGTGGAGAAGAAGCCTGCTGCTGTATCTGTAGAAAAGAAACGGAGAGCGTCAACTGTGAAGCCGTCTGGTTCATCTGGAAATAAAAAGGCTAAAGACGAAAAAACAAAGGCGGTTAAGCCCGGATCTTCAAAAAAAATTTCCGGTGCCGTATCCCCCAGGGTTACAGCAAAAGATAAGGCAAAAGCAAAGACAAAGGTTGTAAAAAAGAAGACCCTTTAAAATGCCTTACTGTCAATGTTTGATGCCTTCATCATCTGCTCTTTTAAGTCGGATCTTGAGGTAGCTGCCATTATTGTCCGCGATCGCCACTGTGCATCATTTTTGAGATATCTTGTTGAAAGCCCGATAGCGTCATAGGTGTAAATAATGCGTGTTTTACCATCTTCGTCAAGGTATTCTCTTTTACCTGAAGGGACGCAGTATAGTTCGGCATTACGCAACAGTATTTGTCTCAGTTCTTTGTCATCTGATTCTTTTATTATTCTGTGCATCCTTTTGGACTCAAAGATTACTGAGTAGCTTTTTGATCTGTCGTAAAATGTGATTGTCTTTTTTTCATCATTGAATTCAAAGAAGCTATGATCTGTAAAGATTAACAGATCTCCTCTATTTAGGTATGGTCTGGCCATAAGCATGATTATGGAAAACTGTACCTGATTCATATAAAACTGCTTAAGGTACTCCAGTCTTCTGTTCTGAATATCCCTCTGATCTTTTGATGCTGGATTACGCAGAGTATCCTTCTTCATTGCTATCAGCCGATCCAGGTTTGCCCCTTTTGGACTCTCCCGCAGGGCAAATCCGGAGTAATTGTTTTCTGATTGAGAAGCAACTACAGGCGGGTCTTCAGCATCTGATTTAATTTTATCCAGCTCACCGGTTTCAGCCAGTTTTTTTGTGTCTGCTGTGATGTTTCCTGTTAATTCTGGCTCTTCTGTTTTGATATATTGGCTGCTTGATATAAAAGGGTCATCTCCGAAGAATGCTGATGCAATAGAGTCAAACAGGGATTCTTTTTCCGGATCGGTTTTTTTGATAAGCTTTATTTTATACCAGTATTTTATTCCGGGAGTAATGCTTCTGTCTTCATAATTGGTGTTATCTGTTACCGCAATTTCAGTAAAACCACGATCTTTGAATTCTGATCTCAGAATAGAGTAGTTGCCATTTTGAACCGGCTCCCATTTTATTGATATTTTATCAGAATATGTACCATATGAAACATTCATATCCCGGAGAATTCCAGTGTCAGAATCCAGGTTAACGGTAGTAGTGAATAGTATTGCCGCTACTATAATATTTATCATCATTATTTATTCCTCAATTTGATGTTAAGGTAACTGGATATTTTCTTTATGTCTATATTTTTTTAAAAAAAGTCTATGTCAGATGGTTTAGCAATTATAACACAGGCTTGATTGTCACCATTGAATTTTTTAAAAAACCCCTTTAAAGTACTTGTCATTGATTAAACGTGTATTAGTTTTCAATTTATACTTTTATTATATCGATTTTTTGATATCATTCAAAATAAAATTTGAAATATAAGTTTAGTGTAAATAATTTTTTACTAAAAAATAAAGATGTAGAATAATTCATAAATGTCCCATTATTTTGTCATCTTACTGCCTAAATTTAAAGCTCAAACTGGAAAATATAAAAGGTCAACATTTAAGACCATTAAACGGTGAGTGATATTATGTTCAATGAAAAAGACAAGGCTTCATTTTTTTCCAGATTATACTTTACATATAAGTCTGAGTACTATTACAGAAAATTTAAAAAAAAAATTGCGTCTATAAAAGCGAGGCCTCTTGTCTGGGGTATATGGAATGTAGTTGTTTACGGCCCTAATATACATGTCGGGAAAAATGTGGTCATGGTTGGGGCAGATGGTTTCAAAACCACTCTCACTACTGTTTCCATGGGCGGGAAAGAAGGTAGTATTGTAATAGGAGATAATGTTCTTGTGATGAACGGAGTGCGTATAAGCAGCGCAAGCAGAATCGAAATCGGCGATGACTGCATGCTTGCGAATTTCTGCTATATAACAGATGCGGACTGGCACGATATTTATGACCGCACATCATCACCCGGCGGTACTGCCCCGGTTATTCTTGAAAAGGGTGTATGGATCGGCGATTCAGCTATTATATGTAAAGGGGTGAGGATTGGCGAAAATTCAATTGTAGGCGCCGGTTCTGTTGTAAGGAAGGATGTTCCCCCCAATGTTGTGGTTATAGGGAACCCTGCGCAGGTTGTAAAAAAGCTTGATCCGGATAGAGTTATAACCATGGGTAAATTATACGAAAATCTTGAAGCAGGGGTGAAATCTTGAAAATCTGTCTTTTATGCTACAGGGGTAATCCCTATTCCGGGGGGCAGGGGATTTACCTCAAATATATTGCTGAGGAGCTGGTGCTCCAGGGGCATGAGGTACATGCTGTGGTGGGGCCCCCATATCCTGATGAAATGAAGGGTGTAATCGTGCATAAGATCCATAATGAGGAGTATTATGTAAAAAAGGGTCTTAACTTTTTAAGCAGGGAGAACCCTTTCAGGATATTTAATCCCATTGACGCATATGAGTATCTCCATAGCAGGCTTGGAGCTTTTCCCGAGATAAGCTCATTCGGGTACAGGGCCTTTTTTCTGCTCAGAAAGCTTCATGAAAAATATAAATTTGATATTATACATGATAACCAGTCTCTCGGTTATGGACTCCTTTTTATGAAAGCAATGGGGATCCCTGTAGTTGCCACTATTCATCACCCTCTTACAATCGATTTAAGAACAGTACTTGAAAGGTCAGCATCGTTTGTGAAAAAATTCCGTTTTGTAATGTTTTATCCAACCCTGATGCAGAGTATAGTTTCTAAAAGGCTTGATCATATTATTACTGTTTCTGAAGATTCAAAAAAAATGAATAACCGGGATCTTGGTGTCCCACTTGAAAAGCAGAGTGTTGTATATAACGGGATAGACAGGAATATTTTTTATCCCTATAAAATTGGAAAAAGGAGTAATGAAATCATATTTGTGGGGAATATTGAAGATGGTAAGAAGGGGTTTGTTTATCTGCTTAAGGCTCTGACCCTGGTTAAGCCTCAAATCAGGCTTGTAGTGGTTGATGGAGGCGCCCCCCACAGAAAAATCACAAATATGCTCATTGATAAGCTTAATCTGAGAGACCGTATCATTTTTGAAGGTACTGCTTCAACAGAGCGTCTTGTACAGCTCTACTCAAGGTCTGCTATTGCAATTGTTCCTTCGGTTTATGAAGGTTTCGGATTCCCTGCTGCTGAGGCCATGTCCTGCGGCGTGCCTGTAATTGCAAGCGACGGCGGCGCACTCCCTGAGGTTGTGGGGGACGCGGGGATTATTGTTCCTGCAAGGGATCATGAGGCTCTGGCAGAGGCGATAAACAGGATTATTGATAATAAGGCTGAGCTTAAGAGGATGGGTGAAGCCGGGATAAAGCGGGTTGAGGAGAAGTTTACCTGGAAAGGCGCTGTAGAGCAGATGGTTCAGGTTTATAAAAGTCTTATGTGATGTTTTTTAATGAAATATAATGTACCGGATGAGGCAAAATGCTGTTAAATATTATAATTAATTCCATAAAGAATAAAGGCGCATACTTTATTCTTCTAAGTCTGATTTTTATTCAGTTTTTCTCAATCCCTGCCAGAGCAGTTTCCATTTGGACAACATTACCTCCATCTTTGAGCTATTCAGCAAGAATACTTTATGACCAGGGTGTAGATTATGGATGGACCAGGGAGAGTGACACAAGCTCATCTTTTGAAGAACATTCTCTTGGAGTTGGTGGAGCAGGGGGGACATTGCAGGGGGGGATAATTTTCAATATATTTCCCAGGATGACATTCTTCGACGGTCCCGGACTTGCTTTGGAATTTTTTGCAGAAACTTCTGCCTTTTATACATCTTACTCTCCGGTTTATTACGCGGGCGCAGCTACAGCTTTTCGGGTATCTCACACCGGTATTTATGCCGGATACGGCTACTCTCATCAGAGGGGCGACTTCGCACGAGATGGTGTTGAGGAAAAGCTGAAGCCCGGCAGGGTGGGGGTAATAGGATTTTTTATAGATTATCCCGTAACAGGGAGAACCGGTTTTTATCTTGGGGTTCATCTTTTTGATCAGGATCCCTTTTCAGATGATCAGGCTGAATACTGGGACAGACTTAGTGTGCGGGCCGGCCTTTCATACCACAGGTAAGGTTTTACTGATTGCTGATTTTGTGGGATGAGTTTTATCTGTTCATTTTTGTGAGGGCAGGTATTTTAAAAAATAAGTGTATTTATTTATGAAATACACTTATTTTTTTTAATGCCTGGTTGACTTTTCCATATTTTTTTGCTACAGTTTTAATTAAATGTGGTAAAAAATATACGGAGGATTTGCATGAAAAAGTTTATTTCGTTTCGTCTCGTCTCGTCTCGTCTCGTTTAAACTTATGTCTGTTTTTTTATTAATTACCTTCCTTGTGATGTCTGTATCATGTTATGATTACAACCCGTCGTCAGTTTCTGACACTTCTTCAAAAAATTATGATTATTTTTTCAAAATAATTGTCAGTGATGAAAAAATGCGTTCAATGAGTAATGAACAGTTAGATGTTATTAATGAAAATGTTTTATCTATAGAAAATCAGTTCCAGGCACGGCTGATCAATACTGGCAGAATGAGAAATACTGATACTGTAAATCGTATGTCATTGATTGCAGCTGAGTTAATTTCAAATGAGGAAATATCTGAAAGTATTTACAATTTAATGCAGGCAGGAGTGGGAATCGATTTTTCCTGTAATGAAATGTTGCGGGATAATTTAAAAGAACAGAGTAGCAGGTCTTCATCAAAAGTTTACGCAAATGTTTACACTTTCACCGGAGATAATTCGATAAAAAGCTCACAATGGGAATGGAATGCTGTTTCTGTATCTGCAGAACGGAATTATAGAAATGCAGGCGACCCCGTGGAAGGGAATGATAATGATGACAATGAAATATCTATCCAGGGTGAATTTAAAGATGAAGCTTTGATACAGGATTATTACAGCGGAGTATTTGACGAACTGACCTCCAGAAGTGATGTTATTACAGAGGAAGCAGAGGATGGATCAATTAAGCTGGTTCTTGCCAATGGTGTAGAAATGGAATTCGAAGCTGATGGTGATGATGAAGGGAGAGGGTTTAAGAAGAAGTGGAAGAAGGTTAAGAAAAAGATTAAAAAAAATACACATAGAGTAGTTGGAGCGCTTGTATTTGCCACTGGTGGGGCTTTGGGATATTTTGCCAATGCTATACCAATCTTAGGCCAGGGTTTAGCTTATTTGGGTGCTGCTTGTTTAATGTATTCTGGTACGGAAATGATGAAAGAAAATGAATATTATATTGGCTGCAAATTTGAGGAAGAAATCGAATAATACTTTAGTTTGTGAATAATAATACTCCCTGTTAAATAACAGGGGGTATTATATTTTTTTAATAATTTTATTAATACGAATATTTTTATACAAAATATCTAAGAGGATGTAATTTGAAAATGAAAAAATATTTAATATGCTTATTAATATTATTTTTTACAGTAAATTTAATCGCATCATCAGATTCTCAAGGTCAAATAGGTAAAGGAAAGACAAATTTGATTTATTCGCCATTTGCCTATAATCATTTTATAGGCAGTATTTCCGGCATTAACGATGATTACGGTTTTAAAGAACAGCTCGTTGAGGTACCTGCTAAGCGTATAGGTATTGAAAATTATATAATAAACAGCAGAAGTAAACATGAGGATTATCTTGGTCTTTTTTTATATATGACTCATAATCGGATTAATACAGGTACTAATCCTGACGGTGATCTGGATTATAAGAAAAAAGGTACAAGTATAACGGCTCTCTCTGTTGGATTTACTGGTATGCAGCCTATTAGTTTTATATCAAAAAAACTATATCTAAAAGTTGCATTGGGTATTTCTTCTATCGATATGTGGCGGAATGAAACTGATGATAAAAATAGCAGATTTGGTATGTATATTGATGGTGGTTTTCGATATGTTTTTTCTTCTGATTCAAAATATAATCTTAATGTTGGTATAGATTTTTCACATTCAGAAAGCTTTTTGAAGGCCAGTGACAAAGGCTATAATGGAATTGGATTGCGAGGCATCTATCCTTACGTGGGGATTATGTGGTAATCAGATTTATTTATACTATTTTTTGTAACGGTTTTATTTCTATTCTGCTTTCGGGGCTTTTTATTAGCGATCTTTATGCGGGAGAAGAAAATCGTAATTCAGGTTTTACTATCTCGCCGGGATTTTCTTTCCTCTATGGAACTATCTATGAATATGTTTTTATAGATGGGAGAAAGGGGAGCGAACTGAAGTGGGATGTTAAACCACTGGTTATGGCTGGAACAGAAATTGCTTATAATCACAGTAATTTTGATATTAAGGGGAGCTTATTATTTGCAATTAACGAGCATACCGGTAAAATAAATGATTATGACTGGAATGATTCAGGTGATTTAAGCCATTTCTCCAGCCATTCTGTTAGCCAGAGCGGTACTCTTTTTTTTAATATGATTTTATCCTACATGCTGGACATAAACAGAGAATTTATATTTGTTCCGGGTATTGGAATCCGGTTGAATAGAATTCAATTAACTGCAGAGGATGGTTATCTTGAGTATCCTCCAGGTTCACCCCCTGTCAGTACTTATGGGAAAGGTATAATCTATGAACAAAGGTATCTTATCCCTTATGCTGGCGGGATGCTGAATTATTCAGTGGATATATTTAAGCTGTCAGCAGGTTTATTTTTTTCCCCTTTTCTTTATTGCAATGCCAGGGATAGTCATGTTAAAAGGGATATAGATTTTTATGACAGTATAAAAATGGGGAAGTATTATAATATACGCACCTCTCTGGAATATCTTCTTTCAGAAAGGATTTCTTTAACACTGGAATCGGCATATACATATGTTCCTCTTGCAAAAGGGGATAGTTACTATATCGACTTATCAAGCGGCTCAAAAAGTTCTATTTTTAAAAACGGGTCCGGGATAAAAGCTGAATATTATGAGTTAATGTTGCTAATCTCTTTGCGAATATAGAATTTTTTATCGTGTTTATATAAAGAGAAAAAACAGGATTTTATCTGGAGTTTATTGAGTTTATGAAAAAAATATACATATATGCTCTGACCCTTGCCTGTGCCTGTGCAGTTATATTCAATTCCGGATGCTCTGAGCATGAGGTATGCCATGCTGAATGCTCCAATCGTGAAGATAGATGTATCGAGAGTTGTGATAAAAATTATGAGGAAGGCACACCAGAACGTCAGAGCTGCTATGATTACTGCAACAATGTATATATTAAATGCATCCAGAAGTGTGAAGGGATAAGTGATTAAAAATAGTCTCCGGAATAAAGTGTTATTTAGGGTATTTCAGATGTAAAAAGGAATAGGGCTCTGACCCTCTTCTCGGTATCCCCACTTAAACCCACAAAACAAGCCTCTTCCGGTACGCATCCTCATAAAAGAGAAATTTTTCCACGCATTCCATAAAGTTTTTCCCCAGCTGCAAAAAATATTCATGCAAAGTAAATCTAAGGGGGGAAACAAAATTTTCATCAAGATAGCAGTTTATAAAACCGATTTCATTGTCACGGGGATCCCTGGAAAGACCTTTTCGCACAGGATTGTACCCAATATACCAGAGCAGCCACAGGAGATATTCTTCCGGATTGTCAGATTCTTCGATTATCGTAGAACCAAACCTTTCATTCCAGAATGGCCCTGTTTCACCTGTGCCCCGGTTGTATTTTTCTGCCATTCGTGCCTTGATAAACTGCATTATAAGAGAAATGGTCTCTCTGTTCTCTAAAGTTTTTATAAGAATATGAATATGATTGGCAACAGTTTCCGCAGCAATGAGCTCAAAATTGTATTTTTCCTGGCACAACTTTATTGATTCAATGAAATATTTTTTCCCGTATTTGCTTCTGAGCAGGTCCCGTTTGCCGCGGCATCGTGTGAAACAATGGTAAGTTACCCCCTGTGCGATAGTTCTCAAAGGTCTTGGCATTTTTCTCCTCCCGAATAATATCAGAATTTGTTAAGTGCTTAATATTAATACGTTTTATGAGGGAATTTTTTTGAAAAAAAACGGGGTCAGAGCATTTTTTCAGTTTTTTTTGTCTTTTCGGTAATTTTTGTGAAAATGAGTGATAGGACGATGGGACATTAGGGTCAGAGCACTTTAATTCCTGGCAAGGGGTCAGAGCCTCTTGGCTTAGCAAACAAAACCCCGCCTCTCCAGCGGGGTTTTTAAGACTTTGTATATTCCAGCTAAACTATTTTACATTCACGCTGTAGTTTTTACCTTTATCAGCACTTTCATCATAAACTTCAACATTGTAATTCTTTCCGTTTATCATTACTAAGTAATTGCTGACTTTTGCAGAATTAATATCCTCTTTTTTCACTTCAGCTTTTTTCTCTTCGCCATTTCCTTTCCTTACGCCAACCTGGGCTTTGCCTTTGAGAAAGTCTATCCCCTTACCACCGCATGTTGCAGCAATGAAAATATTCTCATCAGACAAGTCTGAAATTCCTGCTTCTGTGAGGGCTTTTTTAGCAGCCTCAATACCCTTTTTCGGATTTGCGTCATCTATTTCAAGAGGGGTCTTTGTTGTTGGTTCAAGATTAAGCTGTTCTGCTGCAATTTTCACAATTTCAGGGTCAGGCTCAATCGGTGTTTTGCCAAAGTATCCAAGCACCATTTTGCCGTAGCCGTCAGTCATTTTTTTCCATGGCCCCATCATTACATTCATGTAGGCCTGTTGAAAATAGAACTGGGAAACAGGTGTAACAGATGTGCCGAATCCGCCACGCTTAACAACTTCACCCATGGCTTTTATTACTTCAGCATATCTCCCCATTGTGTTGTTGTCGCGCATCATCTGAGTGTTAGCTGTTAGTGCTCCGCCCGGCATTGGTGAAAATGGTATTGTGGGTTCAACAGATTTTGCTTCAGGGGGCATAAAGTAATCCTTCATACACTCCTTGAATATTTCTTCAGCTTCCATTATTTTTTCTAAATCTATACCCAGGTCGTATTCACTTCCCCTTAAGGCATGCCACATTGTTATTATGTCGGGCTGACATGTGCCTCCTGAAACCGGTGCCATGGAAAGGTCTATGCCGTCTGCTCCTGCTCTTACTGCTGCCTCGTAACAGGATGCGCCTGTCCCTGCTGTGTCATGTGTGTGAAAACGAAGATGGGTTCCTTCCGGGAGCATGGCTTTTGCCATCTTAATTGTCTCGTATACAGTTTTCGGGGTGGCTGTGCCTGATGCGTCTTTGAAACAGACAGTGTCGTAATCTATTCCTGCATCAAGAATTTTTCGTAATGTATCTATATAGAATTGAGGCGTATGTACATAGTCAATATTTTCCCAGAATGGGGAGAGTGACATTAAAGTAATTGCAACCTCATGTTTAAGCCCCGCGTTTTTTATACACTGTCCGCTGTAGATGAGATTATTTACATCATTAAGAGCGTCAAAATTTCTGATGGTAGTTACGCCGTGCTTTTTGAAAAGCTTTGCATGAAGATCTATTATATCGCTGCTTTGCGATTCAAGCCCTACAACGTTTACCCCTCTTGCAAGCGTCTGCAGATTAACATCGGGTCCCACAACTTCGCGGAACCTGTCCATCATTTTAAATGAGTCTTCATTGCTGTAAAAGTAGGGTGACTGGAACATTGCTCCGCCGCCAGATTCAAAATGGCTTATCCCTGCATTTTTAGCAGCTTCAACAGCAGGCATGAAATCCTCGGTGAAAACCCGTGCGCCGAATACTGACTGGAAACCGTCACGGAATGCTGTTACCATTACGTCGATTTTTTTTATACTCATTTAGCTGTAACCCCCTGCTGAATTTTTTCATGATATTTTTTACGGTTTATTTCAGATTAAATCATGTAAGATCTACCCTGAAATATAGTCATATTTCAGGGTAGATGTAAATTGAATAAGTTAATAATTTATGTCAATAAAAAGATATCCTTTTAATTGCATAATCTCCGGGGCCGGATCCCGGCAGAAGTGATGAGTTAAATTTGCCTGAGTATTAATGATAATTTTATTGACTCACAGCTTTTTATTAATAATACTTCTATCTTGCGGGGTTAATAAATGGATATATTTTCTGACAGCTGTAAAGAGATGACGCTGGTTGATGATGCAAGCGCTGTTCTTTTGGATCTCTGCGGTGAAAAAGATACTGAAGTTATAAGGGGTAAACTGGTTGATATAGTACTCTTTCTCCGCTTTGAACTTAAAACAAAGGGGAGCCTGAAGGGTGAAAAAACCGAATCTCTGGGAGATCTTGAATCATCTGTAGTCGCTTTTCTTGATAAATATGACGGCAGTGCCTTTGAAGAGCTTTATTCTATAGTATATGAGCTTATAAGGCTTATACCTAAATTCAATATTTATGGAATTGATATTACTGAACTGCGTGATATCGCTCATGATTTTGATGCTGAGCTGCGATATGATGAGGTTTTCGGATCAATTGCTTCCGATATAAGAAAGCTTACGCACCAGCATCTCTCTGACAGGCTGATTATTAAAATTGAAAAGTTTGAAGCATTCCTTAAATCTTCAAAACCTTCAGCAATGATAGAGGGGAGTACTGTTGTAAATGCCACAAGGGAGGACAAGGATGATCTTCTTGACTCGGAGGTTTTTAAGGAGCTTATTAATCTCAAAGACAGGCTTAAGGTTGCATGGTCTGACCGCGGAGATAACCGGGATCATCTATCAAGGGAGGAGTTTTTTAAGGTTATAGAGACAAATCTTGCAGGGCTGATTACCGGTGAAATAAAATCTCTTCCATCATTCAGCAAGGTGATCTCTTATGTAAATAAGGCAAAGAGCAGACTTCAGGAGGAGGACTGGATCGATATTTCACTGGGGAGACTTCGCTATTACCTTAAAAAACTTATTGAGGAGATTACTGTAACAGGGATAGAAAATAAGGGGGAGGTGCTTTTCCGCCTTATAACTATTGATTCACTTCTTGAACAGATTTCATTTATTTATTATTCCAATATTGTTAATTCAAAACATAGAATTATTGATGACAGTAATTATATAGACTCACTCCATATTCTTATTGAACTGGCTCTCTGCACAAGGGCTGTTGGCTACGGCACAAAAATTCTGGGCCGCTTCGCATTCCTTGTTGAAAATCTTCTTGAACAGCTCGATGTCCGGCCCGACAGGGTGGCTCATCTCCCCAGCATTGTTGAAGCGATGAATTCGGAGCTGGAAAATAATTTTCTCTCTCTTAAAGAGCTTTATTCACACTGTCTGATGAATAAAAATAATGCCCCTGCATTAACATCCATACTTAATAATATTATTCGTGAAAAGACAACTCATCTTCTCGGTAATCTGATTAACAGCATAAAAAATTATGATGATAGAAAGGTGATGGAGCCTTTCTTTAAACTTCTTGAGAGGGTAGAGAATAAAAAGGATTTAAGTATCAGGGATTTTGTTTACTCATTTGGTACAGATATTGAAGGGGATAGCGGGATTTTAGAGGGACCTGAGTTTATGGGGGGGAAGGGGTTTTCCCAGATAAGAAATTCCCGGATAATAAAATCAACAAAGCTCCCTGATTTTAATGTGCCCATGGGGCATGGTTTCAGCACTCTTACATATTATTACATAAAAAATAATATTTTTTCTATTGATGATCTCAGAGATGAAATAATAAAAATCGTTGCCTCTGTAGAAAAAAGGACCGGAAGAGTTTTCGGAAATGGTGCAAATCCGCTGCTTCTTATGGCAAGGTCGGGAGCTGTTATGTCAATGCCCGGAATGCTCGAAACAGTAAGTCATATAGGGATGAATAGAGAAATTACAGAAGAGTGGGCCCGTACACTTAAAGAACCGGCCAGGGCATACCAGGCCTATATAAATTTTATGCTCAGTTATGCTAAGAGTGTTCTTGGAATAGATACAACAGCTATGATTAAGGAGACAGGCTTTGACAGCTATGTGTCGGTTTTCAGGGAAGGGCTTTTTATAATGCGGGATGTGGCTGAAGTCCTTTATGAGCTTATAAATGGTGCTGTTAAAGGAGGAATACCTGATGATCCATATGAACAGCTTTACAGGTCGGTAATTGCGGTTTTTGAATCTTTTAATAAAGATGTGGTGCAGAGACAGATTAAGCATACCGGTATTCCTGACCAGTTCCAGACCGGCTGTCTTATTCAGGAGTGTGTCCCTGTCCTTTCCGGCGGTGACTGTTCAGGTGTTTTTTTTACAAGGAATCCTAATACAGGGAGGATGGGGAGCAGGTATGATGAGCAGATTGAGTTCAGTGACGGATTTTTCGGGGATGTAATCGCTGACGGTACTATTACACCGGGGAATACTGAGGATTTTATAAAGATGTATCCTGAAAAGTATGAAGCTTTTAAAAAATTTAAGCATTATGATGAGAGGATACAGAGATTCCCCACAGATATTGAATTTGCAATAAGAAACGGAGTAACATATATTGTTCAGTCCAGAGTGCTGAAACAGTCTCCAATCGCCCGGATAATCAACAGCTATGAGTTTTATAAAGAGAATATTTACACAAAGTATAAACTTATCAAGAGGACAGCATTCGGACTTAATAAAAAGATTATAGCAAAGTATCTTGACCGTAAGGCCCTTAGTGATGCGCCGGTAATAACTCAGGGTAAACCTGTTAATGGCGGCGCAGTGAGGGGAAGGATTATTAAGGATCAGAATAATATCAGCAGGTTTGAGGGGCCTCTTATTTTCATTACTGAGAGTAATGTCCCACCTAAGGTTATTATGGATGAAGACCGTTTTTTCGGTTATCTTTCAACTGAGGGTGGTGTAACTTCCCATGCTGCACTTGTGGCAATAGGTGAAGGTAAGCCCTGCGTTACTGATATTGCCTGGTCTCATGGAGAAAATGATGACGAGATAATTCTTGGAACTACTCTGCTCCACGAAGGGGATTACATTACCCTTGATGCGAATACGGGGCAGATATATAGTAAGGATATACCGATTCTCGAAGTTTCTATTGTTGATAGTGAGTATAAGGAAATTAAGGAAGAAATATTATCCGTTATAGAAGAACTTGTCAGTCCTGTTGAAAAAGAGATGAGAGGGGTATAATAGATGAACTATGAAACAATAATTTTTGAAAAAATTAATAATACCGGGATTATAAGGCTTAACAGACCGGAAAGGATGAATGCTGTATCTGAAGAGATGTACAGAGAGCTTATAGATCTGCTGGAAAGGCTTGAGGCAGATAGTGACGTGAGGGTACTGGTTCTTACAGGTTCTGTGAGGATTAAAGATGGGGTAGAGAAACAGGCTTTCTGCGCAGGAGCTGATTTGAAAAAACATTCATCAGGCGAGAGAACTGCAGAGCAGCGGAAGGAATATATTTATCTGGCACATAAAGCAAATCTGAAGCTTTATACATTCCATAAACCTGTAATAGCAGCTATTAATGGGCCGGCCAGAGGTGCAGGCGCGGAAATGGCTGCAAATTGTGATTTTATAATTATGGCAGATGATGCTTCAATAGGTTTCCCCGAGGTAGGCCTGGGGACTTTTGTCGGCGGGGGAGTTACAAAGATTCTTCCTGAACTTCTGGGGATAAAAAAAGCGAGGGAGCTTATTTATACAGGGAGGGTTCTCAGCGGAGTCCAGGCTGTGGATTACGGACTGGCATCAGCCTCTTATCCGGTAAATGAACTCATGTTCCGCTCAATGGAATTTGCTGATTTTATAGCTTCCCAGGCCCCGGTTTCAGTATCTCTGGCGAAAAAAAATCTTCAGCTTTCACCGGGAAGAGATATTGAAACAGTTCTGGAGATGGAAGCGGAGGGGATTCTTTCATGTATGGGAACAGATGACTGGAAAGAGGGTATAACTGCATTTAATGAAAAAAGAAAACCGGTCTACAGGGGGAGATAAATGGAAAGTAATCAGCTGAATGATATATTTTTTGCCAGGTCTGTTGCAATAATAGGTGCGTCAACAAATGAAACCAAGCGGGGCTACAGGGCAATCGAGACCCTTCTCCGGGAAAAATATGAGGGGAAAATTTATCCGGTAAATCCCAGACTTGACACAGTGCTTGGCCTTAAATGCTATCATAATATAATGGAAATTCGTGAAGATGTGGATGTAGCCCTTATTACCACACCGGCTGAATCTATCCCCGGTATACTGGAGGAGTGCAGCAAAAAAAATGTAAAGGGTGCGGTTATTATTTCCGGGGGCTTTGGAGAGCTGGGGACTAAAGGGAAGCAGAAAGAGAAGGAAATCGCTGCTATTGCTGCAAAAAATAATATCCGGATTATCGGGCCTAATACTTCAGGAATGATGAGTCTGCATAATAAGCTTAACCTGGTTGGAATTCAGGATGTGCCGAAAGGGGATATAGCCCTTTTATCTCAAAGCGGCAATATTGCCCTTCATATTATAACAGAAGCCGGCCTCCGGAGTAATGTGGGTTTTTCACATTATGTTGGTGTAGGTAACGAAGCTGATCTTAAATTTCATGAATATCTGAAATACTTTGAGGATGATAAGTCTACCAAAGCGATAGTTATGTATGTGGAGGGGATGAGAGAGGGGCGAAGTTTCCTTCAACAGGCTTATCAGACAACAAGAAAGAAGCCTATAATTCTTCTTAAAAGCGGAAGGACAGCCACAGGGATGAGATCTGCCGGCTCCCACACAGGCGCTCTTGCCGGGATATCGGAGGTGGCAAGGACCGCTTTCAGAAGAGCAGGTATTATTACAATAGACAATCTTGATGAGCTTTTCCCTGTGACAGAAACCCTGGCATCCCTCCCCCCTATTCATAAAAACCGGGTGGCTATACTTGCAGATGGGGGGGGCACGCAACAATTGCTGCTGATATGCTCAGTGATTACGGTGTTGAGATCCCCCTTCTAAGTGAAAAGACCCAGAAAAAACTTTCGGAAATCCTTCCTGCTAATGCTTCATTGAAAAACCCTGTTGATGTTGCCGGTGGAACAGATGACAATCCTTCAGTTTTTGCAGATTGTGCTAAAATAATTCTGAATGATCCCTCTGTGGACGGGCTGATTATAGTGGGACTCTTTGGCGGATATTCGATCCGTTTTGCTGATAAGCTGAGATTTATGGAGGAGGATGCTGCTCATCAGATGGGGAAGCTGGTAAAAAAAATCGGAAAGCCGATAATCCTTCAGAGTCTTTATGCCCTTAAGAATACCCATTCGCTGGAGCTTTTACGTTATTACGGAATTCCTGTATATGAATCGCTCGGTATTGCATGCAGGTGTGTCCATTCCCTTTCCCATTATGGCAGGTATCTTAATCATACTGAAAAAAGGCCTGTACATTTTGTTTTTAACTGGAGACAGAGAGCTAAAGCGGAATGTATTGAGATAATTAATAAAGCTAAAAGTGAGGGGCGACGGGCGCTTCTTGAAACCGAAGCTAAAAGAATAATTGCCCTTCATAAGGCCCCTGTTTCAGATGAGGCTATTGCAACAAGTGCGAATGAGGCTGTTAAACTGGCCAAGAGGATCGGCGGAAAGGTAGTGCTCAAGATTGTATCACAGGATATCCTTCATAAAAGTGATGCAGGCGGTGTTAAGGTTAACCTTGAAACAGATGATGAGATACGATCTGCCTTTGACAAGATAATATCAAATGTAAAAGATTATAAGCCTGATGCAGATATAAAAGGGTGTCTTGTCTCTCCAATGGCTGACAAGGGGGTCGAGATTATAATCGGAACAAAAATTGATGATCAGTTCGGGCCTGTTATAATGGCAGGACTGGGGGGTATACTTGTTGAGGTACTGAAAGATGTTGCATTCAGGGTTCTCCCTATTACGCGAACTTCAGCAAAGGGGATGCTTTCTGACATAAAATCTGCGCCGATTCTTAACGGTATACGGGGGGAGCAGCCTGTTGACAAGAAGGCAATAGTTGATCTCCTCCTTGTAGTTTCTGAAATTATTGAGTCCTATCCTGATATACAGGAGATGGATCTTAATCCGGTTATTGCAAGAAATGATGGTTTATCTATTGTAGATGCGAGAATTATTCTTAAAGAGGAGGATGTAAAATAATGAGTAAATGTATAACTGTTGAATATAAAGGTACTGTGGCTGTTCTTACCATGATCAGACCGGAGAAGCTTAATCCTCTCGATCTTGAAGCAGGGAAAGAGATAAGGGGTGCAATAGATGAAATTTCAGGGAAAGGGGTCAGAGCCCTTCTGATAACAGGTTCAGGAAGGGGTTTCAGTGCCGGAGGCGATATCAAAGGGATGCTTGATTCAATTGCAAAGGGTGAACCTGAAAAGTTTATGGATGATTTAACCAGTGAACTTTATGCTATAGGGCTTATGTTGAGGAAACTTCCATTCCCTGCAATTGCCGCGGTTAACGGGCATGCGGTTGGTGCAGGCATGAATCTTGCACTTTGCTGCGATTATATTATTGCTTCAGAGAAAGCCATGTTTGCCCAGAGTTTTTCCAAACTCGCTTTGATACCGGGCTTCGGCGGCACTCATCTTCTTGTCAATCAGCTCCCATGGCAGAAGGCTTGTGAAATCGCTTTCTCAGGTGACCCTCTTACTGCAGCAGAGATGAAGGACCTGGGCTTTGTCAACAGGATCGTTCATGAAGATGATCTTATGACTGAAGCTATGGCTGCTGCTGAAAAGTTTGCATCTGGCCCAACACTTACATTTGCAAGAACAAAGGAACTCTTCCTGAGGGGGATAGGAGCCCCCTTTGAGGAGCATCTTGATTATGAAAGGGGGCTGCAGGTAAAATCTGCCGGAACCGGTGACTATGCTGAAGGTGTTCGGGCAATGAACAGGGGTGAAAAACCGGAATTTAAAGGGAATTAGAAAGTAAACCCTGCAGATACGCTGAATTCGCTATTGCCAGTCTCCATATTCCGGGCATAGTTGAAGCCTATGGGCGGAACAGCAACCCGTTTAAGATAAAAGAGAATTCCCGCGCCGGGGCCATTGAAAATATATGATTTATCCTCATTGCTGAAGATTCCATGTTCCCAGAAAGTGAGTAGTGTCACCGCGCCCCAGTTGTATTTTAAAAAAGGAAATTCGTATGATATTGTGCCAGTGGCGAATTTATCAGATGTAATAATATCAGCGGGAAGAGTGCGGAAACCGGTTTTGCCGCCGATTCTTTTGCGTGCAATCCCGTGGGCTGTACCGTAATATCCCGCTGTATATAGAGTAATTCGGTGAAACGATAAAACTTTTATTGAGTAATCCATATTTATTTCTGTTGAGTAGTATCTCTTTGAATCTTTAATAAGAGGTATAAACTCTGATGCTTCATAATTAAATCTGAATCCGTAGTAAAAGTATTCATAGTATTTCAGCGAATTTATATTGAAAAGAAATGCAGCACGAAAGTCCTCCCGAGATTCAGGAATATTGTAGCTTTTACTGTAATTATCGTCAACCGTGAGCATCTGATGCGATCCGGAAATATAAAAAAAATATCTGCTGCTGAATCCGTAACCGAGATCGAGTCTTGCAACATTTTCTCTTGATTTGTATTTACTTAGAAGATACCCTTCCGGATCACCATTCTGGTATATAAAATTCTTATGAATCAGAAAAAGGTTAAGCCTGAAATCTGAATTGAGGAGAGAGTGGTCAGTATAGCCTAATATTCCGCTCCAGCCCGATTCGGACCAGGTTGCACCTGTGAAAAGGTTTTTCCCGTATCCCATGAGGTTTGACTCAAGAATATAGAGGCCGTAAGCAGTATTTCTGCTGTTGCTTGAAAACATGGGTATCGGAATTATAGTAAATTTTTCAGATACTATAATCTGAATAACAGCCATTCCCGATTCATTGATGTATAAAACTTCTATGTCGCTGAAAATATTTTTTCTCTTAAGCCTGTTGACAAATTCGTGCGGATCAAATGCGGAAACATTATCCCCCGGCTTAGTATCTGTCTGGTTAAGGATGTAGCTCAGCCTGGTTTTCTTTAAACCCAGCACCCTGAATTCTCTAATAGCCAGGTCTCCGTTATTTATAATAAACTCAACTTTCTGACTTAAAAGATATTCTCTGCTGTATTTATAGTTATTGTCATTACCGTTATTAGTAGACGCAGCAGCAGAATAACAGAAGAAAAGCAGTAATAGCTGGGAGAGTAAAAGGGATGCTGTTGTTTTTCGTATAGTCAGCTTAATGTATAAATTCATATCATTATCCATTAACTTTATCGGAAGATAATATTTCCCCGGTAAGATTGTACTTCTTTTCATTAAACTTAGTAGTTACCCTGTATATCTGATTTGCAGGGATCTTCTCTTTAATTTCTACCGGTACATAGTACTCATTAAAACCGGGTGTAATAAACCCCTTCCCTTTTTCGCTTAAAAAGAGGGATTCGCGATCATTAAACCTGCTGTAGTAATTTTTTTTCAGTTCCATTACTAAATCTGTAATAACTTTGCTTCTCTTCTTTTTTACAATCCCGGGGACTGAATCTTCAAATGAGTATGCTCTTGTGCCTGGCCTTGGGGAGTACCTGAATGTATGAATATGTGAAAATCCCACTTCCCGGGAAATGGCCACAGTATCATCAAACTCACTCTCTGTCTCTCCGGGGAATCCCGTAATCACATCTGTAGTGAAATTAAAATCTTCAGCAAGAGTCTTTATTTTTTCTGTAACCTCTATATAATGGCTTCTTCTGTAGGGCCTGTTCATCCTTGAAAGAACTGAATCGCTGCCGCTCTGGAGCGACAGATGGAGGTGTTTCACCATTCTTGGGTCTTTGAAGAGGCTGATAAAATCATCATCAGCGCTTTCAGGATCAAGGGATGTAAGGTGCAGCCTGAAGAAGGAATTGCTCTCAAGTATTCTGGTGATAAGACCGGATAATGAAACATTGCCGTCTCTGTATTTCCCGATATTTACACCTGTAAGAATAATTTCCTTATAACCATTTGCAGTAAGTTCATTAAAATCTTTTATAATGGTTCCTGCATCCCTGCTTACAGGAGCACCTCTCATGTAGGGGATAATGCAGTATGAACAGAAATTATCACAGCCATCCTGAATTTTCAGATTTGCCCGCACTGTAGATGACCTGATGGGCGGAGTATAATCGAATCTGGATGGGGCTGATATTTGCAGGTCTGTGATGATTTTATTACCTTCAATTATTTCAGGAATAAGATTTTTGAAGTCGTTTGAAATATAGGTTACCCTGGGGATGTTCCTGAATTCATCAGTAGAACATCCTGTGACAAATATCCTTGCAGATTTATTTCCAGCTTCAAGGGCCCGGGATACTGTATTTCTTACTTTAGCCTCGCTTTTACCGGTAACTGCGCAGGAATTTATAATAAAGATATCAGCATCATCACTTGTGACAATGGTGTGTCCCAGGTCCTGCAGAGAGGTGGATATTGATTCTATCTCTGACTGGTTCAGTCTGCAGCCCAGTGATGTTATCTTTATTTTCATTATTGGTGAATTTCCTGTATAATGTATTTTTACTCAATAATTATTTCAAAAAATATTTTTTAATTAACTAATACTGTTTTTAAGATCCGCACCGTCATCGGCGGCGGGGATCTTAAAAAATTTTATTCCAAATAAAAGTTAAGTAATTAACACTGATTTTTTATTACAATTAGAGCAATTAAGGTGAATAGTGATATATGTCAACCAGTGTTTCCAGTAATTTTTTCCCGATTATTTTTTAGGTTGATTTTTCTTTGATTCTGTTTTAATTTGAATAAATCAGGGGTATAATATGGATTTGAAGAAATTTGAAAATCTTGATATTGTTTTAATATGCGGTCTCCCTGCATCGGGCAAATCCCATTTTTCAAGACAGTTTTTTATTAAGTCAGGGAGAAAGAGGGTGAGCAGAAAGGAGATCCGCAGGCTTATCTACGAAATGACCAGTTTTGGTGAGAAATGGGATGAGAGTATGTTCTCTCATGTTGATGAAAACCTGGTTAAGCATACTGAACGGAAGGTGATAGAGCATCTTCTTGTTAACAATGAAAAGGTGCTTGTAGATAATACGAGTATAACTGCAGCTTCAAGGAAAATGTATCTTTCAGTTGCCGGGAGATTTAACAGGTCTATTGGAATTATATTTTTAAATACACCGGCAATAAAATGCCTTGAGCGGAATAAAAATTCAAATTCTCCGGTGCCTGGAACTGTTATTTCGAACCTCTCAGCCGCACTTGCTTTACCTGCCCGGGATGAGGGATTCAGCCAGATTCTTGTAATTGATGATTACTGATGCAGGAACTATTTTTTAATGTCGTAATTAAACTGGTAAGGGGCTGATGTTATTTTGACTTATTCTTAAATGTAATTTTCTGGAGTTAAGGGGGAAGCTGTAAAAATTAGCAGCTCCCCCCTTTTTAATGTTTACTCACACTTGAAGAAGGGCGGATTGTTATAGTATGCCGGCTGTATTTTGAAAATATTCAGCCGGCTCAGTTAATCACTTATTCAGACCCCGCTTTTCCATTTCCTTGGCACGGAGCTCTTTACGGAGAACTTTCCCCACTGTAGTTTTAGGGAGTTCCTTGCAGAATTCTACTTCTGTGGGAAGTTTATATTTTGCCAGTTTTGTGGCAGCATAATCTATCATTTCCTGCTCAGTAGCTGTCTGCCCCTGTTTCAGTACTATAAACACCTTAATTGATTCCCCTCTTGTGGGGTGTGGTAATCCGATGGTTGAAGCCTCCTCTACTTTCGGATGCTCAAAGTATACTTCATCAATATCCCGTGGATATACATTGTATCCTCCGGAAATGATCATATCCTTGAGGCGGTCAACTATGTAGAAGTATCCATCTTCATCCATCTTCGCTATATCGCCGGTGTGTAGCCAGCCGTCCATTATTGTCTTAGCTGTTTCTTCAGGTTTTCCCCAATACCCTTTCATTATCTGCGGGCCCTTCATGATGAGCTCACCTTCGCTACCTACAGGGACATCGGTTTTTCTGTCTGATATGTCAACAATCCGGCAAACTGTATCAGGGATCGGGAGTCCAACGCTTCCTGCTTTTGTTTTGCCTGCCACAAAGGGGTTAATATGTGTTACAGGACATGACTCTGACATACCGAAGCCTTCACAGATAACAGCGCCTGTTTTGGCTTCGAAGTCTTTAATAACCTCCACTGGGAGCGGAGCGCTGCCTGAAAAACATCCCTTGATGCATGAAAGATCTGTCTTTTCAATTTTCGGATGATGTATTAGCCCAATGTACATTGTGGGAACCATTGGAGCGAATGAAGGCTTGAATTTCTGAAATGTCTCGATCAGAGGATCTGGCTGAGGTTTTGGTACAAGTATATTCCCCCATGCTTTATAAATTCCGAAATTCATAGATACTGATATACCGAATATATGGAAGAAGGGGAGAGCACCCAGCATGGTTTCAGCACCGTCTTCAAATCCGGGGAACCAGGCTGCACACTGCTGAACCTGTTTGCTAAGGTTGGCGTGAGTAAGCATAACCCCTTTGGAAACACCCGTTGTACCGCCGGTGTACTGATACATTGCAACATCTTTAAAGTCAAGTTTGGGGAAGCTGGTCTGGGGCTGGTTAGCAGCAATAACATCTTTCCATTTGAAAACATCGGCAGCTTCTTTTACATCAGCCTTGAGTCCCTTCTTCTTTCCAACCAGAGGGAAAAGAACGCTTTTCGGGAATGGGAGGTAGTCTCCTATTGAGGTATATATAATCTGTTTAATGTCTGTCTTGGGTCTCAGGTTTATCATCCTGTTCCCAAGAAGGTCAAGAGTGATAAGCACCTTTGATTTTGAATCGTTGAACTGATATTCAAGTTCAGGGTCTGTATAAAGCGGGTTATTCATTACTACAATTCCGCCTATTTTAAGTACAGCGTAATAGGCTACAACACAGGGGATAACATTAGGTAGAAGAATCGCCACGCTGTCACCCTTTTTGATGCCGTAGCTGGTAAGGGCTGATGCCAGCCTGTCAACCATATCTTTAACTTCTTTAAATGACAATTTGTAGCCCATGAAGAGTAGGCCCATAGTGTCCGGGAATTTTGCAGCAGATCTTTCAAGAAATTCTGTTATACAGACTTCCTCGTAAGATAGTGATGCAGGTACACCTTCGCCATAGTTTTTAAGCCAGGGTTTATCCAGATAGTTTACCTTTGATGTCATAAATGTCTCCTTATTGGTTGTTTTATTGGGCCGTTAAGACCGTGTTGAAATTATTTAAATAAAAAAGTACAGAATTGTATTTTAATGAACATAGATAGTACTTTAGAGAATTGTAATACAGTTTAATGCTTTTGTCAAATAAAGTTTGCAAAATTATATGGATTGTAAGAAAAAATATTATTTTTTTTATAATATCTTTTGTTTAGTTAAAATTAAACGTGACAGATGAGTTTTTTCTGGAGATTTTACTATATATTGACAAATAAAGAGGCGGTGTACACTTTTTTGCAGCCAAACTGATTTTGCTGCCTGTAAAACAGATCTCATGTCTAAGAGGTTATTTGTATTTCAGGAGGAGCTCATTTTTTTTATCTTCAGGGAGAGAATTTATATAATCTTTCCATCCCGGACACCAGCCGGTGTGCCATTTCCATAATTTCCCGATTAGAGAAGTCCGATTATTATCGTACTTTTTTCTAAAGCTGCAGTTTTCGCATTTGTATTGCTTCATTTGGGGAGCCTCAATGTTAATTTATTTGAATATACTATTGGATAAATCAGAAGCAACATATTGTCGTATAAATTCATAAAAAAGCTAAAAAAATATTGCAAGTGAGAGCTCATCTCTGTTCACTTAGCTGTAGAGAGGATTTAATGGCAGATTCTGAGAAGAAGAGTATAATTGTTCCGGAAAGTCATAATCGCAATCAGGCCCCGGTATTACAAAAACGTGATATGCTTACTCTTAATGATTTGCTGGGTGAAGTCCGCAAACTGTGGATTGCAGGTAATATTTCTGATGCTATTGAAAGATTCAGGGAGAAGGGCGTGAATGCTGACCTGGGAAAGCTTTATCATGCCTACCTCTGGTTCAGGGATGAAATAATAATTCAGGGCTCCGATTATGAAAAGCAGCTCGATTTATTTAACACAGTGTTTCTGAGTATTATTGAAGAGAGAGGAGCTACTGAAACCGGTTTATATGTTTCAGTATTAAGGGATTCTCCTGAATACCGGTTTTTTAGTGATCATGTTAAGAAATCCTCAGTAGATCAGAACAGAGATCAGGTGGAAATTATTGAGACCCCGGCTGCCGCAGCTGAACCGGAAAAGAGAGTGACACTTAAGGATATCCTTTATTCAGATGATGTGAAATTGAAAAACTGCGATATTGAATTGTGGAACCGTCTGCTCCATAAATATTTTGTTCAGTTTGATGATGAAAAAGTTTTTATTTCAGAATCGGGGAAAATAATAAATAAAGTAAAAAATATAAAATTAAGGGAGCCGTTTCACTTAGAGCTTCTTATTGTTTATGTAATTGAAAGACTCTCTGCGTTTAAATTGCTTTCAGTTGAATCAAAGGATTATGCCATGAAGCTGATCAATATGATGAGCGGAAGCGGGAATATATGGCAGAAACTGCATAAGGAATATCTTTTAATTATACGGAAACCCTCCCCCTCAGATTCGAAAAGGAGGGCCCGCTGATGTTTTTATTTTCCTGCCATCATTGCTTCAACATCGTTTTTTACTTCTCCTGTCCCTTTTATGTCAAAGTTTTCTATAAGAACCTTTGCCACATTGGGGGAGAGGAAAGCGGGTAGAGTCGGTCCGAGTCTTATTCCTTTTACACCCAGCGCGAGCAATGCAAGAAGAACCGCCACAGCCTTCTGCTCATACCATGCAATATCAAAAGAAATGGGGAGTTCATTGATATCGTTTAAACCGAATACTTCTTTCAATTTTAATGCTATAACAGCAAGTGAATAGGAGTCATTGCACTGCCCTGCATCAAGCACTCTGGGGATCCCGCCGATATCTCCCAGGTTCAGCTTGTTGTATCTGTATTTTGCGCAGCCTGCTGTAAGTATTACTGTGTTATCCGGGAGCGCTTCTGCAACCTCTGTGAAATAGGACCTTGACTTCATCCGTCCGTCACAACCTGCCATTACAACAAAACGCTTTATTGCTCCGCTTTTAACAGCTTCAACAACCTTGTCAGCAAGGGCCATTACCTGGGCATGGGCAAAACCGCCGGTAATTTCACCTTTTTCTATTTCCACAGGGGGCGGACATTTTTTAGCAAGTTCAATTATGGCTGAAAAATCCTTTTGTCCGGTTCCTTTTCTGTCAGGGATATGCTGTACACCGGGGTATCCGGCAGTCCCTGTAGTAAAAATTCTATCTTTATATGAATCTTTAACAGGTGTAATGCAGTTTGTAGTCATAAGAATAGGGCCGTTGAATGTTGCAAATTCCTCGCTTTGTTTCCACCATGCATTTCCGTAGTTGCCCACAAAGTTGCTGTACTTCTTAAAAGCTGGATAGTAGTTTGCAGGGAGCATTTCACTATGGGTGTAAACGTCAACCCCTGTTCCTTCTGTCTGCTTTAACAGCTCCTCCATGTCTTTAAGATCGTGTCCTGATATGAGGATGCCCGGATTGTTCTTTACTCCGATATTAACTTTTGTTATTTCAGGATTTCCGTAGGTTTCTGTATTTGCTTTATCCAGAAGTGCCATTGTTTTAACAGCTGTATCTCCCGCTTTCATAACCTCTGCAACCATTTCATCAACAGAAAGATCTTTTAGCGTTGATGCCAATCCTGTAATAATTGATTTAAAAATTTCTTCATCACTGTATCCCAATACAAGAGCGTGATGTGCGTATGCTGCAATCCCTTTAAATCCATAGATTGCCAGTTCTCTGAGAGATCTTACATCTTCGTTTTCTGTGGCAAGTACACCCGATACTGCTGCCTTCTCTGCAAAAAGAGCGCTCTTATCTTCAACCCATGCGGCTGCTTCAGGCAATCCCTGCGATGATGGCGTGAGCCCCAGTTCATTTATTATTTCTTTTTTCCTTTCTATCATTATACGGTTTAATTCAGTTATTTTAGCGTCATCAAAATTCGCATTTGTAATTGTGGTAAACAAAGCATCGCAGATCAGTTCGCCATCGCTGTTTATATTCAGCCCCTTTGCAATTTTCAGCTCTGCAAGCGCTGCCAGACCCTTTGCATTATAGATTAACAGGTCCTGCAGCCCCGCTGTACTCTGCTCCTTGCCGCATACACCTTTTACTTCGCAGCCCTGATTTTTAACTGTTTCCTGACACTGATAACAAAACATACTCATATGAATCTCCTTATCCTATATTGTATTTTTGATCTTTAAAAGTAACCCCTGTATGCAGGCGGAGTTTAACCGGAGTCTGCAGTTTAAGGATTTTATAAGAAGAGTGTTCGTTCTACTCTAATAGAGTACTCTTCTTAATATATAACAATATAACCAGAAAAATAACTACTTCCTTGATTCAGGTCAATTCCGATGATTTTTTTTATAACAAGAAGGTAATAATTTCCGGAGTCTGTTTCAATTGCAGTATGTAACATTTAATATCCCCGCTGAATAAAACAGCGGGGATAAATTATATGGCGGGTTTTTTATTCAGACTTTTTCTGGAAAAAATTTTCGTAGATCAGATCAGCAGCCAGTATTATTGTAGCTGTGATAGTAAGGCCAAGCCATATATTGTAGCTGATATGGAGCTTAACATAAGAATTGCTGAAAAGGATGCCGTAAGCGGTAAATGTTATGCAGTACAGGATAATACCGGTAATTTTCATGTCATACCTCAATCTTTTATTTAATTTCTGATTTCTGTGGCAGCGGTATAATATTAGGGTGCTGTCATTCCCGCGCATGCGGGAATCTCATAATTCCTGATTTTTTCAGGAGATTCCGGCACTACGTTATCACTTCGGCCGGAATGACAAGTTTAACCTGCAAAATTATACTGTTACCATTTCTGTTAATGAATCATAGAGTCAGGTATATCCCGCTTCTGATAATTTGAGGGAATACCGCGTTGGATAGAGATTGAGGGGTTATGTAAAAGTACTTCTGCTCCAGACGGGGAACCGGTATGATTCACATCGGTTCAGAGAAATGGTGTAATAAAATAAAGGTTTTATTTCATCAGCACAGTTGTAATTAAATTTAATTCCGGGAATTACTGCGGGATTAAATTTAATTACAACTGAGCCGGTTATACTATTAGCAGCCTGCTCAATAATTATTTTTTCAGATGCAGAATCTTTAATCTCTGATTTTAATGTAGAATTTACTGTTATTGCGGAGAAAATTATCAGCAGCAATAATGCTCTTGTAATGGATAGAGCCTCTTTTATTCTGCTGGAAGTCATAAGTGAATTTTCCTTTATTTAATGTTATTGAATGGATTTCATCAAAAACCGGTTATTATTGCAATAAAAAAATGTGTATTATATATCAGTATTATTTCCTTAACTTTTATTTAAAATAAAATGCTCCAATATCCCCGCCGCCGAAGGCGGCGGGGATATTGAAAACAGCATAATTGCACTAAAAGATCCATTTAGGAATAATTACTGATTATATATACTCATTTTTAAGAAAGGAGGATTTTCAAAATGATTTTTAGATTTACACCATTTTTTACCTCTTGACAAAATATTGCTCCTGAAGGCAGTTAAAAATGTATTATAAAATTCAGTGCTAATTCCTTAACTTTTATCTGAAATAAAATGTTCTAATTTCCCGCCGCCGAAGGCGGCGGGAATATTGAAAGCAGCATTATTGTACTAAAAGATATCTTCAGGAATAATTACTGCATAAAATTATAAATTTTAATAAGAGGTTTAACCCCATGATCGATCCGAAACTGATAAGGGAAGACATAGAGTCCATAAGAGCAATGCTCGATTTTAGAAATATGAGTGATGCTGTGAATGTTGATGAGCTTAAGCGTGTTGATGAAGAGAGAAGAGAGCTCATGCTCAGGTCTGATGAACTGCGTGAGAAACGTAATAAGCTTTCAAAAACAGTGGGGCAGCTTAAAGCACAGGGGAAAGAGGCAGAGGATGCCATGAAAGAGGTCCAGTCAATTGCAGCTGAACTTAAGTCCTTTGCAGATAAACTGGATGAGCTTAATGCCACCTTTAATGATATGCATCTTTCTATACCGAATATTGTTGATTCATCAGTACCCGCAGGTAAGGATGAAAAAGATAATATTGTTGTGCGTGAGTGGGGGAAAAAACCGGAGTTTAATTTTGAGCCTAAGACTCATTATGATATAGGGACTGATCTGGGGATACTCGATTTTGAAAGGGGTGTTAAGCTTGCGGGTGCAAGGTTCTATGTGTACAGGGGACTTGCTGCAAGTCTTGAAAGAGCGATAATAAACTTCATGCTTGATCTTCATACAAAGGAGCATGGTTATACCGAAACCTTCGGCCCATTTATTGTTAATGATGAGAGCATGACAGGAACCGGGCAGTATCCTAAATTTAAAGATGAATATTACAGAATGGAGCGTGACGGCCTTTCCCTTATTCCAACAGCTGAGGTTACCCTTACAAATCTGTATAGAGATGAAATTATAGAAGGGGAGGACCTCCCTATTTATGTAACAATGCAGTCTTCATGCTTCAGGCGTGAAGCGGGCGCTGCAGGAAGGGATACCAAGGGTCTTGTAAGGGTTCATCAGTTTCAGAAGGTTGAGCTTGTAAAATTTGTCGATCCTGAAACATCATTTGAAGAGCTGGAAAAACTGACCCTTAATGCGGAGGAGGTTTTGAAAAGGCTTAACCTTCATTACAGGGTAGTTCTTTTATGCGGCGGCGATACCTCTGCTGCTTCTACAAAAACATACGATATTGAAGTGTGGATGCCGGGGCTTAACCGCTATATGGAAATATCCTCATGCTCAAATTTTCTTGATTACCAGGCCCGACGGGCGAGGATAAGATACAGAAAAGCAAAGGGTGAAAAACCTGCATATCTCCATACCCTTAACGGGTCCGGGCTTGCTGCAGGGAGAACAATGGCTGCAATTATGGAAAATTATCAGACAGAAGATGGGAATATCGATATTCCTGAGGTTCTTACGCCTTATCTCAAATAATTGAGATCTCTTGTGCAGCCTAATGATTATTAAAATGAAAGAATTTAATTTTAAAGATATAAACTGGCAGCTCATAAGGGGGACACTTGCTCTTTCATTAATGACAAATGAGCCGGTTCTATTAAACGGGGCCTACGATTATGTTGCTGCTTCACATGATATAATACCTCTTTATCATGATCTGAAAAGCTCTATAGCCGAAACAGGCGCAGGGATACTTACAGAGACTGGGGGGGATTTAGCCTACAGGCCGGAGCCTCTGGAACCGGGAACATTAAATATCTCCACAGGGAAGTTTACCCCTCTCTCTGAAATTGAACTTTTTTTTCTCCCCGCTTTATTTGCCGGTAATTTCCGGTCAGTGATACATTATGAGGGTGTTACCCATTCCCATCTGTCATATTCCACAACATTTTTAAAGGAAACACTTTTCAGTCTGCTGGAAAAAACAGGGCACTATGCTTCCATGAATCTTAAAAGGTTCGGTTTTTACGGATCAGGGGGGGGGATTGCAGAATCGCGTGTATATCCGGCCGAACCCCGCTCTGCAGGGGATATTTTTCACTTTAATGAAAAGAAAATTGAAGGGGTTAAGATCCTTGTTTCCGGAATGAATATGGAGATAGCTGTAAGGGAGAAGGAGTTTATTAAAAGAAATCTCGGTATTGACGAAAGCAGGATTTCCACACTGGAAATAGCTGATTCAAACGGTTTCGGCAACAGTATTCAGGTCTATGTCAGATGCGATGATATGAATTTTATTCTATCCAGGGATATGGAGCTTTATAATAGTAATGGAGATTTTATTTTTGATGAAAGTCTATATTACAGCTCCCTCACTGATCTTCTGGAAAAATCCGCTCTTTTTATGAAAAGCGATACTGTGCCGGAGAGTATTAAGCTCGAAGTGCTCCCTTATCTTTATATTACGAAATCGCCCATACCATCTGAGCTGAAAGATTCATCTCTTCTTCGGGTTTGTAAAGAGCTCTTCTAATCAGCCAGGTTCTTCAGCTCGCTTTCAAATAAATCCTGCAGGTTTTCCACAGAGCATGTAAGTTCTTCAAATTCATGAAAAAGAGCGTCAATTTTTTTTCGAAGATTGTGGATTTCTATGGAGAGGGCGCTTATTTTCCTGCTGTCGCCGCTTGAAGCAGCTTCCACCATCTCATTATTTTTGCCGGTTAGTTCTTTTTCGCTGCTGTCAATTGTCTTTTCCACATAAGCGAGACGCTCCTCCATCGGCTTCAGTTCCCTGCTCTTCCTTTGAAGTATTTCAGAGCGGATTTTACGCATATCTTTTTTATTAAGGGGAGCAGTCTCATTTTTCCTTGAATCTTTTGATTCTTTCTGTTCATTGATCTCTTCATCCCAGCCGATTTTCTCCAGAAAGCTGCTGTAGGATCCTTCATAAATTGAAACACCGCTTTTCTGAAAAACTATAAATCTGTTAGCCAGGGAGTGGAGAAACATTTCATTGTGTGTAACCATTATCATGGCACCGGGGAAGTCATCTATAGCTTCAAGGAGCGCATCAGATGATTCCATGTCCAGGTGGTTTGTGGGTTCATCAAGGAAAAGAAGATTGGCAGGGGAGGCGAGAATCCTTCCAAGGAGTACCCGGCTTTTTTCCCCGCCGGAAAGGACCCCGATTTTTTTCAGGGCATCATCCCCTTCAAACATCATTGCTCCTGCGATATTCCGTGCCATCTGCTTTTCGCAGCCCGCATTTATAAATTCCTCTTCTATGGTAAAATTAGGATTAAGGCTGATTGTGTTTGTCTGGGCAAAATATCCGCTCACTGCATTTGTATGCAGGGAAATACTGCCGCTTTGAGGTTTCAGATTGCCAGACAGGAGCTTGAGCAGTGTTGTTTTACCCTTGCCGTTTTTACCAATAACGCATATTCTGTCATCGCTTCTTATTGTAAGATTAAAGTTTTTTACGATTGGGGTTTGACTGTTATATTCGAAAGAGAGATCTTCTACAGACATTATTGTTTTAGCATTAAATTGTTTGTAGCTGAATGAGAAGTCCAGATTTTTTATGCTTTCCAGCTTGTCAAGATTCTGCTGCTTTTCAAGTGCCTTTACGCGTGACTGAACCATCCCCGCAAGTCTGGCCTTTGCCCTGAATCTGGAAATAAAAACTTCAACCTCTTTCCTCTTCTTTTCATCATTGATTCTGGTTTTTTCGTAAATCTCCTCTTCCTTGAGGATCTGCTCATAGAGCTTATTAGTTGTACCTTCAATTTTTCTGATTTTCTGCCTGTGAATACCAACAGTATGGGTGATAACAGAGTCCATGAATGATCTGTCATGGGTGATAAGTATAACCTCGCCTTTCCACTGTTTTAAGAAAGAGGCAAGCCATCTTATTGATATGATGTCAAGGTAGTTTGTGGGCTCATCAAGGAGGAGCATGTCAGGTTCAGAAACAAGGGTTTTTGCAAGGTTAAGCCTTACCTGGTAGCCTCCTGAAAATTCCGCAGGATTTTTTTTCATGTCATCACTGGTGAATCCGAGGCCTGAAAGAATTTTCTCAACCTTCCATTTATCTTCCCTCATCTCCTCAGGTAGGCCCAGGCACCCCTCTTCAATCACTGTATTCATTGTGAATTTAAGATGCTGAGCCACATGCCCGGTGGTATAATTTTTCGGTATAGCTATTTCACCGGAGTCGGGGAATTCCTCTTTGATGATCATTTTTAAAAGGGTTGTTTTGCCGTGCCCGTTTCTTCCAACAAGCCCTATCCTTTCTCCGGGGTTAACATTAAAACTTACATCATCGAAAAGTTCCCGCGCCCCGAAGGATTTGCTCAGGTTTATTATTTTTATCATTAAAAGTTCCGCTTATCTTTCTGTTAGTCGATTTTAAGGATCTTGGGGGAAAAGTAAATCCTTCCCCCCCTGTCCCCCAAAGGGGGCACGAGTTATCTATTATCATTCTGGTAATTTATTTTTTATGATTTCTATAACTGTTTTAATATTTCTTAATACATCTTAATTTTTAATTTGAAATGTTTGAATTTCAGTATTATGAATAAATTCAAACCCGCGTCTTTCATATTGTTTCACAAAATATTTGCAGCCTCAACAATATAAAGGGGTATTTTAATACTTTGATTCATCTGCTAACTTAAGCGTTCATTCTACCTGCCCCCTTCGGGGGACAGGGGGCTGACTCCGGCAGATGCGGGAATAAATAAAATTATTTCTATCCCCATTATTCCGGAATAAGCCATTGATTGCTAGTCTATTTTAAGGATGGTCATAAAGGCTTCCTGCGGGACTTCAACTGAGCCTACCATCTTCATCCTCTTTTTACCCTCTTTCTGTTTATCCAGAAGTTTTCTTTTTCTGGAAATATCACCGCCGTAGCATTTTGCTGTAACATCTTTGCGCAGGGCTGAAATATTTTCTCTCCCGATAATCGTGGCCCCCACCGCAGCCTGGAGAGGAATTTTGAATTGATGTTTAGGGATAATATCCTTCAGCTTCTCGATAATATCTTTCCCCCTTGTGCGTGCCTTATCTTTGTGTACGATAAAGGAGAGCGCGTCAACAGGCTCTGCATTCACAAGAATATCGACCCTCACCATGTCTGACTGGCGAAAGTCGATAAGATCATAATCGAAGGAGGCGTAGCCCCTGGAAATAGACTTGAGTTTATCATAAAAGTTGAAAACAATCTCAGATAGGGGGAGTTCATATGTGAGCTGAACCCTGGTTGTGGTAATATATTCCATGTTTTTATGAATACCCCTGGACTCTGTAACAAGCTGCATAATATTCCCCACGTATTCGTTGGGACTTACAATAGAAGCAAGAACATAGGGCTCTTCAATTTTGTCAATTGTGCCCGGATCAGGGAAATTCACAGGGTTGTCAATAATACTCATCGTACCATTCTGCAAGTGAATTTTGTACTGAACGCTCGGTGCGGTAGTTATAAGGGATATGCCGAATTCTCTTTCAAGCCTCTCCTGCACAATCTCCATATGGAGGAGTCCCAGGTAGCCGCATCTGAATCCGAATCCCAGGGCATATGAATTGTCAGGCTCAAAAAGGAGTGAGGCGTCATTGAGCTGCAGCTTGTTAAGGGCTTCACGTAAATTCTGGTATTCATCACTATACATGGGGTAGAGTCCTGAAAAGACCATGGATTTAACATTTTTAAAACCTTGTAGAGCTTCAGCAGCCGGATTTTTTGAAAGTGTAACTGTATCACCGATTTTTGTGTCGCCCACGGTTTTAATGCCTGCAACAATATATCCCACATCTCCGGGGCCCAGCTCCTTTGTTTTCTCCATAGTCATCCGGAAAACACCTGTTTCAATAACAGTGAAAACTTTCCCTGTTGAATATAGTTTTATTTCATCATCTTTCTTAACAGAACCGTCAAAAATCCGGACCTTTATTACAGCGCCCAGGTACTGGTCATAGAAAGAATCAAATATAAGTGCTTTCAGAGGTTTCGTTTTGTCTCCAGTCGGGGGGGGGATAAATTCAACAATCCGTTCAACTAAATCATCGATTCCTATCCCCTGTTTTGCTGAAGTAAGAACAGCAGTCTCCGCGTCAAGGCCGAGAGTGTTTTCTATCTGCTGTTTTGTCGCTTCGATGTCAGCGCTGGGCATGTCGATTTTATTGATAACAGGGAGAATTTCCAGATTATTATCCATGGCAAGATAGAGATTTGCAATTGTCTGTGCTTCAACACCCTGGGAAGCGTCAACAATCAGTATTACCCCGTCACAGGAACTCAGTGCCCTTGACACCTCGTAGGTGAAATCCACATGGCCCGGTGTATCAATAAGGTTGAAAATATAATCTTCTCCGTTCTTAGCCCTGTAATTGAGAGTAATAGCATTAGATTTGATAGTAATCCCGCGCTCCCTCTCAATATCCATTGTGTCGAGCATCTGGTCTTTCCTGTCACGCTGGTTTACAAGACTGCATCTTTCAATAAGCCTGTCTGCAAGGGTGGACTTCCCATGGTCAATATGAGCAATAATTGAAAAGTTCCGTATATGAGATAAATCCATTTTTCACCTGTTTTATAATAGTTTCTGAGTATAGCATGTAGCCAATAATTTATTGGGCATTATTGGCAAGTATTTTTTAAGGAATAATAGGGCGGCTTTACTGAAAATGGGGGCTCAGCTTTTCAGAATTTCGTATAATACAATTCCTGCTGCAACAGAGGCATTGAGAGACGACACCTTCCCTTTAAGAGGTATTGAAACGATATAGTCACACTTCTCTTCAGTGAGTCTTCTCATCCCTTTCCCCTCGCTCCCTACAATAAGGCATGCAGGTCTGATTCGGGATAATTCATTTATTTTCACAGATCCCTGGTCGCTTGTGCCTACTATCCAGAATCCATCTTTCTTTATCTGGTCAAGAAACCGGGCAACATTTGATATGCTTATAATCTCCATGTAGGCTGTTGCCCCTGCAGAAGCCTTTATCACAGTTTCATTGATGTCCGCAGAATTATTTTTCGGGATTACTACAGCGGCGCATCCCAGGGCTTCGGCTGATCTTATTATAGAGCCCAGGTTGTGGGGGTCCGTAATCTGATCAAGGAGTATTATGACCCCTTTATCTTCAATGATTCTGCTGAGAATGGTATCCGGATCAGCCTTCTCATTTTTTTTATGTATGATGAGTGCCACACCCTGATGGCTTGAGGATGAGCTTATTTTTTTGAAATAATCCTTTTCCTGACGCAAAATCTGAATATTCCTGCTCCTGGCCATGTTTTCTATATCAGTTATGATTTTACCATGGGCCGATGATGAGACATGGAGTTCCCCCCTGATTGCGCCCTTTATTGATTTCAGATATTCCAGTACCGGGTTTCTCCCGGTGATTACTTCTTTCTTTTCCATCGTGTACCATCTTTAGTGTCTTCAAGAACAATCCCTTCGTTGTCGAGCATAATGCGTATCTCGTCAGCTCTCTGGAAGTTTTTTTCTTTTTTAGCTGTGAGTCTTTCCTGTATAAGGTTTTCAACCCGCTCTTCATCTACTTCCGATGCAGAATCATTCATGAATATAAAACCGAAGACCCGGTCGATATTTTTTACTGCTTCAATAATTGCTGTCGAATCCTTCTCTGAAATTTTTTCATCTGAAATGAGCGTGTTGATTAGGTGTACAAATTCAAAAAATACCCCCATGCCGCCGGAAATGTTCAGGTCATTGTCTACAGCTTCAGTAAAATCATTTTCAAGTCTCTTTATGATAGAGTTAATTTCCGGGTTGTCATCTCCGCCTTTAATGCTTTTAAGCCTGAGAAGAAGGTTGTCGATTCTCGCCATTGCCTGATCCGACTGCTTTATCCCATCCAGTGTAAAATTCAGCTGCTTTCTATAGTGAGCAGAGAGGAGAAGGTGGCGAATAGATCTTGGTGAGCAGCCCATCTCAATCAGATCTCTCAGGGTATAAAAATTCCCTTCAGACTTGGACATTTTGGTTCCATTTACAAGGAGGTGTTCCACGTGTATCCAGTACCTGACAAATGTTTCATCATATGCTGCTTCACTTTGTGCAATTTCGTTTTCATGATGGGGAAAAACCAGGTCAACCCCCCCTGTGTGGATATCAATTGTGGATGAGAATATTTTCCGTATCATGGCGGAGCATTCAATGTGCCATCCCGGTCTCCCTTTGCCGAATGGCGTTTCCCATGAAGGCTCTCCATCTTTTGCCGATTTCCATAGTGCAAAATCGCGCACATCATTTTTTTCATATTCATCAGCATCGTATCTTGCTCCGGATCTGATTTCACGTTTGTCCAGACAGGAGAGTTTGCCGTAATTGCTGAATTTGGAAATATCAAAATAGATAGAACCCTCTCTGTTGTAGAGCATCCCTTTGCTGTCGATTTTCTCAAGTATTTCAATCATCTCGTCAATCGATTCAGTAGCTTTCGGGTTGTGTTCAGCCGGTTCAATGTTGAGGGTTCTGCAGTCTTCATAAAAAATTTCTGTATATTTTTCTGTGTATTCTGCAAGGGAGACCCCTTCTTCTGCGGATCTTTTAATTGTTTTATCATCCACATCAGTAATGTTCATTGCATGATCTACGGCGAAATGCCTGAATTTCAGGTAGCGTCTCAGCAGATCGTTGAAAACAAAGGCCCTGAAATTCCCTATGTGGGCATAGCTGTAAACAGTGGGTCCGCAGGAGTACATTGTAACAGGTGGATAATCTTCTATATTATCCTTTTTTACCCCTCCGGGGATAAATTCTTCAAGTTTTCTTGTTAGTGTATTATATATTCTGAGAGTCAATTTTATTCTCCTTACCGTGCTTTTGTGAATGCTTAAGTATTTTGAATCTGAAACTCTTATATGATTATTCCTGACTCTGGAGGTATAATGTCAAACATTTTTCCCGCAGGTATTTGCGAGAAACTCTTTCAGGGGATTTTCTATGATGCGGATAAAGGTAATCTGCTTCAGCCGTTATAGTCAGGGGGGAGGATAACTTCCTTCACTTCTTCATATACAGAGGTGATTTTTTTAGAAGGTTTTTTCTCGTCAAAAGTGTGGACCGGGAAGCTTATATTGTCAACTTCATCCGGATTAGCGTTGAGGTATGATAATACCTGGTGCATTTTTTTTATGTAATCAATAAGTTCCTTAAGTTTTTTATTTTTTCTATCTATGATACCGGTTGATTCAGATACATATTTTTTTAAGAGATCTGTCTGTTTTTTTAATCTTTTCTGCAGTTCCATAGCAGCATCGTAGAATTCCCTGTCTACTTTCTGGAAATCAATTCTGGCAATAATGACTTCATCTTTCTCCCTTTCCTTCTCAATCGTAGTAATAATTTCATTGAGCTCTTTTGTGGAAAAAAGGTCATCTGTTGATGTCTGTATCCATTTTTTACCCTCACCGTCAGTAAATTCTGTTAAGTCAGGTATAATGCTGCTTTTTGCTTTTTTTTTCATGGCTTCTATATTATACGCACCGGGAAATTAGATTTTATCATATTATAATATCGGATTAAATGACTCATAATTAAAATAGAATATGCCTTTGCCTCTTATTTTTGTTGTATATTATTATTTACCGGCTGCAATACTTAATTTTTAATAGCAAAATCTTTCATTGTGCGTTCAGTCAAAGATATATTAAAAAAATATATATGGTATCTCTATAAATCTTCAGGTTTTTGCTAAGACATTAGTTTTTTACTCCATAATTCTGATCGTTTCTGCTAAATGGAATGATTTTTTTAATTGAATGCAGGAAAATTGAAAATTTTTTCAAAAAAATATTTGACATAGGCTCGAGTTCGTGTTTATTAAAATTAAATGAACTTAGCGGTTTCTTTTTTTTAATCGCTTTTTTATTTCTAGTTAACATTTTTGCTTCCTCTTCAATGTCCCCCAGTAATTTTACCGGGGGATTTTTTTATAGTGCATAAAAAGAGATTTACCATCTAATTTAATTGACATCATGAGGGTCAGGTAAATCATTACCAGGTCTGAAATCTCCTGGTGTTTATCTTACTTTTATTATAATTGTGAATGAATATGCAGGGAATGAGCTATAAAAGTTAATAATTGAAAATGAAAGAGATATATATAGAAAGTAAATTAATTAAAGAATTGAGCAGGTCCTCTTCCGTCAGAGAAGGTGTCTATCTTTCAGATTACACCACTTTCAAAACCGGCGGTCCTGCAGATATTTTTATCGAACCATTTAACGAGACCGGTGTAACTGAAGCCCTTTCGTTAATCAGAGAAGCGGGTATCCCTTTAACTGTAATAGGGGGCGGTTCTAATCTGCTTATCAGCGACAAGGGCTTAAGAGGGGCTGTGATTAAAATTTCCGGAGAGGAATTTCATCCTGATATTATTGAAGGGAGTGTATATTCAAGCTCCTTTGTGACTAAAGAGCGTTTTATCGAATTTGCCATTGAGTCCGGTTTCAGCGGTGTTGAGTTTATGGCAGGGATCCCCGGATCAATAGGGGGGGGGATATATATGAATGCCGGCACATTTCTCGGTTCATTTGCAGATATTCTTTATAAAATAAGAATCGCTGATTGCTCCGGCACTGTGGCGGAAATAAATATGGATCAAAACGGGGCCGGGTACAGAAAAATGGGGATACCTGAAGGCTCTGTAATACTGGGGGGGTATTTTAAACTCCCTCCTGCTGGGGATAGGGAAGCATTAAAAAGCTGTATAAAAACCACTGTTGATGAAAGATGGCTAAAGCATCCTATGGAGTATCCATCAGCCGGATCTGTTTTTAAAAATCCTGAAGGGCATTCCTCCTGGAAAATTGTAAATGATTGCGGGTTAAAGGGATTTAAAATCGGCGGCGCCATGGTCTCTGAGAAGCATACAAATTTTATTATTAATACCGGCAATGCCATGTCGCAGGATATATATGATCTGATAAAACATATACAGTCTGCAGTATATGATAAAACCGGCATCAATCTTGATACTGAAGTAAAGGTAATAGGCAGTTTTAATTAAGAACTTGGATTTAAATAAAAAACTTGAAGATATAAGTTTTTGTTCTCTTGATCTGGAAACAACCGGCGTTAATCCTGCTATTCACAGGATTGTAGAAATAGGGGTTTCAAGATTTAAAATCAACGGAGATTATGAAACTTTTTCCACACTGGTTGATCCATGCGTGGCTATCCCTGCAGGTGTGGTTAATATTCACGGCATCACTGATGATATGGTTGCGGGCCGTCCCCGTATTGAGGAAGTTCTTGATGAATTAACAGCTTTTATTGATGATGCTGTCCTGGTGATTCAGAATCCCCGGTTTGACCTTTCTTTTTTAAGCAGGGCTTATCTGAATGCCTGGAAGCGTGTTCCATCGCTGGCTGCGCTTGATACTGTACGACTGGCTCAGAAGTATTTTACCGGCCTTGTTAATCATAAACTCTCAACACTCTCCTGCCATCTGGGTCTAAATCTTGCAAGTCACAGGGCCCTTGATGACTCCATAGCCTGCATGAGTGTCTTTCTTGAGGTAATGAGGGGGCGCGGCTTAACCGGTTTATCCACTCTGAGGGATGTTATAAGGATTCATGGTGATTTTGTAAGACCTGGTATAAAAATTGAGCGGAGCAGGGGGGTGGAAGTCTGGAAGACTATTTCTATAGGGGAGAAGGTATCCATAAAGTATCTTGATTCAGATGGGAAAGTCACCAGAAGGTCTATTCTTCCGAAAGAGTTTATTAACTACGGCAGGAAAAACTATATACTTGCTCACTGTTTTCTCAGGGACAGTGAAAGGTGTTTTCTGACCAACAGGATAATCGGAATAGATTGATTCTGTGCTGATTCCTTAACAATTTTGCAGAATAAAATGTTCTAATACCTCCGCCGCCTTCGGCGGCGGAGGTATTGGAAAGAGCATTATTACTTTATAAAGTATCTTCAGGAATAATTACTGAGACCGGTTACCATTTTTTTCTCAGTCTTATACTGAAATTGTTCTGTGAAATATTGTCTGGAAGGAGAATATCCCTGCCGAAATATAGAATCATCTCAAACTGGTCATAAATAAGAAATCTTGCTGTGGGGCCTGCAATATATCCTGTTTTATTCCCTGAAATTTCAAAGCCTGTTCCTTCAAAAAGTACCATTTCAGCAAAAAAACCTGTATATATATAATCTTCGTATATGGAAAATCTGTATTCGGATGATAGAGCAAGCTGCTTTTCAGAGTAATAATTTTTACCTGTAAAGCCTTTGAAGAAGCTGCTGTTCACGTTTTCCTGGTGGTGGAAGGGGACTTCCTTGAAAAATAGTTTTGTTTCAGTTCCTAAAGATAATATACTCAGATTGGAAAATTCTATATCATAATTCCCTCTTACTTCAAGCTCCTGTGCATTGTATTCTGTGAAAAGCTGTCTGTATGTAAAGAGCAGGTTTTTGTCTATCCGGTTCCCTATTCTGATCGGGATTGGATCGATTTTAAGGTGGAATTCAACCAGGGGGAATCGTTCAATCTTATCTTCAATCTTAACATGCTCCGATGCGCTGCTGTCAATTGAACTGCCGAAAAAATATACATTTTCCAGTCCCGCACCGGCATAAACATTCAGGTTTTTGAGAAGTTTAAATCCCGGTGCAAAAATACCGCGTACCTGGATATACTGATATTTTTCCAGCCCCAGGTCAGGGCGGGAAGTATCGGTATGGTAAATTCTCCCCTTTACAAGGGGTGTGAATATTTTTGAATTAATCGGCATAAAAACATATGTGCTCTTTATGTCTATAAATGATCTCTCCGGAGGGAACTGCGGCGCTCCAGCAGGCGGTATTTTCAGAAAGCTGTTGAGCCCGAAGTCGAAACCTGATTCGAGCGAAACATCAAACTTGTCACCCTTTGCAAGGAAATCATTTTTGTAATATGATACTTCAGGAATAAATGTTGATGAAAATTTGTAATTTACTGAAAAGCCTATACCATTATCGCTTTCAAGAAGATTCCCGTTTTTAAATTTTTCAACATGTATATGCAGGTCGTAGAGGGGTTCAAAATCATCAAAAAGTTCAATTTCTGCAAATCCGAGTCCAAGTGACTGAAGATCTCTGTTGAGCTGGAAAAAATTTTCATCAAATTTTTTTACAGGAACAAGTTCAGCTGTAATTTCATTTATTTTGTATTTTTCTTTAACCTTTTCAATGTTCCTCTCGAGCTCTATACTGTTGTAGATTTTGTTTCGGGTGTTAAGCAGCTGCCTTACCTTTAATGAGTAGTATGAATTAAGATTATGAATAATCAGTCTGCCGATTTCCCCTTCATCAATATGGAGGGTAAGTTTATCAGGGTTGTTCTCAATAATTTGAATTCTCAGCAGGGAGTAGCCCTGAGATGTATAAAAATGACCGATCCGGTTGATAAGTTCAGATGTTCTTATCTTTCTCCTGCTGTATTCCTCAAACTTTAGAATGCTGTATAATTCATTGCTGCTGTAGACTTTTAATCCCCTCAGTTCAAGTTCTTTATGCGGTTCAGCTGATATAGCAGAGAGGAGGGTAAGAAGGATTACTGTAATATAGAAGGTAAATTTTATCTGAGTTCGAAACATCTTCAGCAGAACAGGGTTTTTATTGTTTCCATTAAGGTGACAATATTTTTGTCCTTAAGAGAATAATACATAAAATTGGCATCCTTTCTCCTGACTATTATGTCTGCTTTTCTTAATACTGTAAGATGCTGGGATATATTTGAAATGGTTGAACCGAACTTCTGCTCGATTTCACCTACATTTTTTTCCCCTTCCAGAAGGAAGCAGAGTATTTTAAGCCTTATGGGGTGTGCAATCGATTTAAGCATCTCTGTAGCTGTGTCTATCTGACAATCAGAAAAAAGCATGGTTATTTCCTGTAAATAAGAGTTTAAGTATTTATAGAAATTATGAAATAGGTTGGAATAATGTCAATCTTTTTATCATTATTGTCGGGTATAAAATTATGCACTTCTTCTCTTTTCTGTAGTTTTTTCCTCTTCTCCCATGGGAACAAGGAAGTCGTAAAGATTAAGCATATTGAGGATATTTTTTACTCCAGGGGAAAGAATGAGCTTTATCCGGCTGTTTTTTTTGCAGGCTGCCTGTTTAGTGTGAAGAAGGAAGCCGATAAAGGATGTATGAATCCTTTCTGTGGCTGAAAGATCAAAAATAATTTCAGTGATACCGTTTTGCTCATTAAATGCAGTTAAATATCCCGGAACAGATTCATAACCGATATTCTCCGGAAATATCCAGACTTTTTTTGTTTCCTGTATGTAGTTCATATAAGCATCCTTGCTTGTAATCCATTTTTCCCTTTTAATAGTATCGACATAATAATGTTATTATTGAGCATTTTTTCCCGGTGAGAGTAATATCCTGTTTTAAACCTGCAATTATCTTTATCCTCTCAGCAGCTAAAGGTGAGGAAAGCCTTTCTCGGCGCACCAGCGGAGTATTAAGATGAATCAGCACCTGCATTTTGAGAAGATAGGGCTTTTGATGGTTATAAGAACAAAAAAACCTTGAAATAATGCGGGAACTGTTGGAGATGGTTAGTTCATTTGCAGTACAAATTAAGAAAGGCATATTCTTTGACATATACTGCGAAATATTCCCATCATTTTTTATTTTCTGCCGGGTAATACCTGATTGAATAATGATGAGTAAGAGCAGGTGAAAGGATATAATGAAGTTAAAAAAATGTATACATCATTGAAAAATAAAAAACCTAACAGCGATATCCCCCTTGATATGGATCAGATAAGGAAGCTTTTTATTATGCCCGATTCCCCTGATAAGTTTCATGAATTCGGGAATGAGCTCCTTGACATGATCCACAGTTTCTTTTCTGAGAAAGGAGGGATACACAGCTCTATTCAGCTTTCTGATCTTGCGAAAATTTTTTCCGATATCGACGTACCCAATGAACCTCATCTTCTTAAACATGTATTATATGAAATTAAAACCAAGGTTATAGCCCATTCGGTGAAAGTAGGTAATCCCTATTATATAGGACATATGACAAGCGCTGTCCCCTATTTTGTAATTCTTCTTGAAATGATTACAACAGCACTCAATCAGAACCAGGTTAAAATTGAGTCAGCTAAAGCTTCCACATTTCTGGAGAAAGAATTTCTGTCATGGATGCACAGGGTAATATTTAAGCGGTCAGAAAAGTTCTACAGGGCCAATATTCAGAACAGGGATTCTGTTCTCGGGAATATAACACTGGACGGCACAATGGCTAATCTTACAGCACTTCTTGCGGCAAGGAATCTGGCGTTCCCCCCTGACGGGCGATTCCCCGGCATAAGGGAGGCTGGAGTATATGAGGCATTTAAGCATTATGGTGTTGAACGTGCAGTTATATTTGTTTCAAAGAGAGGGCATTACTCAATAGATAAGGTGGGGAGGCTGCTTGGTATCGGAAACAGAAGTATTATTAAAATTCCTGTTGATGATAAAAATAAAATCGATACACTTAAGCTCGAGAAAGCATGCAGAGATATAGAAGAGCAGAATGAAAAAGGGGGCCTTAAAACAAAGATTATCTCTATTGTAGGGATAGCAGGCACCACTGAAACAGGGAATATTGACAACCTGAAAGAGTTAAGGCGTATTGCCACAAAATATAATACCCATTTTCATGTTGATGCTGCATGGGGCGGATCTGTACTTCTTGCTGAAGAATACAGGTATCTTTTTGCAGGTATAGAGAAGGCGGATTCAGTCACTGTAGATGCACACAAACTTCTCTACGCGCCCCCTTCACTGGGGATGGTGTTTTTCCGAAACGGAACAGAGTCAAAAGCTCTTATGCATAATTCGAACTATATTATACGACCCGATTCAATTGATCTGGGGAGATTCTCAGTAGAAGGTTCCCGCCCCTTTGCTTCTCTGAAACCATGGGCTACAATTAAAATTTTCGGCAGACAGGGGTTTAAGCAGATGTTTGATCATGCTTTTAAGCTTACATCTGTGTTGCGGGGGCTTGTTGAGGTGCATTCCAACTTTGAGGCAATGAATCAGCCTGAGCTTTTTATTTTTAATTACAGGTTTGTCCCCCTTTCTGTTAAGGAGAAGCTGAATTCGCTGCTTATAAAAATAGCTGATACTGACATGAGAGATGAAAAGAAAGAAGAGAAAAAAATCAGGTATCTTAACCGCATAGAAAGGTTAAATAAGGCGCTTAATGATCTCAATATTGAATTACACAAGGCTATAAGGGATGAGGATGAGAGCTTTGTATCAAGGACAATGTTTGATATACCCATGTATTATTATCAGGATTGTGTGGTTCTGCGGGCAATAACCATAAATCCTCTTACCTCTCCGGAAATACTCAAGGAGATAATTGATCATCAGAATATTCTCGGGATGAAGATTTATAAACATCATTTTTTAAGCAGATTTGAAAAATTGTAGCTTTTTAAATTGACAATGACATGGCATTCTTTAAATAAGTATCAGAGATTGAAAAATAACAATGACAACACAAAAAATACATTCACTATTACTCGCTCTTCTCCTTCTCTGCCTGCCTGGAGCTGGTACAGTTTTGTGATGTCTTTTTGACATAGTGGATATAAAAAAGGCCGTCACGAAACAGAGTGACGGCTTTTTTTTGTTGTTATAGGATTAGCCGCATTTCCGGTAAGACTGAATTTAAAATATTGAAAATGAAATCGATTAAAATGGAGAATAAAATGGATAATAAAATTTATATTTTTGATACTACCTTAAGGGATGGTGAGCAGTCCCCCGGTTTCAGCATGAATATTGAAGAGAAGCTTATATTCGCTGATCAGCTTGAAAAGCTTGGAGTGGACATTATTGAGGCTGGTTTCCCGGTAATTTCTGATGGCGATTTTGAAGCGGTTCAGCTGGTTTCTCAGAAGATGAAAAGGGTTCAGGTCGCGGGCCTTGCCAGGGCAAATGAAAAGGATATTGAAGCTGCAGGGAGGGCGCTGGAAAAGGCTGTTTCCCCCAGGATACATACATTTATATCGAGCTCAGATATTCATATAGAATACCAGCTGAAGAAAACCAGGGATGAGGTTTTAAAGCAGGCAGTAAAAGCTGTTTCACTTGCTAAAACAATTACCGGGAATGTGGAGTTTTCCGCTATGGATGCCACAAGGAGCGACAGGGCCTACCTGGCTTCCATGGTAGAAGCTGTTATTGAAGCTGGTGCCACTGTTGTTAATATTCCTGATACAGTCGGATATACAATCCCTGCTGAATTTAATGACCTGATTAAGTATCTATTTGATACAGTTAAGAATATCAATAAGGCTGTAATATCAGTTCATTGCCACAATGACCTGGGGCTTGCTGTAGCTAATTCTATAGCAGCAATACAGGCCGGGGCAAGGCAGGTGGAGTGTACTGTTAATGGAATAGGCGAAAGGGCCGGTAACACAGCAATGGAAGAGCTCACAATGGCTATTAAAACCAGAAGTGATATATTAAATGTCTACACAGATATTAATACCAGGCAGATTATGCAGTCCAGCAGACTTCTAACTAATATTACAGGGGTATCGGTGCAGCCGAACAAGGCGATTGTGGGTGATAATGCCTTTGCTCATGAATCGGGTATACATCAGGATGGTGTATTGAAAAATGCCATGACCTATGAAATAATGAAACCTGAAGATATAGGCATAAGCAAGTCAAAACTTGTCCTTGGGAAGCATTCCGGACGACATGCTGTAATGTCAAGACTTACAGAACTGGGCTATGAGCTTAATCCTGAACAGCTTGATGCTTTTTTTGCCAGGTTTAAGTGTATAGCGGACAGGAAAAAGGAGATTTTCGAAGAGGATCTTGTTGCAATTATAGGAGAAGTTCTTCACCGTAAAGATCACAAGTGGAGATATTCTGTTGAAAATGTTCAGATTTCAACAGGAATGTTCTCCCCTCCGATGACAATGGTTACACTGAAGGATCATTACAATTCGAAAGAGGAGCTTTTTGAGGTTGCCCATGGCAATGGAGGGGTTGATGCAGGTGTTAAGGCTGTAAAGAAAATAACAGGGACCATGGCATATATAAAAGCCTTTAATCTTGTGGCTATTACAGGAGGTTCAGATGCCTTGTGTGAAGTGTCTGTTACAGTGGAAGAGTTTATAGATGGTAAGACTGTAAAAGTATTCGGCAACGGCATGAGTATTGATATTTCTGTAGCAGGTATTTTTTCATTTGTCGATGCATTGAATAAACTTGAATATATGCGTAAAGAGGGTGTTAAGCCTTCCATAATATCACAGGCCGAGGGTGTGTGATATTTTGATTAACCCTTCTCCGGCATCCCTGATAATCCGGATAAGCAGGGGGATGCCGGAGAATTTGCTTATAATCGATTTTGTTAAAAAACATAAAGCTTAACAAAAATATAGTAAAATACTTGACGTATCTGCCGATGTATATGCTAAACGTATATATAGTTTAAAATTTGTGATACTGGAAAAGTTTAACAAATACTTATTGCAATAATAGTTTTATTGCATCCATTTAGAAAAAAATTGTTAAATTAAGAAAAAATATCGCAGATCGATCCCCTTTTAAACGTAATAATATCAGGGGAGCAGATAATAATAAATCAATGAAATTATAAGGAGATTCTATGTCAGTACAGAAAGAGTTGAATATGAAGAATCAGGCTATTGATGCAGCAATGCTTCAGATAGAGAAGCAGTTCGGCAAAGGTTCAATTATGCGTCTTGGCGACAATTCCGCCAAGGTACAGGTGGCTGCAATTTCTACAGGATCCCTTGAGCTTGATATTGCCCTGGGCGTGGGTGGTGTACCTAGAGGAAGAGTAGTTGAGATTTACGGCCCTGAATCATCAGGTAAAACAACTCTTACTCTTCATATAGTTGCTGAGGCACAGAAGGTTGGCGGAACTGCTGCTTTTATAGATGCTGAACATGCCCTTGATCCTGCCTATGCTTCAAAACTGGGTGTAAATACAGATGCGCTTCTTGTGTCTCAGCCCGATACCGGTGAGGAGGCTCTTGAAATTACTGAAGCCCTTGTCAGGTCTGGAGCTATTGATATAATCGTAATAGATTCTGTTGCAGCACTGGTGCCGAAAGCTGAAATAGACGGGGATATGGGTGATTCCCATATGGGTCTGCAGGCGCGGCTTATGAGCCAGGCCCTTCGAAAGCTTACAGGTATTATTGCAAAATCAAACACATCTGTAATATTTATTAACCAGATAAGGATGAAAATAGGTGTTATGTTCGGCTCACCTGAAACAACAACCGGCGGTAATGCACTTAAGTTTTATTCATCAGTAAGACTGGATATCCGCAGAATTGAGACCCTCAAAACCGGGGATGACTCTGTGGGGAACAGGGTGAGGGTTAAAGTTGTAAAAAATAAAGTTGCTCCACCCTTTAAGCAGGCGGAATTTGATATAATGTACGATTCCGGAATATCAAGAGAGGGGGGAATCCTTGATCTTGCAGTTAAATATGATATAATCAACAAGGCTGGTACATGGTACTCCTATGGAGATGAAAGGATTGGCCAGGGGCGTGAAAATGTACGGAAGTTTCTCAGAGAGAACCCTGCTGCCATGAAAGATATTGAAACTAAAATTAAAACTATTGCCGGGCTTATCCCTTTGCCTGCCGCTGACGATAAAAAATCCCCTGCAGCAGCGCCGGTGAATGAAAAAGCTTCCGGGGAAATTAAAGAAGCTGTTACAGGGGAGTAGGGATTGTTTATAATCTGCAATAATGTTTTAGTATGAAAGGACAGGTTAAAATAAAGAGCAGTGATGATATTAAGAGGATCCGTGATTGCGGCAGAATTATTCATGATCTTTTCTGTAAAATAGGCTCAATCGATCTGTCAGGGATGAGTACCTGGGATATTGATTCATTTGTGGAGGATTTTATAGTTAAGAGCCGCGCAAGACCTGCTTTTAAAACCATAAAAGGGTATGGTTTTGCCTCCTGTGTCTCTGTTAATGATGTGGCATCACACGGTATCCCCACCAGAAAATCAAAGATAAAAAAAGGGGATATTGTTAAAATTGATACAGGCACAGTAATGAACGGCTTTTTTGCAGATTCATGTTCCACTTTTATGGTGGGGGAAGTAGATGAGAGGGTGAGGAAACTTGTTAATTGCGCTTTAGGTGCACTTTTAAGCGGAATCTCCCAGCTTTATCCTGACCGGAAGATTGGAGATATCGGCTATGCTGTTGAGTCCTATGTAGGCGGTTTAGGTTATTCTGTAGTAAAAAATTTTACCGGTCATGGAGTTGGTTATGCTTTGCATGAGCCCCCTGTAGTTCCAAGTTACGGCGACAGGGGCCAGGGGCTTCAGCTCCAGGAGGGGATGGTGATTACAATTGAGCCTATTGTGAATGAAGGCTCTGATGAGCTTATAGTACTTGAAGATGGATGGACATCGGTAACAGCAGATGGAAAGCTGTCAGCCCAGTTTGAGCATACAATTGCAATCACTTCTCAAGGGCCTTCAATTCTTACTTCCGGAATCTGAATTTATTTAAAATTTATCACCTTCTTTGATTATTCGATTACTCCTCCCTCTTTTTTATTGACTCTTCCCGCGCTTCAGGAATATGGTTTAAAAACTGCATTATCTGTTCCTCAATTATTTTTTTAAAAGGCTGATGCAGATTAATGTAATATTGCAGGTAAACATCATGGTTAAATCTGACCTTAAAGATACTCAGTCTGAGCCGGATCATAGAAATATTCCAATCAATAAAGTTGGTGTTAAAGATATAAAATATCCTGTAGTTGTGCTGGATAGAAATGACGGGAGCCAGCACACGGTTGCGGTTGTAAATATGTATGTGAATCTTCCCCATCATTTCAGGGGAACCCATATGAGCAGATTTGTGAAAATATTAAACAGGCATAGAAGCGGCATAGATACACGGAAGGTGAGGGGGATACTTGAAGAGATGAAGAGTCAACTTGATGCTGAAACTGCTCATTTCGAAATTGAGTTTCCTTATTTTATTACCAAGTCTGCCCCGGTGTCGGGTGAAAAAGGGAAAATGGAATATAACTGCCGCCTTGTTGCGAATTCTGATGAGGAGTACTATATGCTTGAAGTAAAGGTGCCCGTGCTTTCCCTGTGCCCCTGCTCAAAAGAGATAAGCAGGTATGGGGCACATAATCAAAGGTCCATGTTTACTCTCCAGATTGAAGCTGTTGAAAAAATATGGATTGAAGATATTATTGAAATTGCTGAATCTTCAGCCAGTTCTGAAATTTATTCTCTTTTAAAAAGGGAGGATGAAAAATATATAACAGAAAAATCGTATGAAAATCCGGTTTTTGTTGAGGATATGGTGCGTAATGCTGCTTTACTTCTTAAAAAGAAGAAAGGGGTACTCTGGTTTTCTGTTGAATCTGAAAATATGGAGTCTATACATAATCACTCTGCATATGCCCAGATTGCCATGGATCTGCGCGGGGATAATTTTTAAAGGTATGAAAAGAATACTATTTATAATACTGGTTCCACTTCTTTTCATGAGTGCCTGCAAAAGCGACAGTGACATACTTGCAGAAATGGATGGGACTGTAATTACCAGAGGGGAGTTCAGGGATTGGCTTAATAGTAAAGGTATCCCCCTTGAAAATATAATGCAAAGCAGAAGCGCTTATATTATGAATCTTGAGCAGTTGGGTGTGGAGAAACTTACTTCAGGAAAGGCGCTGGAAAACAATTTTGACAAGGACCCCTATTTTATAAAACTGCATGATATAATTTATAGAAATTATACCGCTGCATATTTCAGAGACTATATTTACGACAACATGGATTTTAATGAGACTGCTGCAGATGAGTCCAGTCTTGAAGATGTAAAAAAACATCTTCTTGAGGCTGCCCTGGAGAGAATAGAAAAAAATGCTTTTGATTCATTTAATGTTAAATCATATATTACTGAGATTTCCTACAGCAGAGGGAGTGAGGTAATTTTTTCTGTCAGCGGAGAGACTTTTACTGTAAAAGATCTGAATGATATTCTGGAGATATTTTATGAGCTTAAATACGGTTCGAAGCCGCTGAAAAAAATGACAAAAGAGAATAAAATTTTAACAAGCAGAAGAATTTTGAGCGAAACCCTGCAATTCAGAGAGGCTATTGCAAGGGGTATTCACAAAGACAGCGAATTTGTTAAGAGATGGGATATGTTGAAAAGGTCTGCTCTTTCCGGGGCTTATAAGTATCGCACTCTGGCAGATGCGGTTGCTGTAACAGCTGCTGATGTATCAGATGAATACAGGTCTAATCTGAATAAAAGATATTATAGAATTCAGGAAAGGGGGGGGGCTCATATAAAGGTGCCCATACCTTTTAGTGAAGTGCGGGAAAGCATAAGTCATCAATTATTTAGAGATAAAATGACATCTGTGAGGAAAAAGTGGGATAAATCTATTCTTAGTGAGAGTAATTTTGTTATTAATGAAAGTCTTATTTCAGCGAAATGAAACGATTCAGTTTATAGTATCGCTTTCTCTGGAATTGAATCCGGCAGAATAAATATTGTCAAAGCCGTCAATTGAAATATTTTTTAACGGTTTTATGTCAAGCCCCAGTTCTTTTGCTGATTCAATATAGAAGGCAATAACCTTTCTTATCCTCTGCATAGCTTCGTTTTTATCTGATCCGTAGCAGTTAATATCAAGTTCCGGGCAGTTGGCAATAAATTCAGTCCCGGTCTGTATCAATTTTATAGATATGTTCATTATTTAAATCCTGTTGCATAGATTATGGAGTGATAATGTCTTTAAAATGATTCTGTCATCTTTTGAGATTAACTATCATCTCCTTTTCAGTTTTAATTATCGACATGAAAAAAAAAATCATTAGCAGGTTGAGTTTATATTTGGAATAATTACAGTAATTATTCCAAACCAGTATTTATTTCTAAACCTATTATTATTAAAAAATGCTCAATTATCCCCGCCGCCAAAGGCTGCGGGGATATAATACTGCCAATTTTTACACTAAAATATATTTTTAGGAATTAACATTGATTCCAAATATATTTTTAGTGCAGCAATGATGTTACCTGTATCCTCTTCGCCTGTGGGGGATCGGGATATTAGAGCATTTTATTCCAGATAAAAGTTAAGGAATTAACACTTGGATAATTATATTTTTCTTGTGTTATCAGGTCAGGATGTTTCAAATAACATGAAAAGCATTCAATAAAAATTTCAAAGGTAATGAATTTGGATAAGAAAAAAAACAGTACCCGTGTAGTATTCGGAAATATTACTATAGGGATGCAGCTTGCCATAACAATTCTCATTTTTGTTTTTGCAGGGTACAGGCTGGATCTTTATTATGAAAAATCCCCTCTATTTCTGGCCTTTGGTACGTTTATAGGGATGAGTATCGGATTTTATCATCTTTACAAGGAGCTTCTTGATATGGGTAAAAGAGAAAAGGAGGCAAAAGAGGAGGGGGAGGTAGTTAGAAAAAAATGGAATTAATATCAGAAGCCTTGAGGAGGGTAAAAGTTTCTGCCGGATTTTTGTTTATATTAAAAAAAAAATAATTTTTTAAAAAAAAGATTTACAAAATAAAGACCTTTGCTTAATAAAATATTAAACAAAATAATAAATATTTTGTTTGTGTGTGTGCAGAATTATAAATATATAAAATTTTTTAAAAAAAGTCAAATTTCCTTTTCCGGTTAATCCTTTAGGGTTAAATTGAATTTATGTATTCGGATAAATACATGTTTTTTCATGGTATTTAATCTGAATAAGTATAAAATGAGGTTATATTCCTATGGTCCGTTTTGTTCATTTTATTAATTCATTTATATCTTCCCCAGATGCTCAGTCCTGTCCCGATGAGTCAATGTTCGATATTGTTCTAAGCCATGTTACAGATATGCAGATATATTATCATGTTGAGCCTCACGGCATTGTTAACATGTTTTATAATCTTGTATTTAAGCTGAATACTTATCTCGGTTTTCAGACGCCTCATTCCAGTGCGGCGGTTGTATGTTCCCATGGCCATCCTGTGGAGCTTTTGAAGTCTGATCCTAACCTGATATTTGGAATTTTCGATCTTCGCATAACTAAAATTGTTCTCATGATGTGGGTTGCTGCTTTTCTCTGCATTGTTGTATTTGTTCCTCTTGCAAAGAAAATAAAGAGTTCGCCTCTCGGTTCCAGGTCAAGATGGGTTAATTTCTGGGAAGCCCTTATCGGGTTTGTTCATGATGAAATTGTTGAGCCGAATTTCGGTCACGGGTATACGAAGAAGGCTATGCCTTATTTTCTCACTGTATTTTTCTTTGTCGCTTTTATGAACTATCTTGGGCTGATCCCTGGTTCAGCTACAGCAACAGGGAATCTTGGAGTAACTGCAGGGCTTTCGATCTGCACAATGCTCAGTATGTTCGCCCTCGGCACTATGAAGCAGGGGCCGCAGTGGATATTTGTAGGGGTAGTTCCAGGCGGAGTCCCTTTTCTCATGTACTTTTTATTGTGGCCAATTGAAATACTCGGTCTTATGATTAAACCTTTTGCTCTTACAATACGACTTTTTGCAAACATGACAGCAGGACATATTGTTATCGTAATATTCCTCTATCTTGTTATGATGTTTCAGAGTTATGCGGTGGGAGTTGGTTCTGTTTCTCTTTCACTGATAATATATATGCTTGAGCTGCTTGTCTGCTTTATCCAGGCATATATTTTTACAACATTATCGGCAATGTTTATCGGTTCAGCTTTACATGCCCATTAATCCTGGTTTTTATAACAGGTTAAAAATAAGGTTTGCTTAATTAAACTTGATAGGTTAAATTAAACAAAAAACTAAAACATTAGATTTTCAGGAGGAAATTGATGGATTACTTAGCGATGTCTTATTTATCAGCAGGTCTTAGTGCAGGAGTTATTGTTTTAGGTGCATCTCTTGGAATCGGTAGACTTGCAGCCGGCGCACTCGAAGGTATGGCACGTCAGCCCGAAGTAAGTGGTGACCTCAGAACAACTATGATTATTGCGGCTGCTCTTATTGAAGGTTTTACATTCTTTGCTCTTGTTGTTGCCTTCATGCTTGCTACAAAGGCTCCTATTGCTGTTGAAGTTCAGAGCACAACTCCAGCTGCTGTTGAGTCGAAGTAGTTTTTAGTAACGAATGTTTCAAATTTATAATTATTGTTGGTAGTTGTTATGGAAGTTATACAGGATGGTTTGCTTAAGGTTAGTCCGGGTTTATTACTGTGGACAATAATAACATTTGTAGTGTTGTTGCTGATCCTCTGGAAAGCAGCCTGGAAACCTGTTGTTGAGGCACTTGATGCCAGGGCAGAAAAAGTACGCAGCGATATTGAAAGTGCTGACAGATCAAGGCAGGATGCTGAAAAGCTTCTTGCTCAGCACAAAGAGATGATGGATCATGCGAAAAATGAAGCTGCAAAAATTATTGCAGACGGAAAATCGGCAGCTGAGAACATCAAAAATGAGATCATCGAGAAAGCTAATGCTGAAGCTAAAGGTTTATCTGAAAGAGTTAAGAAAGAGATAAGCCTTGCTAAGGATAAGGCTTTGTCGGAAATTAAGGCTGAGGTTGTTATTCTTTCAACAGATATAGCTGCGAAAATAATAAGCAAAAACCTTAATCCGGATGATCAGAAAGCTTTAGTAGAAGAGACTCTTAATAAAGTTGGAACAGTTCAGTAACCTGAACTGTTCCACTTAATAAAAGAAAAAAGGGTAATCAAAGTGGCACTAAACGATGTGGCTCGAGTTTATGCTAGTTCAATTTTTGAAATAGCAAAAGAAAAAAATATAATTTCCCAGGTTGAAGAGGAATTGGCAGTAATTGTCCAGACTCTTGCTGAGGAAGCAGAATTTAGAAGTTATATAAACGCTCCTGGTATTGCCAGTGAAGTTAAGAAATCTTTTATAAATAAAGTCTTTGCCGGTAATATTTCTGAAAACACTATGAATTTATTGAACTTATTGATTGATAACGGACGTCAGGAATCAATCAGTGGTATCTATGAAGCTTTTGTGGAATTAGATGATATGCATAATAACAGAGAGCGGATTACTGTTATCACCCAAACCCCTTCTAGTGAATCACTGATTGATAATATTAAAAGTCAGATCGGGAAGAAGCTAAATAAAGAAATTATTGTAACTGAAAAAGTTGATGAATCTATCCTGGGTGGTATTATAATCAAGATTGGTGACCTTGTTATTGACGGATCTTTAGCCAAAGGATTAAAAAATATAAAAAGTAATCTATTAAATAGTAAAGTCAGGAGTGAAGTGGCTTATGAAGATTAGAACAGAAGAAATAAAGTCGATTATAAAGCAGGAAATTGAGAACTATAAATCTGAACTTGAAGTCAGTGAAGTAGGGACTGTAATACAGATCGGTGATGGTATTGCTAAAATTCACGGTCTTGGGAATGCCATGTCAGGTGAGATGCTTGAATTTGAAAATGGTATTCAGGCAATGGTACTGAACCTGGAAGAGGACACTATCGGTGCTGCTATCCTGGGGAATTACCTTGAGATTTCCGAGGGGGACTCTGTAAAGAGGCTTAATAAAATCCTTGCTGTTCCTGTGGGTGAGGAGTTACTGGGGCGTGTAGTTACACCGCTTGGTGAGCCTATTGACGGAAAAGGACCTATCAATACTACACAGATAAGACCTGTTGAGTACCTTGCACCTGGAATTTCCAAAAGAAAACCTGTACATGAACCTCTACAGACAGGTATTAAAGCAATTGACTCAATGATTCCTATTGGAAGGGGACAGCGTGAGCTGATTATTGGTGACAGAAAAACCGGTAAAACAGCTATTGCTGTTGATACTATAATAAACCAGAAAGGTAAAGATGTAATTTGCGTTTATGTGGCTATCGGGCAGAAAGCTTCAACAGTTGCTGATGTTGTTGAAAAGCTTGAGTCTACAGGCGCGATGGATTATACAATTGTAGTAGTTGCTAATGCGTCAGATCCTGCACCTCTTCAGTATATTGCTCCTTATGCAGGGACTGCAATGGCTGAGTATTTCATGTATGAAAAACATGGTCACACCCTTTGTGTATATGATGACCTTTCTAAACAGGCAAATGCCTATCGTGAACTTTCACTGCTTCTCAGGAGACCTCCGGGACGTGAAGCTTATCCCGGTGATATTTTTTACTGTCACTCCAGACTGCTTGAAAGAGCATGTAAGCTTTCAGATGCTATGGGTGCAGGAAGCCTGACAGCTCTTCCAATTATTGAGACACAGGAGGGTGAAGTTGGAGCATATATCCCGACAAACGTAATCTCTATTACAGATGGACAGATATACCTTCTTCCTAACCTTTTTGCATCAGGTGTTAGACCTGCTGTCGATGTTGGTATATCAGTATCAAGGGTAGGAGGATCAGCGCAGATTAAGGCCATGAAAAAATATGCCGGTTCCCTTCGTCTTGACCTTGCTCAGTTCCGTGAACTTGAAGCTTTTGCTCAGATGGGTACAGAACTTGACCCTGCAACACAGAGGCAGCTTGATAGAGGATTACGTCTTGTTGAACTTCTAAAACAGGGGCAGTATGTTCCAATGGATGTTGTTGATCAGGTTATCATGATCTTTGCCGGTACACAGGGTCATCTTGATAAACTGCCGGTTGCCAGGGTAAAAGAATTTGAAATACAGCTTCTGGATCATATTAAAGCTTCACATAAGAATATAGCGGACGAAATTGCTGAAACTAAAGAATTGAAAAGTGTTGATGAATTAAACAAAATTCTGGCTGATTTTGTGCAGAAGTATCTTTAAACCATAAAAAAACCATTTGAGGATTGAGTTGTGGCTAATCAAAGAGACATTAAAAGACGGATAAAATCTGTTAAAAATACCAGAAAGATAACTTCAACTATGGAAATGGTTGCGACCTCTAAGATGAAGAAAACCAGTGAGAGGCTCGCACAGTCCAAGCCATATGAAGAGAAGGTTAATGGAGTTATTTCAAATTTAATGACAGCCGGGTTTTCAACTTTAAGTCATCCTTTGTTAAGGGATGTGGCTAACCCCTCCAGGGTTCTTATTTTTCAGATAACCGGGAACAGGGGGCTCTGTGGCAGTTATAACACAAGAGTTATAGACAATACTCTAAGGTTCAAGGAACAACTTGAATCTGAAGGCAAAGAGGTGCTTTTATATGTAATTGGTAAAAAAGCAGCATCTTATTATAAGTTTATTAAGGTGGATATGCATAAAAATGCATTAAATCTTGAAGATAAATTAACGTATGAAGATGCAGCTTCAATAGGAGATGAACTTGCACAGGTTTTTGTGACAGGTGAGGTTCATGAAGTATATATATCCTATACAAAGGTTAATACATCTTCTAACCAGAAACCGGATATGTTAAAACTCCTGCCAATTACCCCGGACATGGAAATTGACAGTGATGAAATACCGAATGCCAGTCTGGATTATATTTTTGAGCCTGAACCGGCAAAAATATTTTCCTATATACTTCCACTGTATTTAAAGGTACGGCTATTTACCTGTTTTCTTGAATCTGCATATTCCGAACATTTTGCAAGGCGTGTTGCAATGAAGAATGCTACGGATGCTGCAAAAGATATGATAAAGAATCTTAATATTACCTATAACAGGGTAAGACAGGATAAAATAACAACAGAAATTTCTGAAATTGTTGGTGGGGCATCCGCTCTTGAATAATAATAGGTTAACAGGTTTAACTTAATTTAAGGATTAAGGAGTAGATTTATGAGTGAAAATATTGGAAAGGTAATACAGGTTATAGGCTCTACCCTCGACGCAGAGTTTGCTGAAGGGAAGCTTCCTGCACTTTTTAACGCTATCGTAATAGAAACTGAAGTTATGGGTGAAAAAATAAAGCTTATTAGTGAAGTTCAGCAGCATCTTGGCGGAAATAAAGTTCGTGCAGTTGCTCTTGCTTCTACTGATGGATTAAAAAGAGGCGATATTGTAGTAGATACTGGAGCGCCTATCTCCGTTCCTGTTGGTCCTGAAACGCTGGGACGTATTTTTAATCTTCTTGGTGAGCCTATTGATGATCAGGGTCCGGTTGATGCTAAAGAATACAGGCCAATACACCATGAACCTCCCAAGTTTGATCAGCTTGTTCCTAAATCGGAACAGTTTGAAACCGGGATCAAAGTGATCGACCTTTTAGCTCCCTATATAAAGGGTGGTAAAACCGGTTTATTCGGCGGAGCCGGAGTTGGTAAAACAGTTATTATTATGGAGCTTATCAATAACGTTGCACAGCAGCATGGCGGTTATTCTGTATTTGCCGGTGTTGGTGAAAGAACCAGAGAAGGTAATGACCTCTGGCTTGAGATGACAGAGTCAGGAGTTATAAATAAAGCATGTTTATGCTATGGTCAGATGAATGAGCCCCCTGGAGCACGTCTCCGGGTTGCACTTTCTGCTCTTACCATGTGTGAGTATTTCAGAGATATGTCGGGAAGTGATGTACTTCTCTTTGTTGATAATATATTCCGTTTTTCTCAGGCAGGTTCTGAGGTATCCGCTCTGCTTGGACGTATGCCTTCAGCGGTTGGTTATCAGCCTACACTTGCTACTGAAATGGGTAAGCTTCAGGAAAGGATTACATCAACAAAGAATGGATCAATTACATCTGTTCAGGCTGTATATGTACCTGCGGATGACCTTACTGACCCTGCTCCTGCAACAGCGTTTATTCACCTTGACTCACAGACAGTTCTTTCCCGTCCTATTGCAGAAAAGGGAATTTATCCTGCGGTTGATCCTCTTGAATCATCATCTCGTCTACTGGCTGCTGAACTTGTTGGTGATGAGCATTACAATACTGCGATGGAAGTTAAAAGGATTCTCCAAAGATATAAGGACCTTCAGGATATTATTGCAATTCTTGGTATGGACGAGCTTTCAGAAGAGGATAAACTTCTGGTTCAGAGAGCCAGAAAAATCGAACGATTTTTATCGCAGCCGTTTTTTGTTGCTGAGCAGTTTACCGGAATGCCGGGTAAATATGTAAAACTTGAAGATTCAATCAAAAGTTTTAAAGCGCTTATTGCTGGTGAGTATGACGAACTACCGGAGCAGGCTTTTTATATGGTAGGAACTATTGAAGAAGCAATTGAAAAAGCTAAAAAACTTACAGGAAATTAGTAATGGAACGTTTATTAGACTGTACCATATTAACACCTGAAAAACTGATTTATCAGGGCGAAGCAGGATTTGCAGTAGTTCAGGCATATAATGGTGAATTGGGATTTCTTTATGACCACGCACCTTTAATTTCCATGCTCGGGATGGGGGAAGTACGTCTCAGAAATCCTAAAAGCATAGATTACTTTGTAATAGAAGGCGGAATTGTTGAAATCAAGAACAATAAGCTTATTATTCTTGCTGAACGTGCTGTTAAGAAAACTGATCTTAATGCAGTTGAACTTCAGAAAAAAATTGATGAATATGATGAGACTATTGTTAGAGAAAGGCCCGATTTTAAAGAAAGATTCCTTATAAAAATTGAGCAGGATAAACTTAAAATAAAATTAAAAGTAGCAAAAAAATAAAACTGATTTTTATGAATTTTTTAAAAGGGGATCCCGGAAGGGACCCCCTTTTTTTATTATTATATTAGAATATGCCGATAATTAATTGATGTATTTTATAAATTTTTTCAGTGTTAATTCCTTAACTTTTAACTGGAATGAAATGCTCTAATATTCCAGCCGCCGTAGGCGCAGGGAATATTGGGAACATCATTATTGCACATAAAAATATCTTTAGGAATAATTACTGAAATTTTGTTATCACATGGTTGAGTTATTACCTTTTTTAAGAATATGTAAAGATCTTGACATTAAGTGATAATTTATTGAGAATTTAAATTAAATAATGAGGTATATTGTGAATATTTTTTATAGAATTTGCAAAATATAAAATATATTCAGATTAATTTAAATAAAATGACTGATAAAAAAACAGATACTATTGAGTCACCTTTACAAAGTGACCTTATGAATGAAAATCTTAAAACCAGGCTTCGGGGTAAAATGCCTGAAGGGGTCGATTTTTCGTCAATCGGTTCTATTGATTTATCAGAAGCTGAGAAAATAGCCACAGAAGAGATTGTTTTCCTGACAGAAGAAGATCTTATTGAAGGTCTTGAGGATTTTGAACTTATTCCACTCAAGTCTAGTGAACCATCCATGGAGGAGAAGAATAATCCTGCCAAAAGTCTTTCCCCCGGGTTAAGAATAAAAACAATTTCAGCTGCAGATAATGATGAAAAAGCTGCAGATATTCCAGATGATGATGCTGTTCAAACAAAAGAGAGAGGAGACGAAGTTCCTGCTCCTGAACATACTGAACTTAAAGAAGAAATAGTGATGGGCAGGGAACGAAATGATGAGCGGGAATTGATGAGTGATTCAGATCCTGCAATTATTGAGTCACAAAAACCGGACAGAACTTCTTCTGCCGCAGAAAGCACACCTCTGGAAGATGCTGAATCTGAAACCGGTTCAGAGACTGATTATAAACAGAGAGATGCTGCCGGTTCAGAAGAATCTGTAGAGATAAGTGATATTCCTGAGCCGGACAGTGATGATAGAACAGGTTCAGAATCTTCTGTTAAGGAATCCTCCGGTATAACTGAAGATTCAGTGAACATTCAGCTTGAAGATATTTTTTATCAGGTTAAAGCCGGAGATGATCCCCTTCCTCAGCGATTTAAAACTAATTACCCCATGCAGAAAGCAGTATTTATTGATGATGCTCAGGTTTCGGGCGGCACTACAGGGGTATTGGTGTCTGCCAAAGATGATCCTTTAACAGACAGGCTGACACGTGTAATTCACGCTTCCGATGCTTCAATGACTGTTATTACTGAAAAGTCGGATTATTATGATGATCATACTTATCTCATGGAGGATATGAGTTTTTATGAGAAGAAGGATATGGGGCTGGCCGAAAGTGAGGAGATTTTTCATGTGGATCCAGACCTCGATTTTTTTGAAAATGCTATTATTAAAAATGACTTCAGCAGATTTATCCAGGAGATTGACGATTATTATGATGTAGTTAAAATCGAAAGTGAAAGTCAGATCTCTGAGATACTGGGGATTAATTCTGAAGAACGGGAGTTAATTGAAAAAGATCTCTTTGCCGGATATTATAGTAATATCGATTTTGAGTCGGAAATAGATTTTTTAAATCCTGACCTTGATTTTATTAATAGGGTTTTTGTCCAGAATAAGGAGGTTAGTTACTTAATTGACAAACCGGACAGCTTATTTGACGAAGAGCGCACATCTATTGAAGATGATATAACATCCCGATCTGCAATTGTATTTGAAGAGGATGTGGAAGATCTTAAGCTCCTTATGCAGAGGGATTATGGCGTTACAGCTGATTTTGACAAAGTTCCAATAAAACCTGTTTTAGAAGTGACTGAACCTGCTGCAGCAGAAATTGATAAAGAATATCTGCAAGATGATAATAAAGCACTTCCATCTGAAAAAAATAATGATATAATTAATATTACCGACAAGGTGATTATCCTTGATGATAGAGCTGGAGTAAATGCTTTTGCAGGGAAATTCCCTGATAAGGAGGAGGACCTTGTTAAGCTTTTCTCTTACCTTGATGGATTATTTGAGAAACTTCCGGAAGAAACAATAAAGAAATTTGCTGAATCTGAATATTTTGATCTATATGTTAAAGTTATGAATGAAATAGGTGCATAGAATGGGCCTCCTTGAAAGGGCATTGCAGTATAAACAGAGACTTAATGATGACGGCAGGGAAACCCTTATTGATACAATAAAGGGCCCGGCAGAAACTGATTTTATAATTAAGACAGATGCTCTGACCCTTGATGCTCCGTATGATGATTTTTTATCTCTCGAATCTGAAACAGATAAAACTGAAAATACTGTATCGGTTGAAGAGGAGGTTGATTCAAATGATGCTGCTGATGCATCTGTAGAAAATGAAATTGTGGTGAACTCTGTAGATAGAGTTGAAACAGATAAATTTACAGAAGTTCCTGAAATTCCAGGGCTTTCAGTTAACAGTGATTTCTCAGATCCGCAGGGTGGTTCCGATTATAAAGAGGAAATAGAATCTGAATCAGAAGATTATTCAGATCAGGTTGAGCTCCATGATAGCAGTGTATCTGGTGTTGTTGATGAGCAGAATATCCCTCAGTCTGATAAAAGCGGATTAAATGAAGTCCCCTATTTTGATGATTATATGGTTCTTTTTGAGATTCAGAAAGAGTTATATAAAAATCAGTCTGTTGAAGAGGTTTTCAGTACAATTCTTTTTTCCGTAATGGGGCAGATGGGTGTCTCTTCTGCTTCAATTCTTTTCCCCGGGAGTGATGACAAATCAAGATTGGCAATATCCGACTCAATTGGCTTAAAGGTAACTGAAGATTCTCTTTTCTGGGAAAGAGGGGAGGGGATTCTTGAAATACTGGAGAATAACAGAGAAGTACTCGATATAGAGAATTTTAAAAATAATAATGATTTAAGGGAGGAATTCTTTAAATTTGTTTCTATTGATACCAGGCTGCTTGCTCCGATGATTTCTGATGATGAGCTTATTGGTGCGGTGAGTATTGGTGAAAAAATCAATGGAGAAAATTTCAGTGAGATAGAAATTGATTTTCTCAATTCCCTTGCAGAAATATCGGCCAATGTAATTGCTGTTGTTGAGAAGTATGAGAAGGCTGAGTTTGAACGGCTTGCACTCCGTATTGAGTCTGAAATTCTTTCTGATGTTGAGATTTTCCAGAATTCTTTACTTGGCGCCGCAACATCAAAAGATCTTGGCGATATTATAAGAGCTAATTTTTATTCCCTGGGGCTTGAATCTTACGCTGTATTTATGGAAGACGGATCCGGTGCATATTACCCGGCTTTTTTTGAGGAGGAGGATATTCTTGAATTTAACGGCTCCGGTTTTGTTGTAAAAGAGGAAAATCGCTTTATTTCATTCCTGATAAAAAAGAATGCATCAATCATTGTTGATGACTTTAATGATTCATCTGTACTTTCTGATACATTCGGGAGAGAGCGGATGGGGAAGATGGAGCAGTTTATCGCTTATCCATTTGTTATTTCAGGAAGGCTTACCGGATTTATCTCTATATTTAAAATAAATCCTGCTGTAGAATTATCTGACATTGATATGCGTATACGAAAAGTTTCTAAATTTATATTTCCGTATATTAATAGAATTAATCAGCTCGATCCTGACCATAATATATATAATGACATGACTGTTCAGGTATACGGGAGAATTGAGCATGAAATACGGAAGGCAGAGGATCTTGGTATCCCTCTCACAATGATGCTTCTTTCTGTGAAAAACTATAAGAGATATTATGACAGATACGGCCGTATCGAAACTAATATACTCTTTAATAAAATTGCATCCGTAATAAAATCAAGGCTTTCCTCCGGAGATTTTTCTTCAAGAATTGACAGACAGAAGTTTATTATTACACTCCCGGGAAAAGATAAAAATTATGCGGCTAATTTTTCATCAATTCTTAAGAATGAAATTGCAAATTATTTTGCCGGAAGCGATTTTAAGCTCCTTATCTCCTTTATCACCGCAGAATACCCTCAGGATGGATCTGACCTCTATTCACTACTTGATGTGCTTGACTGATTTCTCCGGTATTGGATATTTCAGGCATACAGATGAAAATATCTCCGATTAATGAATTGACGCTTATATACCAATTTCATAATTGACAAATAAAGAATCAGCAGATGGTATTTCCGGAAATTCACCATTAATAATTTTATATCAGGAGACGGTTGTTTATGGATCTTAATGATAAACTGAAAGAGCTGAGTGAAATGTTCGGGAATGTTAATGACCTGACAGATTCAGACCGTTTTATGATACTGGCCACACTTACTACAGATTCAGCATCGAGCATTGTTATTGGTGAGGATGGGCAGTTTAACAGAGACTGGATAGCGGATAATCTTAGTCCCATACTGGGGCACAACTTAAAGGATTATGATACTTTTGGTAAATGGGAAAAGATTATTCATCCTGATGATATTCAGATATTCAGGGATCAAAAACAGTATTTCTGGAAAAACCATACAGGATCGATGAATTATCTAAAGCAGTATTTTCATTGATGCAGCAGTAAAATCTGACGGCAATCTATTTAAACACTTACCATTACCTCTTTTAATAAAAGATAAATACATTAAAAAGCTATATATTTGTGCAATTAATTCAGAAATACGAACTTTTTTTTAAAAAAACCGGCTGGACGGTAATTTGTTGTTGACGTTGTTCCGTAAATGATATTATTATTCTTTTATACAGATTACTGGAGGAAAATAGATGATAAAGAAAATTTCTGGCTTAATACTTATTATATTCATGCTCCCTGTTTTCGGATTTGCATCCGGCAGCGCACCGGCCTGTGATACAAAGTTCCCGGTTGTACTTGCCCACGGAATGGGGGCACAGGCTAAAATCTTAAATATTGTTGATTACTGGTGGGGAATTGAAGGGGCACTGGAAGATGAAGGTGCAGATGTTTATATAACATCAGTTAATGGAATGGACAGCACCGCAAATAAGGCTGCAGCTTTTAAAACACAGTTTCTTCAGATACTTGCAATATCCGGTAAACAGAAAGCAAATATTATCGGGCATTCACATGGAACTGTTTATACAAGATACGCTATATCCAACCTGGGCCTTGGATCGAAAGTTGCTTCTCATACAAGTTTATCCGGGCCTCACAGAGGGAGCTCTGTAGCTGATATGGTTTTTAAAATTGTGCCTAATCAGGGATGGAACCTGGTAGGGGATACAATGGATATAGTATATACATTTATCTTCGGTGACAAAAACCCTAATTCTCTTGAAAATGGACTTGAAATGACAAGGCCATATATGAGGAATGTTTTTAATCCTAATACCCCCAATGTATCGGGCGTATATTATCAGAGTGCTACTTCGAAAATCAGATATATGTCTAATAGTCTTGTTCTGGGAACATCATGGCTTATAGCTCTTTATTATGAGGGAGCAAATGATGGTCTGGTATCTGTAACATCAGCGAAATGGGGAAATTTCAGAGGAGTTGTTGAAGGCGCATGGTGGAGCGGCGGTGTTGATCATCTTAATATGGTAAACCAGTTCTTCGGAATAACACCAGGTTTCGATGCACCTCAGTTCTATATCGATCTGGTAAGTGATCTAAAGAGCCGCGGTTTTTAAAAAAGCGTAATAATAAATATCCCGGGGGCTGTCGATTTACGGCAGCCCCTTTTTATTAATATGGGAGGAATTTGTGAAAGGGGAAAATAAAAAGATTATTTTTCTTGTACCTGTACTGCTGGTTTTAGCTGTTATTGTAGTAAATGTGGTTTCTAAAAGTTTCAGCAATAATGATCAAAAAATAATTTCTGCGCCTGCAGATAAGGTGAGCTATCAGGATGTAAGGGATTATCTTAAAAAAGTTGATTTTGATGAGAATACATCAAAAGAATTGTTTAAAAACAGGGTTATCAATAACTACACTTTGAAATATTTTAAATTTCTGCAGAATCGTTTTAAGGAGATGCCTCTTGAGGAGCATCTTGCAGCTGTAAAGGCCTACCTTTACTCTTCAATGGATATGAATGAAGCTGATATGCTTTTTGAGGTTTATAAGAAATATATAGATTATGAGAATATGATGGTTGTTGAATTGGGCAAAATGGACTCAATTAATTCTACATCAGATTATCTTAATATTCTAAGAATGATGAAGAATAAGCAGGAGGATTTTTTCGGCAGGGAGAATGCTGAAATCCTTTTCGGTGCATCTCTTAAGATGAAGGAGTATCCAATAAGGAGATCTGCGATAATTAATGATAACACCATGTATGCTGCAGAAAAAAAAGAGAAAATTGATAGGCTTAACAGGGAGATGTGGGGTAAAGACTCAGAGAGTGTGGAAAATTCAAAGAAACCTTATGTGGCCTATAATGAAAAACTTTCACTCCATTCAAAAGATTTTATGGAGATGAGTGATGCAGATAAGTATGTAAAAATCAGTGAAATGAGAAAAGAAATTTTTCCTCAGGAGATAGTTGAGCGCCTGGAGAATCTTGATATGGAACTTGAGGCGGAAAAAGGGAGAGAAGAATTGTACCGTAATAAATATGATTCAATTATGAGTGACAGCACCCTTACAGCAACCCAGAAGCAGGAGAGAATCTATTCTGTACAGACTGAGATTTTCGGGGATAATGCTGAGCTGATAAGGAGACGTGAACTTATTGAATCGGGTAAAATTGATATAATGGAAGAATTGAATAAGTAGTTTTATTTTTCTGCCGGGCTTAAAATATATAAAGTAATACCGGACATTACTATAAGTGCGGCAAAAATTATTATAAGGTCCCCGAAGATTGTGTAGAAGGATATTAATCCGGTTTTACCTGAAGTACCGGAAATTACACCCTCTTTATTCAGGTCAAGTGAGTCTGCTAATCTGCCCGAAGGTGTAATTATTGCGCTTACTCCGCTGTTTGTGACCCGTGCAATGAAGCGTCTGTTCTCTACTGCTCTGACAATATTGCTGTATAGGTGCATATGCGGTTCATAAGTATTGCCGAACCAGGAATCATTAGCCACATTGATTAAAATGTCCGCACCCCCTGCCGCAGCATTTCTTATGTATGAAGGGTAGAGTGATTCAAAGCACACTGAAAGTCCTATTGTAAAATTTCCATGCCTGAATAGAGGGGAGGAGTCACCCTCAGCAAAAGTATCAGGTGAGCCCATTATACTCCCATGACTTAATCCGGCAAATCTTCTTTCTGAATAGGGGAAAAGAATTTTTTTGTCATATATATGTTTTAGTATACCCCGGCTGCTTATAAATATTGAGTTAAAAGTATTCCCGTCAGCATCTTTCCGTGTCCCCCCTGTGATAAAGAGACTCTCATCACCGATCAGTGAATTAACTGATTTCATTATTTCAAAATTTACTCTGTCTGAAGAATTTAAAACTGTTTCGGGCCAGATAACAATGCCGTTACTATTATGATTTTCTGTTGTTAATTCAATATAGTTCCGGTATGTCATAAAAGAGAGGCTGCTGTCCCATCTGTCCAGGGAACCGGTATTACCCTGCACACCGGTGATGTTAATTGTTTCTGTTTCAGGGAGTCCCGTTATTTTTTTCTCTTTAATAATTCCATAAACAAAAACTGCAGTTATAAGAATAGTTAGAGGTACCAGATTGATGATCTTCTTTTGTCTGCTTACAATATATTGAGCAAGTACATAATTGGTATAAACAATGATGAAGGAGACACCGTATATTCCGGTAATATCTGCTATCTGAATAAAGGGGGTGTATACCTGTGAATATCCGATAAAACCCCAGGGGATAAAAAAATCGGTCATTTCCCTTAGATAATCTGCTATTACCCATAATGATGGGGGAAGGAGCAGATTTAAAAAAGTAAATCTGGTTTTGAGCAGATGAAGGGCTGTCCCATATAATGAATAAATAAATGTCAGAGGCAATATTACCAGGGATAGGATAATTAATAGAACATATAAGAAGCTGCTGCCGTAGTGAACAATCCCTGCATAAAATAGAGGTGTTGAGAGCATTAAAGCAAGGGGGATAGTGAATATGAGGCAGTTTAAAATGACTGTTTTAGCATTAAGGCTTTTATGTATTGCTATAAAAAAAGGGATTAAAGAAAAAAAAGCCAGGTACTGAGTAGACCAGTTTGGAGATGAAAAAAAGAATAGGAAAGATGATATAACAGGTAATAAGTAAATATGGTTTACCAGATAAATCTTAAAGGATTGGTTGGTGCACCATGACGAATGATTGTATAATGAAGGTGAGGGCCTGTTGATCTTCCGGTAGACCCTACGGTTGATATTATATCACCCTTTTCAACCCAGTCACCTTTTTTTACAAAAATTTTAAGGCAATGAGCGTACATGGATGTATACCCGTCGTGATGCTGAATGATAACTGTGTTTCCGTAACCGTCCCGCCACCCTGCAAAAAATACCATCCCCTCTCTTACAGATCTTATCTGAGTGCCTGTTCGTGTCGCAATATCTATCCCGTTATGAAATGATGTTTCACCACCGTGTGAAAAGGGGCTTATTCTGTCGCCGAACATTGAAGTAAAAAATCCGGTGTTCAATGGGCTTAAAAATGCAAGTTTATACCTGTAGAGCATTTTAATGTCCCTGTTTACAACTTCAGGAATCGCATCTTTGAAAAAAACCATACGGATATCATCCGGTGAAATAATACGGAAAAAGCTCGGTTTATAATCGCCTGCCACATGAGCATCATAGTTTAATATGTTTTTCATGCGTTTAACATCAGAATAATCATCAATTGCCACAAGGGCGCCATCCTGAGAGGGGATTACGATTCTTGTCCCTGCGCTGATGTTCATCTCTTTAAGGTGGGGATTTGCTGATATAATTGTTTCAATCGATACATTAAATCTTGAACGGATTTTCCAGATTGTATCATTCTGAGACGCGGTATAGATTGTAAATTCAACACCGGGGTTATAGGGGTATGATTCAAGAAAATTAATATAATTATCCTCTGATGTGAAGATAGGGAAACCTTCTATCAGTTCATATGAGTCTTTATCTACAGAGACTTTTTTGAAGAATATAAAAGAAATGAGATTGCCTGTGATTAGTATTAGTATTATTGCAGAAATGGCTATTGCAGAATATTTTTTTATCTGCTTTAACTGGTATAAAGTCGGCATTGCCATCAGGTTTTACCAAGCTCCTTTGATTTTAAAACAGCAGCTTCAATTGCATCTATAATTATTCCGCTGAAACCGGCTTTTTCCAGTACATGAATTGCTTCTATTGTAGTCCCGCCAGGTGAAGCGACCTGATCTCTAAGTTTAATAGGGTTTTCTTTTTTGTCAAGAAACATTTTTGCAGAACCGTAAACTGTTTGCGCTGCAAGTGTAAGGGCATCATCTCTGGGTATGCCCATCTTAACCGCACCGTCAGCAATAGCCTGTATAAATGTAAAAACGTATGCTGGGCCGCTGCCGGAAACCCCTGTAACTGCATCCATGAGCTTTTCAGGGAGTATAAGCACTTTTCCTGTATACGTGAGTATTGTTTTTATATTTTCAAGTTCATCGGAGTTAACATTTTCACCGGAACATATTACTGTCATACCGCACCCTGCAAGTGCCGGCGTATTGGGCATGGCCCGGACAATTTTTTTGTCTATACCCGCGCCTCTTGCCAGGGTTTCTATTTTTATCCCTGCAGCGACTGATACTATTATGCCGTTGTATTTGCGGAGTTTTGCAAGAATCTCATCAACTTTGTCGGTTTTAACAGCAATTATCAGGATGTCAGAGGTTTCAATAACCTCTTCAATAAAAGGGGACACCGTAACCCCTTCAATCTTCCCCGATTTTTCAGGGTCTGTATCATAAACATGAATCTGTTCAGGGGGGAGTGAACCGGATAACCCGGCTGCAATTGCGCCGCCCATATTGCCCAGCCCTATAATGCCGATTTTTTTTTCAATTTTTTTCATTGATATGATCTCCCTCCAAAAATTGCGGAACCGATTCTTACAAGTGTGGAACCTTCTTCAATTGCAATGAGGTAATCATCTGACATACCCATAGAAATTTCAGTTAAATTTATGGAAAGTTCCCTGTTGATTCTCTCCATTGTTTTTGCTGTAAGTGAAAATGATTTAATTATATCACTTATAGTGTCGGTAAGTGGGCCAATTGTCATTATACCCTTGAGATTCAGGTTTTTAAGTTCAATAATGCTCCCGGCAAGATCAACAGCCTGGTCAGGGGAGATGCCGCTTTTTGTATCCTCACCTGATGAATTAATCTGTATAAGTATATTCTGTATTTTAGCAGAATTTTCTGCTTCCCTGTTTAATTTTTCTGCTGTGGATAAGCTGTCTATTGAATGTATAAGGGAAAAGAGTTTTACTGCATCCTTTGATTTATTTGACTGCAGGTGGCCAACCATATGAAATTCAAAATCACCTTTGATAAGAGGGATTTTATTTTTCGCCTCCTGGATTTTATTTTCACCAAAAAGATTTATACCGCTGTTTACAGCTTCCTGAACTGTATCTGAGCTGAATGTTTTCGATACAGCCACAACTTTAATAGAATGGGGATCCCTTGAGCATTTCAGGGCTTTTTCATTGATTGAGTCAATGATTGACTTGTAGTTATCGTAGATATTCATGGTCTTCTGTTTAACCTGGTAAAGAGAAATAAAATATTTTAAAGCTTTATACTTAAAATATTTTATATTATAAGTAAGTGTTAATTCCTTAACTTTTTTCCGAAATAAAATGCTCTAATATCCGGGGCTGTCCAAAAAGTAATTTCCTTGTCATACCGGCTGTAGCGTAGCGTAATGCCGGTATCTCTTAGGCTTGATTTAATCAGGAGATTCCGGTATTTGCAATAATTGAAGTTGCAAAACCGGAATGACAAATCCCCGAAAATCTGACTTTTGAGACAGCCCCGGATATGGGAAACATCATTATTGCACTAAAAAATATATTGAGGAATTATTACTGATTATAAGTATAATAGTTGTATTTATATTTATAATAGTCAAGTTTTATATTTTTCTTGAAATTATACTGTCGCCCGGGTCTTCAATATGTTAAGTATGGTGAAGTAATTTACGGTCGGGGTAAAGGTTTTGTTAAAGATTACTGCTTTAATCAGATATATGAAAAGTGATGAATACAGAAAACTGGCAGCAGCGAGCTGGAATATGAGCTGGCCCATGATTTTTATTATGTTCTTTGAATTTATCATCAGTCTCACAGATGTTTTTATTGCCGGAAAGCTGGGGAGAGAATATCAGGCAGCTGTAGGTTTTTCCATGCAGGTATACTTTATTTTTATTGTAGTTGCTAACTCACTCACAACAGGTGTCGTTTCCTCTGTATCGAAATTATTTTCTTCGCAGAATAGTAAAGCGGTATCCGATTCTGTACATACTGCAATATTATCTGCTGGGCATTGCTGCTGATTTTGGCGCAACCGGGGTCTGGTGGTCCATGAATATTTCCATATTTGTCTATGCTCTTTTTGTTATAAGGAGATACAAAAGGAGGGAGTGGCTTGATATTATCTGAAGAGAAGCTGAATTTATCACATAAGAAAATTCTGGATGAAAGGCTCAGAAAGACCGGGTTGAAAATATCGGAGTACAGTTTTAATCCTCATATAAAACAAGCGAACTGATAAAAAAATACAGAATAATCCTGAAGCAGAAAAAATGAATCTTTGTTAAATAATTGGCCGGTAGATTGAATTTGTATTAAAATTTTGTTAAGTTAATACAAGCATGATTATTCAATAAGGCTGGTAATAATAGAAATGGATTTTTACAGCAACATTAGCAGGTATTATGATGATATTTTCCCATTTAGTCCGGAGCAGGCTGGTTTCATAGAAAGCTATTTCACACCCCCATATCATAATGTGAATATTCTCGATGCAGGATGCGGTACAGGGGTTCTGGCAATAGAGCTGGCACTAAGGGGGTTTAATGTCCATGCTATCGATTCTGAACCTCAGATGATCAACAGCGCAATTATTAAAAAAGAGAGACTTAATCTTTCAGGTTCACCAATTTTTGATGAAGCTGATATGCGGTTAGTTTCCCAGAAATATATTCCTGGTACATTTAACGCAGTTCTTTCATTCGGAAATACACTTGTTCATCTATTAAAAAATGAAGATATTATATCATTTGTTGATGGCGCCAGAAGGGTTCTAAAAGAGAATGGTTTTTTTCTGCTTCAGATATTGAATTATGATTATATTCTGGCAAATCAGATAAGGAAACTGCCGGTAATTGAAAATGATATTGTAATTTTTGAAAGGTACTATGATTTCAGGCCTCAGGATTTTATCAGCTTTATTACCAGGCTTACTATTAAGAAGGATAGGAGAACTTATCATAATAAAATCAAGCTGAATCCTCTTAAACGGGATACCCTGGCAGAAATTCTTACTAATGCCGGGTTCAGGGATCCTGATTTTTATGGAGATTTCTCCAGGCAGTCCCTGAATGAGGATAGTCTCACCCTTGTTGCTGCTGTAAAAAAATAGACTTCAATAAAGGCTAAGTTTTAGAATCATCTTTTTTAAATAATAGACAAATCTTTGCATCTATAATAGAATAGCATAAAATAAAAAGCTCATGAATATTAATATATTTATGCGGGCAAAAGGATGTTAAATTGGCAAGAAATAACTACGCCTATGAAAAGCGTCAGAGAGATCTGGCAAAAAAGAAAAAGAAAGAAGAAAAGAAAATGAAAAAACAGAGTCAGACTTCAGATCAGAATGATGCTGCTGACGATAATGATGAAATTGAAGATACAGAGACAGTGGATACCCTGGAGTCTGAAGATATCGAAAATCCTTCATAAGTTTTTTAATGAAATATTATATCCGGTTTTCAGGTAAGAGTATTTTTTAAGCGGGTGTTCCCTGTAGAAAATCTTCATTTTCTGTTCCTACCTTAAAAGTTTACATTATCTCCTTTTTGTATTATATTGCAGTAGAATAATTCATATTTTTTAGAGAGAATCTCACACTAAAAACAATGTTGAAAATTAGTCCTGGATTTAATAATATATTGGGGGTTTTAAAATGCTGAACTTTCTGCTATCTGCCGAACAGGAAAAAATAAAACTTGCAGCAAGGGAGTTTGCTCTAAAAGAGGTGCTTCCTCTTAGATGGTATTATGTTTCTTCCCTCAATCTGCATTCAAGAAGATAGATCCTGGCAGATAAACAGTAAATTCAGGACATGCGCTGATAATTCTGCCGCATGTCCGATTTAAAAAAAGCAAACTCCGCTTATTTAACCTGGAAGATAGGCGAACATAAGCTTTATCCCTATGCGGGCCAGGACAATCTGCAAAGCAATACATACAACAGAAAGAGCTGATATATACATTGCTGCTTCCTTCATTTCCATAAAGAAAACCAGTGCCGGTATTGTAAGTGACACTGCAAAAAGGACGGCCCCGAGAATTATCTTTGTTTTTAAAGCAGGGGTGGAAAGTTTCTTAAACCGGTTTTTAGCATCAAATAGGCCAGATACAAATGCCGCTGCAACTGTAAGAGGGAGGAGGTAAGCCATAACCTCTGCACCGTGAAGAAGCTTAATCCCCATTGATGCGTCAAGTATAACAGAGAGTATTATAAAAAACGGGATAAATACAGAAACTGCCTGCGGGAAATGAAGCATAATAGGGTGAAGATCCAGCTCCATCATTATAAAGTAACGTTTTTTAGAAATGGTGTATTTGTAATCCTCAAAAGCAGTTTTCGGCACACCGCATGCCGGGCATACATCTTTGAGTTTATCTTTTTCCATTATGTAATTACATGCTTTGCATCTAACGAAATCTTTCATCGCAGCCTCGCATTATCAAATTTATTTATCTGTACTTCTGCAGAGTATCAGATCAGTAGATTTCAATACCAGGCAGATAATTAATAAATACAGAAGATTCCAGATTTATCAAGCAATTTTAATTTTAACAGGGACTTGTTTTGTCTGAATATTTATAATCAGAGCCAGTAATCTGATAAGTGCGGGTTTTATAATGAAAACCGCTAAGCCTTTGCATCGAGCAGTTTCATTATCTCTTCAATATCCGGATCCCGGGGGTTCAACTCCTTTGCCTGTTTCGCATAGATCAAAGCTCTTTTATAATTCTCTGTTTCATATTCAATCTGGGCAAGCCGCAGCCAGGCTCCGTAATAGTTGGGTGCAATACCCGATGCTTTCAGGAGATGCTCAATGGCATTTTCAGGGGAGTCAATGTATTCGGCCTCTGCAAGGCGGAGGTGCCCCCAGATATTTTCGTGATTGTTTACAATCACCTTATTGTAAAGCTCCGCAGCTTTTTCAAACTCCTTCTCCTCAAAAAGATGGTCCCCTTCCATGATGTCTGTCATCCAGCAGTCAACTCCGCAGATTTTACGGTGTGCCTTGAAATCCTTAAGAGTGTAGCGGGCTTTGGAAGAGACTGTTTCCGCCTCTTCAAGAATTTTCTGCATCCATGGCGTGGTCTTTTTTAAATCGATTAAATATATTCCGCTGTCATGTTTTTTAAACCATTCGGAATCGGATATTTCACCCCTCTCTTTAGCGCATTTGTAAATATCTGTACCGGGGTAATATGCCACAGGTGAAACCATAACATCATGAGGGAGAGTCTTCTTTATAAGCTTAATTGTTGCATTGACATCCTCCGGGGTCTCGTCAGGCATGCCGGCCATCAGATAAAAGGACATGTAAATCCCCAGCTTTCTTGTTACAGCGGCTGTTTCAACAATTTTAGCGGTTGTTATGGACTTATCATATTTCTTTAATATTTTTTCCGACCCTGATTCGACTCCGTACTGTATATGTTCAAGGCCGCATCTTTTCATTGCAAGGAGCATCTCCTCATCAACAGTGTCAACCCTGGCCTGACAGTTCCACATAATGTATAGTCCGCTTAACTGCAGCTCTTCACAGAATTCAAGGACCCGCTCTTTTTTCAGCGTAAAGTTGTCATCCCGTATGGAAAAATAAATAATTCCATGCTTTTCATAGGAGTATTTAATCTCTTTTATAATATCTGACGGGCTCCTGTAGCTTACTCTCCTCCCCCAGAATGAAGGTGAAGAACAGTATGTACAGCTGTTGGGGCAGCCCCTTGATGTGATGATATACCTGTACTGCTCGTTGGGGTTAACACCGATTGTTTTACCGCCGAAACCTGAAGGGTGCGGGAGTTCATCAAGATCATCGATCCTCTCCCCCTGGAATATTCTACGGCTTTCAGTATCTCCGATATTATCAAGGAGTTCAAGTACTGTTTTTTCACCCTCTCCGGTTATAATGAAATCTATTTCAGGATAAAGCTCCATAAGCTCTTCACTAAGAAAGGTAGGGTGCTGGCCACCTGCAATAAGAATGATTTCAGGATCTTTCTTTTTAAGTTCACGGATATACTTTAATGACTCTGTTCTGTTGAATGAAAATATTGAAACAACAGCAGCATCAGGTTTCTCTTCAAGGGTTATATTGACACCCTTCTCCCATCCGTATTCAGAAAGATTTGCCAGAACTGTTTCATAACCTTTCTTTTCAAGTAGAGCCGCAATTGAAGTAATTCCATTAGGCATCAATGACATATAATAGTCATCTCTGTCTTTATATTCACACATATATGAGCAGATTACTTTCATCGGCATTCCCTGTTAATTGAATTTACATATATCGGAGCAAGATGTCCCGCATTTTCCGATCCATGGAAAAGATTTTTTGCGTTAAATGTTTCAGGATTATTATTATAAACTCTGTTCCAGTCTTCAAGAAGTTTACCGGAAAGGGGAAGATATGACCAGTGCCATTTCTCCTCTTCATAGCCGGAGTCTCTTCCGGAATTATAGGGCCTGCAGAAACCGTATTTACCTGCATTTTCCAGAAGCCAGTTGTAAATGACTGCCCCTTCACCTTCTTCGTAATAGCGGTTGTTCAGATGATTGATGTCAAAATCTGTTCCCCAGTGATGCCTTGATGTACCGGGCATTGATGAATAGCGGAGAATAAGCTCTGCCCGCATCAGCGGATCGGATATCTTATTAATATCTGATGTGCCGGTGGTTCTCAGCCTTCCGGTCCATTTCCCGTCCCAGATATTACGCTGTGCCTGAAAGTTCCTTGCGGCACTCTGAACCCATATTTTTATGCCTGGATTATCTTTATTGAAATCTGCAAGCATCGCCTCAAGGGCCTGAACTGTTTCCTTCCTCAGGTACATATTTTTGCGCGCTACAGGTATGGAGGTATTATCCAGATTCATAAAATATGGATGTGAGGCAGGATTAAAGTATCCTGTCACATAATCAAAAACAGGAATCCTGTAGATTCCTGTTTCATCAGAATAGGTAATTATTGCCGGTAACGTGAGTAGTGATGCCAGCAGAAAAAGCTTAAAAAATTTCAATAACTGATTTCCTTTCTTTTAAACTGCGAATATCAATGATCCATCTGACTGGTTGCAGGGGGATAAATCCCTTTCTTTCTTCTATTCATTGCTATTCCGAATCTTATTGCTCCTGAAATACAAACAAAAGCAATAATAATAGATGCAATAACAATAGTGTTGCGAACCAGCAGGTGATATTCCCTCATAAAATCAATGATAGCTCTATCCATCATGTACTCCTTTTTTTACAGGGATTTTTTGTTTGTTTCTACAGAAATTATTCTTTAACCTTAATATCTATATTTTGAAATATGGACTTTTGCAGTATAAGAGAGTAATTTCCGCATATAATTAAATAATGTCATGCTGATAATAAATGTCAATATTAATTCTTCAGCAGAGATAATAAATTTTATTAAGTGAAAAAAATCCGGGGTCAGAGCAGAGGCTAAAAAGTATTGGGGTCAGAGCCCTTATGTCTGTCCCGAATCCTCCTAACCATGTATTCCCGTTCCACCCTTTTTCAATTCACAGAATAATGCTTTACAAAAAAAATATAAAGAAATTATTAAGAAAAGAGCGGGATAAATCAATGTTAATTCCTAAAAAAATATTTTAGTGTAAAAATAGATTTTTTTTATCCCCGCCGCCTTCGGCGGCGGGGATAGTAGATCATTTTTTAATAATAAGTTTAGGACTCAATATTGGGATAATTATCTTCTATAAATTTATCATCAGGGAAATCGTATATGCTTACAATGCTGGCTGAAATTATCGGGGGTGTGGGGCTTGTTCTTCTCGGCATGGCACTTATGTCAGAGGGGCTCCAGGCCCTTGCAGGTGACAGGGTAAAGCAGCTTTTAAGTCATTTTACAGGTAGTCCCCTTAAGGGGGTATTAACCGGCACAGGAATTACTGTGGTTACGAATTCTGCAAGCGCAACAATTCTTGCCACGATCGGTTTTATAAATGCGGGACTTCTTTCCCTCCCCCAGGCTATCGGCATAATCTTTGGAGCAAACCTGGGAACTGTTTCCACAGCCTGGATAGTGGCCCTTGTAGGATTCAAGTTCAGTATAAGTACATTTACACTCCCTCTTATTACCCTGGGTGCGCTAATGAAACTTTTTCTTAAAAGGGAACGTGCGTCCATAGGCCTGGCCATTGCAGGTTTTGGTCTCCTTTTTCTGGGTGCAGATATACTTCAGGGAGGTATGCGCAGTACAGGGGGATTTATTGAGCTTACGGGCTTTTCTGTAAATGTCTGGAGCGACCGTTTTATTCTTGCAGCGATGGGATTTTTAATGACCTTCCTTCTTCAATCATCAACGGTTGCTATAGTAACAACACTCGCGGCCCTTGGTACGGGTTCAGTTACAATGGAACAGGCAGCTCTTGTTGTTGTGGGGCTTAATACAGGGAAGGTTTATTACGGTATACTTGGATACATAGGAGCGTCTACAGCAGGTAAGCGCACGGCTGTTTTACATATCTTTTTTAATCTTGCCACGGGTGTTATTCTTTTTATATTTTCCAGCATTTTCGTTTCATCAATTTCAGATCTATGCGTATATGCAGGGGTAGGCTCGCCGGCTATTATTGTATGCGCGCTTCATACAGGCTTTAACCTTATCGGGATCACACTCTGGCTCCCCATGCATAAAACAATTGCCGTTTTAATGGAAAAGGTTGTACCGCAGAAGGGTCCGCTTCTTACACGCTTTCTCGATTACCAGGTTGCCTCAGTACCCCATGTTGCTATTGAAACTGCCCGCCTGACAATTGTTGAGGTTACCAGGGTTGTTCTGACTGCAATAAGGGACCTGATTGTGGGAGAAAAACCATACAGGGAGGCAGTGGCAGGCCTGGTTGAGGTTGATGCCGCACTGCTGGAAACAAGGAAATACCTTTCCTCTGTTGTTTCATCACCTGACGCGAGCCAGGTGCACAGACAGCATCTTGATGTTATACATGCCATGGACCACCTTTCACGCCTGGTTGAGGCATGCAGGGAATTTGACAATGTACGAACAACAGCACGTTCTGAGTTTCTAAGGAATCTGGCACTCGGGCAGTTAGGGGAGTTTGATGCTGTGATTAAATGGCTCGATGGTGAAATTAAAGAGGCTCCCCTGCACAGGGTGGAGAAGGTCTCTGCGCATTTTGCAGAAACACGGCGTAAAAAGCGTACTGACATGATAGTGGATATTGCCAGAGGCGGTATGAAACCGGATGATGGATTTGAGCACCTTGAGGCTATGCGGTGGATCGACAGAATAGCATATCATATATGGCGGGGTGTTTCACATCTTAGTCAGACCTACTGATTTTTTTAAAGCACCTAATATTCAAATGGAACAGTATCAGACGGTTCTTTCTTTATAATTTTCTCATGGGACTGAAATTTCTGTGTGCCGTTGCATTTCAATATGCTGAAAAAGCTTTTATCCCTGAAACAATATATTCCGCAACCCAGCTGAATTACATCCTTTGAAAGAATATTTGCTCTATGTCCCGGGGAATCCATCCACTGTTTAACAATAGCATCAGCAAATGAAAGGTATGTGTGATATGGTATAATCTCACCCCCCGGCCTGGAGCTCAGGTGCCCTTTGCTGATGTCAATAGGATAAAGTCTCTGGCCGGAAGTAATCTTTATACCGCTGGATGAGGCGATGTTTTCTGCCGGCAGAGGGTTGGCCACTCCTGCCAGTCCGGTTCTTTTAACCGGGTCTCTTCGTGCAGGGTCCCGGTCATAATGGGAGAAAAAATTCAGCTCTGTCATTCGTTTTGAGTGATACCATGCAGCTGCTTCAAGCTCAATGGAGTGCTCCAGAGATGAAAGGTTTCTCTTTAACCGCTCTTCATTTGTGACGAAAAAAACCGCGGCATTGAGCCGCCTGTAGTCAACATTGTCTGGATCAATGACCTTATTAAAGAGCGGGTTGGATCTGAAGGTGGTATTACTGTTTTCGTTGTAGTGCTTATAATCCCACAGAGCAAACCCCTGAATAGATGCAAGAAGTACAAGGGCTATAAAAATTTTCTTCATTTTACTGCTCCTGCGGGATCAATTATTATGAGCTTAATATCATTTGCCTCTATCATTCTCTCAATAATCCGGAGTGCCTTACCTATGGATTATTGAGCAAAGGGAAAAAGCAATATAATTAGTATAGATTCAGAAAAAATAAGTTATTTAACCATTTCCTGAATAATCTCTTTAACAGACTTAATGTCAGTTATTAACGCGCTCACCTGACCAGCCCCTGCAGGGACAAGATCAAAATTTGCGCTGTTCCATGCCTTGTCTGCATTTTTAAGCCTGAACTCTTTTTTTATATCAAAACCGGGTGATTCAATAAGTGTTTTTATCTCCGTTGTCATGATAGCGCGCATCATCAGGTTCTCTACGGGGAGGAGATCTGTTCCGCCGTCATGGCATTTTATTATAAGCTCCTTCCATTTTTCGTGGGCGGAACTTTCTTTTGAAGCAAGAAGCCTTGTTCCAAGCTGTACCCCTTCCGCGCCTAAAGCAAGTGCTGCTTTGTATCCTCTTGAGTCAGCAATACCCCCTGCAGCAACAACAGGTACTTTAACATTATCTGCAATCAGCGGTACAAGAATCATGGTTGAGGATTCCGGGCCTGTTGATCTTAGCCCGCCAGCTTCAGAGCCTGCTGCAACAATACCGTCAGCCCCTGTATCAACCGCGCTTATTGCGTGTTTAAGCGAGAGTACCACATGGAGGCCTTTCATCCCTGAACTGTGGAGCAGGGGATATATTTTACCCGGGAATCCCACAGCTGTAGTTACTGTTTTTATACCAGCTTCAGCAATGATCGGGATTATCATCTCATTGAGGGGGTTTATTATCATTATATTTGCGCCAAAGGGTTTATCGGTTCTCGATTTAACCTCTTTAATCAGCTTTTTTACATCTTCCACATCCCTGGCAAAACCGAGAGCCATCATCCCGTATCCCCCTGCATTGCTTACAGCAGCAATAAGATCCGGACTGTTCATTGCTCCAATAGGCCCCTGTATTATCGGGTGCTCTGACCCCAGCATTTCAATTAATTTTGACATGATTTATCCCCTTAATATTTTATTCTATTATAGTTATGTTTATAAGAGTTAGTATGCAACAAGTTTCATACTGGTCAACGCTTTTTTAATTAAAATAAATTTTTTCTATTATATACTTGTTGACTGTAAAATAGTTCTCTGATAGTGTTTAATGAATAAATAACGCGGAATTAAAAAACATGTTTGAAGACCGCAGAAAGATCCTTGATGTATGTGAGTATATAGACCGGATTATCTGTTCAGATACAGATTTATTCTGCATCAGGGTTCGAGAAGTCAAAAAAGAGATTAAAAGAACTCTCAAAATAAATCCTAATTGCTGCACAAAAAAAGAAATTGATTTTCTGGTAAAAAGATTATAGTATATGAATCCCCTTGTTATTAAGCTTATTAAAATTGGAATATTCATCACTGCAGGATTTATCACTGCAAAAATTTCTGTTAAATATCTAAAGAGGCGAAACCCTGCTGCTGCCATGTCAGATCCGGAAATAATAGCCCTTGCTGTTTTCTGCGGTGCTCTAGTGTCAGGGGTCTTTTCTTTTGTAATTAAACGGGTTTTATTTTAAATTAGATTTTATTCTCACTCTATTTTGGAGTACAAAATAGATTCCTTCCGATTCTTTCCCCCTGTCTACCCCGGGAGTACTTCTTCGCTCTGCTTACTTTGACGAGCTCAGTACAAGCAGAGGGCGCCCCAAAGTGGGCATGAGTTAACTATTATCATCCTGATAATTATATGTTAATATTCGTTAATACATCTTCGTCTTTAATTCGGAATATTAGAATTTGAGTACTCTGAAAATTCATCCCCCTATCTGTCATATTCCTACTGTGAAATATTTATTAACTCTTCTATTCCAATCTCAAGCTGTGCTTCTTATGACAAAAAAATAAGGGATATATAGATTAAAGGATGTCTTATTCTTTGATTCATTTATTTATTTGAGTGTTCCTTTTACGTGCCCCCTTTTGGGGACAGGGGGATGTGAGACTAAATGTTATTATTTTTACTAAAAATACAGAATGAGCCGATTTTTCTTGATTTTAATTCTGAAACGACTATATTATAATTACCATTTTTTCAGGGAGGGGAATATGGAAATTTCCAATATAACAGGTGCAGGTGTTGTTACACCTGGATTTACAACTGAATCTAATAGGCCGCTGAGAACAGAGACTGATAATCAGCAGGCAGTAAGACCGGAACCGCAGAGAATACCGGAGGAGAATAAAGGGAATAATATTGATGTCACTGCCTGATGAAGGGGTGTGGTGCTATTCTCTGTATCCAAGTTCTCTGATAAAGCGTGGGAGTTTCCCGCTGCTGTTTTTATGAAATATAAGGTGAAGTTCATTCTCTGCCCGGGTCATGGCAACATAGAAAAGCCTTCTCTCCTCTTCAATATCTGATGTTCTGTCAGGTATTATCCGGTCACTAATCCCCGGGATAATCACTGTATCAAATTCAAGTCCCTTTGACCCGTGCATGGTAAGAAATTTAATCTGCTTTGAGGTGATTGCTGCCAGTTCTTTTTTGAGTATCTCCCCCTGGTAATTATTCCTGTATATTACTGCAATATCCCTCTTTTCCGGGAGTCCCGAAATTATTTTTATTATTGCCCCGGCTTCGCTATCCCCTTTAGGAACAGGGTGAAATTTTACTATGCCACTGATATTCTTACAGGGTATTATTTTTTTCGATGTTCTGAAACTGTTCTGTCTTATAAAACTGTTGGAGAGTTTTATAATTTTTTTCCCTGACCGGTAATTAAATGTCAGCTCCCGTATCTTTACTTCAGGAAAATATTTTTTTATGTTTATAATATATTCCACTTTTGCGTTTCTGAATCCGTAGATAGACTGGTAATCATCACCCACCATAAAGAGGTTCGGCTTTTCCCTGCAGAGAAGGAGGGAGAGTAATTCGAAATTATCATCAGATGTATCCTGAAACTCATCAACAAAGATGTGCCTGTACCTTGACCTTACTGAATCTCTGACCTCCGGCACTTCTTTTAGAATGAGTGAAGCGTGTGCTATCATGTCGTCAAAATCGATAATTGCTTTTGATGACTTATAATCTTTATATTTTTCAGGAATTTCCTGTATAAGATTATAGAGACCGGAATGTTCAAGTTTTTTTAGCAGCTCCGGTTTAAGTCTGTGAAGATTTTCAGCAAGATTAAATACAGTATCACAGGGGATGCCAAGATAAAGCTCCTTCCTGCTCAATATTATATTCCGGATAATCTCTTTTTTATCCTCATCGGTTATAATCCCGGGGAAGGCGGGGAAGCGGAAATGTTTTATGTATATTGACGAATATTCCCTCAGCAGCTGGAGCGAAAATGAATGAAATGTGCCGGAGAAAACCGGGGTCATATCAGTACAGGAATTTTTCCCAAGCCTTGTTTTTATCTCTTCAGCAGCCTTTCTGCTGAATGTGAGTATCAGCAGGTTTTCCGGTGCAAGATCTGAATGGAGCAGGACATTTTTAATCTTCTCAATCATTGTAGTGGTTTTGCCGGTTCCTGCACCAGCAATAACAAGGCTTACCCCTGTGTCGGGCTTTGATGCTTCAATCTGCTGTTTATTAAGATTCCCCATACTATTAATACGAATTGAAGAGAGTTTTTTTTGAATTTTTTTACTTATAACAGGAGAAAAAAGAGGAACTGAATCTTTGATTTGCGAATATTGTTCATTAAAATACTTGACATTCGCTATATAAAATGTACACTTAAATTTTATAAGTATTTTTTAGTGTTTTTGTTTCAGCCTTAAAAATATATAATTAGTAAAAGGGGAACAATTATGTCAAACATCGATTTTTTTAACCTGCCCTGGAAAGAGAAGTGGGGATGGGAGAAGATTCAATTGCCCACAGTTACTCAGAAATATGTTGAAAATTCAAAAACCTATGCAGGGAAAGATTTTCAGCTTTTTAATGCTGCGTTATATAATGGCGACAGTAATGGTAAAATGTCATGGGGCGAGGCCCACGCAAGGGTGGAGAATTACGCCTGCGGCCTTATGAGCATCGGTCTCGGGAAGCAGGAAATGGCCGGTATTATGGCAGCAAGCGGCCCATACTGGACTCATGCGGATATGGCTCTAAGCTGCGCAAATGGGGTGAGTGTAGCTATCTATCCTACACTTTCTTTTAAAGAGGTGTCCTATATTGTAAATGATTCAGGGAGCAAGTTTATTTTCTTAAGAGGGGATCATGTTCTTGAAATGGTTCTTTCCGGTTTTGGCAAAATGCCGAAACTTGAAAAAATAATTGTCATGGACCGTGAGTATAAAAGTAAGGATCCCCGCGTAATAAGCATGGGTGACCTTGAAAAAGCGGGTATTGAGTGGAAAAAAGATAAGAAAAACTTTGACGCATATATTGCCAGAAGAGATGGTGTAGTGCTTGATGATATTTACACCATACTCTATACTTCAGGCACAACAGGGCAGGGGAAAGGGGTTGTGCTTACTCATCATAACTGCTCTGCCAGGATGCATGGTGTAAATGAGTTTTTTGATTACTGCGGAATGGGTTTTAAGACCGAGTATACCACACTCTGCTTTCTCCCTCTTGCGCACATATTTGACAGAGGTTCTTGTCAGGGTGCGGCAATTTATAACGGCTGTACAATCGCCTATGCTGATTCTCCAGGCACACTTCTCGATGATCTCCAGAAATATAATCCTCACTGGATTAACTGTGTGCCCAGGCTTTACGAAAAAATTTATATCCAGCTTCAGCAGAAGTTTGGTGATAAGGGACTCAAGCGTAAGCTTTTTGACTGGGCTCTTAAAGTTGGTGAGCAGGTTTTTATGCAGAGATACGATGCTGCAACAGATACATATAACATGGGTCACGATTTTGATGTTACAGGGAATCTCCCGCTGGGGCTTAAGATTAAATATAAAATTGCTGATAAGCTCTTTGCAAAGGTCAGAGCTGTTTTCGGCAAAAACTTCAAACATTCATTTTCTGCAAGCGCCTCAATTTCACCCGATCTGCTTAAGTTTTTCTATATCATAGGGATAAGAGTAAGTGAAGGTTACGGATCAACAGAGAGTTTCAACGCATGTTCAAATATGCCTCTTCTTGCATGCAGACCCGGATCAGTAGGGCTCGCGTCAAACGGGAGCAGACTCCGTGTATCAGATATTGGCGAGCTTGAGATAAGCGGAGCAGGTATTTTTAAAAAATACTGGAACAAACCGGAAGAGACAGCAGAATCCTTTACACCTGACGGATGGTTTAAAACAGGTGATAAGGTTGAAGTAGATAAGTTCGGTTACTACAAAATAGTAGACCGTATTAAATCTATTATCTGTCTTTCAAGCGGGAAAAACGTTGCCCCTGCAAAGATCGAATCACTTTTTGCTACAAGCCCCTATATTGAGCAGGTCTTTACAATTGGCGACGAGCGTGCAGTAATATCCACTCTTATAGTTCCAAGTTTTACCTTTTTTAAGGATAAGTTTGATGCTGAAGGGATTGAATATGATAAGAGCCAGGTGGTAATAGACAATTCAGCAGGTGCTCCTATTGTTGTTAAAGTGGGCCCCGATTTTATTGAGAAGGGTAATATCAGAGGATTGATAGCTGAAGAGGTTGCTAAAGCAAATAAGGAACTTGAAGGCTTTGAGCAGATAAAGCAGTATTCAGTTCTTACAGAAAGATTTACTGAGCAGAATGGAATGCTTACCCCAACTCAGAAAACCAAGAAAAGAGTGGTTCTTGATACATATGCATCAGAAATTGAAAAGATGTACGCAGGAAAATAAAATTTTTTATACACCGCAGGCCTTACTCCTGTGATGTTATTTACAAAAGCCTCTCCTTGAATAAGGAGGGGCTTTTTTGCAGTTAGATTAAATCATCGCCCCTCCTCTGCTTATTGAAATTTTAATAGCAATATCTGAAAAAATTAAAACTCCCCGGTTAATAAAATATTGTTGTCATGTCTCATATGTCTGACTTTATTGTTTAATAAAACAGTTTAACTTTTTAGTTAAATTATTCAGTTAAATTATTCAGTTGAATCTGGAGTTTATTATGACAAGCAAAGAGAGAATATTAAAAGCAGCTATATCAGTATTCGCAAGAAAGGGGAGGCATGGCGCCCGTATGGAAGAGATTGCTTCTCTAGCTCAAATTAACAAGGCGATGATATATTATTTTTTCCACAGCAAGGACGATCTTTATTTTGAAGTGTTAAAATTAGTCCATTCTGAAACCACGATGTCACTTTCCGGAATAACCGTAAGGGCAATTGAAAGCGGCCAGGGGTATGAGTATGTTCTGAGAAATTTTATATCTGCCATGATTTCATATTTCAGTGAAAATAATTATTACACAAGAATCCTCATAGAGTCCATGACCAGCGGAAGTGAAGAGATATCTCAATCGATCAAAGAGTTGAAGGATTGCATTCCTGATAGGTCGGGTACTGAAAGATTTAAAGAGTTTTTTGAAAAAGGGAAATCAGAAGGAATTATCCGTCATGATGTAGATATAGTGCATATGGTTATCAGCATGATCGGGATGTCCATGATTTATTTTTTTTCAAGATCAATAACAGAGGCTATGGAGATTGAGGTGTCTGACGAAAAGTATTTCCTTGAGCAAAGAAGAGAGAGTATAATAGACCTGGTGTTTAACAGCATATTTATTAATAAAGGGAATGATCTGGAAAATAAAAAAACCCGGTCTAAAAGTAAAAATCCTGATAATAGCAATAGGAGATAAATCAGATGCGAAAAATATTTTTAATAACAGCAATGCTCACCTTTCTTTTTCTGAGCACAATTATATATAGTCAGAATACTTCAGGCTCAGCAGAATCAATCGCCCCGATTGAGGTTGAGCTGGCAGATGAGGCTGCAATTGTTATAGGGGCACAAAGGATAACGCTTGCACAGGCTATAAAAATCGCCATAGACCAGAACCAGGATATACTCATGGGGAAATACG
>Ga0334890_1000138_pt1 | contig 137055 bp, 116 predicted proteins | sample GraSluR1_MG_3_FD_207220 | JGI IMG/M metagenome (GOLD analysis project Ga0334890, IMG submission 207220) | Sludge microbial communities from methane-producing bioreactor in Wageningen University, Netherlands - Granular Sludge_31_08-R1 | ecosystem: Engineered > Bioreactor > Anaerobic >... | reverse complement strand
CTGGTGGAAAAAGTGCTCGACGGGGTGAGGTTTGCGGATGGTGTAGAGACCAAAAACATCAGAAAGAATCAGACCGAAAAGGACGCTGCTTGAAAAATCAATTTACACAACTCTTGACATGAACTCCTTTCACATTTGATTTCCAGCCTTATTAACCGTTAGTCGCACCGAACAGAAAAGCGTTACAGATTTTCAAACGCTGTCTGGATCCGACAACCACCGGTTCGAATTAACGCTTTTGTGCGCTGAATGCTGGGAAAAGTATGCTGAGAGTGATATTGGGATTTTATCGGCTTGTAACCTATTGTGGAATAATGATTTAGAAAAAAGCGGGGTTGACGAGACTCGAACTCGCGGCCTCCTGCGTGACAGGCAGGCGTTCTAACCAAACTGAACTACAACCCCGACAATCTCTATATCGGCCAACTGCTGACTGTTATTCAGCAGCCGGCGTCCTGTCATATCCATCGGTCCCGTGCCCGGATGCCTCAGGAGTAACCACTTGCCACACCCGGACTTTCCCCACCGCCAATTGTCGATTCTTCCCGTTGACAGCTATCGCCCGTTGTGTATCTTCCAGTCATGCCAGTACCAGATGGATTCGTCAGGATAATCAGAAGCGAATTCCCGGACGATCGCCTCACGTTTCAGAAGCGCGTGGCAACCTTCCATCCCGAAAGCGCCCAGGAAGCAGCTCAGTTGTTCGCCCTGGCCAACAAACATTCCCAGAAGCTGTTTGTCACCGGGTTCGGCAACAATATCGACCCGCGCGGAGAACCATTCCTGAGCATGGTATCTGTGCGCACGGATCGCCTCAATCGTATCGAGGAAGTCAATGAGCAGGACCTGTACATTACGGTCGGCTCCGGTTACCCTCTCCGGGAAATCAATCATCGTCTCTTCCGCCACAAGCTGGTTTTGGTTCCGGCTCTGTTGCCCTATGTCGGCTCGGTCGGCGGCGCTATCGCCGTCGGTCTGACCGGTGAGCTTCACGAGGTCGCTGTCCCCATGAAGAAGTACCTGCTCAAGGCGACAGTTGTGACTCCCACCGGTGAGGTCATCAGCCCCGGCTCGGTATGCTTCAAGTCCGTCTCCGGGTATGATGTCGTCAAGCTGTTCCATAACTCATGGGGACTACTGGGACTTATTGTCTCGGCCAGTCTCAGGCTTATGCCCGCCACCGGCGTTGAGGATTTCCGGGAGTTCCACCAGTTGGGTATCGACCGCACGGGGCTGCTCGCGGCTCTCGACGCCAGTGATCTGTCCGATGACGCCATCTATGCTCGCAAGATCCGCCGGAAATTCGACCCGAACAGCATCCTGCCCATCGTCTGAACTACCCCGGCTGCCCCAGCGCCGACATCACTTTTCTTTACTCCCTGCTCAAATGAGATAGACAAGCCGAATCCTTCTTCTTATCTTCGCGTATACATAGATGCACAAAGTCTATATTCACTATCTGTAACCATCATTGCAAGGAGACTACACCCATGACCAATCGTCCTGCCAAGCCCGAGGGCATGTCCTGGCTGACGCCCATGTTCACTGTCAAAGACATGCAAAATGCACTCGACTTCTACGCCCAGGCCTTTGGCTTCGAGAAGACATTCGAAATGGCCGGCGAAGACGGCAACCTGATGCACGCCGAGATGAGATACCGGGGACACGGAATGATGTTCGGTCCCGAGTGGCCGCAGTCTACTTCCAAGGCCCCCGCCCATGTCAGCGGCACGACCACCGACATGTACCTGTATACCGACGACATCGAGGCGGCTTTCAAACGCGCGACCCAGGCCGGAGCCAGGGTGGTGATGGAAATCAAGGACCAGTTCTGGGGAGACCGCACCTTCATGGTTGAGTGTCCGGAGGGCCACAAATGGATGTTTGCCCAGAACGTGGCCGACTACGATCCAAACAACGTTCCCGGGTAGTGCTTCTGCCGATCCTCATGGGACGTCTGTTGCGGGCGGTATCACCTGGTACCGCCCGTATGTCTGCTGTACTCCTCGGTGAGAAACCCACAGCCTGAATCTTATGTTGATATCACGACAGGAGAGACTATTTTGGCAGGTGAATCCGGCCCGACACAAGGAGTCCAAACATGACAAAAGCACGTCCCGGCTCGGCTGTCGCCGTTCTTGGCGCTTCACCGAAAGAGGATCGCTACTCGTTCAAGGCCGTCCGCATGCTCAGGGAGCATGGACACACGCCCATTCCCGTGCACCCAAAGGGCCACACGGTCGACGGCGTTCCCGGTGTTACCTCTCTTAGTGCTATCGAGCAAGCTGTTGACACACTCACCGTCTACGTGAACGATAAGATCTCTTCGGCAGAATTCGACAACATACGCAAGCTCGGTCCCAGGCGAGTCGTGTTCAATCCCGGTGCCGAAAACCCGGAACTGGCTCAGAGGCTGCGCGATGAAGGGCTTGAGGTCGTGGAGGCCTGTACCCTGGTCATGCTTCGCACTGATCAGTTCTGATGGCCACCGGAACCATCAGCTTTGGCGAGGCCCGGCCGTGACGGCTGACCGAATCATAGCGGCGTATCGCTCTGCCAGCGCCTGCGAAGAGTAGTTGCTCTTTGCGTACTCATGCCCCGCCCCGGCCAGCCGCTCGCGGTGAGCCTCGTTCTGCAGCAACCGGCAGATCGCCTTGCCCAGGGCGATCTCATTATCCGGTGGCACCAGCAGGCCCGTCTTCTCGTGCTTGATGATGTCCACAATGCCCCCTGACCGTGTGCCGATCACCGCCGATCCGCACAGCATAGCCTCGGATAAAGCCAGACCGAACCCTTCAGCTACCGAATTGAGAACGACCACCGAGGCGCGATTGTACACCTCGCGCAACTTCTCCTGGGCCACCGGAGGGTGCATGGTGACAGAGCTCGACAGGTTCTTCTCGCCAATCAGTTCCGCAATGCTCTCTCGAAGTGGCCCCGCCCCGTACAAGGCAAGGCGTGCCTCGGGCAGCGCCTCCACCACCTGTGCAAACGCCCGTATCAGCTGGTCCACCCGTTTCTGCTCCGTATACCGAGTGACGGCCACCACCAGCAGGGGCTGCCGAGAGACTGTTCGGTCGCGATAGAACACCTCCTCGTTGTGCGGCAGAGGCAGGGTCTCGGCAATCGACACGAGGTGCGGATCAATGCTGAGCATCTGCTCACGCAGGTAACTGGAAACGAACGTCCAGCGAGCCAACCGTCGCCCGAATTCACCGAAATAGCGGTAGGGCAGCCCGCCAAGCCGGCTGACAAGACGAACATCGGTGCCGTGCGACGAGAGCACCATCGGCAGCGCAATCCGCTTTGAGAGCTGCTTCATGACCATACCCGCCGGCATCAGCCAGTGACCGGCAATGATATCCGGCGTGGCATGTGCCATCGCATCGATCGCGCACTGCCGGAAACGCTGCAGGAAACGACGGAACCTGAGGACCCCGGTTACCGACAGCAGCGCCTTCTGCATGGCGCCGCCATACGCAAGCGTCTCCTCGGTTTCTCGGCCAGCGTACCGAAAACGGTGGATTATCAGCCCGTCGCGTTCTTCATACTCGGGACTATCCGCATAATGGGGGGCAACAATGGTCGAGTGAATACCCTGGTCAACCAGTCGCCGCGAGAGCAGATCGATAAACACCCCGGCGTAATCACCGCGGTATCGGGGGAAGTTGTGCGTCAGGCACAGCAGCCGTATGGGAGCATCCATGATCTCCTAAGGTAGAAAAAGAAATCAGGGTGTGAAATAGATTTTTCGCGTCCGGTTCATGTGTTATATAGCGGGCAAATCTATGTGCGCACAGCGAGCCCATATTGACTTTCTTGAGGATCTTGATTTCTCGCAGATCCTCACCAATCCCATTCTGGATATCGCCGCCCGTGTCTGGGAGGAGGACCGCTATGAGGCATTCAAGGTGTGCTACCGCTCCATGCGCGTGGTCGATGACCTTGTAGACAACCTGAAAAGCGGATCACGCCCCGCTGACCTCACTGAGGCCCGTGCCGTTCAAGGTATGATACAGGACTGGATACGCTCGCTGCGCGACCGTGATAGCAGTGAACCCTTCATGGCGCAGTTGCTGGATGCTGTCGACTGCTTCCGCATGCCGATCTGGCCATGGGAGCGACTCGCCCGTGCCATGATTTATGATCTTACCCATGACGGCTTCCCAACCTTCGTGCAGTTTCTGCGATACACCGAGGGGGCAGCGATCGCCCCGGCCGCCGTATTCATGCACTTGTGCGGCGTAAGTCGCATCAATGCCGACCGTTACACTCCGCCGTCGTTTGATGTCAGGGTCGCCGCCCGCCCGTTGGCGGTCTTCTCCTACCTCGTCCATATTATGCGCGACTTCCAAAAAGACCACGGTGAGGGACTCAACTACTTCGCCGACAACCTGTTGTCCCTCCATCGCGTGAGTTCCCGCGATCTTGAGCAATCAGCTCAGACCGGCAATCCAACCGAGCCGGTGCGAGCTTTGCTGCAGACCTATCGCAGCATCGCCGAGTACTATCGGCTGAAGGCCCGGCAGGTGATGGAGCGCATCACACCGTCCCTCGAAGACCGCTATCAGCTTAGCTGGGAACTGATTTACGAGCTCTATAATCAGATATACCAAAGAGTTACACCAGCCCGGCCGGATTTCGACCTGGCGGCCGTCCAGCCGGAACCGCCGGCAGTTCAGGCCTGCATAAGACAGACCATCGCCGATTTCAGACACGGAAAGTAAAAACTTCTCCGGAAGAACCCGTTGCCATATTGGTATCAAATGAGAAGACGCCTGCCGATAGCGGCCCAGGCCGAATCTCCGGATCTGATGGCTTCATGGTGTATAAGAGATATGGAGGAAACGATGAAACGTTCTGCTATGATAGTCCTTGTCCTGACGCTTGGCTGGTTGGCCTGCCCCGCCGCACAAGCATCGGATAAGCTTTCGGTCACTGTGTATAACTCCAATCTCGGGGTTGTCAGCGAAGTCCGCGACATGGAGTTTGACAAAGGCATCAATCGTATCGCCTTTCGCGATGTCCCCTCGCAGATCGATGCTGCCTCGGTTCGCTTTGAGCTTGTCGGCAAGGCCTCTGATATTGCCATCCTTGAGCAGAACTATGCCTACGATCTGGTGAGTCCGGACGAGCTCTATCGCAAATACCTCGACCACGATATCGAGCTGGTCGACAAAGAGGGGCGCCTGTTTTCCGGGAAACTGCTGGCCTACAGCACGGGTGCCGTGACCCTGCAGAACGCCAATGGGCAGGTCAAGGTTATCCGCCTGGAGAATATCACCGAGGTCAACTTCCCGAAACTTCCCGAGGGCCTGATTACTCGTCCCACCCTGTTCTGGCTCTATAAGGCCGCAACCGGCGGCAAGCATACCTGCAATGTCACTTATCAGACCTCCGGGATGAATTGGGAGGCCGAATACGTTGGTTTGCTCAACAAGGACGAAACCCGGCTGAATCTGTCAGGGTGGGCGTCGATCACCAATAACTCCGGCAAGACATTCACCGATGCCCGGCTCAAACTAATCGCCGGTGATATTCACCGCGCTGTCGATCCCCGCTTTGGGCGCGGTATGCAGAAGACGCTCGCCATGGAGGCTGACATGGCCGGTGCCGGGTTTCAGGAGAAGGCCTTCTTCGAGTACCACATGTATACGCTGCCAAGAACCGCCACTGTGGCCAATCGCGAACAGAAGCAGGTATCCTTGTTTGAGCCAGCCTCAACCAGCGTGAAGAAGCAATACCTGTATCGCCCGGACCGTAATCCCGAAAATGTCGCCGTGACGATCATGTTCACAAATTCCGACAAGGACGGTCTGGGGATCCCGCTGCCGGCCGGTCGTGTCCGCCTGTTTAAGGCAGACGACGATGGTTCCGTGGTGCTGCTCGGTGAGGACCGGATCGGGCACACACCAAAAGATGAAGAGGTAAATCTTCAGGTCGGCAACGCCTTTGACATCATTGCCGAACACAAGCTTACTTACCGCCGAAATATCTCCAAGCTGGTACGCGAGGATGTTTATGAAATCGAAATCCGTAATCGCAAGAGCGAAGACGTTTCGGTCAAGGTCGAAAAGCTCTTGTTTGGCGACTGGCAAGTAGTCGAGTCTGATCTGACATACGAGAAGACAGATGGTAACACGCTCACCTTCCAGGTGCCCGTCGGTGCGTCGCAAACCACGAGTTTCCGTTTTGTCGTACGCTTCACGTCGCGCTGAAGACAATGAAGGTTGACAATACCACGTTTTACCGATAGATTCCGGCTCATCGTCAAGTTGCTGCTGATAACCAGGAGGATGCTTTGAAATACTTCAGCAAGTTTGCACTGGTCTGCGTGGCCCTAATGGTACTTGCTGCCTCATTGGCTGACGCCAAGGGACGGAAACTGCCCATAGGAGCCTACATCAAGTCGGCCAAGATCAGCATTATCTCCGGAGACCTCGATCGCTACCCCGAGGCCTTGGCTATGCTGGATTCGCTGGCAATGCATTACGGACCTCACGCCGAGGCCTTGTATCTGACCTCTCAGGTGTATGTCGACTATATTGAACAGATGCCCGGCCCGTGGAACAAGAAGCCCTATGTCGAGAAGATGGTCGCATATATCGATTCACTGCACATGTGCTGTGAGAACACCAAGATCAGCAGGAAACATCGCGACGGTTGCAAGGATTACACCACCAAGGCCGACTCCATCCGGGTGAAGTACTGGCGCCAGTACTACAATGACGCGATCGGGCAACTCACCGCCGTCCAGGCGGCTGTCAGTGATCTTCAGACAGAAACAGACTCAATCAATATTGAATTCCTGACAAGGACCAAAGAAGCCAAGGCCGACTCCTGTCTGGCCAACCTTGAGCTGGCAATCGCCATAACCCCTGAGGACTTCCGCAGCTATATTGCCATGGGCAGTCTGTATGAAGCGGAGGGCGAGTACGCGAAGGCCAACGAGATGCTCAAGCAAGGTTTGGCGGATTCCACGGCCCGATCGCAGCTGCTGCTCCCGATAGCTTACAACTACATCAGCATGGACGACTACTGCGGGGCCATTCCCTATCTGAAGGAGAAAGTGGACGCTGCCCCCGAACCGCCAGATGGATCTGACCTGGAAAACATGTACAACCTGACCGTGTGCTACAACAACTGCGGTCTCTACGACTCGGCCTTTGTCTACTACAAGGAGATCCTGAAGTGGGCGCCCGAGAACACCACTGTGCTCTCGTCGGTCGGCCGCTATTTCAACCAGCAGGCCCGCTATGCCTCCGACTCTGCCCGAACGTATCGTGATGCCGGCAAGTCCGCAAAGGCCAGCGAGTGGCAGGAACAGGTGAACGTATATTTTGATTCCTCATCTGTCTACTTCAAAGAGAGTTTCCGGCTCAATCCAGAGAACCCTACCTACGTTGAGGACTACGCTGTTGTGTGCTACCTTCGCGAGGACTGGGTAGAGGCCGCGAGGGCTTTCCAGCAACTGACTCAACTGCAACCAGATATGAAGGACCACTGGGTGTCGCTCGGCGACTGCCGATTGAAAACCAATGAGTTCGACAAGGCCATCATTGCCTATGAAGCCGCGGCCGAGCTGGACCCTGACGATACGGCCATCTGGGACAACCTGGCACTGCTGTACAAGGAAGTCGGCCAGAATGCGAAGGCCTCGCAGGCCGAGAAGCGCGCCGAACAACTGCGCCGGAACTGATTGCCTGTTCGGGCAAGAATCGCGATTATTGAAAGCGGCAGGTCGTCCTGACCTGCCGCTTTCCGTTGACCGCCCCAGGTGTGGCACTGGGTGACCTGAACGCCTGCAAAGGGAGTTGCCTTGAGGTTCCGCTCTGTGGAAATCGCCGTGTTGGGTCCGATGCGCCAAACCTTCACCTATAGCATCCCCGACCAATGGCCGGATCTCGCTCCGGGACAACGGGTCCTCGTGCCATTCGGACGCACGCGCAAACTCGGCTTCGTGCTCGGGCCAGGGCAACCACCGGCAGGCGTGACACTCAAACACGTTTCAGATGTCATTGACCCGCGCGCGTGTCTGTCGCCTGAACTGCTCCTTTTCTGCCGGTGGATGGCTGACTATTACTTTTGCAATCCTGCCGCGGTTCTCACAGCAGCCCTGCCGCCGCGGCTGAAGCTTCGCAAGGGACCGCAACTCCTCTGGCAGCCGCAGGAGCCGTCGGCCCTGCCTGAATCGATAAAGCACCTGGCAACACCCGGCAGCCCGGTCTCCCGTGCAGCCATTGTCAAACTTAACGAACTCGACCAGTCACTTTTGGGCAGGCTGCTGGCATCCGGAGAGATCGTCGAGCACTGGCCAACCGAGTCAACCCCCGGCTTCTCCAGCAGGCTTGTTGGGTATCGCCTCGCCCAGCCGGAGATGTGGCCGGAGTTCTTCAAACGTCGCCGCCTTCAACCATCCCCATTCGATGGTGTCAAGCCTCGCACATACCTTCACGACGCCGGATGGACCGATCACCTGCTGCGTCACGCGCTGCAATCCGGTTTGCTCAAGCCGGTTCATGAGGAGCAACCACCAGCCATTCTGGATTTCATCGATGCCCGAACCGACGTCACCGATATCGTGCCGAACGGTGAACAAGCAGCCGTCATCGACGACATCGGCAGTATGTTTGGCGAGGGCTTCAAGGTGCACCTTATCCACGGAGTAACCGGCTCCGGAAAGACCCTGATCTATTGCCATCTCGCCCGCGAGGTACTCCGACGTGGTCACTCGGTGCTGGTGCTTACGCCGGAGATTGCTCTCACGGGAGCAATCCTGGCATACTTCCGGGGTTTTTTTGCGGATCAGGTTACCGTCATTCACTCCGCCATGCACGATCAGGAGCGCATGGCCGGATGGCTCGGCACCCGACAGGGTCGTTTCCGCGTGGTGGTCGGGCCGCGCTCGGCAGTCTTCGCGCCGCTTGAAGACATCGGGCTGATTATTGTCGATGAGGAGCACGACTCCTCTTACAAGCAGCACGACCCCGCGCCCCGTTTTCATGGACGCGATGCCGCCATCATGCGCGCAAAAATGAACAACATCCCTGTCGTGCTCGGCTCGGCATCGCCCTCAGTTGAGTCCTACTACCACGCCACCCGGGGTCGTTACCGGTTGCATCGCCTGACCTCACGGCCTCGGGGAGCGACGCTGCCGACAGTGCGCCTGATCGACATGCGGCCTGCGGCCGAGCGTCTCGGGGGCAGACACTGGTTTCTGTCCTACGCGCTCAAGCGAGCGGTCGAGGAACGCCTGAGCCGCGGCGAACAGGTTATCCTCTTCCTGAACAGGCGTGGCTATGCTCCGCAACTCAAATGCCTGCAGTGTGGTCGCGTGCCGGAGTGCCCCAACTGCCGCGTGAAGCTCACCTACCACAAGTCACCCGGAAAGCTCTCCTGTCATTACTGTGGTCATGTGGTGTATCGCTATGACCGCTGCTCCCATTGTGATTCGATCGACCTGATCGCCGTCGGTGCCGGTACCCAGCGCGTCGAAGAGACTATCCCGACGTTGTTCGAACACGCCCGAGCTATGCGCCTCGATTCCGACAGCGCCGCCGGTCGTGCTCGAGCCTGGACCATCCTCAATGACTTCGCACAACACAAGGGCAACCTGTTGCTCGGCACGCAGATGGTCACCAAGGGCCTGGACCTGCCCGATGTGACCCTCGTCGGTGTTCTGTGCGCTGATATGTCGCTGGACATTCCGGACTTCCGCGCCTCCGAGAAGGCCTTTTCCCGTCTGCTGCAGGTTGCCGGTCGTTCCGGGCGCGCCGCCAAACCGGGGGAGGTGCTTATCCAGACCTTCTATCCGGACCATCCCGTTATCGCCGAGGCCGCCGCTGGCGACTACGACAGCTTCTTCGCCCGCGAGATCGAGGCCCGGCAACCGCTGTCGTATCCACCGTTTTCCCGCCTGATCAGGATCGTCTTCTCCTCGCCCCGCAAGGAAGCCGTGGAGAATGCCGCCGACCGATTCACCGAGGGCCTGCGCCGGCAGTGCCTGTCGGCTCGCCTCAGGGCCGAACTGATGGGACCAGCCGAATGCCCCATGCGTTATCTCAAGGGGCAGCACCGCCAACAACTCATCATCCGGACCAGGCACTCTGTCAGCGTCGTCAATCTGCTCAGCCAATGGGAGCACCGCGAATCCCGCTTCGGCCTGCCTTCAAGTGTCAAGGTGGTTGTCGATGTCGATCCGCACGATATGATGTGATGATGCAATGACAGCCAAACACATTAAGGCCCGGCATATACCGATTCCCCCCTCGGAAACCGATACGGTGCCGGGCCCTGGTTTCGACTTCCCGAAAAACGTACTGCATGACACAGTACGTGCTTCCCAGACTCATGGCAAAAGAGAACAAGATTCGTGCCAGACGCCACAGACAGCCCCCGTGTTCACGTAAGTATTGTGCTGATAACGATTTGATTTCAGCGGGAAGAATCTTCCCTTCGCAAGAACATACGATTCAGCCCCGAATCAACGCGCAAAATTCGTGCTGGAGTACGAGCAAGACTGCTCCCCAAAACTAACGCGCGAACCCATACGGCTCCGCGCGCCATTATCTTATCCTGAGCAGCGGCAACCCCGTCACGTGACGGGGCGGCGACTCACTCATCTTAAGTATTCAGCCGTGTCTCGCAACTGCCCTCAGCCGCGACCACCGCCACGGCCACCGCCACGGCCGGAACCGCCTCCACGACCGCCACCCATACCGCGGCCCTGACCACTGCCCTGGCCGCCGCCACCACCCATACCTCGGCCCTGACCACTGCCCTGGCCGCCACCGCCGCCCATACCGCGACCCTGACCATAACCGGACCCGCGACCGGGCATCGGCTCGGTCGGGTGAGCGTGCTGGCCATGACCTCGACACGCTTTGGCTGGATCGATCTCGCTGAGTCTGCCCGCAAGGCAGGCCTCGATCGCCTCGCCGACAGACTCCGACTGTGCCATGTACACCTTGACACCCTCGGCCGAAAGAGCCTCGACCGCCCGACGACCCATACCGCGACACACGATAGCATCGATCTTGTGGTGCTGAAGCTGATTCATGGGATGACACGTCCCGTGATCATGATGAGCATTGCGGTTGTCCAGAACCGTAAGCTCCTCTGTTTCTGAATTATAGAGCGTGAAGCACGGGGCTGACCCAAAATGGTCATGAACCACATCGTCTTTTCCGCCCGGACCCCTGGTGGGGACACATAGTAACATCGGATTCCTCCTGGTACTTGCAGTTTACTACTATCGCTTGATTATTCACCATTGCCTCAACCATGGCCTTACGGCCCGCCCAGAGCAGGCGCTGAACTGTTCCGCGGGAGATTCCCATTCGACGACCCGCCTCCGCCTGATCCAGACCCTCGGCATAACACAGGCGAAGGGCCTCGAATTGGTCGACCGATACAAAAACCGGCTCCACCTCCCGCATCGGAATGCCGGCAGGCCTGAAAACCCGATCGGCCTCGAAGCGGCGGCAGTGGCGATGTTTCCTCGGTCTGGGCACAAACTCTCCTTCAGTCGCTCCTTAACACACATAATGTGCTTATGCACACAATTATAGTGTCGGCATCTGACGCCGTCAAGCTCAATTCGACGCCATCAGGGTCAATTTCAACCCCAGGGATCAATACCGGCGCCCTGCCGACCGATGTACACTCCATGATTGAATGCGAGAAACTCTGTGAAATCTGGCCCAGCCCAGTTGAATTGCTGTTGCGCGGTGGTTATATTTCGCAAGAGCAGCCTTTGGTTACCCCATCTGGAAAGTATAGGCAGCGTTGCTGTCGCAGGTTACTGACTCATGTCGTTGCCCGCAGCCTCAACTTGCAGGTTGTGAACCGCGATAGTTGATGGACGGAGTTTGCCATGTCCGAATCTGATCGACGCTCGTCAGCCTCAAGCCCCGACACCGGGTCAGCGCCCGACCCGGTGGATCGTGTTGCCGGGACTGACTTCACTGGTCTGCCGATCTCGCAAGAGTTGATCAGCCAGTGGCAACAGACCGTCGATCTGCTCGCTCGGGTCACGGGGGCACCGGTGGTTATGCTGTCAGTTAGAGGGTGCGAAAGACAGACAGGATTACTGCTCCATAATGCCGGATGTCCTCTTCAACCCCGCGACACCGGAGAGGCCCAGCGCCCCTCGCCCATCTTCTGTTCGCACGTGATCGAGGAGCAGCAGGAGCTGTATCTCCCGGATGCTACCGAGCACCCTGACTATCAGTACAGCCATCTCGCCAAACAGGGGTTGGTGTCATACTATGGTGTCCCGGTTGTCTGGCCGACAGGCCAGGCGTTTGGCGCTGTCTGTGTTCTGGCCGACCACATCGATGCCTTTCCTCTGCAACTACGCCGCGTGGTACAGCAGTTCCGTCGGCTGATCGAGGAGGACCTCGAGATGCTGGCGCGCCAGGCTGGCGTTCCAAATCTTGATCAGCCCCTGCGGGAGCGCGACCAGCTCCTGCGCTCCATGATCGAGCTGTCCCCCGATGCTATCTTCGTGACCGACGGTGACCAGATCATCCTGACCAACGCCTTCGGTATTCGTCTTCTCAAAGCGCAATCGCTGAATGAGGTTCTCGGCAAGCCAATCACCGACATCATTCCGGTGACACAACGTGAGGCTTTCAGCCACTACCTGGAGCAGCTTCTCTCGGACAGGAGCACGCACGTTGATTTCGCTGAGCGCACTATACAGGCCGTCGATGGTACCATTATTCCGGTGGACGCTGCCGGTTCCCGCGTGAGTTACAAGGGCCGCGCGGCGGTCCAGATCGTCGCGCGGGATCTCTCGTGGCGCAAACAGGCCGAACAGCAGCTACGGCAATACCAGCGCATTGTCTCGGCCACACCCGATCTGGTGGCTCTAATCGATCGCCGGTATGTCTACCAGTTGGTGAATGAGGCCTGTCTTGAAGCCTGGGCCTTGCCCTGGGACGGTATCGTCGGACACAGCATCGCCGAATTCTTCAGCTCAAGGGAGTTTCAGGCCGAGATCAAACCGCGCCTTGAGCGATGCTTCAAGGGCGAAACGGTGCGCTTCCAGCAGTGGTTCGAGTATCCCGGACGCGGCCGGTGCTTTATGTCCGTGACACTGACCCCCTTTGTGGATGATGATGGCGCCATTACGGGCGTTGTCTCCGCTGCTCGCGATATCAGCGACATCAAGCAGATAGAGGACCGCCTGCGTCGCAGTGAGGACAGATTCCGTACCGTCGCCGACTCAGCCATTGACTGGGATTACTGGCTTGACCCCGACGGCCACCTTGAGTACATGTCGCCCTCCTGCAAGGCGATCACCGGATATGCTGTCGAGGACTTCCTGCGCCGATCCGACCTGCTCGACAGCATCGTGGATCCCGCCGATGCCAACCTGCACTCCGGTATGGATTGCGCCACTCTCGGGCAGCAGGAGGCTGTCACTTCCGAATTCCGAATCAGGACTGCCGACCGGCGGACCCGCTGGATTCACCATACCTGCCGGCCGATCTATGCCGACGACGGCCGCTTCCTCGGCCGAAGAGCGACTAATCGCGATATCACCCAACGCAAGAACGCCGAGCAGGCACTGGCCGATAGCGAACAGCGCTACCGCGACCTGGCCGAGCAGGCGCCTGTGCCGATTCTGGAAACCGATTGTGATGGCCGGATCCTGTATCTCAACAGGAAGGCCTGCGAGACATTCCTGCTCGCTCGGCGTGATATCGATGACGGCATTACCGCGTTCGACCTGCTGGCCGAACACGATCGGGACCGAGCCCGGGAGCGGTTCTCCATGAATGCTCTGGGTCAGTCAGCTCCTCCTGCGGAATATACGGGGCTTCGGTCCGATGGAACCACCGTCGCTCTATTGGTGCACTCACGCCCGATCTGTCACAATGATACTTTCATCGGTCTGCGCGCGATCGCTATCGACATTACCGAGCGCCTGCGCGTCGAAATGGACCTCGCCCGCAGCCGCGCAACGCTGGTACACGCCCAGAAGCTGGCCCGACTTGGCAGCTGGACCCATGATCTGATTACCAACTCCGTCAGTTGGAGTGACGAAATGTACCGCATCTTCGGACGCGATCCCGCCACCTTCCGGCCGACCACTGACGTATTCTGGGAGCAGATGCACCCGGAAGACCGCCCGCTGGTTGAGGATGTGATAGAGAGGATGATCGGGTCACATCGACCTCAGGATGTAGAATTTCGCATCATCAGACCCGGCGGCGATGAACGGATTGTCCACGGTCGCACCGATATCCGGCTCGGCGCCGAAGGAGCACCAGTTGAATTGATAGGTTCGTTGCTGGACATAACGGAGGACAGGCATCGCGAGAGGATGGTTCACGAATCGGCGGTTAAGATGCGGGCCATTCTGGACTCCGTGGATTCCGCCCTGGTTCTGGTGGATCAGTACGGCTACGTCCTGGCTTTCAACGAGAACGCCCGTCGGCGCGCCCGAAAAACCTTCGATCGGGAGCTTGCAGAGAAGACTCCGATGCTTGACTATGTGCGCCAGACCGACCGCGAATCGTTTCTGACAAATTTCAGCCAGGCCGCCAGAGGCGAGCCGGTTACCTTCGATCGCCGCTCCTATGATGGCGACGGACAATCACGTTGGCATACGGTCCGATACCGCCCGGTCATGGATGATTCCAATGATGTTATCGCTGTCTTGTTCTCAGTAACTGACATCACCGATCGCAAGAAAGCGGAGCTGGCCGTCAAGCGCAGCGAAGATACCCTCAGGCAGGTTGTGGACCTGGTTCCACATGACATATACGCCCTCGATGATACCGGTCGATTCATCATGGCCAACAAGACGTTTGCCGAGGGGATTGGTCTTGTTCCGGACGACGTGGTAGGACAGCACCTGGCCGACGTCTTTCCCGGTTATGATGCAGCCGAGCGCTGGACAACCGATGCTGAAGCCGACTCGCAGATCATCAGGAGCGGTCAGCCCCGGTTCATCCCCGAGCTGCTTCAGATAGCTTCTGATGGCCGCAAGCGATGGATGCAGGTGTCCAAAGTCCCCTTCGATCACTTCGGTCGCCCCGCCGTTCTGACGGTTGCGGTTGACATTACCGATCGCAAGATGGCGGAGACTGCGCAGCGTGAAAGCGAGGCCAAGGTCCAGAGCATCCTTACCGCCGCTCCCATCGGCATCGGGATGACCATCGACCGCGATATACTGTGGGCCAGCGATCGGTTGCTCGCCACTCTCCAATACTCAGACGATGAATTGCTGGGCAAGAATGCCCGCCTGCTGTACCCCAGCCAGGAGGAGTATGACCGTGTCGGCAGGGAGAAGTATGCCGACATTGACAGACACGGCTGGGGAGAGATTATCACTAAGTGGGTGCGCAAAGACGGCCGGGTGATTGACATCCTTCTGCGCTCTGCCCCCATTGACAAGCACGACCTCTCTAAGGGCGTCATTTTCACGGCGTTGGACATCACCGAGCGTAAGAAGGCCGAGGACGCCCTGCGCTACTCCGAGAACCGTTACCGCGAACTCGTCGAACGCATGGAGAGCGGAGTGGTGGTGTTTGAGGTGGTTGACGACGGTGAGGACTTCATTTACAAGGAGATCAACAGGGCCGCCGAAGTCATCGGTGGGGTCTCTCAAGGCAATGTCATCGGTCGGCGCCTGCTGGAGCTTCGGCCGCAACTGGCCGATTCGGCCCTCGCAGAGAGTCTTCGCAAGGTGTGGAGAACAGGCTTGCCACAATCGGTGCCGCTGACCCACTACGATGGATCGAACAACGAGGCCTGGGTGGAAGGGCATGTCTATCGTTTAGGGACGGCCGACCTCGTATTCATCTTCGATGACGTCACCGAACGCATCAGGGTCTTCGAGGAACTTAGCAAGGCCGACAAGCTCGAATCAATCGGAGTCCTCGCCGGGGGTATCGCACATGACTTCAACAACGTGCTCACCGGTGTTGTCGGCAACATCTCGTTGCTCAAGTCTATGGTTGAACACGAGCATGAAGGCTACCCGCTGCTCGAAGAGGCCGAGAAGGCCGCCATGCGGGCGCGCAGCCTCACCCAACAACTGCTCACCTTCTCCCAGGGCGGATCACCGGTACTGACAACGACCTCCATCGCCTCCGTCATACGGGAGTGCACCGAATTCGTGCTCCATGGATCCAACGTCGCCTGCGAGTTCGATCTCGCCGATGATCTGGCTTTGATTGAGGCCGACGAAGGTCAGATTTCTCAGGTCATAGCCAACATGGTCATTAATGCCAACCAGGCCATGGTATATGGTGGAACCGTCAGGGTGAGTGCCCACAATGTCGATGTAGCTGAGGACCAGTTCCCGTCGCTTGCTGCCGGACGATATGTCTGTCTCTCGATATCTGATACCGGTGAGGGTATCACGCCCGAGCACCTGGCACGCATCTTCGATCCCTTCTTCACCACTCGTGACATCGGCCGCGGACTCGGACTCGCCACATGCTATGCCATAGTGCGCAAGCACGATGGTCATATTGAGGTGGAATCGACTCCCGGCAAGGGGACCAGTTTCCGAGTCTTTTTGCCTGCATCAGAAATGAATCGGGAGGAGTGCACCGTTTCACTGTACAATCTCCGCAACGGCGTCGGCAGGGTGCTTGTGGTCGATGATGAGCAGGCCATTCGACGGGTTGCAGCCACCACGCTCCGGCAGATCGGCTACCGTGTCGAAGTCACCGAAAGCGGCGAGGCCGCCGTCAATGCCTACGCCCAGGCGCTTGAAGCGGGGGAGAGGTTCGATGCTGTTCTGCTCGATTTGACAATGCCCGGTGGCATCGATGGCAAAGAGACGCTTGAACGGCTGCGCCAGCTCGATCCGCACGTCAAGGCCATCGTGAGCAGCGGCTACTCCACCGATCCGGTCATGGCCGATTGTACTGCCTACGGTTTCGTCGCAAGCATTATCAAGCCGTACACATTCAGCAAGCTTGGTGACACAGTCGCCAGAGTTCTTGGCAGTAATCAGGAGTGAACCACAGAGACAGACCGATTCATCATCTGCTGATCAATGAGTACCTAACAGATGTGGGCGCCAAATGGCTCCGCAACCAGTAGTCCAGCAAAGCAAACGGGCGTTTCTGAACGTGCTTGTTGATCTCACGCCGTTTACGCTGAACGCCGATCACACCATCCGCTGTCTTCGAAATCGGGATAAAAAAATACGCCCAGGAGGAGTTGAACCCCCAACCTTCTGATCCGTAGTCAGACGCTCTATCCAATTGAGCTATGGGCGCATTACCTTCGAATTTGTAAGGATAGACTATTACGAATAACCGGGCCGGTTGTCAACAGCTTTTACCAGTGCCCCGAAACTACGGTCCCGCGCCGCTCAACGAGTCCATCAGGTGTCGCGCGTGCAGTACCGCCGCGGAATCAGCCGTCCCGGAATTGATAAAACCGCCCAGGTAACCTCGCGCAAGCCGGCCCTCATCGCGCGCCAGATGTGCAAGCCCAAGGTAATACAACGCCTTGGTCAACGCCGGATCAAGCTGGATAACCCGCTCAAAGGCCTCAATCGCCCGGCCATTATTGCCCATGCCAAGTGACGACAGCCCCAGGTTGAACCATGCCTGGGTTGACTGGGGAGCCAGCTGGGTCAGGCGTTCAAAAACAACCGCTGCCTGATCCGGCTGGTTCATCTGCAGATGCACGTAGCCGAGGTTATTCAGGGCATTTTGGTGGGCAGGATAATCATCGAGTACCTGTTCCAGCAGGGGAACCGCATTGGCAAAACGCCGCCCTGATATATAGAAGTAGGCCAGGTTGTACTTCAACAGATAGTCCTCCGGATGGGCCGCCACTGCCCGCTGCTGCAACTCAATGGCTCCAGCCAAATTCCCCTGCCGCGAAAGCAGCATCGCCAGATCGTTCAGCGACTCTGCCAGAGTCGGTTCCTCTCGCAATGCCTGCCGATACAATTCGCGTGCCTGCTCATAGCGCCCCATCGAGCTGAGTATCGAGGCCTCCGCGTGGTATCCGCGCGCGGTTGAGGTTTGCGCGTAGCCGAATGGGTCGCTGTGAGCCACCACTAACGCCACCACCAGGACAGCCAGTCCGGCCAGAAATCGCCGTCGCTGAAGCTCCCGTTTTCTCCTGACCAGCGAAACCACTGCCTGAGCGGCAAAGATGATCAACACCGGTGCCAGGGGAAGGCGGTATCGTGCGGCCACCAAAAAGAGCAGGATACTGGGCAGATAGGCCAAAAGGAACGCTACCAGGACCGCCCGCCGATGATCCCACTTTCGCACCCATACCATACCGGCGAGCGCCAGGGGCAAGATCAGTCCCCATGGCAGATACAGTGGTCCCTTGAGCACCAGAAGACGCATGATCTGGTTCTGGTGAGCGAAGTGGTACAGGTCGAAATTGTTGGACAGCTCATACCCCCCCATCAGCAGTATCACCTTCTGGCCCAGCAACCTTAGAAAGCGCCCCGGGCTCTCCGCAATCTCACGCAGTGCCCGATTGCGCCAGTAGCTCGACAACTCAGCCTCGGAAAGGTTCCGCCCCACATCGGCCTCGGCAAGGCTCTGGGTATCCTCCTTGCCCCCCCACCAGTCGCGGCGCGTGTTCGGCAGTCGCGGCGAGACGCCATCGGCCTCGGCGTGGTTGCCAATGTACAAATTGATCCCACCGTAGGCCCCGATCAGCACCGGCTCACCTGCTTGAGTCGTGTTGTAGATGGTGATCGGAAGGATCGGCAGCGCTATGGCCAGCACCCAGAGTACCACCACCCGGCGCCGGTAAGCGCTCCGATAGTGAACCCACCGCAGGACCAGCCAGATCAATACGATCGCGAGAAACACAAGGATGTTTGGTCGCGTGATGGCAGCCAGCCCCAGCGACAATCCGCATACGATCGGCCAGACACTCGCCGATTCGTCTCTGAACAGCCGCAGCAGCGCCCATAAGCCCGTCATAACGAGGAAGATGAACACCGGTGGATCCAGTAACTGGGCGTCGTAGAAAATCAACGTCCCGTACAACACCGCGATTCCCCCTGCTATCCGTGCCGTCATGCGGCCGAAGACTTCAAAGGCCACGAGGTAGATCAGAACCGCCGAGAGCGCTCCCAAAAGCAACTGGATTACACGGATTGCCCACGGTCCGTCGCCGGACACCCAATACACCAGTCCGAGCAGCAGGGGATAGAACGGAGCACGGTAGAACGGGCCGTCATAGTATGACTCGCCGTTGGCGATGTGTTGTGCCCACTCGTGGTGGTATGCCATGTCGACCACGGGATGTGCAAACAGCAGCGTCTGGCTGAATTCAACAAGAAACACCAGCCGTATCACTACTGCCAGCACGAAGATAATCAGACAGTCGCGCCACAGCAATGGCGAGTCAGAATCTGGCCTGGAACCGGTCATGCCACAATGTAGCACATGCGGCAGCCGGGGCAAGTCTCAATAGGGTTTGTCAGTACAACAGGAGTCCGCAACTCTCCATGCGCCTGACCTACTTGGCCGGATAGAAGTATATAATAGCCAGTGCGACAAGAACGAATGCAAGGAAGATAACAGCCAGCAGCACCTTTGATTGAGGCCGCTGCTCAGGTTGATCTATCTGAGGAACAGGATCAGTTTTTTTTTTGAGTTGCGACTGCATCCTGTCCAGCCATTCATCCTCGGTGGCCAGCAGTTCCTCAGACTCTGCCTTCAGCGTAAAAAGGTCGACTTCGGGTATCCCGGCATCGTCAACCTCCTCAATACGCACGGCGACGACAGTGACATTGTCCATCCCACCTTTGCTGTTGGCCAGGTCGACAAGGGCACTGACCATGTGCTCAAGGTCATCCCGATGCGGCGAGGCAACATCAAATATCTCGTGGTCGCTGGCAAACCCGCACAAACCGTCGGAACACATCATGTATATCTGTCCGGGTTTGATCCGGACCAGGCGACAGTCGATCTCAACACTGTCACGTACCCCCAGCGCTCTGGTGATGATGTTCTTGCCGACTACCGAACCGGCTTCCTCCTCCGTGAGGTTATGTGTGGCCTGCATCTCGGCCACCCAGGAGTGGTCGATGGTAAGTGGGACCAGCCGGTCAGCATCGAGTCGGTAAGCGCGGCTGTCACCAACATGCGCCACCGCCATAACGTCCGCCTCGGCGGCCAGGGCTACTACCGTCGTCCCCATACCGCTGCGGGAGCTGTCGGCCTTGGCTTCATTGCACACTTGTCGATTGGCCAGACGAATCGAACGCAAGAGCAGTGACGAGGAATCCGGCAGGGCTCGGCCAACCCCCAGGCGATCGTCCTGAAGCAGCTCCGATGCACACTGATTGAAAGCCGTGTCGAGAACCTCCCGTGCGGTCTGCGAGGCAACTTCGCCGGCCTGATGTCCGCCCATGCCGTCAAATACCGCGAACACACGGTGGCTGCGGTCTATGTGAAACGTGTCCTCGTTCTGTTGCCTGACTTTTCCGACATCGGTTCTGCCGACAGCCGTAACTCTCAATGTCACGTCAATGGTCTCCCCTTAAGCAGGAACAGGCCTCAAGCATTCGCGCTTCCTTCTGCGGTTCAAAGCGCAAAATGAGCCACGCGATCAGTGAACACAAGCAAAAAACCCCGGTCTGTCGCCCGGGGTCTCTTGATTGTCTTTTCCGAGCAGAGTGCACCTACTTCAGGAGCATCATCTTTCTCGATTCACTTCCAAACTCTGTGGTAATACGATAGAAATATACGCCGGACGCCAATCCACTCGCGTCAAACGGAACTTCGTGCGTCTCAGCCGCAAGCGTACCTAAATCACGCTCGTCAATCACACGCCCCAGAATGTCGATTACCTCCAGAGTCACCTGCGAACGACGCGCCAGCGTGAAGGCGATCGTTGTTGTCGGGTTAAACGGATTGGGATAGTTCTGGTGCAGTGCGAATCCATTAGGCAGTGCCCCCGGACCATCTTCCCAGACATTGGTGCCGAACTTCTCGATGTACACCGAATCAGTCAACTTAAGCGTTGTGTCCGCCCCGGAATACAACGTAAACGTAATGGTGTTGTACGGGGGGTAGCCGCTGTTCCAGATCGAGGCCGTCACGTTGAAGTACACGGTAGCGTTGGCACCGCTCTGTGCATAGCTGAACGAATCCTGCGGAGTCACCGTCCAGTTGGGATCAGGCGAGGAAGCCGTCAGCTTGTAGAAATCAAGTCCATCGCCGTCATTCCTGACGGTTACTCCCAGTTTGATCGTATGGCCGGGCACAATAACAGTATCATTCGGCAGGTCAACAGCAGAGAACGCAACCGTACCCGTCGCCGCAAGCTGAACCAGTTTGATCGCCTGATTTGTGAAGGTGTTGTCACCCAGTACGACAGTCGCCGGACGATGATTGATCGTGAAGCTGATGGGCTGTCCATCGGTGGCACCTTCGTCCTCCGGTGAATATGGATCATCGCCATAGACCGCCATGTTGCCCCAGAGGCCTGTATGGGTAACGGTCCACGTGCCGCAGCGAACGTCATCGGGATCGTAGGCATCAATGACCGATCCAACAGGGATTGGCTGACCGTTATAGGTGGTTAGGCTGTCCCTGAAAAACGTCGACCAGGGAGTTGGCACGATATCGTTGGCCCGGGCAGGGTACGAACACAGCAGCGTTACGGCCAGAACCACCAATATGAAACAGTAAGACTTTTTCACGACATGTATATCCAGTCTATACCGGCCGGCTGGTCTCCCAGCCGGCCGGATATTGGCACTTATATTTCGCTACGGACCCTGCTTACTTAAGCAGTGTCATCTTCTTGGTCTCAGTGTAGTTATCGGCCGACAGGCGATAGAAGTAAACACCCGAGGCAACCGATTCACCAGTATTGTTGGTGCCGTCCCACTGGACCTGATTGAAACCAGCCTCAGCCTGACCATCGAGAAGTGTCTTAACATGCTGACCAAGCAGGTTGAAGACATCTACCTTCACATGTCCGTTGTCGGCCATGTTAAACTCGATCGTCGTGCTGGGGTTGAACGGGTTCGGGTAGTTCTGAGCCAGCGAGTAGGTGTTAGGCATCTCACTCGGGCCGCTTTCGGCCGTCGTCAGCGAGAAGACCTCAACCTTCTCACCGCTGCCGGTGAAGGTGAAAGTCTCCTTAGTCATGACACCATTGATCGCCAGGTAGAATTCTCCGCCCGGACGGACGCCGTCGGCTTCGACCGTCGACGGTTCATCGGCATAGATCGGCATGAAGCCGAACTCGCCGTTGTTGGCCATCACGAAATGCCCAACCTTCTGACCGTCGGCAGTATGCGCCGTGATCACCGCTCCGGCCTCCACCTGCTGGTTGTCCAGCTGGAGGTTGTGGCTGTACACGTCAACCCAGCGAGTCGTCTTGGTAACGCCCGGGGCTTCGGCAGCCTTGGCCACCGGCGTATACTGCACCGAATGGCTCGGAACGGCGAAACCACCCTTGAGATCCGGATAGGTCAGCATCTGAGCGCCGGTCACCTTCAGCCAGTAGCCGAAGCAACTCGACATCTCATCAAGGTTATTGAAACCGCCCATTCCGGGTTCGTAGACCAGACCCTCGCCATCGTATCCAAGCGCCACGATCAGGTTGTCATGAACTGACGCCAGAGCATCCTCGGTGGCCATCGCCATCTCCGGCAGATAGGACACCAAATTCCAACCATTAGTCAAAGGAATCGGCATCGAGGCCGGCACGGGAGCGCCGGTAATCTCCAGCTTGGCACCTGCCGGATCGTTGATACGAATCCAGTAGCCGCTCAGATGATCAACCTGCCACAGTGTTGAGAACTGCAGGAAGTCAGGATCGTACGTCAGACCGCCCTGCTCGAAGCCCAGAACCACGTCGTACTGGCCGCTGATCGAGGCCAGGACTTCTTCGATGTTGTTAGTTGCCGTCTCAAGATTCCAGCTCACCAGGTTCCAGCCGGGAACCAGTTCACAGACCTTGATCGGCAGACCGGCTTCAAGACAGACGTTCCACGGGGACTCCGACGGAAGATCGGCATCGTAGAACATCGGATTCTGCGGGCTGGTCACCGCCAACAACCCGTTGATGTAGAAGCGGATAACGTCGCCATCCTCGGCCGCGAGGGTGCCGAAGCCATCTGTACCATAGACAGGCATGAAGCCATACTCGCCGGCGGTGTGGACCAGGAAAGTACCCACATGGATATTCGATCCTGACGTGTAGGCGTCAATCACCGAGCCGACCGGCAGCGGGCAGTCGAAGTAGGTGTTATCGCCGCAGTAGGCGTTCAACCAGTAGTTGGTCGTAACCCACTCCGGAACATCAGCCAGAACCAGGTCAACATTCTGGACTAGGTAGTTCAGGTCCTCAGCCTTGTCAGGATAGTACTCAGGCTGTATCGAGCTACCAGTCATGTAGTAGGCGTAGATGTCGAAGCTCACCATGTCAAAGTCGGTGAACTCAAAATAACCATCCACATCCGAGGTCGTCGTCATGATGGCGCCGCCCTCATCACACGGGAAGTCAGCCCACAGCTCGACCGTTGCACCCTCAATGGGGTTACCCTCGGAATCCTTGGTGTAACCGCAGATGTAGTTCGACGGCGGCTCGTCGTCAACAATCACACCCACCGTGCTCACCGGCACCGCAGGCAGAACCTCAAGCACGTCGAAACCGAAATCCAGCAGGAAGATCGGATCACCCGTAAGGCTCAGATTGTAGATGCCGGAGACCGCATCAAGGCTGACCATGAAGTGCATCGTCGCCAGGAGTCTGTCTTCGCCGGCAAACACCCACTCGGACATGTCATCTGCCAGCACCTCAATAGTCACGTTGCCGGCGCGATCGTTGTTGATCGTCACGTTCCTCGTTCCGAACCCGGCAACATCAGAACCGACGAAGCTGACCGAATCCAGATGGAAGTACGGAGTCGTCCACTCATAGGCCGTCAGAATACCGGCTATATAACGGCTGTTGCTGAAGTGGATCGGGACCTCGAACGGCAGATCCGGGAAGGCCGGCGTGTTCATCGGCAGCCAGAGCGAGTCGCTTACCGACACGAGCGGGGTCACCGTCAGGTTAACCACCACGAATATCGGATCGTTGGAGGCTGCATCCGACGTAATCATGATCGAGTCGGCGTAACTGCCCAGACCGAGACCGGTCACATCAACCTCGAATTCCACTACGTCGGGAGTTGTCCCGGAGGTCATGACCGGCGCGATCCAGGTCGGATAGGCCGACAACTCGAAGTCGATTGCGGCGCCGCCAACCTCGGTGAGGTCGAACACATACTGCATACCAGATGTGCCGACTTCTATCGTAAGATCAAACTCGGCCGGATCGGCAACCAACTCAAACACCGGCTCCGGCTCGACTGTCAGAGCAATCACAACCGTCTGAGGTGTATTGAGAGCTTCGATTGCCGCCACCGACACGGTAGCATAGTATGTGTTCGGAGTCAAACCTGTGATGTCAACGCCGACCTCAACTGTGTCGACCGTCATCCCGGCCTGTGGTGTGAACGTGATCCAGCTCAAGCCGGTCAGATCGGCCACATAGGCCAGCGGCTCATTGTCCGAGCCGATAATCAGCTCCTGAGCAGCAGGGTTGGCTCCGTTCTCAATCGCCATGAAAAAGAGCGTGTCAGCGCTCAGAACCAGGTTGGAACCGGCCAGCACCTCGAAAGCATCGATAGCCGTCACCGTGCCGATACCCACCTCTTCGACAACGACATCATACATGCCGACATAGGCATTGTTCGGAATATTCACCGAGGCCACCACTTCTGTTGTGCTGCTGGCAGAACCGGCCGCCGAGAAGGTGGTGTTCGGATTCTCGAACCTGACGATAGTCTCGCTGCCCTGACCAAACGAAGTATAGGCACCCGAGATGACAACGGTCAGAGACTGACCCTGCTTGCCCTGGGTCGGATCGACCTGGGTAATCACCGGGGTTGTATCCTCGTTTACATTCAGCGTCACGTAGACATACTGCGGGGAGTTGTCAGCCGTGCCGCTGGAAATCATGATGCTGTCCTGATACATGCCAACACCAACACCCGCGATATCAACCGACACCGTGATCGTCATCGGGGTCGTGCCGCCATCAGGATCGATGCTCATCCAGTCAGCCAGTTCACTGGCGGTGAAATCGAAGTCACTACCACTGGAGGTCACCTCGAATGTCTTATCATCGGGATTCGCGCCGCCTTCAATCGCCTGGAACGTCAGCACTGCCGGCGTCAACACGATATTGTTGGCCTGCGGTTCGACCGTCAGATTGATACCGACATACTGCGGGCTGTTGGTCACCAGCGGATCAGCAGAGGTGATCTCCAGCGTAGAGCTGTACATACCGTCGGGAAGCCCGGTGATATCAACATTCACGACGATCGCAGCATCGGTCGTACCGGAGGTCGGATCGACCGTAATCCAGGACGGGTCAAAACCGCTGATCTCAAAATCGACCGCGTTACCGTCGGTGCTGATAATGAATGATTTGGCTGCCGGATTGGCACCGTTCTCGATCGCCGTGAAACTCAGTTCCGTGCTGTCAATCACCAGAGCTATCGGAGCCGGGTCTATGGTCAGGTTGACAATCACCTCCTGCGGTGAATTCTCGGCACCGGCAGCAGTGATGATCAGAGTGTCAACGTATGTACCGGCCAGAACACCGGTGATATCAATGTCAATCGTCACGTCCTGCGGGGTGGTCCCATTCTCCGGGGTCAACGCAATCCACGCCGGATTGAATCCGCTGATGGCAAAGTTGATGTTGTTACCATCGGTGGCGATGTTAAAGCTCTTGCTGGCAGGGTTGGCACCACCTTCGATCGCCGTGAAGCTGACCGAGCTGCTGTCAACCACCAGATTGATGGGGGCGGCCTCGACCTCCAGCGTGATTACCACAGACTGAGGCGAATTGACCACATCACCAGACTCGATAACCAGCGTGTCGACATAGATCCCCGGGGCCAGACCGGTCAGATCAACCGACACCTCGACATCGGACGGGGTCGTGCCCGCATCGGGGCTGACCGCGATCCAGGCCGGGTCAAAGCCGGTAATCGTGAAGCTCGCCGGGTCGCCGTCGGTGCTGATGTTGAAGCTCTTGGAAGCCGGATTGGCGCCACCCTCGGTACCCATGAAACCGAGCGCTGCGCTGTCGATCACCAGATTGACATCGGCAGCCAGAGTGTCCACCAGTGTGTAGCATATGCCGGCCCACTGGGCAGCAGGAATATACGATACCGCATCCTGCCCGGCCCACAGCCACTCACCTCCCGGGGGGTAGAAGGCCGTGTCGATACAGAACTGGGTTGCGCCACTGGACTTGTCGCCGATGTCCACGATGAAGTCCATCGACTGTACCTCCATGCCAGGAAGTATACCGCTCGTAAACAGCCAGAAACCGCCCAAGCCAATCGTATCGGCACCAGACCCGTTGTTACTGAATCGGTTAACGAATGATTGCATATAGATCGGGGCCATCGTCGTGGCCCACTTGAGACTGTCCACATCGACGGTGTAGCCGGTTCCGTTGTCTGTGTAGAACTCGAAGCCGTTCGTCGACCCGTCGATTCGTGTCGACAACGTATTATTCATGGAGAACTGAAACAGCACGGAGCTGTTGTAGTGAATCTTGTCGCCATCGATTAGTCCCTCAACATTGACCAGCGGCACTTCGCCGCCCGGAACCTGCTGGGCACTCGCGACAGCAAATCCGAATACCACGACAAGCGCGGCAAGGATAATTGATACATGTCTCATGCGTTAAACTCCTACTTTTTGCGAATAGAGAATTGTTCGTGTGATTTCTGAATCGCTTTGACAAATGGTTCTGTCAGTCTGAAGCCCTCCTCGATTTCTTCTGTCTTTCAGCACAGTATGCCAATCTATAGTTACTATTGCTCTTCTTAGGCCACATTGGAATCAGGGATACGCAGAACTAATTTTAACTATGACTGTTTAGGCGCTTGTTAGACCAGAGAAAGGAAGGAAGAGAAACTACCCCTAACCACTGAGGCGAACTTCCTCGCATCAACCACGTGCAATATATCCGTTTTCCCGTTTTTGTCAAGCCCCTCAAGCGTTTTTGTCAGTTTTTTGCGCAGTTCTATCTCGTTGCCCCGCTTCGCCTTCTGCGGATGATCAGGATTAGCACAAGCGCTGCGGCAGCACCGGCCAGATCCGCCACCAAATCAAACATGTCAAACTGCCTTCCCGGAACGAATTTCTGATGATATTCGTCTACCACAGCAAAGACTGCGGTGAAGGCGTATGTCCACGCCACGGCCCTTCTTTGCACCAGCCGTTCAACCGAACGAAGCGCCAGAAAGGCAAGAACTGCGTATTCGACAAAATGGGCGACCTTGTCCAGCGGCAGGAAGGCAGGAACGTCGGGCGATTTCAGATTCGGAATCGAGGACACCGCCAGAACCAGCGCCGCATAGACAATCAGCGGAACATGATACCTCAGGAAGCCACCGGTCTGATCAGTTTTTGCACTTCGTCCACCCATTAGGCCAATGGGTAGCCACAGGACGCCGCTCAGGCAAGAAAAAGCTCTCCAGTGCATTGATCCGTCAGGCGGAAACAGGCATAGCCTGTTTTTTGTGGATTGCCGCCGGTGCGGCTCGTAGATTCCCCAGGTGATGATTGAGATGACCCAATCCGGGCTGCGCCCGGGTTGCACTGGAGGAGGCACACGCTTCAGCAGCGTGTAACATGTTGCGTCAATCCAAATACTTGATTGCCCTGGGACTGCTTGCCCTGCCGCTGGTGGTTGTGTCCGGCACTCAGGATCCTGCGCTGTACCCCAGACTCATGATCCTGTCCGGGATGATTGCAATCGTCAGCCTCCTCACTTGGTCTTCGGGGCGCCGTCAGCTCCTGCCCGTCGATTCCGGCATGAGTGGTCCTTTGTGGTGGCTGGTGTTGGCCTACCCGATCGTTATGCTCATGACCATGCCCGGCAGCCGCGTCCCCTCAGAATCTCTGCTGGTAGTGCTCATAGTCTCGTTATGGGCCGGGCTGGTGGTACTGCTGAATTTGACGCTCCGGCTCAGCCCCGAGGCCATGCGCCTTTGGGTTCGAGCGGTTGTTCTGCTTTCGATCATCCTTCCGTTGATAGCACTGCTGCAGTACTACGACCTCGCCTTCACCGGACTGCCCGCCGCCAGCCCACCCTCAGCCACGATGGTCAACCGCAATCTGCTGGCCTCGGCCCTGGTACTAATGCTCCCGATCGCAGCCCTGAACCTGTACCGCTCGACTGGCCTGTGGCGGAACTTCAGCAGCGTGGCTATTGCCCTGCAGGTGTCCGTGATCATCCTGACCAACTCCCGAAGCGGCTGGTTGGCGCTGGTGATCATCCTGCCCCTTGTCATAGCAGTGGGGTGGCGCATGTCGGTCTCGCGCGGTCTTGACATCATTACCCGTCTGGCATACGCATCGGGCTGGAAGACGATCCTTGTTATCGGTCTGACAGCGGCGGTGCTGTTCGCGACACCCTGGCTGCGACGCGCCGATCAGGACTCAGTCGCCGCTCGCCTGGCCGGTGTCGTCCACACCGATCAGGGATCGGTTGCGGAGCGTCTGCTGCTGTGGGATCGTACGATGAAGATGTACCTTGATCATCCCGCCGCAGGAGTCGGCCCCGGTCAATGGAAATTGCATATCAACCACTACGGCGCCGCCGGGTTGCGCTCAGCCGACGGGCAGATCCTGTTTCAGCGCCCGCACAATGACTATCTTTGGATCCTCGCCGAGAACGGCCCCCTGGGACTGCTGGCTTATCTGGCCCTTCTGGCCGGCTTTCTTGCCGCCGGCTGGCGCATATTCAAGGACGCCCCTCAGCCTGAGTTGAAACTGACCGGAGCCTTGCTCGGCCTGGTGATTCTCGCTTTCGCCATTGATTCGACTTTCAGCTTCCCCCGCGAGCGCGTTGTCCACCTCGTCCTGGTCGCACTGGCGATGGCCGGCTTGTGGTCCGTCATTCCCTTCGGCTCTGCCTCTTCTCAACCCGGACTTGGACGCAAGGCGAACACCACTCTGTTCGTGCTGATTCTGCTGGGTGCCGCCGCGCTGCTGGTCGGTTATAGCCGACTCAACTCCGACCGACTCATTGTGCAGGCTATCGCCGAACGCGACCGGTCCAACTGGCCCGAGGTGACCGCTCTTGCCCGGCAAGCCGAGACGCCGCTGGCCACTATCGACCAGAGTGCCACTCCCTATGCCTACTATGCCGGCCTGGGGCTATACGGCTACGGCAGGATTCCCGATGCCCTGGAGGCCTTTCAGAGAGCCTATGATGTCAATCCGTACCATCTTCACGTGATCAACAGCCTGGCGACCTGTTATGAGGCGATGGGACAGCACCGCGAATCAGCCCACTACTTCGAGGAAGCTCTGGCCATCTCGCCGACCTTCCAGCCCGCGCTGCTGAACTACGCTGCCACGCTCTACAATGTCGGTCAGTACCAGCGTGCACTCCGACTCATCTCCCTCGTCGATCCGAAAGTCAATCCCCGGCGTTATAACGAATACAAGACCAGTATTGAAGCCATGTTGTCCGACACAACAGCCGTCGATACCACCACCGGCATCGAGCCATAGGCATGCGAGAGCCTTGCTGAACTGAGTAGTGAGATTACCATGCCCCTGCTGAAGCCTGTCTCACAGACAATCGACCGCCACTGCCTGATCAGCAGTGATCAGCGGCTGCTCGTAGCCCTCTCCGGCGGCACCGATTCTGTGTGCCTCCTGCACCTGCTCAAGCGCCTCGCCCCCCGTCGGAGATGGCAATTGCTGGCCGTGCATGTCAACCACCGTATTCGACCCGGCACCGCCGACAGAGACCAGACCTTCTGTGCAAGGCTCTGCGCCTCCTGGGATATTCCCCTGCTGGTTGAAACGCGCGACATTCCTGCTCTCGCGCGCGCCCGCAAGGCTGGCCTGGAACAGACGGCACGGGACATCCGCTACGAGATATTCGAACAGGTAGCGGAGGAGCAGGGCTGCGCCCACATCGTGTTGGGGCACCACGCCGACGATCAGGCCGAAACCGTCCTGCTGCGCATCATCAGGGGAACCGGCACCGATGGCCTTACCGGTATCCCCATCAAGCGAGGCAAGATCGTGCGACCGTTGCTCGCTGTCTCGCGGGTTCTTCTGGAGGACTATCGGGATCACCATAGCCTGCCGTACTGCGAGGATGAAACCAACCAACTGCTGACCTATGACCGCAACTACTTGAGAAACGAGTTGCTCCCGCAGATACGAGACCGACTGAATCCCCGGGTCAATCGTGCTTTGGTTGCTCTTTCAGAAATCGCCGCTGACGATGTCGCGGCGTTGAACGAGCTGGTCAACCGGGCAACAGCAAAAACGCGCAGAGTCACGCCTGGGGGCAAGATAGAGCTTGCTATCGACAAACTTTGCACTTATGATAGAGCTGTCCGTCGCAGAGTGCTAAGGCGTTGTGTGGCAGAGCTTTTGGGTGATCCTCGAGGTGTTGATCGAGTCGTCATCCAGCGGCTGGAGCGTCTGGTCGACGACATTGGCAAGCCGGTGGCACTGCCCGGCCGTACGCGGGCTGAACGAGTCGGTTCGTTGCTGGTGCTGCATCATATCAGGCGCGCTGACTGGGAGATACCGGTCGCAGGGCGCAGGACGCAGTTGCCCGGGATGCACCTGACCTTGGTTTGTCGCGAGCAGGCATACGAGGGTCAGAAGATTCCTCGTATTCGCCGTGCCCGGCAGGTGACTTTGGATAATGAGAAACTTTCCGGTCAATTGTCAGTACGGACTATACGAGATGGGGATCGGTTTGTACCGTTTGGCATGACCGGAAACAAGAAAGTTGGCGATTATCTGACTGATTGCAAGATTCCGGCGGTCTACCGTGATGAAATCCCGGTAGTCTGTGACCAGAAAGGAATTGTCTGGCTGGTCGGGTTTGAAATCGCCGAGCGAGTGAAGGTCCATCGCGCAACACAAGAGGTGATGAAACTTGAAATCATCCGACATCAACGCTGAGCCACGCCTGAAGTTCGAGCGGTTGCTGGAAGCTGAGAAGATCGAGCGCCGGGTACGCGAACTGGGCAGGCAGATCACCAAGGACTACAGGGGCAAGGCCCCCTTGCTGCTTGGCATCCTGAAGGGTTGTGTTGTCTTCCTGGCCGACCTGATGCGGCATATAGAGTTGCCCCTGGAGGTGGAATTCATCTCTGCCGAGTCCTACCGCCACGGTTCCGCCCCGGAGGCCGAGATCAGGATCAATCGCAATTCGCAGATTTCACTGAAGGGCCGCGATGTTCTCATTGTCGAGGGAATCGTCGACAGCGGTCGCACGGCCGCGACCATCCTCGGGAGTGTCCGCAAGGAGGAACCGGCCTCAGTGGAGGTTGTTACATTGATAGACAAACCGGCCAGTCGACGCATGGAGGTGCGTCCGAAGTATGTCGGGTTTAAGATCGGCAATGAGTTTGTCATCGGCTACGGCCTCGACAATACTCAGAAATTCAGGAACCTGCCGTACATTGGGCGCATTGCTGATGAATGATGTCATAGGAGCGATGTCAACGGCGTCACCCGGCCTGGCACCGTCAAGGCGGCCGGTTGGGCCGCCGATAACCTGTAGAAAGTGTATGGCTGAGGCGCGCATCGTGAATTTTCAGCCGATGAGGACAGTATAAAGATCATAATGACTGACTTTCCCGACAACAAGAAGCCCCTGCACTTCGGTCCCCCAACCCCCCGTGACAAGCGTGGAAATCGAGATAAACGCGGTGGCGATGGTTCCGGCAAGGATCCCATGCAGTGGCGCGGTGCCGGACGAACGGTGTTGTTCTGGGTTGCCCTGTTCCTTGTGTTCGCCGTCCTGGTGTCCTTGTGGGGTAACCTTTCTCGCGATGCGGTCGAGATCAACTATACCGAATTCATGAAGGAAGTGGAGAACGGCAACGTTGCCGAGGTCACCTTCACCGATCGTTCCATTCAGGGGCTGCTGAGAGATCCGAAGACCTTTCCCTCGGCCAATACACCCAATGCGTTCACGAAGTTCACAACCCGGATTCCGTTCGCAGATACCAACTACGAACTGGTCAATCGTCTGTACCGATCCGATGTGCGCATAATCGCCAAGGACCAAAGCCCGTCTATCTTCCACTATCTGGCCACCATCGGACCCTGGCTGCTTCTGATTCTTATCTGGCTGTTTTTCATTCGCCAGATGCAGGGTGGTGGCGGCGGACCGCGGGGCCTGTTCTCCTTCGGCAAGAGTAAGGCCAAGCTACTGACCGATGAACACCCCAAGGTCACCTTTGGGGATGTCGCCGGAGCCGATGAGGCCAAGGAAGAACTACAGGAAATCATCGAATTCCTGAAGGAACCGGGCAAGTTCCAGAAACTCGGCGGCAAGATCCCCAAGGGAGCGCTGCTGCTTGGCCCGCCGGGAACAGGCAAGACTCTGCTGGCGCGGGCTGTAGCCGGCGAGGCGGGCGTACCCTTCTTCAGCATGTCCGGCAGTGACTTCGTCGAGATGTTTGTAGGCGTCGGGGCCAGCCGCGTCCGCGATCTGTTTGATCAGGGCAAGCGCAACGCACCATGTATTATCTTCATTGATGAAATCGACGCTGTCGGGCGACACCGTGGCGCCGGCTTGGGTGGGGGACACGATGAACGCGAGCAAACACTTAATCAGCTTCTGGTCGAGATGGATGGCTTTAGCGCTAACGAGGGCGTGATTCTCGTCGCCGCGACCAACCGTCCCGACGTTCTTGATCCCGCACTCCTGCGGCCCGGACGCTTTGATCGCCAGATTGTCGTCGGGACTCCCGATGTCAACGGCCGCAAGGGGATACTCGACGTACACACGCGCAAAATCAAGATGTCCGAGGATGTCGACCTTGAGGTGCTCGCCCGGGGTACTCCCGGAATGTCCGGCGCCGATCTGGCGAATATGGTCAACGAGGCAGCCCTGCTGGCCTCGCGCCGCGACCGCGAATCGGTCACCATGGATGACTTCGAGGAAGCCAAGGACAAGGTGTTGATGGGTTCTGCCCGCAGGTCGATGGTCATTTCTGATAGAGAAAAAGAGATGACCGCCTATCACGAGGCCGGTCACGCTCTTGCCGCCAAGTTCCAGAAAGACTTCGACCCCATTCACAAGGTCACTATTATTCCTCGTGGCATGGCCCTCGGCGTGACTCAGGCGCTGCCGATGGACGAGCGCCACACCTATCCCCGTGAATACCTCGAAAAGATGCTTGTCTTCATGATGGGGGGGCGGGTCGCCGAAATGCTCGTCTTCAATCACTACACGACAGGCGCTGGCAATGACCTCGAGCGTGCCACCAAGCTGGCCCGCAAGATGGTGTGCAATTGGGGCATGTCCGACAAGCTCGGACCAGTCACCTTCGGCAAGACCGATGAGCATGTCTTCCTCGGCAAAGAGATGGCGCAGTCCAAGGACTATTCCGAAGCCACTGCCCAGGTCATCGACTCCGAAATCCGACGCATCATCGAGGAAGCCGAGGACAAAGCCACCCGCACACTGTCTGAGAACATCGATAAGCTGCACGCTCTGGCCAGAGCGCTGCTGGAGCGTGAAACCGTCGACAGCCGCGAGGTGGATGAGATCATCGGCACAACTCCCGGCGATCCGGAAGAGATAGAGACTCCGGCTCCCCCGCCAAAAGTGTAACCGAACAAGTCACAACGCACGATCTGCATAAGGGACACCCCCCGGTGTCCCTTCCTTCTGCATGTCATTCGCCGGGGCTTCCCTGACCGAATGCCGGTTGCCTGTCGAACCGGACCCGCACCAGGTCAAACCAAAGTGCCTCCGGAGGTGTTGGCCTCATATATACGGAAGTGATGTGAGTGCTTCTGGTTCAATCTCACCGGCAGTGCCGAGTGAGCACATCGACAACGCAATCGCAGATGTAGTCAACATCCTTCAAGGGCAGAGTCGGGTATATGGGCAGTGATACGACACGACGTGTCGCCCAGGCGGCGTTGGGGAAGAACTGCGGCGACAGGCCCAGGTGGGTGCGATAGTAAGACAGGTCGAACATCCCCTGGTAGTGTACGCCGCACTCTACCGAGCGGGCAGCCATGAGGCGAATGAAGCGATCACGGTCTGTCTTCAGTCGTGACAGACGCAGCTTGATGATGAACAGGTGCCAGGACGGCTCCGCGTTGTCCGCTACGAACGGCAATTCTATGATATCCTGCAACGCGGCGAGATTCCGGAAGTAGCGCTCGGCGATCTTGCGACGTTTTGCCTGATCGTTCTCGAAGCTGGTCAGTTGTCCCAAACCTATGGCTGCATGGACGTCGGACAGATTGGCCTTCATTCCGAGGGCTCGGATGTCATAGGCCCGCGAGCTCTTTTTCCGGCGTTCGTGGGCGGTGCGGGTCATCCCCTGCCGGGACAGCAGTCTTACGGCCTCGGCAAACTGCTTGTGGCGCGTGAGGACCATACCTCCCTCGCCACAGGTGAGATTCTTGGTGCTGTAGAAAGAGTGTACAGCGACATCGGCAAAGGCCGCAACAGACTTGCGGCCGACACTGGCGCCCACTGAGTGGGCGGCATCGGCCATAAGCGGCAGGCGATAGCGGTCGCACAGGGCTGCCAGCTTCGGGTAGTCGCACGGATGACCGGCGATATCGACCGGCATGATGGCCAGGGTGGACGTCGATAGCTTGCGTTCGACTTCATCGGAGTCGATGTTGAGAGTAACGGGGTCGATATCGGCGAAGATCGGTCTGGCGCCGGTACGCATAATCGCAGCTGCTGTGGCCGCAAAGGTCAGTGGAGTTGTGATGACTTCAACCCCCTGCCGGGCGTTGACAGCTCGCAGGGCCAACTCCAGACCGGCTGTGGCAGAACTGACCGCGACCGCATAGCGAACCCCGCTGAGCTTCGCGATGGCCTTCTCGAACTCATCGGCATTGGGCCCGGTCGACAACCAGCCGGAGTCAAGTGTCCGGCGAACAAGCCGCTTGGTAGCCGCGTTGAGTTTCAAATCGAACAGCGGAATCGTTTTCTTCGTCTTAGCGCGCGCCATGAACCAACCTGTCGTATAGGCTTGTCATCATATCCAGCGAGCGATCCCACGTGTAATGTGAACGGACGAAACTGTGTGCATTATCTCCCAACTGTTGCAGAAGTTGAGGGTCGGTGGCAAGTTTAATTATGGCCTCGGCAAGGTCCGAAACGTTGTCTGCGGGCACTATCAGGGCGGTTTCACCCCGGCGGGCTACCTCGGCTATACCGCCGACGTTGCTGGTGATGGCCGGCCGGCCCAGCGCAGCGGCCTCGAGCACGGCGACACCGAATGACTCGCGGCGAGAGGGCATTACTATCGCGTGGTGTCGGGCAAGGAATGCGGACATGTCGCCGGGGTCAACCCATCCGGGGAAGGTGACGGCCTTGTCGAGAGCGAGCTGTGCAGCTCGCTTCTTCAGCTGCTCGGTCATGGGGCCTTGCCCCGCCAGCGAGAGGCTGACGTCGTGACCTTGTCCTCTGACCAGACCGACCGCCTCCAGTGCCACCTCCGGGGCATAGCGGGGCCGGTGGTGCTTAATGAATGCCAACCGAAGCGGATACGCCGGAAGCGGGGGAGTGATGGCCGGGACGGCAACACCAAATGGTATCGTGGTCAGCTTGCCGGCCACCGACCCCTCAAGCGCTGTTGTCTGGTCCGCCAGGTATCGAGAGGTGGCCGTAACGTGGTCGGCCTGGCGCAGAATGCGCCGCACCAGCCATCGCCTCAAGGGCCTGCCGGCCAGTTCGACAACATCGGTTCCCCAGGCCGATACAACGAACGGATGCACCTTCGAGCGCATCCCCAACAGCCAGTGGCCGACAGAGTAGTGGGCATGGACGAGATCGGCGCGAAACTCGCGCACGAGACGCGTCGCGCGCGCGGCCTGTTGGAGGTAGGAGAACCAGCCGTGTCGCGGCAGGATGGCAGTATCGATGCCATCAATGGCCGTGCCTCCGAACGAAATCAGGCGCACCTCCAGACCGCGTTCGGACAACCCGCGCACCCAGCGCATGATGTGCACTGAATCCGCCCGGCCCAGTATGGCAACCCGTCGGCAGGCCACAATCAGCTCCCGGCGGCGCTACCGAGCCAGCTTGATAACGGCCTCGATCACTTCGTCCTGCTCATCCTGCGTCATCTCGGGATAGATGGGCAGCGACAGGACACTCTGCGCCACACGACCGGAGACCGGGAATTCCTGCGGCGCATGGCCGAGGTAGGCGAAACACGGCTGGAGATGGAAGGGCACCGGATAGTAGATCATGCAGCCAATCTCAGCCTTGCGCAATCCCTCCACAACTTCATCGCGGTTGTTGACGACAATCGTATACTGGTTGAAGATATGGAAGGTAGCATAGTCCTTCGTCACCGGGGTACGAATCTCAGGCCGGCTCGCGAAGGCCTCATTGTAGCGGGCCGCCCACTGCTGCCGCTTGAGCGACCAGTCATTGAGGTACTTCATTTTAACCAGCAAAACAGCGGCCTGCAGCGTATCGAGGCGCGAGTTCAGCCCCACCATGTCGTGGTAGTACTTGCGTTTGGCGCCATGCACACGAATCATGGCGCAGGCATCGGCGAATTCATCAGAGTTGGTCGTGATCATACCACCATCACCCGCTCCACCGAGATTCTTGGTCGGATAGAACGAGAAGGCGCCCATGTCCCCGATCGAGCCAGCCTTCTGACCGCGATATTCCGAACCGATCGCCTGAGCAGCGTCCTCAATGACGATCAGGTTATGCCTCCTGGCAATCGCCATGATGGGGTCCATGTCAGCACATTGGCCAAACAGGTGCACCGGTATTACCGCCTTTGTCCCGGGAGTGATGGCGGCCTCGATGAGGCCGGGATCAAGGTTGAACGTGTCTTCCTCGATGTCGACCAGTACCGGTTTGGCGCCCAGGCGGTGAATGACCCCGGCCGTGGCAAAAAACGAGAAGTCCGTCGTGATCACTTCATCGCCGGCCTCAACTCCCGCCGCAATCAGCGCGACCAGAAGGGCATCAGTGCCGGATGCCACCCCGACAGCATGAGGTACCCGGGTCAACTGACTTACCTGCTGTTCAAGCATCGTCACTTCAGGTCCCAGCACAAAACCGCCGTGGGTCAGCACGGCAATGACTGCCGCATCGAGTTCTGCCTTCAGGTAGGCATACTGGCGGCTCATATCAAGAAGCGGAACGCCCATAGTCTTCCTTTCACTCGTCCTTCCAGCCCTGGTTTTTCAGTAACTGCTCTTCGGGGACATCGCGAAACACCTTCGCCGGCATGCCGGCCATGATCTTGTGTGCCGGAGCATCGGTTGTCAGCAGCGCTCCGGCGGCAATCAGAGCATCTTCGCCAATCTCCTTGCCCGGCAGGATGGTAGCATTGACGCCGATTCGGGCACCTTGCCTGACAATAACACCCTTGAAGTGCCTAAATCGCTCCTCCGTGCGGCCCACATAGTTGTCATTGCTGGTGGCCACACAGGGAGCAACGAAACACCGATCCTCGATGTCGGAATAGGCCGTGATGTAGACGTTGGTCTCAAGCTTCACGAACCGGCCTATTGTGCAGAAGTTCTCGATAGCCACGCCGCGGCCGACAATGGTCTTATAGCCAATGCTGACATTCTCGCGAACAGTGGACAGATCAGCGACAAGGACCTTGTTGTCGATGGTGCAGCCCCGGTAAATGATAACCCCCGCGCCGATAATGCAGTCGTTGCCGACCGTGCAAGGCGGTAAGGTGTCATCCTTGGTGACGGCAGTATTGGCCGCCCTCATGGGCAGTTTGCCGATGATGGTATGGTCGTCGATGCGTACACTGTCACCGATGGTCGTATCCGGGTGGATGACGACATGGTGTCCGATCCGGCAACCTGCGCCGATTCTCACCTTGTCACCGATGACGCAGAACTCGCCAAAGGTGCTGCCGGAACCGACCGACGCGCTGGCGGAGATAACAAAAGTTGACATACTCGTTTATCCTCTGTGTGTGTAATTGCTGATGTGTACCGCGTGATTCATGCTCTGGTTCTCGCAGTGCTTGAGCAGGCTCACTCTCGGGAACGCTCTTTTCTGACCCCCGGAAGCCAGCCGAAGAAGGCCGTCATGAAGGACGCCACACGGGCATAGTCGTCAGGCCGGGTGACGGCCAGCCGCCTGAGGAACTCAAGCCAGGCCGCCAGAAGAATAGCCACTATCAGGGAAGCTGCGAAGGCACCACCGACAATAATGGCTCGCCTCGGACGGCTGCGCTTGTCAGGAACAGACGCGTGGTCCAGTACGGAAATGGTGGGCAGGTTTTCATTCTCACTGATCTTGGCCTGCTCCAGTTGCTCCAGCAAAATCTGATACAGGCTCTCGTTGACCTTCACTCGACTGTAGAGCTGCTCGTATTGCCCACGAAGCCCCGGTACCGAGGAGATCGGCAGGGAGAAGAAGGAATTGCCCTCGTTGGAGCTTTCGAGCTTCTCCAGCTCCTTCTGGATAATGCGGCGTCGACGCTGCAGTTCCTTGTAGTCGGCATTGTCTTCACCCAGTCGCCCGGCCAGCACCTGCAAGTCGATATCGATACGGGCCAGTTGAACCTTGAGCTCGGAGGCCTGATCGATGGCCAGGCGGGTCTGCTCGTCGAAATCGACCGCGCGATTGGCCAGCTGGAACTGCTCAAGATCAGTGCGCGCTGAATCCAGCTCTGCTTTGATCCGGACGAGACGCTGCTCTACGAAGTCGCGATGCTGGCGGGCACGGTTGAGAACTATCTCACGGTTCAGATGATCGAGCTGCTCGACAAGGGCATTCGCAATGGCCGCTGCCACCTCCGGGTCCCGATCCTCGACCGCAACCTCAAGCAGGCCTTCCTCCGTCACACGGAAGCGCGTGCGTCCCAGGAATGCCTCGTAGGTCGCATCGCGGGAGTCAGTCTCATAGCGTGTCTGCAGGTGGAAGCTGTCGACGACACGGCCAACGATCGTGCGGCTTCTTAACATACGCGCATAGATGTCGCTGGGTGTCGCCAGTACCGGAAGGTCCAGTCCTTCGGTGATCGAAACAATCTGCGAGAGGCTGCCCAGATTGCCCATCGGCAGGCTCATGTCCTTCGGAGGGAGCAACAGGGCCGTAGCTTCGTACCACTTCGGCAGGACAAAGGACACGATGGCCGCCACCAACGTGACCAGAACAACAAGGCCGACAATCAGGCCGCGTCGCCGAGCAAGCACCTCAAGGAAGAGCCAGAAGCTGCCCGATGACGATTCGTGCCCGGTCATCTCAGCTCCTCCCGGACATGAACAATGATCTCGTCACCATCATTGACCCGCGTCTTCGGAGATGCTGGTGCGGTAACGCGCGAGACCCGGTTGTACAAGCCGACACGATCCTTGTCAGCCCGCGGCGAGTAGCCGCCCGCGGCCCGAATGTAGAACTGGGCATCCTGACCCTCACGGTACGGGAAGAGACCGGGATTGTACACCTCCCCGGAAACCTGCACGTACCCAAGTTGCAGCGGCACGTACAGGCTGTCGGCGGGTTCCAGTGCGATGGCCTCGCCACCCGCCTGATCATTGACACTCCGGGAGATCGGAAATCGCAGATCGCTGGCACGGCCAAACTCGTCGAAACGCGCCTTGCGAAAAACGGTGACAGAGGCGCTGTTGGCATCCTCCGTGTAGCCACCAGCAAGGCTGATGGCGTCGGCGACCGTCATACTCTCCCGCGCCTGATATGAACCGGGTCGTGCGACGGCACCGAAGACGGTGATCCACTGACGGTCCTCAGACATCTGCGGCGAGGGAATCCAGATCATGGCACCAGACCTGACCGCTTCGGGATCAGTCGCAATACTGCCGCCGCGATTGATAATCTGCACCTGGTGCTGGTCGGCGCCGAAGCGGACACCTCCGGCCAGAAGCAAAAGGTCCTCAAGCCTGTCGCCATCAACCAACTCCACATCGCGCGGGTGGTTAACCTCGCCGACAACCTGTACAAGGTCGGTCGCCTTGCCGGGAACAAAGATATGGATGCCGGCGTACAGCCGGGGGTTGGCGGAGTGATCACCGAGGTAAAAGGCCCGATCCAAATCCACACGCAGCGGCTCCGGCCCGCCGGAGAAGACGATCCATCTCCGCGACCCACTCTTCAGAATGCCACCGGCTATATCGATGATGTCCGAGACTCGCTGCGATGTGAATCCCACATAAGCGCCCGGTCTGGCAACTGCCCCACTGATCACAACGGACACCGGGCGGGGTTCAGTGATCGAGATCGTTATCTGCTCCGCCTTGTAAAGGCGCTCAAGCTCCGGCAAAAGGAGATTCCGCGCCTCGGTCAGCGTGAGGCCGGTCAGATTGAAGACACCAAGTGTGCCGTCGATAACCCGGCCTTCCGGATCAACTCCCAGTGTCATGGTGCGAACCTGCGAGCGGACGAATGTGATGCGGAGCTGGTCGCCCGGACGGATCAGGTAGCGATCAGGGTCGACCGGCTGATCAAAATCAGCGTAGAGCAACGAGAGCATGGCCCCCAGACTGTCAACAGCTGCCACCTGGCTCAAAGCGGGCACGGCCGGCAACAGGCAAATAGCAAGCGTGGCTATCACGCATAGTGTGCGGCTCAACAAGACCTCCACAGAGGATGGCTTTGATCGGCTATGTCGTTACGGCTCAATGCGGCAGGATACGTCATGGCGCTGACAAAGTCAACTGCTTCGCGCCGACCGCCGAACACGATACCATATACCACCCAGAGCTGCCAACGACGCCAAAGAGACAACCAGCCCCAACCACAGATGGGGCGTTCTATACCTCAGGATCACCCGCTGGTCGCCTTGATCAAAGGCGAATGAGATCAGCCCGTTGACTGCCTCAAGCCGCCGGCCGTCATCAGCCGACCAGCCCTTGTCAAACCCCATCCCTGTCACTATCCGTCCGGTAGTCCTACCGGTGATGTCGTACGTAATGACATTGGGAGTGATCTCACGCGTGTTGATCCGCGCTTCTCCTTCAAGAACGAACTCCTGAAGCACCTCGCCATTGTCCGTGACCAGCCCCCGACTGGGATGGTACGCCGAGAGCCATGCCGAGCGCAGCGCGCCCCGATTGGCAAGGTAACTGCGAAAGGCCCGGCCCTGAGGATCTATAGCCTGACGGAACTGCTCAGCCCGGTGAACCGGTTCGGGCGGCTGACGGTTAGCTTCGGAAAGGATGTTCCATGCGAAAATCAGATTGGTGCCGATAATCCCCACCGCAGCGAGATTGACAACCACCTTGGAGATCATGGAGCGGGAAACGCTCAGGCGAGCGCCAAGCAGATCATAGCCAATGGCCCCCAGCATCGCGATCGGAAGTATGACGAAGTGAAAGGCGCGACCGGTCCCACGCATTGAAGAGAACCCGGGCAAGCTGGTGAGAATGGCCCAGGGTGAAAGGGTACCAAAGTCACCCAGCCCCAACAGCAAAAAGAACGCGGCCACCACAAGCCACGGCCAGTGTTGTCGGAAGCGCCAGACAAGAGCTGTCACAGCGAGCAGGACCAGCAGGGGAGAGGTGTAGGCGCCGTATTCGTGCCATGCCCAGGTTTGCTCGTCGAAATGCTTCACGAACAGAGAGTGCTCGACACCGAAGAAGATCTTGCCCAGGGCCGAAAGCGGGATTGACTCATCGGGATTGCCTTCCCATCGGTTCTCCACCAGGTAGATGACACTCGGCAGGAACTTCACAGCCGCCAGGCCCAGCCCGGCAAAGGCGGCTGCCACAAAGTTGACCAGATAGGCGACGCACCGGTGCCTCAGGCCAAGCAGGGCGCACAGCAGACCGGTAAACAGCAGCGTGTACACCAGCGGCACGGCACCGCCATTACCCAGGACCATCAGCATCAGAGCAAGCGCCGCCCAGACAATCCAGTGGCGCCTGTTGTGCGACTCGATCACGAAGTATGCAAACCAGGGCAGGAAGCAGTAGTGCGTAAAGGGCATGTGCCCCTCGGCTATATGCAATGCGAAGTGCACGGAGCCGAAATAGGCCACCGAGAACAGCACTCCGGCAACACGCGACACCCCGAATGTACGCGCCAGAAGGTAGCTGCCACCGAACCCCAGAACGTAGCATACAAGCACCTGAAGCTTTAGGCCCACCACCGGTCCGAAGATCAGATACAGCAGGAAGAACGGTGAGAGAACGGCTACCTCAGGGTGATGAAACAGGATGTTACCGCCGCCAAGGTATGGATTCCAGAACGGAAACTGACCATAGTGCAACACCGTGCCTGCCGGTACCGCGGCAATGGTGGTGAACAGGTCCCAGTCGCGTACACCCCACCAGTCGATCTTCAGCAGAAGCGGGAGAGCATAGTAAACGGCCAGCAGGACAAAAAGGGCTGGTATCGCACGGTGTAAGATGCTAAACTTGGTCATGTGCTCTCGAACGACATCTGTGAGTGTGCTCAGATAAATGCAGCTTTCATACGTAAAAAGCAACCGATTCCTCTGGCCGACCGCGCTCCTGGCCGTGTTCATGCTGGTCTTTCTGGTTGGACTGACATCGGGAAGCGTGAAATACAAATCGCTGGAACGGATGCTGATACAGTGGGACGGTCAGCACTACCTCTCCATAGCGCGCGATGGCTACGAAATGTTTCCCTGCCCCAGAGGACCACACCAGATTTGCGGCAATGTCGGTTGGTTTCCGCTGTTCCCGCTTACGGGGCGAGCGGTCGCGTGGCTGGGGCTGGACGTTCGGTGGGCCTTGCTGCTGGCCGGATGGATCGCGCTGTGGGCTGCCCTGCTGCTGCTGTTTGATCTGGTCAGGCGGCCGTTCAACACAACCACCGCAGTCGGTACACTGGTGGCGCTTCTGGCTTTCCCCTCAGCCTTCTACTTCCTGACCGCCTTCCCCTACGCCTTGTTTCTGCTCCTGGCCGTGCTGACCATGTGGCTGCTTCAGCAGGAACGCTTCAGCTGGCTGTGGCTCCCGAGTGGCTTGCTGGCTGTGACCTATCCCAGCGGCGTCGTCATCGTCCTGCCACTCATATGGTATCTGGTCAGCCGCTGGCGTACACTCTCAGCACACGGCAAAGCAGGGGTGCTCTGCGGAATTGCATCAGTAGGTGTGGCATTGGCTGCATACGCCGGGTACTATTGGTATCGTTTCGATGACTTCCTTCTGTATTTCCGCTTTCAGAACCAGCCAATGTATGCCCACGAGCCGGCTTTTCCGCTGCTGACAATCTTCGAGTCACTTCGCAACTACTCGACAAGCTACAGCGTGACCCTGATCATTTCCGCCGTGGTGGTGATGCTTGTGGCCTTCTACCGCACGAAGGTGCCCGCAACGTGGCAGCTGTTCATGTTCGGCATACTCCTGTTCACACCGGCCGCCGGAACGACCGACTGCTACTATCGGCACATCGTTGTGGCCTTTCCCCTTGCTGTCATGGTCGGGCTGGCCCTGAACGACCGTCGACGTCGCTGGCTGGTCCCGGCGTATATCATCTGTGCCCAGGTCATGGCGTGGGTGGGGTACCTGCCACAATACAAGGACGGACGGTTGATATAGGCGCCGCGGCTCTCAGTGGGCTCTCAACGCGGTGTCAGCACCAGCCGCCAAAGTGAATCCGCCGTCTCCCGAACAAAAACCACCGAATCCGGCTCAGCCGTCCAGTCGGCCTGAAACGTACCGATCGGAATACGAACTGCATCGCAGTTGCTGCTGGTGATTTCTGTCGGACTGAAGCGCGAGGTGGGCAGACCCCAGTTACTCACGATACCGGTGTGATCGCAGAAATTGATCTCTGACCCGATGGCAGGATAGAAGTCCATAGAGTAGGTACGGTTGTTGCGGACAGTCATAGTCAGTGAATCCGCCTTGCTGCCAATGATGGTCTTGTGGCGGACAACGTAGTATCCACGGTAGTTCTCGGTCTGGTCTGACTTCACGGCATTGTCATCACCTCCGCAGACCGTCAGTCCCGCGGCAAGCGAGCCGCAGATCAACAGGACGAATACGCGACACATAGAACATCTCCTGTATGAGCACGTCATTCGCATTCAATGACGCCCCAGATATCTGTTCCGTCTAATCCGTATATCTCATGTCAAAGTCCCCCTGGCCCCGTTTTCGTACTCACCCGACCGGCAGCGTGCGCTACTTGCGATTCGCCAGGTCGCGAGACTCGGCTTGTTCCGAGATCTCCCGCTTGCTACGCTGTTCGCTGTAGTTAGCTGCGGCTTTCACGAATTCGCGGAAGAGCGGATGGGGCCGCTCAGGACGTGACTTCAGTTCCGGATGGAACTGCACGCCGACAAACCAACGATGATCAGGAACCTCCACGATCTCCACCAGGCGACTGTCCGGTGACGTGCCGGACAGCAACAGACCCCGCGAGGTAAGCATCTCCCGATAGGCGTTGTTCAACTCGTAACGATGCCGATGACGCTCCGATACCTCCTCGGCGTCGTAGGCCTCGAACGACTTCGAACCTCGCACCAGACGACAGGGATACGCCCCCAGGCGCATGGTGCCGCCAAGCTGCGTGACACCTTCCTGATCGGCCATCAGGTGAATGACGGGGTGCTTGAGGTCACGGTAGAACTCATAGGAATGGGCATCGGCAAGGCCACACACGTTGCGGGCGAACTCGATGACGGCGCATTGCATACCAAGGCAGATACCAAGAAATGGAATGTCATTCTCGCGAACATAGCGAATCGCCTCAATCTTGCCCTCCACCCCGCGCTCGCCGAAACCGCCCGGGATCAAGAGGCCGTCAGCATCGTGAAGGAACTTCTCGGCGCCGAAATGCTTGATGTCCTCAGAACTGATCCAGATCAACTGCACTTCGGCATCGCTGTAGACACCGGCATGTACGAAGGCCTCTATGATGGACTTGTAGGCATCGTGGAGATTCACATATTTGCCGCACATGGCAATCTTGAGACGTCGACGGGGATTGTTCAGGCGGTGCACCATGTCTTCCCACTGGGTCAGATCCGGAGGCTGAGTGTCAAACCGAAAGTGCCTGCAGATGATGTCATCAAGCTCCTGTTCATGGAACTTAAGAGGAATCTGGTAGATCGTGGAGACATCGGGAGCAGAGATCACGTTCCTGACCGGCACCGAACAGAACAGGCTGATCTTCTTGCGCAGATCATCCGATATCGGCTTGGCTGAGCGACAGATCAGGGCGTTCGGCTGAATTCCAATAGCCCGCAGTTCGCGTACCGAGTGCTGCGTGGGCTTGGTCTTGAACTCGCCGGCAGCGCTGATGAAGGGTACCAGCGTCACGTGGATATACATGACGTTCTCCGGACCTTCCTCAAGGCTGACCTGGCGAATCGCCTCCATGAACGGAAGAGATTCGATATCACCTACCGTGCCGCCGATCTCACTGATGATGACATCGGGATCATCGAACACCTTCTTGAGCCGTCGGATGCGGCTCTTGATCTCCTCCGTAACGTGCGGAATGACCTGCACCGTGGCTCCCAGATAATCGCCGCGCCGCTCGTGTGTGATGATCGTGTTATAGACCTGCCCCGTCGTGACATTGTTGTCCTTGCCCAGCGACTGGTCCAAAAAGCGTTCATAGTGTCCGAGGTCAAGGTCCGTCTCCGAACCGTCATCAAGGACAAACACCTCGCCGTGCTGGAAAGGATTCATCGTGCCGGGATCAACATTGAGATAGGGGTCCAGCTTAAGATTGCAGACCTTCAGCCCGCGCTTCTTCAGCAGGTAACCGATGGAGGCCGACGCGATCCCCTTGCCAAGCGCGGATACCACGCCCCCAGTTACGAAAATATACCTTGTCTGCTCAGCCATACTCCCATCCTCAAGATACGACTTTTCCCAGCTTCTTCAGATCTTTCGGACTGTCAACCGAAATGGTCTGCATCCTTGTCTTATAAGCTCGAATTCGTCCGCCGTGTTCCAGTATTCTCAGTTGTTCGAGCGACTCTGCCTTCTCATATGTTGATCGGCGCCACCGTGCAAATTGCTCAAGGGCACGACGCCGGAAAAGATAAATCCCCACGTGGTGCCAGTACAGGAAGCGGCGCACACCCGCTTCACCTTCGGCAGAACGGACCCAGGGCAGAGGCGAGCGAGAAAACCAGAGCGCCCAGTTATCGCCGTTGATGACAGCCTTGACAATGTCGGGGTCAGCCAAATCATCATCGTCAGCCATGCGCCGAATGATCGTGCCAACATCGGCGCCGCGATCGGAGCGAAAGGCGCTGACAACGCGGCCAAGGGCCGCTGCCTTGAGGCCCAGATTATCCGCCTGCACATTGATGACAATATCTGCGGGATGGCGCGAAGCGATCTCGGCGGCTCGATCGCTGCCGGTCCGGTGCCGCCTGGAAGTCAACTCGCACTCGGCACCAAATGTCACAGCCGCCTCGAGAACCTCCCGGCTGTCGGTGGCGATGATGGTTCGGTCGATGCCCCCGGTCCGGGCCACCTCGCGCCACACATAATACAGCAGCGGCTTACCTTTAAGCGGAAAAAGCACCTTGCGAGAGAATCGGCTGGACTGCAAACGCGCCGGGATGACAGCCAGTGTCTTCATCTTTTCCTCCACGCCGTCGTCAAACACACGAAGCAGTCATCAACGCAGTCTGCCGCCAATGTCGGGAACACAAAAGGCAGCAAAATGAGTGCATTCTCAGGGGGTACAAGTGGCATAGGCCATGATATCGATGGTCCGATTCGCTGTCAAGCTCTAAGAGCGGCCGACCCTGCCTCGCATCGTGTTCCGTACTGGAACTGCACATCTGGAGCTGATCGAATCACCGGTGCGCGCACTACAACCGGCTGGCCAGTGAAAAGGAGGGGCCGCCCACTACCGTCAAAAACCGCTAAAGGATTTCCGGCACAGGTCGACATCACCAGTAGATGTACCAAACTGAAACAGGACGGAACCATGTTCACTACAGAGTTTCAAGCTGAATCACCGACCTCGGCGGCCGCGACTGCGGATGACACCGATCAGTGTCTGCTGCGTCGCCGGTCCGGCATGACCCGAGTGGTGACAAATGAGACCGAGATCCCGTGTCAGCACTGTGAAGACCGGCAGTCACTGCTCGGTGACCTTGCCCTTGCGATGCAATTGCGCGATGGGCTGAATCAGCACGAGCAGTCCCTGCTCGACACACTGGCCGGACGCGATGCAGTCTCGTTCCTGATTGCCGGTGAACAATACCTCCACCCGGCGGACACGCCCCTGTTTGCGCCGGAACTCGTGGAGACAACCCGAAACATGGGCGGGGAAGCTGTCTTCACACAGCGCTATCGACCACAGTCGGAGCAGTCCGAGAATACCTACGTGCTGCATAGTGCCCTGGTGGGAACGCGAGGCGAACATCCGGTGGTATTCGGCTTACTGTCGCCTGAAGGCGCTACCGAACGCACACGTCAGGAAAGCGACTTCTGTGCTACGGCCTGCGCCTTCCGGCGTTCCTTCAGAGCGGCGGAGACAGCCACCACGAACATCCGCCGCCGGCTGGACGATGACCGGCCCGCTATGGTGGTCAGCCAGGCAACCGGCCGTGTCCTGGCTGTCAACAGACCACTCGTGCGTATGGTGGGCATAGACAGTCTGCAGGTGACCGAGTTGTCGTTCGAGGAGGTCCGGGAACTGCTGGCGCGGTTTGTAGGGCGCATGCGAATCTCCCTGGAAACGCTCGCCGTTGGTGAGCAGTCGGTGTCAATGGTTACGTTCTCCCGGGAGACGGCGAAAGTGACCAGCGAGCACAAGGTAACCGAATTCTTCGCACACAAGATGAGAAACAAGCTGGCCGGAATCACGACCGCGGCAAGCCAGTGGTTGTCCATGAAGGGCGAAACGATCGATGAGTCGAGCCTGGAGCTGGCGGATATCGTGCTCTCTGAAGCAGCCGCGCTGAACTGGCAGTTGGATCGTCTGATGACCTACCTGCAAAGCCAGGATCAACCCCGGCGATCGATCGCCCTGTCGGAGGAGCTGATGCTCGCCATCCACCAGATCCGGGGCATTGCCACCGATCGCCAGCCGGCAATCGAATGGGATGAGAACGCTGATCTGGGACGCATCAGCGCGCCGCCGCTGGCGTGCTGTGCGCTGTTCGAGGCCGTCCTGCTGCGCCATCTGGCTGCCGACCGGGTACCCATCACAATCAGCTTTGACCGACCGACGGCGAGGCCTCTGGTGCACGTGGTCGTGCAGTCTAAGTATGCCCGATCGGTCTACTCACACGGTGAGTTCGATGTGCACACCATGTACGCCCGGCGCCTCGCACGGGTGATCGGGATTGATTTGCTCGTGATGCCGGCAGAGGCCGACGGAACACTGAAAACAGAATTGATGATCACCCTGAGCACTGCAAATTGAGCAAGCCACGTATGAATGACACTTCTGAGCGCAATCAGGCGCGTGCTGACATAGTGATAGTCGACGATGAACAGGCGATGCGCCGAACCCTGAGCCTGCTGCTGGAAAAGGCCGGGCACACCACTCGAAGCGTATCCTCACCGGAGGATGCCCTCCGAGCCCTTGAGGAGCGACCGGCACAGCTGGTCATCACTGACCTGCGGCTCGGCAATGAATCCGGAATGGAGCTGATTCGCCAGATCAAGCGGTCGTATCCGAATACCGAAAGCATACTGCTGACCGCCTACGGTTCAATCGAAAGCGCCGTCGAGGCGATACATGCCGGAGCTTACGACTATATCACCAAACCCTTCACCAATGAGCAGTTGCTCCTCAAGGTGACCAAGGCCGTCGAGCGCCAGGAAATGAGGTCGGAACTGACCGCTCTGAGGGCACACGTGGCCATGAGCTACGGCTTCGACAACATCGTTGGTAACGCCTCCGAGATGCGCAAACTCAAGGAGACCGCCAGGCGCATTGCCCCAACAGATATCACCACTCTGATTACCGGTGCCTCCGGCACCGGCAAAGAGCTCCTGGCGCGCGCCATTCACCACCACTCGCAGCGGCGAACCAAACCACTGGTTACGATCGACTGCTCAACCATCCCGGAACCGCTGTTCGAATCCGAACTGTTCGGCCACACCAAGGGAGCCTTCACCACGGCTGTCAACAACCGCCGGGGGTTACTGGAGGAAGCTGACGGCGGAACCGTGTTTCTTGACGAGGTAAACAACATCCCCCGTTCCATACAGCCGAAACTACTGCGCTTCTTGCAGGATTCGGTGATTCGCTCGGTGGGAAGCTCGATATCGCGCAAGGTCGATGTCAGGATCATTGCGGCGACCAACCGCGACCTGACCGAGCTGGTCGCCGATGGAAAGTTCAGGGAGGATCTCTACTACCGCCTGAACGTCATCCCCCTGCGAATCCCCGATCTTGCCGAACGGGCCGAGGACATCCCGGTCCTGGCCCAGTATTTCGTGCGCCGCATGGCGCAGGAAATGGAGCGTCCCGCTCTGGAGATCACGCCCGCTGCGCTGGACAGGCTGCTCAGCCACAACTGGCCGGGCAATGTGCGCGAGCTGGAAAACACTCTCAAACGGGCCGCTGCGCTCTCGCGCAATGACCGGATCGACAGCGACTCGATCATCTTCGTGGCCTCTCGCATGCGGCCCGAGGTGTTCTCGCCACCGCTGGTGAAGTCCGGCGACGCCACCAGCGAGGGGCTGCTGGAGGATACCCAGCGCCTGCTGATCAGGAAAGCCCTGGCCGACAACGACTGGAATTTCACCCAGACCGCGCAGGAACTGGGAATCGGACGCACCACCCTGTGGCGCAAGGTCAAGAAATACAATCTGAAAAAGGAGCAGGCCCATACTGCCTGACCACTCAGATGGACTTTCCCGATCCCAACCGGAAGCGCAGCTACTACTCTGAACAGCCACCACCCCTGCAGGTCGATACCGAGCGCCTGCGCGATTCCGATATCTCCATCACCGAGGCGTTCGCCGAATTCACCAGGGCTCTTGGGGAGCACTTCCATATCAATCGCGGCGTCTTGATTATCCGGCAGCCGGATACCGAGGCACTCTCGGCCGTCTCGACCTGGCGCGAGGGCGTGCTGGTCGACGGCCTGATGATCAATCTGCCCAAAGACTCCTCGCTCTTCGAAAAGATCACGGACACCGGGTGCTGCTACACCGAAAACTTCTGCGGTTCCTTCAGCGGCAACTTCTTCGAGCGCAAGCTGCTGCTCGATGAGAACTCGCGGTCATTTGCAGTGCAGCCGCTGAAATGTCATGGCGAGGTGATCGGCCTGATCGGTTTCTCCAGCGAGCAGCCGACAGCGTTTTCGATGTTCGAGGAGGGCCTCGTCGACGACCTGGCACGCAGGTTCGCAGAGATTCTCGAGGCCAAATCAACCGGTCGTTAGTTGCAGGTCAGCACTGCCGCGAAAGAGATCGTGAGCTGCGGCTCCGACATCGCAGAACGCTGTGCGCGGCAGGCCTCCGGCCCCCCACTGTTGCCCGCTCTCCTGTGCGCGGCAGGCCTCCGGCCTGCCCGAACCGCTCACCTCTGGCCGGCAATCAACCCTTGACGCCCCCACCCCTTCATCGTACATCTGCCTTGTCATCGCGCCGCGGGGACAACCACCTGCCCCCACCCTCCCTCAGGGACGCAGTCCCCGTCGAATCAGACTCCGCGCCCGATTATGCTCATCATTGGTCCGTGAGAAGTAGTGCCCACCGCTACCATCGGCGACGAAGAAGAAATAGTCCGTGTCGGCCGGTTCAAGCACTGCCCTGATGGCGTCCAGCCCCGGCGAATTGATCGGGGTCGGGGGCAAGCCTCTCATGCGATAGGTGTTATACGGCGTCGGCTGGCGCAGATCACCTCTCATCAGAGGTCTGTTCAAACCTCCCAGACCGTAGATCACCGTAGGGTCGGCATCCAGTCTCCAGTTCTCCCGCAATCGATTTAGGTACACAGAGGCCACCAAAGGTTTCTCATGCGACAGATAGGCCTCAGCCTCCACAATCGAGGCAAGCGTGATGATTTCCTCGCGAGACAGGCGCTGGCGGTCGCTCAAACCGGAAAGCAGCTCCCCGGTCTTCGTGTGGAACATGTCGACCATGGTGGCAATGACAACAGTATCGCTGATACCCCACTTGAATGTGTAGGTCTCCGGGAAGAGATACCCCTCCAATGTCGGTATGCCCAGCGGCTTCAAGAAAGCGGAGTCGGAGTTGTAGCTGACAATCCGGGCGCTGTCAAGATCGAGCCGTGACTGCAAAATACCGGCGATACGCCAGATCGGCAGGCCCTCGGGCAGGGTGATGCGAACTCGCAGGTAATCGGCCTCGGCCAAACGGCGCAACACGCTGCGACAGGAATTCTTGCCCGCAAAGTCATACCGGCCCGGTGTAAGCGTCTTGTCAAGGTCGCGCAGACGAGCCGGCAGCACCAGCATCAGCCGCGACCTGACCACCTGTTCGTCGATAAGACGCGCGGCAATCCGCGCAAATGAGTCGCCCTCGTTTACGATCACCGTGACCGTCCGCTCGCCCAGATCGACATCATGGGTGTACAACACGAGCAGATAGCCGACAAGCAGCAGGATTCCGCCGGTGATGCCTATGAGAATGCGCTTTACCATACACGCTTTACCATACAAGTGCCTGCGAAATAAATCCGATTGTCATGGCCCTCTTGTCTGTCGACCTCTTATACGCCGGAGCTGCCAGCAGGTGGCAACTCATCCAAAAACCGCTGCAGGATGACCACGGCCGCCAGTCGATCCAGACGGCGCTTGTCCTGCCCAACCCTCTTGCCGTGGGCATGAATGATCTCCGCTGCCTCCTGTGACGAGTACTGCTCGTCTACCCGATATATCGGTCCCGAATAGATCTGCTCAAGGTGCCGGATGAAACGGTCGATTTCGTGGCATTTGTCACTCTTGTCGCCGGAGCGCAGGAGCGGATAGCCAATCACAAGGCCATTCGGTTCATACTCCCGAACCACCCGCTTGATGCCTCGGACAGCCTCAGATACAGAGGTGACCTCAAGCGTTGCCAAAGCAGAGGCAATCATACCGGTTGGGTCGCTTTTTGCCAGACCGATGCGCCGCGAACCGTAATCAATGGCAATGAAAGTGCGGTCGTAGTGTGTCATCGGTGCCAAGGTAGAGACAAGGGAGCGTCGGTGTCAATCACATAGTCAACCACGAAGTCAATCACTCAGTCAATCGCATAGTCAACCACCGATGCACATAGCGATCGAAACTGCCGACCTCGGACAGCTCACGTCTTGCGTTCCTTGCGCTTGGCAGCCGGAAACAGAACGTTGTTGAGAATCAGCCGATACCCGGGTGAATTCTTGTACAGGCTCAGCTCGGTAGGCGGATCCCCCACCATGTGCTGGTAATCCTCGGGGTCGTGACCGGACAGGAACGTGAACGTACCCCTGCCGAGATTGCCATGAACATAGCGCACCTCGTCATAGTTGTCCGGCTGACCGAGGATGGTGACATGTTTCTTCAGCAGCGACTTGCGGAAACCGGTGGTCTGCCCCATGAACCCATCGACAGCATTGACATGGTTCTGGACCAGCATGGTCGGCACCGGGTCAAGCTTGGCGGCGAACTCGAAAAGGTAGAAGTAGTCCTCCGGCTCGCGACTGAACCGGACGAGACGGTCGGGGTAGGTGTCGATGTCGCTGTGCCGGTAGAGCATCGGATCGAAAACCAGCGTGAAGTTCTCGAAAGCGAAGGTCGCCGAATAGTCGAGCTTCTGCTGTGCCTGCGGGTCGATCGGGTCACCATCAAAAGGAGTCGGGCAGATGTCAACACCAACCGCAGCAAGGGCGATATCGATCGTCTCAGGCGCAGAACACATCGAGAAAAGAAAACCACCACGGCGCACATAATCGTAGATCGTGAGCGCGACATCCCGCTTCATCTCGGACACCTTCGCATAGCCCAGACTCCGGGCCAACTGCTCGTTGAGGGCCACATCCGCCTGATACCAGATGGCGTTACGGAAAGCGGCATAGAACTTCCCGTACTGCCCGGTGAAATCCTCATGGTGGCAATGCAGCCAGTCGTACTTCTCCAAATCGCCGGCCAGTATCTCCTCGTCGTACAGGATTTCATACTTGATCTCGGCATAGTCAAGGGCCAGCGTGACAGCGTCATCCCACGGTTGAGCATTGGGGGGAGAATAGACAGCGATACTGGGCGCCTTCTCCAGCTCCACCCGCTCCATGTTCTCCACCTCTATTCTGCGATAGATGTCAGCCAGTTGGCCGGACGATATCTCCTCGAAGGATACCCCGGCAAGCAGACACAGGTTGACGGTCTCGGTAGTGCGGTTAATAAGGAAGGAGCCGCCCCGGTAATTGAGCAGCCATTGCCCCGAGTGGCCCTTGTCGAGGGCTTGGTAGACAACGCCATAGGCCTTGAGGTGATCGCTCTGAGCGAGATCCATGGGAATCAGCAGCTCCGCGGCAGAAATTGGCATCGCAACACCCACGAAGACCACAGCCAGAAGCAGGGTCGTCGTAAGTGCGCGGAAGCCTGTTCGCGTTCCATCATGCATATCCGAAAGCCTCTTTATAGCTTGCTCTAATGCTCGACCGGAGATCCGTTACCTTGTACACCCTGTCGGTGTGCCGGTTTCCCTGTGTAACCGCCAAAGCGGCTCACTCGTTCACCTTGAGCGCCGCCAGAAAGGCCTCCTGGGGGATCTCCACCTTACCGAACTGCTTCATGCGCCGTTTGCCCTCCTTTTGTCTCTCGAGCAGCTTGCGTTTGCGCGTGATGTCCCCCCCATAGCACTTGGCGGTGACATTCTTGCGCAGCGGCCGAACCGTCGCCCGACTGACAATCCGGCTTCCGATCGCCGCCTGGATGACGACCTCGAACATCTGGCGCGGAATGAGCTTGCGCAGCTTCTCGTTAAGATTCAGACCCCAGTGATAAGCCTTTTCACGGTGAATAATGACCGAAAGAGCGTCGACCGGCTCCCCGTTGATAAGTATATCCAGCTTGACCAGATCGGAGCGCTGATAGTACGGAACCTCATAGTCAAACGAGGCATAACCGCGGGTCGAGGACTTCAGACGGTCATAGAAATCGAAAATGATCTCAGCCAGGGGGAAAGCGAACTTGAGACTGACACGCTTTGGAGCAATATACTCGGTCGTTCGATACACCCCTCGGCGATCAGTAGCCAGCTTCATGATTGCCCCGATGTAGTCATCGGGGGCCATGATCGTGGCCTCGACAAACGGTTCCTCGACATAGTCGATCTCTCCTGCCGGCGGCATCTGCGCCGGGTTGGCCACCAGAATCATCTGACCATCGGTCTTGTGGACGTGGTATTCGACATTGGGAACGGTATTGATGATGGTCTGATCGTACTCACGCGAGAGACGCTCAGTGACAATCTCCATGTGCAGCAACCCCAGAAACCCCACGCGGAAACCAAAACCGAGCGCTGTGGAAGATTCCGGAGTGAACACCAAAGAGGCATCATTGAGCTTCAGTTTCTCCAGCGCCTCCCGAAGGTCCGTGAAGTCCTCGGCGACAGCCGGATACAGCCCGGAGAAGACCATCGGCTTCACATCGACAAACCCCTCGAGCGGCCGCTCCGCCGGGCGTTCGGCCGATGTTATCGTGTCGCCTATCTTGGTATCGGCAACCTCGCGAATCGACGCAAAAAGGTAGCCAACCTCGCCGGCGGCAAGCGTCTCAGCCGGGACAAGCCGCAAACGAAGATGACCGATCTCGTCGGCCTCGTAAACCTTGCGCGTGGAGTAGAACCTGATTCGCTCTCCTCGTCGCAGCGTGCCATTGACCACGCGAACAACCGGCATGGCGCCCCGATAGGTATCGAATACCGAATCGAACACCATCGCCTGCAATGGGGCCGCAGGATCGCCTATCGGTGATGGGATAGTGCGAACAATAGCCTCAAGCAGTTCGGCGATGCCAATGCCCTCCTTGGCCGAGCAGCGGATGACCTCCTCCGGCCTGCAGCCGAGGAGGTTCACGATATCGGCTACCACCTGGTCGGTGTGGGCATTGGGCAAATCGATCTTGTTGACCACCGGCAGGATTTCCAGGTCATTCTCCATGGCAAGGTACAGATTGGACAACGTCTGAGCCTCGATCCCCTGCGAGGCATCGACAACCAGAATGGCCCCCTCGCAGGCGGCCAGTGCCCGGCTGACCTCATACGTAAAATCCACGTGGCCCGGAGTATCTATCAAGTTCAGCATGTAGGTGCGACCATCAGTGGACTCATAGCTGAGCCGGATGGCGTGAGCCTTGATCGTAATGCCCCGCTCACGCTCAAGGTCCATCGAATCGAGCACCTGTGCTTTCATTTCGCGGACAGTCAGCGTATGCGTCGACTCCAGCAAGCGGTCCGCCAGCGTCGACTTGCCGTGATCGATATGCGCTACGATCGAGAAGTTGCGTATGTGCGAAAGATCAGCCATCAGTCAGTCAGCATCCCGGGGTGGTTAACAGACGATTAGTATCATACCGGCTCAACGAGCGGGCATAATACCGCCCCACGTCAATAATGTCAAACGGGGAATCATTGCTCGAGATAGTCGGCCAGGCGTTCCTTGAACTCCGATTTGGGGATATTGGAGTCGAGAGTACCATTGAAGGCGATCGATATCTCGCTGGACTCCTCGGAGACAACCACCACGACGGCATCGGAGACCTCGCTGACACCGATCGCTGCCTTATGGCGCATGCCGAAAAGCTTGCGATAGCGCTGGTTGGTTGTCAGGGGAAGCGAGCAGGCCGCAGCGGTGATATAGTCTCCGGAAACGATAACAGCACCATCGTGCAGCGGCGTGTACGGTGTAAACAGCGTGACCAGCGCTTCCCACGAGAGCCGCGCTGACAGCTGCTTGCCCGATTCGGCGAAATTCCGCAGCCCGGTGCGACGTTCGATGACGATCAGGGCACCATAGTTGAGCTCCGACAGCCGCAGAGCAGCGCGAGAGACTTCATCAATTGCCCGCTGCCCCTCCAGCGGCATGAAGCGCCGCATCAGTCGGTTCTGCCCAAAACGGGCAAGTACGTTTCGCAACTCCGGTTGAAACACAATGACAAGGACGATCAGCCCAAATGTCGCCAGATTCGAAAACAGCCACGTGAGCGCCTCCAGCCGAAACCAGAACGACACAAAAGCGACTCCCGCCAGAAGCAGCAGCCCCACCATAATCTGGGCCGATCGAGTGCCCCTGATGAGCTTGAGCATCTGGTAGAGAATGAACGACACGATGGCAACATCGATGGCGTCCTTCATGGTGAAGCGAACGAAATCTATCTCAAAGAGCGTCACCTCTGACTCCTGATCGCCTGGACGATTTTGAGGGCCTCAACCGTCGGTGCAACATCGTGCACTCGCACTATGTCAGCACCGGCCGCGACCGCCATGACAGCGGCGGCAAGCGAACCGCCTATTCTTGTATCGGCCGGTTGGCCGGTCGGATTCAACATCCCAATAAACCCCTTGCGCGAGACGCCAACCAGCAGCGGCAGCCCGAAACGCTTAAACTCCCCCAGGTTGCCGAGGATATCAAGGTTGTCGGACAAACGTTTCCCGAAGCCGATCCCCGGATCGATGATGATCCGGGCACGATCGATTGCCTCGGCATGGCAATACTCAAGGCGCTCTTCAAAGAACTCGCATATCTCACGAACGCAGTCATCGTAGCCGGGCCTGTCCTGCATCGTCTGCGGCTGACCCTGCATATGCATGATGACCAACGGACACTTGTGTTCGGCCACCACCGCTGCCATCTCCGGGTCAAAACGCAGCGCAAAGATGTCATTGACCATGTCGGCGCCGGATGCCAGAGCCTGCCGGGCGACCTCCGCCTTGTACGTGTCCACCGAAAGCACCGCCCGGGGAAACTCGGCCCGGATCGCCCGTATCACCGGAAGCACCCGGTCCAGTTCCTCCTTCAGAGGCACCGGTTGGGCACCGGGGCGCGTCGACTCACCACCGATATCAAGAATATCCGCTTGCTCGGCAAGCAGGCGCCGGGCGTGCGCGATGGCTGCTTCGGTATCGAGATACCGGCCGCCATCACTGAATGAGTCCGGCGTCACATTGACAACGCCCATGACCAGCGGACGCGACAACTCCAGTTGCCGACCGGGCCGCAGGGCGATAACCGGCTTCATCTCCTCGGATCGGGTGAAGGTCTGTTTCTCCATCGGTGCGCTCCGAGCGCAAGATACGCTATTTGCAGGCACCGCTCAAGAGGTATGTTGAACCAAACGAGAGACCGTGTCATGACAATGGCCGCTGTCATCGAGCCAGGATGATGCTCAGAACCATACCTGCAGTCCTGCCAACTCTCATCTCTCCGTACTCCTTGCCTTGTCTCTTCGTGGTATGGCCCTCCTGCTCGGAAGCGGCGGCGGTGTATCAATAAACCCCACATCCCAGCACAGGTCTATCATAGTCTGTATCATATAGTGCGTACCTCGGAAATGGTACAGGCCGGAATCGTCAACCAGCACCGGCGTGCCGAACAGCGGGTGCTCCAATGCTGCGATTTGGAGAAAGTACCTGCGCTGCCGTTCATTGCTCAGGTTAATCCAGGCTCTGAGAACATCCGATGAATCAAGAATACAATTTCGAAAATGGGAAACATGCGCCCCCGGATAGTGGTACCACACCTCCGTTGTGTCCGGCCCCGTAACCCAGTAGACTCTCGTCCCCGCCGGCAAGTCCCTTTCGTTTGCCAGACTCAACTGCAGGGTGCAGGTGTCATCTGGCGCCAACCTGACCGACAGTGTTTCCTCGTATCTGAAGTCATCATCCAGATGAATCACCCAGGGCCAATCCCGCAGTAACTCAGCTCTGTTTGTCTTATCTTCCCTTAGCGATACCAACAGGTGACGCCCCTCCTCCTTCTCACACCACTTGGGATACTGCCGGCAGAAGTGCTTCGACTGCCAGACACGGAGTATCATGAAGGCAGTGCCGCCATTCTGCGGGAGTGACTCGGGATACAAACGGGCAAAGTAACGCTCTGCGGGAGGCGTCGCTTTGTCCTGACAGCCGCCCAGAAACACTACAGCCAGAAACAGCACCGTGAACCCACTTCTCCATCCTCTTCGCACCCGCATTGCGCCTCTCCACGGTTAGGGGCTGATACTATCGTCAGCGTCGCATCCTGTGAGTTACCATTCCTAACGAACAATGCCCCGTTATTGATTACCGACTGTCGCCCTAATGGCGAACCGGCACACTGTCGGCCTTCTCCAAAGGACGTAAACACCAGCCGCTCTGTCAACTCGGCTTTTCACCGAGTGTACGCGCGATCGCACTCTCGTGAACGCCAGGCGTCCCGCCTGCCCCACCGACAATATCCCGCCATCCCCGAAGAACCCGCTCCGAAACGAAGCAGTCATCTTAAGGTACACCCGCGCCCTCACTTCCTCTTGAAATCCCCTCCCGGCTTTCATATCTTTCCTTCATGCCGGCCAATCTGCCACCACAATACTACGAACTCGAGCGCCAGTACCGCGCCGAAACCGACCTTCGCGAGAAACTACGCCTCGCCGAGGAACTCCTGCGCATTATGCCCAAACACAAGGGCACCGACAAGCTCCAGGCCGACATGAAAGCCAAAATCTCCAAACACAAAAAGGAGATCGCCTCCGGCCCCAAAACCCCCGGCGGCGGTAAGGGTGCCCCCACCAGGGATTACATCGAGCGCGAAGGCGCCGCGCAGATCGTACTGATCGGACCGCCCAACTCCGGCAAATCCTCGCTGCTCGACGCCCTCACGGCCGCCGAACCCGAAGTCGCCGACTACCCCTTCACAACCCGCGAACCGATGACCGGTATGATGCAGCACGAATCTGTTCAGCTCCAACTCATCGATACTCCGCCCATTTCTCAGGAATCCTTCGAGGGTTACCTGACCGGCCTTATCCGCAATGCCGACATTGTCGTCCTCGTTGCCGACCTCGAGTCGGGAACCATGCTGGCCGACTGCAAGTTCGTCGTCGACGCCCTCGAACAGCGACGTATCCGTCTGCTGCCGATTGTCACCGAGTCACCCGATGACCCTCGCTATGCCTTCAAGAAATGCATCATTTGTGCCCATAAGTCCTACGAGGACGAGGATGGCTCCCGCCGCCACAAGCTCCGGACCCTGTTTCCAGACTACCGCATGATCGTCACGTCAATCATCGACGATGATTCCCTAACCGCCTTCGCCCGCACCTGTTTCGAGGCCCTGGAAGTAATCCGCGTCTATACCAAACCGGTCGGCAAGGAGCCCGATTTCACCGATCCCGTCATTCTGCCCATCGGCGGCACCGTCCAGCAGGCAGCGGAATCGCTGCACAAGGACTTCGCCGCCAAACTCAAATTCGCCAAGATCTGGGGGGAGGGGAAGCACGATGGCCAGCGCGTCCAGTCCGATTTCGTTCTCGCCGATGGCGACATCATCGAATTTCACATCTGATCGAACGCTCCAAACTATCTTGACATCACCGCTTCTCTGGCCAACATTGCTGTTGAGTATGCTGCAATCGCCCCGTTACAACTTCACCGACATCCTCGCGGCGCCCGCCCGCGCCCTGTCGGCCCGTCGCATTCTGGCGATGACCGTCTTCTTGCTGTTTGCTTTGTTGGTCTATAACGCCTTCACGTACCTGGCACTAACTATCGCCGGCGAAAGAGTCGGCCTGATCTGGGACGTGTACGGCCTGCTGCCGTTTGTGTGGTTCACCTTCCAGAGCTGGCTGGCACGTATCGTTTTCTATGCCGGTATCGCCGTATCCGGCCTTAGTGTTATGGCCGGTCTGTTCTCTGTCGCCATCATTGAGATTGAGGAAATCCGCGGCAACCGCTTCTTGTCCGCGCGCAAGGCGATCGCCCTCGGTCTGCGGCGATTCGGCCAGCTCTTCTCCGCTGAACTGGCCATCGTCCTTGCCCTTGTTTTCCTCGTCGGGGCCGGGGCGCTCCTTGGCCTGATAACCCGCATTCCGTACCTCGGCGAGTGGATATTCGCGATCTTTTTCGTGCTGCCCAATTTCCTTGTGTCCATGCTGGCCATGCTGGTGGTGGCAGTGCTGGCCATCTCTGTGCTTCTGCTACCGGCAACGGCCGCTGCCGAACGTCACGGTCAGGCCTTCAGCGCCATCCTGGAGACTTTCTCGACTATCATCCGCCAGCCCGTACGATGGGTCGGCTATACCGCGTACGCCCTGGTCAGTGCCAAGGTATTCGGCTTCGTCTACGCCTACGCTGCTTATCGCGCTATTCAATTCCTCGTCTGGACTGCCTCTATCGGCGGCGGGAGTGTACCAGTCGATCTCGTCCGCTCCGGCCTGGCCCACCTGCCCGTTCGCTCCCAGTTCGCCCAGTTCGTCTTCAACGTCTTCCCCGGTATTGACTGGGGCTTCAGTATCTCGCGACGCATCGCCACAGGCGGTGAGAGCGCCTCCGGTTACCTGATGGCCGCCATGCTGTTTGTCTGCTTTGCAACCATTGTGGCCTATATGCTCTCTGTCGTCGCCACTGCCCAGGCACGCACCTATGTCGCCCTCCGCTTCCGCAAGGACAACTACGCCATCGACGCCGAGAAACCCCTCTTTTTCACCGATGAGTGGGTGAACCCCAGCCCCCACGACCCCGAACCGCCCGATCCGGCCAATCCCGATCGGCACGATTCACCAAACAAGCCGTAGCTTATCCTTTAATCTTCACCCCACGATACGGTCCAATCTGCAAACAGGGGAGAGGGTGCTTACAGCACCTTCGGAAAGCGGAACAACTCCGGAAGCTCCGTCTCGTGAATACTGACCGCGTGGCCAAACTGATCGCGGGTCTGCTTCTCGAACGACGTCATCGCCGCAAAACAATACTCCTCGCCGTTGCTCCTGAACAGCACCACCGTGTATCGCGTCCAGTCGCGACCAAACCCCGGTCGGGCCTTGCCGGTCAGCGTCAGACGTACCCAGTCGTTGGATCGATCTACCGCCCGAACAAAGAGCGTGTCGGCATCCGGCCACGTGCTGACCTGCTTCTCGAGGTACGAAGCCACCGACCGGTACTCCAAAGACCGCACCGCCCGCCGCAGGTATTCATGACCCAGCGGATCCATTAGCGACACCACCCCCTTGGGGCCGTCTGCCACTGCCGCATGATATACGTGACCGTAGACCGTCAACAGGCTGTCGGCCAGAGCACGCTTGGCCGTGTCATCTTCTGTAACCAGCGGTATCCACTGCGACGACGTAGGTGCAAACCCCGTCCCCAACAGGACCACCAGCGCCAGCAAGGCTATGAGCAGCTTGGTATGTGACATGGCAACATCTCGTCTCATAAGTATGCCCGGAACCGGGCAATTTCGCCGCAGGTTCCGACAAACAACACAAATAAGGTACGCTTTACGGCCCTTGGGCGACTGGCCTCAAAGGCTCAAAGCCTCAAAGCCGTGTCTGCTATATCGCAAAGACCATACCGGTCAGCAGATGAGTTCGGATAGATTGGTTATGTAGCTGTGCAACAAGAGAATAAATGACAGACCAGCCCCGCAAGATGAAAGAGAACGTGAACCGAAACTATCCAGCTTCGGCAGCTCAATGCATATTCTTGCTGCCTCGGGTATCAGTGGCCCGGTGGCCCACCCTCTCGGGCTTGTTGAAAAAGCCACCCGTACTGTTCCGTGGGGTCTTGATGCGCCAACGGCGGATTGTGACCCGACGGTCTTGCAACTACTTAAGTGCAAGCAGTCAGGTCACACGCTCGTCTCTGACGACCGCAAGACCTGACTGAACAGGGTTTCGCAACAAGCCCCTTGCAGTGGGTAGTATTGGCCTCTGACTGAAACACCCCCATCAAAAAAGCCGGCATCAGCCGGCTTTCTTCTTCTCCGCATGAGTAATCATTCGCGGCGGGCTGCCCTCCGTAATGGTCTCCTCGGTAATGATCACCTCAGCAATCTCCGATTGCCCCGGCGTATCGAACATGACATCGAGCATCGACTGCTCCAAAATCGACCGCAACGCCCGCGCTCCCGTCTTGCGCTGCTGGGCCAGTTTCACCGCCGCCTGCAGGGCCGCCGGCTCAAACTGAAGCTCAATACCTTCCAGCTCAAACAGCCGCTTGAACTGCCGTGTCAGCGCGTTCTTCGGCTCGGTCAGAATACTCAGCAGGGCTGCCTCATCCAGCGGCGCCAGCGGCGCGCTGACAGGTATACGGCCCACCAGCTCCGGAATCAGTCCGAAGTTAATCAAATCCTCCGGCTGCGTGTGGGTGAGAATGTCGGTCGCCTTCGCATCTACGAACTGCTTCTCCGCCTCAAATCCAACCGTCTTCTTCCCGATACGGTTGGCGATCAACTTCTCAAGACCGTCAAAGGCGCCACCGCAAATAAACAGGATATTCGACGTATTAATCTGCACGAATGCCTGCTCAGGGTGTTTGCGGCCCCCCTTCGGTGGTATATTGGAAACAGTCCCTTCCAGGATCTTCAACAGGCCCTGCTGTACACCCTCACCGGAGACGTCACGCGTTATCGACGGGTTGCCGTCCTTGCGGGCAATCTTATCGAGTTCATCAATATATATGATCCCCCGCTCGGTCTTCTGCTGATTGAAATTGGCCGCGTGGAACAACCGCACCAGAATGTTCTCAACATCCTCGCCGACATAACCGGCCTCCGTCAGGACGGTCGCGTCAGCGATACAAAACGGCACCTTCAGAAACTTCGCCAGTGTGCGGGCGATCAGGGTCTTGCCCGTGCCGGTTGGTCCCATCAGGAGGATATTGGACTTCTCCAGTTCGACATCATCCTCGGCGCCCTTCTTGCCCGGCTCCAGGCGGGCCTTGATCTGCGCGTTGATTCGCTTATAATGATTATAGACGGCCACTGACACCGTCCGCTTAGCCCTCTCCTGACCGATCACATACTGATCCAGAAACGCCTTTATCTCAGCCGGCGTCGGCAGATTCCGAATCTCACCGGGCTGCTCAATGTCCGGCGCGTTCTGCATCAGATCATTGCACAACTCAACGCACTCGTTGCAGATATAGGCCTCATGACCGCTGAAGAGGCGTTTCACCTGGGTCGCGGTCTTTCCGCAAAAAGAACAACGGTGCGGCGTATCTGATCTGTGTTGGTCGCGGCTCATAGTATTACCTTCTACCGTTCACACTGCCCGGTACGTTTCAGCTATTCCGTTTTCTCCTGTCGCTCAGCGCCATAAACCTTGTCAATGATACCGTAGTCTCTGGCCTCGGCCGGCGACATAAAGAAATTGCGGTCGGTATCCTTCTCGATTCGCTCCAGTGGCTGACCGGTGTGCTCGACCAGCAACTCGTTCAAGCGCCGTTTGGTTTTGGCGAACTCCTCGGTCATGATCACTATGTCCGACACCTGACCCTGCGTTCCGGCCAATGGCTGGTGAATCATCACTCGGCTGTTGGGCAGGGCCGCCCGCTTGTTCCGGGCTCCCGCCGCCAGCAGAAAGGCCCCCATGCTCGCCGCAATTCCCATGCAGGTTGTAGCGACATCCGGTTTGATAAACTGCATCGTGTCATATATCGCCATACCAGCAGTTACCGATCCGCCCGGCGAGTTCAAATACACGAAAATGTCCTTCTCCGGGTCTTCAGCCTCCAGAAAAAGCATCTGGGCAATGACGAGGTTGGCTACCCCGTCGTCAATCGGTGAACCGATGAATATAATCCGATCCTTCAGAAGGCGCGAAAAGATGTCATAGGCGCGCTCGCCGCGGCCGGTCTGTTCGACCACCATCGGCACCAGGTAGTTGCTGAGAATACTGTCGTGCATGGTATCCCTACCGCTTAATGTATGTGCTTTCCCTATTCGCCTGTTCTAATCAAGCGTATCCACAACCTGCGCTCGACCGATAAGTAAATCAAGCACTTTCTCTTCGAGTACCGTGTCTTGCAGGGTCTCCATCTTGCCGGAACGCTTCAGCGCTTCCGCGGCCTGCTCAGGAGTCATCTGATACTCAGCAGCAAACCGCTTAAAGAACTCGTCGGTATCGGCCGCCGAAATCTCTACTTTCTCCTGTTCGGCAAGATGATGGTAGATCATGTTCCAGCGAAGCGTGTTGAGCGCCGTCACCCGGTAGCGCAGGCGCGCCTCGTCTTCATTGAGATCCGGCTGCTGTCGCTTGGCGTCCTCAATAACCGCCGACAAATAGTCGTCAACCAGCGCCTCCGGCATCTCCAACTGGTTTCGCTCACACATCTGCCGCACTATCTGGTTGCGCTGCACTCGTTTGCGGTGCCCCTCCTTGTTCTGTTTGATATCGTCACGCAGCCGCAGCTTCAACTCCAGCGCCGTCTCGGCCTGCTTGGTCCGCTTAGCGAAAGCATCATCCCACTCCGGGAGTATCCGCTCCTGGACCTCCTTGACCGTCGCCCGATATCTGATACGTTTGCCGGCGAAACTTGGGTCCGGGTAATCATTGCTGTAGTTGACCTCGATCTCTTTACTGTCCCCCGTCTTCATTCCCGGCAACTCATCCTTGAGCTCACGGACGGTCATCGGGTTGGCCAGATCAACCTCGGCATCCTCAAAGTGATCATCTTCAAGAACGTTATCCGGGTCTTCCAGCTTGTCAAGATCGAGAATCACACGATCCCCCTTGATCACCTCGCGCTGCACCGGGCGGTGCTCCACGAAAGCATTACGCAACGATTCCGCCAGCTCATCGACTTCCTGATCGGTGACCTCGGTGCCTTCTTCGGTGACCTTCAGACCATCGATTCCAATCGAACCGATCTCCGGCAATATCTCAACCTTCACGGAGTAATCAATCCCGCCACCTTCGTTGAAATCCAGTGCCATCAACGTCGGCCGTGTGGCAACCTTCAGCGCTGACTCCTCGATGGCTCCTGAGAGGGTCTCCTTGAGGACCTCCTCGGCCACCTCTGCCCGAACATCCCCACCGTAGATCTCCTTGATCATACCCATCGGGGCCTTGCCTCTGCGAAATCCCTTCAACTGCACATCGCGCCTGACCTGGCCGAACTTCCCCTCAAGCTTGCGGTTAACTGTCTCGGCATCCACCGCTACCGTTATCTCATGGGCCAGCTTCTCCAGCGGCTTGACCTCCACCTTGACCTTGCGATTGCTCTCGTTCATTGCGCTTACTGTATCACTTTCGTTTTCCCGGTATGCCTCCGCCACATCCGGCGCCGGCCATCCGACTCGCCTGCGGCACGGCAACACACTCGGTGTTACATTCCCATGCGAAAGGGGGGACTCGAACCCCCACTCCGAAGGAACTGGATCCTAAATCCAGCGCGTCTGCCAATTCCGCCACTTTCGCATCCGATTTGCTGCGGTAACTTACGCCATAACACCATATTGCGCAACGCCCTTTTTTCAGTTATACATTATGCGATGCTGACCCGTACCTCCCTGTATCGAAAGTCACGACCATGAGTGTCGAAGCCGAGCAGTTCCTTGATAACGCCCGCGTCGCCGTCGTCGGTGCTACCGACAACAAACGCAAGTTCGGCTATACCATCTACCGCACCCTCAAGGCGAAAGGTATCCCCGTCGTTCCTGTCAACCCCGGGGCCGATACCGTCGATTCCGATCGAGCCTTGGCCCGCCTCAGCGATGTCAGCAGCGACATCAATGCCGCCATCATCGTCGTGCGACCGGAGAAAGCTGTCGATGTAGTCCGTGACGCCATCGCCGGCCGGGTCCGACGCATCTGGTTTCAGCGCGGCGCTGACTTCTCCGAGGCCGAACGGATAGCCAGTGAAGCCGGCCTGCAGACTGTCAGCGGCAAATGTATCCTCATGTACGCGAAACCGGTGAACGGCATCCATGCCGTCCACCGGTTCCTGGCCAGGCTCTTCGGATCTGTCTGAGTCTGGGTCAGTCACCGTAGTTGATAGCCTCGATTATCGCCGTGCAGAACGCGGGAAGGTCATCCGGATTACGCGAGGTGATCAGATTCTCATACTTGACCACCGGGACATTCTGCTTCCAGTCAGCACCGGCGTTTTTCAAGTCGTCTGCAATCGACATGAACCCGGTCACTGACCGGTTGGCCACGATACCGGCCGAGGCCAGCATCCATGGGCCATGACAGATCGCCGCCACCGGTTTTCGCTGTTTGTTCATCTCTCTGACGAATTCGACCATCTGCGGGCTGCGCCGCATATGATCGGGCGCGTACCCGCCCGGAATAATGACCGCGTCGAATTCAATCGCTTTCACATTATCAATCGTCGAGTCCGGTGTCGCCGTCGTACCTCGCTTCCCTTCAAACGGCCCGGTCGAGGGGCCGACCGATACCACCTCGGCTCCTGACTCCTGCATACGGTAATACGGATACCAATACTCGACATCCTCGAAAAGGTCAGCTACGAATACCGCTATCTTCTTGTCTTTTAATCTCACTGTGTTTCTCACCTCCAGCCAGATATGTGTAGTGGTGACAGTCTGTTGTGCCACCCGCTTGTCCTCTTCGGGTAACCTCCCGTATCATGTCCGCTTGGGCGGTTTGGGCGGTTGGGGGGGTCACCCGGTTTGTCATCCTCAGGCGGTCCTTCCGGGGGCGGTTGCGGCGGCTCCCGCCTCGGATTCGGCGGCCGGTCCGGGGGATGCTTCGGCGGTGGCTGTGGCGGCGTACGGGGCACCGGTGGCTTGTCCCTATCGCGCGGGTCGCGGTCACGGGCCGTCGGCATTTCATCGACTCTGTCCCGGAATTCCTTGTCGTATTCAGCGGTTCTCATCAGGTCACCTCGAGCCCAGCTTATCACGGGCCAGGCTGAAAGCGCTCTTGATCTCGTCTACGGCCTGCTCCATGCCTTCCTTGAGCGATTGCCACGCGTCAGACTGGGCCTCGCGCATACTCTCAACCTTCGACTCCGCTTCGGCCAGCTTCTCGCTGAGTTGCCGAATGCGCTTCTGATACTCCACCTGTGTCTCGGCCTGCATGACACTGGCTTCTGCTTCCAGACGTTCCAGCTCGGCCCGCCACTTCTGCATCTGCGCGTTCATCTGGTCTATGTATGTCTGCTTCTGATCCATCGTCTTCCTCCTTATGGTTACATCAATCGCTATTCATCTCTGCACTGGGCTCTAAGATGCCCAGTACCGGGGGCGGCCATAGTATGTGTGCAGTGCCTCTTCATACGGTCGCGAAATCGGCGACCGGCCATCCCATTGCGGACTTCGCCTGATTTGCTCAGCGGAAAACTCGGTTCTGACAGCTTCGTTCTCCCAGCTCAGTTCCTTCACCCAGGGAACGGCCAGCAGAAATAGGCGCCCGTCCAGATAGTCCTCCGTGTCAACCACCAGATAGCGAACGACAAACTGCCCCTCATCAATCAGGACATCCTTCACATGACCCATATCACCGTCGCTTGCCTCTACCTGATAGCCGATGATCTCCTGCATTGATCGAAGATGCGAATCTCGCTCCTGTCGTTGCTCCTCAATAGCCTCCTGATCGGCTATGTCCGATGGTACTACCATCTCCGGAAGCCCGAAACCGGATACTGGACCACGGATCCATCCCGGTTGCAGGTTGTAGTACGCCAGGACATCCTGCTCCTGCTGGATCGATACCGGCGGATCCGCGTCCACTGGGGGACAGTCGTCAATCTGCCGGCGGGTGAGCCTCACCGGGAAGCGGCGTGCCTGCCAATCCGGCTCTCCTGCCACTCGACGAGGTACCAGCGCCCGACGGTTGCTCAACCACGATTCTCCCGTAACAACCAGGTAGACAACATACCAGTCGCGGTCCTCAAAAAGCATATCGGTAGCCTTTCCGGCGTCACCATCGGTGGCGGTCACCTTGTATTCCAGCAGACCCCTGGCGCTTCGCAGCATCGCCTCATCTCCCTTCTGCGGCCGCATGACTCTATCGAATCCGCGATCGCCGTCATTCACTCACCGTCCCTTATCAAGAACATCACTCCCATCAAGACCGCATCGCCCTCATCAGCCGGCCACGCCCGTACTGCTTCCCTTCAAATGCTATCCGCGGGAGGCCCCGTGACCGCCATTGCTCTCAACAAGAGCTTCATTCTCGGCCCATATCTTGGCGAAGACATGTTCATGGGGCCGGCCGTGCGTCGTGTCGATCTCCGGCTGCTCGCTGTGCCAGCTTACATGCAGACGATCCAGCACCAGCGACAGCAGTTCGTTGCGCCGGAAGTAGTATGCCACCAGCGGGGCCAACTCGCTGGTCGCACGAGCATCATCATGGTTCCCGGGATCGTCGACTGTGTGCACTTTGATGTACGTGCTGCCGGATGGTCGCAACCAGCCCGCCAGGCGATGAAACAACGGTTCGATCTCGTACCGTTGAATGTGATCAAGTACTGTCTCGGCCACGATCAGGTCGAACTCCTGTCGTGGCAACGACAACTTGCGGGCATCCGCCCGAATCGTCTGAATCCGGTCATCCAGCCGATGCTGCCTGGCCACATCCTCCAACTGCCGCAGACCGACCTCGGACACATCCACGGCCGTTACCGAATAACCCAGCCGCGCCAGGTGCAGGCTGTTCCGCCCCTCACCGGCCCCAAGGTCCAGCGCCTTGCCATCACATCGCTTGCGCTTGAGGAACACGGACAGCTCCGGTGAGGCTGCCTCGCCAAGGCCCGGTCCCTGTCGGCTGTAATACTCATCGTATCTCCGTCCCGAATCCATCTTGGCTCCCTGTCACTCCTTTGGAAACGAGCATCCCGGAGTTGACTTGAGTACATAGTTCGTCTCGAAACTGTTCAGCATATCCAGATGCTGCTCCAGCAGTCTCGTCAGCAGATACTTCTCCCGCACACTCTCTTGCGCCTTCTGATCCATCTTCCTGCGGAGCTTCTCATCTTTGATCAACTCCACAATCCGCCGGGCCGCCTGGTCTTCCGAGGAGACCAGATAGCCGTTCTCGCCATCCTTGATCTGATATCGTATCCCCCCCACATCCCCACCGATTACCGCCGTCCCCTTGAACATGGCCTCGGCCACTGTCAGGCCGAACCCCTCGCGTATCGACTTCTGCAGCACCACAGCGGCTCTTCGCTGAAGGGCGTTGACCAGCGCCGTATCCTGGTGACTGAGAATCAGGATTCGGTCCTCGCGATGATCCAGCAAAGAGTCGTAGACCTCTTCACCCTCAGGATCATCAGTCGCCACATTACCAAGCAGTACCAGTGTCGCATCGACTTCCCGGCGCGCCTTCTTGAAAGCCGCTATCACGCCTTCAGGGTCTTTCCACTTGTCAAAACGTGACACCTGCACAACCAGCGGCAAGTCAGTCGGGATATTGTAACGATCCAGTCGCTGGGCGATTTCCTCATCAGTCAACTCGCGATTGGTCACCCGGAACGGATCAATTGCCGGCTGGATGCACACCTGCGGCGTCTTGATGCCCTTCTGCCGGTACTCCTCCAGCGAGACGACTATGGCATCGTACATCTCCACCATCGGTTTGAAGTAGTTCCACAACTCAGCATTGGGGCTGGTCATATCGACATGGCAGCGCCATATCCACGGGCCCCGCTTGCGGTAATGCCGGATCATGGGCAGCGGCTGCGGGTCATGGATCACTACCACATCGTGGTCAAGATGGTTGCGCACGGCGTTCTCGTGCACGACCTCCTGGTAGATCTTCTTCTTCTGATCTGACAGGTTGATGTCAGCGCCGTGCAGGGCGTTATGCATCTTCTTGGTAATGCTGAAAAAGTCCGGCGAGCCGTGCAGCACGCGCCAGCCGGTCGTAATACCGACACTGTTCATCAGCAGCACCAACGACGACAGCAACTCCGCCACACCCCCGCCGTAATAGGTGGCGTTGACATGCGCGACATGTAGACCCCGTAACCGCCGCGCCTTCTTCATAATGCGTTCGCACGCCTCAGAACCAATCAGGTCCTCGTAATCCTCCAGCGTGACAATACGGTTATTCTCCGCGAAGTCCTGTGATTGCAGTGTCGATTGAGTCGTCATACCGCTTCCACCTGTTCGTAGAGCCTGAACGTATCCTCGCGCCGACACAACTCACTGCCGGGTGTCATCACTGCGGCAGCGCCGGCCGCGATACCGAGCCTGACCGCCTCCTCGACCGGCTTGCCATTGGTCAATCCATACACGATTCCCGCCATCATGCTGTCGCCGGCGCCGACTTTGCTCCGAATCGGAACCGTCGGTGAACTAAAATGCCGCCTGATATCCCCCGTCATCAGAAACGCGCCACCCGCCCCCAGAGACACCACGATCGCGTGACACGAGCACCGCTCCAGCAGCTCGTCGCCTAACCGCCGAAGATCGTCTTCGCCGGTGATTTCCTTATCGCTCAGCGACTGCACCTCTCTCATGTTTGGCTTGATCAGGAATACACCGCCCCGGACCGCTTCCTTGAGAGGCTGTCCGCTGGTGTCAACGATCAACCGCGCGCGTTCATCGCGTGCCCGTTGGGCCAGGCGCGCCATGAAGTCATCTGGAACCCCCGGGGGCAGCGATCCTGACGCAATCACATACTCCGGCCGCCGCCCCTCGGACCAGATGCGGTCAATGCACGCCTCCCATTCAGCCTTCTTCACCTCCGGACCCGGCATAACGAAGCGAAACTGCTGATCGCCTGTCTCTTCGGAGACCGTCAGATTCTCCCGCGTGTCGCCCGCTATGTCAATCGTCTCCGAGGCCACCCCTTCATCATCCAGCAACCGCTGCAGGCGCACCCCGGACGGACCTCCTGAGGGAAAACACGCCAGCGAATCCCGCCCCAGCTTGTGCAGGGCGCGCGACACATTTATGCCACCACCGCCCGGCTCATAGTGCGGACGCGTGCAGCGGAGCTTATGCTCCGGTCTGACCTGATCACAACGACTACTGACATCCACACTCGGATTCATTGTCAGCGTGACCACCTTCAACTGTTCCCTGTGACCCATCTGATTGCTCCTTGCAGCACTATTTTAGCCGTGTGACGACCAAATCCGATAGTACCGCAGCCACGCCGGGTTGACCGCCGGCGCGGCCGCAGCCACCGTGACTCAGTGCACACCTCGCTCATGATTCACTTGGCTTGGAGACTTCCTCGATGACCCGTGCGGCCGTTTCCTGACTACCGCGCAGGGCAATATCACCCATGGAGACCATCCCCACCAGCTTCTTGTCGCGGTTAAGAACAGGCAGCCGTCGCACCTGATGCTCCTGCATCAGATTGGCAGCCTCCTCCAGCGATTGATCGTCGTAGGCATGCACAATATTCTGGCTGAGTGCCTCCCGAACTGTCGTCTGTTTCGGATCTCTGCCATCGGCTACCACTCGTACCGCGATATCGCGATCGGTCACCATGCCGACCGGCTCACCATCATCCACTACCGGCAAGGCGCCGATGTCAAAATCCTTCATCACCGATGCTGCCTCGGCGATCCTCGTATCCGGATGTACCAGCTTCACTTCTGTCGTCATTATGTCGCGAATCAACATGATTCACACCTCCATATCGTTTCCGGGTTCACATACTTAGGTTCCGTCCGCCATCACAGGTGTCCGTCGGCCCCTCCCCGAACCGACAGAACACGCAGCCTATCTTTGTCCGCAGCATATCTTGAACACGGTCCCACTGCGTTATGTGCCGACCCTCGTCAGGTCTGCCAATTCCCGCTGCAGGCACTGCTGAGCCCGGACACGCAGGCGACGGATCACATCGCGCCGCACATCGAATATCCGGGATAACTCCGCTGTCGTGTGATTGCCTGACATGACCAGCGCCAGCACCAGGCGTTCCGGCTCAGGCAGCCTTCGAAAGGCCTCCCTGACCGTACGCCGATCCGCGTCAGATACAATCACTTCGGCATCAAGGGCAGACAGAGCGCCCGCAAGCACCCCATCTGAGTTCGTCTCATCAAGTCGCATCGTCGCTGTCCGCGTCACAGCCTCTTGCAGATCACTTGTGTCTGTCAGCAGACGCCTGACCAGCGCCGTACCCAAACGCACCGCGCAATCGTCAGATGACGTGGTATCGCCTGACTCGACGTAGGCCTCAATGGCGCTTTCCGTAACTATCCGCTCGGCCACGGCGACATCATCGTTCATCAATTCCGCAATCGACAGCATGCTCACCAACCGGTTCTCAAGGCAATCACGGAAAGCCGCTCGCTGTTGTGACCGTCTCCCGGGATTCAAAGTGCCGGGTTGATTGCTGCGGTCTTGTTCCTCTTTGCACACAATGCCTCCCCGCATCATTCTGGTTCTCATCTTCGCCCGCCTTCCATTACGCCACATAGTGAGTGACAATGGCTACACCCAGCGCCAGCAGCATTACCCAGAAAAACCCGCTGACCAACGCGCCTGCCCGACGCTCGTCTTCGCGACGTTGGATCGCCTCCCGTCGTGTCCGCGGTTTGCGCGGCGGGTTGATCGCCAGAAGCACCAGCGCCAGCACCAGCCCCACAGCAACAAACGGCAACCAGTAGACTCCCCAGATCGGTGTACCGAATGGGGTTATCCACACGCCACCGGCCCACGTCACTATCAGGATAACGAAGAAGATGAACAGAAACGACGGCCACAATCCGCCATGGCCAGGCCCCTGCCAGCCAAGAGCGAAAACCAACAGCGAACTGACTATCGCGGCAATAATGAAGGCCAATATGAAATCCGCTAACAACATGATCGTACCTCACAATCCTTTTGTCTCCGCCTCTCCGTTTCCTTCTGACCGCCTCGCCGGTTGTCAATGTCGCTTGCGGCGGAGCCGCGAACCGCTCGCCGGGGGGCCGAACCCTCGCTCCCGGCCTGACGATCAGACGATCAGCCCTGAGGCAGTTCCCCTAAGCGCCTCCTCCTTCGGACTTCTTCCGTCGTGCTCCTGTGCCTATACCATCGCTAAGAACAGCAACCAGCGCAAGACGAGTATATCACGTGCATAATACGTATAAAAATTACGTGATACAGCCCCGCGATCGTGTCAGCTACGGCACAACCACATGTCAAACAATGAATTATGAGAAACACTCCGCGACCACATCCAGCACATGCGAAAAAAGAGCACTTGCATCGGGGCCGCCGTTGGCTATGTTACACGTACAAAAGAACAGAGATGGGCTAATACAACGGCATATGAGGCACCACAAACGCGTATGTATTCTACGCTGTTGGGCGGCTGTACTGCCAGTTCACCGGTGTCTCTTGACGTAATCGCCGGAAATCACTTCCGAGATATCCAGCACAGCCCACAGGAACCGGTTGACTGCACATGAGAAAGGCAGGTGGCATGACCACTCAATCACAGGCCAATCATGATCAGAACGATCAGAACCGGAAACCCGTGCCTGATCTCGACCGTGACGATGTCGTCAGGGCTTCCACCGATGTCATCATAGGGCTGTCTCTGGACGGGTTGATTACCACCTGGAGCGAGGCTGCTCATCTGTGCTACGGCCTCGACCGAGGGCAGGCGACAGGCTTGCCTTACCATCATCTCCTGCCGGCCGATCGCCACGAAGAGCCGGAGCAGTTGCTGTCACTGATCAGAGATAGGCGCGGAGCCATTGTGCCCCGGACAGTCCGCGTGCGCAGCGATGGTCAGCCATTCACGGTTACGGTCAATGCTGTCCCGGTGTGTGATGTCACCGGCACGCCGATCAGTGCCGTCATCATCGAGACCGATGCCTCTGCGCGCTTACAGAAGGAAGACAATGTCCGGCGTGCCAACGAGATGCTCACGCGCCTCAATATCCGCCTGTCACAGGCCTTTCAAGAAAACGAGGCTTTCAGCTACTCCGTTTCGCATGACCTTCGCGAGCCTCTGCGCGCCATCAATGGCTTCAGCCGGGCGCTCGATGAAGACTATCGCGATCAGCTTGATCAACCGGCGCGGCACTACCTCGACCGTATCCGATGCGCCAGTCAGCGTATGGCGGATCTCATAGACGATGTCCTCCGGCTGTCGCGTCTGTCTCGCCAGGACCTCGTCCTCAGGCAACTGGACCTTTCCGAAATCGCCCGATCCATTATCGACCGCCTGCGTCAGGAGGACCCTTCGCGTTCAGTGGAACTGATCATCAAAGACCCGATGCTGGCTGTGGCCGATCGCCGACTCATGACCATGGCGCTGGAGAATCTCCTGCGCAACGCCTGGAAATTCACGGCCCGGCAGGCATCTCCAACCATAGAACTCGGTCTCGAGCACGATGACGATGAAACCGTCTATTACATTGCCGACAACGGCTGTGGGCTGCATCCGGATCAGCTCGAGGAGATCTTTCTGCCGTTCCGGCGCGGACGGCAGGCAGAGAACTACAGTGGCACAGGAATCGGTCTGGCAGTTGTCAAACGGATTATCGAACGCCATCATGGGACCATCCGGTGCCGGTCACAACTGAACCAGGGGGCAACATTCCACTTCACGCTCAACATACAGGAGTAGTATCAGCATGGCAGCACCCCAGGAAACTACACCCGAAAGCAACCCTGACCATACTTCCAGGGACACTATCCGCGTCTTGCTGGTGGAGGATTCTGTTGACGATGCCGAGCTGCTTGAACGCCGATTGCGCAAGTCCGGCCTGCAGGTCGCGACCGCACGCGTAGATACGCTGGAGGCGTTCGACCGAGCCATGGCCGACTCATGGGACCTGGTAATCACTGACTGGTATCTCCGAGACTTCACCGGACTCGACGTCATCAGCAGGATCAGGCAGCAAGAGGATGATCTCCCCGTGATCATGGTCTCCGGACAGGCCGGAGAAGAGGCCGCCGTGGAAGCCATGCGCGCCGGTGCCGGTGACTATGTCCTCAAGGATCGCCTCACGCGCCTTGTGCCTGCCGTGGAGCGAGAACTCGCCGAGGCCCGCAATCGTCGGGAGGCCCGCGAAGCCCGTACGGCCTTGCGCCACAGCGAAAGCCGCTTCGACCTGTTCATGACCCATCTGCCCGGACCAGCCTCCATCAAGGACCAATCAGGTCGCTATGTCTTTGTCAACCAACACCTCGAGCACCTCCTCGGCACCCCGGCCGATAACATCCTCGGCCGCACCGTCCGCGATCTCTGGCCCCCGGCACTCGCTGCCCGCCTTGCTCAGGATGATGAGCGCGTCCGAGCCACGAACGCCGCGATGGAGATGGTCGAGGAGTTCGAACTCGATGGTCAACACATTAGCTTCCTGACCGTCAAGTTCCCGCTGCCGCAGGCCAGCGGTCCGCCAATGGTTGCCTCCATTGCCCTTGATGTCACGCTGAGGCGACAAGCCGAGGAGCGTGTTCGCAGGACCACCGAACAACTCGAAGTGGAGCGCGAAGCACTCAACAACAAGAACATCGCTCTGCGCGAGGTCATGGAGCGGCTCGAGGCTGAGCGCGACAAAGTCAAGCAGGACCTCGTCCGTAACGTCGAGCAGGCTGTCCTGCCTCTTATCATGCGTCTGAGACAGTCATCCGATGAATCCACGCACAGGAACTTCGACCTGCTCATCGCCGACCTCAAAGACGTTACTTCGCCCTTTCTCAGCACACTGCAGAATCGCTTCAGCAAGCTCTCGCCACGTGAGTCCGAGGTTTGCCGCCTCATACGGCGAGGTATGACTACCAAGGAAATAGCCGATACGCTCACCCTGTCACCGCTGACCGTTCAGAAGCATCGCGAGATCATCCGTCGCAAACTCGGCCTGACCAATAATCACGTTAATCTCAACACGTTCTTGCGGTCAATTGACCGGTAGACACGCCGACGACACGGCTCGGCAGAGGATTCACCATGGCAGAAGATGAACTAAAGGAATACCAACGAAAACGTGACTTCAACAAGACAACAGAACCAAGACACAGCTCCGGCCGGTCACCCGGGGCACGGGCCTTCGTCATCCAGAAGCACGACGCCAGTAATCTGCACTATGACTTCCGCCTGGAAATCGACGGTGTCCTCAAGTCCTGGGTGGTCCCCAAGGGACCTTCAACCAACCTGGCCGACAAGCGCATGGCCATCCAGACTGAAGACCATCCCCTCAGTTACAAGGACTTCGAAGGCGTTATCCCCAAGGGCGAATACGGCGCCGGCCCTGTCCTGGTCTGGGACCGAGGAACGTACAAGAACCGGAAGCGCAAGGATGGCAGGCTTCAGGCCATGGAGAGGGCGCTCGACGAGGGCCGGATCGAAGTCTGGCTCAATGGAGAGAAGCTTCAGGGCGGATATGCTCTGATTCGAACCGGCAAAAGGTCCGAAAAGCGGTGGCTGCTCATCAAGACGAAAGACGATGAAGCCGACGTCCGCCGCAACCCGGTCTCGACTCAGCCTGATTCCGTCATCTCCGGTCGGTCACTCAGGCAAATCGAGTCCGATGATCGCAGTACCAATGGGGGAGAGACATGAGCCTTTTGAGCACACCAGCCAGACAACACGCCATCAAGCGAAGTCAACCCGATTTCATCCATCCCATGCTGGCGACTCTCACTGATGAGCACTTCTCGGATGCCGATTGGATATTCGAGCGCAAGCTCGATGGTGAGCGCTGCATCGCCGTCCGTAAACGCCACCGCGTGACTTTGTACTCTCGCAACCACAATAGCCTGAACGCGACCTACCCGGAGTTGGTCGAGGCTCTCGAAGGCCAGAGCGCCTCTGGTTACATTGTCGATGGAGAGATTGTCGCCTTCGATGGCAACCTTACCAGCTTCTCGCGGTTACAGCAACGCATGCAGAGCACCAGAACAAGAAAGACCGCCGAGTCAGACAAACCAAGCGTCTATTTCTATCTGTTCGATATCTGCTACGCCGAAGGCCGGGACTTGAGCCGTGTTCCCCTCAGATACCGGAAAACCGCGTTGAAGAACCTGCTGGATTTCACAGATCCACTTCGTCTGACTGCCTACCGCTGCGAGCATGGCAGCCAGTTGTATCGTCAGGCATGTCGTAAGGGATGGGAAGGGCTGATCGCCAAGCGATACAACGGGATCTACCGTCACGGCCGCTCAAAAGACTGGCTCAAGTTCAAATGCGTCGGCCGACAGGAGCTCATTGTCGTTGGTTTCACCGACCCCGACGGCCAACGTCCGGGCTTCGGGGCGCTTCTGGTCGGCTACCACTCAGGCGACGTTCTCCGCTACGCCGGCAAGGTCGGAACCGGCTTCGATCATGATACCCTGAAGACGCTCCGCCGCAAGATGGACAAACTGAAACGCAAGTCTCCGCCTGTTGCTGAGGAGAACCTTCCCGCAGGGGGCGTCCACTGGATCAGTCCCCAGCTCGTTGCCGAAATCGGCTTCACCGAATGGACAGATAAGGGGCGGCTGCGCCATCCGCGCTTCATCGGTCTTCGGCGCGACAAACCTGCCAGCGAGGTCAAGCGAGAAAGACCCCACTCATAACCAAAGGAACTCAGCTCTGTGACTGCCCCTCAACCTACCTTCAACGTGTCCCGCCCTGATAAGGTCCTGTATCCCGGCGATGGCATAACTAAGGCCGACATAATCGACTACTACCGACGGGTTGCCGAGCACATGCTGCCGCTAATCGGAAATCGACCCCTAACCATGCATCGTTATCCCGACGGCATAAACGGCGAACACTTCTTCCAGAAGAACGTCCCGGACTACTTCCCAAAGTGGATCGAGCGAATCTCGGTCGGCAGGAATCACGACTACACGCAACTTGTCGCCCGGCGCCAACAGGACTTGGCTTATCTGGCCAACCAGGCCTGCCTGACTATCCACATGTGGCTGAGCCGCAAGGACAAACCGTCAACCCCCGACCGCATGATCCTCGACATTGATCCTCCGGGAAGTGATTTCCGGCCCGTCCAATTGGCTGCCCGGATTATTCTCAAACACTGCCGGCACCACGCCCTGCCGGTATACTGCATGCTAACCGGATCACGCGGTGCTCATCTGGTGATACCCATCAGGCGCAAGCCCGACTTCGACACCGTGCGGGCAGCAGCGGCTCGCTTCGCCACCAGGATTGCTGACCAGTCTGAAGACCGACTCACCACTGAGCAGCGCAAGGACGACAGCCGCGAGGGCCGAGTTTACCTCGATGTGTCCCGTAACGCCTACGGACAGACTACCGTCGCTCCGTATTCTCTGCGGGCCAGTCCCGGAGCACCAGTCGCGACACCAGTTGATCCGGATGAGCTGCTGCGTCACAACATGCACTCACAACGCTACACTATCGCCAACCTGTTCCGAAGACTCGCCCGGATATCTGACCCCTGGCGCGATCTGCAACGTTCCGCTGTGTCACTTGCAACCGTGCAAAAGGCAGTCAAGTAGCAACCGGCCCGACCACGCACTCCAGTATTGCCCGCTTGACGCCAAGATCGTATATTGAGACTCACAAAGGAGATACCATGTCTGACCGAGCCAGGGAATTCATCGCCGAACGCGAACACCTGAACGAACTTGTTCTCTCTCGTGACAATGTCAATATCAAGCGCTTCTTCGGATTAGACACCGCCGTTTACCGCGATGGCGCCCTCGATGCCAAAACCAAGGAACTGCTGGGACTGGTGGCCTCGCTGGTACTGCGCTGTGATGACTGCATCACTTACCACACCCTCCAGGCACGCGAACGTGAGGTAAGCGACCAGGAATTCGATGAAGTCATGTCGGTCGGCTTGATCGTCGGTGGCTCCATCACCATTCCGCACATCCGTCGCGCCATCCGTCTTTGGCACGAGTTGTCCGAGAACGATTGACGCGCCGGGCGAGTTATGAGTATTTGGTTGAAAGGGCATTGCTTCTCGTATAACCGATAAGAAATGGCATAATGTCGCCGAAACCAGCACACACCACAGGGCACATGAAAAAGCAGCAACTCACTGACATTCTCAGCGCCGCAAGGGACGGCTACCCGGACCAGGTCACCTGGCGCCGCCATCTCCACCGCAATCCGGAAATCGCCTTCGAGGAACATGACACAACCCGATTCCTCAGGGATACGTGCCGCACGCTCGGCCTGGCCGAGCGCAAGCTCACAATGAAGACCGGCCTCCTGGCCGAACTCAGAGGCACCCGTAAATCGCCCGTTGTTGCCATCAGAACCGATATCGACGCTCTCCCGGTGACCGAGCAAACCGACCTTGATTTCGCCTCCTGTCGTCCCGGCTTCATGCACGCCTGCGGCCATGACATGCACATGGCCACCGTGCTTGGCGCCGCCCGCATACTGGCCCGGATGGCCGACCGTCTCCCCGGAACCGTTCGCTTCCTCTTCCAGCCCGCCGAGGAACACCCTCCCGGTGGGGCGCGCCCCATGATCGCCGAGGGAGCTATCGAGGGTGTCGCAGCCATTCTCGGCTTGCATGTCGATCCCCATGTGCCCACCGGAAAGATCGGCCTGCGCGACGGTGTCACCATGGCGTCCGTTACCGATTTCGATCTCGTCATCCACGGCACGGGCGGCCATGCCGCCCGCCCGCAGGACGCAGTCGATGCCATCGTCGTCGCCTCCGAACTGGTCGGAGCCCTGCAGACTGTCGTCTCACGCCATACCGACCCCATCAACTCTGTTGCTGTCACGTTTGGTCGCATTGAGGGCGGAACAGCGCGCAACGTCATTGCCGATGAGGTCCGCCTGACCGGCACCGCCCGCTCTCTCTCCGCCGCGGACGCCCGGCGTCTCCCCAAACTGATCAAGCGCACCGCCGACGGCATCTGTCGGGCGCACGGAGCTAAGGCCACCATGAACCTGATTGCCGATTACCCCGTTCTCTCCAACTCCGCCCAAATCAACTCCGTCCTCAGCCGAAACTTCGAACGCCTCTACGGCAAAGGCAAGATCGTGCTCACCGATCAGGTCCTGGGCGGCGAGGACTTCGCCTGCTATCAGGAGATTATCCCCGGGGCCATGTTCCGACTGGGCATTCGCAATCGAAAGATCGGCGCCGACAAACCCTGGCACTCCCCGCAATTCATCGCCGATGAGCGCGCTCTCGAAATCGGAGCCGCTCTTCTGGCGGCTGCCGCCATTGACCTGCTCAACGGTGGAGCTGCATGAAACTCTCCCGTCTGCTGATACTCGGCGCTCTGGCTCTGCTCTTTGCGTGTCCGCCCGATGCCCGGCCCAATCCTGCCGGACAGGCGACCACGTGGTCGGATTTCAACTTCATCCGCGACATTGCCGCCTCCATGACCCATGTCTACTTCGCCACCAGCAACGGCATTACGGTCTACAATAAGGCCACCCGCAACTGGGAAGAACCACTCACCGGTACCGAGGGAATCGATCACCGGGACATCCAGCGCATCTGGACCGACCGCTTTGGCGAAAGAATATACGCCCGAACCGGCACTGACCTGTACGAGTATGCCCCCCTGTTCGAACGATGGTACCCCATTGCCTCGTTGCCGGAAATTGACAACGACTCTCGCTATGTCTCCCCGCCGGACATGCTTGTCATGCCATTCGGGTTCTCCTACGGTGACCCCGGCGTCATGTACGGCCAGCACAACCGGACCTTCTCCTTCAACGTTCTGCTCGATGACGGCAGCGGCGATGTCTGGATCGGAACCTGGGGCTATGGAGCCGGTCACTACGCCCCACCGACCAACGTTATGGAATTGCTGCCTTTTGGCCTGCTGCAGGACCGCGTCAATGCTATCTGGGAAGAAGGCGATACTCTCTGGGTCAGCGGGGCAGTCTTTGGCAGCCTCCGCACCGGCGTTACCGGCTTTGACCGCGACGATCTCAGCTTCACCTATGTAGAGTCAGGTGTTGTTGCCGGTTTTCCCCAGATTGACATCAATTGCCTGACCGGCGACAAGGACTACCTCTACATTGGCACGCCGGATGGCCTCTATGTCATTCATCGCCCCAGCCAGATGGTTGAGTACCAGATCACCGGACGCTCCGGACTGATCCACGACAACGTCATCTCGCTGGCCCGAAATGGCGACAGCCTGTTTGTCGGCACCGAGGAGGGCCTCACTATTCTTGCCCCCGAGGGCGACTCGCTTAGTTTCTTGTACCCTTCGCCCTTGTCGGGACTACGCGTCTGGGATATCCTCCCGTACGATAGCACCGTCTGGATCGCCACCGAACAGGGTGTCTTCCGCTACTTCCTTGCCGACGGCCGCCTGCAGCACTTCCGCGACCCACAGATGATGCTCACCGGCGATGTCTACGCCGTCGAGATTCATGATTCCACCCTCTGGGGTATCTCCAATGATGGAGCCCTCCAGCTCGATCTGGTTACTGGCCGTACACAGGCACACAGGCTTCGCATCGAGCAGGTCTGGCCAAACGCCCTCGCCGTCAATGACTCGATCGCTGCCATTGGCGGTTCCCGCGGCCTGCTGTTTGTCTTCTATACTGCCGACCCGGTCTTCACCCAGCGCTTTGATACCTTCGACGGCCTCCCGTCCGAATCCATTTTCTGCCTGCAGTTCGACGGCGATTTCCTGTGGATTGGCTCCGATAAAGGCCTCACGCGCTTCTGGTGGAATAACCCCCGTCGCGGGTACTGATCCGGCCGTCACTTCTGGATATGAACCGCTTGAGACCGCGACGGAGGCACTTCCGGTCCACCCGCTTTAATATTGCCCGCGCAATATCCATGTGTTAAGATGCTGTCAATCAGGCCGGGCAAGCAACCGCTCAGCCGCCGACAATTGCCATTTGTGGGACCGACAGGCCATGCTGAAACTGCTCAACAATTTCTGGTTCAAACTCATCGCCATCGTCCTGGGGCTTCTGCTGTGGTTCCACGTTGCCACCGAGAAAGACTATTCCTATCAGGTCTGGCTGCCCGTCAACGATGTCGCTCTCGGTGACGATCTCACCCTCGCCCAGAACCCGCCGGACTCCCTGCTGGTCAGCGTCTCCGCCTCCGGCAAGGCTCTCCTGCGCCGCGACTGGCGCACCGGCGGACTGCGCATCATCGTCACTCAGTACAAGACCGGCCGCCACAACATCAACCTCAATACCGGCAATACCTCACTGACTCACGGAGGGAGTGCCATCGTACTCGAGGAGGTGCTCACCCCCAGCAACATCATTCTCCAGATAGATCACGAGGCAGAGGTACAGGTTAATGTCGCCCCGGCGTTGACCTCTGTCCCCGCACCCGGCTTCACCGTGAGGTCCATCTCCGAACCGGTTCCCTCAAGAGTCACGCTTCATGGCCCCCGGAGTCTTCTTGGTCGCTATAACCTGGTCTACACCGAGGAACGAGAATTGACCAACCTTCGCAGCAATGTCACCATTACCCTCCCCCTGGAAACGCCCCAGGGCTATGGCCTGTGGCTCGAGCCTGATTCGGTTCGGATTACCCTTGAGATCGTTCCGGTCAAAACCCGGGTCTTCGAACGTATTCCGGTTGTCGTCTACAACAGTCCCGTCGATCGTATCGTCAAGGTCGATCCCCCGACTATCGATGTCGAGGTCACCGGCCCTCCCGGTGAGATCGATCTGCTCAATCCGAACGCCATCGCCGCCTCAGTCGATTTTGAGACCCGTACTCCAGAGGGAAACATCGGAGTCAAGGTCGATATCCCCGCACGCTACCAGTTGCGAAACATCATCCCCGACTCTGTAACCATCAGCCTCGAGTAGCGCCTGTCAGCAAACCCATGAGTGAACTCACCCTCGGTATCGAAACCTCCTGCGATGAAACCTCGGCGGCCGTCATCCGCGACGGGCGCGAGATCCTCTCGAATGTCATCCTCTCCCAGACCGAACACAGCATCTTCGGCGGAGTCGTACCCGAGATTGCCGCCCGTGCCCACCTGAGGACCGTTGTCCCCATATTCCGGGAGGCCCTCCGTCAGGCAGACATTACCATCGATCAGGTCAGTCTCATCGCTGCAACGCGCGGACCCGGACTGGTCGGACCGCTTCTGGTAGGACTCACCTTTGCCAAAGGTGTCGCTTTCGCATCCGGCACGCCGTTCATCGGTGTCAATCACATGGAAGGGCACATTGCCGCCAACATACTGGAACATCCTGACCTTGACACCCACCACCTGACCTTGGTCGTCTCCGGCGGGCACACCATGCTCGTCGAGGTCAAAAAGTTCGGTGATTACCTTATCCTCGGCCAGACCCGCGATGACGCCGCCGGTGAAGCCTTCGACAAGGTCGCCAAACTCATGGGGCTCGGCTATCCCGGAGGGGCCCGTCTGGACCGACTGGCCGCCGGGGGAGACCCCGCTTACTTCGCCTTCCCAAGAGCCATGAAGCACGATGACTCCTGGCGCTTCAGCTACTCCGGCCTGAAAACCGCTGTCGCCCTCCATCTGAAGTCATTGAGCGAAAAAGAGTTCAAACAGCACAAAGTGGACATCGCCGCCTCATTCCAGGAAGCTGCCGTCGAGGTCCTCGTCATGAAAACCGTCAGGGCTGCCAATGAACTCGGCGTCCGCGATGTCACCATCAGCGGCGGCGTCGCAGCCAACAGCCGCCTGCGTGCCTGGCTCGGCGAGGAACTCACTGCGGCCGGCAAACGCCTGTTCTATCCCTCCCTTAGCCTCTGCACCGACAATGCTGCCATGATCGCTGCCGCAGGCTACTACACCTTCAAGGAGTATGGCCCCGGAGAATTCGTCGACAACGCCGTCCCCTACCTGCCCCTGACTTCTTCTTAGGTAAACCGTAACTGCCCCCGGCCAGGACATAGCTTCCTGCACGATCCCTCCGAGCACAACAATGCCGCACAAAGCACAAAACCCCTCCGCAATGGATGCGGAAGGGTTGGCTTCACTTCTTGCCGATGTCCTTCAGGAGGGTTCACTCCACAAAGACAAAGAATGCGCCTGTGGACATGTGTAACCCATGAGGACAGGGAAGACTCATGAGGATGGTGGGGTCAGCCCACAAGGGTGGGGTTAGCCCACAAGGGTGGGGGACAGCCCACAAGGGTGGGTCAGCCCATGAGCTCCTTGCGGTTGTCATCGGTGATCTCAACCACCTGCGTGCGAAAACGCCAGTGACCACTCTCCGTCTTGACGGCCTTGACGAGCTTGACAAACTCACGCTTCTTCTCAGCCTCACCCGATGCCGCACGACGCAGCTTATCGGTAAAACCTACTTTCTTAGCCACGAGAAAATGCCTCCTCTATGTCGATCTTATCACGTTCCTCTTTCGGCAGACCGGCCAGTTCCCGCTTGACCGCCAGCAACACGCGCGTGGTCTCCCACAGGATCATAAACTCCCGGTTCTCCCGATAATGTTCCGCAGCCTGGCCAAAACAGGTCTCTGCTTTCGCATACTCCTTCTGCCTTAACGCCAACAAGGCCTGACAATACGCTTTCTCGTGCGGCGACAACATCTTACGCCTCCTCCCGTATCAAGCGCTCGGCCTCCTTGAGCCGTTTGACATACGGTTCGACCTTATAGCCATTTTGCTTGAGGTAATATATGATAAACCCCGACAATAGCAAGGCATCTTTCTGTCTTTGCATGGTCGCTGATCGAAGAGCCGAATCGAGCGCCGAAAGTACATGCTTTCTCCCGTGAGACAGCCCCGTGAACAACCGCTGCATTCGTCCCAGGACGCTGTCAAGACGAGCAATAGTCTCCTCGCCCTCAGGCTGCCCGGTCGACTGCTCCGCCGTCGGCGTCTCGGGTGGCCGGGATGGCTGTGGCTCGACGCCCTCCGGCCCGCGCCTGAGCACAAGCTTCTGACTCGCCTGACGGGCCTTCGGTTCCCAACGGGCAATTTCCGATCGGATCTTCATCGAGGCCGCACTCTCATCCCCGCGGTTGTCCAGCGACTCCCGTATCTTTGACAGCATCGGCGCGATACGATTGATATCGCCGGCGCGCAACTGCGGTTCGTTCAGCCAGCGGTTGTGCTCCGCGAACCACTCACCGACATGCTCCGTGATATCCAGTCCTTGGTCGGACTCGCGCGTCAGATCGTCCAGCCTGTTGATGCCCCGGAGCACGGACAAGCGCTCTTGTTTGGTTGCCACCACTTGCTCCAGGAACGTCTCCAGCAGGCGCTCCAGCCGCATCAGCGAACGTGTCTGACTCACTGCCGGTTCTCCAGAATCGTTTCCGATATCCGCCTCGAGGCAGCCACCGACCGCCCCGAGGACCTCTCGTTCAAATACGACTCGAACAGCCCCGCCAGCCGCTCAATCATCTTCTCCAGTTGATCAGAAGATGTCTGTGGCCGACGGTCTGTCTGGGTTATCAATCCCGCGAGCTTCAACTGCGCCAGCTTGCTCATCGTCGTCTGCTCATCCAGCGGACTGTGACGACAAATCTGACTCAGTGACCGATGCCCGTCCACCAACGCCAGAATGTTCCACTCGCCTGCCTCCAGCGACACGTCGCGCGAACGACCCGCCTGAGAGGCGCTGATCGTCATAACCGCGTTGCCGTCCGGCAACGTCTGGCGCACCATGTTCGCCTCGTCGACCCGCCGCAGACCCTCCAGTATCACATTCTCCACCGAGATGCGAACCGTGATCTCCTCGTCCGTCGGAAACTGATTCTCGTAAAATTTGAACGAACCCGTCTCCCACGACAACAGCGAATACAACAACTCCTCAATCTGCTGCCGGACAACCGACTCAAGGTCGGCTCGGTCGATGAACCGCTTCTCGATCAGAATCTCACCCAGACGCTTGGAATTCTCCGTTCGCGCCTGGATTGCTATCGCCTCTTCAAGCTGCCCGCCGGTTATCACCCCCCGATCACGCAAGAGCTGGCCCAGATGAAACGTCTGACGGGGGCCGTATCCGTACACAATGTCCCCCTCCTTGAAGTAGACCATGACGATCGAATCGTCCTTCTGGATACCTAAGGTCCCTGACTTGCGGCCGGCGGCGATAAGCTGGAAGATCTCCGGTAAGGTGAAGCGCTCAATGCTACCCTGTAAGTCCAGATCCATAACTGCTCCCGCCACAATCTGTTATCCGAATCAACGCCGTCAAGAACGGGCATCTCCCGCCATCCGACTACCAGACAACAAATTACAACATATTGATTTTTCGATGATCGCGAATTCGTCTATACCACAGTAGTTTACGATCTTTGCTGCCACAAACAACAATAACCAATCTCACAATCCGAGTCAACAAGCTTCGCAACAAATTTCGGCCTTTTTTAATGCTGCCTGTCCTCATATACTACGCCCTGATCTGCGCCAGCGATGGTGGCCCCGCGACGACACAGTATAAGACCGTACTATTGGGTACCTTGAAGGAGTAACCGGCGTGAGCACACAAACAAAAATCGAAAACGTCAGCATCCGAGGCGATACCGCCCGCGTCACCATCTCAACTCACGGCCGGTCATTTCTCATCCCGACCACTCTTGCCGAACAGTGGGGACTCAAACCGCAGGTGGTGCTCACCGATTCTCAGGTGAGCGCCATCGAAGACGAATCCGAACGGTTTGCCTGCCGCCGTCAGGCTGCCGGCTACCTTGCCTCTCGCGATCACAGCGAAAGCGAACTCGGTATGCGCCTTCGAAAGAAGGGCTTCAAACGCGAGCACGTCGATGACGTCCTGTCCGCGTTCCGTCGCCAGGGACTTATCGATGACACCCGCGTAGCCACCAACCTGGCCTCCGCGCTCCTGCGCCGCAAGCCCTGCTGGCGAGGCTACCTGCTGTCATTTCTCAACGACAAGGGCATCGACCGCGCCACCGCCGAACTTGCCGCCGAGGCCGTGTTCGCCGGCCAGGACGAAACCGAGCTGGCCTGCCGCGCCCTGCGCCCGCGGATGCGCGAGTACTCTCAGTTTCAGCTTGAAACCGCCCGGCGCAGAGCATATAATTACCTCTCGCGCCGCGGGTTCAGCTTCCAGGCCGCCCGCCAGGCGTGGAAAATCCTGAACACACGATCAGACGAAAACGAGGATTCCAGCCATTAAGACTTCCCAGATCAGACAGGCCTTCCTGGACTACTTCAAGAGCAACGATCACACGGTCGTGCCGTCATCCCCCGTCATCCCGCACGATGATCCCACGCTGCTGTTCATCAATGCCGGCATGAACCAGTTCAAGGATGTCTTCACCGGCCGGCGACAGGTGCCCTACTCACGCGCCACCTCGTCTCAGAAGTGCATCCGCGCCGGCGGCAAACACAACGACCTTGACAATGTCGGCTTCACTGCCCGTCACCACACTTTCTTCGAGATGCTCGGCAATTTCTCCTTCGGCGACTACTTCAAGGAAGCGGCCATTACCTACGCCTGGGAGTGGATCACCAAACATCTCCAACTCCCCAAAGACCGTCTGTATGCCACCGTCTATGAAACTGACGACGAGGCCTTCGACCTCTGGGAAAGGATTGCGCCCGAACTGAAAGGTGGGCGGGTCCTGCGCTTCGGCAAAAAGGACAACTACTGGGCGATGGGCGATACCGGTCCCAACGGCCCCTGTTCCGAACTGCACTTCGATCGCGGCGAGCGCTTCGGCACCGGTCCTGAAGACAAGGTCAATGGTGAGACTGATCGCTTTGTCGAAATCTGGAACCTCGTCTTCATGCAGTACGATCAGCGCCCCGATGCCACCCTCCTTGAGCTCCCGCGCCCCTCAGTTGACACCGGCGCCGGACTGGAACGCCTCGCCGCAATCCTCCAGAACGCCGACACCAACTACGGCATCGACATCTTCCGAAATCTCATCGAGGCCATCAGTGACCTTACCCATGCCAGGTACCGCGACCATGTCGCCTCGCATCATGTCATCGCCGACCACATCCGCGCCCTGTCGTTTGCCATCGCCGATGGCGCCGGCATCTCCAATGAGGGCCGCGGCTACGTTCTGCGGCGCATCCTCCGCCGTGCCGCCCGTCACGGACGACAACTCGGCGCCGAACAACCATTCATCTACCAACTGGTGCCGGTGCTCGCCGACCTGATGGGCCAGACCTATCCGGAACTGCGAGACAAGCAGCAGCATGTGCAGAACGTCATCAAAGCCGAGGAAGAATCCTTCCTGCGCACCCTCGAAACCGGTCTGCAACTCTTCGATAGAATCGCCTCCGAACTCAAAAAGTCCGACAGCAGAACCGTCCCCGGCGAGGAAGTCTTCAAGCTCTATGACACCTACGGCTTCCCGTATGACCTGACCGAGATCATCGCCAACGAACAGGGCCTCACGCTCGACCGCCACGGGTTCGATCAGGCTATGGAACACCAGCGCGAGCAATCCCGCGCGGGCAGCGCCTTCAATGTGGACCACTTTATCTTCGAAAGTGACTTCAGCGAAGGAGACCCGAGCCCGACCGAGTTCGTTCGCGAAGGTCTGAGCACCCAGGCACAAGTGCTGCGCATGTCATTTAACGCTGACCAGATCGCAGTTGCTCTGGATCGTACCCCCTTCTATCTGGAAGCGGGTGGCCAGATTGGCGATATCGGACGTATCTTCACCAGTGACGGCGAGATTGAAGTCACTGACTTACATCTGGTCAAAGATGCATACGTGCACGTGGGTCGTATAACCCGCGGTTCCAAAGAAGCCTTCATGCCCGGAACCAAAGTAACCGCCCAGGTCGACGACCAGCGTCGGTGGGACATCATGCGCAACCATACCGCCACCCACCTTGCCCATGCCGCCTTGCGCAAAGTTCTCGGTGACCATGTCCGACAATCCGGCTCCTATGTCGGCCCCGATCGCCTGCGGTTCGACTTCTCGCATCACCAGCCCATGACCGAGGATGAAATCCGGCAGGTCGAGAAGATTGTCAATGAGCACATCGTCATCGGGTGCGATGTTGCCACCGAAGTGATGCACATCGAACAAGCCAAAAAGAGCGGCGCCATGGCCCTCTTCGGCGAGAAATACGCCGAGAGCGTCCGTGTCGTCTCTGTCGATGACTTCTCCAAAGAACTCTGTGGCGGCACTCATGTTCACAACACCGGCCAGATCGGCCCCTTCTTCGTCATCGCCGAAACCGGCATCGCCTCCGGAGTACGCCGCCTCGAGGCCGTCACCGGGCGTGAAGCTATCCGCTTCATGCTTGACCTGAAATCCTTCCGCTCACAAGTGGCCATCGCCGTCGGCCGCCCGGAAACCGAAGCACTCGAGGGGGTGCGGCAACTCGCCGCCGAACGCAGCTCTCTCGCAAAGGAACTCAAGCGCGTCAAAACAGAGATGTTCTCCGGGACCGGCAAGAGTGTCGGGGAAAGGAAACAAGCCGGCCCGTTCACGCTTGTGTGGAATAACTTTGACGAAACCGATCCCGACACCATGGCTAGCTGGGCGGATACGCAAAAACAATCCAACGACCCGGTGGTTGCCGTTGCGCTTGGGACAGTTAACGGCAAGCAAATCTATGTGGCTGCGGCGAGCGGTTCAGCCACAAAGGAGTACGGGTTGCATGTAGGTAGGCTAACGAGTGAGCTGCTTTCGCGATTCGGTGGTCGTGGCGGTGGCAAACCGTCATTTGCTAAAGGTGGGATGTCACACCTCGTTGACACAACGCGTTTCGTTGCGACAGCTACGATGATGCTTAAAGATCGGAGTAAGACCAATCCGTCTGAGGGTCTAAATAGACCAGAGGACAACAACGAATGACCATGACCCGCGACGACAAACTCAAACACCTGAAGGACATCGCCAACGAGGCCATCCTCCTGCGAAAGAATGTTGTCGAGTCACTGTCCGAGTCGATCATCCAGACCGCGGACTTCATTTCCGGCGTCATCGGCTCCGGCGGCAAGCTGCTGATCGCCGGCAACGGTGGCTCCGCGGCCGATGCCGCCCACTGGGCAGGGGAGATGGTCGTGAGGCTGACCGCCGATCGATCCCGCCAGGCGCTCCCGGCAATGGCCCTCAATGTCGATCCCGTCATCATGACGGCCGCCGCCAACGATTTCGGATTCGAGCACATCTTTGCCCGCCAGATCGAGGCGCTCGGCCGCAAGGGGGATATGTTCATCGCCATCTCCACCAGCGGCAACTCCGTCAACCTCATCAATGCCGCTCGCACCGCCCGCGAAAAAGGCCTGCTCACTTGTGGTCTGCTGGGCAACAAAGGTGGACAACTGACCGCCGCAGTCGACCGTGCTATCGTCGTTCCCCATCCCTCCACCCAGCGCATACAGGAAGAACACGCCTTCATCATTCACACCCTGGTGGAACTGGTGGAGCAGGATCTCTTCAAATGAACACCGCGCGCCCGACATACCTGTCCCGGGCGTTGTTTGGCTTCTACTGGTTGTTCGTCGTCAGTTCCGCTTTCTCGATTGCCGTATCCCAGATAGCTCTCGGGGTGGCTGTCGTTCTGTTTGCGGTTCAGCTCGTCCGAACCAAACCCAATCTCATGATCAGCCCCCTGCGCCATATCTGGCTGCTCATGGTGCTGTATGTCGGCTGGATGGTGATAGCTTCCATACTCAACGATAACACCGCCACTTCGCTCGTCGAAATCCGCGAGGGCTGGCTGTTTCTCGCCGTACCGGTCGGCGTCTGTGTCATGCAGGACACCCACAATCGCCGACACATCCTGCAGGCCTTCATCATCGCCCTGATCGTCGCGGCCCTCTACGGCGTATTGCAGTACTTCACCGGTCTGTTTCTTTTCAAGACCCACGCCGCTGCAGAGATGCCCTTCGGCGGCTTTCGCGCCCAGGGAGGCTTCAGCCATGCTCTCACCTACGCCAATTATCTTGCCGTCGCCGCTGTCACCCTCCTGACCCTTGCGCTGCACCGGCAGTCCGACCTTCCACCCCTGTGGAGCACTCTCGCTGTCGTCGGCGGTCTGCTCGCCGTCATTGCAACCGTGCTCTCCTTCAGCCGGGGCCCCGTCATTGGTCTGATACTGTCTCTTGTCATCATCGCCGTGCTACTGCGCAACCGCAAAGCTCTTGCGGCTCTCGCGGTCGGCGGTCTGGTCTGTGCCGTGCTTATCTGGCAGGTACCCTCCATGGCCGATCGCTTCATCAACAGTGCCATCGTCGAGAGGGACGGTAACTACCAGCACAGCCGCCGATATATCTGGTCGCGCACCTTTGAAATCATCAGGCAGCACCCGGTGATCGGTGTCGGTCCGGCCAACTTCCGCGACCACTATCGCGCCACTATCCCTGAGGAATCGGTGCCGGAGTTCGTCGTACCCCACGCCCACAACGATCTGTTGCAGGTCACTGTCGAGGGTGGCCTGCCGGCCGCTGCCTTGTGGCTGGGGCTTTGGCTGGCCATTCTCACTGTTGCCTGGCGCGGCCGCAAACACCGCTCCACCAGCCGCTTGCCAGCCCCCGCATACAGCCTGGCCATGCTGCTGGGATCGCTCATGTTCCTGATGACCTCGGTGACCGAGGCAAGCTTCTTCGATGAAGAGGTGCGCCAACTGGCCATGTTCGTCTGGGCGATCGGTCTGGCCGACTGGTACAATTACCGGCAGCAACTGCCGGCCGTGTAGGGGTTCTTAGGACAACCATCGGCTCAAAACCGGCCCTCGGCGGGCTCATGATTTCACTTCCGCAGCGCGGTGATGACCGGTTTGCAGTGCGCGCCGACCGGCGTTGGTCGGCAGGGAGCAACGGGGGTAAAAAACGTTTGACAAAGTGACGATTATGGATATAATAGCACTCTACCTCGGGCGGATTGGCGCCTGAGGTCGTAGTTTGTTGTGTACTCCCCTGTAGCTCAGTCGGTAGAGCAGCTGACTGTTAATCAGCGGGCCGTTGGTTCGAGTCCAACCGGGGGAGCCAAAATCATAACCGCCAACTCTGGCGGTTTTTGTTTAACGCGAAACCCCGACAGGATGACCGGTCGGGGCTTTCTCGTTTCTGCTTAAGTCGTGCGGGGTTACGCTATCCGGTACATCTTCCCTGATTCTCCGTTCCGAAACGTTCCCTCCGGGGTAAGAAACAAACCGGACCGATTGCGTTCGATGCCCGCACATATCCTCTCCCAATTCTCCGTTTCTCCATTTCCAGATTCCCGCTGGTTAACAGGTCGATGGCCTTAGGCGCACCCGCCTCGACGGTTCTCGAACACTTCCGGTATGTATCTGTCGCATGCCGGATCAACAGTCGACCCGGCAAGACTTGGATAACCATACAGCGGGATGGTCGTGTACGTCCGCTGTAACGGAGGAATACGTGGATATCGATAGTCACCTGCCAACGGAACCCCACGAAGTCGCAACGGAGATCGCTTCGATCCTGGCCGGAGGTTGTTTCAGATATCTAAAGTCGAGACGCATATCGGTGTCGTCCGAGGACTCAGCGAACGCGGCCGATGTAGCGCAAGTCAAAGAATCTGAGCCGGTTACGGAGAATCGCCTTGATAGTTCGGACCGCCGAAGCCTTCATTCAGAGGCAACTTAACGCTTCGAAGAATGGAGGTTTGAGTATGAACACAGAGACTTTCAAGGAGGTCCAGGAATTAGGCAGGATGACTGTTGGGGAGCTAAGAGAGAAGTACCTCGACGTATTCGGTGAGGAGACACGATCCTACCACCGGGAGTACCTGCGCAAACGTATCGCCTGGCGACTGCAGTCCCTATCGGAAGGCGACCTATCCGAACGGGCACGTCGCCGAGCTGAAGAATTAGCCAATGACTCCGACCTGAGAATCCGCACTCCCCGCGATCCATACAAGTACGGATCAGCCGAGATGCGCAACCGGACCGTAGGCGGACGACTTAGCCCCTCCCGAGATTCCCGATTGCCATTACCGGGCACGCTCCTCGTGCGCGAGTTCAAGGATAAGACCGTTGTCGTCAAAGTCCTCGACGAGGGATTCGAGTACGAAGATCGTCGCTTCAAGTCGCTCAGTGCTATTGCGCGCGAGGTGACAGGGAACAGATGGAACGGTTTCGTTTTCTTTGGGCTCAATGGAAGCAAGGCACATGATAGCGGACGCCAGGCAGCCGAGAGGAGGGACGAACTCGAATGAGAACCGAAAGTCAGGCTTACTCACCGCCAGGAAGCATAAGCCCGGGCAACAATGGGACTGTCCGCTGCGCAATCTATACCCGTAAGTCCACAGACGAAGGGCTTGACCAGGAGTTCAACAGCCTCGACGCCCAGCGGGAATCGGCCGAATCGTTCATCAAGAGCCAGCAGCATGAAGGTTGGGTCTGTCAACCCGATGCTTACAATGACGGTGGTTTCACCGGCGGCAACATGGAACGCCCGGCGCTCAAGCGACTCATCTCCGACATCGAGAGAGGAGAGATCGATTGTGTAGTGGTCTACAAAGTGGATCGTCTAAGTCGCTCGCTCCTCGACTTCTCTCGGATCATGGGGCTTTTCGACAAGCACGGCGTGAGTTTCGTCTCGGTCACCCAGCAGTTCAACACGACCAGTTCCATGGGGCGGCTCACCCTGAACATCCTTCTGTCCTTCGCGCAGTTCGAGCGTGAGATTATTTCCGAGCGCACGCGTGACAAGATATCGGCAGCAAGACGGAAGGGCAAATGGACCGGTGGGATGCCGGTGTTGGGTTATGATGTTGATTCACGAGCTGGTCGACTAGTGATCAACCCTGAGGAAGCTGAACGGGTTCGTGCGATTTTCGACTTGTATCTCGAGCACGAAAGGCTGCTCACGGTGGTGCAGGAGCTCAATCGACGTGATTGGCGCACGAAGCACTGGATTACCAAGAAAGGACATGAGCGTGGAGGCAAGCCGTTCACCAAGAATGGCCTCTTCCGTCTGCTCACAAATGTCGTCTATACCGGAAAGGTAAGATACAAGGATTCGGTTTATCCCGGAGAACACGAACAGATCATCAGCGAGGACCGGTGGCAACAAGCCCGGGACCTGTTGCGGAAGAACGCTCGCAGCGGCGGGGCGGAAATGCCCAGCAAGCACGGAGCAATTCTGAGAGGGCTGCTCTATTGCATCCCCTGTGGTACCGCCATGATGCACACCTACACCGCCAAGGGAAGCCGACGCTACCGCTATTACGTCTGCCTCAATGCCCAGCAGCGAGGGTGGTCGGCATGCCCCACCAAATCTATCAACGCCCACGACATCGAGTCATTCATCGTTGAGCATATTCATGGGATCGGCTCAAACCAGGAGATTATCGCAGAGACGGTGAAGCGGGTCCGGGCAAAGACGGAAAACCGTCTGGCAGACCTGAACCGAGAACGACTCATCCAGAAGAAACAACTTAGGCGTCTACATCTAAGGTTGCGGAAGCTCATCGGGGAACCAGCAAGCATTTCAGTCGATAGCCCCAAAATCGATCAACTGGCTGATCTCCAGGACCAGATTCGTAGCGCCGAACAGCGTATGACCGAGATCGAAGAGGAGATCATCACACTGCAGAGGGAAGCGGTAGACGAAGACGACATAGCACGGTCCCTGTCGGCCTTCAAGCCAATTTGGGAATCACTGAACTCTCGGGAGCAATCTCGGATCATCAAGCTTCTTATCGAACGGATCGGGTATGACGGCAGAGATGGTAGTGTGAAGGTAACTTTCCGGTCGCTCGGCATCAAGGCACTTTGCGAAAGAAAAGACCAATCTAACGTGGCGGAATCACGATGAAACATAATGACCTGACAGAAGATGATTCTGGTTCCAGCGCCTTGGAAGTGACTTGGACCTTCCGACCCAAGAGGGGGAACCAGTCCAGGGTGAAACGCATATTGGAGCCTGATTCTGAAAGGCGGAACGTCGAGGCTGGCAATGTGCCGCGCCTCTCACGATTGATGGCACTGGCGATTCGGTTCGCGGGCCTAATCCGAACCAACGAGGTAAGTGACTATGCCGACCTCGCTCGCTTGGGTTACGTGACGCGCGCTCGCATCACACAGATCATGAGCCTCTTGAATCTCGCTCCGGACATCCAAGAGCAAATCCTGTTTCTTCCCCGCACTACCACAGGCCGTGATCCGATTAAGGAAAGAGATGTCCGCCCCATCGCCGCCGTCCCCCACTGGCACCGCCAGCGCAAGATGTGGGAAAAGCTGGTCAGAGACCTGACGAGTTGAAGGTGACGATCTCGTTTTCGAGTCTTTGTTCAGCGACCTTTCCCCATCCGCTAGCAGCCTTGTTCTCTCCGCGCATTCTGTAAGATCAATATCTCTGGTTTGATATACATTTTTCTATTGCCCTGATATCTATCAGGGCTTATAATAATCTCTTGTGTAGATTGGCCGCGGCATGCGCCTACGGTAGACCGTGGTTCGATCTGCTAGTGGAGAATGAAAATGTCGTTTAGAAGTTCAGCGTCATTCGGCAAACGCCAAGAGTTCGTTGCTATCGCAGAGTTACTGCGTCGTGGTTTTGACGTTTACCTCACACTGGTGGATGACCAGCAGATTGATTGCGTAGTTCGCAAGGAAGTGGATGGCAATCCGGTATACCTGGATATCCAGATCAAGGCGCGTTCGAAAGACTGCAATCCAAGAAATGCGGGAACGTTCGCTGCCATGGAAGTCCGCAACCCGAGGTTGAACTTTTTCTTCATCTTCTATTCAGAGCAAGCTGATCACTACTGGGTCGTCCCCTCACTCAATCTGGTCGAGGAGGCAAATATGAACAAGACTGGGAAAAACGCGGGGAAGTATCGAATAATGTTCACCAATGTCAGCCGGAAAACGGGGCAGGTTACACCTCGGCCTCGCTTTGAAAAGTACCAGGACAATTTCAACCTTCTAAGGGATTACGAAGGGTGACTCGCATGATTCGCAGACCCAGGGGCAGACGCCCCACACAGGAGATAACTGGCCCCCAGCGCCGGACATTGCAGAGACTCCAACGGTTCATTGAACAAAGAGGATTCCCCCCAACGATCCAGGAACTTGCGGACATCCTTGGGATATCGCACGCAAGCGCCCACGACCAAGTGAACCAGCTAGTGCGGAAAGGTTATCTAAGGCGGGAACCACGTAAGGCGCGGGGGCTTGCTGTCATCTGCGAACCAGAAGATGAAACGTCTAACTTACTGTCGGTGCCAGTTGTCGGCCAAGTGGCAGCAGGGCAGCCCTTATTCGCCGAGGAGAACATTGTCGGCGAGATCTTCGTCGAAGACAGGATCGCAAGGTCGGGGCGTTGTTTTGCCCTGGAAATAGCTGGTGACAGTATGGTTGGCGCTGGCATAAACAACCAGGACTTCGTAGTGGTCCGTCAGCAGCCAGTTGCTGAGAGCGGGGATATCGTGGTGGCCTTGCTTGGCGACGAGGCAACAGTAAAACGGCTCTACATCCGTGACGAGATCATTGAACTTAGGCCGGAAAATCCGAAACTTCGACCGATCTCTGTCGGGCCCGAAAACGAGCTGCGAATTCTCGGGAAAGTCGTCGCCGTAAGAAATCCAAGGGGAAGGTAATAGAGAATGGGGAAGCTCAAGCATCGTACGTTCAATGCGGATAGATTCCTAGACAAGTTCCAGGGACAAGAAGACATTCTTCGCAGTTTTGTAAGCCTCTGGGATGGTCGACTGGGGCTTGACGTAGCATCGCTTGATGTTCCCCTCTTCAAAGATTTCCTCGTCAACGGAGACGGCGATGGCAAGGATGACTTGTTGGAGGGGCTCTATCAGGCTTACGATCTCTGCACAGAAAGAGGCCACGAGGATTTAGTCGCGGCATGCAGTGACTACGGATACAAGCCTGACGGTAATGGAGAACTACCTGTCGAATGCCTGAGCTTGAAAGTAAGGACGGAGAACGACGATGCATTCACGTTGGCTTATGATCGACACACTCTCTGGCGGGCAGAACGATTCACCATCTTTCGTGGCAAGTCAGCGGCGGCGATTATTGATATCAACGATGCTTCCACGGCTTTTCAAGCCAAACTCGCGGAGGCTTTCAAAGACCACAAGAACAGCGACCGTGTTCTCATCCGGCACTATCAGGAGGGTGCGTACACTAACTTCATCATATACCACGAGAAGCGCACCAAGGCGGAGCTGATTTTCAAAGGAACCCGCACGAGGCTGAAAGTGTCGCCGACCATCCTGCGTCCAGCGCAGCAAGACTTCATCAGCTATAACAATCATACCGGGCAGGTAGAAATCGAAGCCAGCTTTGAGAAGGAGGAGACCATGCTGCGCAAGGTGTTTGCGGAGTGTTGCCTCAGGGACAGTGACTTCTTCGACTCACCTGGATCGGCGGATCGGCTCAATCTCGCCAGGATAGCGGAGGAAGACTTCGATATGCCGGTTGACGAGGATCACTCAGCCTTCCTCGCAGAGCTTCATTTCAGCCTGAAACAAGTGCACGGTCCCTCCTTTATGGTTCGGTCGAAGAACGTGCTGGAGACTCTAGACAAGAACTATCTCCGCAAGCGCTTGGCAGGCGGTACAATCCGGCGAGTCGTGTTCAAGATTATGTTCCCGGACGATCAGCGAGGAAAACGCATCGAACTTTCCGGCACCAACAAGATCAAGTTCAAGCGGGCCACGCATGCCGAAGATGTATTCCGCTATCTGAGAAACTGGGGGATCGTCATTGACTGAAACGCTCCTCCACTTTGTGCTCCTGCGCCTCGACCAAGTCGAGTGTCCCGTCTTCCTTCACAGGGAACTGGAGCGGTTCACTGAAAAGGAACTCAGGGTTCTTCGTGCAGAGGGAATCCTGCGGGAAACATCCAGACCCACGGAAATTCCGCGCCCAAAGCATCTGCCTACTGGGGATAACCTAGTTGTCCGGCAGACCTCTAGAGGCATGTTCGGGGTTGCGGATGAGGACGACTATTTCGATCCGATACCACTCACCGAGGACGACGTTCGGCAGTACGAAATCTCCCTGCCAAAGCTCGCTGCGGTGATCCGTCGTGAGAATGGTATCAGCGGAAGCGGCTTTGAGAATCACGACGGTTTGATTCCGTTGGGCCAAAAGCTAGTCGATGGCATCGGAAGCCTGAATGTTTACTTCTCGATTATGAACGCAGACGAAATGGATTTCCTCTCTAAGTGCCAACGTCTGGAACGATCCCCAAACGCCCAAAAGGTTGTTGTGCTGACGACCCGGGGCATTGCGCTCTCGCCCGAAGGGCGGAGGATACTGGATGCGTCGGGAATCATTGTTGCCGCCATGGATAGTGACCTCGACCAAGGGACTTTCTCGATGAATTGGACTGGCATCGTGGGCGGCGCTAGGTCCCTACTGGCCGAGGAATATCCGAAAGACCGGCGAGTATTCCAGAAGCAGGGAAAGACCTGGCTTGTCGTCTATGATGGCGTCCCGAAAAGCGTCGGGGATTCCGTGGGCATGACCTACATCTGCCGACTTCTTCAAAGCGGTGGCCAAGACGTTCACGCCGCAGCGCTGAGGGACGTAGGTATCGGCAAGGACAACACTATAGTTCTCGGCTCTGCTGGCGAAGTCGTCGACGACCAAGCGCGCCGGGAATACAGCAAGCGAATCTCCGAGATTGACGAAGAACTACCCGAAGCGGAAACCAACAACGATTTCGAACGTAAAGCCCGCCTCATAGAGGAGCGGGATATCATCCTATCTGAACTCGGTCGTGCGCACAGTCTTGGTGGCAGGACCCGAGAAGCATCAAGCGACCGAGAACGACATCGCCAAGCGGTTTCTATTGCCATCCACCGAGCCTTGAAAGCCATCAAGAAAGAGCACCAGCCTCTTTGGCAGCATCTGAATAACGCTTTGAAGATCGGGGAGTTCTTGTCCTACCAACCCGATCAACCCACATCCTGGACCACATAGTTATTTGATTTTTCTTTCCGCGACACCTCCTGTCGCGCCCGCGACGCCGGTTGTCACGCCTTCAACATGAAGGCTTGGTCCGGCGACCGATCAATTCAGGCAACAACGCTCACAGGGCGCTGAAGCAACCCCCGAGAGAGCCTTTCGCCGGGCCAACCTCTCGGGGGTTTCTCTTTGCCCTGATGAGACAGACCGGAGGTGTGACATGACGGATGTAGCGACAAAGGCAACCCTGACTCCTGCCAGGAGACGCCTGATCGAGCTGATGCAGGAGATCAGTTTCGGACGGATAGAGAACCTAGCCGTGAAGGATGGCGAGCCGGATTTCGATTCGCCCCCGCAGGTGGTTCGCGAGATCAAATTTGGTGGAGAGAACGGCCCCAGACAAGAAATGTCGGTCGAAGACTTCGCCTTGAAATCCCAGGTGATCGAGTTCTTTGCGCAACTCGACTGCTTGGGTAACGGAACGGTGAAGAGTCTGGAAATCAAACATGGACTCCCCTTCCGCATAATACTGGAAGAGACGGTTCGGGTGTAGTTCCCGGACCATCAGATAAAGTCACCAGACAACTAACCGGCCACGAAGTGGAGGCGTTGTGGGTGCCGCTGACGCGGTGAGCCTGCAACGCCTCTTCTCATAGTGGTCACTGCTTCCATCGGCACCCACACCCCCTCGGCCACGAGGAGGTCCAAATGGGTTTCGATAATCACCCCGAAGCAGTCGACGAGTATGCCGTTCAACTCATCAAGTTCAAGGCAAGACAATTGGTCGGACGGGTCGGATTCACCGAGTCCGACCGCGAAGACCTGGAGCAGGAAATGTTGCTGGACCTGCTCCGACGACTCCCGAAATACAATCCCAAACGTGCACAGCGCAATACCTTCATCGCCCGGGTGGTAGAGCACAAGATCGCCACCATAATCGAATCACAGAAAGCCGCCATGCGAGATTACCGCCTCTGCCGGTGTTCCCTGAACGACCGGTTCGAGGACGAAGAAGGCGGCTCCGTGGAGCGCATGGAGACTATCGACCAGGAAGACTACCTGCGCCGTACTGGCAAGTCCTCACGACCCACGTGGGAGTTGCGCGATCTTTCCCTCGATGTACAGAAGGCTATCGAGAAACTGCCACCCGAACTTCGAGAACTTTGCGAGCGCTTAGATACCGATACCGTCACCGAAGTCTCCCGCGACACCGGAATTCCGCGGGGCACGATCTACGAATCCATCAAGAAGCTGCGCGCGTTCTTCGAGGACGCCGGACTGAAGGACTACCTCTGACCGTCCGACGGTCCAGGGTCGCTTCCGGTAGGTATTGACCGGGTCGGATACACGAAAGGCATCCGAAAGGTCGCCGAAAGTACCCGGCCCGGGCGCGCCCTCCAATGGACCGCACTGAACGGAATGGAGGAATAGATCATGAACCGAGAACTCTACCGATACAACTTCGATTCCAAGGTCCCGATCCAGGATGTCGAAGAGTCCCTACTCCTGGCTGTGCTTGCCGCCGAGAGCCTGCACGGCCGCGCCCTGGTACGACTCGATGCGTCTTTCTGCCTGGACTCGAAAAAGCGTTCCTGCGTGGTGGATGCGGCGACCGATGTCGGACGTGCCATCGCCAGGATTTTTACCGGGTTCCTTTCCCGCGAGTTCGGTGAAGAGGCGTTCAAGGTCGAACGGGTGGGACACGCGCATCCGGTCTCCCCTGAGCTGAAAGCCACGGGGGCCGCGTGATGGGTGTGACCACGACCACCACCTACTCCATGTGGAGCCTGTTCCGCAACTGCCGCAAGGCGTGCGAATGGCGTTACATCCACGAGTTGGTCCCCCTGGAGCAGGATCACAACCTGGCGTTCGGGACGGTGATCCATCAATGCCTGGAGGTCTGGCACGGCACCGGAAATCTGGAAGCGGTCCTCGACAATATCGACCGGACCTACCCGAATCGGAATCAGGACGACGCCCAGAAACGCGATTGGCACCTGGCTGTCGCCATGATGAAGGGCTATGCGTCGTGCTACCCGACAGAGGAATTCGATGTCGTATCCCTTGAGAGAACCTTCGACGGGAAGATCATCAACCCGGCCACGGGGGCATCATCAAGGAGCTTCGTGCTGGCCGGGCGCGTGGATGGAATCGTCCGCACCGGTGACGAGCATTACCTGCTCGAACACAAGACCGCCTCTCAGCTAGACGCGGATTACCTGGAACGATTGTGGACCGATTTCCAGATCGTGCTGTATTCCCGCTACGTCGAGCAGGCGCTCGGCATCCGCATCGCCGGGGTGCTTTACAACATCCTGGTCAAAGCGCGCCTTCAACAAGGCCGCGGCGAGACCGAGGCCGAGTACCAAGCCCGCTGTGCGGCGTTGATCGCGAAATCGAAGACCGGGAAGACCAGCGCCAAACGCCAACTCCCGGAAAGCGATGACGCTTTCCAGGAACGGCTGGCCGCCAAGTACGCCGAACCGGGCATGTTCCACCGGGAGATGCTCTACATCTCGCGCGACCGCTTCGAGACGCTGCAGGCCGAGCTGTGGGAGCTGACCCAGGCGTTTCTCGACGCCCGACGGCGCGGCATTTTCTACCAGAACACTGCCTTCTGTTTCCACTATCGGCGACCCTGCGCGTATTTCCCGCTCTGCCGTTCCGACGGCAGTCCCAACGTCATCGACAACCTTTACCGCAAAGTCCCCCCGCATGAAGAGCTGCGGGACGAAGCCTCCGTGAATGAGACTCCGGCGTTTTGAGGACAAGAAAAGGAGAAGACACATGCTACCGACCAAGACAACACCGCAGAAACAGAACCTGGCCGATCTGACCGTGCTTGTGTACGGGCGCAGCAAGATCGGCAAATCGACCTGGTGCTCGCATTCCGATGGGGCCCTGTTCCTGGCCACCGAGCCGGGGCTGAACGCCTTGGATGTGTACCAAGTTCCCATCCGTTCATGGGACGAATTGCTCGCCGCATGCAATGAGATCGCCGAGGGCAAGCATCCATTCAAGACAGTCATCGTCGACACGATTGACAACGCCTACCGAATGTGTGGCGACTATATCTGCGCCAAGTTCAAAATCGAGCACGAATCCGACCTCGGCTACGGCAAGGGCTGGGCACTGATCAACAACGAGTTGCATCGTGTCCTGACCAAGCTGGCGTTCCTTCCATACGGACTATTCCTCGTTTCCCATTCGGTGGAGAAAGAGATCGAGACACGCACCGGGAAATTCACACGGATCGTTCCGACTCTGCCCGACAAAGCCCGCAAGATCGTGCTGGGGATGGTCGACCTCATCCTCTACTGCGACCTCGAGGCGGTAGCCGACGAGGAGGGAAAGACCTCCTATCGCCGCGTCATGCGCACCAAGCCAAGTCCGCACTACGAGGCAGGTGATCGGACGGGCCGTCTGCCCGAAACCATTGACCTCGACTTTTCCAAGTTCACTGACGCGTTCAACAGGCCGGCCGCCGCACCCAAGGCGGGTGCCTCTCGGTCGACCTCGGCACCGGGGGATACGCGGGACAAGAAGCCCGTTCCCACCGGTAAATAACCCATAGATAGAGGATACAACCATGCAGAACGAAGATTACGGACACAACGACCAGGCCCTCAGCTCGGAGGACCTCGACCTTGCACAGTTCGACGATGATTTCGCGCAGGCCGAAGTCGAAGACCGGGAGTTCGAACCGATTCCCGACGGCAAATACCAGGTGAACGTCGAGCGGGTGGAGCTGACCCGCGCGCAGACATCGGGCAACCCCATGCTCAAATGGACGCTTCGAGTGATCGCGCCGCAGTTTCGCGGAAGGCTCCTTTGGCGCAACAACGTGATAGCGACCCGCGAGAACATCAAGTGGCTCAAGACAGATCTGCATACCTGCGGACTTGATCTCGAAAGGCTCTCCGAGCTTCCCAACAGCCTGGACAAGCTACTCAACGTCAAGATAGAGGTCACCAAGCGTACCCGGGGCGAAAACGAAAACGTCTACTTCAACCGGCGCATCGTGCTCGAAGACGGCGGGGACGAATACGATACGGCGGCCAAGGACGCCCTCCAGCCGTTTTAGCCGATTATGCAGGATTCAGCACCGCAGACGGGCGAGGACCGCGTTACCATTGTCGTCGACACGCGGGAACAGGAACCCTACGCATTCAATCCTAAGCATGTGATTGTTTCTCGCAAGGCACTCCCTGCCGGGGATTACTCCATCGACGGCCGTGAGGACTCGGTGGCGGTGGAGCGCAAGACTATCGAGGACTTCGTCTCCACCGTCATCCGTTCTCGGAAACGGTTCAAGAGGGAACTTCAGTGTCTTGCAGGATATGAATCAGCGTGCATCGTGGTTGAGGCCGGCCTTAGCGACATCCTCGGCGGTCGCTACCGTTCCGGAGCACATCCCAACGCCGTTCTCGGAAGTGTCCTTTCCATTATCGTCGACTTCGGCGTCCCGGTCTTCTTCTGCTCGGACCGGCAGGCCGCCTGCCGCTTCGTCGAGGGCTATTTGATGAGATGTGAGCGAAAGAAAGTGAGAAGAAAACGATTTAACTGACCCGCTGCGAGCCGAAGGAGAGGAGTCGGATCGAATGATATGTTATGCGTCGTTGTCACTCAACCTGATCGAATTTAAACTGATATGAATAGCGCTTCAATTCCAGATTCGGCACCGCACGCGCAGCGAGAACCACTCGCTCATCGAAGTCGCCCGCAACAATGATTCCTCGTACGGGCATACTTTTCTCGGCAGCGACCGTCGTCATGTAAGCCAGCACTTGTGCTATTACCCGCGTGTCAGCTCGACCGGCCTTCAACTCAACAACAACAGTGGTGCCCTGAGCATCCTTGGCAAGTATGTCGACGCGGCCAGCGCCTGTCGAGAATTCGGTTCCGCCGTCGATCATGGACAATCCAGGATCGAGCTGCCCAATGTCTGCCCGAAGAGCGAGTTGGAGGTCCTTCTCCAGACCAAACTGTAGTTCGGCCGACTCTTCGAGTGCTTCAGAGGCCTCCGGCGAATCTTCGATATCGGCCTCCTCTACAAGCTCGTCAGAGTAAGCCGTTTGGCCTTGGGCGTCTGGTTTGATGATGAGGACCTCATTAGGAGCGAATTCAAGCTTCCATCCGAGCTTTTTCAGCCCGCCTCTGAGAGCGTGAGAAGTGTTTTCGCTCGGATGCAGGCCCGGCGGGTTTTCGCTCGGGTTATCTCTCAACCATCTCTTTAATGGGTGCTTAGACGGCTGTCCGTTCTCGTCTGCAACTACGACAAAGTGTGAGCGAACCATTATTCAACCTCGATCTTAGGCTCGTGCATGAGGGCCATTACAGTGTTTATATGGTCTATTGATAACGCCCATGGACTTCGAAACGATGTTGTAATACTGCATCTCTTGAATCGCCACGTGCCTAGGCAACGCAGCGGACCGTCCGCTGCAAGCGATTGTTATGTGGCCGACTCGCGTCGCTGATAGTAGATGTTCTTAGTCTTGTTCTCCCGAATTCGTCGCCTCATCTTCAGGAGCCGTCTCTCCCAGATCCTCTTCAGCAGTCGGGATAGCACCGTCTGGCAAAGCGAGAATCGCTGATGCCTCCCCTTCAGGCAATTGTTCAACTGACCGGAGCTTTCGTTCGAGTGCGCGGCTACGCACACCGGTTTGCTCAATCGTGCGGCTTGCGGTGTTGAGTTGCTTTCCTACCTTGTCGAGCACATCACCAAACTTTGCGAACTCGGTCTTGACCGCCCCCAAGACGCGCCATACCTCCGAAGCACGCTGCTCGATGGCGAGCGTTTGGAATCCCATTCGAAGGCTACTCAGGATCGCGAGCAACGTAGTGGGCCCCGCGAGGACAACACGAAAGCGCTGCTGGAGATCATCTACCAAGGCAGGTTGTCGCAACACCTCTGCATACAGACCCTCCGTTGCGAGAAACATAATGCCGAAATCGGTTGTACTGGGTGGATTCACGTACTTGTCGTGAATGTCCATTGCGGCACTTCGAACCGTTCGGGCGAGAGCATCCGCGGCTGTCTGAACGGCGATCGGGTCGGCCTTCTCCGCAGCCTCCTGCAAACGCAGGTAGTCCTCCTGAGGAAATTTCGAGTCGATTGGAAGCCAGATATGGCTCCCAGGCTCATCCTTTGGACCCGGCAATCGAACGGCATACTCTACCCTCTCCGAGGAGTCTGCCTTTACGCAGACGTTCCTCTCATATTGATCGAGAGTAAGGACTTGCTCAAGCAGTGCACCGAGTTGAACTTCGGCCCACGTACCGCGTGCTTTCACATTGGTCAGAACTCGCTTTAGGTCACCAACTCCGGTGGCCAGAGTCTGCATCTCTCCCAGCCCCTTGTGGACGGCCTCTAGCCTGTCGCTCACGAGCTTGAACGACTCACCAAGCCGTTTCTCAAGCGTGTCATGCAGCTTCTCGTCAACAGTCTTGCGCATCTCGTCGAGCTTCTTCTCATTGCCCTCCTGAAGTTCCTTGACGCGGGAGTCGAAGGTGGTCCGGATGCGGTCCAGCGCGGTCTGGTTGGACTCGGCGAGCTGCTTCAGCTGCTTGGTCATGCCCTCAAGTTCGACCTGCTGGGGCTTGGCTACCGCTTCCAGAGTCTTGGAAATCGTGTCCGTACTAGACTTCAGGCTGCCCGAAACTTCCTCGCGCAGTTCCTTCCCCGCAGCTCGAGCTTCCTCTCGGCCCGCACGGAGTTCGTCGCGCACCTCTTTGCCGGCACCCTGATAACCCCGCCAAGAGCGAAGGAGCGAAGCAATCGCTAGGAGCGCTGTTACTACGGTGACGACCAGGATGATCCACAGCAGCGTCTCACTCATCGTTCGCTCCGGGCCACATAAGAATGTTTATATGGTTTCTGTATAACACACCTTCGTTTTTCGACTACAAATCGTCTACAGACTCATACCGCCCACATAGTGCTTTCATCACATTCTCTCAGAACAATATAGCTTCTCGAACCCCTCAAAGTCAAAACCAATTCCGATTCCGCCAACTGACCCGCCTCCCGACAGTCCGCAGTTTACTCCGGTAAGTGAACACTGAGAGATTGGCGCGGGGTCGCGCTGTGCGCTGTGGCTCGCTGAGAGGTGGTTATTTGAAACAGGCACAAACGACAATTCGAGGGCGGATCGATACGGTCTTCTATGCAGGCCCCCGGTTCTCAGCGGGTCGATTGGTGACACCGTCCGGGGACAAGATTCAATTCGCCGGAAAGCTGTATGCCCGCGAGCACGAGCAAGTCGTACTTTGCGGTAGCTGGATAACACATCCCAAGTATGGCCGCCAGTTCGAGGTCGAAACCATGGAGTATGATCTCGATCTGGACACCGAAGGGCTCGCTAACTATCTGGCCAATCACCCGGATATAAAGGGCATCGGACCGGTCAAGGCGCGGTTGATCGCAGAACGTTTCGGAGCCGATTTCGACAGGGTGATCGTTGAAGAACCGGAAGCGGTCGCCGAGATAGCAAAAGTCCCCCTGGCGGTTGTCGAAAGGCTGCGCGACGAGTGGTGCAGAACCAGGACAACCAACAAGGCAATCACATGGCTGGCCGCGTTCGGGCTCACCCATCACCTGGTGACGACCCTAATCAAGAAATTCGGTAATGACGCGCTGGCGCTGCTCAAGACCGACCCGTACATCATCGTTCGCGAGGTGCGCGGTCTCGGATTCAAACGCGTCGACAAGATTGCCCGCAAGATGGGAACGGCCAAAGATGACCCGGCCCGTATCCGCGCTGGAATCCTCCACTGCGTGTCGACGGCGCTGGAGCAAGGCGATTGCTGGATCGAGTATGAGGAACTGATCGACCAGGCCAACACGCTGCTTGTCATGGATGTCCTCGACAGCCGCGACCGGATCGAAGAAGCACTAAGTAAGCTCATTGATGATAACACTCTCTCTTGCTCCGCACACGGCGGACGGTTCCTCGTCGCCCGACCGGATATCCGCAAGATGGAGGAGGACTTGGCGGCGCTGTTTCAGCACGCTACTCGCCCCAATCCTCATTTCAGTAGCGCTGATAATCTTGAATCCCTCGTGCAGCAGATTGCTCCTGAACTCAATGACGGTCAGCGGGAAGCCGCGCTCATCACTCTGCGGCATTCCGTCTCTCTCGTTTCCGGCGGGGCGGGAAGCGGTAAGACATTCACGATCTCGGCGATTACAGGCATCTACGCGGAGCGCGGTCTGCGTGTCGTTCTCGCCGCGCCAACCGGCAAGGCAGCCAAACGCCTCGAAGAAGTCGTCGGACACTCTGCGAGCACGATTCATCGGTTGCTCGGTTTCAACGGCAAGGACTACGGTCGCGGTCCGGACAATCCCATCGACGCCGACGTGATCATTGTCGATGAGGTCTCTATGGTGGACGTGCCGTTGGCCTGGCGTCTGTTTCAGGCGATCAACCATGAGACGACTGCCGTTGTCCTGGTTGGCGATCATAACCAGCTTCCTCCTATAGGTCCCGGCAACCTGCTACGAGATCTCGTCCAGTCGCGAGGGGTGCCGGCGGTCATCCTCGATAAGGTTGTCAGACAGGCAGGCGTGCTCAAGGAAAACAGCATCGCGATTCTGAACGGCGAGGTACGCAAGACCAGCGAGCCGGATGGCCCCGGCCGCCGTGCGTGGTACCTGGTGGATCAGTTTACCGACCAATGGGACGCCCAACGTTTCCTTCTCGAGTTGTTCGAGAACGTGCTCGACAAACGGCTCGGTTTTAACCTGGTGTCGGATGTTCAGGTATTGACACCGACCCATAAGGGGCCTCTCGGCACGCGCGACCTGAACCGGAGGTTACAGCGTCTGATCCAACAGAAGCTGTGGGGCGTGGAGGTTCCGGTTGTCCCGCCCGGTCGCAGGCCGAAGCTGCTCCCCCAGGACAAGGTCATCCAGACCCGGAACAACTACGAATTAGGGGTGATGAACGGCGCTGTGGGTGTTGTTACTAATGTCGCGCGGGACGGTTCGCTCATTATCGAGTTCGACGGAATGCCGGTAGAGATCGAAGCCGGGTCGCCAAACATGCAGGATATCCAGCTTGCCTACGCCCTCACCATTCACAAGGCACAAGGCTCCGAGTTTCCATGCGCCGTGGTGGTGGTCCACAAATCCCATTCCTTCATGCACCACCGGAACCTGTTCTACACAGGTGTCACCCGGGCAAAGGAGACGGCAGTCATTATCGGTGACCGCTGGGGAATCGCAAACTGCGCAAAGAAGCGGAGACAGGATGAGCGAAAGACGTTTCTCTCGCTGCTGCTTGCTCAATGACAAGAAAACGTCCGTTGTAGCCTATCGGATTGGTGAAGGATTCCAAATACAACTGCACGGGAAGGCATCGCGACGTTGAAAGGCGAACGACTGAGTTCACCTGCTGCTATGGAGCGCGGCGGAATAGCCATTCCAGCTAATGCGGTTGTTAGGTCATTTCCTCTAAGAGCCTGATCCGATTGTTCTTGGCTTTGTATTTTTCTATCATACCCTGTTCTTCCAGAGTATTTAGGCAACGCATTACTCGACGCTCGAAGACCTTGCGAGGATATCCACGCGTCAGAACACCCACTTCTTTGAGAACACGAGAGGCTAAAGAATGGATAGTACAAGACTGGTTTGGGCATTTGGACAACACATTGACGATAGCATTCTTGATCTCCGTTGTGGACACTTCTTCCGCACGCCGACCAGATAAAGCGGGAGAGTCGCATCTATCTCCGGGTGTTTCATCATCATCGATGGGATTCTCATCTTCTTCCATTTCATCATTATCAGACTCCTCAAAACTCTGCCCATCCTCAGTTTCGGGTTCAGCCTCGAAGACATCAATGCTCGAATCACCAAAGCATGAACGGGGGAAAACGCCCCTTTCTTCTAGCATTGACCAGAGCTGTTGAAGTGCAGAGTTATTATCTGCGTAGTATGCCGCTTCTCTCACTCGAAAGAACTCCCAACCGCAACGTTCCAATTGTCGCTGGCGCTGCATGTCTTCTTCGTAACGGTCGGGTCCATGCCACTTGTCACCATCACATTCGACCGCCAACCTCGCCCGGCCACCTTCAACAACCAGATCGATTCGCTTTCCTGCAACTTCGTGTTGGGCAAGCACAGTGAAATCTCTGCGAAGAAGTTCCAAGGCAACGTCAACCTCGAACCAGCTGTCGAATGGCGCGGGAGGCTTCACAACGCGCCGGTTGTCCTGAGCCGCCCGGCGCTCCAGTTCATCCCTGTCAATTCCGGCAATCTGTTGTGGCTTTGTGTTCTCGAAGAACTCGAGCAACCTTCGCCGCAAATCATGTGTGCTGAGTTCATCGCAAGTGACAGAATGGAAAAGAACCATGTGATCTCTAGCGCGGCTGGCCGCGACATTAAATCGTCGCTCATCCGACGCCTTTGTGAAAGGGCCGATCCTCTCATTGCTTGCTGCGACAAGCGACAGCAGCATGACGTCGCGCTCATCACCCTGGAAGCCGTAAGGATTGCCACAGACCAGACGCCGGCGTTCCATTTCCTCGGCTCCTAGGCGTTCGAGTAATTGATTTTCGATCAACTGCGCTTGTGCCTCGCCTTGAAGCACCACCACGCCCATAGTCCTGCCATCGTACCGGCAATCGTCGCAAATCTCCGCGATCCTTTCGACAATGGCTTCGGCTTCCGGTCGGTTAATCGTCCGATTGTTTGAACCTTCGCGATACCCGCCGCTCAAGAAGACATGCTCAAGCGGCGGCAGCCGGTTCGGGCCATACTGCCTCAAGGGAATCAGCGGTGTATCCGAATAGCAAAGATCGTTACTGAAACGGATTATCTCCGGCATGCAACGGAAGTGCTCGCGTAGCGTGATACGCCGCGTTCCATACCGGAGTTTCCCGTGATCGAACAGGCTACTCTCAATATCGAACGATGACTTGAAGTGAAAATCGTGAAGGAACTCTTCCATTAGGCGATGTACAGCATCGCGAGGTAAACCTACCGCATCGGGGCTAATCTGCTTGTCATCACCAACAATCAGTATCTTCTTGCCCAGATAGAACAGTGGAAGTGCTTCGACGCCGCACTGAGAAGCTTCGTCAACGATAATTATGTCGAATATGCCTGGTGCGGGATATACCGTGTCCCATACGCGGTGTAGCGGCATCACCCACGCCGGAACCGCCTCGCGGCATTCATTGAGATGCCCTTGAGCCTCGCGCCGATGGCGCGGCGCATGCTTCCCCGTCCCCTTGCCAAGCCGCCGCATGGACAGCTGCCAAGCTTCCATGTGTCGGCGATGGTCTTCTTTGAGCCGCGAGAAACAGAACGACCAGGCATGAAGCGAGGCAAGTTTCGCGATAATGCCGTTTATCTCGTCCTCTATCTGCTTGGCTCGTTTAGCGAGCGCCGGAACGTCTTCCTGCTGGATGTAATCCTCGATCCAGTACCGCGCCTGCGCCCAATGCCAAGCATCGCTCAGGCGCAGGACTCGCTCCTCCCAATATGCCTCATCGCAGGTTTGTTCCAGTGAATTCGTGAACCGCGGCAGTAAACGTCGCAATTTCGAGATATCTTCGTCCACCTCCTGAAGGCGCTGACGCTGTTTTTCCAAACCCTGGATTGAATTAACGCACTGCATGAACTTTTCCAAGTTGCGGCTGCGAATAGATATCAGCAAATCGTTTGTCACCGGATGTGCGTTACCCTTGGCGGCAATGATAGAAATCGGAGTCTCAATACTTTGGATTTCCTCGGTAGCAAGCCGCTTGGAGATGCGGGCCAATGCGAGATGGCACGAGGAGACAATCCTTTCGATTTGAGATTCATCGGCCCATACTGGCTCGCTTACGCCTGAGTGTTTGCTTATCGCTTCCCGGCACTTGGCAATGAGTTCTTCAAGGGTCAAGGTATTTTCGAGCGCATCGCGCAACGACTTCAGGCCGGTCAATTGTAGAGCATACGGCCCTTCAACTGTTTCACTCCGGCCCTTCCAGAAACCCCATGCCCTTTCGCATTCAATGCGAACGTGCAAGGCGTCAGCAATACTTGAGAAATGTTCGATTGTGGAGCATGGGCGTCCGCCAATCTTCACAGTCTTGATAAAACATAACCGTTCTTTCACAGGCTTAGGCCGAAACAACCACCAACCCAGTTTCCCACCATTCTCCATGTGCTCTTTCAATCTGCAGGCATCTTCATACAACGATCTGATTTCGGGACTATCCGGAAGTTCGATTCGGGTTTCATCGGCTGTCGCAACGAGTTCTCCAATTGAAGCAATTACGTCTTTCGTAACACGCAGCAGTTCATGCCACAGGGATGAGTTGCCGCCAAGAACATCGCACAAGGCATCCTTCATCCATGTATGCGGCATTGCGAGAAGCCTTTTGCGGGTGTTTTGAAAAGCTGAAAACTCGTCACGAATTACCTCGATGACCGGAGGGTTGTTTTTAGCCAACAGCTCGGCAAGCCGTTCATCGGCTCCATTTGCCGAGTTCTGCTCTTCTTCAGCCGCGTTTGCCTCATTCCTTACGAGATTGGTAAAGCGTTCAGAAGACGGCAACGCGTCGGGCCATCCAAAACCCAATTCCCTCCGCTTCTCTGGCGTGAATTGGCGCAAGGCTGTCAGAATGCTCCGCAATTCGTCTGCAGAGATCTGACACGTCTTGTCCACAGGAACGGAATCCGTGAACCATTCGAACTCGACTCGATCCCGATTCACCGCTTCGGCGATTCTTGCTGCCGTGCCTTGATAGGCTCCTTCCGCGATAGACTGAGTATGCGTTTCGGACTCCCGGATGTCGCGGAGCCGCCGGTTAACCTTGGTCCTCTCCTCGCGGAGTTCCCGCAAGCGCTTTTCAAGTTCCGTACGTTCACGCTCGGCGCGACCTTCGTTCCACTCTTCATTCTTCCGCAGAATGCCGCCAACGCTGGATTCGAGAGAGCGGCGTTCCTCAAGTCCGCTGCCAAGCAGATTGATGCAGAGGGGACGCAATTCATCAGGCACAAGCCTTTCAAGAACCTGAAGCGCACGTGGCGTTTTCGCCGTGATGAGCGTTCGCTGTCCCGTGGCAAGCAAATGGCAAATCAGATTAGCAATGGTGTGGGATTTTCCCGTGCCGGGCGGCCCTTGCACAAGCACGCCGCTCGCCGCTCGAATTTTATCCACAATGCGTCGTTGCTCATCGTTCGATGGCTTGGGAAAGAAAACCTCACCATCGAATGCGACGCTGACCTCTTCCGGTTCGTCGCTCGGTTCGTGAACATCCTCCGGACAAATTTCCGCAAGGTCTGCGAACTCGCCAGGGATGTATTTTCCGTCCTCGATCTGCTCCTTGATCCGTCTCAAGGTTTCGGTAAGACCTTTGGCGGAACGCTTTCGCAGGATCAAAGCCGGAGCATATTCCACAATGGGATTAGCCGAGGCGCGGATGTTCTTCGCTTCCAGCGAGTCGTTATAATCGCCTCGTGAGTGAATCGAGTGCACAAGGGCCTGAAGGACGCCTTCGACACTACCTTTTTCCCATGGATCGTCTTCGGCTGCGACCAATGAAACCTTCGCGGTTTCCTCCGCGCGTGCCGGTTGCTCCTCGATGTCCAGCATATCGAGTTCGGGACGCAGCTTGGCGCCTTCGGTGTGGGGACGGACAGTGAATTTTCCCAAACGAGCTTCAAACTCTAATATGGCATCTGCCACTATCAGGTGTCGACGTACAGTTTGTCCGGTTGGCGTTTGCCAAGTAAGCAAACCAAATCCGAGAATGAGTTCATACTCCTCGCCAAGTCGAAGCTGCTCTTGATGGATGGAAAAGAGCGTAGAATATACCTTATGAACACTTTCCCAATCGTTGTGGTCATCAACCCATGGAAGCCATCTTTTGTCGAGATATCGTTCCCATACTTTTTGGATATCAGGAAGATCTTCAAGGCGCTCGGTGTTTGAAACATATTCTGGTTGGTCAGTCCCTTCTTGCCATCCCGGATTCTTGATCTGCCGGGCGATCTCTGTTTTCAGTTCAGGAATATCGTTCTTATTTCGAAGAGCCCCGATGTTGATCCAATCTCTACATTGATCGGGGACACTCGGCAATTCGGGTTCATGTCGAGTTTGAATTTCAATCCAGACATCAGAATCATAATCCTCGTTACGTCCCCAAGCCTGTGTGAAACAGCCCCGCTTATGTGGAACCGCTGAAAGCCAGAGGACCTTTTCATATTCAGATATTTGTCGGACCAACTTGGATCGTAGGGACGCCAGTCGCAGGAGATAATCAACCAGTCGAACGGCCTTGTGTGCTTCAGGGATAGGAGTCTGCTGTTCGTTCACGAGCTACCTTGATTTCTTTGGCTTATTGTCTTCTGACGGGGTTCTCTTCACCCACGCGTCCAGTTCCTCAGCATCAAACCGCCAGACCCGGCCCATCCGGTGGGCCGGTAGGTCGCCTTCACGAGCCAGACGGTAGATCGTGGACTTGCCGATTTTCAAGTGCTTCGCTGCTTCTTCCAGAGTCAACCAGGTAGTCATGAACCGCCGTCTCCATCTCCACTCGTGAGCATTAAATATCAAATAATAACATTTCTGAGCACGAAAGGCAACACGTTTCCCGGTCGCCGTCAGAATGCGTTTCCGGTCGGTAAGTATCAATCAGCGCGGATATTGGCGGAAATGGAGCCTAAGTGGCAGTTGAGCGGCTAAGCAATGTGAAAGACTATTACCGGCGGATCACCGAGATCGATATCGGCGCGGTCGCCCGGGAACTCCTCGGCACCCGTGTCATGCACGAATCCGACCGCCTGCTCCAATGCGACTGCCCAAACCACAAGAGCCAATCGCACCGGTCCCTTCACGTCATGCTCGACAAGCAGGGCTGGTATTGTTTCGGCTGCGGTGTGGGCGGCGACGTGCTTCAGCTCGTGGAGTTCATCCAGTCGGGTCAGGTGACGCGGGGCCAGTCCGGCCCCATGCCGGAGAGCCATCAGCGTGCCCGCGATTTCCTCGCGGCCAAGGCAGGGCTGCCGTCTTTGGCCAAGTATGGGCTCTCGCCTGAGGAACTGGCAGAAGCGGAGGCCGAACGCCTGATCGAGGTGCGGGTCCACGAGGTGCTGACGGCGCTGGCGGAACACTATCACGGACGGCTCAAGGACACTCCCGAGGTCCTCGAATGGCTCCACTCCAAGTACGGCCTGTCCGCGGAGACGGTCGACAGGCTCCGCATCGGCTATGCGGACAACGACGGAGAAGGTGGCGTCATCCGGAAACTGACCGGCCATGACCTCGGTTTCACCCCGCGGGAGCTGGCCGCATCCGGCGCGTTCCGCCCGACCAACCAGGACGGGCTCGATCCGTTCTTCGAGCGGCGCATCGTGTTTCCCTACTGGAGTCGCGGCCGCGTCGTGTTCATGATCGGCCGCAGGACCCCGTGGACACCGGATCAACCATGGGAGCAGGGCAAGTACAAGAAGCTGCCCGTCCACGACGAAAACACCCGGCGGCACATCGCACCGTGTATCGACAACAGCCATCTCTACAACGAGGACTGTCTGCTCGCCGGACCTGAGCGGTTGATCATCACCGAGGGTGTGACCGACTGCATATCACTCATGGAACATGGCTTCCCGGCAGTCTCGCCAGTGACCGTCCGCATCCGCGAAGCGGATTGGGAGCGGCTGCTGCCGCGTCTTCGCAACGTGAAGACTGTCTACATCTGCCAGGACAACGAGATCTCCCAGGCTGGGTTGAACGGCGCGCTCAAGACCGCCGCGGTGCTTTCCGAGCACAGGATACAGACACGACTCGTGGTTCTTCCCCTGGACGAAGGACGCGAGAACGCCCGCCGGGAACTGCGGGTGCGGTTCGGCCTCGACGCCGCGGTGGGGGCACGGGAACTGGCCAAGCGCCTCGAAGGCCGATCCCCGGATGAAATCCGCGATGCCGAGCGTCTGCTCTCCGATGCCAAGATCGACGTCAACGACTACTTCGCAGCGGGTCACTCGGCTCAGGACTTTGAGGCGTTGCTGGAGAAGGCCGAAACGCCCCTTGAGTTCGCCATTTCGCGGTTGCCGAGCGAGGTACCCGAGGATGAACGCAACCGATTGTTGGAGCCGGTCCTTAGCGAGATCGCTTGCCTGACCCCTTTGGAACAGGACCGATACTTGAAGCTTATCCAAGAACGGTTCGGGAAATCAGGTTTGTCTTTGGGTACTCTGCGCAGCCAGGTTCGTGCGGTACAGAAGGATCGACGCTCACACACCAGACAGGACAGGAAGAAGGAAAGGCCGCACACAGACGCGCTGCATGGTTCCTGCCGGGCTCGGATCGAGGAGGTGTTGTTCGACACCGAGGAAGAACGCGGCTCACCGAATTACGCGAAGGCAGCAGAAGCGGCCTATGATTGGTTTATCGCTCACGGGGCACGTTTCTTTCGCACCCCGCTTGGGGAGCCTTTCATGTTCTTCGAGGATACGATCCTGTGGATGGATACTCCCGACCGCGGTCGCAAGCGGCTGTATGTCTCTCTCATGTACAAACACACGGGGATAGTCCAGACCACTACCAGCGGCAGAACGTTCTACGATGTATTAGCTAATCTGGCGGTGGAGCGTGGGCAGGTGCGGGAGCATTTCTCTTGGCTTCACACCGACGTCGCAAGGCAGACCATCTACTTCAACCTTAACAACACCGATCACGAGATAGCCAAAATCACACCGGACGGAGTCGAGATTCTCAAGAATGGCGGCAACGCGGACGGCGTCATATTGGACGGTTCCCGGAAGATGGCTCCGATCCGATTTTTGCAGGACGCCGACCCCGAGGAGGCCGACCGGCTCTTGGTAGAACTCGTCCTCGACAACCTCACCTGCGCGCCCGGGGACCGGTTTCTGATCCTCTCGTGGTTGTCTTGCTTTCTGCTAATCGACTTCGCCGGCACGAGGCCGATGACCCGGTTCGAGGGGCCCGCGGGATCGGGCAAGACCACCGCGAGCAAACTGATCTCGGCGCTGCTCTATGGCGAGCCCCAACAGAAGAAGAGCACCGACGCCGCCAACTATACCGACGGTTCGCAGAATCCGCTCATCGTCCTCGATAACATCGAGGTCAAGCAGATGACCGAGGACCTGACCACTTTCATCCTGACCAGCATCACCGGCATCGCCAAAGAAAAACGCAAGAGCGGCACCGACACCGAAACGGTCATCGAGCGAACCAAGTGTCTCCTCAACACGACCGGCATCGAACCACTGGGAGGGGAACTCGCCGAAATCCTGTCGCGGTCGTTCATTATCCGCTTCGACATGGACGAGCAGGCCAGCGACTGTTTCCTCGAAGCGAAAATCCTGGCCGCCATCCGTGAGCACCGCGACCTGGTTGTTTCTGCCTTGATGAAACGCACAAGCCACGTGCTGGCCATGCTGAGTGGTGGCGGACAGGAGAAGGTAATGCGGCTCCTACATCGAACATTGGGAAATCACAACAAGCGCCGCTGCAATGACTACCTCAGCCTGATGTACCTGATGATGCTTGCGGGAGAACCGCAGGAAGAAATTGACCGGTCGCTCGAAGAACTCCACCAGCAGTTCTTGGATCGAATCGCGTCGCTCAACAGCGTGAGTATGGAGACGGCGCGGGAATCCAATCCCATTGCCACGGTCCTGTCCGCGTTGTTCAAAGCCTATCGTCACGCGCTGGAGGCCGACCTAGAGAGCACAGCAGTCAATGTCGCCAAGACGAACAAGGCGGCGTTTCTTGAACGTTTCCAGATCGAGTTCCGGGACGAGACCACTATCGAGGGCGCTCTGGCACGCGACCTCTTTGTGGCACTGAAACGGTTGTCCAAGGATTTCGGCCTATCTTTCCACATGAACTCAGTGCAGCAGTTCGCCCAGCGATTCTCAAACGACATCGACACCATTCGAGAGGCGGGATTCGAGATCACGGTTAATCGGTCATCACAATCGTCCCGTCGCACTGCCAAATACAGCATTACACTACTCACCTGAAGAACCCGGCGTCTCTGTCGGGACGATGCGAAGGGTACCCTTCGCAAATGGCGAAGGGCCTTCGCACCCGTAATTCCTTCCGTGGCAAAACATTACGCTGATCGTGCGAAGGTGCGAAGGGTTTCAGGGGTTAGCCCCCCTTACTGGAGAAAAAAACAACATGTTATGGTCATCGCCCTCTGACTAACCCCATGTGTGTTTTTCCTCTTACACGTGAGTAACTCAACCTACTACCTTCGCACCTTCACCTTCTATTTATCATATCTATCTTTCTTATCAATCAGTTACAGCAGTGCGAAGGCTCCTGCGAAGGTCTTTTTCATGTCCCCGACCCTTCGCACCTTCGCAAGTCGGCACTATCCGATTCGTTCCGGTAAGTATCTCGTGAGGAAATTCTACTAACTGGAGTGCCGGAAGTGAGCCTTCTCAAGCTGATGATGGAACAAACTGCCGGGGGCACGATACCGATTGATATCTCGGAAACCGAGTCGAAGAACAAGTCCTGCGCGGAGGACATCACGACCTGTGAACAAACCACGCAGGAGGCGATGCTCTTTGTAGCCACCAACCTCAAATCATGGGAGACGTTGACGCCGGAATACTACGCTCGGGATGTCAGCGTTGATGATGCCTGTTACCGTCGGCTCGATCCAGATTACTACGCCTGGCTCAGGTACAGAATGGCCTTGGCTAAGAAAGCGGCGGACTCGGGACGAATCTCATTGTCTGCATTCGACAGGCTGCGCACCCGGTTTGATAGTATCCACACCTGGGCCGTGTGTCGTTTTGGTGAGGATGCACTTCGTTCTGCAATCCAGTCGCTGGACGTGAAGGCTTATTCTCCACTGCTGCGCGAGACATTCGGACAGGGTATTCAATACCCTCTCAAACAAGCTGCAACGGAGATGACTCCCTCGCAGAACCCGCAATTCCTCTACCCGAAACATGGCGAGTGGCAATTCACATACGAGGTTTCACCAAAGGCCGTTTCCATGGTGGATGCCATCCGTGACCAGGCTGTTTCCCTCGGATGGAGCGAAGCCAAGCTATACCAGAACAGGGACTCGCTTTATTTCCCCTACGGCCAGAACTACGGCTTGGTGTGCTTTCTGGACGGCGATTTGGGTATCGGCGAAGTCACCCGGCAATCAATCGAGATTCTCGGAACGACACCGCAACACAACCGTCTGAGATTCTACAACCCGGACGTGGATCAACCGTGGCTGAGGAAAGTAAGGAACGAAAAGTGAAACGAGACTATGCTAACGCTAAAGATGTTCTGCCACCCGACCTGCTGCATGCTGTCCAAGAGCACTTCACCGGCCTGCTCTGGGTGCCGAGCGATACCTGTTTCTACCACGAGCGCCGCAGATTGGTGCTTGCCTTGAAGGACCAGGGAATCTCTACACGCGAGATCGCCAGACTTTCCGGCGTTACTCCGCGTCGCGTGCGACAGATCTTTGGCGAAAGCCGCGCGGAATCGTCCCCGACGCTTCACGACTCCAGCCGGTAGGTAATGAAGGGGTTTTCCGTGTAGGAGGGCGAAATCTGCCTTCCGCCCCGGACTCCGGCTTGGGAACACGAGCGAATGGACCATGACAGAGACAGCCGAACAGAACGACGGACACCTCAGCAAGAAGGACAAGACGCACCTGGATCGCTGGCAACGGAACTCAGGAGCCGAACGGAAGCACGGCCCACCGGAGGGTAACCTCAACTCGATGCGTCATGGCATCTATGCGAACCGGTTCCTTGCCGAGGACGAGAAGCCCCTCTTCGAAACCATCATCGCCCAGCTTTACCAGGACTTCGTGTTCAACAAGAGTTCGGACTTCATGCAAGTCGAACTGGTGGCGGTCTACTTTCTCAAGCTGGGACGAGCGCAGGAAGCCGGCGACTGGGACGCTGCCGAGAAACTGGACCGCATGATCCGCTGCCACCTCAAGGACCTCAAGGCCACGAAGATTGCCAGGGAGGGCGAGGCAGCTAAGGGACCGGAAACAACCCCAGCGGAATGGGCCACGGCGCTGCTTGAAAAGCTGGCTGAATCGAAAAAGAAACCGGCTAAGAAGACAGCCAAGAGAACGAAAACGCGAAAATGATTGCGGATAACACCAGGACGGCCTGCAGAATGGCCCCGGAAACACAGGGACTTACGGCGTTGCCGCTGGCACAAAGTTCCGATAACCCCTGTTCCAGGAAGTTTCGATCAATCGTTTTTTCCGCTCGGTTGATCCGGCCTGGAGACAAAGCATCGGACGGTCTCGGGAATGTGTGCGGGCGCGGAAACTGCATGAGCATCGTCGGAAGGCTCTTCACTACCCCGAACGAGAACGCGGTCCCGAGGGACCGCAAGGTTCTCGTACCCGCCCATGGGTCAGAGCCGTTCGAGGGCTTCCTCAAGAGCTCCGTCCACCAGGTGGGTATAAATCTCCGTGGTCGAGATGTCCCGGTGGCCAAGCGCGCGCTTGACCACGAGCAGGTCGGACGTGGCGGCATACAGGTGGGTCGCGAAGCTGTGCCGGAGTCCGTGAGGACCGAGGCTCTTCTCAATCCCGGCTTCGTTCAGCCAGAACTTGACACGGTTGGCCACCTGCCTCGGCGAGATGCGCGATGTACGGTTCGAGAGGAAAAGCGCGACGCTGGAAGTGCCGAGCTTCCGGCGCTCCACGAGGTATCGGCGTAGGAGGGAGCGAAGGTTGGACTTGAGGAACTTCACCTGCGGTATGTTACCCTTGGCGCGGATGCGCAGATGCTTCGCGTCTAGGTCAACGTCATCGATGTCCAGGGAGACAAGCTCCTGGAGGCGGATGCCGGTACCGAGGAATAACTCGATGATAACCCGGTCCCGTCGAGCCAGGGTCGAAGATCGTCCGCGGAGTTCGCCGAGTAACCTGCGCTTCTCTGCTTCGGTGAGAAACACCGGCGGCGTGCGCGGCAGTCGGCGCATGGTGACCAACCGGGCTGGGTTTTCAGAGATGAGCCCTGTCTCCTCGGCCCAGGCGAAGAATGACCGCACCGCAGCCTTGAATCGGTGTAGCGACGCGGCTGAGCGCGGGTTGCCATTCGGTGTCCCAGTTACAGCGGGATCGGTAAGGACCCTGTCAAGCACCGCTGGAGTCACCTGGTCGAAGGAGCACCCTGTTTGTATCGAGGTCAGAACTCGGGCGAACGTCCGCAGGTCGCGCATGTATGCGCTGACCGTGAGTGGCGAGCGTCCGTCCGCTTCGAGTCTACGACCGAAGGTCTGGATGGCCTCTTCGACAAGGTCGGGTGCGGGCATCAACCGCGCCGCTCTGGCGGTGGCACTATTCATCGTCCTCGTCTTCCTTCTGGCTCCGGCCCATGGGTGTATCCTTTGGCAGAGGCAGCTTCTTGATGCGGCCGGTCTCTTTGGCCCAGATCAGGAACATCCTGAACACCCGCATGGTCTTATCGACGGTGGGCTTCGCCCGCTTCTTACCGCTGGGCAGCTTCAGAAGAGCGTCCGATTTGAAGAACTTGCCGACATGCGGTGCCAGAATACCGGACAGCTTTCGCTCCGCCCCAAAGAAGGCTTCGATCTGCTCGAAGTGTGGGATAGGGGCGTGACGCACTGCGTCGGCAAGCCGACCGTGTTTTCGCGCCCCTTCCCCCGAACCGGACGTGCGGCTTTCACCGCATCCGGCTCTCCGTCCGGATATCTCAATCATTGGGCTTCAACTCTCTGCAAGGTAGGGATTACCTATCTTCCGGCCGTTATAGTCGTACCGCCTGATATCTCGGGTCAGTACGACAAGCGTAACACGTTTGCGCCCGGTGGAGCTGTCCCATTCCGCAAACAGCCTCCGATTCCCAGCGTCTCGCGTATACCGCCGTTTCAGAACCTCCGTGGTCTTCCAGTGGTACTTATGCCGATACCATCGGACGAGCCGCTGGAAGGCATAGTGGTCCACCTTTCGGAAGTCGATGACGGCGGGCATATGCCGGTAGTAGTTTCCCCATCCCCTCAGCACGGCATTGAGTCTCGCCACAACAGCTGCCTCGTCCATGTAGGTATGGTCTCTTTCTGTCAGCCTACGAATATTCTCCTTTACGGATTCTATTTTGGACTGAGGTATAGCTGTCTTCGGCTTCCACTTGCCTTCGCGGTCACGACCGCGAAAGAACCGGAAACCGAGGAACTCGAACCCATCGTTGACGTGTGTGATGATGGTCTTCTCTTCCGACAACGTGAGGTGAAGCTCATCGCTCAGGTAGGAGGCCACCTCCTCCTTGAGTTTACGAACATCCTCAATGTGCCCATTGCACAGGTACACAAAGTCATCGGCGTACCGAACGTATCCCGCGTTGTTGCCACCATGCTTCCTGCATTTCTCGCGTTCCCAGGGGGTGCGATTCGTGAAGCGTTTATGGTGAAAGCGGTCCAGTTCATGCAGATACACGTTGGCCAGCAAGGGGGAAATAACCCCACCCTGCGGCGTACCGTGTTCTATAGTTGTGAAAAGTCCATCCTCCATGACGCCCGACTTAAGGAAGAGCCAGATGACGTTGAGAAGTCGCTTGTCTGCTATGCGCCGCTTGAGCAGCGTCATAAGCTTCTTGTGATGAATGGCATCAAAGCAACCTTTGATGTCACCTTCAATCACGTAGTACATGCGTTTCCTATTGATCATATAGGTTCTTACCGCCACCATAGCATCTTGAGTGGAACGATGGGGCCTGAAGCCATGCGAGGTATCCACAAAGTCCGCCTCGAAGATCGGCTCAATTGCCATGCGCACCGCCTCTTGGACCGTGCGATCTCGAAACGTCGGGATACCCAGCGGCCTCAGTTTGCCGTCCTTCTTGGGGATGTAAACCCTGCGGCATGGTTGAGGCTCGTATTTCCCCTCGCGCAGTTCGATGCGCAGTCGTTCCAGGTTCTCTTCAAGATGACGTTCCCATGTGGGCTGCGTCATCCTGTCGATGCCCGGTGTCTTGGCGCCCTTGTTCTGCGCGACGTTTCCATACGCTTGCCTCAGCCAAGCCGATTGACAGACCAGATTGTACAGGTCGTGATACCGCTCCCCCGGATGGTCTGTCGCCCATTGACTCAGTCGTCTCTGCATTTCACGGATATTAGGCATGATGATTCCTCATGCCATGTTCCGTTATTCCGACAGAGAGCAGTGTCCAGACTGGAGCCCTTCGCCATGTACGCGGCTCTCCCGCGCTCAGACTACTACGGCTCCTCCGCCCCCACAACGCCACGTCAGGCGCAAGCTGCCCCAGCCGCGTCCGCGGCGGGCGCTGTGGGTTCCTTGGTTCACCAATCAATACGACGATGGAGGTGGATGCCGGTCTATCACCCATCCGACCTCTTTGGCCGGTCGTCATGGAGAAGCAGTGTTGAAGGGACAACCGCTTCTGATAGCTGGCCGCCAGAAAAGAGAAGCAACCAGTACCGAGAGGTTCAAACAAGGAAGAGAACCTCCCACCATGCAGGACTCGTAAGCACACGTAAGTCCCCGTACCTATTAACGCTGGGTGGGTCACTGACCGATTTCTGTTCGTCATCCGTTCCATCCAAATGCCAGGCTCCTCGTCTTGTCTTGTGTGCTTCGACTCAAGGCTACCGTTCCGCCCGGGCTTCACACGGCAGGCTGCTTCGATCCTGTCGCATGCCGGGTTGGGCATATCCGCGCCCTACCGCGGATAGCGGTTTCACCGCATTACTGATTGGCGCTTCCAAGCGCACCTTTCCCGTAGGTATAGAGCGTCCGCTCCTTTTTGCCCTCACCGCGAAGGTGCTCCAGGTAGGCCTGGGCGGCATCATGCAGAGTCTCACTCATGGCGTTTTCTCCTTTCGAGAGGTTCAAGTTGTTGTAAAGCATAGTGTTACGCACATTAACATACAGGCATTTAAGCCGCTGGAAGTCAAGGCGTTCCTGGCCTATTCCTGGAGAAAGACCAGGTTCCTGGCAGGTCGGGCCGTATCGGATATCAGGGGCGTAATTCGGGGTAGCGGCAGAGGCGGGACCGCAGCTGTTTCTGCGCCCACAAGGCTGGATGTGTTGGCCGAATCGGGCGAGGCGGACCAGGGGCCTGCTTTGCTGTCGAGGCTGTCCTGATGGCGCGGATATCCGCCAAGGAGCGCAAACTGGCCGAGACCCTGGCCAGTCCCGTACTCTGGGGACAGGGATACCTGCGCAACCGGGACGGCAACCCGCGGGTGTATTGGCCACACCAAGTGGATGACCTGCTTTGCCGGGAAAATAACATCATCCACCTGGATGGACGCGACGTCGGCAAGAGCGTGTGCATCAGCACGGATGTGCTACACTTCGCCTTCACGACCCACGGTGGCCAGGGGCTGATCGCCGCCCCGCACCAGGGGCACCTGGATACGCTCATCGAGGAGATTGAGTTCCAGCTCGACAGCAACCCGGACCTCATGGCCAGTATCGCACTCACGAAGTATGGCAAGCAGAAAATCCACCGCAAACCGTACTTCCGGCTGGAATTCACTAACGGATCGATCCTCTACTTCCGGCCCGCGGGCGCATACGGAGACGCGTTTCGTTCACTGCATGTAGACCGCGTGTGGGTGGACGAAGGCGCGTGGTTAACCGAAAAGGCGTGGAAGGCACTTCGGCAATGCCTGAAGTCGGGCGGGCGGCTACGCATCTACTCGACGCCGAACGGATTGAGAAACACCACATACTATCGCCTTACTGCATCGACGCAGTTCAAAGTCTTCCGCTGGCCTTCATGGCTCAACCCGGTATGGTCCGAGGAGCGTGAAGCGGAGTTGTTGGAATTCTATGGTGGCCGAGACAGCGCGGGCTGGCAGCATGAGGTGGCCGGCGAACATGGCAAGCCGTCCTATGGAGCTTTCAACATCGAATACCTGAATCTCTGTCGTCAGGAGCTTCTGGAATACCAGAAGGTGATCATCACCGGTGACGAACTAAGTAGTTGCACATCCGAGGAGGAAACACACGACCGGCTGGAGACCCTGCTTAACCTGGTGCCGCAGTCGGGCGTGTTTTGGATTGGAGGTGATCTCGGGTATACCAATGATCCGACGGAACTCGTCGTGTTCCAGGAGGTGGAATTGGCGGAGCGCAGAATCCTCAAACTCGTCCTGCGCGTCCACATGGAGCACGTGGCTTACCCGCACATCGCACAGACCATCGCGCTTCTGGATCGGTATTACACAGCCACTGGAATTGGTGTGGACAACGGTGGCAACGGACTGGCGGTCGTCCAGGAGCTGCTTACGTTGGACAAATACAAGGACCTAGCTTTGGAGGGGCGTTTGTGTGGATACGATTTCGGGGGCATGACCACACTGGCTGTCCGGGACGGACGCGAGGTTAGAAAGCGCACGAAGGAATTCATGACCAGCCTTATCAACGGTGCGCTGCAGCGTCGGCAGATAGTCTTTCCATCCGATGACCTGGAAATCGAAGACCAGTTCACCACCCACACCTACACGCTGAACGATGGGCGGATTGTCTACTCCAAGGGTAACGACCACATCATCGACGCCGTGCGCTGTGCTCTACTGGCGCGGGAACAAGCTAACCTCGACCAGGTGGGCGAGGAGACTGTATCCCTGAAGCCGCTGGTGACGGAACCGGTGTTTATCTAAGAGCCTCACATCTGCTCAACTAGTTTGCTGAGTGTGCTAAGAAATCGGGGATCATAATCCTCGTCTACATGATTAGAGTTCCAAAGCCCTGATGAACGAATCTTATCTTTGCAGCAGAAACTGCCAAGCCAACTTGGAGAGGGTGAGTCGATTTGCAGCTCCCCAGCTTTCCTGTGATTGCTCAACAATGCGATTGAATTCCGTTCGATGTATGCCCGTACGCTGCTCGGCGAGGGGACATCCTTTGCCCGAATCCAAAGAAATGGCATGCTTCTGATGTACCTGCTGACAATGCGTTCGATAGGATATTCCTTTTCACGGGTCTCCCTTGATGCGGAACCACGCTGCCCCCATGTCGGGCAACTAAGCCCATGACGTTTCAGTATTGCGAGACCAACAAGAAGCCTAAATACCGAACCTCTATGATTGCCTCCACCTGTTGCGAGAGTTCCGCGATGATTTGCCAGACGTTTCCAAAGAGTCGTCTTGGAACCTCTTGAAACTGCGTGCGTCCCGACACGCGCTACTCGTAATCCCGTTCCTGATTGAAGCCGTTGTTCTCCGCACTCAAAGAAGAAATAGACTCCCTGTTTTGGCCAACCCATTCGACCGGTACAATCTTTGAGCGTGCGAGGACCACCAAGTCGCCTCTCCAAAGACGAGAGTATGTCATAAAACTGCCTGATGTCATCCGTTCTACTCATGACCGTTCAACTCTTGTTCGAGCCATCGAAGCTGCTCACCGATCTTCAGTCCTTCCATAGGGACCTCGACTCGCCGACACAAATCCGTAAGGTCTTCCTTCAGGAATTCCCTGTACCGGTTTCCTGCTAGGATTATGACGATGTCAGCTTGTCTTACTACACTCTTCAGACTACCAAGGACTTGCTTTGCCCAGTCCTGGCGTTCCTTCCTTTTCATCTTGTTGAGCGTAGTTTCATATGGTTCGATTACATCATCAGAGCAAAGCAGTCCGTGCTTCGTTGACAACACGAACCACTTATCGCCATGCTGTAAGTGCTGTTCCACGTAAGATCGAGCCTTCCTGAACCGTGGAGAATCGTAGATATCCCTGGCGGGATACTTGCCCCGCTTCTTTTTGGATACACATGAGACCAAATAAACGGTCCTGCTGGTTGACATAGAACAAATTCCTTCTAAGCGCGAAGCTCGCAAGATAACTCCGAATCCCACCGATTACTGTCAGGTGTCCAGTCTCTCCATAGCCCAAAGAATCGCCAATTCGCTGTCCCAGTAGCCTTTTCCCGGACGTTTGGACTAACGGGGCAGTACCTAATCGACAAATGTCTGAAGCTTGGTGCCCGTCTCATCGACGTCCAGAACGGCATAGCCAACACAAGCATCAGGAAGGTTGACGTGGGTCATCCTGCGATACCAGGAAGGTACTTCAATCCGTCGTCCGATATCGACGGTATCTTCCGGAATCCGACCAATGAGAGAGAATGCCTGTTCAACCCAGGCTGCATTGGATTGGGCAACGTCAAGACATGACTTCTTCACAACCTCAAGCCCATTTCGAAGTCGCACTGTCGCCTCCTCGACGGAACTGACCGCAAACGGATTCCAGACCATGCAGGTCGGCGCTCCCATGTGGCCACTGACGGTGAAGTCAGCCCGCGTCCTGGCTCCAATGAGTTCCACGAAAGGTTCCTTGCCCGGGCTGACATGGAAAACGCAGATGCGGGACCCAGACCGATCTATCTCCGACTCGACGGTCTCGATCAGGTCAACATACTGCGAAAGCGTGTTCCAGATCTTGCCTGCACCTCCGGCGATAGGTCGTTGCATGAGTTTCGATCCGGCAAGGAAATTCCCGCCGAGACCGTAGACGAGCGCCGGGCCGACCTGGTATGCCCGAAGGTGATGCAGGATGTGAAGGTTCTCAACCTGGATATCACCGTGGAAGAATCGTTCGACGACAGCCTTGTCTTCGTGATTGCCCCAGACGGCGTATACAGGCACATCGAACCGTGTCGCGCCCTCGATATACAAAGGGAGTTCGCTAAGCGGGCAGTTCTCTTTTGAGGCCTCGATTTTCTCTTCGCGTGGCAGCGCCAGCATCTTCTCCTTGTCCGCAGGTGACAGATCGGAATGGACTATCCGGAGTTGAAGCTCACGATCTGAGAGCCGCTGATAACTGCCATCGTCATAGAATCCGAAATCCCCGGCGTGGATCACTGCGTCAGCTCGAACATCGGCAGCCAACTGGTTGATGATCCCGAGCTTGCCGTGGGTATCGCTGATAAGCAGCAGTCTCACAAAACCTCCCTTAGTAGCCTAATAATAGCCAATTCGCCAAACCGGTAGCTGATTGTGCAACCTTGGCTTTTCTCCCTCATGGAATGACTTCCCAACGGGCGCCCCGTCCCCTGCCAACGAGGCGGATTTTGCCTTGCTTTTTCAACTCCGCGAGGACCTTCTTGATAAGTTGCGAACTGACTGCCGGCATTTGGGCCGCAAGGTCCCCCAGCGTGAACTGTTCCACTTGGGCGAGCACGGTCTGCCGGGCTAGGTCACTCTTAGCGGGACGTGCCTCGGTCGATTCCACCTGCTGCTCGAACTCCTTGTAAGCGCGGCGCAATACGGCCAGGAAATAGTTCCACCAGGGAACGATCTCGTTCTTGCCGTCGTGCCATCCCTGCGAACATTCAGCCAGAACATCGTAGTATTCGTCCTTGCTCTCTTCAACAAGACGTTCCAGGCTGATGTACCGCGCCACTTGGAAACCGTGAGCTTGGAGCAGAAGTGTTGTGGCCAGCCGCGAAACGCGTCCGTTCCCGTCACGGAAGGGGTGGATACACAAGAGATCGAACACGAAGGTAGCAACGATTAGGAGAGGAGGAGTGTGTTCATCGTCGGCTGCATCGCGGTAATTCCGGCAGAGCATCTCCACGGTCTTGGGTGTGGCTTTGGCCGATGTAGGAACGAACCTGACTTTCCTCTCACCGTTGGGCAGGATTTCGATGATCTCGTTATTGCGCTTTTTCCATTCCCCCGCATCGCCTGAACGACCACCCTGGGCCATGGCATGAAGTCGCTTGATAACTTCCGGAATGATAGAAACTCCACGCTTGCGTGTGAAAATCCAATCCAGCGCTCGCCGGTAGCCTGCAAGTTCTTCTTCCGAACGGTCACGAGGTCTCGCTTTTCCCACGACCACGGGACGAAGCCGATCTGCCGGTATCGTCACCCCTTCGATTCGGTTCGACGATTCAACGCTCTGAATGATAGCCTGTTCGCGCAGAACTTCGAGGACCTCCGGCTTCTGCCTGATCCAAAGGTCTTGCTTTCCCCGGGCTTCCATGCAGGAACCGAGAAGCCATCCCGTGCTGACCGGGATCGATATCCTGGCCAGCTTCTTTGGGTCGAGAGTCAACAAAGGTAACCACCTCCTTTCAGGGGTAGCCTAATAATAGCCTATTTGAGGTTCAGTAGCCAATTGTTTTTTCGGGGATTTTCTTGAAACCTTCACGCCCACAGCTCGCCTCATCGACATTCTTCCAGATCCTCCGGTAGATAACCCACACGGCGCGAATGTCGCGCCTACAATGGTAAGAAACCGAGAGGACCCCGGTGGAAGAGCGAACCGACCCACAACCCGGCCATTCGACCACGCCTGCGCTTGACGAAAATCCGGCGCTGCAAACGGACGGATTTGTGGTCGTTCCCATGGCGGCGGCCGCGGCGCTCGACTCATCCGTGTTCAGTAAGGTAAACGCCTCCGAGGCCGTCCCGGCAACCTGGGAGGAACGGGCTTCCAAGGCCTGGGAGTATTACCTCGAAGAGCCGTTGGTGAAAAACTGCATAAACTCGTGGCGCACCTTCGCCGTGGGCGACGAGATCAAGATCGCCGGCGACGACGAGAAGGTGAAATGGGAAGCCATAGATCTGTCCGACCGACTCGGCGTTTCCGCTTTCGTCAAGGATATGATCCTCCAGCTTCTGGTCAAAGGCGACGCCGTCGGATTCAAACGTTACACCAAGGACGGCAAGGACCTGGAGGAACTGGTCTGCGTCAACCCGGTTTCGATCAAGGTCAAGTACGCGCAAGGGCAACTGACCGAAGTCCGCCAATTCCCAGAAGACAATCCCGGCGTGGGTGAAGGACTGGACTTGCCCGTTGACCAAGTTCTCCACCTTAAGTGGGATGCGCCGTCGTTTTCGCCGCGCGGCAACTCGATGGTGCTCCCGGCGTTTCAGTCCATTGAACTGTTGCGCGACTATCGCCGTGCCGAGCAGGCCATCGCTAAGCGGTGGACGACCCCGTTCCGGCTGCTCAAGGTCGGTGGCGCTTTCGGCCAGAAGATGGTCATGCCCGACCAGAAGATGCTGGAGCAGGTCCGGGACATGGTTAACAAGATGGACCTCAAGAGCGGTCTCGTCGTTCCGTTCTACGTCACGGTCGAAACGCACGGCACCGACGGCCAGGTCCTCAACGTCGAGGACAAGGTCAAGGAAGTGAAAGAGGACATCGTGGTGGCGCTGGGACTCTCCCGTTCCCTGGTCACCGGCAACGGTCCGAATTTCGCCACCGCCTCGGTCAGCCTCCAGAAGATGCTGGTGATGATCCGGGAAATAAAGCAGGCGGCCCGTGTCATCCTGGACTGGATTTTCAATGACTGGCTCGAACTGAACGGCTGGAGCGACAAGACCATCCAATTCCTGTTCAACGACCTTGACCCCACCGACGCTGTCGATTTTAAGCGTCTGCTCATCGAACTCTACGACCGCAAACTCATCAGCCGATCCAGTCTCCAGCTCAAGATGGACCTCGATCCCGACATCGAGGCGGCCAACCGGGAAACTGAGAAACGCTCCGTGGACATGCTGGATGAAAAGCAGGTCAAGCCCATCGTGGACATGGTCATGGCCGGGATCATGGGTGTCGAAACCGCTCAGGAGATGCTCGGACTCGATCCGGTGAAGAATCCCGTCGGAAGTCGGACGGAGGCGTCCTGGGCGGGACCCTTCGCCCGGGGCGACATTGGAGATGCCGTCTGCGACGACTGCGCGCACTTCGATGACGAGCAGAACCATTGCCGTGTCCAGCGAAACGAAACCACCTTCGATGCCCCGGCGTGCCGCTTCTTCGACGCCAAGACCGTTCCTTCGGAAACCTCATCCGAGCAGAAAGGCGCGGTGTCCCGGAAGACGATGGCCTGCCGGGAGTGCGGGGAATGATCGGTGCGCTCGCGGCCAAGAAGCCGGTCTCCCAGGCCGAGGCCATACGACGGGCCACGGAACAAAGCGTCCGGGCGAGAAACCTGTACACAGAGCAGACGGTTGCCACATTGACCGCCATGCTCGCCGACGCCGAAGACGAGGTGCGTCGCGCCATCCTCCGGTACAAAAGCCTCGGTTCGCTTCCCGACAACAAGCTGGCCGCCCTGGAAGGGCTCAAGAAACTCCAGGCGGATATCCGCGAGGCCACGTCCCGACTTCACCGGGACCAGACTCTGCTTTTCCGGAAGTCGGCGAAAGCTTCTTTCCGCCAAGGCATCTACCACGGCATCGATGAATTCGCCGCGGCGCAATTGCCGTTCTACCGTGACTTGACTCCGGAAGGCATCGACAAACTCGCCACCCGCGTCTTCACCATCGTCGACACCGACGCCCTCGATTTCATGACCAACTACAACCTGGTGCTCGCAGGAGACGTCCACCGCGAATTGGCCGATGGCATCAAGCGGACCGTGATGAACGGCATCGCCACCAGAAAAGGCGTCGAAGACATCGCCCGCGACCTCGGTCGTGTCGTTGAAGACCCTGAATCGTTCCGGCACGCGGGTTCGAAGGTGTTCAGCAAGACGCAGTACCGAATGGAGGTGATCGCACGCACCGAGGTACTGCGAGCCCATAACCAGGGCCGGATCAAATTCCATGACCGGGTCGGCGTCCGCAAGCTCGAGTGGATGACCATGGAGGACGAGCGGGTCTGCCCGATCTGCGGTCCGTTGGACGGGAAGGTCTACGATACGGGTAGTTTTCCGAGTCAGCCCGCGCATCCAAACTGCCGGTGCACCAATGTCGTGGCTTGGCCGCTGGTGATATGCGGTGGAGAGCTGGGGGCGAAAGCTGCGGCTGAACCCGATGCCTGCATCCTTCCACCCCAGGCAATCGAAGCGCAGGCGAAGGCGAAGTCCGCAGAGGACGCCAAGCTCAAGGACGCCTTTGAGGGCGGACAGATCGCCGACCTGAACACTTTGAGCGTGAAGCAACTCCAGACCCTGGCCAAGCAGAACGGCGTTTCCATCGCCCGCATCAAGGACGACTTCACGAAGCTTCTCGACCAGATCGAGCCGGGCATCGACCATTCCGATCTTGCCGGAGCGGTTCTGAAAGCCAAGTTGACGGAGTACGAAATCGGCTTGTTGAGAACCAAGGATGAACTGGCTAAACTGTTAGTCGAGAGGCAGAGAGCGCTGAAAAAGGCTCAGGAAATATCTGAGCGACTGAAAAAAGGGGAAGGTCTGCAGCTGCTAACAGCGGACGAGTTGAAAGAGATGGTCCGGTCAAAAGGTGTGTCGATTTACATGACAAAGCAGGACGTGATCGACCTGCTTGACCACCTGGAACCCGGAGTGGACCACTCAGAACTCAGCGGTCAGTCACTGATCGAAGCCAAGAAGCTGCACCATATCGGCACGTTCAAGAACAAGCAGCAACTCGTCAAGGCGATTGAGAAGAAGGCGAGAGAAGAAGCGGTTGAAAGGGTCAAGCAGGAGGCGGTACGAACACTGAAGAAAGCTAGAGGATCAGAGGAATAACTCCTTCAGCTTCGCTTTGTCATGTTTCAAGTCCTCCGGCACTCCCTCATAAACGACCTTGCCGAGCTTGATTGAATAGACCCTCTTGCAGATGTCAAGAACCTCGCGGACCTTCTGCTCAACGATCAGAATCCCAATACCCGCCCTCTGGTTTATCTCGACGACTTTCTTAAACACGTCCTTGACAAGATTTGGTGACAAGCCGAGCGTCGGCTCGTCAAGCATCAAGAGTTTCGGTTTGGGTACAAGCGCTCTGGCGACTGCCAGCATCTGCTGTTCTCCACCGGACAGTATTCCTGCATCCTGCCGAGCACGTTCCTTGAGAACCGGGAAGAAATCTAGGACTTCCGCAATCCGTGATTTCGCTTCCTTTCGCGGAAGCTGAAATCCGCCGATCTCCAGGTTCTCCATAACAGTAAGGTCAGCAAAGACACGGCTACCTTGGGGAGCAAGAGTGATACCTCGCGCAACATTCCGGGCAGGTGTGGAACCGGCTGTCATATCGCCGTTGAAGTGTATCTCACCTTTCCAAGCAGGGATCAGACCGCAGACGGCTTTCAGCACGGTAGACTTTCCGGCTCCGTTCGGTCCGATGAGTGCGACGATCTCACCCGCACCGACTTCCATCGACAAGCCAAAAAGCACCTGTTTTTTGCCGTATCCTGTTTCTAGTTCCCTGATCCCAAGCATTTGCATCCTCAGTCTATGTACGCTTCGATGACTCTTGGGTCATTTCTAACCTCTTCAGGCGTACCCTCGCTCACCTTGGCCCCCGCATCCATGAATATGACCCGGTCGCACACCCGCATGACAGCATCGAGATTGTGTTCTATCAAGATCACAGATTTACCCTTGCTAGGCAGATTCCGGATGATCCCCAGTATCTTATCTATCATCTCAGGGGCAATCCCGGCCACCGGTTCATCCAGGAGAAGGACTTGCGCCCCGGACGCCAAGCAACAGACCAGACTCAACAGCTTTTGTTGGCCATAGGAAAGGTTGTCTGCGCGATCATCGGCCTTTTCAACAATCCCGGCATCTTCAAGCAATTCGATTGCCGTCTGACGGTTCAGTGCCTCGTGATCATGGCTCTTCTTCGAGCGAAAGAACAGGTTCCCAAGTCTCTCCCCGGGCTGATTTCGAAATGACAGGAGCACGTTTTCCAAGACGCTCAGTTGGCGAATTAGTCGGAGGTCCTGGAATGTTCTGGCAATGCCGAGATTTGCCAACCGGTATGACGGGAGTCCGGTGATGTCACTGTTCTTTAGGGAAAGCCTGCCACGCTCGGGAGAGATGAATCCCGTCACAACATTGAAGAGCGTGGTCTTGCCAGCCCCGTTGGGACCGAACAGTCCAAGTATTTCGTTCTGGCGGAGTGAGCACGAGAAATTGGACAGCGCTTGAACACCGTCGAAACTTCTGAAGAGACCGTTAGCTTCCAATAGTGCTTGGCTCACTCCCGAGCCTCCTTACGATGAAAGGCATACTCACCCAAGAAACCACGCGGCCGCCACATCATGAAAGCAACCAGCAGTCCTCCGTAGATAATTTGTCGCAGGTTTGCCGCCACGGAACTCGGCAAGCCGAGGAACCGCAGTAGCTCAGGTAGGAGGACAAGAACAACCGCCCCTGCGACCGGACCCCAGAGACTGCCGGTTCCACCGATGATAACGATGGATATGATAAAGATCGATTCCATGACGGTGAAACTGGTTGGATCAATGAAGCTGATGTAATAGGCGTACATCACTCCAGCTACGGCGGCCATCCCTGCACCTACTACAAATACAATGATCTTGTACGCAGCGACATTCTTCCCTGCAGTTTGGGCGAACACCTCGTCTTCACGAATAGCCTTCAGAACCCGCCCGAAAGGCGACCTCACGATCCGACGAGTAACCCACAGCGTCAGCGCGCAGAAGAGAGCAATAAAGATCAGGAAGCCAAGGTGAGACGATACCTGCAGGCCGAAGATCGTCGGCTGTGGAATGCCCGGCAGACCCATGGGCCCACCAGTAAACGAAACCCAGTTGTTCAGGATGCTAAAGGTAATGACCTGGAAAGCGAAGGTCGCGATGACGAAGTAGTCGTCACGGATGCGGAGCGAGGGGATACCAACCAGCGCCCCCAGAAGCCCGCTGACGATGACTGCGCAGATGATATTGACCAAGAAAGTGCTGTGCAAATTGAGAGCCATGAGCGCGGCCACGTAGGCTCCGACACCGTAGAATGCGGCATGCGCGATGGAGAGCAGGCCGGCGTAGCCCGCAATGAGGTTCAGGGATACCGACAAGATCACATAGATGCCAATCAGTATCAGAATGTGCAGCAAATAGTCCATCGTCCTCCTCGCTCACGCCGTCGCTTTCCTGATCTTCTTGCCCATGAAACCCTCTGGCTTGAAGAGCAAGAAGGCCAACAGGATGACGAATGCAATGGCATCCTGCCATTGGGAACTGATGTACAACACGCCCAAATGCTGTGCCATACCCAACAAAAGCGCACCCAATGCGACTCCCGCAATACTACCTACTCCCCCAATCAAGACCGCGACAATACCCATCATCAGCGCGTTCATTCCCATAGTCGGTATCATGTCTACGTCAAGGGCCATCAGAATCCCCGCCACTCCTGCCAGTGCTGACCCAAGAGCGAATGACCAGAGGATTATGCGGTCCGTGTCGATCCCGGAGACCTTGGCAAGCTCGGGATTACTTGCCGTGGCCCGCATCGCCTTGCCAATCTTGGTCTTCCGGAGGAGAAGCGCTACCGCAGATACCGAGATCACGCTCACGCAAACGATAAGTATCTGAATTAGAGTGATCTTGGAACCAAATACGTTCAATCCTTCCACAATCGGTCCAACGCGGATGCTCTTAGTATCATCCCCAAATGTGATGGAAATAAGGTTTTGCAGAACAATGTATACACCTAATGACGCTAGGAGAAGGACCAGAGGAGAGGCAACTTTGCGTGTGAGCGGACGATAAACGAAACCCTCTATTAGGCAACCAAGCACGGTACTAAACAACACGGCAAGGGTAATCGAGATCAATAGAGGCAAAGAGAGCCACTTCGTCAGTAGAAATGCCATATAAGCACCCGCCGTAAAGACAATTGCATGCGCGAAGTGAAAGAACTTGCCAACCCAGAAGATCAGCATAAATCCCACAGCTAGCAAGAGGTAGGTTGCTGCTGAAACCAACCCATTTGTCAGTAATTGCTGCCACATAGACGATTCCATCTCTTAGCCCAGCACGGGACAGGATGGTTCGTCCAACGGCCTTCCCATGCGTCCTACTTCAGCGTTCATTCCCGTCACTGGGCTCCCTGCAACACATGTTTTGAGACCCCTTTGATACATGATTCCAGCCCAATGCGACGGCTGCGCTCCTCAGACGCAAGGAGTTCCAAATCGTACGCGCCGCCATCTCCGGTTGTATCAATGGCCCGTTGCAGTATTGAGACCAACCTCACGCTCTGCTTGGGCCATCTGTCGGGATCTGGTAGAATTGTTCTGTCGAGCGTAAGCAACCGTGGAAGTGCGTGCATGTCCCTTATGAGGCTCGGTTCTCTTAACAGCACCTGCAAGGTCACATCAGCGGGTGTATCCAATTCATAATGTGCGAAATTGGGCGGGTCCATCTCGCCATCCCGCCATATGCGCCGAAAGGGTGACTGGTACATGTGCCAAGAGTAAGCGTCCAATTCAAGACTTCGAGCAAACGCAACGGTCGCCAATGCTTGTCGAGTGGTCTCACTGGGATATCCAATAATAAAACTGCCTCGGACCTTGATTCCCTCTACTCGAAGTGTCTCAATGGCAGATTCAATCATTCGCCTCGTTGAATTCTTGTGCATATCATCTAGGATGGACTGTACTCCTGATTCGATTCCCACGAGCAAGCATCTACATCCCGCCTCCGCCATCATAGCCGCTTTCCGCCTAGTGATTTCGCTACAGTGGGCAAAGGCACTCCACGCAACTCCCAGATCGCGTTGGATTATCCCTCTGCATATGTCCTCAAGCAAAGGGTTTGCAGTCAATGTCGAGTCAACGAAGCGAAAACTCCGTGATCCGAATTGCTCAATTCCTCTTTCGATTTCATCCAAAACGCGGTCGATCTCGAATCGCCTATAGCGTCCCCAGATATCTCGCTCATCACAGAATCTGCATCCATGAGGACACCCCCTTGCTGACTCAACAAGGAATACTAACCGCGACGACTTATCGGCTTCTCTGACAAACGGACTCCAAAATGTAGAGGAAGCAAGGGGATCGCCGTTCTGTTTCGGCCTCAAGGTCGGTGCGCTGTAGTGTTCGCAATTCGCGTCTATTACTCGTCGATTTCGGCATATGTTCAACTCAGATCTATCCAAGTCTTCTATCAACCGTCGGAATGGTGTCTCACCTGCTCCAACAACAATAAAATCCGCTGAATCATGTATGTTGAGGATAGATTGCTCAGGTGGGCAATGCTTCTCATGCAGTGTAACATGAGGACCCCCGAATACAACCGTTAAATCCGGATTTGCTGCCTTGCAGCAGTGAGCAATTCGTAGCATCCTGGGAAATGAACCAGACCAGCCCGTTATACCCACGAGTCGGACTTCAGGATTTCGCTCAAGTTCCTGAATAACGTTGCGTAGGAACCTTTCCTCAAGTGCCCAGAATCTGCTAGGCCTCCGGCGCACTTCGGAAAGATCCTTTTCGTCTAGGCGAAATTCAATCCCTTTGACCTCGGCAATGTCGTGGACGGCTGCGGCGAGACGCCCAAGAGCCAACCTAGGTCCAATCTCCTCGCGCTGCCAGTGGGAATCGACCAAGAGGCACTTCATGTGATTGCCTCGAACGGGATGTCAGGTTTGATCCCGCAGAATACGCAGTAATTGAAGTCTCTCCATATACATTCAGTTTCCGCGAATCCAATTTCCTTGAGCCATTGCATCTGATCTTCAAGAACCCATGGCTCTTCCTTGGGATCGTCCTGCGTCTTATGTGCGGCGCGCTTGTCAGCCTTCCAGTATTTGGTAGTCTCGTCCCAGAAGCGTGTCATCCGCGCATGATACACTTTACTCAGAGTCGGGCTCTGTGAAATGACTCGATCTCCCACGACAAGTAGGCCACCAGGACGGAGCGATTGAAAAGCCTTTCGAAATGCCGCTTGTTTGTCCACATTGCAGAGGTAATGGAACGTGAGAGTGGAAACTACTGCATCAACATCTGTTGGCCATTGGTCTCTACGGAAGTCACGCTCCAGAACCTTCACATCGCACCTGAAGATCGACAGCCGGGATTTGGCCACTGCCGCGAGATTTGCCGATTCCTCATAACCATAGTACCGACTTATTTGTAGCCCGGAAAGCAGGCGAAACCCCAAGCTGCCAACTCCGACACCCAACTCGATCACGTTGCTGAGTTGATCATCCCCGGACAGCTCACAAAGAGTATCGACTACCCGCTGCTGCATGGTGTCATACGCCGGAACAAATCCTCTGATGAAAGCATCGTATCCGGCAGCATCTTGATTATATAAATGTTGTTTTTTCCACATGGATGCCTTAGTCAGATAGTGGATTGGATTTTACTTCCAATAACTCAATCCAACCTTTTAGGTTGGTTTGTATTTGTTGTTCACTATATAGTGCAAGCACTGAAATGTTAGAAAATGGGTCCCTTGCTCGACACTCAACACCTATCAGTGGAATCATATCCGTAATCAATGGTGTACTCTCCTTTAAATCCTTACCTTTGGGAAGAAGTCCGATGATCAAGAGGTCCGTTGGATGTAAAGGGTGCTTGTTGCGATCCACTTCAGAGATTTCAGAGATATCCGTTCTTCTTGCCGTTATATTGAATGGTGCTTTGTGAAGTTCATTAAGTACGATTGTCTTTAGTGATCTTGCAGGATTCTGAAGAGGATAATGATTTCCATCTATCTCAGGCTTCGGGTTCTTAGTGTTTGGGATTCGCGAAACATGAAAACACCGAGAATTGGGCCTGATATGGACGGTATCAGGCATTCCCTCAAGCTTGGCTTCTTTTGCGATCTTCTTCCAAATACACTGTTCCAATCCTGTCTCCATGTCTGAGTTAATTTCAAAAGGTGTGGAAATTGGCAAAAAAGTAGCGTAGCCTTTCGGTGAACTTATCAGGGAACCCGGCCGTGTAGAAGCACGGCCAAACGAAAGGATACGCCGATGGGAAGCTACAAGAA